>Ga0315336_1000110_pt1 | contig 384692 bp, 366 predicted proteins | sample ASW5metaG_FD_204512 | JGI IMG/M metagenome (GOLD analysis project Ga0315336, IMG submission 204512) | Ammonia-oxidizing marine archaeal communities from Monterey Bay, California, United States - ASW #5 | ecosystem: Environmental > Aquatic > Marine > Intertidal zone | place: USA: California... | reverse complement strand
TATTTTTCGACCGCCCCCTTCGAGAAGTCTACGTCCTTGTAATTGATGACATGGTCGGCACCGAGATCGCGCAGGCGCTGCATCTTGTCTTCACCACCGGCGCAAGCGATGACTTCAGCTCCCGCGAGCTTCGCAAGCAGCACGCAACCCGTGCCGACGCCGCCCGATGCACCGAGCACCAGTACGCGATCGCCCTTCTTGATGGTGTTGTGAGTCACCAGCATGCGATGCGCGGTTCCATAGGCCACCGGCAGCGAGGCTGCGTCTTCAAAGGAAACGTCGTCCGGCATCCGGATCAGCTGCTCGGCGTCGACGAGGCAATACTGTGCCATGCCGCCGTCCATCATCTCGCCCATCAATCCCTTTTTCTTGTTCAGCGGATTGACCAGAACGCGATCGCCCTTGCTCCAGCCCTTCACGCCGGGACCGACTTCGGAAATCTCGCCGGCCATGTCGAGGCCGATCACCACAGGAAGTGGCACCTTGATGCCGGGCATGCCTCGCACCGTGAACACGTCATGGTAATTGAAAGAGGAAGCACCGACGCGGATGACCACGTGGCCTTCGACGACAGCCGGAATCGGCTTATCGTTCACGACTTTCAGATTTTCCAACCCGCCGTGGCTTTCCAAAACCAGAGCGCGCATTGTTCCCTTCGACATCTCAGTATCTCCCAGTGATATGTTCTAACATCGGTCTATAAATGTCCTAACATGTCCTGTCCAGTGCATCAAACCACTCTTATGCACAAGCTGGCTGCGACACAGTTGGCAAAGTCGACACAAGCCTCTCAAAATCCTGAGCTCTAATGATGCTCCAAAGCTAGGACATCGCCGCTGAATCAAGCTCCTACGTCCTTGGTATGCTTGCAACTCCACCATTGATATGTTCAGATGGCATTATGGGACATGTTGTATCAATGGGAAACCCGCCTAAGGAAACGAAGGGCGGCTTGCGGCAAAGTGACATAGCTTTTCACGCTATTCACAAGGCCATCGTGCGTTGTGAAATCATGCCCGGCTCAATCGTGACCGAGGTGGATCTCGCCGGCCAGTTTGGCGTCGGCCGCGCGGCGGCACGCGCTGCCGTTGATCGTCTGTCACTCATCGGCTTGCTCCAACCCGTTCGCCGCCAAGGCTACAGGGTCAAGCCCATTACGCTGCGAGACCTGAACGATCTTTTCCAGCTCCGCGAGATTGTCGAGGTGGCTTGCGTAAGACTTGCCGCCGGCAGGGTGGATTCCGCAGATCTTCATCGCCTCGATCGGCTGTGCCGCACCGACTATCAGCCGGGCGACAAGGAGAGCGAAGCTGTTTTTCTTCAGCGCAACAGCGACTTCCATCTTTCCATCGCGGCAGCGAGCGGTAATGATCGATTGATCGCGGTGCTGCATCAGACGCTTGTCGAACTGGAGCGGATGTTTCATTTCGGTCTTTCGCTCCGGGATCGGGGCAGCGAAATGCAGTCGGAACATCAATCGCTCATCGTCGCCCTCGCCGAGGGCGATGCGGCTACCGCCGAGCGCGTCACCATCGATCAGGTGCGCTCATCGCGAGCGATGGTTTTAGACGCCTTGCTTTCAAGCGCGTCGCTTCTCGATGTGAAGATCGGCGTGGCTGAAAAGGAACGCTTCTTGTAAGCTGGGCGATACTCAAGCCAGCCGTCGTTATAAAAGCGTCCCTATTAGGCGGCGCTCAGCGGCTGATGGTTCCGGCCTCCCCGAGAGGGCTATCGGCTACGCTTCAAAGTATGGCCGCCTGTGCAAAATCCGGCGTCATCAACTTGCGTCGACCAAGGTCGGAAGTCCCCACACCCGTTGAAGTCAACTTCAGCTCCGCAGCGTTGAGCGAGGCGCGATACCGGTCATCGTGAGCCTCGCCATAGAGCGTTGTCCGCTGGCGCGGCACCCGATTCATGCTGCGAATAAGTGCCTCCATTTCTAGCGGCGCCATCTCATGACCATGCTGTGCGCCGGCAGAACGAGAGATCGTCTCGTCCATCAGCGTTCCGCCCAGATCGTTGACACCCGCCCGCAGGCACGCGCGAACTCCCGCTTCGCCAAGCTTCACCCAGGACGTCTGGATGTTGGATACCAGCGTATGAAACACCAGCCGTCCGACCGCATGCATCAGCACCACCTCCCGGAAGGTTGGTCCCTTACGCGAGCGACCCTTCAGATAGATGGGCGCCTCCATGTGCACGAAAGGCAGCGGCACGAATTCCGTGAAGCAACCGGTGTCGGCCTGCAGATCCCGAATCCGCTGAAGATGCCGCGCCCAATGGTCGTAACGGTCGACGTGACCAAACATGATGGTAGCGGTGCTTCGCAGGCCGGTGCGATGCGCGGTTCCCATGATCTCCAACCATTCGGCGGTGTTGATTTTATCCGGGCACAGGATCGCGCGCACTTCATCGTCGAGGATTTCCGCCGCTGTTCCTGGTAGCGTTCCGAGACCCGCTTGCTTCAGCTCGCGCAGGAATTCTCCGACCGATATGCCAAGTGTCTTCGCTCCCTGGAACACTTCAAGCGGAGAAAACGCGTGAACGTGCATGTCTGGCGCGTACTGCTTCACCGTACGGCAGATCGCGAGATAATTCGCGCCCGTATAAGATGGATGAATGCCGCCCTGCATGCAGACTTCGGTTGCGCCACGATCCCACGCTTCACGGACGCGCCCACCGATTTCCGAGAGCGGCAGGTCGTAAGGTTTGCCACGCAGGTTCTCCGCAAGCTTGCCCTTGGAAAACGCACAGAACTGGCACTTGAAGTAACAAATGTTGGTGTAATTGATATTGCGGGTGACGATATAGCTAACGGTATCGCCATTTACGTCGCGGCGCAGTTCGTCGGCAGCACGGCAGACGGCGGTGAAGTCGGCATCCTCGGCTGCGAACAACGAGACGATCTCACCTTCGTCGAGCCGCTTGCCCGACTGCGCCTTGGCTAACAGACGGTCGAATCCACTCGTACGGATCGCAGACGACGGCGGCGCGGTGTGCAGCAAAGCAAGATCGCGCGCCGGCGGATCAAACATCGCGCCCGGGCACCAGTCATCGAGGCGCGGCCACCCGTTGCCGTCAACAAACCCGAGCAATGCAGTTTGCAGCGACTTGTCCGTCCAGCGATCGATGCGCCGGGCATAGGCGGGATAAATCGCCAATCGTTCGACAAGCTTCTTGCCACATTGCCCCGTTGCTTCCTGCAGCCGGGTGAGATGCGGCCATGGCGCTTCGGGATTAACGTGATCCGGCGTTACCGGCGACACGCCTCCCCAATCGTTGATGCCTGCTGCGATGATCATGTCGAGCACGCCCGAGCTGAGATTGGGCGGCGCCTGAATATTCATATCCGGACGAAACAACAGGCGCGCGAGCGCGATGGTCCACAAATGCTCTTCAAGCGGCGCGGCTTCTACATCGGCCATACGTGTGTCCGGCTTGGGCCGGAAATTCTGCACAATGATTTCCTGGATATGGCCGTAACGCTCGTCAAGCGCGCGCAGTGCGAGCAAAGCCTCGATGCGCTCATCTCGCGTCTCGCCGATGCCTATTAGAAGCCCGGTCGTGAACGGCACCCCTTGCTGACCTGCCAGTTCAATGGTCCGCAGCCGCGCCGCAGGTTCCTTGTCTGGCGAACCGAAATGTGGTCCGCCGCGCTCGCACAGACGCGCCGCTGCACTCTCGAGCATGATGCCCTGCGAAACCGATACTTTGCGCAGCGCGGCAAGATCATCTGCCTCCATCAGCCCGGGATTGAGATGTGGTAGCAGACCGGCTTCCTTGAAGACGGCGCGCGCAACATCTTCGAGATAGGCGAGCGTCGTCGGATAACCCATCGCATTCAATTCATCCCGCGCGTGGCGGTATCGCAGCTCCGGCTTGTCTCCGAGCGTGAACAATGCTTCCTTGCAGCCCGCATCTCGGCCAGCGCGAGCGATCGTGAGAACCTCATCCACCGTGAGATAAGCGCGTTGTCCTTTCCGCGGCGCATGCGCAAAGGTGCAGTAGTGACAGACGTCACGACATAGCTGCGTCAGCGGGATGAACACCTTGCGGGAGTACGAAATCTTACGACCGTGAGCTTCGTCGCGTAATGACGATGCCAGGTCCATCAAATCGTCAAGCGAAACGTCATCGACAAGGGTCATCACATCGCGGCACGAAACGTCGCTACGGCGGAGTAGACTTACAAGCTCTCGATCAATGGCCATCTTCACACCTTAATCCCTCGCCGCGAGTCGCCGACTCATTGCCAAATCGTGAGCGGCGCAGCTTTATTTTGGAACGCATCCCGTCGAGCCGCAGCGCCAATCCCATGCCAATCCAAATTGGCGGGCCGGTCCATCCGGTCGCTCAACCCAAGAGAGCGTAGATACGCATCTGTGCGCGTCTGCGTGCGTGAATCCAGAAATTCGACAAGATGACGTGGCTCATCGAGATCAAGCCCAAGCCGGCCATTCACAATGACGACCGGACGAATACCGCGCTGGTTGGCCGCCTGAATATGACGTGTAAAACTGTCCGGTCCGAAGCTCGGCGCGATCCGACCTGGAATATCGCAAGCCAGTGCATTGGTGCCCCCATCACGCGGTGCCGGTGCGATCGCTACCCCGGACTTCCTCACCGCAGCAAACAACGCAGCGATATCGGCTGGAAGAATGCTCGGCACATCACTCGGCAAGGCAATCACCGCGCCGCCACGCCGCCTCGCCACATCCAGAAACCCGACCTTGACCGCGGCATTGGTGCCATTGGCGCCATGATCGTCGATAACAACTATGCCCAATTGGCGCGCGTAATCTGCGACATCATCGGCACTGGTCACGACCGCCACATTGCGCAGCCCGGGCAAACCGGCGGCCGCACCGAGTACGTCGCCCAGCATCGTCCACGCCAACTTCGTACGCTCTGCAACACTCAGCAGCGGGGAGAGCCGCCGCTTCGCGCCATCGAAGGATCGAACCGGAACAATGACCCATGCGTTGGATTCGATCACAATGCGTCTCCATAACACGCGATCATGTGGAAGTTCGCTTGCGTGCGCTCCAGAGATGTTCTCCAAAAGCGAGTACTTGCTCAGCCAATCGAATCTTAGAAGCGGTGTCCGTCATCAGTGTAGGAGCCAGATGAACTGCCACATCGAGGCCTTCGGTTTCGGCAGCATCGGCTGAATCAACGATCAATCCGTCGATCAGCCCCCGATAATGAGAGGCAATCGCAGCGGTTGTCGGCTTTATATCGAGTTCGTCCATGATCTTCGTGGTGGGTCCTTTAACGGCCTGCCCACCCAGGATCGGAGACACCGCAACAATCGGAACGCCCGCTGCGCGCAAAGCGTCAGTCAGTCCGGGCACCGCGAGAATTGGATCGATGCTCAAATACGGATTCGACGGACATATGATAATCAGTTCCAAGCCATCCGACTTGAGCGCATCACGCACCTCCGCAGTCACCTGCGCTGAAGCAACGCCATCGAACCGGATCTGCTTCACGACGGGTTCACAGCGGCGCTGGACGAAATAGCGCTGAAACGCAAGTTCTTCGGTCGGCGTGACGACCATCGTGCGAATATCATCGTCGGTCACAGGCAGAATTTTCGCGGAAATTCCGAAACGCGCGGCAACATCACCGGCAATCGTTGTCACACGTTCGCCGCTCGATAACCGTCGTGTACGCTCGACATGCATTGCGAGATCGCGATCACCGAGCGAGAACCATGTTTCGCCGCCAACCTGCGCCAGCGCCTCCATGAAGTTCCAGCTCTCATCGGCTCGTCCCCAGCCTCGCTGGAGGTCATTCAGATCACCGAGCGTGTAAAGAACCGTATCGAGATCGGGCGAAACGTGCAGTCCGAGGTGGGTGAAATCGTCGGCCATGTTGATCACGACGCTCAACCGCGCGCCCAACACGCGTTGAAGTCCGAGCGCAAGCTTCGCACCGCCGACGCCACCACATAACGCGACGACTCGTCCCTTCGCCGGCATCGTTCGATCAGATGAACTCATCTGAACATGTCCTGGTCCTTGGGTCGCACAAGCGCCGACGCAGAATTGGCCGGCGCCTTACTGGAGAAGCCACGGACATGCACGATAGGCTGCCCCTCATTACCCTGCCCCATGACCAACGACGCTGCCGCCGCAAGTTCGTCAGCAATCGCAATTTCGGTGACTTGCATGGGACGCTCGAAGAGATCGGGCGCACCAATCATATTTTGTAGCGAGGGCACGCCGGCGCTCCCGATGGCGACGCCAACGACACCATTGCGCCAAGGCCGTCCAAAACTGTCATTCATAACAATGCCCACATCGACGCCGAAAGCCTGACTGAGACCTGACCTCAGCACCTCGCAGCTGGCATCCGGATCTTCCGGCAGCAGCAAGACCCGCTTTTCGTCGTCCCTCTGCACAATGTTGGATTCGTCGATCCCGGCGTTCGCCATTATAAAACCCAGACGGTGGGCCACGATCATTACGTTCTTCCGGGTGCGCACGACTTCGCTGGATTCCGACAGCACCAACTCGATGTGACGAGGGTCCTTGCCAACAACTTTCGCCAGTTCCAACGCGCGTGACGATGGAGTGATATCCCGCAACGCGACGTAGCGGTTTTCGGACTTGGAGACGATCTTTTGAGCGAGCACGAAGATATCACCGGCGGCGACTTCGATTCCGGCACGGCTCACACCGTCAACGACGATAGCGACAAGACTGTCACCGGGCTCCACCAATGGGAGCCCGGGAAGCGCGGTATAGGTAATACTCTTGATCATCGCGCCAATTTTCCTCAACCAGCGATTGCGAAACCGGAACAGTCCCGCGCAATCGCCGGCTCTATTACTCTTTCATCGCGCCCTTGAACACTTCGTGCAGCCCCAGCACATTACCTTCGTAATCCAAGGCCTTGAGAATTGCACCGGCAGGGCGCACGCCAACCATATCAGCTCCGGCCTCATGCAGTGCTTTGAGACGGCGGGTGCACTCTTCCGCCGAACCAAGAATCGCCATTTTGGCCACGAGGTCATTTGGCACCAACTCACGTTCAATCGGGAACTGCTTGGCCTTGACCCGCGTTACAATCGCTTCGACCTGAGCGGGGTCCAGACCGAGTAGCGCCCGGATTTTCGAATGCGAAGCGGTGATTGTGCGCGCAATCATCTCGCGAATGATATCGGCAAGTTGATCGACATCATCCCCACACAGAACCATATTCCAGGCGACGATGGTCACATCCTCGCGCTTGCGGCCGGCGGACTTTAGTCCTTCCTCGACGAAACCAATCACCTCGCGCATCGCCCCCGGCTCGCCGACGTTACCGACGATCACGCCGTCCGCGACCTCGCCCGCCATCCGAAAAGCATCCGGATGGGTGCTGGCGACGTAAACCTTCGGCGCAACGTGTGGTAGGAAATTGAGCTTGGCGTTCTCGATTTTAAATACGCTGTTCTCTGCGGAGACGGTGTCTCCAGCGAACAAGCGCTTCATCGCGACAATAGCGTCGCGCGTAACTTCAACGAACTTTCCGTCAGGCGCGGCAAGCGCAGCGCGCGTGGGCTTCAATCCGGCGCCAATTCCGACGATCACCGGTTCGTCGCGATAATCCTGGACAGTCGCCATCGCGCGAGCGACCTGCACCGGATGCCGGGTATAGGGATTGGTGATACCGAGCCCGAGGCTCATCTTGCTCGTCTTGGCGCCTATCGCGGCGAGTACGGCAAACGGGTCGCGGTAAAACTCCTCGTCCGGAATCCACAACAGATCGACGCCGGCCTGTTCGGATCGAATCGCGATGTCCACGAGCGTCTTCGTCGAACGGTTCGGAATCGTGCAATAGGAAAATTTCATGAGTCCCTCGGCCTGACGTGTCGTCGCTATTGTTTGTTGGACTTGAAGATACCCGTCATCCGCTGCCAGATCATCGACAGCACCAACGACGCAAAATTCAGCGACTCCGGTTCAGTAACGGGTACATGTGATGCCGGGGCGGCGGCAGCGGTCACATTTGCCGTATTGCTGCCAGCTGCCGCTGCCGACGCGACACTGGAATCCAGCATCTTCCCAAGGTTGGTGGCAAACATCCTGGTGATGCTGCCGGCGATTTCCTTGACGATTCCGGCGCGGCTGAACTGAGCAAGCGGTCCCGTGATGCCGTAATCCACTTTCAACTCGATCCGGGTCGTAGCATCGTTTACAGGTACGAGGCGGTATTCGACCGTGGCGTTGACGCGAGTGGCATTCTTGCCGTCGCGACCTGCACCCTTGATGGTGCCAGAGTGAGTCGCGTCGTCTCGGGTGACTTCGGCTTCGCCTGCAAACGCAGCCTTGATCGGACCAAGCTGCACACGAAAGACGCCGGTGGCCTTGCGATTGTCCTCGACATTCGTGATCTCGGCGCCAGGAATACACATCGCGGTCGCGCGCAGATCCTCTAGCGCCCGCCAGACGGTCTGGAGGGAATGCGCGACATCGAATGATTGCTCTAACTGCAAGACGTATTCTCCTCAGCCTTCGCTACGATTGGCCGCATAGACGTTTTGAAGAGCCCGGACAATTCCCTGATAGCCCGTGCAGCGGCAAATATTCCCTGACATCTCGCGTCGGATGTCGGCTTCGTCCAATCCCGGAAACCGCGTCACGAGATCATGCGATGTCATCAGCATGCCCGGCGTGCAATAGCCGCATTGAAGCGCGTGTTCCTTCGAAAACTCGACGCGGAGCGCTTCCATCTGCGGATCCGCTTCGAACCCCTCGATCGTTTTCACATCGCGTCCATCGCAGGCCGCCGCCAATGTGATGCAAGATCGTGCCGATACTCCGTCGAGGTGAACCGTGCAGGCCCCGCAGACGCCGTGTTCGCAGCCAATGTGCGTTCCGGTGAGGTGCAATTGCTCGCGCAGAAAGTCCGCGAGCGAAATCCGGGTCTCAACGGTCGCTTCAACCGGTTCACCGTTAACGGTCAGAGAAATTGCGATCATGGGCATGCACTGCCTTGAATGGCACGCATCACCGCGGCCGCATGGAAATGAACGTGGTCGTCTTCGACGGCAGGCGCGGCTTCACGCACGGCGGCGCTGACCTCGCCGATCGTAATCCGCTGCGGCCAACCACCCATCGATGTAAACAGCAGAACCGGAGGGGACGATAGCGCACCGGCCACCACGCGGCGCACGCCGCGGGCTTCGTCATCGATAAAGCAGCCTATCGCCTCAGCGAATTCACCGACCTTGCGATTGTGTTTGTAATAGCCCCAGCGCGCGGCAGCGCTCAGAACCGGGATGTGTAACCGCGTCAGAAATTCACCTGGCTCAAGAGCCACGGTGAAGCTACCGATCAGAAACTCACCGATCGGCAATTGCCGTGTTCCAGACGGTCCGGCAATGCTGACCTTCGCGTCGAGCGCGAGCAGGCAGGATGGCCAATCCGCTGCCGGATCCGCATGGACGACGCTGCCGCCCATGGTCCCGCGGTTGCGGATGCCGCGATAAGCAATACCACCAGCGACCTTACGCAACAGGTCGAAGGTCGGTCCCGCCTCTTTCGACAATTCCAACATTCCGTGCGTCACAAGCGCGCCGATCGATATCTCGGACGGCGACACATCAACGGCCTTCAATTCGTTGAGCGCGGAAATATCAACGATTGCGGATGGCCTCGCCAACCGAAGATTGAGCATCGGTCCCAACGACTGCCCGCCAGCGAGAACTCTGGCATCGCCCTGGTGCTGCGCGAGGATTTCCGTGGTCTCCTGGATGCTTGACGGGCGAACGAAATCAAAGCTCGATGCCTTCACGACGCGCCTCCCGCAGTGAATCCGGCACCCAGTCCCACGGCTTTGAGAGCGCTCAAAATCCGATCGGGCGAGACCGGCACTTCCGCAACCTCGGCGCCGAACGGAATCAACGCGTCGTTGACCGCATTCACGATCGCTGCCGGCGGCGCGATCGCTCCGCCCTCACCGACGCCCTTGATGCCGAAGCGGGTGAAAGGCGACCCGGTCTCGGTCTTGAACAGCCTGATGTTCGGCACATCACCGCAGCCCGGCAACAGATAATCAGCGAACGTCGATGCCTGAGGCTGGCCGGCCTCGTCGTACCGAACTTCCTCATAAAGAGCAGTGCCGATTCCCTGAACAATGCCGCCGAGAATCTGACCATCGACAATCATCGGATTGACCTGAATACCGCAATCGTCAACCGCTACATAATCGCGCAGCTTTACGGTGGCAAAGTCACGATCGATCTCGAGCACGGCGACGTGCGTGGAATATGCGAATGCGCCGGAATCGGTTTTCGGCCGGTAACCGCCGATCACTTCGAGACCGGCAGAGTCCATTTCCGGCGGCAGGTCCGCCGGAGCAAAATAGAGGATATGAGCGATGTCTCGCACGCTCATCGAGGCTGTGTCCGCATGAAATGCCCCGCCGCGGAAACTGAGATCATCAGGAGCACGCTGCATCAGATGCGCAGCAGCTACACGCATACGCGCGATTAGCCGGTCGCATCCATCTGCCACTGCTCCTCCAACCATGATCATGCAGCGCGATGCATACGTACCGGTCGAATATGGCGTAAGCGCCGTGTCGCCGTGCGTTACCTGAATCCTGTCTATATGAATGCCGAGGACATCCGAGGCGACTTGCGCCAGCGACGTCTCCATGCCCTGCCCATGCGACTGCACGCCGGTGCGGATATCGACGCCGCCATCGGGCGTGATCCGCACTGCGGCTTGCTCGTGGCCTGGCATCAAGCGAGTCCCCATTCCGGCCAGCACCGAGGTACTGACGCCGGTATGTTCGGTGTAGGTCGCAAATCCGATACCGAGCAAAGACCGGCCATCAGCGAGCCGTTCTTTCTGCTCGACGCGCAGCTGGGCGAGGTCGATAGCGCCCAATGCGGTATCAAGGCTCTGGCGATAATCACCGCTATCATACAGTTTGCCCGTGACGGACTTGTAAGGCATCGCCTCGACAGGCACGAGATTCTGACGCCGTACAAGGTAGGCTTCCCGCTTCACCGCACGCGCTAGCGCATCAATCGTCAGTTCCGTGGCGAAACAGGCGCCGGGACGCGCGACCGCGCGATAGGCCTGGATCGGCGGCTTATTGGTGGCAACCGTCCTTGCGACGACACGATAGTTCTTGAGCTGATACGGTCCCGGCAGAATGCCCGCTGCCTGGATCGCATCGAACGCGCACGTATGCGGCCAGATCGAATAGGCTCCGGCATCCACGATAATTTCAGCATCAAGCCCAAGCAGCCGGCCCTGCTCGTCGCCAAACACCGTGACGTTATAGATGTGCTCGCGACAGTTCGCCCCGGCGGTGAGATGTTCGCGACGGTCTTCCAGCCAGCGAACCGGCCGCTTCAGTTTGAGCGCCAAATACCCCAGAATCAGCTCTTCCGGATGCAGGATCGCCTTGTAGCCGAATCCGCCTCCAACTTCTGGCGCAACCACACGAATGCGATTCTGGTCAAGCTTCAGGAAATCCGCCAGTCCGTTACGGATAAGATGCGGCGATTGGGTTGATGAATAAACGACAAGCTGGTTCGCTCGCTCGTCCCAAAGCGCAACGATGCCGCGTCCTTCCAGCGGGACAATAGCCTGGCGCGCGAGCTTGTAAGTACGCGTAACGCGCACCGGAGCTGTAGCGCGCACGTCGGCGAAATCCTGCCCCAACTCCATCTGATGAAAGATGTTGGCGGTAAGTTCAGGATGAATTGCAGGAGCATCCGGCGCCGTCGCAGCAATCGCATTGGTGACCACATCGAGTTCGTCAAAATCAAAAAATACGCGCTCCGCGATATCCTCAGCCTCGGCGCGGGACGGCGCGAGGCATGCGGCGAGAATCTGGCCGACGAAATTGGCCTTCGTTTTCGCCATTACTGGATACGCAGTTGTCGTATAGCCCGGAATGGTGCCCTCGGCCACGATCGGCGAAACTCCATCGAAATCCGCAGCGGTAAACACGCGCGCACGATCTCGGGCCTCGATCTCCGCATCCTTGATCATAGCGTGAGCAACGGGACTTCGCACAAACGCCACGTCGAGCATTCGCGGGAAGCTCAAATCGCCCACGAAGGTGCTTTTGCCGTGAAGATGGCGCCTGTCCTCCTTCCGCGGAACACTTGCGCCGATGCCGGTGAAACTCATGCTCGTCTCCTGCGCCGAACTGGATCGTGATAATCCAGATCAGCCTCCCAGATACGCGGCTTTAATGCTTTCGTCTTGTAGCAGCGCCGCAGACGTCATCTGCTGCGATACGGTACCTCGCTCAATGACGTAAGCGAGGCTGCTGTACTCGAGGGCCATGAAAGCGTTCTGTTCGACCAAAAGGATCGAAACACCCTGCTCATTGATGCTTTTAAGCTTCTCGAAGACTTCTTCAACGAGATTCGGCGCCAGGCCCAGTGAAGGCTCATCCAGCAGCATCAACTTCGGACGCGCCATAATTGCGCGGCCAATTGCCAACATTTGCTGCTGGCCGCCGGACAGTGACCAGCCGAGTTGCTTGCGGCGTTCGGCAAGGATGGGAAACAGCGCAAAAACGCGATCGAGATCGTCCGTCATCGACTTGCCTCGGCCGAACCAGGGCGTGGTCGCAACCCGCAGGTTGTCGTAGACGCTGAGCCCCGGAAACACGCCTCGTCCTTCGGGAACCATCGAGATTCCCAGCCTGGCGATATCGGGCGTCTCGCGGCCAAGGATGTCCTGCCCGGCGAACATTACCGATCCGCTGCCGCGAACCAGGCCCATGATGGCGCGCAGCGTCGTTGTCTTGCCGGCGCCGTTGGCGCCGATCAACGTCACCATCTCGCCTTGGCGAACGGCGATATTGATCCTATGCAGAACCTCAACCCCATCGGGGTATGCGGCACTTACATCTCGGACTTCAAGCAACTGCATTTTGAACGTCCTTCGCCACGCCTCTCTTGCCGAGATAGGCGCTGATTACTTCCGGGTTGCTGCGGATCGCTTCCGGCACACCGTCGGCAATTTTCTTGCCAAAATTCAGAACAGTAATGTTGTCCGCGATCCTCATGACGAACGGCATGTTATGTTCGACTATCACGACAGTGATACCGATGGCCTTCATCTTCTGGACGTAGCTGACGAGCCGCTCGACTTCCGTCGGATTCATCCCAGCGGCAGGTTCGTCGAGAAGGATCATCTTCGGTCGCATGGCAAGCGCACGGGCAATTTCAACCAGCCGCTGCTGCTCATGCGGCAATGCACTGACCAAAATATCCCGGACGATCCATAATCCAACAAACCGAAGGGCCGCCTCCGCTGTCTTGCGCAGATCGGCTTCTTCGGCGACTGCCGCCGGTGTGCGAAGCATCACCGAGGTCCAACCCGCGCGTTTCGCACTCCTGCAGCCGACCAACACGTTCTCCATCACCGTCAGCGAATGGAACGAGCGCAAATTCTGGAAGGTGCGCGCAATACCAAGATCGGCCAAATTCCAGGATGCCGTCGACTGGAGCTTCTGGCCGTCGAACGTCATCGTGTTCGGCTCAGGCTTGTAGACACCGGAAACCAGATTGATGAAGGTCGACTTGCCCGCGCCATTGGGACCGATCAACGCATGGATCGTTCCGGCATGCACGGTCATCGACAGATCATTGATCGCGACGAGGCCACCGAACTTGCAGGTCAGGTGATCGATCGACAGCATGACGCCATCGGTCGAACCAGCATTTATCCCTTCTCGAATGGGACGCAGCAAATTGATCAAAGGATCGTGGATCGACAACTCATCGACCTGCCCGCCCTCACCGAGCGACGGAACCTTCATCGCCTTGCGGCCCTTCAGCAAACCGAGGAAGCCCTGCGGCAGGAAAAGAACCGCGAATGCGACGCCCGCGCCGTAGATAACCTGATAGTATTCCTTGGAGACCCGCAACAGCTCGGGGAGCATGATAATGAACACAGCACCCAACACCGGGCCGAGCGTTGTGCCCATGCCACCGAGCAACACCATACTGAGAACCTGCGCCGTCACTTCGAAGGTGAAGGTATCGGGGCTGATGAAACCAACAAGGTGCGCATAGAGCGAGCCCGCGCAGCCGGCGATCACCGAACTGACAACGAATGCAAGAATCTTCATTCGCGTGACGTTAACGCCCGTAGTTCCCGCAGCCATTTCCGCATCGCGAAGCGCCGCGAAGTTACGGCCAAACTTTGATGTTTCCGTACGGCGGGCGAGGCCCAACACGATCAACAGAACCGCGATGCAAAGATAATAGTACTTCTGGTCAGTATCGAATTGGAAACCGAACGCCGCTGGCGGCGGGATCGATCCTATCCCATCGCCACCATGGGTCACCTCGCGCCAGTTGAACAGCACGATGCGGATGATCTCACCAAAACCAAGCGTGCCGAATGCGAGATAGTGCCCCTTCAGACGCAGCGCTGGAACACCGATGATGACGCCGGCGATACCGGCCATGATGCCGGCCAAGATAAACCCCGGCCAGAACATCGTGCCCGAACCGCCATGGGTCAGGATTGCCGCTGTATAGGCGCCGATGCCGAAGAAGCCGGCATGACCGAGAGAAATCTGCCCGGCATAACCGAGCACAAAATTGAGACTGACCGCGAGAATGGCATAGATAATGCCGATATTGACCAAGCGGAGCAGATAATCGTTATGAAACGAGAACGGTAACGCAAGCAGCGCGATCGCAACCGCGAATGGAATGAGCTTACGCATGATTCACCCGCGCTCGTTGATGGCTTCGCCCAGCAGTCCGCGCGGGAATGCAATCAGGAAGATGATGAGAATCGCGATGCAGATCGCGTCCTTATAGACAGACGATATGTAGACCGCGGTCAGAATTTCGATCAGGCCGATGCCGATACCACCAATGACGACGCCCGGGATACTTCCAAAGCCTCCGATCACCACGGCAATAAAAGCCTTTAGCAGAACCGCGCCGCCCATATCCGTGTCGATCAGGAAAATCGGAGCGAGCAGGACGCCCGCGAAACCTGCAATCGCACCGGACATCGCGAACGTGATACCGATCATCCGGCGTGGATAGATGCCCATGAGCTGCGCCGTTTGCGCATTCTGGGCCGTTGCGCGCAGTCTGCGGCCAAGGTCGGTGTGAAAAAACAGCGCATATTGCCCGAGCAGAAGGACTGCCGTCACGACAATGATGGCGACATTTTCCGGTGCCAGCACGATGCCACCGAGGGAAATCACGTCCATTGACGTCATCGGCGCGACTTTCAGCGGGTTCGGCCCCCAAACGATCAGCGCCAGGTTGCGGACGCAAATCGAAAATCCGATCGTGACGATAACAAAATAGAGAAACGACCTGTCTTTCAGCGGATAGAAGAGCACCCGTTGAAAGAGCCAACCCAAACCGCCAAGCGCGGCGATGGAGACGACCACGGCGAGCCAATAAGGCATATTGAGCGCCGTGGTCGTGAACAGGGCAAAGGCGCCAAGCATCACGAACTCGCCTTGCGAGAAATTAAGCCCGCCAGAAGCATTGTAGATGAGGACAAAAGCCAAACCAACGAGGGCATAAATGCAACCCATCGCGATTCCGGAGGCAATAATCTGTGACATCTCGAGTCCGTTACTCTTGAGCTATCCGAGCCGGTAGGCGCTATTTGCGCGCAACAACCTTGACGTCGCCGTTGCCCTCGATCTTCATGATCACAGAGCTCTGCCAAAGGTTACCTTCAGCGTCAGCCTTGTAGTTGCCGAGGATGCCGTCATAAGACTTGCTCTTGAAGCCGTCACGGATCGCGTCGCGCTCCGCGCCCTTTTCCTTCATGATTGCAACCAGCATTCCGACAGCGTCATAGTCCTGTGCGATGTACATGTCGGGCGCGAAACCAGCCTTCTTCTTGTAACTCTCGACGAAGGCCTTGACCGCAGGACGGTCATTGTGCGTCGGCAGAACGTCCGGAGCTTGGCAATATTTGCCAGCCATTTCAGCTGCAGAAACCAGCTCACGCAGGAAGGCCTTGCACAGGCTCGCCGAAGCGACGTAGTCGACCTTGTTGCCGATCTGGTTAAACTTCTTCACGACCAGAGCTTCATCGACCGGATAGCCTTGGGTGTAGACGACATCCGCACCGGCAGAGTTCATCGCCGTAATCTGTGCGGTCATATCCTTGTCCGTCGCCTGATAGGAGGCAACCGCCACCGGTTCGAGGCCGAGCTTCTTGAGTTCCTGCGTAAGATAATCGCGGCCAGAATAACCCCACTCCGCCATCACATGAAGGATGCCGACCTTCTTCTTCTTCAGGTCCTGCGCGATAAATTTCGCGAGAACGACCTTGTCTGCTTCATCGTGCGACGAACTGCGGAAGAAGTACTTCGCGTCCTGCTGCGTGACCTTGCGCGTGCTCGGACCCGCAATCAACGGGACCCGCGCCTTTTCGGTCAGCGGAAGCATCGCAAGAATTTGCGTGCCGAGGCCCGGCCCAATGATCGCTACCGGCTGGGACTGCAGAACCTTGTTCAACGCATTGATGGCCGTGGTGTTAGAGGCCTGCGTATCTTCGGCAACAATTTCGATCTGGCGGCCATCGATGCCACCGCCCTTGTTCGCTTCATCGACAGCAAGTGTGATCGCGTCGAGATTCGGCTTGCCATAAGGCGCAAGTACGCCAGTCAGCGGGAGAACCACACCAAGTACGATTTTCGGCTTGGCCTGAGCATAGACAGGTGCCGCCGCTATCGACGCACCAAACATCATCGAGGCACTTAGCAAAGACAGCAACGGCAGGCGACTCAACTGTTTCATTTTCAAATCCCTTTCTTACTTGCGAGGCTTCTGGCTCTCTGGATAGCGTCGAGAATTGGCCGATTTTTGCGAGTTAACACCACAATTCTGTCATTTCAAAGTGAAATAACGCTGTTTCTCTGATAGAAACAGTGATATTTACTGGTCATTCCTCCCGTGAGGTCAAATTTCACAAGCATGGGCAATTGGCTCAAAGAATGAGCAAGCAAATGCAAACCCTTTGCTGGCGTTTCTCACACGCAAGCTCAAAGTCCGGGCAATCCTTGAGACTTTGCAGCAGACGCGAGTTCGCCCCATGTGCCATCGCAAGCGGGCAACGGACGGCTTCCGACGCCGACATCCTTGAAGCCGGACGACGTCGCGATGCACACGATCGGGCGATGCTTGCCGGCGTTGCGCGACAACCTGCGCAACGCGGCGACGCTGGAGGCCGCAGACAATTCCGTCCACAATCCCTCACGGGCCAGCATCGCCTGTGCTTCGATCATCTCCGCATCGCTCAGAAGGACCGCCTGCCCACCGCTTCTAAGTGTCGCAGCAACCGCGCGATGTCCGCCGATCTCGACAGCGATCGAAAGCGCATCGGTGGCCCCGTTCGGCTTGATCGAAGCAGCCGGAACACCATCGTCGATAGCCTTTTTGTGTGCGCCGTAAGCGCTCGTCTCACACACCACGATTCGCGGCAGCTCCGTCGTCAGCCCGAGCAGCTTCAATTCGACAAATCCCTTCCAGACGCCATACGCAATTTCGCCGTAACCCGTCGGAATCAGCACGACCGACGGCACGACCCGGTTGAGTTCGATGAAAAGCTCATAGGCAATTGTTTTATAACCCTCAGCGCCGAAGGCGTGCCCGGTATGGCTCTCTTCGGTCATGTTACTCACCGGATGAAAGCCGAGGCGCGTTACGACTTCCCGCAGCAACGGCCATCGTTTCGCCGCAGGCACCGCGACGACGGTGGCGCCATAAGCATTGACGAACGCTTGCATCGCTGGGGGCGCCGTCGAACTCGCCAATACGATGCATGGCAGCCCATGCCTTGCGCTATACGCAGCCGCGGACGCTCCGTGATTCCCGGAAGACGCGACGACAACGCCAGATGCCCCGGACAGCCGGGCTGCACTGACGGTGCAGCGATTCAGACGATCCTTGTGACTCCAGGTCGGATTGCGGCTTTCGTCCTTGACGAAAACTTGGCCGTCGACGCCCGCCCACGCGCCAAGATTTGGCATCTCGACCAGGGCCGTATTGCCCTCCCCGAGCCCCTTACCGGTAACGAGCGGCGGCAGCAGCATCGACCACTGATCGATTCCGCGGCCGGAAACCACCTTGTTGAAAATCGACCGATCCACGTTCGCATAATCGTAGACGACCTCGACAGGTGCCCTGAATTGTCCACCGAGCTCCGAGACGCTTCCATTGACGATCGGAGGCAAAAGCGGAAACTTGCTGGTGCCATCATAAACAGATTGCTGGCCGACCGCCGTGGTCGGACAACAATCGATGTTTGCGATTTTTTGATGAACCGACATTCTGAATCATTACCCTGTTTGCAGTTGCGTTCTCTGGACTGTCGTCCGCGCGTCAGCTAATCCGCCACGCCAAATTCCGTTGGAAAGATTGAACTTCAAATGAAGGCACCCACTGAAGCTGGAAACCAGTCGCTCGTACGCGGCCTCAAAATTCTTGAAGCCTATTCCGCCACGAAGCAGAGTTGGGGCATTCGAGAACTCGGCAGAGAACTTGGCATCAACGCCGCGACCACCTACCGCCTTGTCTCCACGCTGGCCGGCCGCGGATATCTTGAGCAGAACCGGGAAACCCAGAAGTATCATCTGGGACCAAAGGTCGTGCAGCTTGCCGCGAACTACTCGACGCAGAACTCGCTGATCGAGATCAGCCTTCGTTTGTTTGCCAAATACGAGAAAGCGTTCCCCTACAATTTCTACATAGGGGTGATGAGTTCGAGCGAAGTGATCTACGTCGCGGTCTACGAATCGCGTGGACCTCTCAAGATCACTACCGAGCCGGGACAAAGCGTCAGCCTCTACAGCTCCGCGCTTGGAAAACTGCTGCTTGCCAACGAAAGCGACACCTTCGTCAAGGCGCTGCTTGCCGACAAACCGATCGAGCAGATCACTCCGCTGACCGTGACCAACGAAAAGGAGTTGATGCGACAGATCCGGGAGATCAGAAAGCTCGGCTACGCCGTCAATCGCGGCGAAATCTATGAAGAAATCGCAGCCGTTGCGACGCCCATCAGAGGCCCCGACGGCACCGTTATCGCCGGTCTCTCGCTGAGCTTTCCGATACATTATCTGGACACCAAGAAACTTGATCTCGAAGAAATCATCAGCCTCGGCCAGACCATCGCCGATGAAATATCGACGATGAACCGCCGGACCGTCATTCGCTGAACTGACGATCTCTCGTTGCCCTCATGAGAGGACAACGAGTTCTCGCGGCGACCCGGACGTCAACAGCACGTTCGGGCCGCTCTCCGAGACCACAAATGGATTCTCGACGTGGATCGCGCCGATCCCGAATTCGTAATACGGCGTCTCGATGTTGATCACCATTCCGGCCTCGATCGTGACGTCGTTGCCATCAGCCAAGATTGGCTGCTCATAAACTTCCGTGCCGATGCTGTGACCGACGTGATGCCGGCGATAACGCGGCTCCCCGTTTTCGCGGACACCCTGCATCGTAAGATGGAAAACATCTCCGCCGGTCATCCCGGGCCGGGTCTTGTCGATGCCAGCCTGCTCGCCGGCTACCATGGCGCGATACAGCATCCGGACACGTGCCGACGGCTCGCCGAAGCTGAATGTCCGGGCGAGATCCGACCAATAGCCCAGATATGAACTACCGACATCGAACCAGATCGTGTCGCCCTTCTGCAACCGGGTGCGATTCGAGAGCACCTGACCGCCGATACCGTTCCGGCCGAACTTGATCATCGTAAATTCAGCGCGGCCGCCCTGCGACGCCACGGATCGGTTGAACTCGAGATACAGCTCATGCTCGGTCACACCCGTACGGGCAATCGCGACGGCCGCCTGAATGGCCTGCTCAGTGATGCGCGCTGAACGTCCGATCCGGACAATCTCCTCTTGCGTCTTGACGCGGCGAACCCAGGCAAGCGCTGCATGCGCAGAAATGAACGTGGTCTGCGGCAGCGCGCGCTTCACTGCGTCTTCGACACCGATCCGCAATCCGGCTTCGTCCAGCCCAACACGCTTGCCTGCCAATCCGATCCGCTTGATCGCGGATGCCAGCGCGGCAGCACCGTTCGGCTCCGCTGCATTACTGGTCATCTGATAAAGGCGCTGCTCATGCGACGGCAAAGCCTCGTCGCCATAACGCTCGCGATAGAACGTGCCGAAATTCACCGTGTCCGCAATCTGCGCGGTGCTATCGAGCACTTGGTCGATTTCGCCCGTCGACGACACAAGCGTGACACGCTCCGGAGCGTCACGCGTGATGACCGCATAGCACTGACCAAAGTAGGGATGCAGATGCAACGACACGCTGCTGATGCCAGTCAGGTAGTGAATGTTTTCCGCGGTCGCGGCGACGATGCCGTCAAGATCGTCTTCAACCATCCTCTGCTTCAATCGCCCAATGTGAGCCAGCATCGTCATCTCCCGATGTCATGTTTTGAATAATGAAACACTAGTTCAGTATGTGATGCCACGAGCATTTTGATGCGTCAATCTCGATTGCACCAATAAAATGGGCACAACACGAATGCGCGGAGACCGCTAGGGATTTCGGCTTGACGGGAAATGCGACTGATGATTGACTGCTTTCAATCTATGTTTCATATATTGAAACATGATCATGACAGCATTCCAAGGAGATCGATCATGAAGATTAGCGTCGGACTTCCCACCGGGATGGAAGGCTTGATGTATCCGGTCCCCTTCTCGACTCCGAAGGACATCGTCGACATTGCCGTCCATGCCGAGCGTCTCGGATATCATTCGGTCTGGGGTAACGACCACATGACCACGCAGCACTATGTGCGCGAAGAATTCTCAACCCCGCCGAACTACTGGGAGCCGCTGATCACCTACGGCTTCATCGCCGCAGCCACCAAAACCCTGCGAATGGGCACCGGCATGCTCGTGCTCCCCATGCGTCGCGACATCGTTGTTACCGCCAAGCAGATCGCAACGCTGGATCAGTTTAGCGGCGGCAGAATCGAAATCGGTATCGGCGTCGGCGCTTATCGCGAGGAATTCGAAGCTCTGCAGCCGCACTTCAAGGCGCACCGCGGCAACATGGTGGACGAAGGTCTTCATGCCCTGCGACAGTTGTTCACCGAGCGAACAGCTACACACGAAGGCGAGTATTACCAGTATCGTGACGTCGAGATGTTTCCAAAGCCGCTGCAAAAGCAGCTCCCGCTTTATCTCGGCGGCAACAACAAGAATGCGATTTTGCGGGCAGCGAATGCGGGCGACGGATGGATGCCTGCATGCGTCGAGGTTGAGAAGCTACGAGAATCTACGAAGGTACTTCACGATCTCGCGGCGAAGAACGGCCGCGATGCTTCAACCCTCGAGGTTGCGCCCCAGTACATTGTCTATCTCGGCAAGAACCGGGAAGAAGCGATCGCAAAGTTCAAACAATCGCAGATGTACAATCATCTTGTTTCACTTAGCAAATCGACGCTGAAGGATCAGGGCGAAGTCGCTCACGAAGACATCAACCTTGTGGGCGATGCCCAGCATATCATCGATCTCGGCCTGAAACTGAAGGAAGCTGGCGCAACCCATCTCCTCGGTCTCTACTTTGCCGTCAACACCATGCCGGAACTGCTCGACCAGATGCAGGCGTTCGCCGAAGAAGTGATGCCTCATCTCGTGAAGGCATAATTTCTCGCTCCCGCCCGCGCTTGCCACGTTTCACCGAAGGTCCAGAATGTCAGATAACTCGCTTCCCACGCTTTCCATCATCGGCGGTACCGGGGATCTTGGATCGGGGCTCGCCCGCGGCTGGAGCCACGCCGGCTATCCGGTCATTCTCGGCTCGCGTACCAGCGAAAAAGCAGAGAAATCCGCCGCTGCGTTGCAGGCGGAAGGCTTTTCCAGCATCAGCGGCGCGACAAACATCGCCGCTGCCGAGAAGGGCGCGATCGTTATCGTCGCTGTGCCGTTTTCAAATTACGACGCGTCACTTGCCGAAATCAGAGAGGCCGTCAGAAACAAAATCGTCGTCACGGCGGTCGTTCCGCTGGTGCCGCCGAAAGTCTTCGTCGTACAGCTTCCGCAGGCTGGCTCCGCCGCGCTCATGGCACAAAACGCCCTGGATTCCAGCACCAAGGTTGTGGGCGCCTTCCACAATGTTGGAGCCCAGAAACTTCATGCGGGAAGCAAGGCGGACTGCGACGTCCTTGTGTTCAGCGACGATGCCGAGGCACGCACTGAAGTGATCAAGCTTGCCGATGCGGTCAGCAACCGCGGCGTAGATGGCGGTGCACTCGCCAATTCCGCAGCAGCTGAAGCCTTGACTTCTGTCCTGATCGCCATCAATCGGAAGTACAAGGTCAAGGGCGCCGGCATTTCCATTTCCGGCCTGGCCTGATCTGAACCCCTCTCATCGAATCTCGCGAAAGACCAGTTGATGTCTCAAATCCAGAATAACCTGAAACAAGCAGGCATTGTCCTGCCGACTCCCGCAGTTCCGGTCGCCAACTATGTCGGCACCGTCATCACCGGAAACCTTCTGGTGATTTCGGGACAGCTCTGCCTCGGCGCAGACGGAAAGCTAGACACAGCTCATCGCGGAAAGCTGGGCGACGAGATCGCGCTCGAGGCTGGACAGGCCGCCGCCCGGCTGTGCGCGATCAACCTGCTCGCACAAGCCAGCATTGCGCTCGGCGGCAACCTTGATCGTATCCGCCGCTGCGTGCGGCTGGGCGGATTCATCAATGCCAATCCGACCTATGCCCAGATACCGCAAGTCATGAACGGCGCGTCCGATCTGATCGTGCAAGTACTCGGCGACAGCGGTCGCCATGCGCGCTCAACCGTCGGCGTGGCCCAGTTGCCGCTGGATTGCGCTGTGGAAGTGGAGGCGATGTTCGAGATAGGGCAGGACTGACCGGCGGCAAGAGGCCGCCTGCGCATATTCAATGGGTAACGAAGAATCCGGGGCGATCGTATCGCCTCGGATTTTCCTTTTTTTGGGGGTGCGAACATGTTTCTGAGTGTGTTGGACATCTTTAACGTCCGCATCGGCCCATCGCGTTCACATGGGACCCACGGCTGCCGCATCGCGCTTCGTAGCCGATGACGTTCGGAAAGCGGCGATTTCCATCAGGTCATACACCACCTTCGTTCAAGCAGAAAGGCGGTCCACAAAGAACCGTCTGCCGCGCGACCAGAGATCCAGATCGTCTGGTGTATCCACATCGAATGAAAGCAGCGCATCCTCGCGAACCGTTACCCGAAGGCCAAGGTTCATCGCCGCCTCCGCATGTCGCTTAGCACTGCCTTCTCCGAACCGGAACACCGCCATCTCCACAGGACGCCACAGCAAAAGATTCGTCCCACTGCCTGCAAAATCCGTGACTATCATTACGTCATAGCTATTGCGGAATTCAACGATCGCCCGACGCAGGTGGTCGGCGGATATCCATGGAAGGTCAACCGGAAGGACCATGATCTCTGTCGAGCCCGCGTCCTGAGCCACTCGCACGCCGATGGCGATGGCTCCATTCAAATCACAATCGGCAGGTTCCAAACAATCCTTGAACCCGCGGCGAACGGCCTGATCGAGCACTTCTGGCGATTTGCTTACGACAATAACGTCGGCGACGTGCTTCAGATTTCCCAGTTCATTCAGGGTCCGGCTGAGCAAACCAAGATTGAACTTGTAGCGGCGACATCCCCGCATAGCGGCACCCAACCTGGATTTACCCTGTTGAGGAGATTTCACCGGAACAATGATCGCGAGTCGCTTCAATATCTGGATGCCTTCTCACGTGGAGCGCGACAGCGAGACGCTTTTGACTCCGCTCCCGCTATTTTTCAACCAAGGCCTATTCGATGCCCGTGATGACAATACCAGCGTCCGGCACCTTGTAGGTTCGGTTGATCCAGATGAGGACCGAGGTGAGGCTCTCGGCGACGGTGGAGTTCGACAGCGGGCCTGCATTGATACCGCGAAGGCCAGCATCCTGCGCGAGCCCGACGACCAGCAACCGAGCGTCCTTGTCGTCACTACAGACGAGCACGTCGCAAGGAATCCTGTGGTCCAGCTTCTTGAGCTTGTGGGCCGATATATTCTGAAATGCCGAGACCACCCGTACGGACGGTCCCACCTTGGCCTGAAGGGCTACGGCCGCGGAATCGGATTCCGGAAGCTGTACCGTCGATACCTTGGGGGGAACGAGCGGTACGGTAACATCGACGAGAATCTTTCCTTCAAGCTTGCTGATCAATCCTTCGACCGTCGACAACTGAGCGGCATATGGCACCGTGAGCACAACGACCTGCGATTGATCGACGGCATCTTCGCTGCTCTTTCCTTCAATTGAAGCTTTTCCGAGTGTTGCGTTGAGTTCATCAGCCGCGGTCTGCGCCTTCGCCTGATCGCGAGAGCCGATGATGACCCTGTGCCCCGCGTGCGCCCATCTCAACGCAAGTCCACTTCCTTCCGCACCCGTTCCACCAATGACGGCAATCGTCGTTTTCTCTGGCATCTATCTCTTCCTTATACTGCGCGCTCTTGGACAACCCGGCCCGATTTTCGTGCCAGAGGCGTGAGGACAATCGGCAGCAGTTCCGGCGCGCAGAAACTGCGGGACCGCTGACCGTCCGATACAGACCCGTAGCGCGTGCTGCGCTGCATGGGGGTTCGCCCGCATTGACGGATGAGGCGTTCCATCACCTCGGGCGGAAGCTCCTGTCCGTGCTGCGTCCCGGCCGCTTTCGATATGCTCTCGTTCATGAGAGTGCCGCCGAGGTCATTGACGCCCATCGTCAGGAGTTGTTCGACGCCGGCAATGCCGAGCTTGACCCAGGATGCTTGAATATTCCGGATGCCGGGATGGAGTACCAATCGCGCGATAGCGTGCATCAGGATTGTCTCGCGCCAGGTCGGGCCATGGCGGGCATGACCGCGAAGACTCATCGGCGCTTCCATATGAACAAACGGCAGCGGAACGAACTCCGTGAATCCGCCCGTCCGCTCCTGGAGATCCCTAATGGCCAGTAAATGCCGCGCCCAGGATCTGGGCGATTCGACATGACCAAACATGATGGTCGAAGTTGTCGGCAGACCGACGCGATGGGCCGTTTCGACGATACCAAGCCATTCCGAAGTCGAGAGCTTATCGGGACAAATGACCTTGCGGATGTCGTCGTCAAGTATCTCGGCAGCAGTTCCCGGAAGCGACCCGAGGCCTTCCTTCAGCAGTCGCTCCAGAAAAGATGCCACCGATATGCCAAGCGTTTCTGCGCCCTGCTGAATCTCAAGCGGCGAGAATGCGTGAACATGCATATCCGGCGCGGCTTCCTTGACCGCGCGGACGATCGAAATATAGGTATCGCCGGTATAGTCCGGATGGATGCCGCCTTGCATACAAACTTCGGTCGCGCCGCGATCCCACGCCTCCACCACGCGTCTTTGAATTTCCTGCAAAGATAGGTCGTACGGCTTCCCGCGAAGATTTTCGTGGGTCTTGCCCTTTGAAAACGCGCAAAACTTGCAGCCATACGTGCAGACGTTCGTGTAATTTATGTTCCGGTTGACGACATACCGGACGATGTCGCCCGCCGCCGATTCTCGCAACGCATTGGCCGCATGCGTAACCTGATCGATACCACCACCACGGACCGAGAACAGATCGACGATATCGCCTTCGCTGAGTCGGTCACCCACGGTCGCGCGATCAAGCAACTTGGCCAGAGACGTGTCGGTTCTGGACGATTGCAGGCTTGCCGACGGTGCGATTCTCCGAGGCGGCGGAGACATGTCGATACCGGGCGCCCAGTTATCTCCCCGTGCATATCCCTGGGCATCGACCATGGCGATCACGTTCCGCTGCAACTCCAGCGACTGCCAATGTTGCAAATCCAAAACGTACTTCGGGTATGCGGCAATCCTCTCCACGAGATGATAGCCAGCATCTTCCGTCGCGCGCGCCAACGCTTCAATCTGCGGCCACGGAGCTTCTGGATTCACATGATCGGGTGTCACGGGCGAAATTCCGCCCCAGTCATTGATCCCCGCATCCAACAACTCGGGATATCTCGCGAAGCTCAGATTAGGTGGCACCTGAATATTCATATCCGGCCCTAGGATAAGTCGCGCCACCGCAGCCGCCCACATCAGGGATCCATGGGTAGCATCAAGTTTGTCCCTCATCTTGGTGTCGGGTTTCGCCACGAAATTCTGGATGATGACCTCTTGGAGGTGTCCGTGGCGAAGATGAACTTCCTTGAGCGCGAGAAGGGACGCTATGATTTCAAGCTTTGTCTCACCGATGCCAATCAATATGCCGGACGTGAAAGGAACGTTGAGGCGTCCAGCCGCCTCCAGCATGTCCAGGCGCAACTGCGGATCTTTATCGGGCGCGCCAAAATGTGGGCCTCCCCGTTCGCATAACCGCTCGGATATACTCTCCAGCATAATGCCTTGAGACACGCTGACGCGGCGAAGTGCTGCGATCTCGCTCTCCGTCATGACGCCTGCATTGATGTGCGGCAGCAAGCCAGTTTTGCGTAGCACCGTTTCGCAAACGTGCAGTAGGTATTCGACCGTGGTCTCGAAACCCATCTCGTCCAACGCGCGCCGTGCTGCTGGATATCGAAGCTCCGGTTTATCGCCAAGAGTAAAGAGCGCCTCCTTGCATCCAGTAGCCTTTCCGGCATTGGCGATCTTGAGTACTTCGTCAATGCTGAGATAGGGAGCAGCCACGTTCCGCGGAGTTGTCGCAAAAGTGCAGTAACCGCAAACATCGCGGCAAAGACGCGTCAGAGGAACGAACACCTTGCGCGAGAAACTTACACGGAGGCCATGCCCCTGACCGCGAAGACGTTTTGCTTCAGAAAAGAGCTGAGATGGGGACATAGACTCAAGCTTGTTCATCCACGCATGGGCGTCTGTCAAATGCGGATCAATTGCCGGCATCACTTCGTCCTCCTTCTGCTGCGAGCCGGGTTATTTTCCAGTCGCCTAAACGATCGCGTCTCAAATAAGAGAGATTCAAAGAGCCACTGGGCACGGGAGCAACAGCGAGCCACGGTCGCTCGAGGAGCCCGAAGCTGGTTAGTTGACAGCCGTTTCCGTTAGCACTCCACGATATCTCCGAGGCGCACATAGTTGCGCCCCCCTATCCGCGCGACCGGCGCATAGCTTTTGGGATCGATCTTGCAGTCACGCGCCAAACCCTGGCGCACATGCATCAGGGCAACCTTGCCGATCACAAAATGATTGGGGGCGTCGCCGAGTTCGAGAATGCGCTCCAGCTTGCATTCAAATTGAATCTTCGAGTCCGCAAGGCGCGGCGGCTTGACATGAACCGACGGCAACGTTGCCAGCCCAAGCTGATCGACTTCGCTGACATCAGCCGCCTGATCGGCGCCGCACTCCTGAACAACATTTTCCCACCCTTCAGGAACCATGTTGATCACGAACTCCCCGCTGGCGCGGATATTCAGCAACGTATCCTTCAATGTGCCCGGCCGAGGGCCGATGGAAATCGCGAGCAACCCCGGATCGACAGCAACAATGACGAATTGGCTGAACGGCGCCGCGTTCACGATTCCGTTGACGCCAATCGTTGTCACGAATGCGATCGGGCGAGGAATCACCGCGCCCGTCAACATCTTGTAGCGTTCGGCGCGCGATAGACCGTCAAGATCGACGGAGTCGAAGCTCCCTGTCGCTGTTGCGTCCGCTTCGATCACCATCGATCCCTCCTTTGCCGCTCGGACTCTCGCAAACTTCAGAGCTTTGCCATGACTTCCGTTGCGAACTGCTCGATCTGATCATCCATTTCGGCAACCGAGTTAGCGGGGAACATCAGGGCGCTGCAGTGATCGACGCCAATTTTTTTCAGCGTTGCAACCTTTTCAAGGATCACGTCCGCCGATCCAACCAGATTGGCGACGACCTGATGGCTGAGATCGCGGCCAGTGTAAGCCAGCGACTGACGATGGGCGACGAGGCCACTTTCCATGTAGCGCTTCTCCGCCATCTCCAACGTTTTGTCGATCGTCACCGAGAATTGCGGTGCGATTTCGATGTCGGACGGATTGCGCCCCAGTTCGGCGGCTCGCTTCTTCAACTGCGCGATGCGCTCTTCCATTTCCTTCAGCGGACGCCAACCCGGCAGCCAACCCTGACCATAACGTGCTGCGCGCTCGATCATCTCCAGATTGTGGCCGCCAACATAAAGCGGGAACGGTTGCGCCCTGCTCTTCGGTGCCATTTCGATATCGGTGAAGGTGTAATACTTGCCTTCAAAGCTCGCACGCTCCTGAGTGAACAGCATTTCGAGCGCCTGCAGCCCTTCATCCATCATGTCGCCTCGCCGCGCGGACTTCACGCGCGAGCCGCCCCAAGCGAGAAATTCTTCACGATAGGCGCCGAGGCCGACCGCCATGATAAAGCGGCCATTGCTCATCTGGTCGAGCGAAATCGCCTGCTTGGCCAGATAGACAGGATCACGCATCGGCAGCACGCAAAGCGCGGTGCCGAGTTTCAGCGTCTTCGTCGCAGCTCCGATCGCCGCGAGTACGATCAGCGGTTCGTAGAAATTTGGCGGCTTGCCGGGAAAAAGATCACGGACATAATCTTGCGTCGTGATGTGATCGTTACCCCAGACCGAATCATAGCCGAGGCGCTCGCAGAGCTGTCCCTGCCGGATAAAATCCTCCGGTCCGGCGAATGGCACCGGATACATCACGCCTTCAAATCCCGTGGAAAGACATACGCTGAACTTCATGATTTGCTCTTGCTCCCTAAATCTAAGTCGTTGCCAGAATTTTGGTAATCTGATCACCATCGCGCGCGCCGGCGATGACGATCTCGTCCAAGCCAGCGCCGTGGTAGGCCGTCAGTCGCGTCCTGACCTGTTCGGGATTTCCACTGGCAGCATGACGCCGCACGATATCATCGGTGATCATGGCTTCAGCGCGCGTCCAATCCTCGGCTAATACGGCGTCGTTCAACGCAGCCTGATCGAGCACGCTGCCGCCAGCCTGCAAGTTGGCCGCGTGATGCCCGCCGCGCAGCAAGATCGCGAGAATTCGGCGCAGCCGATCATGGGCTTTGCCCTCATCGTCATCGGTCGCTGAATAGACCAGCGCATGCGTACGCACCTTGCGCCCCTTTGCCCCGCGATGCAGGTGCTCTAGCGTCCTTTCGACGAATTGAACCGACGTGCCGGCACTGATGAGGACGCCATCGGCGGCGGCGCCAGCCAGTTCGAGCATCTGCGGACCGGAAGCCGCAAGCACAAGAGGCACAGGGCGACCGCCGGTGGCGAGACGCCGGTTGTCGATACGAAAGCTGTCACCATCCAGCTTGACGGTGTCCCCATGAAGCAGAGACCGCGTGGCTTCCAGCGCCTCGCGCATGGCTTTCAGAGGTTTCGAAGCATCGATACCGACTGCCTTGAGATCGGCCGGCGCGCCAACACCGAGACAGAGCACCACACGTCCAGGAAACAGCTCGTCCAGTGTAGCAGCCGCCATCGCGGCCTGAACCGGGTGCATCGTGAATGGATTGATCGCCATCAGTGCGACGCGCAGCCGCGTTGTTTGCGATAGCGCAGATGCCGCCAATGCGGTCGGATCGCGCAGAAAAAGATGATTGGCGACCCATAGCGTCGAAGCACCGCCAGCTTCGCCCGCGGCAATTTTTGCCCGCAGCAGGTCGGGCACATCGCGCCCGTCGGTAGAAATGGAAATGTCAGACAAGGCTTTTCACCGCTTCAAGGATCTTGATGTAGCCGGTGCATCGGCAGATGTTGCCGCGCAGAAAATGACGGATATCCGCATCGTTCGGTGCGGGGGTCATCTCAAGCAACGCGGTCGTGGCGAGCACCATGCCCGGCGTGCAGAACCCGCACTGCAGGGCGCCATGATCGACAAACGCCTGCTGCACCCGACTCAAGGTGCCAGCTTCCGCGACACCTTCTATAGTGGTGACGGTCTTGCCTTCGACATCGGCCGCCAGGGTCGTGCAACTGCTCACCGGCAGCCCGTCCACCAGCACAGTACACGCACCACAAACCTCGACGTCGCAGGACCGCTTCGTGCCCCTGAGGCCCAGCCGGTCTCGGAGAACATCGATCAAAAGATCAAACGGCGCCACGTCGACCGTCGACGCGTGGCCATTCAACGTCAACGAAAGCCCCATCATTTCAGATGCCATCGTCTTTACCTCCATCGGGAGACTGGCCAGCCACTTGCAACACCGCACGCTGCATCAGAACCGAGGCCAGATGCAGCTTGTAGTCGGCGCTGCCGTGAAGATCATCGCGCGCAGGCAGATCGGCTGCGGCTGCGACGGCATTGATCTTCAGAACATCCCCCACGCTGTTTGGAGGAATGCCTTTCAACGCCGCTTCGAGCTTCTCGATGCGGATCGGACGGCTGCCGATCGAACCCGCCCAAATCCGATAGCTGGTCGCTCCAGCATCTGCGCAGCAACCTGCCGCGATCCCGACCGCCGGCCGCTCGAGATGACCGAATTTCAGATATGTAAAATTGTGCGCCGGGCGCGGCACGGGGATGCGTACCGCAATCATGATCTCATCGTCACGACGTTGCGTCGTAAACTCGTCTTCTATAAAATCGGCGACGGCGACCGAGCGAATTCCTTCCGGTCCTTGCAATTCAACGCGCGCATCGAGCGCGGCAAGAAGCGCCGGTGGATCCGCATGCGGCTCCCCGAAACAAAGATTACCACCGATGGTGCCCGCAACCCGCACGCGGATATTCGCGATGTTGTTGCTCAGCGCGGCGTAGGCCGGAATAAGACGATGCACCAGAGCGTCGCGGGCAAGATCAAGATGAGTTGTCAACGCTCCGATCACGATCTCTTCGGACTCCAGCTGCACCCCCCTAAGTGATGTAATATTCTTCAGATCGATCAAATGATCGTAGCGCAGAACGCGTGCTTTCATCGCGAGAAGCAACTCGGTGCCGCCGGCATAATACGCCGCGTCGTCGCCGTACCGCGCACGCAATTCCAACGCCGCGCCAAGCGTGGCAGATCGATGGAGCTGAAAGCGATGCGGTAGCACTCAGATCGCCTCCAGTTGCGCGCGAAAGCTGGTCTCGAACTGTGCAAAATTCTCTTCGGCGCGTTTCTTGATGACGGAGTGGCCGAGCGATGCCAGCCGACCCGCCACCTGCAACGAGGCGTCAACGTCTAGACGACTTCCTGCATCTGCATGAGGCACAATGCCAACATTGAATACGACATTAAGCGTGGTGCCGGTGAGCTTGTCGCGGCCGAAGGCACGCGCGCGAATGCGATGCGGCTCCTCGTGCTCCTCAACCACGATCTCGGCGGGGACCTCAAGCCGGAACGGGCCAATCTTCTGCTTCATCACCGCGGTGTAACTCTCCAGCCGCGCACGCTCCTCGATCTGCTCGCAACCGGGAATGCAAGATGCAATGCGGGCAATATCGACCATCACCTGCCAGATACGCTCCGGCGAATGCGGAAGATCCGCTGCCATGTGGAAATCCATCAAGACACCTCGGTTTTTGTCTGCAGCGCCCGCCACACCCGTTCAGGCGTTAGCGGTAAATCGCGCACGCGAACGCCGTGCGCAGCGGCGAGTGCGTTGGCGATGGCAGGCGCAACGGGCAAGATCGCTCCCTCGCCCATGCCGCGCATCCCACCCGGACCCGGTCCATCTCCGTTCTCGATCAGGACGGTATCGAAGACGTCCGGCACTTCATCGATCGTCGGAACGTGATAGTCGATCATGGTCGCGTTCACCGGCTGGCCGTCGCTGTAGACCAGCTCTTCGAACAGTGCGTGGCCAAGGCCTTGAATCGCGGCTCCTTCGTCTTGCCCTTCAGCGCCGAGGCGATTGATCACACGGCCGACGTCGGCGACACTGACATAGCGGCGAACGCGCAACTCTCCGGTATCCACATCAACATCGACGCCGCACTGTGCGGCAGCTGTCTCCCAGAACAGCGGCGCCTTTGCCAAACGACCGTCCCGCGCGAAGGGCGAAATCTTTCCGATGCCGATGACCTCGCCACTGTCGATTCCGTAATACGCATGGAGAAGATCCGCGAAGCTCCAGATCTTGTTCGCCGATGCAATGCCGCCTTCAGTCAACGCGACCGAATCCGCCGCAACGCCAAAGACCGTAGCCGCCATCTCACCTAACTGCCGGCGGATGTCGGCGGCTGCGTCTTCAATCGCCAGACCCATCATCAGCGACGAGCGGCTCGCACCTGTTCCCCAGTCGAACGGTGCAATCAGCGTGTCAGGCGTCGCAACTTCGACTGTCGACAATGGCTGGCGCAGCGATTCCGCCGTCAGCTGGCGCAGAACGTCGCGAACACCCTGTCCGATCTCGACGCTGTTAGAAATTACCTGAACTGAGCCGTCAATCTTCAGCCGCAGCATCAATCCGGCGACAGCCAGAATGCCGGGGTCGGACGCCCCAAGGGCGATGCCCTTCGACAAGCGAACTCCGGGCTCGGCCGCCTCGATCCGGCTCATTGTCTGCGACGCCAACCCCATGGATTCCGCCATGTCGACATCGATCGGATTAAGATCGGGTCGAACATGTTCGCCGCGCTTCAGCATATTGCGGTATCGCAGATCCAGCGGATCGATTCCCAACTCGGCCGCGATAATGTCCATCTGCGATTCCGTGGCCCACACCGCCTGCGGGCCGCCGATCGAGCGAAAGGCCGCGCCGGGAACCGTGTTGGTGTAAACGGCGGAGCTCTCCAGCTTCAAATTTGGAATATGATAAGGGCCGATGCTGCGGGTAGCTGCCTTTATCGCCACAGCTGGTCCGGTGTCGGCGTAGGCACCGCCATTCATCACGATGCGTACCGACTTCCCGAGAATGGTGCCATCATTGCGCACGCCGGTCTTGATCTCGATCGATGCACTCAGGCGGCGCGCAGTCAGCATCGACTCCGAAATTCCGAGACAAACGCGCACCGGCCTGCGCGCCTTCCACGCAAGCGCCGCAACCAGTGGATCGATTTTCACCGAAGCCTTACCGCCGAAGCCGCCACCGACGAACGGCGAAATGATTCGCACCTTTGCCAGCGGCATGTCGAATACGCGTGAGATCACCTTCTGAACGGCAGTTGGCGACTGCCCGCAACTCCACAGCGTAAATCCAGAGGCGTCGAATGACGCCACGACGCAATGAGGCTCCATCGCGTAATGAAAGACCATTGGGAACGTGAAGCGATCCTCGAAGCAACGGTCTGCTTCCGTAAATGCCGCTTCGACATCGCCGTGTGAGTAGTTATAATTCTGGAAAATATTTGTGCCCGCAACGGGCTTGGCTTCTCCCTTGAAATAGAAGTCCTTCAGAGTTTCCATCGTGTCGTGAAGCAATGGCGCGTCATCGGCCAACGCCTCATCGGCGTCTGTCACGAACGGCAGCGGCTCGTAGTCAACCATGATCGCATCGATGGCATCCTCGGCAGTTCGCTCGTCCACAGCCGCGACCATCGCGACAGGCTCGCCGACATAGCGCACCCGATCGATTGCGATGACGGGACGATCCTTCAGGAACAACCCCCAGCGCGTATTCAGCCCGACGATGTCCTGCCCGGTCAGAATCGCGACCACACCGGGCATTGCCAGCGCACCGCTGATGTCGATGCTGCGAATGAGACCGTGGGGGATCGAGCTACGCAGAATCTTTCCGTGCAGCATCCCCGGCAGAACCACGTCCGAAACAAACTCGGCCGATCCGGTCACCTTGTCCAGAAAGTCACTTCGCGCCTCGTGCCTGGCAGATGTCATGTCTTGGCCTCCGCGAGTTTCGCGTTGGCCTTCTGACCGCCCCGAATGTATTTGAAGAACTGGGAGCCAACCACGATCAAGGCAACCGCGAGAATGACACCAGAGATCGGTCGCGAGATAATGATAGCAATGTTGCCGTCACCCATCAGCAACGACTGACGCAACGACAAGTCCATGATGTTAGCAAGAATGAATGCCATGATCAGCGGACCCGCATCGAGACTGGCCTTGCGAAGAACGTAGCCGATCGCACCGAAGATCATCAGTGTAGAGACGTCCGCAAAATTATTCCGGAGGCTGTACGTGCCGAAGATCGCAATCAGAAGAATTGCAGGACTCAGAATCCATGATGGCACACGCAACAGCTGGACCCAGAGGCCGACAAGCGGAAGATTCAGTATCAGCAGCATAAAGTTGCCGACATACATCGACGCAATCACGCCCCAAAAAACATCCGGGCTCTTGACCAACATCAGCGGACCTGGCTGCACGTTCTGAATGAGCAACCCCGCGAACAGCACGGCTGTCACCGCATTACCCGGCAGGCCGAGCGTCAGGAGCGGAATGAAGGACGCGGTCGCAGCGGAATTGTTGGCCGATTCAGGGCCGGCGACACCGGCGATTGCGCCATGCCCAAACTCCTCCGGTTTCTTTGAAATTTTCTTCTCTAGCGCATAACTCATCAGCGACGCGAGAATGGCGCCGCCGCCGGGAATGAGCCCCACGAAGAATCCGATAACTGTGCCGCGCCCGATTGCTCCCGACGATTCCCTCCAGTCTTGCCGGCTGGGAAACAGACGTCCGATCTTGGACGAAATGAGCGACGAGCCACTCTTATCCTCGAGGTTGTGTAGAATTTCCCCAATTCCAAACAAGCCCATCAACATCGGAACCAGATCGATACCGTCGCTGATTTCCATGATCCCGAACGTGTACCGCTCGACGCCAGTCAAGGTATCGACTCCGACCAGACCGAGCAGAAGTCCGGCAAGCACCATGCAGAATCCGCGAACAGGAGAGCCGCCGGAAAGTGTCGCGCTCAACGCTAGCCCGAACACGGCAAGTGCAAAGTATTCGGGAGGGCCGAACGACACCGCAAAGCCCGCGAATATCGGACCAACCAGAGCGAGTGCACAGACTGCTAGCGTACCGGCGATAAACGAGCCGATTGCGGCAATCGCCAACGCAGGACCCGCGCGGCCTTTCTTTGCCATCGCATGACCGTCGATGCAGGTCACGACCGAAGCGGCTTCGCCTGGTACCCGCAACAGGATCGAGGTAGTGGAGCCGCCGTACATCGCGCCGTAATAAATCGACGCCAGCATGATGATTGCGCCAAGCGGCGATCCTGCGTGATAGGTGACGGGAAGCAGCACCGCTATGGTTGTCACGGGACCGAGGCCCGGCAAGACGCCAACCAGCGTGCCGAGCACCGAGCCGATCAGTGCGTAAAGAAGATTGGATGGCTCCAGCGAAAGCTGGATGCCATAAGCCAGCTTTTCAAAAGCTTCGATCATGACCACCCCGGAAACAAAAGCATTGGAACCTTCAGGAGTACATTGAAGATGACCACACCTGCCGCCGTCAGCGCCGTGCTGCAGACGACCGCTCCGATCCAACCTTGCCGGTAGAACAACCGTATCCAGATCATCAGCAGAATAACGCTGGCGGGCACGAATCCTGTGTAAGGCAACGCCAGCGCATAGATGACCGTGAGCAAGACCGCTACCAGCGGCGAACCCCTGAACGGGGTTTCGCCACTCGGGATCGGTTCCCGCAATGCCACAAACAGCAGAGGCAACAACAGCAACCCGATTACCAGCGGAAGCAGGCCCGGACCGGGTGTGTCATCCACCCAAAAGCCAAGCCTGAACGCGCCAAGGCAAAAAAGAATGGCCAGCGCGGCGAGCATCGCAGCTGCGACATATGTTGGGGTGATCTTGGTCATCCAACGAAGCTCCAAAGACTATTTCGCCTTCCCGATCTCCTTCAGGAGCTGGCCAGCGAGTTCGTATTCGCCTTCAACCAGCTTCTTCACTTCTGCGCCGGGAAGATCGATGACTTCCATGGCCAACCGGTCCATGGTTTCGATGAACGTCTTGTCTGATAATGCCTTGCGGAAAGCCGTTTCCAACTTGGCGCGAATGTTCTCGGGCAGACCCGCGGGCGCGATGATGGCCTGGACCGAGCGCAGCGACTTGAAGCCAAGCTCGTTGAGGGTCGGCACATTCGGATACAGCTTCGAACGCTTTGGCGTCGTGACTGCAAGCAGGTTGACCTGCTTGTCCTCTACGAACGGCGCCCAGACAGACGTCTCAGTGACAAAGTCAACATGCTTTCCAAGAAGCGCCGGCATCGAGGCGGCCGACCCCTGCTGCGGTACATGGATAAACTTCGCCTTGGTGCTGAACTGCAGCGCTTCAGTGGTCAGATGCTGTGTCGTGCCAACCCCGGCCGTGCCGTACTTGATCGCGCCCGGTCGCTTCTTGCCGTCTTCGACAAGGTCGTTCAGCGTTTTCCACGGTGCGTCCGAACGCGTCGCAACCGCGATCACGTTGTCGCCGTAATAGCTGATATAGGAGAATGAATTGATCGGATGGAACGGCAGCTGGCGACCTTGAAGGGCCACGAGATAACCGGTGCTCGAGAGCGTTCCGATGGTGTAACCATCGGGTTTTGAACTGGCGAGTTCGGCCATGCCGATAGTCGTCGATGCACCCGGTCGGTTGATAATGACAATCGGCTGGCCAAGGGAAGCTTCGGCCGCCTTCGCGAGCACGCGCGCGGTCTGGTCCGTGCTGCCGCCAGCGGCCCAAGGTACGATCATGGTGATAGGTTTGTCAGGATATTCAGCCCGGGCGATACCACTCATAAGCATTGTGGAGGCGAAGGCGGCGACAAGGCTGAAGGTGCGTGCTGCGGTCATGGAGTTCATCCTGACTTGGAGGTCCGCCCCATTGCGGACGATGGTGGAAAGATGTTTTGAGCGGTGAGGGCCGCGATGGCGTCGTCGATATTCGACGAGACCGACACGGAATGCGGTACGCAGGCGGCCGTCGCAGCCGGATCCTTGAGACCCGCGGCCGTCAGCAGACAGACCACGCTATCTTGCGGCCTGATGATATTCGTCGCGCGTAGATGCTCGACAGCTACCAGACCCGCGGCAGATGCCGGCTCAACGTACAGACCTTCTTTCTGCGCAAGGATGCGCTGCCAGCGCATCATGTCATCATTGGATGCAACCACACTGGTGCCGCCGGATCGGCGCACGATCTGAAGAGCCTGCACCGTGCCCTGCGTGGCGCCGATGGACACCGCAACTGTCGTGTGATTCTTCCGCATATCGGGCGGCGCTTCCAATCCATCGGCAAGCGCCGCGCCAAGCGAACCGTAAACCTCTGCCGCCACCATTTTCGGCATGCGGTCGGTCCAGCCGAACGCCATCATGTCCTCGAAACCACGCCACATGCCAAGCAAGGCATCGCCGTAGCACACCGGCAGGATGCACCAGTCGGGAACACTCCAGTTCATCTGCTCGGCGATTTCATAGGCCAGCGTCTTGTAGCCTTCGATGCCATACGGATTGCTGCCGATTACAGGCCCGAAGAACGGTGACGTTGGAAACCACCCGAATTCATTCACCGCATGCTGCATCAGTGTCCAGCGGTCGGCCTTCTCAGACACTTCGACAACCGTCGCACCATATGCCTGCATCTGGGTCAGCATCGGCCCGGAGGTTCCCTTGAACGTAAAGACGACGCAGGGTAACCCGGCTTTCGCCGCATAAGCCGCCGCAGCAGCACCCGCATTCCCCGATGAACTCGACACGATCACACCCGCGCCCATGTTCTTCGCGGAAGATACCGCCATGCACGCAAGCCGATCTTTGAACGACCAGGTCGGATTGCGCGTCTCGTCTTTAGCGAGAAGATTAGCAACGCCGAACTCTGCACCGACATTCGTCAGATGATGGAGCGGCGAGCCGCCCTCGCCGAGACTGATTGCCTTGGACGCATCGACAGGCAAGACATCGCCGTAGCGCCACAGGCCTGGCGCCGCGTCCGCAGCAGGCTTGTCACGGCGTATGCGCAGGGTCTCATCGTAAACGACCGCGAGGTTGCTGCGAACCGTCGCGCGGCATGCCGGACAATCCGCGGCATAGTGATCGGCGGGATAAGTCGCCGCACATCGAATACATTGAAGACCCAACACCTTGGCCATTAGAGGATCCGCAGTTCTGTGCTGCTGAGCATGAAGGAATCGACACCGTCGCGCGTGACGACCATCGTGTCTTCCACCTGCAATCCGCCGAAGCCCATTTCGTAGTATGGCGTCTCGACGCAGATCACCATGCCTTCCTCGAACACTTCGTTGTTGGAAGGTGCGATGTTCGGCGCGTCGTAGCCGTCAAGACCGATGCCGTGTCCGACATGGCTGCGCTGATAGTGAGGGATACCTTCCCGCCGCACCGCCTCAACGGAGGCATCGAACACATCGGCCACGCGCACGCCCGGCTTGATCATCTCGATGGCGCGATCGAGACCGACGCAGATGGCGCGGTGATAGGTCTTCACTTTCGCGCTTGGCTCTCCGATGACGGCGTTGCGCGCGATGTCCGCACGATAGTGATTGTAACGACCGCCGACGTCGAAGCGAATAATGTCTCCCGCGCGCATGACCTGCTCGGAAGGCTGCACGTTGGTCATCGCGCTGCGCGGACCAACGCCGATGCAGCCCAGCACCGGATACCCGCCCTCGTTGATCGTCGTGGTGTGAAAGGCTCGCGCCAGATCCATCTCGGTTGCGCCGTCCTTCGCAACACGAAGCGCTGCCGTGATCGACATATCCGCGATCTGAGCGGAACGCCGCAGACGCGCAATTTCTTCCGGCGTCTTGATCGCACGCGCATAGCGGAAGACGTCAGAAGCCCGCACCAGAGTCGCATTCGGGAGGGCTTCGGCGAGCTTGTCCCAGTACTGTGGCAAAATGCCGATTTCGTCGACGCCGATGCGCGCCCGCTCCAGACCGCGATCGTTGATCGCGCGGACCAGCGCCGCGACCGCCTCGCCGTCATCCGTCTGCGCGAGCAAAGATTCAATACGCAAGTCATGAGCGTCGAGGGAGACATCCGGCGCGCGATCGACAATGAACTTGCCGAACCGGCGAACGTCCTTCACCCAGACATCCGGGTGGGCGACAAGATCGATCAGGCCAGTGCTTGCAACGACTGCGGACTCGCCGCGACCTTCAGCTGGCGTCAGTACGTAAGCTTGGGGACCTCGACGAATCCACTGGCTCATAGCCCAGTATCCGCTCGCGTAGGTCACATTCTCCGGCATCGTCGCAACGATGGCGTCGAGCTTCTGCGTCTTCATGCCAGCAAAGAGGCGAGCATAATTCATCAACATGGGTCCACGATCTCTCATTTCAAAGGACTGGCGATAGTGTGGGCCTTTGGCGGATCGCCAGAGGTGAAAGACCTAGTCGCAGGGATATCCGCTCGGCGGCTGAGCAGACGATCCTGCAAAGATTTTCGCGATCGTTGGAGCCAAGTTGGCTTCGCGGCAGCGCACCGCTCAGGGCCGCAACCGCCTGGCCGCTCGCGTCTCGGATGACCGCGCCCGCTGCAAAGACGTTATTGAGATTTTCCTGATCGGAGATCGCGTAGCCAAGCCGGCGGATATCCGCCACTTCGGCCAGAAGCGATGCTAGTTCGGTCTTGGTGTGACTCGTGAGCCGGTGAAACGGTTCGGGACCGACAATCCGCGCAACTTCGTCGTCGGTATGCTCCGCAAGGAGAGCCTTCCCGAACGCGGTCGAGTGAAGCCATCCGCGCGAGCCGGGCGCGCTGGTAATGGCGATCGGCCCGTGGCTCTGCAACGCGGCGAGGTAGATAACGGCGCCGTCTCGCAACACGCCGAGGTAGGCATTGATCTGATCCCGTTCGGCCATAACACGAAGTTCGGGAAGGCTAACCGCCTGCAGATCGGTGTGCGAAAGATAAGCCCGCCCAATCTGAAACGCGCGATGTCCGATCCGGTACTTCAGTCCATCCGCGCCATGCTCGACATAATTCGAGGCGGCCAATGTCGAAAGCAGCCGTTGGGCGATGCTGGGCGCAATCTTCAAACGGCGCGCAACTTCGCGCACGCCCAGCTCCACATCGCTGTCCGCAAGCAGATCCAGCACGGAAAGCGCCCGTGCCACGGACTGACTGATGTTCTTGTCTAATTTGCCCCGATTATCGGGACGGTGTTCTGAATTCATACTGTCATGTAAATCTTCGAACTTCCTCGAAGTCAAGGTGCCAGCAAGTTTTCTGAAGTTTTGATTGTGGGAAGAATATCGGAACGGCGATGAGGACCGTTGCATATGCTGCCGAATTCTTAGCAGCCAAGTGATCACGCCAGTTTGCACGCAGGATCGCTCAAGCATTCATCGGAATGCACTGAGTTGAAATTGAAGATTGAGTTCGAGCAGCAGACGGGAAAGACGGGTGCCACCCGAGAGGGAACAGCAGGAAAGAATGATTTCGCGATGAAATCGCCATCTCTAGCGGAACACGGCCAGTTGTTTCGATCGAATGAGCGCTGCAGCAGTGTTAGCGGTCCTCGGCTCTTGAACCCGCGCACATGCACGGTCAGCGATCATTCCTCGGCCTACCTCATCATCAAGGAAGCTGCCGCCGCCAGTTCATCAGCAATTGCACTTCAGTAACCTGCAGTGAAATTCTCCAAATCAACCGCTGGATGGCTGGCGACACAGCGTTGATCGCCCCAGTCTCCACATGGATACCCTGCTGACGGGGAAATCTCCCAGAATCGCGCTTATTGTGAGCACGCAATTCAGACACGCCAAACGAACTTGGCACATCGGATCGGATTACCTAAGTTTCGTAGCAGGGAATATCTGATGGGATCAGCGAATCTATTCGCAGGGAATGGTTCGGCGGTTCAAAGATTGGAAGGACCAGTCGCAGTCTATCGCTCTCAGCCTCGATGCTTATGAGCGACTTCCGCTGACGAAAGTGGTCAAGGATAGGTACAACAACCTCGCCGCAAGCTACCCTCTTCACCCTCAAGCGGAAAGAAACATGATGATAGTCTATGACGATCAAAATATCTTCGCGAAGGTCCTTCGTGGCGAAATCCCCTCCTACAAGATTTACGAGAACGAGCATACGTTCGCGTTTCTCGACATTATGCCGCGCTCTCCAGGACATACGCTCGTAATCCCGAAAAGCCGGGCGCGCGGTATTCTCGACATTTCAGTCGATGCATTCGCGGAAGTCGCGCGCACAACGAAGCGGATCGCGGTAGCGGCAGTTAGTGCATTCAATGCCGACGGCGTTATCATTCAGCAGTTCAGTGAGCCGGCCAGCGGCCAGGTTGTGCTGCATATGCATATGCACGTAATGCCGGTTACCGAGGGAATAGATCTTCTACCGGCGCAAACTCGCAAGGAAGATCCAAAAGTTCTCGAACAGCACGCAGCCCGGTTGATTGCAACCCTCAACGAGCCACAGGTTTAGTTCTGCGCACAGCGCGACCGCAGATTAGCGCCAGCGCACGCACCGGAACCAGCGGATAAGCCCACTCTGCCCCCTCAGACGCCGAGGTATCGCTGCAAAACGTCCGGATTAGCTTTGATCTCAGCGGCTGGGCCCTCATGCGCGATGTGGCCGTTGTTGATAATGTAAACGCGGTTTGCCAAAGCGAGCGTCGCCGCCAAGTTTTGCTCGACCAGTACGATAGTTTGTCCGCTTGCCGCAAGATCACGGCAGGCTTTGACCAGATCGCGTACGATGACTGGTGCCAGTCCTTCGAACGGTTCGTCGAGCAGGATGATTTTCGGATCGCGCACCAGCGCACGCGCAATCGCCAACATCTGCTGTTCGCCGCCCGACAGATCCGTGCCGCGACTGCCGCGGCGCTCTTTCAAGCGCGGAAACATTTCGTAGATGCGATCGAGCGGCCATTTTTTCGGCGCGCTCAAACCCGCAAGAACGATGTTTTCCTCGACATTGAGGCTGCCGAAAATACGGCGGTCTTCCGGCACGAGTTGCATGCCCGCCATGGCGATCCTGTGGCTCTTTTGCCTGGCGAGATCGACGCCGTCGAGTACCACCTTGCCGCTGCGTGGCGTCACCACACCCATCAGGCTCTTGAGCGTGGTTGACTTGCCGGCGCCATTGCGCCCCAACAACGCTACAACTTCGTTTTTTTCAACACGCAGTCCCACATCGAAGAGGATGTGCGAGTCGGTGTAATAGGCATTGAGCCCTGAGACCTCGAGCAGGCTCATTCGAGTACCCCACCAAGATAGGCTTCCTGAACTGCAGGGTTGGCCTTGATTTCTTCGGGCGTTCCTTCCACCAGTACACGTCCTTCCTGCAAGACGGTGACGCGCTCAGCCAGTTCGAACAGCGCGTCCATGTCGTGATCGATCACGATCATGGTCCGACCGTGACGGATCGACTTCAATAGCTTGACCGTTTCGGTGCGCTCCTGCGGGCTCATGCCCGCCAGAGGTTCATCGAGCAAAAGAAGGCTTGGGGACGTGGCGAGCGCAAGACCGATTTCGAGCCGGCGCTTTTCGCCGTAGGCCAAATCAGAAACCTTTGTATCAACGCGGCGGGTCAGTCGCACAAGTTGCAGCGTGTGTTCGACCTGCTCTTTCAGGCCGGGAATTGAATTCGGGTCGCGGAACAGATCGAGCTTGAATTTTCCGCGCAAGTCGGCGAGCACCGCAACAGTCAAGTTCTCGCGCACGGTGAGCTGCGTGAATAACTGATTGACCTGATAGCTCTTGGTCAATCCGAGTTGGCAAACGTCAGCAACGCTTTTTCCAGTAATGTCGTTGCCTTCAAACAGGATCGTCCCGGCGCTAGGCGGAATTTCGCAGGTCAGCATCTTGAAGAACGTCGATTTGCCCGCGCCGTTCGGCCCGATCACGCCGCGCAGTTCGCCGTGGTTGACCGTGAAATCGATGTCGCTGTTGGCGACCAAACCGCCATAGCGCTTGGTCAGACCTGTCGCTTGAAGAATTGGGCCAGAGGTCCTGTCGCCCTGACGCTTGTGCGGCGGTGCAGCGACGACAACGGCACTGGTGTCCTCGAAATTGGCAAGCGAATCCGCCTCGGTCGCCCCCGATGGATTCTTGCGCGTGCTCAACCAACTGTACAAATCCACGAACCCACCGACAATGCCGCGCCGCAGAAAGCAGACCAGCAGCACGAAGATGATCCCGAGCACGAGCTTCCAGGTCGCGCCGAGGTGCAGCGTGTTTTGGAAAAAGTCGCTCAGGAACAGCCAGACCGCGGCACCGACCAGCGGACCGAACAAGGTGCCGGTGCCGCCAATGGCGGTTTGCATCACAAGCTGCCCCGATGTCTCGAACGTAAACGCGTCGGGCGGCATGAAGCCCTGCATCATGCCGAGCAGCCCACCGGCAAAACCGGCATAGGCCGCGGCAATGACGAACGCGGTGAGCTTATAACTTTGGATGTTGTGGCCAACCGCCTGCGCTCGCAACGGGTTGTCGCGGATCGCCCGCAGCACTGCGCCTACAGGCGAGCGGATGATGCGCAGCGCAATCACGATACCCACGAAGAACCAGAATGCGATGAAACCATACATGGTCCAGTCGGTATTGAATTTCAGCGTCGTAAAGCCGAGGTAGATCGACGGCGGCGGTACGCCCGGCAGGCCGTTCTCGCCGCCCGTAAACTCGGCGAGCGGACTAAACTCAACGAAAAAGAACACTTCGGCGATCGCAACCGTGATCATCGCGAAGTAAATGCCGGTCCGGCGCAACGCGATGAGGCCGATCAGATAGCCGATGACCGCCGAAACAACGGTGCCGATGATCAGCGCCACCATCCCATAAGGGAATCCCGCGATCGTCAGCAGATAGGCGGCGACCATTCCGCCGGTGCCAAAAAATGCGGACTGACCGAACGACAGCAAACCGGTGAAGCCGAACAGGATATCGAAACCGATCCCGAAAAGGCCCCAGATCAAAATGCGGTCGATGGTCGTTGGCGAAAAGCCGAGATGCGGCAGAATGAACGGCGTGATAATTAGCCCCAGCGCCGTCAGCGCCTCGACCAGATAAGAACGGTTCTTCAGCATCGGACCAGCAGCCTCATTCGCGGCCGGCTGTGCCGAGCAGGCCATATGGCCGCAGCACCAGGACCAGCGTCATAGCAACGAACAGCATGACATAGGAATATCCGGGGTTGAACATCGACGTGATACTGATGATCTCGCCGGCGATCAGACCGCCGATAATCGCGCCGGGAAAAGAGCCAACGCCGCCGATCACAACTACGACGAATGTTTGCACCAGGATCGCCTCACCGACGTCGGGCGCAATCGACACCACCGGGGCGTTGACGATTCCAGCAAACCCCGCCGCCATGGCACCGATGCCGAACACCAGCATGAAGACCTTATGGACGTCGATGCCAAGCGCATCGACCATGATCGAATCTTCAATACCGGCGCGTACGATCATTCCGATGCGAGTGCGGTAAAGTATGATGTAAAGCACGATCAGTGCCACTGCGACGATGCCGAGCAGCGCCAGCCGGTAGGTCGGATAGATCATAAATCCGAGATCGGTGATGCCGACCAGGAACGACGGTGGTGGCACCGACTTCGAAAGGCTGCCGAAGGCAAAACGCACAGCCTCGACGAAGACGATACCCAGGCCGAAAGTGACAAGTATCTGATCCTCGTGCGGCCGCGAATAGAAATATCGGATGATACCGCGCTCAACGACCACGCCGATCAACATCACAAACAACGACCCGACGACGACGGCGACGAGGAAAGAACCGCTATAGCTATAGGCGAACCAGCCGGCATAGCCGCCGAGCATGAACATCGCGCCGTGCGCGAGATTGAGCACCCCGAGCGTGCCGTAAATGATCGTCAATCCCGATGAGATCAGCGCCAGAAGCGCACCGAGCACCAGCCCATTAAAACATTGCGAGATGAAATTCGCCCAATTGATCACGCTGTCGCCCGCCATCCAATGAAACGTAAGGGGTATGGTAAGCAGATGGCCGGGCTTTTCCAAATTGCCCGGCCATCGCAAGATGCGAATGGGCCCGCTTCGTCACCAAGACAGAACGGGCACTCATCAATCAGGTGTAGTCGCCGAGCTTGCAACCGGATGCTTCCGGCTTCTGCATCAGCGGTTCGCCGGGGACGACTTCCATGACTTCCCAGAAGTCTTCCTTGTTCTTCATGTCCTTGGGCGCTTTACCCTTGACGATGATGACCGGACGGACGAGTTGGTGATCGGCGGCGCGGAAATGCACATCGCCAACCATCGACGGGAAGGTTTCGCCCTTCTCGTATTCCTTGATGACGCTCGGTGGATAGAACGTGCCGGCCTGCGAAACCATGCGAGCCCATATCGCAAACTGCATGTAAGCGTTCTCGGCGCCCCACTCCGGCTTATAGCCATACTTCTTGTCGAACGCCGTAACAAACATCTTGGCCAGTGGGTACTTGTCTTCCAGCGTCCACCAGAAATCGGTCGCAGCGTAAACGCCTTCTGTCAGTTCCGCGCCGACTTCCTTGGCAAGGAACGGGATCTGGTACGGAATCACCATCTTCATCTTCGGCGTCAGGCCGAACTGCTTGGCCTGCTGCACTGACAGCACCGCATCACGGCCCCAGTTCACGTTGACAATGAACTCAGCACCGGAGTTAGCGATGTTGGTCAGATACTGGCTGAAGTCCTGAGTGCCGAGCGGAGAGACCTGGTTGGTCACCATGGTCCAGCCGCCGTTCTTGGTCAGATATTCGTTCACCGCCTTGGTAACGGTGTGACCGTAGGTGTAGTCCGGCGTCATGAACGCCGCCTTCTTGCCTTTGCCGAAATTCTTCAACAGAACAGGGCCGATCGCGTTGGCAGCAGTGTCGCCGTAGAAGCATTGACGCATGGAGTAACGCGTGCAGTCCTTGCCAGTGGTGTCGTTCGAACCGGAGATCGCCACCAGATAGAGGATCTTCTCGCGCTCTGCGAATTTGTTGAGCGCAACCGCGACCGCCGACGAAGTCGAACCGGTCATGGCGATAATCTTGTTGTCATTGATGAAAGTCTGCTGCGCCTGCAACGCCTGGTTCGGCTTGGCGGCGGAGTCGGCTGACACCAGCTTCACCTTCTTGCCGAGAACGCCCTTGGTGACCTTCGGGGCAATCTTCTTGATGAGGTCGTGCCCTTCGTTGATGTGTTCAACGGCCAGTTCCATGCCCTTGAGCTCGTCTTCACCCTGCGCCGCATAGGCACCGGTGCGCGGTATCGTGGCGCCGATAAAAACCGTGTCCCCCGCTGAACCGGCGGGCCACGTTCCGATCGGCGACTCGCCGACTGCGAATGCCGGAATAACCATGCTGCCCGACAGCATGGTTCCGCCGATCAAGCTTGCGCCACCCTGCAACAGGCTACGACGCGAAACCGACGAACTCATTTCCTTCTCGAATAGTTTCTTGGTCACGAGCTATCCTCCCTGGAATTTTTATGTTGCCGTTCAAGATGAAACGGCGTGCGGACCGACGTTTCGCGGTCAGTTCCGATAATCCATTGATACTTTCACGCATACTTTTCTCGTCAATGTGACTTTCGTTCTATACGTGAGGGTAACAATATATCGCGCTACGATATATTGCTCTGCACCTAAAATGGATGCAGTCTTGCGATTGACTGAATTTATTTCGGATCTTGAGGCCGATGGAATCGCGCAACCGATCAAACGTAAAAGTTGCAAATGGCGGACTTCTAAGGTCCCGGCCGGTTAAAACGACAGTGACTGTTGAGAGCATTGACGGCGGCCGCGCGAACATCTCGGAAGCCTCAATCAGCGACCATGATGGTGAGGGAGGGTTCTCGAGTATCAATCCTGTGCCGCAGTCCGAAGCGACATGCTCGCCACATACTCCAGCCCACCAGAGCGTCCAGTTGAGCGCCCGAGCAGAGAACGTCTTAAAAGTCCTTTCGACGGATTTGACGGGCGAGAACCCGCCGCGAGGCAGATGGATTCCGTCTGACTTGCTGATGTGTCGACTGACCTACAAACATCTTGAGACTGCGCGAAACTGCGGCCCGCAAACACTCGCGGAAATCTTGAGATGGGCACAGTTGAAAGGAAGGACCATCAAGCCTTCCTTCCGCGCGGGAAGATCGCTCACCATCATGTGGGATGACCTCACTGCAAAAATGTCGTCAGGCGCGATATCGAAAGCCGAGGCTGCCGCAGCATTGGAAGTATCGACACGCCGCCGAAACACGCGAATTCCGATTGAATTTCAGAAGGCGCTTTTGGAGCTGTTGAGCTCACCAAATGAATGATCTTTACCTCATCGGCCTCTGGCGGCTATCTTCTTTGCGAAAAGCACCGAGCTTCGATGGCGTCGTTCTCGCTGACCCATCGATGAGCATGGCAGCACGAGCTGCGTTGCTGAGCGCGAAAACGGCAAAGGAATGCAGCAGTGAGCAAGCCGATCGACTACAGGGCTCTTGCTGAGTTTCGTCACCAACTAAGGATTTTCCTCTCATTCAGTGAAACAAACGTACGCAAAGCGGGCTTGACCTCGCAGCAATATCAGGCGCTTCTCGCCGTTAAGGGTTGGGCGGGACCGAATTCAATGCATGTCGGCGAACTCGCTCGGCTTCTGCTTATCAAGCATCACACTGCAGGCGAACTTGTTGCCCGCATGGCGAGCCGAGGACTCGTGCGAAGGACTGTAGACCCCACGGACAACAGGCGGGTGCTGGTGACGCTGACGAAAAAGGGGATGGATCGTCTAAAGAAAGTGGCAGGAGTCAATTTCAAACACCTCGGAGGAGCAAGTTCGGCCTTTTCCAAAGTACTGAAACTGATTGCCCGAACATCAGGCTGAGGGTTTGACATAGCTGCTGGCAGTTGTTCCCGCTGATGCCAGACATCCGTCGATAAACTGGCGGATTCTCCCGCGATTCTGTCTCACAGCCGCGGACCCCGATCATTCCTGCGATGCATCGCCGGGTAAAGACCAAGGCAGAGAAGGCACGGATCGCAACGATTTCAGCTCATAATGATACAACTGTAGTAGCGCTGGTCGCCAATGCGGTCGAGAGGTTGGTGACGATGGCGTGATTTTTGTTGGGAATCCGAAGCCACGGAGACCCGCACCATTACGTAGTTCAGAAACACCTACGCGTAGTGCTTAATCATTGACTAGGGTCAAGTACAGCGGATCTTTCTTTTGTATAGATTCTTACTCAGCGAATACGATTTGGAGATTGCCAATGCGTGCGCATCAAAATCCGCGAAATGGATAGCTAAGCACCCGTTGATCCGACAGTGAAAGTCCGGACCGCGTTCGCCAAGGTAACGCAATGTGCCAGCGTGGGGCTCTACCGGCAGAGGCGTCTATTCGTATTCACTTCCGACCGATTCCCTAAGCGAGATAACAGGGAAATGTCTGACTACATCAGGGAACTCGCGAACATGAACAGGGACCCGTTCCGTCATCCAAGCGCCCTTACTTCATATCTGTAATCACGACGCCGGACTGCCTTGCGACACAAATTTTGTCGCGAGATAGGCCTCCACCGCTTCAAGCCCGCCTTCGGACCCATAGCCTGAATCCTTTACGCCGCCGAACGGCAACTCGGGCAACGCCAGTCCGTAGTGATTGATCGACAGCATTCCACTTTCGATACCTGCTGCCAGCGCGGTCGATGTCTTCACCGACCGCGTATAGGCATAGGAAGCAAGCCCATATGGCAGACGGTTGGCCTCCGTCATCACGTCATCGAAGTCCTTGAAGCGAGACATCAGGGCGACCGGTCCGAACGGCTCTTCGTTCATGGCTCGGGCAGCCTTCGGTACATCGACCAACACCGTCGGCTCGAAGAAGTAACCCTTGTTCTGGCTGCGCTTGCCGCCGGTCAACGCCTTGGCTCCATTCTTGAGCGCATCATCGACAAGAGTTCCAATCGCCGCCTGACGCCGGTCGTTGGCAAGCGGCCCGATGGTAACGCCATGATCCATACCGTTGCCGATCTTCAGCGCCTTGGTTCTGGCAACAAACTCATCGACAAACTGGTCGTAGACGCCGTCCTGGATCAGGAAGCGCGTCGGCGCGATGCAGACCTGACCAGCGTTGCGGTATTTTCCGCCCGCCAGCACAGTTGCCGCGAACTTCACATCAGCATCGTCGAACACGATCGCCGGCGCATGACCGCCGAGCTCCATGGTGACACGCTTCATATGCGCGCCAGCCAGCGAGGCAAGCTGCTTGCCGACCCGGGTCGAGCCCGTGAAGGAGATCTTGCGGATCACCGGATGCGCGATCAGGTAGTCCGAGATTTCAGACGGCACGCCGTAAACCAGATTAACGACGCCTTTCGGCAGGCCGGCATCGGCCAGCACGCGGATCAGTTCCGCCGGCGAGGCCGGGGTTTCTTCCGGCGGCTTGATCACCACCGAGCAACCTGCCGAGAGTGCCGCGCCAAGCTTGCGCACTGCCTGGCTCATCGGAAAATTCCACGGTGTGAATGCCGCGACCGGTCCGACCGGCTCCTTCATCACGAGATTGTAGATCCCCTCACCGCGTGCGGGGATCATGCGCCCATAGGTGCGGCGGCCTTCTTCAGCGAACCAGTCCAGGAAATCAGCGCAGCCCAGAATTTCGATTTTCGCCTCGGCGACAGGCTTGCCCTGTTCGAGGGTCATCATGGTCGCGATCGAATCGACGCGTTGACGCAGCAGGTCCCCTGCCTTGCGCAGAATACCGGAGCGGTCGAGCGGCGACATCTTGCGCCAGACCCGAAACCCGCGCGCCGCGGCATTCACCGCAAGTTCGAGATCCTCCCGCCCAGCGTGAGCGACCTCCCCGATCCGTTCTTCGGTCGCCGGATTGACGACCGCAATCGTTTTTCCCGACAGGCTGTCGCACCATTCGCCGTCAATGAAGAGCTGGACTTTCGACATCTGGATCTCCCTTATCATTCTTATACCGCGATCAGTGCATCACTGATCCGCCGTCGATTACCAAAGTCTGACCGGTAATGAAATTGCTGTCATCAGACGCGAAGAAAAGCAACCCGCCGATCAGATCGTCGGGCATCGAATCCCGTTTGATGGCCCGGCTCGATACAATAGACGCTGCGACGCCCTGCCAATCCGGATGCGCCTGAACGTTGCTGCTCATGACAAGCCCGGGCGCAATGGCGTTTACACATATATTGCTGTCGCCGAGCTCCCGCGCGATGGCGCGCGTAAGCGCGATCACGGCCCCCTTTGATGTTACATAGTGCAGCAAGTAGGGACTTCCCTTGAAGGCGGTACCAGATGAAATATTGACAATCTTCCCCCCGCCGGACTTTTTCATAGCGGGGACGGCTGCAGTGATAGCCTGCCAAACGCCGCGCACGTTGACAGCCATAACGCGATCCCACTCGGCCGGATCAATGTCGGCGAATCCCTGCATCTTCAGCGTGCCGAACATACCGGCGTTGTTGATCAGGATATCAAGTTGTCCAAACCTCGAAACCGTGTGCGCGACCATTGCATCAAGCGAGGCCTGATTGGACACATCGGCTGTTGCCGCCGTCGCTTCTCCGCCAGCATTCACAATCGCTGCCATCGTCTCTTCAGGCATCCCGATGTCCGAAACGCAGACTTTGGCGCCTGCCGCAGCAAGCGCTAAAGCGTAGGCACGCCCGATACCCTGCGCCGCACCAGTCACTATAGCGACCTTGTTTTCAAGCCGGCCCGATTTCGTCATTCACACTTCCTTTATGCGCTCGTGCGCCGTCGCAACTTCGGCCTCGTCTCAACGATAACCAGCCGACCTAAACGGCAATCGCCTCGAACAATCGCTCGCGATCTGCGTCGGATTTTCCGTGACCCGTCACGATGATGCGTCCGCGTTCGACCACACAAAATCGATCTGCCAGCGTCAGCGCTTGGTGTACATTCTGCTCGACCAGAAGGATCGAAGCACCTTGGTCGCGCAAATCGCGGATCATCGCGAAAATTTCATCAACAATCATCGGGGCAAGCCCCTCTGTCGGCTCATCGATCAGCACAAGCTTCGGCTTGCCGAGCATCACCCGGGCCATCGCCAACATTTGCTGTTCGCCGCCTGACAATGTGGTCGCGTATTGCTTTCGCCGCTCCGCCAACCGCGGCAACCGGCTATAGACGCGCTCCATAGCCTGCCGCTCGTCTTGCGACCCGCGACCTCTCACTTGCAGAAGAGCGATGCTCAAATTCTCGGCGACCGTGAGACCCGGAAAGATGCGCCGGTCTTCCGGCACGATGCCAACACCAAGATGGCATATTTTGTCAGAACTGAATCCGTCGAGCCGCACACCGTCGAGAACGATCTGCCCCTGTGTCGGCGCAACCCACCCCGCAATCGTCTTCAGCAGTGTCGTCTTGCCGACACCGTTGCGCCCGAAGACGCCGATGATCTCGCCGCGATCCGCATGGAGATCGATACCCTGGATAACGTGGCTCAAGCCATAATGCGTATGAAGTCCCTCAATTTTCAGCATCATGCGTGTCCAAAATATGCCGCCTGAACGGCGGGATTGGAACGCACGGACTTGGGATCTCCGTCGGCGAGTTTGCGACCCTGGTGCATCACCACGACGCGGTCCGAAATGCTCATCACCAGCCCGACATCATGCTCGATCAGAAGGACCGTCACGCTTTTGGCCAGTGAACGGATGAGTTCCTTTGTTTCTTCAGTATCGCTCTGGCTCATGCCCTGCGTCGGCTCATCAAGCAGAAGGATCTTCGGCTCCGAAGCGAGGCAAATGGCGATCTCAAGCCGTCGCTGCTCGCCATGAGACAGGTTCCCGGCCAGTTCATCCGCCTTCCCCTCAAGACCGAAACGCTGAATCATCTCGTCGACCTTGGCGATCGCGCGGGTGCTCCGGCTGAGTGGAAGGGATGATCGCCGCGGCGCCTCAAGCACATGCGCCGCCAGTCTCAGATTTTCTCTCACCGGGGCATCGAAGAACAGATTCGTGATCTGAAAAGATCGGGAGAGCCCATGCGCCCTGATCGCTTCGGGCGACTTTCCCGTCACATCGGCTCCATCCAGCAGAACGCGACCCGTTCGCGGCCGCAACGCGCCACTTATCAGATTAAAGAGCGTGGACTTTCCGGCACCGTTGGGGCCGATGACCGTCGTGACGCGACATTGCTCGACATCGAACGAAACATCATCGACCGCTTTCAGCCCGCCGAACGCTATACCCAGGCCATCGACTTTCATGATCGGAGACGTCATGAGCTAGCCTCCCGCGTCGCTGGAATGACGTGTGCGGCTTCCTGCCGATTTTTTGACGGCTGCGACATTCGCAAAATCCACGGCTGCACAATCCCCACCAGCCCGCGCGGCAGGAAGAGCACCGAACACATGAATATTACACCGATGACGATCAGGTGATGTTCGGTCCAGCTGCTGATGATGGACTTAATGACGACCAGCAACACGCTGCCGTAAAGTGCCCCGACCAGCGTTCCAACCCCACCGAGGAGGACAGAGATCACGGCGTTGCCAGACACCGAGAAGAACATGAGTTCCGGCGAGACAAAGCCGCGCAGCATCGGATAAAGCGCACCCGACAGGCCGGCGACCACACCCGCGGCAACATACGCCGCCATACGCGCGCGCCAAGCGGAGTAGCCGAGGAACGGCACGCGCCTTTCATTGGTCTTGAGCGCGATTAACACGCGACCAAACGGCGTCTCCAGCATGTAGGCCAGCGCGCCGTACAGAACTCCGATCACCGCGAGCACAACGAGAAAGAAGCCAACCGGGTTTGCCGCCGAGATGGAAAGCGAACCGATCCCGATATCGACAACGGGAATGCCGATGATCCCGTCGGAGGCACCGAGCTCACGCGTGTTGTAAACGATCTTCGCTATGACCTGTGCGAGGCCAAGCGTGATCAGCGTAAAATAGACCCCCCGCACCCGATTTGCGATCAGTCCGCCGACAATTGCCGCGATCAGCGACGCAGCACCGGCCGCCAGCATCGCAAGCCAGAACGATGGTCGTTGTAGCAAAACGAGCGCCGACACATAGGCACCGATTCCGAAGTAGAGCGCTTGTCCGAGCGACAAGGCGCCCGTGTAGCCGAGCAGAAGGTCCACCGACAGCGCCAATCCGGCAAAAATCAGGGCTTCCGTGCCGAGGCGAAGATAGAATGTGTCGCCTGTCATTGCGCCGTAGGCGGCGAGCATAAGAGCGCCGGCGACAAACATCAGCAGCAGAAAATGGCTGCCGCGCATCAGGAGGGATTGCTGGTCACGCATGGCCAAGCCTCCCGAACAGGCCTTGCGGGCGAAACATGAGAAACACCACCATGGTTCCGAACACAATCGGATCGGTCCAAACAGGAGAGATGACGAGGCTCGCGAGCGCCTGAACCTGGGTCAGAAAAATCCCGGCGATGACCGCGCCCCAGATCGAACCCATCCCGCCGATGATCACGACCGAGAATGCGAGAAGGATGAAATCGCGTCCCATCGTCGGAAATACCGAATACAGAGGCGCAAGCAGAACACCCGCCAATCCCGCAAGCGATACGCCGAGCGCGAATGTTCCCGCATAAACCCAACCGACCGGAATGCCGAGCGATGAGGTCATATGACGATCGAACGCCGCAGCGCGTACTACTGCTCCCAGGCGCGTGCGATAGGTCACATAGGCGACTACGCAAATGATGACCGCCCCGATCGCTATCAGGAAAAGCCGATAGCTAGGAATGAAGATTCCAAAAATTTCGATAGCACCGGAAATAGGCGTCTCGATCCGGTGCGTATTCGGGCCAAACAACGCCTTCAGCAGGTCTTCGATAATCAGGGAAAGACCAAACGTCAGCAGAAGCGTCGAGACATGCCGATCCTTGCTGTCGAACACCCGCCGGATCAGAAAACGTTCCACGACAATTCCGAGCGGCGCCATCAGGATTGGCACCAATGCGATCAGAACCCAGAAATTTAAGCCGGTCGCAGCAAGCGCGAGCGCGCCAAATGCTCCAATGGCGTAGTATTCGCCATGGCTCATATTGATTACGTCAAGCAGACCGAAGATGATCGTGAGGCCGAGCGCGACGAGCACGACGGCCATTCCGAGCGCAAGCCCGTTGATGACCTGCGGCGCCAGGACAAACTGGATGTACTCGACGATTTCCATAAATCTCCCCGTCGTTCCGCGGCTGCGGCGCCCGTAAGCGCCGCAGCCAAAAGCATCAGAAGCGCGTACAGCGGTCCGGGCCTATCGCGTCTTCGGCGCCGACATTGCCAATGACATCGAACTGACCATTCTTGATCTTGACGATGTACATCTGCTGCTGAGCCTGATTGTCGCCAGCACGAATCGTCTTCTGACCTTGCGGGGTTGACCACGTCAGGCCGCGAAGCGCGTCTCGAACCTTGTCAGTGTCGGTCGATCCTGCTTTCTCGACAGCCGCCTTATAGGCATAGATCAGCCCGTAAGAATCGGCGGCGAATAGATCCGGATCCGCCTTGAACATTGCGCGGAACGCTTCGACGAACTTCTTGTTTTCCGGGGTATCGATCTTTGGTGAGTAACCGGAGCCAGTTACGTAGCCCTCAGCCGCCTTACCAACCGCCGTGATGTTCTGGGAGGTGATTGTTCCCGAAGATCCGACGACGCTGACACCGCGCAACACTCCAAACTCATCCAGTTGGGTCATCAGGCGGACGGTGTCGTTTCCGGCAACCGAAGTGTAAATGACATTCGGTCGGGCGGCACGGATCTGGCCGAAGTACTGCGAGTAGTCCTTCGAATCGAGCGGCGCGAAAACTTCGCCAACCGTCTCGACGTTGTTCTTGGCTGCACCCGTTTTGAACGCAGCAACGCTCGAGCGGCCCATCTCGTAATCAGGACCAATCGCAAACACCTTGGCGCCCTTCGTGTCCTTACCGATCCAGTACGTCAGCGCATTCGACTGTTGCTCGGCACGAGCATTCACGCGGAACACGTTAGGCGAACACTTTTCAGCCGTGATCGAGTCCGCAAACGATACGGTTGTCGATACGAGCTTGTTGTTTCGCTCGCCGAGCTGACCAACCGCGAGGGTCGAACCGGAATTGACCATCCCGGTGAGAAAGTCGACCTTCTCGACCTGAAACAGCCGCTCGGCTTTCTGTACCGCGACTGCGGGATTAGCTTCTTCATCCTCGAAAATGAGAACAACTTTTCGCCCGCCGATACCGCCAGACTGATTGACCTCCTGCACGGCCAATTCCAAGCCCCATCGAACCGGTTGACCGATGCCTGCGTAAGTACCGGACAGCGGCGTCACCACGCCTATCTTGATCGGCTCTTGTGCCAAACTTGGCGTAGCAGCAAGCAGCCCCAGGATCAGCCCCGGCGCGGCGAGATGTTTTATCTTTTCCATGGTTTCCTCCCTCATTCTGATTTCAATGGCTTCGTGTTTGGTCTAGATCAGCGTGTATGCTTGGCCTCTTCTCATTAGGCTGCACTTTTCTTCGTAGATTTACGGGGCGACTTACGTGCAAAAGAAAACTGTTTCCCAGAGAGCCGCGACGGCACCAGACCGCGCTACGCTCGATCTTGATCGTCACGTTCCCTACTTCTTCACCTACATTTCGAATCGACTGTCCCGCGGCGCATCCGACACGTATCGCAAGCACTTCGGACTCGGCATTACCGAGTGGCGCGTGATGGGTGTGCTTGGAGGAATGCCGGATATCAGCGCCAATCAGATTATCAATGCGATCGGACTTGATAAGGGGGCTGTCAGCCGAAGCCTGCATGTGCTCGAAAAGAAGCGGCTGATCACAAGCGAGCCCGACCCAAGCGACAACCGCTCCCGAACCCTCCGGTTGTCCAAATCCGGAGAAGCGCTTCATGACCGTATTGTCGTTGCCGCTTTTGCCCGCGAAGAGCGGCTTCTGTCGTGCCTTTCTCCGAAGGAGACCGAAAGCCTCATCGTTTGCCTGCGGAAACTGCGAGCCAACGTACCCTACGTGAACGCCTATGACCCGCTGGCGGATGAAGGGCCCGGCAAACGGAACAGGAAATAGCCGGCCGCCGGTTTGCACGAAGTGGTGACGGCTTCCGGGATTGACTGGGATCGTCATGGACACGCCTCCATGACTGCGGCGCGAGCATAAATCTCCATCGCCTTTACATCAAAGTTCATGGCAACGACCTGCTCGGGCGAGAGGCGCATCTCATGCTTCAGTAAACGGCGCCCGGCCATGTGGTCGGCGGGACGGTTGACGGACTCGATGCCGACGAGTTCCCCTTGCTTGAAGCAGAACGCGGAGAAGCAGCCGGCCTCCGGCTCTCCCGACACCAAAACCTCGTCATGGCCCACGGTGAGACCGACGATCTGCAGCTTGACGTCCCCTTGATCGCTCCAGAACCACGGAACGCTTGCGTAACGCACCGGCCGACCGGCAAGCTTAGCCGCAACTGCTCGTCCCTGATCGGTTGCGTTCTGCACCGATTCCAGTCGCACCAGGTTGCCAGCCGCACCAAACGGAAAAGCCGCACAGTCTCCAATGGCGGAGATATTCGGATCGCTTGTCGTCATAAACTCATCGACGACGATGCCGTTGTTCACAGACAGTCCCGCGGCGGCTGCCAGTTCGACATTGGGAACGACACCGATGCCAACCAGAACAAGATCGGCGGCAAGCTGTTCGCCATTGCCGAACTCAATCCCGGTCACCCGCCCCTTGTCGCCACAGATCGAAGCGATGCCAACATTCATGCGGAGCGTCGCACCGTTCCTTGTGTGAAGATCGTGAAAGTAGTCGGACATTCGCGAACTGACCGCGCGACCCATCGCACGCGGCGCGATATCGAGCACGGTCGTTTTGATCCCGCGCTTGCGCGCGACAGCCGCGACCTCCAAACCGATAAACCCGGCGCCAATGACAACCAGATTCTTGCATTGCTCTAATCTGGCTCTCAGAGCCTCTGCATCGGCGAGCGTTCGCAAATATGCGATTCCGTCGAGGTCTGCGCCGGAAATCGACAGAAGCCGGTTACGAGTCCCGGTCGCAAGAATCAGATGGTCGTAGGCAATAGCTTCCCCCGACTGGAGGCCCACAAATCCGTTTGCACGATCGATCGCTTCAACCCTCTCCTTTGGCCGGACCTCAACCATTTTGTCGTCGAAAAATTTCTGCGGCCGAAGAGACAACGCGGGACCCTGCGCTGCGGATTCGAGACTTGCCTTGGACAGCGGCGGTCTTGGGTACGGCAGATGCGGTTCATCGCCAAGCAGCAGAATCCGGCCCGCGAATCCTTCATCGCGCAGAGAACTCGCGGCCTGAAATCCCGCCTGACCGCCACCGACGATAATAACCGTGCCAGCCGCCGTCATAGCTGGCTCTCAGGAAGGCGAACTTTCAGGCCGTCAAACGCCTCGGTGGCGCGCAACTGGCAACTTAACCGGCTCTCGCTCCGTCGCTCGGACGTCGTGGAATCAAGCATTGCGTCTTCGACAGCACTCACTTCCGGAAGCGCTTTCGCCGGGTCCTGATTCCGATCGACATAGACGTGACAGGTCGCACACATCGCGGAGCCACCGCACTCGCCGACGATGCCGTCGAGACCCGCGGCAACGGCGGCATGCATAAGCGTGGTTCCGACCGGGACATCGAGAACGTCTTCGCGTCCGTCGGCGTGAATGAAAGTGATCGATGGCATCGAGTTTCAGCAGCCTCAGGCGTGAAAGCGCATCGGGAGGCGCTCGAAGCCTCTCAGGGTATTGTGCAACTGCCGAACGGGCTCTCCGGCGAACTCGATCCGGCTCACATGCCGCGCGAGCGCGTTCAGCAGAATTTCAACTTCCAACCGCGCAATCATCTGTCCGACGCAGCCATGGATGCCCGCTCCGAAGCCGACATGTCCGATTGTGTTACGGCGAATATCAAAGCAATCCGGATTGCTCCATTTGCGCGAATCCCGGTTTGCCGCACCCACAGACACCAACACCTTGCTGTCCTTGGCGATCGGCACCCCGGCGATCTCGATGTCTCGCGTTGTCGTGCGGAAGAACGTTTGAAAGGGTGACTCGAAGCGCATCATTTCCTCGAATGCAGGCTTCACAAGCGCCCGGTCTGCCCTGACGTCGTCCCACTGATCTGGATGGGTCGCGAAACAGAAAAGAGCATTCGCAATCGCGTACGTCGTTGTATCGACACCTGCCGACAAAAACGACCGAACCAATAGCGCGGCGTGCTGGTCGTCAATCTCACCAGAATCGACATACCGGTACACCTGCGCGCCCAGACCGCCGTCTGTAAGGTTTTCACGCCGGCAGGCCATGGTGATCCATTGCGTAACCTCATCGGCATTCGCCATCGCGCAATCGAACAGTTCGTTGCGAGGACCCATACCGTTGAAAACCATGTTGCCCCATGCGATCAGGTGGTGGCGCCCCTCGAGAGGGACGCCGACCGCATCGGCAAACACTTTCATCGGAAACGCTTCGGCAAGCCCCGCAATCGCATCTATCGTTCCCGCCTTGACGACAGATGCGATTAACAACTCCGCCTCTTCTTCAAACTTCGCCCGCAATGCTCGAAGTGCGACGGGCGAGAGAACCCGACCTACGATTGCGCGATTTGCAGTGTGATCCGGCGGATCAGTCTCCAGTAGCAGGCTGGGCGGACGCCACGCGCCGCCATAGCGCAAATCGGAGATACCCACGCCGGCTCCTGAACAAAACGCCTGCCAATCGGCCAGGACGGATTGCACCTGTTCGTAGCGGGCGACGGCCCAGACGTTCCATTTCTCAAGCCAGATCACAGGGCCAGCATCCCTCATCCGTTTATGGGATGAATAGGGATCGAGGATATAACTCGATGAAAACGGATCGATATCGGATGCTACCCGATCGATAACTGCATTCACCGCCATATTGCCCTCCTGCTCCTGATAACGCGGCCCATCCGCCGCGTCGTCGGGCTTTGGAATTTTCTGAAGTCCATAACGTCGGCTGTTTGACAAGCCGACCGAACCAGAGCCCATCTGATTTAGTTGCCACCTCAACCTTTTTCTGTCAACCGGTTTAACGGGACGCCATGCTGTCGCACGATCGTGTAGTTGGTCCGTTCAAATTATTGCGCCGCAAATTTTCCCGAAGCACGGCGAGTCACAAACAGCGAAGCCGCCAATTGCGCGATCGCGATGCTTGCGCTTTGTGTCCGCCAAAGCCGCTCTTCTTCCAGTAGTTCCCGCATCTTAGCGCTGCGGCAAGCCTACTCATCGCATCGAAAGAGACTTGACTTGCCCCTTTCCTAATCGCACGATCGTGCAAATAAATAGTAATTGTCATAGGGGAGAAGAAAATTGTCACACTGCATCAAGCGAAAGAGATTCTCGCTGCTGAAACTCGCGATCGCAGCCGCAAGCAGCTTTCAGCTCTTTGTTGCGCCGGCGAACGCGCAGCCACTGGAGGTCGTAAAGATCGGCTGGCCAGCCGGATTTGCTTCCAACATGGCGCATCTGACCTTCGGCAAGGAGCTTGGTCTCTTCAAGGAGGAAAAACTCGACTATGAGGTCGTCTCGATGCAGGGCACTTTCCCGGTCATCCAGCAGATCCTTTCAGGAGGATTTGATACCGGTTACGTCGGCGTGGAGACCGTGGTCAATGCACTGCAGCCGGGCGCAGTACCGATTCCGTTGCGATTTGTTTTCAATTACGCGCGGCAGTCGATTTGGGAAATCGTGGTTCCTGAGGCCAGCCCCATCAAAACGCTTGCCGATCTCAAGGGCAAAACAATTGGAATCGCCGGTCCAACTTTCGGCAACGTTCCTGTCACCAAGGCTGCGTTGGGCGTCGTGGGTGTGCAGCCAAATCAATTTACCTTTTTTACCGTCGGAACTGGTGGACCCGCATTCAGGGCGATGACCACGGGACAGGTAGATGCCTTGAACCTGTGGGACACCATGCATGCAACCCTTGAGGCAACTGGATACAAGGTTCGGGAGATCAGCTTCCCAGCCGAGTTTCAGGGAAACCCAAGTCATGGCTTTGCCGTTACAGACGACCTGATTAAGACCAAGCCCGAGTTCGTTGCTCGCTTCGGCCGCGCTATTGCGAAAAGCATCGTCGCCTGTGATGCCAACCTGGAGGAATGTATTCGTTCATTCTGGCGAGCCTATCCCGCGCAGAAGCCGCAGGGACCCGAGAATGAGGCGATGGCCAAAGAACTGAAGATTCTGTCGGCGCGCATGAAGAAGCTGATGTACTTTGGACCGGGCGAAAAACCTCTGATGGGCAGCTTTACCGATCAGGAGTGGCGCGGGGTTATCAACTCTCTCAAGCTCGGCGGCGTTATCTCCGTCACCGATCTGCCGATGGACAAACTCTACACCAATCGCTTTATCGCTGACTTTAACAAGTTTGATCGTGCGGACGTCATCAAGCGAGCGAAGGCCGCCACCAAGTAATTTACTGCTGCAAACCGACACTAGAAAAGCCGCCGACAATTGTCGGCGGCTTTTTGTTTGATCGGAATGTCAAGTTCGACAGAACAAGGGTTACGCCGGCTCGAACACCGGATAGTTCACGGCTCCCGCCTGCACCCACGTAAGACGGACCGGCATGTCGATCTTGACGGTTTTCGGGTCGCAATTCACGATGTTGGTCAGAATTCGGACGCCCTCTTCGAGCTCGACACTCGCAATGATGTAAGGCTTGACGTCCTTGAATGGAGGTGGCGCCTTATACGACAGCGAAAACGAATAAACATGCCCTTTCCCGCTGGCTTCATGCCATTCGAGGTCACGCGTGCCGGTGTAGACACTGACCGGCCGTGGATAGAACTGGTACTTGCCCGATTGCGGGCAGTACTGAAGCATTAGCTTCTTATCCTTCGCGCCGTCCCAGAACGGCTTGCTGAAGTTCAACGGGATCGGAGCGGGACGCTGTCCCGCCAAGGGATCAAACTCGATCGACATTATGCAGCCTCCAGAATAAGTGCAGTGCTTGAGCCCCAGTTACGCCCATACGGTATCCAGCCGATGCCGGTGACAATCGCATTGGAGTGATCCTTGATCTGACGGGCACCCGCCTCGCCAAATAGCTGCCGCAAAGCCTCGGACAGATTGTGCGCGCCACCCGCCAGCCCGGCTTGTCCCGCAGATATCTGCCCGCCGCCGGTATTCAACGGCAAATCACCGCGATAGGTCATGTCGCGTTCGTTGACGAACTGACAACCGCGCCCCGTTTCGCAGAACCCGAGATGCTCGAGTTGCATCACGATGGCGATGAGAAAGTCGTCGTAGGGCTGAAACATCTTGATATCGGAAGGCTTCATACCAGCCCGTTCAAACGCCCGCTTGCCGGCGGCGCGGTGACCACCCTCGGTGATATCCGGCGTCTGATTTGTCTCCATGTAGTTTACCCGCTCGCCGTAACCGATCGGATGAACCATCTTCTTTGCGCCCATTTTCTTGGCGCGTTCGGTCGTGGTGACGATAAAGGCGCTCGCGCCGTCACACACCATGACGCAATCCAGCATCCGGATCGGATCCGAAATCATCGGTGAGGCAAGATAGTCCTCGACGGTAATCGGCTTCCTCAGCTTGTCACATGCGAGATCGTTCATCAGCGCGTGGTTACGTTGGGTCACCGCGAGCTTGCCGAGCGCCTTGGGATCCAGGCCGTACTGATGATCGTAACGCTGGCTGATCAGGGCAAAATAGCCTGGAGGCCCCATGATACCCATCGGATACTGGAACTCGCCGCGAAACGCGCCGATAGCCTGCTTGTTCTCACTCGATTGCGGATCGGACGCGATGACGACAACCGTGTCGCAGAGGCCCGCCTTGATAGCGGCAGCTGCGCGGGCAATGTTTCCAGTAGCTGATGCGCCGCCGAGATCCGTCACCTGGCACCAGTTCAACTCAAGCCCGAGATAGGCCGACAGGATCGGCCCGTAAAACGGGTTGCCGGCGTCTGCGAAGCTGGACGACACGGCCATGCCGTCGATTTCTGATTTATCAATTCCGGCATGCGCGAGCGCGCCCGCCAAGGCCTCGCCCGCAAGGTCATAGACGCTGCGGCCTGAACGAAATTCTATCTTGGTCTCGGCGCAGCCGATAATTGCAATATCGCGATTTGCCATTTTGTTTCCTCGACGTTTTATTTGCCAGCGAACGCGGCTGTACGCTTTTCGGTGAATGCTCTAACGCCCTCGCGCATGTCCGCTGTTCCGAACATCAGCTGGTAGCCGCGCCGCTCAAGCCTCAAGCCGGCGTCAAGCGACGTATCGAGTCCCGAGTTCACAACCTCCTTGATCTGCTGGGCGGCCAATGGAGCAAGGGTCGCAATCTGCGCAGCAATCTCAAGCGCGCGCGGTTCACAGTTGCCGGGTACGACTTCGCTAACGAGACCCATGCGATGTGCATCGTTGGCGCTGATAAACGCACCTGTCAGCAGCAGATAAAGCGCATTGTACTTTCCAACTGTTCTCGGAAGGCGCTGCGTTCCTCCGGCGCCGGGAATGAGTCCCAGCTTGATTTCAGGCTGACCGAATTTGGCTTTATCGTTTGCGATGATGATGTCGCATTGCATCGCGAACTCACATCCGCCGCCAAGGGCAAACCCGTTAACCGCCGCAATAACTGGCTTCGGGAAATCCATGACAGCGCGGGTCGTATAGGCCTCGATCGCACCGACAACGTCGCGACCCGCCTGCTCCTGGATATCCGCGCCGGCAGCAAATGCCTGTTCATTGCCCGTCAAAACCACGCAACGGATATCGGCGTCATCCGCCAGCTGAGCGAAATGCCCGTGCAGAAGGCGACGCACCTCCGTGTTGAGTGCATTGCGCACATCCGGGCGATTGAACCGCACCACTGCGACGTGAGGCGATGGTCTTTCAACAAGGACAACAGACATGGCGAACTATCTTTCCTTTGATCTTGCTAAGTGCACTTCACGACCGATTAGCATTATTTGCACGATCGTGCAAATAATCCAAAAACAATAAAAAGGCCGCCGGCTCCTGTGAGCCGACGGCCGCCCTTTTACTACTGTGACGCTGAGGCGCGTCAGTTGATCTCGGACAATTCCCGGATTGAGTATCTCAAAGCTTTGCCGTTCGCCTCGGGCGTGCTCCGTTCCATAACTTCAAAATACTCATCGAGAAGCCCCTCGCAATGCGAGCGATTTTCTGCGTCAGGGCGCAATATCTGACGCATAACCAGCCCGTGGACGAAGATCAGGAGGTGCTCGGAGGCGCGATGCGCCTGAAGATTTTCCGGCAACTCCCCAGCCTTGATCGCGTTCTCGATCAGCTTTCTCCAAAATCCGAGCTGCTTTTCAAATCGTCGGTTTTGATGTTTTCGCAGTTCGGTACTCCTCGTACCGGCTGCAGCATAGTTAACCCAAAACCGCCAGTACCTGTCATTTGAAGACCTGAAGATATGACTAAAGGCGAAAACCTTGAGCTGCGCCAATGGTGAGGAAGTCGGCGCTTCCTCCGACGGGGTTTCGTAAGCCGCCTGTAGTGCGGCCATGATCAGCTTCTGCTTATTCCCAAAGTGATAATTGATCGTACCGGTACTGACTTCCGCGCGGTCAGCAATCTGACGCATGCTGGCGCCATCAATGCCGAATTCCGATATGACTTCGTAGACAATGCCCAGCAAGTCCTTGCGCCTCTGAACTCGGCCGGGCCGTTTCCCGGCGATTGCTTTCGATTTACTTTTCATGTTCCGGGAATCCAGTTGCGAGCGTTGTTCTTCCTCGCAAAATACCGCGTTTCACGAATATCGGCAATGATATCAGTTTTAACTTGCAAAAAGTCTCTCTTCACAAAATTATTTGCACGATCGTGCGAATTGTGCACAATGGAGCTTGCACCACCCGCCATCCTGACGGCCAAGACTGCAACGGGCGCAGACCCGTACCAGAAGAAACACCAGATCCGCGGCGAACAGAGCCGCAGATTCTCGCGAGGGGACCGAGGTCGCATCAGTCATGTTGAAATCCGATCAAGCAACGGAGGTCCAGGGCGATTCTCTGGATCCCGTACTCTCCATCAACCAGATGAACCTCGTTTACAATTCGAGCCGGGGTCCGATTCCAGCCATTAGAGACCTGTCGTTTGCGATCCAGAAAGGCGAATTCGTCTCAATCCTCGGTCCATCCGGGTGTGGAAAGTCGACCTTGCTTAAGATCGTTTCCGGCCTGCTGCGCCCAACCTCCGGAAACGTCGTTTTGGCTAACGTTGAGGTCAAAGAGCCGCGGCCGGACATCGGAATCGTTTTTCAGCAACCCACGCTTCTCCCTTGGAAAACCATCCTGGAGAACGTTCTCGTGCCGATCCGGGCCATGCGGATGCCCGTTGCTGACTACAAGGACAGGGCACACGATCTTTTGCGGCTTGTGGGATTGGGCGACTTCGTCAACCACTACCCGTACGAGCTTTCCGGTGGAATGCAGCAACGCGTCGGCATTGCACGGGGTCTCATTCATGATCCAGCGATGCTGCTGATGGATGAACCGTTCGCGGCGCTCGACGCAATGTCGCGAGAGTTTATGATGGACGAACTGCAGCAAATATGGATGACGACCGGAAAGTCAGTCCTGTTTATCACCCATTCGATTCCCGAGGCTGTCTATCTCTCCGACCGCGTTCTCACACTGTCGCAAAGGCCCGGTCGCGTCATTGACGACCTCAAGATCGATCTTCCCCGCGCCCGAGACGTCGAAACCATGGGACAATCCATGTTCGGTGAATATGCAACACACCTTAGGGCGCTATTCAAATCGAGCGGTACGCAATCCGCGAGGGCCGTATGACAAAATTTCGTTGGATTGAAATCGCGATCTCGGTCGGTTTCTTGGTGGCCACCCTGCTGCTGTGGGATCTGTCGGTTCGATTTTTCAAGGTGCCAGCCTATCTTGTGCCCTCGCCGCTGGCCGTCGGCGCAGCACTCATCGACGGTTTGGTAAACGGCACTTTCTATCCGCACATAGCCGCAACGTTATATGCGGTGGTCGTAGGATATGCTCTCGGTTGCTTTCTCGCCGTCGTGATTGGTGCGCTCCTGGCTGAAGTTCCTCTCATAGAGCGAGCGTTGATGCCCTATATCGTCGCTCTTCAGTCGATGCCGAAGGTCGCACTCGCACCGCTGATCATCGTCTGGTTCGGTTTCGGCATGTCGTCCAAAATCGTTTTAGTCGCGCTGATCTGCTTCTTCCCTGTCTTCATCAACACTCTGGTCGGAATTCGCTCGGTCAACCCGGACATCGTGAACCTGTACCGGGCGTTTAGCGCTTCGCGATGGAACATTTTGTTGAACGTCAAGCTTCCGGCGGCCGCTTCCTCCATCTTCGCCGGCCTGCAAATAAGCGTAGCCATGGCGCTGATCGGCGCAGTTGTTGGCGAATTCATCGCGTCGAAGGCAGGACTTGGAAATCTGCTGCAAGCTTCCTCGATGACAATGGACGTCGCAACGATGTTCGCCGTGGTGCTGGTGCTGGCGGGGATCGGCGTGATCGGAAATGAAATTTTGCAGTACCTGCATCGTAAGGTGGTCTTCTGGGAGAACAGAACCCATCACGCAATAGAGGGCGCGTAAACGCAACGCCTGAGGAGAGGCTATGTCGTCAATGGTAAAAGACGCCGCGATGCACGAACCAGGCGCTCTAACTTCTTCCCTGAATCTGTTTACTGGCGGCAGCGCGGAGGCATTGCTGGCATCCATGCCGTCGCGGCTCGCGGGATTGGTTAAACGACAAGCCGAAATAGCGCCGGACCGGCCGGCGCTAATCTGTGGCGACAAGATCGTAACGTATGGAGATTTCTGGGAGGCGATAGGGCGCGCCAAAGAACTGTTGAAAGCCGAAGGTGTCATCGGCGGCGACCGCGTCATGATCGTAAACGAGAATTCCGTCGCCGCAGTCATATTCATTTTTGCCGCGAGCGATCTCGATGCATGGGCCAGCCCTATCAACGCGCGAATGTCCGCACGGGAGATCGATGCATGCCGCGCATATTGCGGGTGCCGTATCGTTGTCTATACGGTGGGCGATTCACCGGCAGCCGCGGATCACGCCGGGCAGGCGCAAGCACGTCCGTACAGTGATCCCATTTTCGGCAATGTCGCCTTCGGCCATAAAGACGCGAACGCGCGGCCTGAACCGGTATACACGGATAAGGAACGCCAAACCGCCGTTCTGCTGTTTTCGTCGGGCACCACAGGCGCGCCGAAGGGTATAATGCTGAGCCATCAGGCCATCATGTACATGGGCGGGAATATGGCCGAACTCCGCGACATCACGCCAGACGATGTGTTCTACAACATCACACCGGTGAGCCACGTTATCGGTCTCGGAGCAATGTTGACGACGGCGATCTGGGCTGGCGGCACGACTGAACTCGTAACGCAGTTTCGTCCGGAAAATTTCGTCGCCGCGCTCAAGGCGAACCGTATTACCTACGTTATGGGTGTCCCGACGATCTTTGCGCGGCTGCTCGAGTACGCCGGCAGTCGAGGCATCTTGCTTCGGTCTGATCGATTGCGCTTCATTGCCGTTGGAGGAATGCCGCTTGATCTCACGCTAAAGGCGCAAGTGGAGGAAGCCTTTGGGCTGGAGTTGGGAAATTCATACGGAATGACCGAGATGGCACCGGTCACTCGCTCTCGAAGCGCTACGATTGGCAGATCTGTTGGCGTCGTGCAGCCCGGAATTGAAATTCGTATTGTTCGCGAAGATGGCAAGGACGCCGCGATAGGCGAAGCTGGCGAGATATGGGTGAAGGGCCCCAACCTCATGTTGGGGTATTACAGAAACGAGCCCGCGAACGAAGAAGTCAGACGACCAGATAACTTCATCACGACCGGAGACCTCGGGTCGATTGATAGGGACGGAAATCTGTCTCTGGTCGGGCGGACAAAAGACGTCATCATCCATAGCGGATTCAATGTATTTCCGATCGAGGTCGAGGCTGTTTTATCGCAAGTTCCCGGCGTCGCGCTTGTCGCTGTGGTCGGCCGGACCACGGATGGAAACGAGGACGTTATCGCCTACGTTCAACCCATTGTCGGCCGTGACCTTGATATTGCCGTGCTTGATGCCTGGGCACGAGAGAATCTCACTGCTTACAAGCGGCCCAAGGAGATCATTATTGCCAACGAATTGCCGATCGGCCCAACCGGCAAGATATTGAAGTCGAAGTTAAAGGCCACGGCCAACGAGTAGAGATGCCTTCTTGAAGAAGGATGCGCTTGATCCAACGGCAATTGAGAGGGTGGCTAAAGCTCCTTAACGCGTCATTATAGGAAACCGCCTCTCGGGCATGTGTAAGCTTTCGATAGAAGAGTTGCGGTACAAGCCTGATGCGACGTCATCTCTATCTGGCGCAAATAGCGGCGACACGCCGCGTCTATGACAGGATAATCACAGTGATCGTTGACATTCAGAGTATTGGCTAATTCGACGAACCCGACCTGCAGGTGCCCAATTCGCTGCTATTCACTAGTCGCATTGGGTTTGCAACAGGGACGGCGGACGTCAAACAAGATTTTGAACCACACTTTTGGGAAGTATTGCGTGCACGCCCCAATTGCCGTCGACAACCTGCGAAATGCCGAAGTCAACGGAAACAGACATGACTGATATCGCTTCATCTTCCGACAGCGAAAAACTCGTCATCAGGAACCGACGCATTTTTCGGAATGCATCTTTCATTGCAAGATCGATAGACGACTGCTTGTAGATTTCGCTCTGGGCGTTCTCCCCCAGCTCCGCCATATAGTTCGCATGACTGAACCCCGGCAGAATCCAGGATGTTTCAGTCTCAATCAGCGGACAAGAGAGATCGTGGAATGCCTCCCTTCCGAGCGTTTCTTTCTTATGCAACACAATTTGCGTCTGACCTGTGAGCGAACATTCAATGGCCGTACCGCTCAACTCGGAATCTCCCTGAGCGGCGTGCGGATCCCCGATCGACAACATTGCTCCCGGCACCAGAACCGGCATGTAGATCTTCGAGCCCTTGCCCAACCGCCAATTATCCAGATTTCCGCCAAAGTAAGACGGCGGAATTGAATCGACCAGTTCGCTTTCGCGAGGAGCAACTCCAACGACTCCAAAATGAAGCCGGAGCGGAATCTCCATTTTCCTGTGCGACAAGTCGACGACATCGACACTCTTGTGATCGACTGGAATACCGGGATAATCCATTGTTGAATGAACGACACCAAACGGATCTGTTTGCGCTCGCCAAACGTAGCTATGAACCGGTCGGGCGTGCGGAAAATTGGCATTGTCGAAAATTTCATAGATCGTCACTGTTTCCCTTTGCCGGGGTTCCGTCAGAAGCTCCTTGAAATGAAACCCCCACCATGCCGCAGCATTGCTGCCGAACGATCGCCCGAAAAATTCGGGATTTCGGCATGGACGCGGCACGATATCCAGGAAACGCACTTCGACAACGTCGCCGGGCATCGCGCCCTTCACCGCGATCGGACCCGTCATGATCTGGGTGCCGAACCCCTCACCCGCGCCTCGCCCAAGCACGGAAGCATCCATCGGGCCAGCGCCTCTCCGGTCGACACCCTTTCTTGTCGCGGTCCATTCGAAAACCTCCTCTGCGCCAGGATCCCCCTTAATCATGCGATCGTAATCGTCATAAGCGTGCTGGCTCAGGGTTTCGATCGTAACATAGTCACCGGAATCTACTTCGAGCACCGGTTTTAGCCCGCGACTAAAGTAGCCCCAATGCACGGAACGCGGCGTTGCCTGAAGGTAATGCACGCCCTCACCAAGATGCGAGAGCCCTTCATGAGCGAAGGCGACGTCGGATTGCGGTATCGCTCTAGCGAAAGCTGCCTCCGTTTCCCGGCGTTTAATGCGTGTGGCATCGCCGATTGCAGTAGGCCACCCCCGCGTTGCTTTCGTTATTCCGGCAAAGCTACTGGCCGCCAGCTCCTTGCGGTACTCCGTAGGAGTTTTCTGGAAGCGATCTCGGAAAACACGGCTGAAGTGGGCGGCATCTCGAAAACCCCACGAGAAGCAGATTTCCGAGATCGATCGCTTGTCAAACTGCGGATCGATCAACGCATCCGCGCACCGATCGAGGCGCCGGCGAAGAAGGTAATGGGTAAAGCTCTCTCCGGCCTTCTCAAACATTTTCTGCAGATAACGCGAGGAGACACCTTCCGCGCGCGCGACATCCCTCACATTTAGATTTGGATCGCTGAGCCGCAGCTCGATACTTTGACAAATTCTCCGCAGCACCACCGTCCTGTCGCCCGACGCATCGATGACGTGCTTAACTCCGTGCCCTTCCGTCGCGGCAATGAGAGTCTCCAAAAACATCGAGTCGAGAGTGCGGAGCGCGGCGGGCTCGATGGTGTCGATGACATCGCTAAGCCCGGAAAGTAGACTTGCCAGAATATGCCCTACGCCTTCTTGGCCCGAGATGATTCTGATTTCGGCAAGACGCGACTGACTCAGTCTGTTAAAGGCAACTTTCGGTATGGAAGAAATCAGCGCCCGGAACCCCAAGCGTGAGACGAACTTGAGCTTTTGACTCGGGGGGCAAAGAAAAGTATCTCCCGCGCCGATGGAGATCGCTTTGCCGACCAGATTGCAGTCGATTTGACCGTCAACAAGATGGAAGAGGAGCAGGGCCTCATCCCTGGGTGGGATTACACGCGATATCGTCTGCGCACTCGATGATAATTTGACGAAGCGCATTCCCAAGGCAGAGTCGATGAAGCTTGCAGAGCAGGTGAACTCGTTACCCTCTATATCGAGTTCCGATACGAAGCCAACGCGGCTGATGGCATTATTCCACGCAACGACCCTCGACGTTGCCGCATAGTCCTCGCTTGCGAATGTTGCGTTGCTCTGGATCCACTGCATCGGACCGTCACCTCCGGCAAAATCAAGTGTAAACTCCGGGATCCGCTTTTCAAGTCTAGCCCAAGTCTCCTTGCTGGACGCCGATCAAAGCTCGGCCATCCGAGTGAATACCAACCGGATGGTCGAGCCATAACAGGGCTTACGCCTGATCGGCGAAGATGTCCTTCCTGACGATAGCATGCACACCCCAGTTGCCGTCGACAACCTGAGTAATGCCGAAGTCAACGCCGATTGACATCAGGGAGATCGCCTCGTCCTCGGTCAGCTTGCGCGTCTTCATGAGGAAGTGACGCATCTTGCGGAAGGCGTCTCTCAAGGCGAGATCGACCGATCCCTTCTTGTAGACCTCGGTTTGTGCCGAGGCTCCCAATTCGGCAAGATAGTTCGCGTAACTGAAGCCGTGCACGAGCCACTCATCCTTGGTTTCGAGCATCGGATAGTTGAGCTCTTCGAGCGGGGTGCCCGGCAAATCCTTCTTCTTGTGAAGAATGAACTGGAATGTTCCGTTGAGCGAACATTCGATTGCGGTGCCGCATAATTCGCTGTCGCCCTGAGAGGCATGGGGGTCGCCCACCGACAGAAGCGCACCCTCCACAGCGACGGGATAGAACATCGTCGCGCCCTTACCGATGCGCCAGTTATCGATATTGCCGCCGGTATAGCTTGGCGGGACAGTATCCACCAAATCGGCCTCCTTCGGGGCAACACCGATCGTTCCGAAATGCGGTCTGATCGGTAATCTGACGCCCTTCAGGAAATCGTAATTGCGTTTCGTCTTGCTGTGATCGACCGGAACGCCGGGGTAATCGATCGTCTTGTGAACGACACCGAACGGATCGGTTTGCGGGACCCATTCGAAACTGTGGGCCGCCTTTGCCCAGTTCCGGGCTCCCGTCGCATCCACCTCATAGATCGTGACGACCTCCCGCTTCTTTCCATCCAGCATGTCGTTGTAATGGAAACCCCACCAGGCGGCCGCATTGCTTCCGAACGCTTTTCCCTTGAATTGCGGATTGGCCGACGGGCGTAGCGAACAGTCCACAATACGCACTTCCAGAATGTCGCCGGGTTGGGCATCTCGCACGTAGACGGGGCCGGTCATGATATGAACGCCCATACCCTCCCCCGCGCCGCGCCCGTGAATTGACGCATCCATCGGGCCCGCGCCACGCCGGTTGACGTTCTTCTTGTCCTTCGTCCAAAGATAGACGCTCTCAACCCCCGGATCGCCTTTGATCATCCGATCGTAGTCATCGTATGCATGGTGCGTCAGCGCTTCGATCGTTACGAAATCGCCCGAGTTGACCTCAACCTTGGGTTTGAGGGATTTGCTGAAATAGCCCCAATGCACAGTATCGGCATTTGCCGGCAGATGATGATGCACCGGACCGGTCGTCTGTCGCGCCTGGGCGGTCTGCGAAAGCGCTGGCGTAACCAATGAAATGCCACCAGCCGTCATTGCCGCGGCGGCGCCGCTGGCAACAAAACTGCTCTTCAGGAAAGATCGCCGCTCCGAATTAAGTTCAGCTTTGAACTTGGCATGGTGTTCATGGAAGTCAGGACAATTCCTATCGTCGCCCATACACATTCGCTTGCTCCCAAATTTTTGTTTGCCGTTGATCGGCTCCTTTCCCGACTATCAGGGCGATTCAAGTCGGGCAAACAACAGCCAAACCATTCCGCAGCGCAGTCGCATGAGCCGCTCGCTTCCGCAAAGCACTTATTGTCCAGTGGCTTACACTCATGCGAATACAGGGGGTGATCAAAAATCTTGCGGTGCAAGAACGCCGTGAGACAAGAGACACGCCGCGTACGGTCAAGCCCCTTGGTCGAAAATCCAGATCAGTGAGATCGCTGCGCTGCCCGCCTTCCTCAATCTACCGGCGACGGAGATTTTGAAGCGGAAGATTGCGGATTGTCGCGGTATTGCCAGTGGCAATGGCTGGCAGTCCAGAGCGTCTGTGCGGCAGATTTTAGAACGTGGATCGAACGCTAATCTTCCCGAAGGACATCGCGATATTGCCGCGGCGAGAAGCGGACAGGATCATATATCTCGCCTAAGCCGCTTATCTCCAAACTCCGCAAAATTTCAAGCCCGTTTTGGCTCATGAAATGCCTTGCGATTGGCCATTAGTATGTTACTGATATGTCAGGAAGCTGAATCTGGAGCTGTGCGATGGAACTCGTTCGAAGCGTAATGGCGGAAAGGCAACGGAAATACCGGGCAACTTATCGGGAACGCGTTGCCGGCTGGTATAATGGCTGGCTGCACGTGCTCTTGATCTACACAATTGGATTTACTGCGCTTTACATCTACATCGCCAACATGCGCGACGTACGTTCCTGGGAATTGCTGACAGTTCCTGCTGTTTTCCTGATCGCTAATTTCTTCGAATGGGCCGTGCATCGCTACGTCATGCATCGTCCCTCAAATATCCCAGTGCTGCGCGCGGTCTACAGCCGCCACACTCTGATGCATCATCAATTCTTCACCGAAGAAGAAATGCGCTTTGCCGACCATCAGGACTGGCGCGTGACGTTTTTCCCACCGTATGCCTTGGTCGTGTTTACATTCATGTCGATCCCTGCGGCAATTGTAGCTGGATACATCATTTCCCCAAATGTCGGCTGGCTGCTGATCACGACGACAACATCGATGTATCTGATCTATGAGTTCATGCACTTCTGCTGCCACGTCGAAGATAACTGGTTCGTGCGCAATATGCCGTTCGTAAACACGATTCGTAGACATCATACGGCCCACCACAACCAATCGATCATGATGGAGCGCAACATGAACCTGACGTTCCCGGTCATGGACTATGTGTTTGGAACTTCCGATCTGGATCGCGGTCTGCTTGGCCATATTTTTAATGGCTACGAGACTCGCTATGTGAAGAAGAACATGCGCAAGACCGCTCGTACACCGCGCGTACCAACGACGACACTTCAACAAACCAAGGCCTGAGCGGCTTGGAAGCCGAGACGATAAATGAGCCAGCTTGAACCAAATATCGCACAGCTTGTCTGGTTTACTTTGCTTTGGAGCGTTTGCTGTCTCGGTTTTTTTCAGCTCGCCGGCATGTATCCACTCGCTTCGCGAGCAGCGAAAATTCCGGCATCGCTAGTGATTGTAAGCACCGCACTCTGGATAGTTCTGCTGATCAGCGCTCTCACATTCGCTGTCACTGAACTGCGCTGGACAAGCACCATCATTGTCGCCGGCATGCTTTTCCTGTTCACGCCTGAACCGTTTCAGGCGATTCCGGAAAGGTGGAGAAACAGTTCCGCGGGCGTGTTGTTTACGGGGCTTGCCCTCGCTCTGACTTTAATCGCTTTCTGCGTCTTTACACCGAATCTACTAACAACTGCTCTGCGATCTATCATCTGATCTTCCATGTTTAGGACAAGACAAATGCCACCTCGCATCAAATTCTTTCTCTCCGTGGGCTGTCTTTTAGTCGCAGCAGCAGCTTACTTCTATATGGCGCAGGCGGGGAAAACCGGCCCGAGTTATGCAGTCGCGTTCCTTGGCGTTTTTGCCACCATCGCCATGTGGGTGTTTCCCGAAGTGATGAAGAAGGGCGACAGCGGCCAGCGCACCAAGTCGTAAGCGAAGTAAGGGATCCGGAACATGACTCACTACGTTGGCGACAGGACGATCGACGGAATCGCGGTATCGGCTGATGGAAAGCCGCTGTCACCCTATTACGACCAGCTCGCCCTCACAGATCGCGGGTTCGAATGGAGCTACGAAGGGCCGGAGCCCGCGCAACTGGCTTTTTCCTTGCTGTATGATCATCTGCGCGATGCGAACCGAGCAAAGGCTCTCCACAATCAGTTTATGAAGAGCATCGTGGCGAACTTTGACAATGTCTGGGAACTGACTTCCGAGGATATAGACGAGTCGATCAAAGCTCTAAACGCCTAGGCAGCAGTTCTTTTACATCCGCTCCGGAACATATCATGAGTTCAGATTTCCGTGCCGCCGTGCTGCACAAGGTCGGCACGCCGCTGGCGATTGAAACAATCACCGCCCCTCCTGTCGGTCCGGATGACGTCCGCGTGCGGATTCGTGCCACCAGCCTTTGCCACACCGATCTTGAAGTGATCGACGGCTCCCTTCGGAATCCCCTACCTATGGTGCTCGGCCATGAGGCGTCGGGCATCATCGAGGAGATTGGCCGCGACGTTACGGATCTGAGGGTAGGCGACCATGTGGTGCTGTCCTGGAATCCGCACTGTGGTCATTGCTTCCAATGCGACCGCGACCAGCCGATCCTCTGCGACACCTATATTGAAGCGGGGCCGCGGGGGCTGCATTTCGATGGTGCGTCGAAAGCTACTCTCGCATCGGGATCACCCCTCACCCACCTCATGTTCCTTGGTACTTTCGCGGAATATTGCGTGGTGCCGTCCCAGCAGGCGATCGTCGTGCCTAAGGACATTCCGTTTGACCGATCCTGTTTGATCGGATGCGGTGTCATGACCGGAGTCGGTGCCGCGCTGAATGTTGCGAAAATCCACCAAGGAGACACTGTGATGGTCTTTGGTTGCGGCGCCGTAGGTCTCGCGGCCATTCAAGGAGCCAGGATCGCCGGTGCCGGCACTATCATTGCCGTTGATCTTGACGAATCCAAACTTCAGATCGCGGCCAAGCTGGGTGCAGACCAGTGTGTCAACGCCACCAAGGAAGATCCTGTGGAGACGGCACGCTCGGCTACGGGTGGACGCGGCGTGGACGTCGTTCTCGAATCGGCTGGTCATCCCATCGCCTTCAGACAGACGACCGAAGCTGTACGTCTTGGCGGCCAGGTGATTTGGCTAGGCAAAATCAACGTGGCCAACGACGTCAGTTTCCGGTGGGGTTCTTTGATGGGAGAAAAACACCTGCGACGCTCGAGCTATGGCGGCGCACGACCCAGGCGAGACTTTCCGCTTCTTGCCCAAGCCTATCTTGATGGGCGCCTGAAGCTCAACGAGCTAATAACCCATCGCATGAAACTCGATTCGATAAACGAAGGATTTCACCTTCTGCGCAATGGAAAAACGATCCGTACCGTTATCGAATTTTAACGACGCGTCATCACAGCGTGGATCTTGAAACGCTTTCGATATAGCCCACCAGACGATCAGAGCCGCACCTGCCCTGTCTGGATCGCCCTCCGCAATAGCTTCGGCTACTTCCGCATGGAGCCGCTCAGCGAGCGGAAGGTCCGCCGTCTGGCGATAATGTTGATACCAAAAGCGACGCGACTAGCCGTGCATCAGTCCCATAGAGCGGCTCGCGAATTCGGTCAATTCAGAAAGCCGGTCAGACGTATCGACGTCACGCCGAGGGCGAGAATCGACCACACGAGCTTTCTGCACACACCTGCTGTTGCCAACGGTTGATGCTCCAGTTTGATCGGCAGCCAAACAGACACCACAGAAGGCCGGATGCGAACAGGTACATGATGTGCGCGAAGTGCTGCTCCTCAAAGCCTTTTCGCTTCCGCGCACAAGAATCCGTCGACCGCGCTGCAAGATGCAACGCTTAATTGGTCAAATAGAAAGCAACTGCGATCAGACGAAGCCCGCAGCGGCGCGATAACTAGGTGGTTAGTTCGCGGGCGATCACAAGCCGTTGGATCTCGCTAGTACCTTCCAGGATCCTCAGCACCCGTGCCTCGCCCAAAAGGCTCGACACGTCATATTCCTCAAATGCGCCATAACCGCCGTGAACCTGAAGGGCAATATCCGCAGCCTGCCCCGCCATCTCTGTTGCAAATAGTTTTGTCATACACGTTTCGAGCCGGAACGGCCGATCTGCGTCCGCCAGGCACGATGCATTTCGAATCATCAGCTCGGCCGCGTGAATATTCGTCAGAGAATCTGCGAGCGGGAATGTCAATCCTTGATGATTGAACACCGGAACGCCACCAACTTGGCGGCCGCCTCCATAAGACTTTGCAAGACCGACTGCCTTCCGAGCGAGGCCGAGCGCCGTGGCAGCGACCAAGATACGCCCTATGCTCAGAGTGGTCAGTATCTGCTTAAGACCGTCGCCGCGATTGCCAATCATGTTAGCCTTCGGAATCCGGCAGCTGTCGAGGAAGAGTTCGACAGAATCCGCAATGCGCCAGCCAATCTTGCGGCCCGGCTTGCCCACAGTGAAGCCAGGCGTACCTACCGGCACCACAAAAGTGGAAAGTCCACGCGGCCCGAGATCTGGATCTGTCACTGCGACGAAGGTCGTTACGCCATGTAGTGGCGTACCGGCGTTGGTTGAGAACACTTTGGATCCAGAGAGCACGAACGAGTCGCCGTCTTCGACGGCCCGCATCTTGACACTTGCAACGTCAGAGCCTCCGCTTGGCTCGGTGACGCCGAAAGATGCAATCATCTCCCCACGGCACAGCGGCTCAAGCCACTTCTTTTTAATCTCATCCGAACCATAACGAGCGATCGTCGTCATAGGAGCACTGCTGCAGAGATAGATCGCTGCAAAACCCGGCTCGATGCGGGCAAGCTGCTCTGCAACGATCGCCGCACCACGGGTACCAAGGCCGCTTCCTCCAAAATTTGGATCATAAGCCGTCCCCATGAAGCCAAGCGCTAGAAACTCCTTCATCAATTCGGTCGGGAATTTGTGCTGGTCGGCGAAGCCCTTGATTTTTGGACGTAACGAGCCTTCCGCAAACTGCTGCAATCCGTTGCGCAGCATGGATTCATCTTCGTTCAGATCGAGTAGCATTGTAACTGTCCTGCTCGTTATACTGGAGTATCGCTTCTCAGCCCCGATACTTGGCGAGTGTCTTCTGCGCGGTCGGCTCGCGGCAATTATCAAGAAATAGGCGGTTCGCTTCGAAATCCATCGCCTCAGCGTCTGCCATCAGATAGTTGGAGAAAAATCGCTTGGTCGAACGCACCGCAGGCCGTGGCAGCTTTGCAATTTTCGTAGCGATCGTGAGCGAGGTTTCGAGCGCCGTGCCATCATCGCAGCAGTAGTCAACTATGCCAATTTCGCGGGCAGCTTCGCCATCGAGCGGCTCCAGGCAAAAGCAAAGTTGCCGCGCCTTAACGAGACCGACTCGCGATACAAGCGACTTAATACCCCAAGGCGTCAACCAACCATGCGGAACTTCCGGGAGGCTCCATTGCGAGCTACGCCCCGCCACTACGATGTCACAGCTTGTCGCGAGTGTGAATCCGCCGCCGACGGCGAACATCTCGACAGCCGCAATCACTGGGGTTTCAAGAAATCCCATTAACCGCCCGAGATCCCCACACTCCTGCTCGAATCGCCCCATATTTTCGAGATCGAGATTGCCGATAAATTTGAGATCGCTTCCGGCTGAAAAGCCTGGCGCAGCGCCAGCCAAAACAATTGCACCAACGGCCTCGTCGTGATCGAGCTTGAGGAGCGCAGCCTTCACGCCGTCAACCAACGCCTGGTCCATCGCATTGCGCCGCGCGGAGCGCAGCAGCGTAACCACAGCGACTGCGCCATGCATTTCGATACCGACTACACTGTGATCGTGACTCATGCCCGTCTTCATTCAGGTGTTTTGGATGTTCGGGTACCTGGGACGATCACGTCCCAAGATACATTTGCTTAACTTCGGCGGTTTCCGAGAGCTGCTTGGCGTCGCCCTTCATGACAATGCTGCCCGATTGCAGAATGTAGGCGCGATCGGCACAACCAAGCGCCATCATCGCGTTCTGCTCAGCAAGAAGGACCGCCAGACCTTCCCGCGCGAGATTCCTGATGATGGAGCCGAGCTCCTCAATGATAATCGGCGCAAGTCCAAGCGTCGGCTCGTCGAGAAGCATGACTTTTGGCCGAGACATCAGGCCTCGTCCGATCGCCAACATTTGCTGCTCACCACCCGACATCGAACCCGCGAGTTGAACCCGGCGCTCTTTGAGGCGCGGGAACATCAAAAAAATTCGCTCAAGATCATTATCGAGATCGTTGCGGTCAGGGCGGTGATAAGCGCCCATCAGAAGATTCTCGTGGACAGCGAGGCGCGGAAATATCTGGCGTCCTTCCGGAACCAGCACGAGTCCGGATTGAACGCGCTCTACGGTAGGCAACGCAGAAATGTCCGCTCCACCGAATTCGATTTTTCCAGATTCTGCTTTCTTCAAACCCGCAACCGTTCGTAGCGTAGTCGACTTGCCAGCCGCGTTCGAACCGATGAGAGTAACGACCTCACCTTCCTGAAGCGACAAGTTCACATCGCGCAGAACCTTCTGCTTTCCATAGCTCACGTTCAGATTTTTAAGTTCAAGCATGTTTCTTGCCCAGATAAGCGGTCACGACCGCGTCGTTGGCGAGAACCTCGGAGGTCGTTCCGGAAGCGATGACGGCTCCATGATGCAAAGCGATAGATCGATCAGCGAGACGACCGAGGAAGCCTACCTTGTGATCGATAATGCAAAGCGTGATGCCATGCGTCTTCAAATCGCGAAGAACAGCGTCAAGATTAGTAATTTCATCGTGTCCTAGCCCCGAAGCAGGCTCGTCGAGCAGCAGGAGTTCGGGATCGCAGACCATGCCCATCGCGACCCCAAGCATTTTCTCGCCACCGTAAGATAGCGCGCCCGCTTCGTCGTTCCGATGCCTGTAGAGCCGACACAACTCGAGCATCTGGTCGATCTTCTTGCTCAAGGTCTTTTCGAGCTCGACCGTTGCGCCCTTGCCTAGCAACGTGAGCAAACGCCTTGGGCCAAGCGCCCGCTTGACGTGAAGATGACATGCAATGCGCATGTGCTCGGCAACGGTCAACTCCGGAAAGAGTTGCGGATTCTGGAAGGTCTTGACCAAACCTTGCTGCGCCACCTGGAACGGGGTGAGCGCATTGATATTCTCGCCCTTCCAGACGATCTCTCCGCTTGTCGGCTTCAGAATTCCGGCAATGAGGCTGAGCGTCGTGGTTTTACCTGAACCATTAGGCCCAAAGATACCGATGATCTCGCCGCGTTCGATGCCGAACGTGACATTCGAGACGGCCGTCAGGCCGCCGAAGCGTTTCGTAAGATTCTTGATATTAAGCAGCATTTTTTCTGCTCGACAAAAGACCCATGATGCCCTTCGGCATGACTAAGATCACAAATATGAGGATTGCGCCGTAAAGCGCGATGCGGAGTTCGGCACTCAGCTCAATCATATGAGGCAGAGCCGTAAGCAGGAGCGCGCCAATCACTGGTCCGATAAGCGAATTGATACCGCCAAGCAGAACCATTGCCACGATATCGAGACCTAGTGTGATTGAAAGATAGTGCGGCTCAACGAAGCCGGCATAGAAGCCGTAGAAAGCGCCGACGAGACCGGCAAGCGCGCTGCCGATGGCGAAACTAACGAGCTTATACTTGAAGACATTGATGCCGAGGGTTTCGCCCAACTGATCGTTGAGACGGATGGCAGCAAGGCACTGGCCAATCCACGAATGGAGAACCCGGTGGCAGATTATGTAGATTACCACCAGCAGCGCAAGCGTCACGTAGTACCAGGAGAAGCCACTCGAAAAAACGACCGAGCCCCACGGTGTCCACAGCGATGGCTTGTCAACCACCGTAATGCCGAGCGAGCCGTTAGTGACACTATTCCAGTTCAGCGTAATCAGACGCAGAACTTCTGAGAATGCCATGGTGACGACGGCAAAATAGAACTCCTTCAGCTTGAAGCGGAAGCAAATCGTGCCCACGACAAGAGAGAGAACGACCACCACTACAAGAGCGCATGGAATAGCCAGCCAGAAATTCCAGCCAAACGTTGTGACAAGGATTGTAACAACATAGGCCGACACCCCAAACGAGGCAGCATGGAACATCGAAAGCTGGCCAGTGAAACCGAAGATCAGGTTGAAGCTCACCGCCAACGATGCCGCCATGAAACCATAGATAGCGATTGCCAGTGTGGAGTCGCTTGTCACGAACCACGGCGCTAATAGCGCGACGAGAAGACCGCCCAGAATAGCTAGTCTCATGACTTATCTCCAAACAACCCACTCGGTCGGACAAGAAGGATGGCGATAAGAAAGACGAGGCCATACGCGTCGCGGAAAGCGGACGGAAAGAACACTGATCCGATGTTTTCGCTCACGCCTAGAATGATTCCGCCCCCTCTAAGTTGAACATGGATATGCCGAGCGAAGGAGCCTGCTCACACGCAAATCCACAAGCGCCAAACGTTTCACGCCGGCGAGTTGATGTTTCGGCTCGGCCAGCATGATCATAAGGATTAGCGAACTTGATCAAAAATATTCAAACCAGTTTGCTTAACATCTCCTACCGGGATGATGGCCCAGTAGACGCTCCGGTGATCCTTCTTCTTCACGGCTGGCCCGACGATTCTTCTACGTGGGATGCCATCATCCCTATCCTCAATGGCGAGGGATTTAGAACTATCGCGCCGACCCTTCGTGGATTCGGCGCGACGAAATTTCTTTCGGTCGATACGCCGCGAACTGGCAACACCGCAATGCTGGTGCTTGATGCTATCGAAATGCTGGATGCGCTTGGCGTAAAGCAATTCTCTGTCGCCGGGCACGACTGGGGCTCGAACATGACCGAGATGCTGGCCATCGGCTGGCCGGATCGGATTGCCCGCATTGCAATGCTCTCAACTCCGCCACGGCTGGGTGGATTGCCTAAGCCACCATTTTGGCACGCAAAGCTGCAGTGGTATCATTGGTTCCAGGCGACCAAGAGCGGCGAACAGGCGGTTCGAGAGGACCCCAAAGGGTTCGCCCGTATTCTGTGGGAAACATGGTCTCCACAGGGATGGTTCGATGATGCCACCTTTAACAAGGTTGCCGCGTCTTTCGAAAACCCGGATTGGCTTGACGTCACTCTGCACAGTTACCGCGCGCGCTGGAGTGAAGTTGAACCCGATCCCACCAGCAAATGGCTCCACGACAAGGTGAACGCGACCAAGGTTCTCGAACTTCCGACGATATTTTTCCAAGGTGAACTAGATGGGGTCAACCCGCCGAAGGCGACTGAGAAGATCGGAGAAAAATTCACCGGTCCTTTCGAGCGGATCATCGTTCCCGGAGTTGGCCATTTTCCAACACGTGAAGCGCCAATTGAAGTTGCCCAGCGTTTGGTGAGACACTTCCATTCCGCTGACCTGACGCCTTAGAACTTGAATGATGTTACGCGTGCCCGGTTCGCAATATGCGATGCCGAGCCATTGCATAACCGCTCATTCTACGATTCATGCCTGTAGGCGCGGGATAGAGAAGTCCCTGTTGGCCCAGGTAAAGATATCAATCTCTACGGTTTCAGTTGGGGAGATGGGGCCGACCACGATGATACGACCAGATGAGCGAGTTGCAGGATCTGGCGGCGAGAATCAAAGCGCTAACGGGGCTGGGCAGGTCTTCCGGCTGAAAACGATCCATGATCAGGATGCCCAAAGGGCCTGGTCTCCCGCCGTCTCGGCCGACCGACTATTTGCGCCAACTCTGACGCAAGCCGTAACTTAGCTGGCGGCGAGAAATCAAATCCAATAACACTGCGCGAAGTGCCTCTCCTAGAGACGGAGACTTTCTACAGCAACGGCACCACGAAGCACGATATCGACGATTGCGGGAGTATCTTCTGGCAGAAGAGTGGGAACTGAGACCGATGGAAGTGCGCCCGTGCTGACGATCCCAATAATATTGTCAGTCTCGGAATACAACAACGGCTTTCCAAGCTCCGGTCGATGAACCTCTATCTGCGGGTGACCGCTTTTCTTGAAACCTTCGATGATAACCAGATCGACCGGAGCCAATCGGGAAAGCAGGCTTCCAAGTTCAATTTCCTGCTGATCATGAAATTGGTGAATTAGCGCAAAGCAATCCGACGAGGCCACTATCACTTCACCCGCGCCCGCCTGACGGTGGAGATATGAATCCTTTCCCGGGATATCTATCTCGAAGCCGCGATGCGCATGCTTGACGGTGGAAACTGAGATCCCTTGAGCGATAAGAGCTGGGATAACTCTCCGAATAACGGATGTTTTTCCGGAACCGCTCCATCCAGCAAATCCTATGACGCGCATGTCGCTGCCCTATTCAGCAGCATGCTGTTTCTTAATATCATCTGCACCTCGGCCTGAAGTTAAGGTCTGGCCATATCCGTATTGTTTGTCTTGCTGAATCATCAGCGGAGACCTCTCGCACGAAGGTCCGTATCCTCCGCCACCCGGCGTTTGCACCCGAATGAGATCACCTGCCCGCATCTCAATATCCTGATCTTTCGACAAGTGGAGGGGCACGATTGTTCTGCCCGACTGGATGATCTCGATCTGATTAGGTTGGCCCGCTTCGCCCCCGAGAATTCCCGGCGGGCCTACCCTGCCATGATCCATCACGAAGGACGCGCGCGCCTCCCCGCGACGCAACGCAACCGCGTAGCGGACACCAAATCCTCCGCGCTGACGGCCCGCTCCGGCGGAGCCTTCTGCAATAGAAAATTCCTTGAAGAGAACAGGAAAGCGCTGCTCGAGAATCTCGATCGGGGGCGTCTTGGCAATGCCAATTGTCGAACAACCATTGGAGATACCGTCAAGTTCAGCTGAACCGCCGTATCCGCCGCCAGTCACGATGTACATGACGAAGCTGTTCCCAGTTTCCGGATCGGCGCCGCCGATCGCAAGATTACCACTGGTGCCAGCCGGTGCAGCGAAAAGCCGATCCGGCAGCGCCTCGGCGAGTGCGAGAAAGACCGCCTCGGCAATGCGCTGGCTCACCTCGGCTGCACATCCGGAGACCGGTCGCGGATATTTGGCATCCAGGAATGTATCGACCGGAACGGGAATATTGAGAGGCTCAAACGTCCCGGCGTTGATCGGGACTTCCGGAAAGATATGCTTGATAGCCAGATAGATCGCAGACTTCGTCGTGGCTATGACACTGTTCATCGGACCGCGACACGGTGGGCTCGAATTCGAAAGATCAAACTCGAGAACCCCGCCGTTCTTTCGAATGATCAGATTGATCTCCAGCGGCATATCGATAACGCCGTCAGAATCCACGATCGTGGTGCTGCGATATTCACCATCGGGAATTGTCGCGATCTTCGCTCGCATCTGCTGAGAGGCGCCTTCCTTGAGAAGGCCGATCGCCTGTTCGACGGTCTCGGCTCCGTACCGATCAAGTAGCGCCGTTAAACGGCGCTCGCCGATTTCAAGAGCAGCGGCTTGCGCCTTGATATCGCCGATGCGCTGATCGGCGATGCGAATATTCGACAGGATAATCGACAGGATCTCGTCGTCGATGACGCCCTTCTTAAAGAGCTTGACCGGCGGCAGCCGCAAACCCTCTTGCTCGACCTCGGTCGCCTTTGCAGAAAAGCCGCCCGGCACCATACCGCCCGTATCCGGCCAGTGACCCGTGTTAGAAAGCCACGCGAACAATTGTCCTTTATAGAAAAACGGCTTGACGAACTTGACGTCCATCAAGTGCGTGCCACCGAGATACGGGTCGTTGAGGATGAAGATGTCACCGTCGTCGACCGTCTTGGCGCGATCAATGACCGCGCGGGTGGAGAACTGCATCGTTCCGACGAAGATCGGTAGGCCCAACTCACCTTGGGCAATCAGCTCACCGGTGGAGCGGTGATAGATGCCGTCTGAACGATCGAGGCCCTCCGCAATCACCGGGCTGAAAGCCGCACGGACGAAGGCCATGTCCATTTCATTGCAGACCTGCTGCAAGCCGTTTTGAATAACCGCAAGAGTGACCGGATCGATGGTTTTCACGCTAGTTTCCTTCAGCAACTTGCAGAATGACGTTTCCGAGATGATCGACATGAATACGATCGCGAGGATGGACGACTGTCGTCGCGTCTAGTTGTTCGAGAATTGCAGGTCCGTTAAATTCACTGTTGAGCGGAAGCTGATCGCGGTCATAGACCGGCGTTTCGAACCAGCCGCCGTCGAACCAGACACGCCTTATGCTCAGTTGTGCGTCGGCGACTGTCTTCCCTGTTTTCCGGGATGTCAGTGCATCGACCGGAAATGGCTTTCGCTTGCCGATGACCGCCGTGTGCAGATTTACCAGAACGGGCTTGATCTCCGGCAACGCGACCCTGAAGCGATTCCAGTAGGCCTTGGCAAACGCATCGTGGAGTTCGCTAATCTTCACATCCATGCCAGAGATTGCGACATTCAGGATATGTGTCTGCCCCTGAAATTGCATGTCCGCGGTATGGAAAACGTGGACGCTCTCGATCTCGACGTTTTCCTGCTGTACGATCCGCTTCCCTTCTTCGATATGAGCCTCGAGGATGGCAAGCACATCTGCCTCGCTCAGCAGCGGAAGCGGCTTGTTGACCGTGCGCACGAAGTCGTGCCGCAAGTCGGCGACCAGACATCCGAGGGCATTTGTCAGACCCGGGCGCGCCGGGATCAGAACCTTTGGAATGCCAAGCTCGCGCGCAAGCGCCGCAGCATGCAAAGGCCCCGCCCCTCCGAATGCCAGCAGAACGAAATCACGCGGATCGTGACCACGCGAGAGTGAGACGAGGCGAATAGCGCCGGCCATCTTGTCATTGGCAACCCGTACGACCGCGGCTGCGGATTCTTCGCCGCTCAGATTCAAGGGACCGCCCACATGGATCTTCAGCGCATCGGTGACGGATTCCAGTGTGGTTGATTTCTCAACGCCGAGAAGACGCTCGGGATTGAGACGACCCAGCACGAGATTGGCGTCAGTTATTGTCGGCTCGACGCCACCGCGTCCGAAGCAGATTGGCCCAGGTATAGCGCCCGCGCTCTTCGGGCCGATCTGGAGCAGGCCAGCCTCGTTGACGTGAGCGATCGACCCTCCTCCCGCCCCCACGGTATGAACGTCAACCATCGGAACGTGGATCGGCATGGCATACTCAATTTCCAGTTCCGACGAAACAAGCGGCACGCCGTCCTGAATCAAAGCCACATCGGTCGATGTCCCGCCCATGTCGTAGGTAACGACGTTTGGATAACCGGCTGCGGTTGCGGTGCTTGCGGCAGCGATCACGCCTGACGCAGGGCCCGACATCACTGTGTGAACGGCCGCGTGCGTCACAATGGACGAAGATGCCGTTCCGCCGTTGCCCTGCATGACCAACAGCTGGCGCTTCAATCCGCGAGCCTTCAGTTCCGTTTGCAGCTTGTCGAGATACCGATCAAGAATCGGCTGAACAGAGCCGTTCACTGCGGCTGTTACACCGCGTTCGTATTCGCGACACTCGGCGATAATCTGATGTCCTGCCGTAACGTATTCATTGGGCCAGATCGACCTGATGATCTCAACGGCCTTCAACTCATGTTCGGGATTGGCGTAAGAGTGCAGAAAATGCACGACGACGGACTCAGCGCCTTGCTCAAGCAGTTTCTTCGCAACCGCTCTTAGCTCGTCTTCGGCAAGCGGATCGACGACTTTTCCCGACGCGTCCATGCGCTCGGTGACTTCGTGGCGAAGGTCGCGGGGAATGACGGGAACGAACGTTCCAATGAGTCCATAAGGATTGGGCCGGGTGCGACGGCCAAGCTCGAGGACATCGCGGAATCCTCTTGTGGTAATCAATCCACATTTTGCCAGCTTGCGCTCAAGCAAGGCATTCGTCGTCGCGGTCGTGCCGTGAATGAAAAGATCGATCCCGTCAGCGCTCCGGCCTGTTTTCTCGAAGGCTGCGAGCACACCGTGCGCCTGATTGGCGGTTGTGGTCGGCACCTTCGCTAATTGCAATCCGCCATTGGCGGGGTCATGCAGAATGAGGTCCGTGAATGTTCCACCAACGTCGCAACCGACAATGACCGATCCCATGAGAATACCATCATCCCTGTTTCGTTCGCACTCGAACGTTTGTTATGCATTATCTGTGCCGGATGCTGAATGGCGAGAGCGACCAACGCAGGTTGCTCGTGCTGCGACTTTGCTCGCCGTATCCAGGCGTTTTGATTGCGCTGAATCCGACTCCAAATAAATCGGAGCCGGACACGCCGATATCGTCTAGCGTTCGAGATCAGCCGGCTCGTACGCCTTCACCTCGTCCGCCTTCAGATTCATGCGGCCAGCATAAACCGGTCTGCCGCCTGTCGTCGGTCCCGGATACTGCAAGAAGACTATCTTGCCGCCAGTTTCCGTTTTCATTTCGTATTCGAAATGCGGATCCGGCATGAAAGCGAACGTGCCGGGCTTGTATAGCTTGTCGCCGAACTGAAACTCACCTTCCAGAATGTACCAGACCTGAGCGAAGTCGTGCTTGTGAAGCGGGAAACTCGCGCCCGGCTCATAGTTGAGAATGCCTGCATTCGGCTCGGTGGGACGCTCCGGCGATGGATGAAACAGAAATTTGGTCTTGTTTTTGAACCGACCCATTTCCCATTCCATCTCGCTGACGTGCTTGAATTCTGGCGCATGGTGCGTCGTGGTTTCGTTAGTCATCCTTATACTCCCGGCAGGGGTTTTACATCCAAGATACTAATTATTGTATCCAAGAAAGGCAAAGTCAAGGGGCTTTGGTTTTCGCCATTATTGAAAAATATGGGAAAATTCCATTGGGTTTAGCGGGATATTCCTGCGAAAGACCATGGACCGCTTGCCTATCCGCCATACACTGACTACGCAAAACGGACCGATTCACAGAAAGCGGTTGAAGCCTTGAAAGTCGCAGCATCCCCGAAACTGATCGAAGAACTCGCCAACAAGATTCAGGCCAAGATTGTTGCCGGCGATTATCCCCCCGGCACACGTCTGAAACAGGAGTTGCTGGCGCAGGAATTCGACGTAAGCCGTACGCCGATCAGGGAAGCGCTGTCGCGACTCGAGGCGAAGGGCATCGTCAGTCAGGCCCAGCGCCGTAGCGCCGTCGTTCGCGCGCCATCGAGCCGCGAAATCAGCGAGATGTATCAGGTGCGGGCCGAACTCGAAGGACTCGCTGCTCAGCTATCCGCGCGCTGGATCACCGATCAGCAACTTGCCGAACTGAGAATTTCCCACGATGAATTTGTAACCGCCGTGAAGGAACTTCGCGCCGATCGTGGCGGCGACACACGTGCATCGCGGGTCAATCCGGAATGGTTTCAGGAAGCCTCGCAACGCTGGATCGACATGAACGCAAAGTTTCACAAGACTATCTGCGACTCGTCCAACAATCGATATCTCGCGCGCACGATCCAGGAAGTCACTTCGGGCTATGCACGAAGTGTGATGCTCTCATCGGCCTTGGGGATGAATAGTTTCCGGATAGAATCGAACATCACGCAGCACGAAAAAATTCTTAAAGCGCTTGAGGACCGAGAACCTGCGCGCGCCCGGCGCGCGATGGTCGACCACATTTTGGAGGCCGGTGAATTCGTTATTGCGTCATTTGCAAATCAACCGGCTGAAGAATGAGATCCGAGTTCTCGTTTTCTCCGATCGTCGGCTCGATGGTTTCGAGGCGGACCCGCGTCTCACCATAGGCCGCCATTTCCCCGAAATTCGACATGATGTCTTCGGTCAGGACGTTTGCGCCGCCGCCGCGCTTCATCCAGGTGCCGACCGGCATGATGACCATTCCTGGTCCGACGCGGGGATCGACGACAACTTCGACCTGCAACTCGCCCACGCTAGATCGCAGCCGCGCGATTTGGCCATTTTCGATACCTGTGTCCTGCGCAACTTCCAGACCGATACGAACCGAAGCCGTCTTCGGATGCTCGGTTTCCAGCATTTGGGAGAGTAGCCATTTCTTGCTGAAGTTCGTAACGAATGTCAGTGGGAAGTCCGGATCGGCGCGCGGCGCAATCTCGACTTCATCAATGAATTCATAGCGTCCTGAACGGGTCGGGAATTTCTTGTCGGCGAACGGCACCAACGGCGCAACCGGACAACGTATCGGCCCCTCGAGCAGGGCATCTACCGATACACCCCGCTCCTGCATCGGCGATAGAATTCGCTTCAGCCATTCGCGTGGCGTTCCGGCCATCTCTGACCCGAATCCGAGGCGTTCAGCGAGCTGCTGAAAAATCCAGAGATCGGAGCGGGACTCGCCCACAGGCGCGATCACAGGATTTACCCCGCCAAGAATGTTGTGCCCCCAGGAGACCAAGGCATCTTCCTCCTCGAGGAACGTGGTTGTCGGTAAAAACACATGCGCATAGTCGGTCGTGTCGGTCAGGAAGCTGTCGACGACGACTAAAAATTCGAGCCGTTTGAAGGCTTCAGCCACGAGATTGGAATTCGGCGATTGATTGACCGGATTTCCTCCGTTCACGAACATCATCCGGACAGGCGGATCGCTCGCGTCCATGAGCCCGCGCCCAAGCAACGGCTCGGGGATCGTGCGATGAAACTCAGCGCGGTCAGCCGCTTCGATACGTTTGTCGAACAATCGCTGGGTGTCGAAACCGTGCGTGACACCTCCACCCGCGATGCCGATCTGGCCGCATATCGCCGCCAATGCATCAACGCATCGGAATATTTCCGCGCTGCTTTTGTACTTGTTAAGTCCCCATCCGAGTTGAATCGATGACGGCCTCGTTGTCGCATATTCGCGGGCAATCAACTGCATATCGGAGATGGCAATACCGCACTGGGCGCTCAGACCCTCCAGCGAATACTTGTCCAGAAGAGACCGGAACTGAGAAAATCCGTGGGTATGCTTCTCGATGAACTCCTTGTCTTCCAGACCTTCCACCAGAATGATCTTTGCAAGAGCCAGCGCGAATGCGGCGTCTGTGGCAACACGAGGCTGGATATGTTGATCGCATATTGTCGCGGACTCGCTTTTCACGGGATCAACGAGAACCACCCTGCCGCCCCTCTCCCGCACACTCTTCAACAGCGGGACAAGATGAAGATTTGTCGCCAGCGGATTACGCCCCCAGAGCAGAACAAGCTTGCTGTTGACGGTGTCTGATGGATCGTGCCCGAGCCTCACGCCGAAATCGAGTTTCTGTCCCGCGCGCGCTGCCCCGCTGCAAAGCGAGCCGCTCGCCGTCGTGACGCCGCCGAGAAGATTCCAGAACCGATGCCCAAGCTTTTTTGTGACGCCCCACGATCCCGTCCGCTGATAGTGCATCATGGATAGCGGGCCGAGCGTCTCTTTTAACGCTCGGATCTTTTGCGCAACATGATCCAGCGCCTCGTCCCAACCTATTCGCACCCAGGGCGAGTTGGTCGTGTTGTCCGCCCTTCGAAGAGGATAGAGCTGACGCTCCTCGCTATAGACACGACGGGGAAATCTGTACGTCTTGGCGCAGAGATAACCGTTCGTGAATTCATGATCGGGATGACCTTCAAGCTTGATCACCCGGCCGTCCTGAACGTGCGCGATGACACCGCAACCGTCCGGACAGTCGAGGGTGCATGATGTGTAGATCTTCTCAGTCATTGGGCTGTTATCCGATCCGGGTCCAGCCTCACGCATATCGCAAGGCAATCAGCATGCCCGCCGGCAAAAGCTGGCGGGACTGATCTGCCGACCAGCACGACCGGTTCGTTTCTCGAGTTTGAAGCCCAGAAACGAGCACTGCCGCGGACAAGATCGACGGATCCGGCATAGATTATTGTATCCAAGATTATTTGTCTTGCATTCAAAATTATCATTCTGGTAATCTTTTAGTCAGCCAAACGATACAAAACAGGCAACCAAAAATAAGCCAACAACGGTCGTCGCCTGCACCTTGTATTTGAAATGATTGAATAAAATGCCCGCAAGACCTTTTAGGGAGGGTCGCGCGGGGACTGGCACAGGTCTTGCGAACCTGAAAGTTGTCATTCCCTCAAGGAGAAATGAAATGAGCCCAACATCATCAGCGAGCGTCCAGCGCCAGCCCGTCCGGGCGGCAACCGCCGCGTTCGCAGGCACCACCATCGAGTGGTACGACTTCTTCGTTTACAGCACGGCATCCGCTCTGATTTTTCCGCAGCTCTTTTTCCCGAACAGCGATCCGAGCGTCGGATTGTTGGCGTCGTTCGCGACGTTCGCTGTCGGCTTCTTTGCGAGACCGTTCGGCGGATTTCTGTTCGGTCACCTCGGAGATCGTTTCGGACGGAAGCGCGCGCTGATCGCTACCCTTCTCTTGATGGGAACGGCTACGACCGCTATCGGCCTCCTCCCGACCTATTCGCAGATCGGAATATGGGCACCGATCCTGTTAGTCTTGTTCCGAATCCTTCAAGGCGTCTCCGTCGGAGGTGAGTGGGGCGGCGCCGTTCTCATGGCCGGTGAACATGCACCCAAAGAGCAGCGCACGTGGTACGCGTCGTTTGCCCAGCTCGGCAGTCCCGCCGCGGTCCTTCTGTCGATGGGAATATTTGCGATCGTCACTCGCATGTCCGGAGACGATTTCGCAGTGTGGGGTTGGAGAATTCCCTTCCTGCTCAGTTTTGTTCTGCTGATCATCGGCATGATGATCCGGCTGGGAGTCAATGAATCTCCCGAATTCGCCGAGGCCATCGAACGCAAGACAGTGTCCCGCTTTCCAATCGTCGACGCGTTCCGCAGCGCGACCAAGCCCATCATCTTCACGCTGCTGGCGTTCACGATCGGCACCGCCGGATTCTATTTCACGAATACCTTCCTCATTGCCTACACCACGCGGACGCTGGGCCTCGACCGCTCAATGATCCTGGAGTGCCTTGCGATGGTGGCTGTTGTTCAGTTCATCGGGCAGCTTGTTGCCGCGAAGATCGCCGAAAAAATCGGTGACAGCAAATTCCTGATGGCCGCCTCTGCTCTTGCGATGCTTGCGCCCTATCCGATGTTTCTTCTGGTCGAATGGAAGACCCAGTTCGGCATCGTTGCCGGCGTCTCGCTCGCGACGCTCTGCGCTTCCGGATTCTACGCGGTGATTGCGGGATACGCGAGCAAAGTATTTCCCGTCGAGGTGCGTTACACCTCAATTTCTGCGGCTTACCAACTTGGTGGCGCCATCTTCGGCGGCTTCACGCCCATCATCGGCGTCATGCTGTCCACCAGCTATCCTGGGCAATGGCTGCCATTGGCGATATTCTACAGCGTTCTGGCAGGAATTTCTCTCCTCGGCGTCATGTTGCTTTCGTATGCCGGATTTGCCGCCAAGCACGGCCAACCGAATGTCGCACCGGTCATTGCGGTGAAAGCCGTTGCGACCAACTAGTCGAACGGGAGGCAGCACAGAAATGTGCTGCCTCCCTTATTTAAATTGCCCCAAATTCAAAAAAGTCGACGGCGGAGATTTCGCTGATGTCAGAACGCGCCTTTCTAAGTAATGGAGGCAGCAACCAGCCTGACAAAGTGCGTTGCGACGCCTGCCCGGTTACCTGCTTCATCAAGCCGGGCGCGGCCGGAGCATGCGATCGTTATGCAAACGATGACGGTAAACTTGTTCGGGTCGACCCTCATATCATTCTTGAGCGGACCCTCTCACACGGCGGCCCCGTTGTTCCATTCGGTCGGATGCACAAGTGGGACGGAAACGTCGTCGGTGAGAAAGACCTGTTCGTTACCGCAATCGGTGTGGGCACGACATATCCGGACTACAAGCCCGCTCCGTTGATTGTTTCATCGCAGATCGATGGTGTCGACATGGTGACCGTGGTCACTGAGGGGATCTTCAGTTACTGCGGGGTCAAGATCAAAGTCGATACCGACCGTTATCTTGGCTCAGAGAGGGCTCTCGTCCGTGCGCAGGGGGAAGCCGTCGGGCACGTCACGACCGGAGAGTATGGGTCGCAGATGCTGTCGCTAGGCGGCGTGCATCACCTGACCGGCAGCACGAAGAAGGAAGGACGCGTCACCTGCGAGACCGTGATGAACCTCTGCAACGGGCAAGCGCTGGAGCTGATCGTGGATGGTGGCGCATCGGTCGTCGTGCAGGCAGGCGAGCCGCCCATCGTCGACGGCGTGATGGAAGAACGCATGCGCGCAGGTTGCGGTTCGGCGACGATTGGTATGTTTGCCAAACAGTGGCACGGCAAGATTGACGAGGTAGTCGTGATCGACGACCACATCACTGGCGTCTTGTCGGAGCATCAGGCCGGAAAGATGCTCGATGTCCCGGCGACCGGGATCAAGCTGCAGGGACGGCGCTCGACGCCGGGCCGTTACTTTCAGGTTGCTCAACCTGGCAGTGGATGGGGCGGCACCGAAATATCCGACCCGCTCTCGATCCTTGACGCTTTTGATCCTAAAACAGCCTGGCCCGGACTACGATTGCTGATGGTGAGCACGACCGGAGAGCGGTGGGCCTATTACGAACTCGATAAGGAACTGAAGCCTCGGGAAATGCAGATCCCGGCCGAACTCACGCCCACAGTTGCCCGCATCCGGGAGAATTGCGAACCGGCATTATGTAATGTGCTGTTCATGGGAGGCGCTGGCGGATCGCTTCGATCGGGTGTAACCGAAAATCCTGTTCGGCTCACGCGTTCCGTCAAGGAAGCGCTCACCTCTGTCACTTGTGGCGGAGCACCGGTCCATCGCTGGCCAGGTGGCGGCATCACTTTTATGGTTGATGTCGCACAGGTGCCTCGGGGCGCGTTCGGCTATGTTCCAACACCGGCCGTCGTCGCCCCCATCGAATTTACAATGCGGCTTTCGGATTACGCCGCACTGGGTGGTCACATGGACCACGTTCGGCCGCTGCATACCCTCCTCGAAAGCAACAAAATGGGCAGGCTGGCGCCCCTCGGCCTGTGATCTGAACAGGACAACTACAAACAATCCAACTATCTCGGAAAGCACGATGAGCAATTTCAATCAGGAACTTGTACTGAGCGTACGTCACTGGACCGACACCCTGTTCAGCTTCACCACCACGCGCGATCCATCGTTCAGATTTCGGAACGGCGAGTTCACGATGATCGGGCTCGCTATTAATGATCGGCCGCTGTTGCGCGCCTATAGCGTGGCAAGCGCCAACTACGAGGAAAATCTAGAACTCTTCTCCATCAAGGTCCCCGATGGACCGCTGACGTCACGTCTTCAGCATCTCAAGGAAGGTGACAAGGTCATTGTCAGCCGCAAGACGACCGGCACACTTGTAATCGACAATCTCAAGGATGGCCGCAATCTCTATCTTATCGGAACAGGCACCGGACTGGCTCCGTTTCTAAGCGTTATAAAGGGATCCCGAGACCTACGAGAAATTTGAAAGAATTGTTCTTCTCCACGGATGTCGCAGAGTTGCCGAACTCGCATACGGGGAAATGATCACGCAGGATCTTCCGAGTGGCAAACTCATCGGAGATCTCGTTCGTGCGCAGCTGGTCTATTATCCAACTGTCATACGCGACCCGTTCCGTAACCGCGGCCGCATTACGGATCTCATCACGTCCGGAAAACTATTTAGCGATATCGGCCTTCCGGACCTGAAGTCGGACCTGAACAGAGTCATGATCTGCGGAAGTCCGGCACTACTCCACGATACCCGAGGGCTGCTGATCGATCGCGGGTTCTCCGAGGGAAATCACGGCGAGCCAGGTGACTTTGTGATTGAGAAAGCTTTTGCAGAGCGATGAAGCCCATCGTGATTTGCTTACCTCCGCGCTCATTTGACGCTTGCGCGCGAGGTTGCGCAGCAATTTGTCCGACGACGCGCCGATAGACATTCGGCAGATCACTTACAAAATCCTCTTTAGCAAAATGCGTAAGACGACTACCACGCTAAGGCGTCGAGGCGTTGAATATCGCTGCGCAACTCAGCACCAGGATCGCGCATATAGGTGTCTGGTGACTGCCACGTCCCCACGCAGTGGATTTTCCTCAGTCTCCACCGGGAGTCTCACACTGGATGGCTGGTGACGCAGTGGTGATCGCACCCGTCTCAGCTTGAATTCCCTGCTAACAGGGAATTTTACAGGGAAATCTGCGATTTCCCTGCTCGAGCAGGCGACTCTTAAAGCTGAAACCGCTGTGCCGCAATGATTTTTGAGAATTCCCTAACCAAACTAACAGGGAATAAATCTTAGAGATCAGGGAATTCTACAGCGGGAACAGCGAATCCCCTCATGCCGCCGATCATCGGCACGGCGATGCGCTGCATGATCTCGGAGCGGGTGCCAGTGCTCCACATGATCGGCAGCAGCCCCGCCATGATGGCCACGACCGTCATCATTTTCGGTCGCACCCGTTCCACCGCGCCTTCCATGACGGCGGTGTAGAGATCGTGTTGGGTCATCTCGCGGCCCTCCGCATCACGCCGCGCTTTGATCTCAGCCAACGCCTGGTTGAGGTAGATCAGCATCACGACCCCGGTTTCGGCGGCGACGCCCGCCAGCGCGATGAAACCGACAACGACCGCCACCGACAAATTGAAGCCCAGCCATCACATGAGCCAGATTCCGCCGACCAGCGCGAATGACAGCGACAACATGACGATCATCGTATCCGTGACCGAGCGGAAGTTAAGGTACAGCAGAAGAAAAATGATCAGCAGCGTTACCGGCACCACCATCTTCAGGCGAGCGGTCGCGCGCTCGAGATATTCGAATTGCCCGCTCCACACCACATAGGATCCCGGCGGGAATTGGATGCTCGCGTTCACCGCCTGCTGGGCATCCGACACGTAGCCGCCAAGGTCGCGGTCGTGGATATCGACATAGATATAGACGGCCAATTGCCCGTTCTCGGTGCGGATCGATGTCGGGCCGCGCGACGGCGCAACCTTGGCGACCTCCCCGAGGGGTACCGCGCCGCCGGCCGGCATCGGCACCAGAACATCGTTGGCGATAGCCTGCGGACTGTCGCGCAAATCGCGCAAGTATCGCATGTTAACGCTAAAGCGTTGCCGTCCCTCCACCGTTGTGGTCACGGTCTGGCCGTCAAGCGCGGTCCCGATCACGTCGTGGACGTCCTGAATCATGATGCCGTAGCGCGCCAAAGCAGCCCGGTCTGGTGTGATATCGAGATAATATCCGCCTATCCGACGCTCGGCGTACGCCGACGATGTCCCAGGCACAGTCTTCAAAACCTGCTCAATCTGCTTGGCCAGCTTGTCGATCTCAGCCAGATCGGTGCCGATCACCTTGACTCCGACCGGCGTTCGGATGCCGGTCGACAGCATGTCGATGCACGCCTTGATCGGCATGGTCCAGGCGTTAGAGACGCCGGGGAATTGCAGCGCGCGATCCATCTCGGCGGTCAGGCTGTCGATGGTCACGCCGGGCCGCCATTCCTCCTTCGGCTTCAGATTGATAATTGTCTCGAACATTTCGGACGGCGCAGGATCGGTGGCGGTCAATGCGCGTCCAGCCTTTCCGTAAACTGACCGGCCCCCACCGAGTGGTCCGATTGGAATGTTAGTTTAGAGATTGCATTTTGACTATCTCCTTTGGTGCTGGCCAGACGTAGGCTTCTGGTGCCGGTGGTCGATATCCAAGCGATGAGTGTGAGTGCGCTGCTCCGATTGCACGCGCCCCCACGAGAGTGAAAGGCGCCAAATAATTTACCTGAGGCAAGGCCGCCGAAAGCCATACCGATAGAAGCAAAACCTGAATTACACCCACCCAAGCTCGCAAATTGCGGCACAGACACTACGCCAAAATCGCCTTCGCCGAATTCACCTGATTGCGCAGGGCGAACTTCTGGATCTTGCCGGTCGATGTCTTCGGGATGAAGCCGAATATCACGGATTTCGGTGATTTGAAGCCCGGCAACACGCCTTTGCAGTAAGCCAGAATTTCAGCTTCCGTGGCGCTCGCGCCGTCCTTCAACTCAACGAACGCGCAGGGCACCTCGCCCCATTTCGGATCAGGCTTGGCGACCACGGCGGCGAACAGCACCGCTGGATGCTTGTAAAGAACGTCCTCGACTTCGACGGACGAGATATTTTCACCGCCTGAAATGATGATGTCCTTGGAACGATCCTTGATGATCACGTAGCCGAACTCATCAAGGACACCGAGATCGCCGGTGTGAAACCACCCGCCTTCGAAGGCTTCTTTGGTCGCCGCCTCGTTCTTCAAATAACCTTTCATGACAATGTTGCCACGGAACATGACCTCGCCGATGGTTTCGCCATCGCGCGGCACCTCGCGCATCGTTTCTGGATCGAGCACCGTGACGGCTTCCTGAAGCGGATAGGGCACGCCCTGCCGGCGCTTCAGCTGGGCGCGCTGATCTGCCGGCAAATCATCCCAGCCGGGCTGTTCGGCGCAAACAGAGGCGGGGCCATAGACCTCTGTGAGACCGTAGACATGGGTCAGCTTGATGCCGATGCTCTCGGCGCCCTCAAGCACGGCTACCGGCGGCGCCGCGCCCGCAATCAGTCCTACGACGGGCTTCGCCGACTTGCCCTTGGGCGCGCCCGGCGCATTGATCAGCGTGTTGTAGACGATCGGCGCGCCGCACATGTGGGTCACGCCGTGGGCCTTGATCAGCTCGAAAATCTTGGCCGGATCGACCTTGCGCAAGCAGACGTTGATCCCGGCCGACGCGGCGATGGTCCACGGAAAGCACCAGCCGTTGCAATGAAACATCGGCAACGTCCAGAGATAGATCGGATGCGTACCGAGATTGCCCGCGAGGATGTTGCTGACGGCGTTGAGATAGGCGCCGCGATAATGCGTGACGACGCCCTTGGGATTGCCCGTTGTTCCGGACGTGTAGCCGAGCGCAATGGCGTCCCATTCGTCCTGCGGCTGATGCCAGGCGAAGTCCGGGTCGCCGGACGCAACTGCCGCCTCGTACTCGAGTTCGCCGATGCGCTTGCCGCCGGTAAATGCCGTGTCGTCGACATCGATCACCAGCGGCCTTGGACCCTTCATCAGACCGAGCGCATCTGAGATCACGCCGGTAAACTCGGGATCGACCAGAATGACCTTTGCGCCGCCATGGTCGAGCTGGAATGCGATGGACGCCGCATCGAGCCGGATATTGAGCGCGTTGAGGACTCCACCGGCCATGGGCACGGCGAAGTGAACCTCATTCATCGCCGGAATGTTCGGCAGCATGGCCGCGACGGTGTCGCCACGCTGGATGCCGCGCGCAGCAAGAAACGACGCGAAGCGCTTGCAGCGCTCATAGGTCTGCGCCCAGGTGAAGCTGCGATCCTCGTAGACCGTGCTAACGTGATCCGGATAGACGGCGGCGCTGCGAGCAAGGAAGCTAAGCGGCGACATCGGCACATAGTTGGCGGCATTCTTGTCCAGACCAGTGCTGTATTGGCCCTGATGGCCGCTCATAGCCTGACTCCCTGATTGTCCGACAGGTCGGACGCCCGAAACGGACGAGACCCGTACTCTATTTGTCTATACACGATGGTTTCGGTGATCATTCACAACGCCGAATGAGCCGAGCTATGGAAGGTTGAGGCCGTTCATGAACCATGTCGGCTATAGAGACCCTCGATCTCTGAAGCGTACTTCTTCTGAACATTGAAGCGACGAACCTTCATTGTCGCTGTGACTTCGTCATCGTCATGATCCAGTTCCTTCGTCAGCAGATGAAACTTCCGGATCTGCGATACTTGCGCAAGCTGCGCATTGGCAGTGTTGATCTCCGACTGGATCAGATCGCGCAAGCTTTCGTTTTCGGTGAGATTCTTGAAATTCGTATAGGCGATGCCTTTTTCCTCGGCCCACTTCCCGGCGAGATCATAGTCGATCTGGATCAGCGCTGAGACATACTTGCGCGCCTCACCAATAACGATGCACTCCTTGATGAACGGGCTGGACTTCACCGTGTTCTCGATTTCCGACGGACTCAGATTCTTTCCGCCCGCCGTAATCATGATATCCTTGAGCCTATCCACGATACGGAAATGGCCATCCTTGAATTCCGCGACATCTCCGGTGTGCAGCCATCCATCGCGGATCGACATGCGGGTCGCTTCTTCGTTGCGATAGTAACCTTCAAACACCGTATCGCCGCGAATGAGCAACTCGTTCGACTGTCCGAGCTTTGTGTCCATCCGATCAATGCCGCTGCCCACGGTCCCCACTCGCCGGTCCGACAGCACCTGCCCCAGCGCGATGCCCGAACTTTCCGTCAAACCGTAGACCTCGATCAGTGGCACGCCGATGGCGCGGAAGAAATGCACGATCGCAGGTGAGATCGGCGCGGCACCGGTCATGGCAATGCGGGTCTTTCGCAGCCCGATGAAGTTCTGCAGCGCGCGGAAGATCAGCCAGTACGACAGCGCAAACTTGAGCTTTTCAGACAACGTTCGGTCGGCCGCGTTCTTCTCCGCAAAGGGCTCGCAAGCAGCATAGGCCCGCTCGAACATCGCGCGCCGGATACTCCCCGCCTCCAGCAGCTTGATATGGATCGACGAATGCAGCTTTTCCCAGATGCGCGGCACACCGAGGAACATGCTCGGCGCAACCTCTCGCAGATCCTCCTGCACGGTCCGAATTGACTCTCCGAAGTTGACCAGCGAGGCCAGATACGTCGGGACCATCACTGTCGTCATCTGCTCGGCGACATGACACAGCGGCAAGTATGACAGAACGCTTGCGGATTGGTCGACAGCCAGCCGATCGGCGCAACCGATCGCCTGCGCCCGAATGTTCTTGTAGCTCAGCATCGCGCCCTTGGGCTTCCCGGTGGAGCCGGACGTGTAGATGATCAGTCCGATCTGCGAGAGTTGTTGCCGATCAACAATTCCATCGACCAAAGCTGCGTGGCCGGCTTCGAAATCGGCCCCCAGCGCTTCGAGCGCATCGAACGACATCACCTGATCGGGCGGATAGTCCCTGATGCCCTTGGTCTCAATGACGATGATCCGCCGCAACTTTGGCAGTTCATCGCGGCGCTCCAGAACCTTGTCGACCTGCTCCTGATCCTCGCAGACGATGACCTCGGATTCGGAATGCGCCAGCACATAAGCAACTTCGTTCGACGGGCTGGTCGGATAAACACCGACCGCGATCCCATCGACGATGTTTGCGCCAAGTTGCGCCAGCACCCATTCGATCCGGTTCTCGGACAGAATGGCGACGTGACCGCCCTCGTTGAGGCCGAGCGCGCGAAAGCCGAGGCCGACATGGCAAGCCCGCTGGTAATAGCGCTGCCAGGTCGAAGGATTCCAGATCCCGAACTCCTTTTGACGGATCGCCACGCGCTCCGGATAGCGGCGCGCGTTCTCGCGCAGCATTTGCGGCAGCGTCAGTTGGGGAAACCTGTCGCTCATTCGATCCTCGTTCACAATCCTAGGACAGCCAGCGCTTGCGGCGCTTGTAGTGTTTGATACCGCGAAAGCCCTTGGTCTCCGCGTTCGCCGCCCCAACGCCGAGATAAAATTCTCGAACGTCCTGATCGCGCAGAAGCTGCGCCGTGGGGCCGTCTGTTACGATCCTTCCCGACTCCATGATGTACCCGTAGGTCGAGACAGCGAAGGCGACGGCCGCATTCTGCTCGACCAAAAGCATCGAGACGCCCTGCTCGCGGTTGATGCGAGCGATGATCGTGAAAATTTCCTCCACCAGTTTCGGCGACAGGCCGAGCGACGGTTCATCGAGCAGCATGAGTTCTGGTTGAGCGATTAGCGCGCGGCCGATGGCCAGCATCTGTTGCTCGCCGCCGGATAGGTAACCGGCGCGCCCGGTTCGCCGCTCGAACAAACGCGGAAAATAAGTGTAGACGAGATCGAAAGGAGTCTTCGCGTCGCTGCGCCCTGACATTGCGTAGGTCGCCGCAGTAAGATTCTCCTCGACCGTCAGGTCTTCGAAAACTCGGCGTCCTTCCATCACATGAAACAGCCCACTCTGCACCAATTGATGCGGGGCGAGACGCGAGACGGCATCGCCCTTAAACAGGATCTCGCCGGTCGTGACGTTGCCGCCTTCCAGTTCAAGAAGATTGGAGACAGCTTTGAGCGTGGTCGATTTGCCAGCTCCGTTGGAGCCAAGCAACGCGACCACCGCTCCCTTGTCGATCTTCAGCGACAGGCCGCGGAGCACCTGGATCGTCTTGTTATAAACGACCTCGATATTATTTACTGAGAGAAGCGCATCCGCGTCCATTATCGTCACTTTGCAATCTTGATCCAGTCGGAGACCGGCTTCATGGTTTTGTTCGCGCCGTCGTACTGATAGACGCGACCGACAGGAATGGTGTTACCAGAGATCGAGATTGGTACGCCGATGATGCCGCCGGTATCGAAGTCCTTGATCGAATTCAACGCGGTCTTCATGTTGGTCGCGGTGAGATCCTTCTTGGCATCTAGTGTACGCTTTGCGGCTTCGACCATCAGCATCGCGGTGAGAAAACCCTGGGTATAGTATATCGTCTGATACTCGGGGCGGAGCTGCCGGATTTTGTCGAGTGTCGGCGACTTTCCTTCCGTGTCGAAATAATAGCGATATGGCATCACACCCATGTAGCCGTCGGCGACCGCAGCAGAATTGGCCCAGATGGAATTGTCCATCGACCAGAACGTGCCCATGAACTTGCTCTTAAGGCCCAGTTGCTTCATCTGCGTCATGAATTCCGGCAACGGCGCAAGAACATAGCCGTGAAAGATCGTGTAGTCGGGATCCGCCCGGCGCAGCTTTAAGACTTCGGTCGACACATCGACGCTGGTCGGCGGTGTTGCTATCTTACCGACAATTTTTAGACCCAATTCCGCCGCCCGCTTCTCTGTCGCCGCAATAGGATCCCGACCGAATTCGGTATCTGAGTTGACGAGAACAATTTTGGCGCCGGGCGTCGTTTTGGCGATATATTCCAAGAGAATACCGATCATTTGTGAATAATCGGGGCCAGGGATGAACTGATACGGAAAATTCTTCGTATCGTTCAACTCAGTCGCGAAAGATGTGCCGGCCATAAGGATATTGTCACGGCGATTGAGTTCGGCGTTGATGGTCTTGGAAAACCCCGTGGAATCGCCATAGTAGAGATTCACCTTCTCGCTGGCGGTGATGCGGTTGAACGCAGCGATGGATTTGTCGACCGCGTATCCAGTGTCTTCCGAAATATATTTAATCTTGCGCCCCCCGATGCCGCCAGCGTCGTTAGCGATCTTCACATAATCCTGAAACCCGACATTGATCGGAATACCTGCGAAGCCGAATGCGCCGGTCAGGGGCATCGATGCGCCGATGACAATATCATCGGCAGCGCGTGCCGACGTTTGGATTCCGAGAGCAAGACAGCCGGCGGCTGCATACGACATCAATTTCCGGCGCGTTGGAAAAATACTCATTATTTTCTCCCTACATACTACTTTTTGAACGGCCATAGATGGAAGAAGCGCCGTATGCGGCGCCAGGTCTCGGCGAGGCCCTGCGGTTCAAACAACAGAAACACAACGATGAGCAAGCCGAAAACGATTGTGCGAATTGGCGACAGCTGTGCTGTCGCGTTCGGAATGAAGGTCATGTATGAAACCAAGAGCTTGAGAAGCTCCGGGATCACGGTCATGAAGATCGCACCAAGGATGCCGCCAAGGATCGTGCCCATGCCGCCGACGATGACGGCGGCGAGGAAGAATATCGAATAGATCAACGGAAAGCTTTCCGGCGTAACCACGCGAAAGAAATAGGCCCACATCCCGCCAGCAATACCGGCGTAAAAGGACGAGAGCGCAAAGGAAAGCAGCTTGTATTTCAGCAGAGGAATTCCCAGCACTTCAGCGGAAATATCGCGGTCGCGGATCGCAATGAAGGCGCGGCCGATACGGGTCCGGAACAGGTTGGCTGCGGCGAACACCGATAGTGCGGTCAGTGGCACGAACAGCCAGTACAACTGGAACGGACGCACGAAATCGTATTCGAACAACCGCGCCGGCGGCATGCTGAGCCCCTGCGTACCTCCAAGGATCGACGGTCCGTTCGTGTATAGGAAATGCAGAATGAATGATGCCGCGATGGTCGCAATAGCCAGGTAAAGGCCTTTTACGCGAAGGCTTGGGACCCCGAAGATCGCGCCGACACCCGCGGCGACTACTCCAGCTGCAATCAAATTGAAGATAAAGGGCGTACCTACATGGATCTCGAGGATCGCGACCGTATAGGCTCCGACCGACATGAAGGCCGCTTGGCCCACGCTTATGAGTCCGGTATAGCCTGTGAGAATGTTGAGACCAGTTGTACCGACGATATGGATTGCGACGAGACACGCAAGATAAATCCAGTACTGGTCAGCCAAGAACGGAAACACCACCAGCCCTGCGAACAGCAACAGCAGCATCACGCGCTGCACATTGGTATCCAAAAACGACTCTGCCTGGGCATAAGTTTCGTGGGCGGCGCTTATACGCATCAGAGTCGCTCGATCTCGATTGTGCCAAACAATCCGTAGGGCCGGATCATCATGGCAATGATAAGAGTAACAAAAGTGACGAAGAGCTTGAATTCGCCGCCAAGATACGTACCGACGAGCGCTTCAATGACACCGATCGCCAGGCCAGCCACAAGCACCCCGGCAATCGAGTCGAGCCCGCCAACAATTACCGCGACGAGAACCGTTAATCCGAACACGCCCATGCTCGGCGAGATACCACCGACCGAGCCAATGAGGATCCCCGATACAGCCGTCGCCATCCCCGCGACAATCCACGAAATCGAGAACACCGCTGGAACGTTGATGCCGCATGAAAACGCTGCCCCCTGATCAGCAGCGGTGGCGCGCAGCGCCACGCCGCCGCGCCATTTGCGAAAGACCAAGAGAAAACCAGCTATGAGCAACGAAGCGACGACGAAGCATACCGCTATCTTCGGCGATACATAAGCATCGCCAATGAACACTGGTTTTGTCGGGAGGAAATTAGGCAGTGTTCTGGGATCTCCACCCCAGACGAGTTCAACAAAGCCAATCAACACCGAGCTCAAACCGACCGTCACCATAAACACCGAGATCGGACTTTCACCAAGCATCGGCCGTATGAGCGCCCGCTCCACCACGCCGCCAAGAACACCGCCACCGATCACGGTCAGTATAATCGCGAGCCACACAGGTAGGACCAGCGCGGTGGTCAGACCGAAGAAGAAATAGGCGCACAGCATCAACATCTCGCCGACAGCGAGATTGATCACCTTCGTCGCTTTGTAGATCAGCACAAAGGCGATGCCTGTCAGGGCAAACAACGCACCTGATCCCAGACCCGACAGAACAACCTCGATGAGAAAGAGCCAGTCCATCATACTGCCTTCTTGCAAGCGATACGCCGCGACAATTCTCCGACATCGCCGGACCCGAGATAGGCCGTGATCACGTCCGGGTTGTTCTGAATCTCCGCGGGTTTTCCGGCCGCGATCACCTGACCGAAATTCAGCACGACAACGTGGTCCGAGATATCCATCACGAGGCCCATGTCATGTTCGACCATCAGGACGGTCACCCCCCACTCCTCCTTCGCGTCGAGGATGAAACGCGCCATATCTTCTGTCTCTTCGCGATTCATGCCCGCCACCGGCTCATCGAGCATCAGCACGCGCGGCTGCATCGCAAGCGCGCGAGCAAGTTCGACGCGCTTGCGCAAGCCATAGGATAGCGACGCGACGGGATGATCGCGGATGTACTCCATCTCGAGGAAATCAAGCACGCGCCGCTCGAGCTCGGAACGCAGTTCAAGCTCCTCATGCCTGGCGCGACCGAAGTACCACAGCGCATCGAACACGTTCGTCTGCATGTGCGCGTGACGGCCGAGCTTGATGTTGTCCAGCACCGTCATGCCGCGAAACAGCGCGATGTTCTGGAACGTGCGTGCCAGGCCCATCTTGGCCCGCGCCGGCGGATGCAGCCGAGTAATGTCTTCGCCGCCGAATTCAATCTTGCCTTCCGAAGGTTTGTAAAAGCCAGATATGCAGTTGAATAGCGATGTCTTGCCGGCGCCATTCGGCCCGATCACCGCCGTGATCGCGCCCGGCGCTACAGAGAAGGCAACATCCGACAGCGCCTTCAGCCCGCCGAACGCAAGCGACAAATGGCTGACGTTCAAGCCTGCAGAGTCTGGCTTAGAAAAATCCGACAATTGATATCCCCCGTTGACCGTCGCGGCGCTTTTCGCGCTCTTGCAGTCATATTTTGAAAGCTTGTCCAATCTTATCGTTTCTGCACTACCGGCGTGCGATCCCGGTATTTTTGCCGCATGTCCATCGAGGTGATTGCGAGCCTGTTCTTATCCACCGTGCCGGTGCTCGACGCCCCAATGCTTCCCTTGCACTGCGATAGGCAGGCGCGAGACGATTTTGCAGCCAAGACGTGAACGACCACCCCAGCTTTCGCACATATCAACGTACCGAAGCATCGGTTGAAATAGGATGCATCTGCAACAATGCAGTTCGAATGTCCTCGCTTGTCATCACCCAGTCGTTGTCGAAATTCGCGACGATCTCTTTCATGAACCTCTCGGTCATCGACAACGCCTTCTGTTGATCGCCGTAATATTCGTTCAGTATTGCCAAAGACAATTGCATTGGCTCATCGCCTTCGTAACTCCATTCAAAGAAGCCGCTGCCATAAGTCCTGATATGGAGAACGTGATCCAGCGGCTGCCCATCGACCGTCACGCGCACTCCGTCAATCGATCTCGTTCCCTTGAAAATACTCATGTCCTTGCCCTTCAAGCCTTTGCACGGGTATCGAGCACAGGCCGCACATACACGCACCTATCGCGACAACCGCTCACAACCGTCATGAAAATGCTCGATATGCCAGAAACCCGCCATCCACCGGAAGTTCGACGCCGTTAATGTACGAAGCTTCATCGGATGACAGGAAAGCGATGGCTTCAGCGACTTCGGGAAAGAGACCAGTGCGCCCTAACGGGACCGACTTCAGAAGCTTTGGACGCAACTCCGGGTCGGCAGATGCAACAGATGTGCGCATCGGCGGCATCCACCCGGGAATAACCGCGTTCGAGCGGATGTTATCCTTCGCGTAGTATCCCGATGCTGACTTCACGAGAAGAAGTATTGCCGCCTTTGCCGCATTGTATCCCATGTGGACGTAATCCGCGCCAACCTTTCCCGCGATGGATGAGACGGCAACGATTGATCCACCGCCAGCCTGGGCAATGGCCGGTGCTGAATGTTTGATGCCAAGGAACGTTCCACGAGCATGGATCGCAAGGAGACGATCAAAATATTCCGTATCCATGACATCCGGAATCATCCCGCTGATCCCCGCATTGCTAACAAGCCCGTCGAGCCTGCCATAGCTGGATACAGCGAAATTCGCCGCACCGATCCAATCCGGTTCATTGCAAACATCGAGATGAAAGACCGACGCAGATCCACCATCAGAAATGATCGACTGAGCAACTCGCGAAGCGTCTTCATCGAGTATGTCGCCGATAACAATGTTAGCTCCTTTGCGCGCCATAAGGCGGGCGGCGCTCTCACCAAGGCCGCTCGCCGCGCCGGAAATAAGAAAAGTCTTGCCCGTCAGCTTCATTAGAAGTTCCTATTTCTCGGTGACGCCGTAACGCGTTTTCTCACTAACGCAACGTTCCTATTTGTTGACCTGACTTTTCGGTTTGACATCGGGAAAGACCCAAATGGCAAAAACCACGAACAGGCCAACCCCCACGGATACCAAAGCCGGTGCAATTAGTCCGATGCGATAGTCGTAAGCTGCGATACCGCAAGCAACAGCGAGAACAAGAATCGAAATCACAGACTTTATTTTGGCCATCATGATCTTATTCCTCGCTCAAATCATCGACAGCGTAGCTACGACAGAAGAGGATCGACAAAGCATCACCAGCGCGACTGCTTGAACGCAGAGCAAGACCGTCAATCCACCGCGGCTGTCGATCCAACGCTCGGGAAACACATCAAGGATGGCCGGCACAAAGAGGAATATCCAACTTGCCATAAGAATGATGCTCGACACGCGAAGGGTAAGCGCAGCAAACAAAGCCGTTCCTGCGAGTAGTAAGAAGAGCAAGAAGATGTTCACGACCACCAGGCCAGTTCCGCTCGGGGTCGAGAGATTGTTTGCTCGCACACCTAAGGGCAGCATGCCGGAAATTGTCAGCCCGCTTAGACAACAGGCTAGCCAAAGAATGGAGAACCATCCCAGCGACACGAGATCCGGCTCCACTGTACGGGCAATCGAAAGCGCAGCTTCCATCAACGTTGCTCCCAACTTGCAATTTACTCAAAGCACGACAGGCAAGCTCACTGGCTCTCCGCCAAGCGCTGCAATTTTAGCGTCGGTGTTTTTGCTGTTTTTCGCAGGCCCGATTTTACGTGCTTCCAGCTATTTCCATTGAAGACGTGCCCGAAGAAGCCGCGATCGAGATCGGACGTGCCGTAAACCCAATCGAAAATCGGAGTTCCGATGCCCATATTGACTTCCATCATGATGGAGTGGTCGTGATGGGCTTTGTGATGCCTGCGCGCGGTGTTGACGATCGGACAGTTGATCAGGAACCAATTGTCTTCGACGTGGCAGCAGAAATGAACAAACTCGTACCACATGTAACTACCAATCACGCTTGCCATGAGAAGCCAACCAACATTCGGCGAGAGCAGCAGACCGCAAATCACCGCGCTAGGCAGAGCCAAGAGAAGCATGGTGGCCATTGTGAACGGCGGGAAGAAAGTGACACGCCAGTCCATGTGGTCAGCAAATCGCATCTCATGGTCAGTGAAGAACTGATGATGCTGCAGAGTATGGCGCTTGTAGAGTTCACGAAGCGCCCCATTCTGCGCAGGCCGATGAAGCCATACACGGTGGGCCCAATATTCTCCGAACTGGTACGCCAGGAAAACAACAGGAATGGCGCCCCACTCCCACCACGCAACGTCACGCAAATTCGCCGCGCAGACGTAAACAACGGCGAGGCCGGAGACAAAAATCACCGCGACGTGAAGCCAGCCGTTGTACCAAGTTGCGATTTGATGACGATAGGTCGCACGGAACGCGCGTTGCCTATCGGACATGGCTGATTTCTGCAGTTCCATGACCCTTCCTCTCTTTTAGCCGACAATTCAGGATCATAACCCCATTTGCCGACGTCTGAAATTTCAGTTGTCGGCAACATAATCCCGGGGCCTGCCGCTTGTCAAGTCTGTTGCAGTGGCCATCTCCACCGCTCAAGCTGAGAGGTCATTTGCGTCGTTGCGATCGGACAAATGTCAGCTATGTGTAATCATATTGATCCGTCCAAATCGAGAGAGCCCCGGTCTGATGCTTCGCAAACATCATGTTCAAAAACGACAAAAGCCGTTCGCAGCCGACGAAGATGATCCAAACATCAGTTTGGCCGACCACGCCTATCGCGCTTTGGAGGAGATGATCGTTACTCTGCGATTGCAGCCGGGAGCCGCACTCTCCGAACAAACTCTTGCCAGCCAGTTGGGCATGGGCAGAACACCGATACGTGAAGCCTTGCGCCGTCTGGAACGCGAAGGTTTGGTTCTCATTCTTCCACGAAGGGGGGTTCTGGTCAGCGAATTGAACGTTCACAAGCAGCTTAGTCTTCTGGAAATGAGACGGGAGACTGAACGTTTGCTTGCTCGACTGTCCGCCGAACGCGCCAGTCCAGAACAGAGGAAGGAATTCGCTCACATCGGCTCGAATCTGCGCCAGCTTACCGAGGATACCGATGAAACATTATTTAGTCGCTGGGACAATCGGCTGACCGAGCTGGAATATGAGGCTTCCCAAAATGAGTTTGCTGCTAAATCCATGGCGTTACTGCACGGCCTGTCGAGGCGATTTTGGATAAAATACCATAGAAGACATGCAAGCTTGGTTGATACTGCTGTGCTGCACGCGAATTTGGCTGAACAAATTTGCAGAGGAAATGCGAAATCAGCAGCGGCAGCATCAGATAAGTTGCTGGATTACATTGAGGATTTTACCAGAAACACTATCGTGTAACTTCGTGCGATTTCTGATGCCAGCGCTAGAACGGAAGCGCGTACCAAATCGGACTGACTGACGAACAGGTCCTGAAGCTGCTCAACGGCCCGTCGCGTACTCTGAAGTTCCGTCATCTACTTCGGACCAGCCCCAGCAATTCGATGTCGTAGCGCCATCGCTCCGCTTCGAAAGCGGAAGCCCGGTGTGCCGTTGCCGGCGAACATGACAGAGTTCAGCAAGACGCCATTCTTCACCGCGCAGGAGTTCAAGGACATGGGCTACCATATGGTCATTTGGCCCGTGTCGTCGCTGCGCGTCGCGAACAATGATCTACCCCCTTTGAAGTGGTCCTCCCTGAAGTATGATTTTCGGATGGAGGATAGGATCGATGGCAAGGAAAAGGAATACGGCTGAAGAGATCGTTGCGAAGCTGCGGCAGGTTGATGTGCTGATGGCACAGGGCCGGCAGGTAGCAGACGCAGTCCGGGCGATATCTGCCGAAGCCGTTCGATCCGATCCTGCTGCGCGCGCGGATCAATGCTTGCTTGCACAAGAAGCGCTGGCGCGACCGCGAGCAGAAGTACCTTCGCCGCATCGAGGACGAGACCGCCAAGTTCGAGCGCTGCTGTTGACCATCCTGCCAGGACAGGTGATTGGCCGCCTGAACCAAGGCGAAGCCGTGATCGCCGACCACTTCGAGGGTGTGAGCGTTCCGTTCGCCGATCTGGTCAGCTTCACCGAGCACTCGGCAAGGGTCACACCTGCAGCGATGGTCGAGTATTTGAACCGGCTGTTCTCGGAGTTCGATGCGCTTGCCCGCGAGCACGGTGTCGAGAAGATCAAGACCATCGGCGATGCCTACATGGCCGTCGCCGGCTTGCCCGATCCGAACCCCGATCCATTCGCAGTGATCGCGAGAATGGCGCTTGGCATGATCGATCGGCTAGGTCACGTCAACGGCCATTTCGGCTGGCCCTTGCAAATCCGGATCGGCATACATTCCGGTCCCGTGGTTGCCGGCATCATCGGCACGCACCGCTTCATCTACGACGTGTGGGGCGATACTGTAAATGTCGCCAGCCGGCTCGAGGACTATTCTCTGCCCAATCGAATCCATGTGTCCCAGGATACCGCCCGCCACCTCGTCGGTTCCTTTGCGCTGGAGCCGCGCGGCAGCATTGACGTGAAGGGCAAAGGCAAACTGGAGACGTTTTTCTTGAGCCGGATCTAGGCGCGCGCACCGGCGAGGTGCATCCGACGTCGCTCGGGCGCGCGAAGGCGATCGAAGCTTCTGCCGACCGACAACGCCCCACCCCGCTTTCCGTTACGGAAATTTAGATGTCCCGCCACCACGCCAACGACTGCCCGTCATGCCCGCGTGGCGGCTCAACTGGAAGGGTCATTTGAAGCTTTTTGCTCCCCTCGGACAGGCGCGCGACTTCCGAGTTGGGTCATGAGCGGAATTGGTGCTCAGCGTCGACAAGGTTCGCTTTCACACCAACTGCGGACATTCTGAGTTAGTGTGCAGAACAGCTTCGTGGAGCCAGGTGTCTTATTCCGTAACGGTCATTACGCGAATCTCGCCACCCGATCTGCCTAGTACAAAACTGTTTTTCCTTGCACCTAATTCAGGTACTGATGAATTGCGAAACCAGAGGCGCGCGCCGTGCCCACCATCAACGAGTTCATCGCGGAGTACGTCCAGCAACAGCTGGACCAGCCGCACGTCCGCGAAAAACTTGAAAACGCAATGGAGCCTCTCCTCGGCTTTTTCGGAATGGTGGGTATGTTGCTTATGCGCACCCAATACCTCCCTCCTTCTTCGGGTTATGAACCACTCTTGGTTGAGGAAAACTTCAATCAGATCGCCGCTCGCGGTATTGCGCATATTGCCATCAGGCATGGCAGGCGAATGGCTAAGGAAAGCTATTCGATAAAGCCTGCCGCTGATGCGATAAGGTTTCTGGCAAAGTCCGGTCGCCACTCCGACTCCGTATTGGCCCGAGCCAAGATTATTCTCAGCATTTCCGAAGAGACATCGGTTATCGAGACCATATTCGAAAGTGCGGGCTTAAATGAGTTCGAGTTTCTTGGACTTCTTAAGGATGTGGTGGACGGCAACAAAAATGGCCTGAAGCGCATTTCTGAAATCGCTGCTTTAGCGTCCCGAACGCTGTCTATTCGTCGCGGACCGAAGATTACTGCCGCTTCGGCAGCACATGAATTTTTCATGGAGCAAACGAAGGAAAAAATCGAACTGCGCGCATATACTTACGATGATGTCGTAGGTGACTTTACCGACCCACTTACAATGGCTACGCGGCGGGAATTTGACGACCCTCATTTTGATCCGAAGCCTGCTCGTCGAAGGCTGAAGGCTCGAAAGGGAACAAAAACGCTCGACTAGTCCTGAAGTTATGGTTTCGATGGCAATTAGTACCTTGGACATTTTTTAGCGTCTGACCTCCTCTTGGCAAAGAACGCCATGGAGGCCTCAATGAAAAACGACAATGCGAGCGTCTTTGTGCAGTCTCGCACAGTTCCAATTGCTACTTTAGCTCGCAATCCCCGAAATCCTCGCGTCCATTCGAAGAAACAGATCAGGAAGATCGCGTCGAGCATTCGCAAGTTTGGATTTCTGAATCCTATTATTGTCGATGAAAACAACACCGTGCTTGCCGGGCATGGGAGGCTGGAAGCAGCTCAGATTGGGGGCCTCACCCACGTCCCGGTCGTGTGTTTCGGTCATCTGACACCGTTACAGAAGCGCGCCTATTTGATCGCCGACAACAAAATCGCGGAAGAAGCCGGCTGGAACCGCGAACTCTTAGCGATTGAATTGAGTGAGCTGACAGATCTCCTGCCCGTCGAAGGGTTGGATGTATCCGTAACCGGATTCGCGACACCCGAGGTTGATTTATTGCTCGCGGACATGGGCAATGCCAGCGCTGCAGAGGAAAGCATGCTGGTGCCCCTCCCCAAGCGGCCAGTCACCCAGGAGGGTGATCTGTGGCAGTTGGGAAGGCACCGCTTACTCTGCGGCGACGCTCAAAAGACTGCCTCGTTCAATCGCCTCCTCGAGGGAACGTTAGCGAACGCTGTCTTCTGCGATCCACCGTACAACGTTCGAGTAAGCTCCATTGGCGGCCGCGGGCGAATTCAGCATCAGGAGTTTGCTTTTGCCTCAGGCGAAATGAGCTCTGATCAATTTCGGAAATTTCTAACTCGAACATTAGGAAACGGAATCCGCGTCTCCAAACCCGGCGCAGTTCATTTTGTTTGCATGGATTGGCGCCATGTCGAGGACCTCATCGCTGTGGGGCGCAAGATTTTTGGAGCGATGCTGAACTTAGCGGTCTGGAATAAATCGAACGCTGGTCAGGGCTCGTTTTATCGATCGCAGCATGAACTCGTCGGGATATTTCGTGTCGGCGAAAATCCTCACAAAAACAACATCGAGTTGGGGAGTTTCGGTCGTAATCGATCGAACGTGTGGAGTTATCCAGGGGTCAACACATTCGGACGTCATCGTCTGGCGGCTCTCGCGATGCATCCGACGGTCAAGCCGACCGCGATGGTTGCGGACGCCCTACTCGACTGCACTGCGCGTGGCGATGCTGTTCTGGACCAATTCGCGGGATCCGGCACGATCTTCCTCGCGGCTGAGAAAGTTGGTCGTGTTGGCTATGGGATCGAGCTCGATCCTCGCTACGTCGATGTCGTCATTCGACGTTGGCAGAGCATGACAAAGCTCGAAGCGATCTTGGAGGGTGACGGGCGCACATTTGAGGAAATCGAAGAAGCCCGCTCGAAAGCCTCCGTCGAAACATCCACGCCGTCTCAAGAGCGGGTGAACAGCCATGGCTAGTCGCAAACGCAAGCCATCCGACGACGCCGTCGGCTACGGTCGTCCCCCAAAGGCGACGCAGTTCAAAAAGGGGCAGAGCGGTAACCCGAAAGGACGGCCCAAGGGGAGCCGGCCGATCGGCGCGGTGCTCCAGGACGTTTTAGGCCAGCGGATTGCTGTCACTGAGAACGGCAAGACGCGTCGGCTCCCTGCCTTGGAAGTCATGCTCAGACGACTTGCCAACGACGCCATGCGAAGCGAGCCCGTCGCGCTCAAGCTGATGCTCTCGCTGTATGACCGATACGGTGGTTCAGGGGAAGCAACGATCAAGCTCGATGAGATTTTGGAAGAAGACAAAGCGATTCTCGCCAGTTTTCTGAAAACACCAGCCGCTGGTTCGACTCATTCTCGAAAAGCAAAAACAGGAGACAGCCGCAAATGACAGGTGATGGCCGCATACTGAACGCGCTCTTGCGTGCAGATTTTAGAGCGTTCGTGCACAAGGTATTTCTGACACTCACACCCGGACAAACCTTTATCCACAGCTGGCATCTGGATGCGATAGCAGATCGCCTGGAACGCGTACGGCGGGGCGAATGCAGGCGCTTGATCATCAATATGCCGCCGAGATCCCTCAAGTCCATCATGTCGTCAGTAGCCTTTCCTGCCTATGTACTGGGGCATAATCCCTCTCGTCGCATCATCTGCGCGAGCTATTCGGGCGAGTTGGCCAAGAAGCACTCGAATGACTTTCGCGCGGTACTGGAGTCGAAATGGTATCGAGCCGTGTTTCCAGGAACGCGCGTGGGAGCTTTCAAAAACAATGAAATCGAAATCGAACTGACTGCTAGAGGATTCCGATTGGCTGCCTCCGTCGGCGGTACGCTCACGGGCCGCGGCGGCGACATTATCGTCATTGATGACCCTCTCAAGCCGGACGATGCGTTTTCTGAAGCCAAACGCAACGGCGCGAACCAGTGGTTCACGAACACGCTGCTCTCCCGGCTAGACGACAAGCGCACCGGCGCGATCGTAATCGTCATGCAGCGGGTCCACATGGACGACCTGACCGGATTCTTGACCGAGCAATCGGACGAGTGGGAAATTCTTAACCTGCCCGCTATCGCAGAGCACGACGAGACAATCCAGGGTTGGAACGGCGAGCTTCACTTTCGAAAAGCTGGCGAAGTCTTGTCCCCCGAACGCGAGCCGCTCCATGTCCTGGAAGCGCTGAAAATGCAAATCGGGAGCGATGCTTTCTCCGCGCAGTATCAGCAGCTGCCCGTCCCCCCGGGAGGCGCGATGATCAAGCGTCACTGGATTGTTCGGTACAAGGAGCTGCCTCCCATGTCTGAACGCCTGATGATCCTGCAGAGCTGGGACACAGCTAATAAAGGAGGCCCGCAAAATGATTGGTCGGTTTGCACCACTTGGATCTTGGCCAGCAAAATGCGCTGGTTTCTGGTGGATGTCTGGCGCGGACGCGTCGATTACCCCGCCCTCAAGGCAACTGTCGAGGCCCAGGCGAAGAAATGGGGCGCCCGACGCGTCCTAATAGAGGATGCCGGCGCCGGAACGATGCTGGTTCAAGAATTACGTGCAAGAGTTCCGGGGATCATCGGCGTCAGGCCCGATGGGGACAAGGTTAGCCGGATGGCAGTTGCGTCAGCAAAATTTGAAGCTGGCCAAGCCCTGCTCCCCGAGCGCGCGCCATGGTTGGCTGATTTCGAATCCGAACTCTTCGCATTCCCCGGCGTCAAACATGACGACCAATGCGACTCGGTTAGCCAAGCGCTCCTCGACAAAAATATCCCGTGGATGAGTTACATCTCACCGGACGAGTGGAAGGTCATTGTTGCCAAGTCGAAAATACCTACGCCGTATGGCAAACGGCGGCGCTGGAGTTAGTGTAAATTGGCAGGTCGCCCGTTTGGCTACTATGCGCTCATAGCAGAAGGACTATTTACCAACTAACTCAAACGCTCTGTGTGCGAGCAGGTAGAATTGCATCGTGCACCCATTGCCGCGATCACTCCTATGGAGAAACGACCACGGAACTGGTCAGAACCGGCTTCTTCATCCGGTCCATCTGTTTCTCATAATCTTGCGGACTTCGAGGTTGCTCGCCGGGCAGAGACACCAGGAATATTTCAACCTCGAATGTCCCTGGGCGGAACGGCTTCCCCGCCCACGAAAATGGTCCGGCTGAGAAAGCGCCAGCCAACGCAGTTGTGGCGACACCGAGAACTTCGCCTTTTGGGCCGGCGGCTGGAAGGCAGTCATCCTCACACATGGGTCGGCCGGACGAGAGCAATTCGCGTGCATTAGGCAGGCGAGGCTTCGTTATCGACACAAGCAGCTTTGTGCCGTCAGGAAGATCTGTGTGACCTACGATAGTGGGGAACTCGCCTTTTGTAGCCGTCAGCGTCATGTTGTAGGAACGCGCCGCAGGCTCACCACCGGACATCTGACTCGACGAGTCATTTCGGGTACGGACCTCCTCGCTGCTGATCACATAACAGATGCGAAGCTGTTCGGACGATAGCCCGCTTCCGACAAGCCCAAATCCCGGCCTGCAATAATCCGGCTTGGGCTTGGCTTCCACGGCCGCGGTGATCCTGGCGCAACTTGCCGGAGAGAATCCAACGCAATACTGAGCTGGCGTGGGTTTCGGCTGGGGAGAAGATGAATCCTGAAATCGAGTCTCCTTTGCACCCGCGCATGCGATCTGACTTATTCGGCCGATGATTGATCGCGGCGGAGCATAGCTCGTTGGACCAATTCCGGGACCAGTGGAATCCCGATACTTTCCCTGGCAATCAAACCAGAAACGACGCATGTTCTCCGGATTGTAGCCTGGTCCCTCTACGGCATAGACAACGGACTCGGCGGTCCCGTTATTGAAGTGCGAAATTGAATTCAGGTCGACTTGATAAACAGCGCCATTGTCTGCTTCGACCTTTTGCCATTGAGGTTTATAGGCTGCTTGAGAAAATGCTGAATTCGTAATTGCCACCGCCCCTATTGCAATAATTAAAGTGCCTTCAACAACACGCATCGGCTGCCTTTCCCTTCCACCAGCCTCATCGGACCGGCTCTCGCAGCCATAGCGTGCTTTCTCAAAAATATCCAGTTTTGGGATAATCCGTTTCTGGGATCAAATTGTGTGCCGCCGATTCACGGCCTTGGCGGCGCATGCAGAAGACCCTCAAATCCGCGGAATATGCCCGCCTGATCGACCTGCTTGTCGCAGTGCGGAAATCGGCGGACGTTCGCCAGCAGGCCTTGGCCAAGAAACTTGGGCGGCCTCAATCCTTTGTTGCGAAGTATGAGAACGGGGAGCGCCGTCTTGATGTCATCGAATTCACGGCCATTGCGCGCGCTCTTGGCGCCGATCCTGTGAAGCTGTTCAAAGACTACGTTGGCGGAAAGGGCTCGCCCAAAGCCGCCTCAAAGCGTCCGACTAAATAAGCCGTGCAGCTTCGGGCTTCTTTTTTTGATCACAACGTGATCCGGACTGGCCGATAAGAGCCATAAGATTGCTGCGTTTCCGCTCGACTTCCCCCGCACGTGGAGCGTCACTGTCGCCGCAAATCGGAGGCAGAATGATGGATCGCAAAGTTACAGAACAGGCAATCGGGCTTATCCTCACCGAGATCGGCATTCGCCTTGGCGAGGCCGCGCGGATTGCCAAGGCCGCGGAAGCCTGCGCGCTGGCCGGCAGTGTCGCCGAGGGCGTCAGAGTTTCGATGGATCTCGAACAGATTTTCTATGAGACCGGCCGCTTGCAGGATGCAGCTTCCCTCCTGAACCGGTTGTCGAGCGACTAAGGATCTCTTCCAACCGTAAGGTTCTCTGCCCGTCGGCAACCGACGGGCTTGCGGCAGTGGCGGCACAGGATGCCGTCGTGCACGCAGGAGAACCGAAATGCCCATCAGCAATCGAAAGCCCTCTCGCAAGACCGGGCGTAAATCCTCACCGTCATCAAAGCGACCGACGAAACCGGCCTCGAAGGCTCAGCTGCCTGTCGCGCCGAAGAAGCCGGTCATGGAGAAGACGCCGAACGTGGCCGTGTCCAAGCAGGACAAGGTCCTCGAGATGCTCCGTGCGCCGTCCGGCACCACCATCGCCGCCATCATGAAGGCAACCGATTGGCAGCAACATTCGGTGCGGGGTTTCTTTGCGGGCGTAGTGCGCAAGAAGCTCAAGCTGAACCTGACCTCGGAGAAGGTCGGCGACGAGCGCGTCTATCGGATCGGCAAGACGGCGTCTGCGAAATGATCCAAGCGCCCTCCTCCATGAAGCCAGTTGATCCCACGGTGGAAGCCGAACTGGATCGGCTGGCGACAGCTCCCATCGTCGAACTGCGCAAATATTACCGGGAGGTGCTTCGAACAGATCCGCCAAAGGCGTTCGGTCCGGACCTGCTACGCCGGAGCATCGCCCAGCGGATTCAAGAAAAGGCCTATGGCGGGTTGTCCGGCTCGACCAAGCGCCTGCTCGATCAGCTTGTGAAAGCCATGGCCGCCAAGCCAACCGGGAAGCTGGAGTTGCCGCGCCGGATCAAACCGGGCTCGGAGCTAGTCCGGACGTGGAAGGGAAAGACTTACCGCGTCGTGGTCCGGCCCGACGGTTTTGCCTATGACGGCAAGACCTATGCATCCCTCTCCGAGATCGCATCCCTCATTGCCGGTAGCAATTGGAATGGCCCGCGGTTTTTCGGCCTGCGGTCGAAGCCTTCGAGGGAAGCGGCAGATGGCAAGTAGCGTCTCCAAACCCCTGCGCTGCGCCATCTACACCCGCAAATCGACCGAACATGGGCTGGAATTGGAATTCAACTCGCTCGATGCCCAACGGGAGGCTTGCGAGGCATATATAAAGAGCCAGGCATCACTCGGCTGGAAGGTGCTGCCGCAGCCTTACGATGATCCGGCATTCTCCGGCGGCAACCTCGAGCGTCCTGCCCTCAAACAACTTCTGAAGGATATCGACGCAGGCAAGGTCGATGTCGTCGTGGTCTACAAGATTGACCGCCTCACCCGTTCACTGGCCGATTTCGCCAAACTGGTCGAAGCGTTCGATGCAAGATCGATTTCTTTTGTCGCCGTGACGCAGCAGTTCAACACCACCACTTCGATGGGCCGGCTAACCTTGAACGTCCTGCTGTCCTTCGCTCAATTCGAACGCGAACTCTCCTCCGAGCGTGTCCGGGACAAGGTCGCCGCCTCGCGCCGCAAGGGGAAATGGACCGGCGGGACAGTCCCGCTCGGTTATGACGCACGTGAAAAAAAGCTCGTCATAAACTCGACCGAGGCAGAAACTGTCCGCATTATTTTTCGGCGTTACATTGAGTTGCAATCATTCGGCCGCCTGGTTGCGGATCTCGATAAGCGCGGCATCGTCACCAAGCGGCGAAACACCAAGGTCAAGAAATTCAATGGCGGCATCCCATTCACCTATGGTCCCCTCGCCCATTTCTTGAAAAACAGAATTTACATCGGCGAAACCGGTCACGGCGGCAAATGGTATCCGGGCGAGCACAAAGCAATAATCGACCGAAAAACCTTCAACAAGGTTCAAGAACTGCTCGCGGCCGGCACCAACAAAAGGAAAATTAAACGATCCGAAAGCGGAGCACTGCTGATGGGCAAACTGTTCGATGATCGCGGCAACGCAATGAGCCCAAGCTTTTCGTCGAAGAACGGCGCCCGCTATCGCTTCTATGTCAGCTCCGCAATCCTGCGTGGCCGCAAAACCCAAGCCGGATCGGTCGCGCGCGTCTCGGCAACCAACATCGAACAGACCGTGATGAGCGCTCTGCGCGAACGTTTGAAGATCGATAAGGCCATGTTGGATGCGGATATTATCGGTATCTATGTTGCGCGTGCCGAGCTAAGCAGCCGTGCCATCAAAATCACCACATCTCCAGCAGCGAAGCTTCGATCCAGCCAGTTCACAATTCCTTGGCAGGTGCGCCGACCGGGTTCTGCAACTGTCATTGAAGCAGGCAGCGAAGGCCAGCCCGACGCAAAACTGGTTCAGGTCATTGTCCGAGGCCATGCATGGTTGCGCGCTCTAAAGAACAACAAATTTGACACTGTCGAAGCGCTAGCCGCCTCGGTCAAACTGCATCCAAAGGCAGTGCGGCAGGAACTGCGCTATGCATTTCTCGCACCAAACATCACAGCAGACATTTTGAATGGCGATCAGCCGTCGAACCTATCCTTGGTCCGGATCCCAAAGACCTTACCGCTGGCATGGTTCGAGCAATGCCAAGCGTTGGGATTCAAACCGGGATAATCCGATAACATCGGTGATCTCAGAGAATTTACCACTCTCATGGTGGGTCAGCATAACTCGATGCACCGTGTGATTGACAACAAACGTAGCCGAGATAATTCTATGGTACTGGCTGCCGCTTAGTGTCCAAGACTGGGGTTAGCCAGCAGCAGCCCGATCGGTGAGGTGACGTCCACAGTGAGTCTTTGATGATCGGCGTCTTTATTGATGGAAACGTTTGGAATTTCCTTTACGAGAGGCATCTTGACCTAGCCGTAGAACTGCCCGCGCCTGAATTCGCCATCATGCATACTCGCGAAGCGGAATTCGAGATACCTGTCGGCAAGCCCGACCTAGACGATTTCATTCGCAAGACCATGCAACGGTGCAACGTCCGCACAGATTCCATCTTCGGATTTGCTGACGATACCAAGTCACTCAACGAGCAGCGGTTTGGCGGATTCGATCAAGGGCGATTCGCCGCTCCCGAAGAAATCGATTTCATGCTGAAGTACGGAACATCTGGGATAGTACGCCCTACTAAGCTTCAAAAGCACGAAGCCGACATTTCGCTAGCAGCGAAGTCGTTTCACTCGATCGTCCTGACATTGGACAAGCGCAGCAGCCCTCTGCGCGCGGCGCGCGGTGCCGGGGGCAAAGTAGTGTGGTTAAATGACATCGATCAAAACAGTCTAACGTTAGCAACGTATGTTCGAGCAGCGATCGAGCACCGAACTGATGAACCTCGCCAATAGTCATTCTAAATGTTGTCTTACATTTGTGCAGGCAAGGTAGCTCGCTCTCTAATGTTGCGACAATCCTTGCGTTAGCGACCCGCTTCCTGCGCTGCAAGATCTATCCATGCCCCGATGTTTGCATGTCCATTATTCTTCCAGTCGTACAGGCGCACGAACTCGGACAGCCGAAGAGGCTCTCCTTGGCGAGGTTTTTTCATGTATTTTGGGACCTCGATCGGCGTTGTGTGCTTTCCGTACCATTCCCATTTATATTTTCCGCTAACCGAGCGACGTTCACATAAATAGTAGCTACCGTTCTGCCGCGCTGCCACCCCCAGATAGCGACATGGGTTTTCACCTAATTTATTCACTTCGCCAGTCTCATGATGTTTTATTGAATTTATATTGACACCCAATAGTCCCTTTCCATCGATAACGCTGCGAGCGATTTCGTATCGCACCCACGGCCGTTGCCATGTGGCCGAACCTATGAGCACACAAACCGCTGAAGTATTGTGAACACCATCTCTAATCATCTTGCGCAACGCCTCATCACTCTCTGTTCGCTTCTTCTCCCACAAGCTTTTGTCGTAGTAGCCTTCGATATGCCTTCCTGAATCCGACGATGATTGCGCGAATTCGCCTGATTTTCTTACGACATTTACACGAAATACATCCTTGTAATGGAACGAAAAGAATACCCGCCGTTTCGTAGGCGCAGGAATTCCGCTCAAAGAAAAAATTCCGGACAAATCGCATCTCTCCATTAAGCAACGCTCGGGAAACATAAGCGCTAGAAATTTCGAGGTCGCATTGATACCGATTGCCCCGCACGCCAGTGGTCAAAGCCAGTGGAGTTTGGGGATTCGATGATGGTTATTCCTCGGCTGTTTGTTACGATCGGCCGAACGACCATCAGCTCACCCACTTCATTGAGTTCAATGTACGGATAAAGTCCGAGGAATTCTCGTCCTCGATAGCTCCGTTTCGCCTCTGGTAATACAGGTAGTACTCCAACCAAACCTTTTCCGCCGTCGAACCAGCCAAGCTCCCAGCACATCCATCGCGATTGCTCCGCCTGTTCCGTGTCAATGAAAAGGAGTGTATCGCTAGCGGACATCGCGCTGCGAATAGTTTCCGCGTTGGCTGGTGTAACCTGCGCGCCCGTCTCGTTTCGCGCCGTAATCCAATCGCAAAAGACTGTCAGGCCTTTTTCAACGAGAAAACTGTAGACTCCGAGGACTATTTCGGCATCTCTGGCGGTCTGCGACAGGAAAACGTTATATCGTGTTAGCGATTGAGTGGATTGTCTTTTGAGCAACTCGTCTGCGCTCTGGCCTGCCCTTTGAACCCACTCCCGCGCACGTTGGCGCATCGATTCTTCCGTCAAGAACGTCATGGTGACATCAGCGTGTTTGGCTTTGAGTTCGGCGACTTAAAAAATCGATCATTGACGTTTTTTGGTTGTTCTTCGGGGGTGTTGTAACGGTTCTCCCTCGGAGAAATATCAAGATGACGGTGGAACAACGCGACATAATCCATGTCGTTCGCAAGATCAGATTTGAACCCCGGAACGGCGTCAACTAGCTGCAGAACGGCTCCTCCGGTAGACGCTACGGGAAGCATTCTTGCTTTGGGTTGAAGGTGTCGGAAAAGGTTGAACTCGTCGATGATGCCTTGCATCCCCCCGATAAAGACCGCAGCGCTGTAGCGCTCGTCGGCAAACATCGACCTTCGCATTTCCATCAGGCTCTTCTCGCGATCGTGATCGATATCCGCTGTATAAACTACGTTCTGAAATCGAGCATTGTCGTCCGGAAAGTCTTCTTCAAAATGACGGGTTTGATAAAGCTTCACCCACCGCCCGTAGTCCACTCCCAGCCGTTGGGCGACAACCCAAATCATCGGCGTGATTGCGGGTTGCCCGCCCCATACCAACGGCCGACGGCCCAATGTCACATGAATGAGTGCGGACACTGCCGCCGTTATTGCGACGGTGTCCGCTGTTTTCGCGAAGTCGGGCCCTCGTTTTGGGTCAGGCATTCCGGCGGAAAGAAAGATCGCATTCATGATTTTACGCCTCCCGTGCCGCAAGGATCCACGCCGCTTCTGACACACTCATGGCCTGAACCGACTTTATGTTGTCATCTAACCATTTCAGGTGTGACTTCCACTGTTCGCCGATGCCCACGTCGTCATAAACCAAGACAGGACCAGGCCCGTGACCAGCGCGTTTCGCCTTTTCCTCAATGTCATTTAGCAGATCGGCGGTCGGCACGCCGACAATGGGATAAGCCCAAACAAGCCCGCCACCATTGAGACGGATATTGATCGCTCTGTGGGGCCCAATAAACTTAACCTCGGCTCCAATCTTTTTGACCTCTGCACCCAGCTTTCCGGTGATGGACATGTATCGAGACGCGATGCTGCGGCTCCTCAGGCTTTCGACCGCAAGAACGATTCCTTCAGCAGCGGCGTCCGCAATCGGCCCTTCGGGGTCTGGAAGATCCGTATGGTCCAGATAGGTTGTCTCAGCCATATCCGTGAGGCGGTTGGGAGAATGGTCGGGCCAAATGACCCTCAAGATGTGTATTTCCTTGGCGAGTGCGCGACTGAATTCCTGCCGGGTCCACTTACTTTCGAAGTAAGCAGGCGTATCAAGTACGACCATGACGTCCGAGTCACATAGGCGATGCCACAGGATGTCTTGAAATTGATTCCCTGGCCGAATGTCATGGGTATCGAGAAAGACATCGAATCCTCGAGCCCTCATCAGATCGTGCAATTGAATTGCAGCGTTTCGCGACTCGGTACGGCGGTAACTCACGAAGACTCGACGCTGTGCACGAAGAAGTCCCAGGCACTCAAGCAAAGCGACCGCCAGTGCTTTCATCTCAGGATCGTCCGTCCTTCGACGCAGCGCGTTGGCAGCGTGTAGAAAGCTAGGAATAGATGCTGCGAATTCTGCATCGGCATCGATCGTTGGAATGATTGGAGCGCTCTCAAATACGATCTGCCGTGCGGCTTCAATGTCTCTGTGTTCAGATCCGCCGAAATATACTGCCGCAAAGGAGACGTGCCGATTGCGGCTTGCGCAGGAGGGCCCATCATGAAGCAAGATTTCGGATCCCATCTCCAGCCCAAAGTCGGAGAGCATGTTAGAAATAGTTCTAATCAAAGTCCCTTTCTTTTCATCTGACACTGAGCCAATGATCGCTATTTCATAGAGGCTCATTCTATCTCCGTAATAAATAGGTCATCGTTGCTGGGTGAAACGGAGAGCGAATATCAGCCTCAATGTGCGATCAGCTTTGCGATTAATCTCTATAATTAGCTCTCGCCGTAATGGCGGTTGCGACGAGGCCGTCAATGTTGTCTCGAATATTCGCGTAAATCGCCTTGCTATCCCCGCCGGCCGGATTCCACAGACTAGTGACAGACGACATCGGCCGGCCGCCCGGGATAGTGATGTAAGAAAAAGGATCTGGCCCGGCGGCCGAGGTTTGCGACTGTCTGTTCAGCAGGCCGTGAATCCGTATACCTACGATACCTTTACCCAGCTCCCAGCCTTTACGGATTTCATACATCACCCACTGTCTCATAGCGGTTTGGGCGCCTACCAGCACAATGACGCAGCTGCGACCCACCAATTGCCCATCTATCCATCGCTGGATCGAAGCATCACCGCCCCGTTTTACAGTCTCCCAATCGTTGTCCGACAGCTCCGAATTTCCTTCGAGAACGCCCATGTTGCGTACTTGCGACGCGCGCCAATGGTCCTGATCGAAGTGAAAACTGAAAAATGCGTTTCGAGCCATATGCGGCCTGTGTTTCTCTATTTTAAGCAATTGATCCCTATGCCACTGTGCCGAGTACCATTTGACAATAACACCCGTCCAGAGCGTCGAATCTGCCGCACTGCAGCAACATTTTCACTGAGGATTGCCATGACTGATCACGTTCTAATTCAGCTTGCCGTTCGTCGGCCTCACGTTAACGCACCAACCCTCCCCGAGGGAGCCACATACGACACTATTTCGGGATGCTGGCAGACGCGCGGTGAAGGCGGCCTTACACCCATGTCAACAAAGAAGAACGACATAGAAACCGGCGAGGACATGAAAGGAGAGTGACAACCCGCGTCCTCATCCTTTCGAGCATTTACGATTTCGCCGTCGATCTTGTCCTGCATCGCCTCCGCGAGAACAATATTACCTATCTGCGTCTTAACAGGGAGCAGCTAGCGGACCTGCGCCTGAGCCTCGATCCGGCGACCCGCACGATGAATATCCGGGGGCTGGGAATCGCATCATCCTTGGGGCCTGACCTTGAATCAGTTTGGTACCGAAGCCCAATTTTCCTGCGTAACACAGCGGGAGGCAAGTTATCTCTCGGAGATCAACTTGCTCGATCGCAATGGAGTGCGTTTCTTCGTAGCATGATGATCTTTGAAGACGCGCGTTGGATGAACCACCCGGGAGACATATATAAGGCCGAAGTGAAACCTTATCAGTTGCTGGTGGCGGCAAAATGCGGGTTCGCGATTCCGGAAACAGTTGTTGGGAATGACGTGGAGGAGATCCAAAGGCGCTTTCCCACGCAAGTTGCCATTAAATCTATCGATACGGTCTATCTTCGCGAAGACGCCGATGTGTTGTTCACATACACCAACATTATTCCGTCCGAGAGACTTTCAGATTTAAACCTTCATCAGGCGCCACTCATCGCTCAGCAACCTATTACGCCAAAAACGGACATTCGTGTTACCGTCGTCGGAACCTCCGTATTCGCATACAAGATACTCGTAAACGGTGAAGCAGCATTGGGTGATTGGCGTCTCCACAAGCGTGAGGAGATCCGGTACGAGCCGATGGTCTTGGCCCCGAATGTTGAAGAACGCTGCATAGAGCTTTGTTCGGAGCTTAAGCTTTCGTTCGGGGCAATCGACTTGATCGATTCGGACGGTAAGATCATTTTCATCGAAATCAATCCAACCGGTGAATGGGCTTGGCTTCCAGGAGCAGAAGCAACTGCGGGGGCTGCGATTGCGGCATGGCTGGGCGCGAAGGAAATCAAATAGTGACTGCGTTAGCAAAGCGTATTTTCGAAGAACTTTTCCCATTCATCACATACCTGCGGCTGCGTTCGAAGGTCCTAGGTGAAGTCGCGGAATTTTCGATAGGCAGCATGCCGGATGGGCCTATCCTAATCGCAGTCCGTATATACGCCAGCGCCGCACCGACGGACCTCGAGGACGGCCTCATATCCGAGCAAAAACGCGGAGTAACCCTAGACGAAAAAACCTTCAGGCACGCAGCCTCCATAGCGACTGCACTCACAATTGCTTCCGCAGCGACGGCCGCAGTTGCGCAAATGCTCCCCGGAACAGAATGGAAAATTGCGGTGGTGGTGTTCACCATTCCCTCAATCTTTTACATAACTGCAGGAGGATTGCTGGGACTCGCGGCAGCGCGGACACTTACAATGTTTGGAACCGGGATGAGATTTACGCTCGACAGCAAGAACGCAAGTCCTTCGATGAAACCAATCGTTATCGCGCACGCCTTAGCATGTCAGGAAAGAGTCAACCTCGTTCGGGTCGCGCGAAACGAAGTCGCCTTCATGTTGATCCGAAATGGCTTTCTTTGTATCGTCGCAGCACTATCTATCGCTTTGTGCGGCGCTATGTATGCAAATAAAGATGATGCCGTCGAGCGAAAGGTGTGGTGTGCTGCATCTGAATCGACAGGGCCGAGACTGCAAAAGTCAGATACTCAGCCAAACAGCCGATCAAAGCCCCGTTACCAGCTTGGGCTGTCAGCGTGACGTTCTTCACAGCCCCTTCTGTAAGGGTGCGCGCGCAAAATCGCGCAAGCCGCATCGGCTTGAGTGTACCCGAAGCTTTCAACAGAGAAGCCAAAAAAGAAGAACCGCGATATGATGTATTTCTTTCGCAGACAGTCAGAGATCTCGATCTGGTGTATGGGGTCTATAGCATTCTGAACGAAGATCTAGGTCTCGCCGTTTTCTGCGACTGGATCGCTTCAGACGCCGATCGATCTCACGTGACCCCCCGCCATGCTCGCGCCATACGCGACGCGATGTCGAAGAGCACGAGTTTTGTTTTCCTGGATACGCCAAACTCATCTCAATCCACTTGGATGTCTTGGGAATTGGGCTGGTTCGACGGAACGAGCGGCCGGATAGCCATTTTTCCCATCCTCAATGATCCCTCAGAACAATATCGGGGCAGAGAATTCATTGGGCTTTATCCAACCGTTGAAAAAGATTCCCGGCACACGCTCGTGGTTCGATTATCGGATGACCTCATCAGAGCACGCGTGCCTGCGGGTGTCGCGATGGGCCTTGCAACTTCACTGCCGTTTACGTTTTGGCTAACACAAAAATCGGCGTACCTGAGCGGGACATGAAATATTCCCTTCTGCAAATTTTCGGCACCCCAAACCATACTTATTCTGAATTCGCGTGATTCTTGTGCAACATCGAAAAAATGGATCGGTCTGATGCATTTGTCGAAACGGATAATTCTATTGCTCGAGGGTACCGGGAATGACTCCGGCTTCGGAGATCAGGATACAAATATGTGTATTAGAGACATTATAGCGCGCCACTTTGTGCGGAGAAGGAGGGTACGCTCAAGTGGAAGCTCCGACTCCCAAGACCACGGTTGATGTTTCGGCGGCATTCAAGAGAGGACCGCGGAAACTTCTCAGCTAAACAAGTCTCTAATAGCCAGAGCCCTGTGTTTGGCAGTTCGTGAGCCGGATATGACATGTTCACGAACACTAGCGTGCCGATCCGTCACAGCGTGTGCCGCTTTCATCACCCGATTGTTCGGAAGATTCCACTTGGGAGGAAAGAAGAGTGAAATGTCATTAGCGGTCGCAGCGTACTTCGCCTTGATACGACTACGGGCACTGGTTAATTCTGGCAAGGCCTCGCGGCAGTACTTGTCAAGTTCACAAAAAAGTCCTTGGCAATCGATCGCATGTAGTTTGCGTCCGAACAGTCCGCTGAATGGTAACTCGAAGCGCCGAAATTCTTCATCCTGCCGATTAGCCATCCACAATATCGCATCCGCCGGCGAGAAATCTCCTAATGAAATGAATGCTTTCTTTAGGCCCCGCAGGGCGCCGGGACCAGCTTGCGTATAATCGTCCTCATCGAACGACACTAAGTCTGAATAGTTGAGATCAATGGCAATTTGGTAGGCCATGAAAGGCCCTATTAGCGGGTAAGCTTGCAACGTTTGGACGACCATCTTCAGCGACGACGCATTCAGTAACTTTTCGGCACAGGCATCCACCAGAAACATATGCTTAAAAAGAGCAACATGGTTGCGATGCTTTTCATCAAAGCCAAATGCCTTGTTCGCGCAAAGAATAAATGCGCCCGTGTAAAGCCCGCCGTGCGTTAGTTTTGCTTGATCGAGAGCCCTCTCGAACTCTCCGCTCCTAAGATGCCTGAGGCACGGCGCTCCGCCCAAATACTGCGCAAGTGCCTCCCAAGTCCCTATCCGGCTGAAAGTCCGGAACGCCACAATTTGGAACAGCCGGTCACTCGCCGTGACTTGCCGATCCTCTTTATAAGCTACATCACGTATCATGTATTGTGACACGCGATCCGCCGCGCGGAAAACATTACAAAACTTATAGGTCTGTAGGATACGGTCCTCCGACCAAGGCCACTGCCGCCCTGCCAAGCGGGCCTCAAATGCCGCTTGGCGGCGAGAGGCGAAAGTCCAGTATAGCTCGTAAACACCCGCGCGCGGCTCGGGTGCAGAACGGCGGACAAAACCGTAGGGCGACAACGTCATTGCACTCTCAAAAATACACCTGTCCCGTGCAGGTTAAAATACCTATCATCCGATGCCAGCGTTTTGGCGGCTATTCTTTCACCAATTGTGTCGAGGTGTCTGCTGGAACCAGTCCAATGGTCAAAAACGATCGCGCCACCCCGAATGGTTCGGTCCTTTATAACATCTATGATCGCGCTGGCGGAGGTGAAATTGTCAGTATCCACGAAAGACACAACCAAATCCTGATCACGAAGGCAGCCAACAGTAGCAACGATATCGCCCTCGATAATCTCCACATTTCGTCCGGCAAACACTGATTTCACCAACGCCGAGTTGCGGAACACACAGTCTGGATGAGCATACATATCCAAGGCGCTTCGCTTCGGCGGAAACCCGCCGAAAGTATCGAAACCGAAGACCTTCCAGTTCGCGCCCATTTCTTCGATGAACCGCGAGATGAGCATGGTTGTTCCGCCTTTGAACATGCCGAATTCGGCCACGACGCCTTGGAGACCTAGGCGATGAGCATTCCGCAGGCATTGATAGATATGAACAAGTGAGTTTGCGTAGCCGTTCGCAAACGACGGAATAAATGACTCCTGCCGAATTCGGTCGAAAACCTCGTCTCGAAAATTGAAGTGACCGAAGCCGCCGACGAGGAGCTTGGTCGCCGCGGGCAGATACTTGGCAACGCCCTCCAGAAGCTTTTCTTTGTCATCATCCTCGGCAATCACAACGATGTCCGGGCGGTCGACTTCGAGCCTATCGAGAGACTGCACACCGGCACCTTCCCCCGCCCCGTCCGCGTAAATGCCGCTGAGTAACGCATTGCCAGACATGAGCGCAAAATGAGACGCCAGCTCTATCGCCGTTGGCGTCCACCCCACGATCGCCACCTTTACAGGCGCCGAACGGGCAACGATTTCCTCGCGCAGCCTCAGTTTGAGCTTGGCTAAATCATCGTCCTGCATGCTGCACCTCAGAGCGAACGAATCGCGCCAAAGCTACGGTATCGTCAGCAACGACCCGTGCAATCAGCGCTCCCGCAGCTTCCGCCAGCTTCGTCGCTAGTTCGAATTGTTCGGCGGTGTCACCCCTAGTCTCGGCATTGCGCCAACATGCGTCGAAGCGAGTCACAACATCGCTAATCAACTCTTTGGTACTTTGAGTTGGCATCTGCAGATCAAGCCGATCAACAAGGGTATCGAAGTTGGCGTCATGGTCACTATACGGTTTGCGGGCATCGTTGGGTAACAGATCGTTATCTTCCAGGTGTTCGGCCAAGAAAAGTCGGTACTTCTCAACGTAAACATATAAGTCGATGACCGTGTCGAGCAGCGATTCGCCCCGCATTGTGGCACCCGTTTGGACCAAGTTTTCCAATCTGTCCGCCTTGCGCGCGATATTAGGCAAAATGCTCACGAGTTCTCCACGCCGTTTCCAGGCGCCACCGTAAGCTCTGTCCTTCTCTGCATGCAGCCGCTTGATGGCAAGCTTGAAATCATCAGACGCATTCACCGAGATCCCGCGGCAAGCCTCGAAAAAGCGCCTGATCTCAGGCTGCGCGATGTTATCGGTAAGTGCGGGATAAAGGCGGCGCAGTTGATCGTATATTGCTACGACGTAGTCTTCCGCTGGCAATTGGCCGAGTTCTTTGACGAGACGCTCTGCACCCCATTGCCGATGGGCCCAGAACACATGGATAAGCGCGAGGCCGCTATCCAGAAACGGGTCATCGACACGGCCGTGCTGGAATAGTGGAACGTTCGGTTCGGCTCGAATTTTTTCCTCAACGATGAACCATTTCTTCAGCTTACACTCGAACTCGTCCCATAAAGTACGAAAAGGCGCGCGACCTATGCCGAAGTCATACGGCGTGAGCCCGTGGAACGAGTTGTTCATCTGGCGCACGCGATCAAAATGAATGTCGTAAAGATGAAAGGACGTTGCAAAATAAGTGGCAGGTCCATTTTCAAGGCCCAACCAAAAGGACATCAGCTCTTGCAGGACGCTCCACTCGAAGGCATTTACGCCCGAGAACCCCCACATCGCGTCATTGCTGCGAACTGCAACGTTCAGGTGGAGCTTACCGTTTCGAGCAATCCAGCTGAGCCAGTTGTTGCAGGGAATGTCTTTTGAATCGACATAATCGCGAGCCGGATCAAAGACCATCATCACAGCGCGGCGCGACGCCAAATCCTTCGTGAGCAGCTGACGCGCCTCGTCCAGTTGGTCGATCGATCCACACCAGCGGCGCAGGCGTGGCCCGTAGGCACCGTGCCAAGTCGTACCATCGTCAGAAAACTCAGGCGCCCGCGGCAGATATCTCGTCAACCAAGCGATGTCATCCCGACCCGCCAGCATCCACATTGTTTCGGCGAATTGAGCGAACACGTCACTATGTCGCTTCGGCACAAAGAGATAACGCTCGTATGGCCGCTCAAGAGAGGTTACCCGCCCGAGGAGCTCGCGTGTCAGTTTTCCGCGAACACGAACCTCGACACCACTCGTAAGCACATCGGCGACGCTATCAACCGTTGCGAAGCTGATATTTCGGTAATTTGGCATCTGGGTCAACGATGCTGGGTATCGAACGCTCTCATTCATCCCCTCCCAATCCAACGCTCTCGGGCGTTTTTTATGAAATAAGTCTATTGCGCGTCTTTGAGAATCGCTTATCGCTCATTCGGAATTGAAAGGGATCAGCAAGTACGCGATTACTTTCTTTGGCTTCGGCTTTGATCCAAGTGAGCAAAGCTTCGCAATCGCCCTGCGAAAAAACCCGATGTCCCCGTCCATTCTTGTAACCGATCTTACGAAGAAGCTTTGACGGGACGAGGGATGCGTTACTGCCAAAATAATAAAATTCATCCGATATCAGGACGCGATCAGTCTGGGTATCATGGTTGGTGTTCGGCATGTCTTGCTCGCCACTGGGCTGACTGTGAACGCAATTTTCCTGCAACCACTTCTTCGTTTGCGGGTCCCGCCGATAAACGTTGTCACCTACCATAGTTCGTCGGGTGCCATGGCGGACCGGGCGTTTGCCGAAAAACTCCGCCGCATTCCAATACTGATCAAAATCCAGATCACGCGTTACTTTCATTCCATAGATACATCGCCCCGTAGCCTTCAGTTCGCTTCCTCCCATGCCAATGATCCAATCACCGATCTTGGCTTTTCGCCGGATGACGGGCATGCAGCACGCGAGGGTGCAAACCCCGTCGAACGGATTCGGGGCAAACCCGAAGTCGTACCGCACGACGTATATGTAGACGGTTGCCACGACCGGTTAACAACTCGACGTAGGACTGGCATAAACCGGCTCTCGCTGGTCGCGGCTGTCCGGTTTTTCGAAAGGACGACCCTTGCCCTCGATCGCGTCGATAATGCTGTCAGAATTCCAATTAACGAGAGCGGTTCCGTAATCGTTTAAGGCCGCCGGCACGTCGACTTCCGTCCCGCCTCTTACATACACGCCCACAATGCGCTTCCCGAGTTGGTTGGCTTGCTTGATCTCCCAGTCAACCCAAGGCCGTTGGTGGGTCTCTTTGCCGACGAGCACTACCACTGTGGAGGCCCAGGACATCTTCATGCGCAGAAGGCGCTTAAGCACGGCGTCCTTGATCAGGCCGTTTTTCAACCGGTCCTGATTTGCGGGCTTGGCACGGATCGATGAGTTTCGCACTTCCAAGCCACTACGCTTGAGCATGTCCGTTAGCCCTGTGACATGCTCATCGTCAGCGTGGTGATGGCTGATGAAGACGTTCTTCAGTTTAGACATTTGCTCTCGCAAAAACTGTAGGAGCCGTTGTTGATGCCAAATTTTTAGTTCGCTTGCCCATTCTTTCCGACGCGTCCGCTGGACTGCGACACATTGAGCGGATCCCAAGAATCATCTAATGAAAACATACGGTTGCGATGATACTTAATTCCCTCAAACCGCGTCCTCAGTAACTAAGAGTCGCCCCGCTGCTCAAAACAAGAACATAGGTAGAACATTGAGTCGAGGGGAAAAGCGCGGCAGAGGACAACTTCCGCTCACAATTTTCAACCCTTAATATGCGCTATTCCAACTCTCAATTGGAAATTGCGTCGCCCGGTCCAGCTCCAAGGTGCACTCCATGTCTGAGCTTGCTACGCCCAGCACTCCCGGCAACTCGGCTGGACCGGGCCCCGACGGGCGCGCTGCGCACGAGTTACTTTGCGAAATGCGTACGCGAATTGCGACTCAACCCTTGCCCTATCAATACGGCGTCGAAACGCGCGCATTAGAAAGTCTTGTCGAGATATTTCAATTCGCTCGAAAGGCGATGAAAGACAATCCGGGTTGCGCACACTTTGCGCGCATCACGACCACCATGCTGAATGTAGATTTGCGACCCATTACCGCGAAGTGGCATCGCGCATACAAGGCGGGGGTCCTGGACTCGCGCGATGGTGCCAACGATTTCCGCACAGACCTTGCGGCACTGCAACCACGTCTGGCGTCCTTCGCTGAAGAGCTTCAGAAACTGGCTTACGGAAATTCTCAGCCCGACGTCTCATCGCCCCCTGTTGTCAAAGAGGACGAATTGGCGGATTGCCTGTCGCCCCTGCCATTTGGGATTGATGAGACGGACGCCAGCTGGAAAGCAATCAATTCCAGCGAAACTAAGGAAATCAATGCAAGACGCAAATTGCAAGGCGTCGCCACACAGCCCGGCTTTGATGCAAATGGTTTATCGTTGTCAGGAGGCGGCATTCGATCCGCCACTTTCTGTTTGGGCGTCATGCAGGTTCTCGCTGAACGAGGTCTGATGAAAGACATCGATTATCTTTCAACCGTGTCGGGTGGCGGATTCGTCGGTGGCTTCATTTCATCGCTAGTCGGTAGCGGTGAGACCTTCGAACAAATCGCATGCCCGTCAGGTCCCGATAGTGGACCCGTCCAGCATCTCAGGCAGAACGCTAAATATCTCAACGCAGTCAATCTCAAGCAACGCTGGATGATGATCTCTGGTACACTATCCGGCTTAATCTTGAACTGGAGCGCGCCGCTAGCAGTCCTTTCCGCTCTAGCCTTCTTTGCGTCTTATATCGCTATGGACGCGCATTTCTGGATTTCCGGTGGCGTGGTCTTCATTCTGGCCACGCTTGCCTCAATCGTGCTGCACGGCATCACGTTGCGGCTCTCGTTAGCAGGATCGACGCCAGTTCTTGTCGCTGGATGCGTACTAGCAACGCTTTTTTGCCTCGCTATGGCCTTGCTCGAATGGGGCTACAGCCAGTTCCATTCACCTTATGCACTAACGATCTTTGCATCGCTTTCCATCGCGGCGATAGTCGCGCCCGTGCTCGCGCGCTTCTTGAGGATAACTTCAAGTGAACGAAGTCGGAAGTTGCTCTTCGAATTCTCGCTCTATCCCGCCGGCTTCTTGGTGCCTCTCTCGGCAGTTCTCGTATTTTATTTACTCCGCGACCTCGGGCGCAGCGAGTTACACCCGACTTCGTCGTGGTGGAATCTTCTACACTACGTAAGCGGTGACATCGCTCTTTTGGGCATCTTCCTGACAACAGGCGCAATCGCCGTTTTTCTTCTGAATATCAACCTCACAGGACCCCACAAGTTGTATCGTGATCAGCTTGCGCGGACCTTTATCTGGCCGGCCGACACTCCTAATGTCGAGCTGGCACAGGTCGATCTGAAAAGCCTCGGACCTTACCATCTGATCAACGCGACCGTGAACCTGCCTGCGAGTAAAAGCCCGGTATTGCGAGATCGAAAAGGTGACTTCTTCCTGTTCTCCAAGCACTGGACTGGGTCGCGGGCTGTAGGTTATTCGCCGACTGCGTCTTGGAAGACAAACGGTCGCTCATTAGACCTTGCAACTGCAGTGGCCATCTCGGGTGCTGCCGCATCTCCTCAAATGGGGTTGGGTTCTGTACCAAGCCTATCCGCCCTTATGACTTTATTGAACATAAGGCTTGGATATTGGATCGTGAATCCGAAGCATCCCAAGCGATTCATATCACCCGGATTCTCCTGCATTCTTCGAGAAATGACAGGAGCAAGCATGACTGAAGCCGCAAGTTGGCTGAACCTCTCTGATGGCGGCCACATCGAGAATATGGGGCTTTACGAACTGCTACGCAGACGATGCAAATTCGTCGTGTGCGTCGATGGCGAGGCTGACCCTGACAGCACGTTTCCTGGTCAACTGACCTTGATCAGGCAGGCACAAATTGACCTCGGCATCCAGATCGAACCACGCCTGGACGAAATCCGTCCCGACCCTACTTCGCGAACGAGTAAAGCTCACGCCCAACTATTCCGTATTAAATACCCGACGACTGTCGATGGCCGGCTAGCTGGCACAGGCCTGTTGCTTTACCTCAAGCTCTCATTGACCGGCGATGAGGCAGAGCTTCTCAAGCGGTACCGGCATATGAATCCTGATTTCCCACATCAGTCGACGTTGAACCAGTTCTACGATGAAGAACAGTTCGAAGCCTACCGACAGTTGGGAGTTCATGTTGCGCAGGGCGTATTTGCCGATGCGCTTCTGACCGAAAATTCGCGCCCCGCTACAGTGCGTGATTGGTTCGCGCAGCTTGCGAAGAATATGTTGGAGCCCTAGCACAGCCTCTTCGCCGGAAGCAGCACCGAACCTCCGGCTTCGTGCATCTAGCTCGTCAGCCATTTTGGAGAGCTCACAACGCGATATCGCGAACACGCGGCGATGCGAGATCGCAACACGAAGCTTGCCATCAGTTGGACAAGCTTTTTTGCGCGGGCAACTTGCCGAATTTCCATGCTGCATACGAAGGTGGAAAGGCGTCGGACCGCTGCCGGTCCGCCTTGGATCTGAAGCAGACACTCAACAGCCGACTGGACGTCACGACTGATAAGCTTTCCACCAAAAACTATCCAGTCATCAAATGAGCGCCCGGACTCGCGCTGCAGGTTAAGTTTTACAATTCAAAGCACCAAGTTCATCACGCAGTGGCGATCGAACTTTAGTCTCCGCCACGGGTCTTCAGAAAACGGGAGTTTTCTTGGAGTTGGCTGGAGATTCTTGAGCAATTTCGCGTCAGAAATCCCGCCGCTGCGTGATCGGAGACAGGAGTCGTCTTCAAAACCCCGCCATTGGCGGGCTTTTCAATCTCGAAACGGTAGTATTTTCCAATATCCGCACTGGCTGGCTGGCGACGCAGTGCTGATCGAATGGGTCTCCCGGTGAATTCCTTGCTAACAGGGAATTTTACAGGGAAATATGCGATTTCGGAGCTCTCAGGTGCGATTTCTTGCCGAGAAACCGCTGTGCCGCAGCGACTTTTCAAGAACTACTCTACTAAAATTAACAGTGAAAATTTCCAAGAAAACAGGGAATTTCCTAGCGGGGACAGCGAATCTACCAACGCATAATCGAGATCGCTGACGGATAAGGTTTTCGATAAGTACAGGTAACTCAACGCCGACTATTACGGTGTGCAGCCGCCCGCCCAAGAGACCTCGTCTGGATCAACGTCACAACAACGGCGTCAGAACGCACCGATCATTGGACAAAGATACGCCTGTCTCTCGCCAAATTCGGCGAACCGTAAGCGTCAAAATCATACGCCATTCCTGGCGGACTTCATCATCACTACGTCCGGGTCTAAGTTTTCGGTACACACACACCCGGCAGGCGTATTACAGAGGTCGGGCGCGCCGAAACAGGCTCGCAGAGCCCGGAATCCAGTTCTTTCCCGCAAGATTTCTCATCAGCTACCCTGCGCAAAAGCAGGAAATCCTTATCACGGTTCGATCAACACGCCTTTTGGAAGTGACAGGGTATACTTGGCGATTTCGCCCGCCGTCGTCAGCCAAATATCTCCCCGCTGTCTGACGATATGCTCCAGTGCATGGCGCAACCTGCGCGCGCGGTGCGGCTGCCCCATCACGAAGGTATGAAGCGCGATGCAATAGACCAGCGGATACTTCCTTGAATCCTCTAGCTGCTGGTCGAATGCATCAATCAGTAAAGAGGCAAATTCTTCATCGCTGACCTTGCGATTGAAGATCGCCGGCAGATCGTTCAGTTCCATCGAAGGATAAGGCACGCTCAGGATTGGCCCGTTGTCCGTGCGGAACAATTGAGGTTGTTCGTCGAAGAACCAGTCCAGCATGTACCTGAAACCGTTCTCGACCAGAAGCTCCGGTGTCTTAGCGCTCTGCGAAATGAAAGGGCCGAGCCAGCCTTTCGGCGCCGAACCTTCCTCGTGCTCGAATCTCGCGCAGACCTCGCGAAGCATTTCCCGCTCCTGATCTTCCGTCATGTCGACCTGACGCTCGGAGTTCGTTCGGCCGTGACCGACGAACTCGTCGCCACGGTTGCGGAACGCGGCGACGAGCTCAGGATAAGCGTCGTACACTGCGGCATTAGTGAGTACAGAAAGCGGAATGTTCAGTTCGTCGAACATATCCAGCAGGCGCCACGCGCCAACACGGTTACCGTAGTCACGGTAGGCATAACCGCGGTGGAACGGCGCGGTCGGCATGGTTGTGAAATCCGGTCCGGGATTCCGACCGAACTCGAATGCCTCGATATTGATCGCGAAGTACACCGCAAGCCGCTTGCCATTTGGCCACTCATAAACCGGCCGTTTCGTGATCGGCACGAAAGGATAGCGGTCCATTTTTGTATCGAATTTCGTCATCGGTTCTCTGCTATGTTGATTGAATTGAACAGCGGATACTTATTCGGCGAAAGCAGCCTCTCGCTTTGCGCGCAAAGTCGGGAGCATGAGTGAGAAAACAAGCATCATTGTCGCGGCAAACAGAGCGATACTGATCTTGCTGTGGATCAGAATCGCGGGATCACCACCCGAAAGTAGGAGTGATCGCCGCAGGTTCTCCTCGAGCAACGGCGCAAGAATGAACCCCAGCAACAACGGTGCGGGCTCGCAATCCAGCTTGCGCAGCGTGTATCCAACGAGAGCAAAGCCAGCCATCAACAAGACATCGAACGTCTGAAGATTCACGCTGAACACGCCGACGCAACACACCAGAAGAATGGCCGGGAAGAGACGCCTGTAAGGGACCAGCACGAGTCGGGCCCACAGGCCGACCAACGGCAGGTTGATCACCAGCAGCATGAGATTTCCGATCCACATGCTCGCGACGATCGTCCAGAACAGCAGCGACTGCTCTTCGATGACCTTCGGACCTGGAACGATACCCTTCACGGTCATCAACCCGAGCATCAGCGCCATCACGGAATTGGCGGGAATACCCAACGTCAGCAGGGGAATGAAAGACATTTGCGCGCCCGCATTGTTCGCGGACTCCGGTCCCGCAACCCCGGCGATGGCTCCGTGGCCAAACTTGCCAGGATCCTTGGCTACGCGTTTCTCGATCGCGTAACTCGCAAACGAGGCGAGGATCGCGCCGCCACCCGGCAGAATTCCCAGGATCGATCCAATTCCCGTACCGCGCAGCATGGCCGGCCACGACTCGCGCAAGTCATCACGGCTAGGGAGTATCCTGTTCAAGTTAGCTGTAACAAGGCTGCGCACTTCCGGCTTTTCGAGCGCGAGGATGACCTCGGAAATGCCGAACACTCCCATCGCAATGATCGTGAAGTCGATGCCGTCGGCAAGTTGAAGGTAGCCGAACGTAAACCGCTGCGCATCGGAGCTAACATCAGTCCCGACCAAGCCCAGGAAGAGACCCAGAAAAATTACAGCGATCGATTTCAGTATAGACCCGTTGGCCAGCACGACCGCAGCCACCAGCCCTAGCACCATGAGAGCGAAGTATTCCGGAGCTCCGAACTTCTGCGCAAGCGCCGCAAGCGGTGGACTGAGCAGCGCGATGAAAACTGTCGCAATGGTGCCCGCAAAGAACGAGCCAATCGCGGATATTGCGAGCGCAGTACCAGCCCGACCCTGCCGGGCCATCTTATGACCGTCCAGCGCTGTGACGACCGACGACGCTTCACCCGGGAGGTTGATGAGGATGGATGTCGTCGATCCGCCGTACTGGGCGCCGTAGTAGATACCAGCAAGCATGATTAGCGCCGCATCGGCCTGCAACTGGTAGGTAATCGGCAATAGGATCGCTAGCGTAGCCGTCGGACCAAGCCCGGGTAAAACACCGATGAGCGTTCCGATCAGAACCCCGACAAAGCAGTAGAGCAGATTGTAAGCCGACAGCGCTGCCATCAGCCCGCTCAGAAGGTTCTGACCTAGCTCCACAGCAGCACCGGGAGGCTTGGCAACAGATCGATTCGAACGCCGATACCGCAAACAAAGACCAACGTAACAATGGCGATCAATACGCTTGCGAGGACAAGCGTCTCCGCGAGGCGCTGCCCTTTAATCGCTTGTCCGCCGCATGCGAGCAACGCGAAGCTTGCAACAATCAACCCGGCCGGCTTTATGAGCAAGCCGTACAGTACGATCCCCATTAGAACGCTGAGCAGCGGCCGCGGATTCCAGGGATTGAAGTCAGCGGTGGATTCTTTCGCTTGCAGAATCGCAGCAACGACGCCTCGCGCGCCGATGATCGCGCCAAAGATCGCCATTCCACTTCCTAGAAGAAGCGGCACATACCCCGGCCCCATGTGTCCTGCAGTTCCTATCTTGTAACCGAAACTGAGCTTGATCGCGACGAAGCCAAGCGCTGCGAACATCGCCCCCGCCAGAAAATCCTTATTGAGAGCTGTCATCTTTATGCGCCGATACAGTCAGTTGCTTTCGGCTTTGAGGCCGGCCTCTCTGACGATCTTGCCGATCGCGCTGTAGTCGCCCTTCACAAAGGAGGAGAACTCTTCCGGCGTGAACGCGCCCGGAGTCGCTCCGCTTTCGAGAATGCGTTTTTTGTACTCCGGCAGTTCCACCATCTTCCGAAGCTCGGCGTTGATCTTCGAGATGATCGGCTTCGGCGTCTTGGCTGGCGCAAACAGCCCAAACCAGGATCGCATTTCGTAGCCCGGAACCCCCTGCTCCGAGATAGGCACAACATCAGGGATCAGATCCTGACGGGCAGTAGTCGTGACGCCGAGGGGCCGCACGGTGCCAGCCTTTATCTGACTGATCACGGAAATCGTGTTGGCGAACATGGATTGAACTTCGCCAACGACCACCGCGTTGGCCGCCAGCGCAGAGCCTCGGTAGGGAATGCTCAGCAACTTAACGCCCGCCTTCTCCTTGAAAAGCTCTCCAGCGATGCTCATCGACGTTCCCGAGCCTGCATGGCTAAACGTCACTTTTCCCGGATTAGCCTTTGAATAGGCAACGAACTCTTGAACCGTCTTCACCGGAAGGCTGGGATTCACCACCAGAACATTGCCTAGCATCGCAACCATGGCGATCGGTTCGAAGTCCGTGAGCGTATTGAACTTCATGTTGCCGAACAGATGGGGGTTGGTGGCATGCGTAGCTTGACCACCCATCAGCAGCGTGTAGCCGTCCGGCTCTGCTTTCGCGGCCAGTTGCGAGCCGAGTACTCCCTGCCCGCCGGGGCTATTTTCAATAATGAATTGTTGTCCGAAGGCCTTTGTCAGATGCTCAGCCGCCATCCGACTGTAGAGATCATAAACGCCGCCCGGCGGAAACGGCACGATGATCCGCACGAGCTTTGTCGGATAGTCCGCGCCGAATGCGCGTGATGGGAGTATTGTAGCTGCGATCAGCGCGGCGATCCGGGCGAGCCGTAACCATCTCGAATTCAGCATTGTCTACCTCCCAGTGAATGGCTATTCGCCGCGTCGTTTCCCATTCGGTTGCGCGGCTTGACCCAAACGCTAGTTCAATATATTTAATTTTGCAAACTAAAAATATCAAACAGCGCAAGGAACGATCATGAGACCGTGGGATCCATTTATCTCCACTGAAGAACAACGCGCTTACGAAGCCGCAGGCTTCGGCCGGCCCGGCGGACTCGGAAAGCGTCCAGCTCTGCTGATCATTGACGTCCAGTATCGAACCACCGGAACAACGCCACTGCCCTTCTGGCAGGCCGTGGAAGAATTTCCAACTTCATGCGGCGACGTCGCCTGGCAATCCGTTCGCCATATCAAGGATCTTCTGACCCTGTTCCGCAGCAAGAGATGGCCTGTCGTCTACCCCCATGTAGCGCCAAAAACACGAAACGACCGTGGCAGGTTGGCCAGCAAGGTGCCTGCCATCATGTCGATTTCATCGCGCGGATATGAGTTTGTGGAAGAGATCGCGCCTCTCGAGCACGACATCCTGATTCCGAAGAAACATCCGAGTGCTTTTTTTGGAACAACTCTCGTCAGCCATCTCGTCGATCTCAATGTCGATACACTGGTCATGACCGGGTGCACGACATCGGGCTGCGTCAGGGGCAGCGTCGTTGACGCCTTTTCCTACAATTTTCACGTCGCCATTCCCGAAGAGTGCGTCTACGACCGCAGCCGCGCGGCTCATGCTGTGAACCTTTTTGACATGTCGCAAAAGTACGCCGACGTATCACCGACCGCGGTGCTTCGTTCACAACTTGCTGACCTACAGCCCGGAGCCTGACATGCGGGATGATTTCGAATACGGGTCCGCCGGTATCATCGGCATTGCGCCGCCGCAATCGAACCCGACAGTCGAGCCTGAGATGGCAACGCTTCTGCCCGCCGACGTGACAATGCTCACGACGCGTCTCCGCGGAAATATGCTGGATACCCGAAAACGGTTCGGTGAATACCTTATCAACCTAAAGGACAGTCTCGATGGCTACGGAGCAATCAAGCTGGGCGCCTTCGGCTTTGCATGCACCGCGACCAGCTATCTGCTGGGCGAACGGGAGGCAAGCCGGGAGTTCGATAAGCTTTCTCTGCATTTTGGATATCCTATCATTTCATCAGCCCAGGCAATCCGCATAGCTCTCAGTGAACTGGGCGCGGCTCGCATTGCCCTGTTTGGACCCTATCCGGGCTGGCTTCAGGAAGTATCGCAAAGGTTTTGGTTCGAGTCCGGCTTCGCGCTGGTCGCCAAGACCGGCGTGGATCTCGGCAACGGTGATACGCTGGGCATCTACCGGCTGCGAACCAATTCCATCGTCGAAGCGGTCAGCCGTATGGATTGGAGTAAGGCCGACGCCATCGTGCTGACCGGCACGGGCGCACCGACGCTCAGGGCGATTCCCGAGATCGCACGCCTGTCGGGCAAACCCGTATTCTCTTCGAATCTCTGTCTCGCTTGGGCTCTTCTCCGCGAGATAGGCCACAAATCAGCACTGCCTGTTTGGGCGGACCAAAGCGTGTTAATCAAAGGCTGGGCAGACCGACTGGATCGCAGATGATTCGGACGGCCATACCCTGAAGCGGAGGGGATGGCGTGCCAAAAAAAGCGAAGCAGACCAAGCTGACATCTCGAAAAAGCTCAACAGTCGTGTCGAAGAAAACTACACTCCCTCCGACCGTCTCGCGCGCATCCCTGATGCTTGATGGTTCGGATGCTCTCGTCCGCCGTATTACTCATTTGCACTATGTTCTATCCGGCATGCTGGAAAGCATCCGAGGCGGTTTCGCATCGTTGATCGGCGTCTCATCGTTTCAATACGTCTTGATGCAGGCTCTTGGACGGCTTCAAACCGACACCGACTGGACGGTGCGCTCGGTCGCTCGGGAAATGCATATGACTGACGCCTATGTCAGCACTGAAATTAGCGACCTCGAGCAACAGGGTTTTCTGGAGAAGGTCACAAACCCGAACGACAGGCGCATGAGCTTTCTCTCGTTGACAGCAAAGGGGCGTGAATCGCTCGCCGCAATAGCGCCGATTCAGACCATCGTGAACGATACCCTGTACGGACATCTCGACGAAAAAAGCGCGACCGCTTATCTGGAAGAACTGGGGACATTGGCCGCCCAAGCCGAGAAAGCAAGCGCGGTGCTCGATCAAATCACTGCAGCACAACGACTGGCAGTTCTTGGAAACGTCCCCCGCCCCCGGCGCCGGCGCCGTCCACCCTTACGCGCATAAGCACGAACCGCCCTTGGTTACCACTGTCTTGACAGCAAACGTGATGTCATTTAGTTAGTTTGCATAAATAACTAAAGGTGACACATGCTTCGATCCGGCAAGGACTATCTTCGCTCGCTTCAGGACGGCCGTAAAATCTATCTCGGCAGTAAGCTCGTTGACGATGTCACGGAGCACCCCGGTTTTCGCAACTCCGCAAGGAGTTTTGCCCACCTCTTCGATCTCAAACGCGATGCCGCGCATACCAACGCGCTCTCGTTCGAAGCCGACGGCGATAGGCATAGTTTCTACTATTTGCAGCCGCGCAACGGTGAGGATCTGCAGTTCCGGATGAAAGGTCACAAGCTATGGGCCGACGCGAGCTACGGACTTTTCGGGCGTTCCCCGGATCATGTCGCTTCCTTCATCACCGGAATGACCTGCCGACCAGAGGTCTTCGACATACCTGAGCATGGCTTTAGAACCCGACTGCTCGACTACTATCAGTATATTCGCAGCAACGATCTCTACGTCAGTTACGCGACCCATCCACCGCAAGGCGCTCGAAACTATTCGACAGACGCCAAAGCGCATTTCTTCAAGTCACCGGCCTTGCATGTCGAGGCTATGGATGATGAGGGCATTATCCTCCACGGCATGAAAACACTCGCGACGGGCGGCGCGTTCTGCGACGAGGTCTGGATCGGAAATCTGACACCCCTTGCCCCCGATCGGATCAAAGAGGCGGTCACCTGCGCAATTCCCGTCAATTCAGCTGGGCTTTCGCTCTGGTCGCGCCGATCGATGGAAGGCGCCGCGCCCAACGAGTTTGATTATCCGCTCTCGTCGCGGTTCGACGAAAGTGATTGCATGCTGGTGTGCGAGCACGTGCGCGTTCCATGGTCACGCGTTTTCACCATTGGCAACGTCGATCTGAGCCGCGCGATCTATATGGAGACCGGTGGTCACTATTTTGGCAATCACCAGTCGAACGTGCGCTTCTGGTCGAAGTTGCAGCTTATCGTCGGCTTGGCGAACAAAATTGCCAAATCCGCAAGCGTACGAGGTATCCCCGCCGTTCAGGAAACGCTGGGCAAGCTTGCAGCGATGGAAGCCACGATTGCCGGCCTCGTGCACGGACAGGTTTCCGATCATCAGCCCCTGGGCGATGGCTACGTTGTCGTGAACCAGCGCTACATGTATGCAGCTTTGAGCTGGTGTCAGGATAACTACGGCCTGATCTGTGCGACCGTCCGCGAGCTAATGGGTGGAGCAATCTTTCAGATGCCGGCTGACATTTCCATTATCGAAAGCGGAAAACTCAACGATATTTTCGAAACCTATTGGGCAACCGACGGCGAAACGGCGCTCGACCGTATGAAGCTCTACAAACTCGCCTGGGATCTGCTCGCATCCGAATTCGGTGCGCGGCATGTGCAATACGAGAACTTCTATGCCGGTCCCCCTTTTCTCGTGCGTGCCCATAGCATGAGGCTCGCGCCGTGGGATCGCTTCGACGCCACCGTCGATACGCTCATGGCGAGCTACGGACCACAATCCCACACACGCACGGCAGCAGAGTAAGGCAATGCCCGCGGACAGCATCTCACCCGTCCCGTTCGACACAAGAGCCTTTCGGAAGGCACTCGGCTGCTTCCCGACCGGCGTCGCCGTTATTACTGCGCAACCCTCGGGACAGTTACCGGTCGGGTTGACCATTAACTCATTTGCATCCGTCTCGCTCGATCCTCCGCTCGTGCTTTGGAGCCTTCAGCGCGATGCGCCGAGCAAGGACGCTATCCTTCAGTCCGGGCATTTCGTCGTCAACGTGCTGGACGAGACCCAGCTCCGCCTGGCGCAGCAGTTTGCGCGACCTGCTATCGACAAGTTCGACGGCGTCGAGATTTCAACGAACCGCTGGGGCGCGCCATACATAAAAAAGTGTATCGCTAGGTTCGAGTGCAAGGTGATGAACTGCGTGGACGGCGGAGATCACGTGATTTTTCTCGGAGAGGTCGAACACTTTCACCACGAAACTGGAGCTCCGCTGGTATTTTGCCACGGGATGTTTGCATCCGTGGCCGACACTAGGCCAAAGCAGATCACTGGCTAGGATAAACCGCGCCCGGTCTCGCCTTTCGCGACGTCCTCGGATCGCGCGCCTGATTGCTCTCAAGAATCCCGCCAATCTAAGCGCAGTGCAGCAGTTCGATCGCCCGTCGCTTTCGGCAGGGCTCGATCTCAGCATCCTCTTAGGGAAATCCGGCGAAGAAATTAGGGAATTTCTACACGAACTCTACATCAGGCTATACGAAATTCGATTCCATCAGCGATGACGGTCAACGCAAGGTTCCTTCATCACCGCGGCGAATTGATCGCGCAACTTGTGCTTCTCAATCTTTCCCGAAGGCGTCCGGGGCAGGGAATCGACAATACGAACATGCTGCGGGACCTTATAACCCGCAAGCTGCGCCCTGCAGGCTGCCCGGAGACGCTCCGGATCGATTTTGTTTCCAGATCGCGGCACCACGACGGCAAGGCCGACCTCGCCCCAGCGCGTATCCGGCACACCAATCACCGCAGCCTCGGCAACATCTGGAAGATCGTAAAGGAAGTTCTCGACCTCGGCCGGATACACATTCTCTCCTCTGGAGATGAACATGTCTTTGAGGCGATCGACAATGAAGATGTCGCCATCGGCATCACGGACAGCGACGTCGCCGGTGCTGAGCAGTCCCTCTAGCACGCCCACGGAACGTGCGTTGGTATGAGTCCACTCCCTTCAGGCCCCATCGACAGAGATTAGAGAGGCCCAAGCAGCACGAACGGGCACGTGTTGCCACGCCGTATACTGCCAACTCTGCTTGAACCGATGCAGGGAAAGATCCATGCGGCCCGCTGCAGTTTGGTTTGGAACGGCATCGCATTCAATGGCGTCATTACGCGGAAAACCCGATCAACGACCAGCTGGCTTTTTCAAATTGTCCTATCGTTAAATGACCTGCCTGCCTCCTTCCATCAGAAATCAGGAAGATCCTAGATCTGATTGGCTGTGCAGCATTGAATACATCGCATCGGGCAAGGGACCGCCCGTTGCCCAGTCAAGCAATTCAACGGTGTGAACTATCGGAATAGTCGTCGCGGCGCCGATCTGTGTCATGCATCCCAGGTTTCCGCTCGCGATAATCTGCGGCCTCACTTTCTCGATGTTGGTCACCTTTCGCGACCGAAGCCGGTCTGCGATTTCGGGCTGCATAACATTATAAGTCCCCGCCGAACCGCAACAGATGTGGCTTTCAGGAACGTCCTTCACGACAAATCCCATCTGCTTCAGAAGGGATTTCGGCTGATCAACGATGCGCTGACCGTGCTGCATTGAGCACGCCGAATGATACGCGACAATCTGACCTGTGGTCCGAACGGGTCCCTGAAGCTGAAGTTTATGGAGATACTCAGTGATATCCTGCGCGAGCGCAGAAATGCGCACAGCCTTGCGAGCGTATGCCTTGTCCTCGCGGAGCATGAATCCATAATCTTTGATGGTCGTTCCGCAACCCGACGCCGTGACGATGATGGCATCGAGCCCGCTCTCGTCAAGCTCCCGTGTCCAGGCATCAACGTTGCGCCGGGCCGCCTCCAGTGCCGATTCCTCGTAACCCATATGATGCACGAGAGCTCCGCAGCAACCCTCGTCGCGGGGGCTCGTCACCTCAATCCCATGACGATTCAGCAGCCGGATCGCGGCGTCGTTGATGTTCGGATCAATGACCTGCTGGGCGCAGCCCATCAATATTGCGACTCTGCCTCGCTTGCCCTGCGCGACCGATCCCTGAGGAGTGGACTTCCGCGGCTTCAGAGCCGGGGCAAGATCGATCATGGCGGCAAGATGCGCGCCGCCCGGAAGCCTGGCAATCCATTTCCTCACCGGCCTGACCGCAGCCGCCGACAACAGCGCCAGTCTCAGCCGTTTCGGATACGGCAGCACCGACGCCAGCATGCCACGCAGAACACGATCGACCAAGGGGCGCTTGTAGGTCTTCGTGATGTGGGCCCGCGCATGGTCCACCAGATGCATGTAGTGCACCCCGGACGGACAGGTGGTCATGCAGGAGAGACAGGACAGGCAGCGATCCACATGCTTGACGACCTTCTCGCTCGCCGGTTTCTCATTCTCGAGCATATCCTTGATGAGGTAGATTCGCCCGCGCGGACTGTCGAGTTCGTCTCCCAGCAGCAAGTAGGTCGGGCACGTCGCAGTACAAAACCCGCAATGAACACAGGCGCGAAGAATCTTCTCCGATTCGATCATGTGCGGATCGACAAGCGCTGTCAGCGAGAAGTTCGTTTGCATGGGATTTCGATCTGCGCTTCAAATACCAGAGTACATTTTTCCGAAGTTGAGGATACGGCCGGGATCAAACGCAAACTTGATCCTTCGGGTCAGTTCTGCAACCGAGGGCGGAAGCGGCTCGAATATATCGACCCTGCATCGAACCTCCGGCGGTGCACGCAGAAGCGTCGCGTGGCCACTGAGGCCTCGCATTACATCCCGGATCACCTTGGACCCCGCGTCTTCTGGCGCGTCGACAGCGAGCCAGACCAAACCGCCGCCCCAGTCGTAGAAATGACGCACATCAAGCACCCGCTTGATATCAGCAATGATACCGGGTGCCTTCGACGGGGCGAGCGAAAGCCGCCATATGGCGCTCTCGGCCGGATCAGCCAGCCACCGCGCATCCCGCACATCAGACCAGATATCGGCGCTCACCTCTCCTTCCAGAAGATCGGCCTTTCCGTATGGTCTCCAAAGTTTGGCGATCTCGCCGCAACCATACGCAACGGAAGGCGCGAATCCTTCGATACGGATGATGGTCAGGGGCTCCGACACCACACCCTTCGGCAGATGCGCCGCCGCGGAGACGGAAAATGGCGATCCCAAAGCGGTCGTCAATGCAGCGATAGCCGTCGCATCATTCAATCCGCGCAGCACCAGAGAAGACGTATATTCCGGTCTTGGCAGAACCTTGAAAATGACTTCGCTTAACACGCCGAGCGTTCCCCACGCTCCGCAATTGAGCTTGACCAGGTCGAGACCCGTGACATTCTTCATGACCCGTCCGCCCGATTTCACGACATCGCCGCGGCCGTTTACCAGCCGGATGCCGATCAGACTGTCACGGCAGGCTCCCGCCATGATACGTCGCGGGCCAGTAACATTTCCCGCTGCAATTCCGCCGATTGTCGGCTCATGGCGCCCGCCGAGAATCGGCCGATAGTCCATCGGCTCGAACGGCAGCATTTGATTCTGTGTTGCAAGCGTCTGATTGATCTCGGACAGTGGTGTTCCGGGAAGAGCCCCGATCACCAACTCCGTTGGCTCATAGAGCGATATTCCCTGCATACGTTGTGTCGTAACAGACATCGCATATCCATTCGGCCGACCAATACCTGACTTGCTGCCAGCGCCACTGACAATCAACGGCATTTTTGCCGCCGCTGCCATTCTGATCGATTCAGACAGGTTCTTTTCGTCGCGCGGTTTCAGATCTCCAGACATCGCCAAATTCGTCCAGCGTTACGTTTGATTTCGGCAGTCAACGGGGAAAACCTTGTCCGTGTTGAGTAGCCATTTTGAATCGAACGCTGCACGCAAACGGATCTGCTGGGCAAGATCGATCTCATTGAACTGGTACGGCATCAGGTCGCGCTTCTCGATGCCAACACCGTGTTCGCCGGTAAGACAGCCACCGACTTCAACGCACAGCTTAAGAATGTCGTTGCCCGCGGCCTCCGCTTTCAACTGCTCCGCCGGATCGTTCGCGTTATAAAGGATGAGAGGATGCATATTTCCGTCGCCGGCATGGAAGACGTTAGCCACACGCAATCCATAGTGCTTCACGATCTCGGTGATCTGCGCCAGAACGTAGGACAGCTTGCCCGTCGGCACCGTTCCGTCCATGCACAAGTAGTCCGCAACGCGCCCAGTCGCGCCAAATGCCGACTTCCGCCCCTTCCAGATCGCCGCTGTTTCAATCGCGGATTTGCTCTCCCGAACCGTCTCAACGCCATTGGCTCGCGCAATGGAGATAATCCGATCCAGCATCGCGTCCATTTCCGCCTGCGAGCCTTCCACCTCAATGATCAGAAGAGCTTCCGCATCGAGAGGATAACCCGCCTTGGAAAAGGCCTCGCATATCTCAATCGCGGCCTTGTCCATGTACTCGATCGCGACTGGAATGATTCCCGCCGCGATAATCTCTGCAACGGTGTTGCCTGCTCCATCGGATGAGGAGAAGCCAAACAGAACGGGACGCGCGGCTTCCGCCGATCTCAATATCCGGACGGTAGCCTCGGTCACGATCCCGAGCTGGCCTTCAGATCCGACCACAACACCCAGTAGATCAAGGCCACCGCTATCGAGGCTATCTCCACCCAAGTCGATGATCGTTCCGTCGATCAGAACCATTCTGACGCCGAGAATATTGTTTGTCGTAACGCCGTATTTCAGGCAATGCGCACCGCCCGAATTATTGGCGATATTGCCGCCGATGGTACACGCGAGTTGAGATGACGGGTCCGGCGCGTAAAAGAAGCCTCTGTCCGACACTGCAGAAGTTATGCTCAAGTTGGTGACGCCCGCTTCGACCCGAATGAAACGATCATCGTAGTTGATCTCAAGCACGCGGCTCATTCTTGAAAGTCCAAGAACAACAGCATCCTCGGTCGGAATTGCACCTCCCGCAAGTGAGGTGCCCGCGCCGCGCGGCACGACCTTCACGCCATTATCATGGCAAAACTTGAGAACCGCACTTACTTCATCCGTCGATGTCGGCAACACAACGGCCAGCGGCATCTTGCGATAGGCGGCGAGCGCGTCGGTCTCGTATGCCCTGCACTCATCTCTATCCGTGATAAGGCCTTCGGGCGAAACCAAGCTTGCCAGGTGCTCCACGATTGCACCGCGACGATCGAGAATATCCTTGTCTGGTTCGGAAAACATGGTCGCGCTCAAGCGCACCTCCTAGATCGAAACACTTCCGACGTGCGCTTCAATTTTGTGAGCCGACCCTGAGAGCAGTTACCGTGGAAACGATCGCTGTGAGACTGTCTTCTCGGCTTCAAACCTTCGCGCCGAACATGTTCTTCCAGGATTCCGTGCCGGGTTTTGCTTCCCACTTTTTGGTGTCGGACATAACAGCCAGCCCCTCCTGCACCGCCGGACGAACCTTGATCGCGTCGAACCAGCGCTTGAGATTGGGATACGTCTCGAGCTCCTGCCCCTGCCATCGGTAGGGACGAATCCATGGAAAGGTCGCAATATCTGCGATCGAGTACTCACCGGCGAGATATTCGCGGTCTGCCAGGCGGCGATCGATCACGCCATACAGTCTGGCGGCCTCTTTCGTGTAACGCTCCACGGCATAAGGAATCTGCTCTGGTGCGTAGCGCCGAAAATGATGAGCCTGGCCGAGCATAGGGCCGGCGCCGCCCATCTGAAACATCAGCCATTGAATGACCTCCATCCGTGCCCGCGGGTCGGATGGCAGCAGCTTGCCGGTCTTTTCAGCAAGGTACAGAAGAATGGCTCCCGACTCGAAAACCGGCAACGGCTTCCCGCCCGGGCCGTCGTGATCGACGATCGCCGGTATCTTGTTGTTCGGGCTGATCTTGAGAAACTCCGCGCCGAATTGATCACCCTTGGTGATGTCAATCGGCAGAACCCGATAATGCAGGCCGAGCTCGGCCAGCATTATCGTGATTTTGTATCCATTCGGCGTGGTCCAAAAGTAGAGGTCGATCATAGACGAACTTCCCGTGAAACAGCCGAATGGATAGTGTTGTGCGATTAGGCCTTAGGCTTGTCGAAGAGAATGCCCGGGTTGAGCACCCAGTTCGGATCAAGCTCGCGCTTGTTGGCCTGCATCATTCGGATGAAGCCCGGATCGATTTCCTTGTCATACCAAGGACGGAAACTGCGTCCGACAGCATGATGGTGCGTGATGGTGGCGCCGAGTTCCAGAAGGGCGTCGGAAGCAACCTTGTTCAACGCTGCGTAATGCTCGATGTTCTTTTCGTGAGAAGACGGAGCCATGATGGAGTAGTACGGCGCCGGCCCATCCGGATAAAGGAACGAGAACCGACGGCAGACAATGCCACCACCGCAAATCTTCTTCTCCGCCTCAGCTACCCGCCGCATGACTTCGGTGTCGAGCGCTTCGAACTTGTCCCACGTATAGGCCGTTTCGAAGGTAAAGCTGACGATACCCATCGCCGCACGAACGTGCATGAGATAAGGCAGATAGCGGAACTGGTTACGCCAGCTGCCCTGCGCGCCCGAGCGGCTGGTTTCGAGAGCATCGGTGCCCGTGCCCGCCTTCTGCTTCACCGTACCGCCGTAATCCCGGCAGATTTCCAGAGAGCGATCCAGCCATGCATCGACCGGATGATCAGCCGACTCATAACCGATCAGCAGCATCGATTCCGTGCCGTCGCCGGCCCCATAGAAGAAGGCGTCCTTCTCATCGAGGTAGCGGCAGTTTGCGGGATAAAGACCGGCCTGGGTGATCTGCCGAACGGCCTTCGCACCCTCGTAGAAGGTCTTGAATGAAACCGAGGCGTTGGCGCGGAACTTCACCCGGCCCTGCAGACGCATCCACGCTTCGGTGATGATGCCAAGCGTACCTTCCGAGCCGATGAAGGCGCGATCGGGGCTGGGACCGGCGCCAGACGCCGGCAGTCGGCGGTTTGTGATCGTGCCGGTCGGCGTGACGACGCGCAGGCTTTCCACCATGTCGTCGATATGGGTCAGATGCGTCGCATAGTGACCGGACGAACGCGTCGCGATCCATCCGCCGAGGGTCGAGAATTCCCAGGACTGCGGAATGTGGCGCAGCGTGAAACCATGCGGCTTCAACTGCTCCTCGAGCGAAGGACCGAACGTGCCGCCCTGGATTCGGGCCGCGCGCGAAGTCGGATCGACTTCCAGAACGCGATTGAGATTCTCGAGGTCGATCGTGACCACGCCCTTGTAACTGCTATCATCCGGCGGATTGATGCCGCCCGTAACGCTCGATCCGCCGCCGAAAGGCACGGCCGCGTAGCCATTTTCACCGCACCAGTCGAGAACCGCGGCAATGTCCTTTTCGTCGCGAGGATAGGCCACGACATCTGGCGGATTTGGATACTTGCGCTTGTAGATCATGGCCAGGTCGCGGAAGCTCTTGCCGTAGGTGTGAGCAACGCGATCCCATTTTTCCGTCGTGCAGAAGCTTGCAAGCGATGCCGGCGGCTTAATGCGCGGGGCACGGATCTCGATCTCGTCGAGGGTCGGATCCGGGAGAACTGTGAAATCGCTCATGCCGAGGCGCTTCGCGACGCGCTCGTGCATCGACTTCACTTCTGACTCAGGGATGTCCTGGCCTTCGTAACCCCAGCTCCAGAACTTCCTTCGCTGCCCTTTTGGCATATTCATGGGTGCATTCATTGCCTCGCTCCTTGCTCCTCGCTCGTGTTGAACCGGAAAGCCAGCCCGACTGATTCATCTGTCCCGACAGTCGGGAGAAAAATCTTCGGTAATACACTGGCCCTTCCAAATTGGTACGACCAATAAGCTCCCGACCATGCTCTTTGTCAAGCGCATCTTCAGGCGTTGATCGAGAATTTCTTCATGGCCTGCAGGCCCTCATTGCAACGTCCGGGCTCCATCCGCTGACGCGGACGTAGCCAAGCGAGCCCGCCTCAGCGAGCCCCGCAAGGGATCTTCGGAATTCGATTTTGCGCGAAAAATCGCAAAGCCGGCCGATTGCCTACGTGGCTTAGCCGTTCATTTGGGTGACGAACTTGGTGTTCAAGTAGGCCTCCATGGCCTCTGTTCCACCCTCGGAGCCGTAACCGGAATCCTTGATGCCTCCAAACGGGGTTTCAGGCAGCGCAAGACCATGATGGTTTATCGACATCATTCCGCTTTCGACCCCCGTGCTGATGGCACCAATGACGGCCGCCGACTTCGTGTAGGCATAGGCGGCGAGGCCAAATGGAAGACGATTTGCCTCCGCTATGGCCTCATCGAGATCGGAGAAGGCGCTGATCGGAGCAACGGGACCAAACGGCTCCTCGTTCATGATGCGCGCGTTCAGCGGGACATCCGTGAGTACGGTCGGCTCGAAGAAGAATCCCTCGTTTCCTATTCGCTTGCCACCGGCTCTGATGCGGCCGCCGCGCGATGTGGCGTCGGCGATCAGAGCCTCCATCGCCTCAATACGGCGATGATTGGCCAGCGGACCCATCTGGCTCGCGGCGTCAAGACCGTTGCCGACAACCAGATCCTTTGCAGCCGATGTGAAGTGGTCGACAAATTCCTCGTAGACGCTCTTGTGCACGATGAAACGCGTAGGCGAGACGCAAACCTGACCGGCGTTCCTGAACTTCGCCGCGGACAGCAGCCTCGCCGACTCCTTCACGTCCGCATCGCCGAACACCAGTGCCGGCGCATGCCCTCCCAGTTCCATCGTCACCCGCTTCATATGGCTTCCCGCCAGAGCGGCGAGTTGCTTGCCGACCTGGGTCGAGCCCGTGAACGAAATCTTGCGAATGAGCGAATGAGCAATCAGATACGAAGACACCTCCGCAGGAACGCCGAAGACCAGATTGAGCACGCCCGATGGCAGGCCGGCATCGGCGTAGGCCTGAACCAGGGCGGCGCAACTAGCCGGCGTTTCTTCGGGTCCCTTGAGAATTACGGAACAGCCGGCAGCGATTGCAGCCGAGATCTTGCGGACAGCCTGATTGATCGGAAAATTCCACGGCGTGAACGCTGCCACCGGCCCGACCGGCTCCTTGATCACGATTTGCTGCACCGCTCCGGAACGCGAAGGAATAGCGCGGCCGTAGGATCGGCGAGCCTCTTCGGCAAACCAGTCGACGATGTCCGCGCCGAGCAACACCTCCAGGTTCGCTTCCGCCAGGGGTTTCCCCTGCTCGAGCGTGAGAATGCGAGCGATTTCGCCGGCCCGCTCGCGCAACTTCTCGGCAGCCGCCCGCATGAGCTTGTAGCGGTCGAACGCCGATGTCTTGCGCCACGCATTGAAGCCGCGCCACGCGGAATCGAGCGCTCGATCGAGATCGTCGACAGACGCATGCGGAACACTCCCGATCGCAAGCCCGGTCGCTGGATTTAGCACTGCCCCGGATCGGCCTTGCGACCCGTCGCACCAAGCCCCGTCGATGAACATCTTGACGTCCGGGTAGGTCTGTTCCTGCTTCATGGCGATGTCCATTGGCCTTCGATGGGATTGAACGATCTGGAATGACTAGACAGAAAGCGCCGATGCTTCGGCGTACTGCTTCAAATCATGCTTTCTGATCTTGCCGTTTGGCGCGACCGGCAGCTGCTGCATCACGATGATCTGCTGAGGCTTCTTGTATCGGGCCAGCTGTCCTTCGATGAACGTGAACAGGTCACTGGTCTCGACGGAGACTCCAGGAACGGGCTCCACAAATGCGATGATTTCCTCGTTGCCCTCGACCGATCGCCCGACGACTGCAGAGTTGAGGACGTTCGGATGCGTATTGAGAACCGCTTCGATCTCGGGCGGATACACATTGAACCCCGAGCGAATGATCAATTCCTTTGATCGGCCCTGTACGATCAATGCGCCACTCGCATTGCGGCTGACAATATCGCCGGTCTTCAAATAGCCCTGCTCATCGATAACCCCTGCAGTAAGCTCCGGCTGACCATAATAGCCAAGCATGACGTTTGGTCCACGTACAAGAAGCTCGCCCGGCAGGCCGTCCTCAACCTCATCACCGTTCGCTCCGACAATCTTGATCTGAACTCCGGGGATGGGGGGACCAATGTTGACTTCGTCGCTGCCCATTGCGTACTGGGTGCGACTGATCGTCGGCGAGGTTTCGGTGAGACCATAACCGTTGTGAAGAACGACCCCAAACACACGCTCGACGTTTTGACGCAACGAAAGGTCCAGCGGAGCGGTGCCGGTGTAAACATATCGGAGCCTGTTCGGTGTGAGCTGAAGACCCGCCTGGTCGACGTGAGCGACGATACGCGACAGCAACGCCGGCACGGCCGTAAATATCGTAAGAGTCTTGTTCACGACGGCTTCGATAGCTTGCGTGAGCGAGAATCTTGGCATGATTTTCAGATGCGCGCCTGCGAACAACATGCCTTGCATGAGTGTAAGCCCATACGAATGGGAAATCGGCATCACGCACAGCGAGACGTCGTCCGAACGAATCGTGTCGGTCCTTTTCCCCCGGCATGCGACAAACGCGAGACTGCGATGGCTAAGCATCACTCCCTTTGGGCGTCCGGTGGTTCCCGTCGTATAGATGACAACGGCGACCTGCCGGGAAGGATCCAGGTGAACCCGCTCCGCAACACTATCCGCATCAAGCTTTCCGACCTTCACCTCACCTATTCCGGTGAACCGCTCAATGTCTGCATCTCGGCGACACGCATGAGCATCTGCGTCGGGTGAAACGGCATGCGTATAGAACACACGCCGCGGGCGGCAGTCGCGTTCGATCAAATCCAGTTCATGCTGGCTCAGTCGTGCATTTGTGATGACCGCCCAGGCGTCAAGCCGGCTCGATGCATATAGTAATACGATCGCTGCGATTGAGTTTTCACATACGATCATGACGCGATCGCCCGGCCGAATACCGAGCCGGCTCATGTCGATGGCGGCAAGCTCGACTGTATCGATCAGGCGACGATAGGACCAATCGACACCATGCTCGTCGGTAAACGCGATCCGGGAAGCATCCCCCTTTGCCCCCTCATCAAGTATCCCGTGAATGCGGGCCGGCAAGTTTGATACCAAATCCATTTTATCAGCCTGTTTCCTGGTCGCTGCTAAAATCAGCGCTCCATCCGCGTCGCTGGGATAAATCGGCACCCCGGATGCAACCGCCACTCAAGAGCCAGCAACCTCATATTGGTAAGACCAATTTGGTCTGTTCAGTCGTGTGCTGTCAAGACGTATTTGGCCGGCCAAGATCAACCTCGCCCGTCGCCGGGCGCGTCCGACGGGGATGGATTCCTGGCAGTTATTCTGCCGCCTCGCGGACGTAACGCTGGGTCGGCGTGCGCATGGTCACGAGTTCCTCTGCCGAGGTAGGATGCAGCGCCATGGTGGCGTCGAAGTCGGCTTTGGTCGCTTTCATCTTGACCGCGATAGCGACAGCCTGAACGATCTCAGCAGCCTCCGGACCGACGATGTGGCAGCCGAGAACACGGTCAGATGTTCCATCGACGATCAGTTTCATTAGAACGCGGCTTTGGCTGCCCGACAGCGTTGCCTTGATCGGCCTGAAATCGGTCTTGTAAATATCCACGTGGGTGAACTGCGCCCTTGCCTCGGCTTCGGTCAGCCCGACCGTTCCAACCTGCGGCTGTGAGAACACCGCGGTCGAGATCTCGGCATGATCGACACGCACTGGCCGCTTGCCAAACACAGTGTCGGCGAAAGCATGCCCTTCGCGTATCGCAACTGGCGTCAGATTGATGCGGTGGGTGACGTCGCCCACCGCATAAATGTGCGGCACATTGGTTTGCGAGAAGGCATCGACGGCAATGCCGCCGTTGGCCGGATTGAGCGCCACGCCTGCCTTTTCAAGCCCAAGACCCTTGACGTTGGGATGACGGCCGATGGCAAACAGCACTTGGTCAGCAGCAATCGTCGATCTCCCAGACAGGTGCGCGGCGAAGCCCTCCCGTTGCTTCTCGACCTTGCTCACTGTGGTGCCCGTGAGAACTGTAATACCCGCCTTCTCGACCTCACTACGGACATGCGCGCGGACATCCTTGTCGAACCCCCGCAGGATATTATCGCCGCGATAGACCAAGGTCACGTCAGCGCCGAGACCTGCGAAAATGCAGGCGCACTCCAGTGCGATGTAGCCACCGCCCTGGATTACGATGCGCTTTGGGAATGCCGGCAGGTGGAAAATCTCATCCGACGAAATGACATGCTCGATGCCGGGAATTGCCGCGCCGTGGCTCGGCGTACTGCCGGTGGCGATCAGGATGTATTTCGGCCGTACCGTTTCGCCGGTCGACAAGCGCAGCGTGTGCGCGTCCTCGAACACCGCGCGCGCCTTGACCACCCGCGCGCCGGCCTTCTCGGCATTGCCGGTGTAGGCGGCCTCCAGCCGGGCGATTTCCTTGTCCTTGTTGGCGACCAGCGTCGCCCAGTCGAACGTCGCTGACGGGATGTTCCATCCGAACCCCGCCGCGTCCTTGATCTCCTCGTGGACATGCGAAGCATAAACGAACAGCTTCTTGGGCACGCAGCCGCGGATCACGCAAGTGCCGCCCATGCGGTACTCTTCGGCAAGCATGACCCTGGCGCCGTAATTGGCTGCAATCCGCGCGGCGCGAACGCCGCCCGAGCCACCGCCGATCACAAACAGGTCGACGTCGTAATCAGCCACGACACCTTGCGCTTTGCCGCTCTGTCCCGACATTTCCAAATGCTGCAGAATCATCATCAACCTGATACGAAAGAACTATACGCAGGATGATTGTTATCCCAACGCCGCCCTTTTCGGTCTTACCAATTCGGTATACCAGTCTTATATGTTCGGCACACCGGAATCAAGCGAGCGGCCGTGCGACGTCCGATTTAGGGCGAGACGTTATCTGGCGGCGGGACTCGCACCGGTGCGGAAAGCACCTGTAATATCATCGCCTGTCGAAATAGAGTGAACATCACTCAGATTCGTGGCTATTGGCATGTGCCCGGGCGCGCAACGGCTTAGCAGACAAGCTCCCCCCGGGAACGCAGGCTGGAAAGAGTAGACACAAATGACCGAACGAAATCGAACCGAAAAGCCTGAGCCTCCCTCGAACGCCATCGGAAAAATCCTTTCGTTCATCCGTGAGCGCCGCTACCAACCCTCGGAACGTCTGCCGTCTGAGCGCGACTTCGCGGAGAAGTTCGACACAAGTCGGGGCGCCGTCCGCGAGGCGCTGGCTGCTCTCGAAGCCATGCGCGTCATCGAGAGGCGGCCCAACTCGGGCATATATCTGCGGAACTCGGACGAAAGCAGCATCGAAGCTCTCGTTCTTCACGCCGAATCCGGTCTTCCGTTCCAGGCCAACGAAATTGCCGATGTCTTCGAAGTGCGACGCATGCTCGAAGTGCAGGCCGCCCGGTTGGCCTGCACACGCCGAACACCTGACAACATCCGCGATCTTCGCGCAATTTTGAGCGACACCGAGAAGCGCCTTGCCAAGAAGCAGACGATCGAGCGGGAAGATGAGGCATTTCATCTGGCCATCTTCGCTGCCACCAAGAATGATATCCTGTTGCGCGTGGTAAAATCATTCTATGAGCTATCCAGACAGCGCCGCCGCGTCTATTTCGCCGATCACAGCCGCGGTCGCCGTTCCTATGAACATCACTGCGAAATCCTCGACGCCATTGAAGGGCGGCGCGTCGGCCAGGCAGAGCAGAAAATGAACGAACACCTGTCCCAGACCATCGAAACCTGGCAGACGCTGTTGGGAGAGCCAAAGATACCTGCAAGACGATAGACTTTCGTCAAAGATCCATCCGAGCAATCGTTCAAGTCGATTCCGGCACGGTGGCGCACAGAACTGATCTCTTGCCCGGACGGGATCTGGAACGTCCCTACCCTTTGAGGGCGCCTGCCGTAAGTCCTGCGACGAAGTACCGGTAGCAGAACGTAAAGATGACAAACAGCGGCAGCGCTATAAGGGATGCGCCGGCAAGAATTTCGCCCCAACGCAGGTCCTGCGCTCCCAGCATTGATGCCAATGCTACAGGCAGCGTCTTGTTCTGATCACTCATAATCAGGATGAGAGCGAACACATAGTCGGCCCAGGACAGCAGGAACGAGAAGATACCGACCGTAATTAGGCCGGGTGCGGAAAGCGGCAACACCACCTTAATGAACGCGCCGAATTGCGAGCACCCGTCGACCATTGCCGCTTCTTCCAGATCAAATGGCATCGACTTGAAGAAGCCCCACAAAAGCCAGACGCCCAACGGGAGCGAGATTGCGAGGTGAGCAATCAGCAGACCCCACAGGCTGTCGGAAAGCCCGACCATGCGAAACAAGGCTGACATCGGGATAACCAGCATCAACGGCGGGAACATATAAGCAAACAACATCGAGGCAACCAGTGTCGTCTTGCCGCGGAACCGCAGCCGCGTCGCGCCGTAGGCAATGAACGCCGAAAGCGTTGTGGCAACGATGATCGTTGCCATCGCCATCAGCGCGCTGTTGAAGAAATTGGCCGTGTAGTTCGTCAGCTCCAGCAGCGACTTATATGAAGAGAGATCTGGCGGCCAAAACGCCAACGACGTGTCCAGAAACAGCCGCTGCGGGGGCCGAAGGCTGGATATGATCATCCAGTAAATCGGAAAAAACGAATAGATGCAGATCACAACGACAGCAGCATAGAGACCGACACGTCCGGCAATCTGCTTGATCGGCTTGCTCGCTAACCCGAACAACTTTTGTTCCGATGCCGGCGTTGGCGCGTTCTGCGGCAAGCGATCGAACCGGGATGTGTTGCGAAGGAGCCGCTCCTGCCGCGGATCCGCAACAGCAGCAACGACGGAGAGGTGCGAATTTTGTTGTGTCACTGTCATCGGCCTTGCTTTGCTTCGTCGATCGGGAAGAACCGCAGATAGATCAGGATAATGGTCGCCAGAAGCGCAAACGAGATTGTCGCAACCGCCGCCCCGCCTCCAAGATCGAATTCCAGAAACGCTCTTCGATAGGCAAGGGTCGGGAGCGTCTCGGTCTGATTCAGCGGGCCTCCCTTGGTCAGCAGCCAGATCACGTCAAACTTGTTGAACATCCAGATGCCTCTCAGCAGAATGACCACGATCAATACAGATCTGAGACCCGGCAGAGTGATGTGCCAGAACTGCTTCCAGGCACCGGCACCGTCGACCCGAGCTGCTTCGTAAAGCTGGACCGGAATTGTTTGAAGGCCGGCCAGCACGCAGGTCACCACAAAAGGAGTCCATATCCATACGCTGACAAGAACAATCGTTCCCTTCGCAGTTGCCGAGTTGGCGCCCCAATCGAACATGCTAGATCCGAACGACGCCAGGATACTTTTGATCAATCCGTAATTGGGATCGAGCATCCATTGTGCGATGAGGCACGCAACGACTGTCGGAAGAAAGTATGGAACGATGGACAGCGCTCGAACGATTGTTTGCCCCACGAATTGACGGTTCAGAACGAGTGCAATGCCCACGCCGAGCGTAACCTGCAACACGATTGCGGAAATTGAGATCGTTATCCCGTTTAACAGTGCGTCCCAAAAATTACTGTCCTCCAGGACAGAGAGATAATTTCCAAATCCAACCCACCGCGGCGGAGCAATAAAGGACTCCGCCGCGTAGAACGAGAGCTTGATGGAGTACAGGAGTGGTCCGCCAACGATCGCGCCGACTATCAGAACGCCCCCGACGAACAAGCCGATGATTCGCCAATCCTGCCTCATGAGGCACCTACCTTTTCGTCAACGATTTCAGCCGAGTTTCCGGATGCGATTGGCCGCCGTCTTCACGCAATCGGCCGACGACATGTTCTTGAGCACCTTGTTCTGCAGCATCTCGGGCATGACATTCGTATCGAATACCTTGCACGGCCGCAGATCGATCGACGGACCGATCAGGTCGACCGACGAGAGCTTGACCTTGCTGTCCGGATCGATGAACGACTTCATCTGCATCATCGTTGCCCAATGCTTCTGAATCATCGGGTGTTTCTTCCAGCGCGGATCCTCGTAGATGTCCAGGCGCACCGGCTGGAAGTTCATCCAGGCCGAATGCAGCCAGTCGATGTAATGCTCATCGATAAACCATTTGAGGAACTTGAGCGTCTCCTCGCTTTGTTTAGTCTTGAATGCCACGAACCCGTCGAAGGCAAATGGCAGCGCCTTTTGCTTGCCGGTGCTATCTGGTGCGGCAAAGATTCCATACTTGTCCGCAAGATCCGGATTTCGTGCTTCAAGCGCCTCGACCACACGACCGGAGTAAAGGGTATGCGCGACCTTTCCGGTGACGAAGAGGCTCATCAGTTCGGCATAACCGACCGTGTTCAATCCCGGTGGCATGGTCTTGTAGAGTTCACCGTAAAGATCGAGGAAGCGCCCGGCCCGATCCGCATTCTCGGGAGCATCAAGAACAACGTTCCACTTGTCGTCGTAGAACTGCGGGGCCTCCGCGAACAGGTTGCCGAAGCTCGCCCAATTGGTCGCACTGTCGCTCGCCAGCGGCATCACGCAACCGCCACGCTCGATGTTGCCATCCTTTGAAACGGTCAACGCCCGGCAGTTTTCGAGATATTCCGCCCATGTATTAGGGATCTTGAGGCCCTTCTCGGCGTAGAGATCCTTTCGATAGTAACAGGTCACCAGATTGTAGTCGTAGGGATAGAACCAGTTTTCTCCCTGATACTTCCAGGCGCCCATCTGCCCCCAGGAATGCTGCTTCACAAGATCGGTCACCGGAAGAAGATGACCACCGCGGGCATACTGAAGAATATGGGCGATATAGCCTTGGGTGGCGAGATCATACGGAGTACCCGAATTGATCGCTGCCATGGTCTTCGCGTAGGCGCCGCTGATCGGCGTCGAATCGACGATGATCTTGACACCGAACTTGCTCTCATACTCGTTGCACGCGTTTCGCAGCACGGTCTGGCTATCGGCCGCGGTCTCATTGTTCAGGAATCGGAGGGTCACTCCGGCTTGGGCGTTCACGTACGGAGCCGCCAGAGAGCTCGTCGCGCCAATGACTGCTCCCGCGGATGTTTTAAGAAAGTCTCGCCGGCTAAAACCGAAAGACTTACCCTTGGACTTCCATTGGTTTGAATTGCGCCTGGTCATGATCTTCCCTCCCTTTGTTAATTTCATTTATTGATTTTGATTGCCTCAAAGCCTTCCCGTTTTCGCGCGAGAACAAATGCAACCGCTCCGCAGGCAGAACGACGGGGATTTTGTCGCCGGCCGCGAGCACGTCGTCGCGCGCAAATACCGCGCGGAATTTCTGACCGAAGATCGTTCCCAGCACATATGTCTGTGCACCGATTTGCTCTACCAAGCTGACGATCATCTCGATGTCCGATGCCGTCTCGGCACGAACGATATGCTCTGGTCTGATGCCAACGGTGACGCTCTTCTCGGTCTCGATAAACTCGCCGTTCTGCAATCCGAGTTGTAGCTCGCCGGAACGAACCTTCAGACCGCCACCGTCGCGGAGCAATTCACCCTCAACCAGGTTCATCTCGGGCGAACCGATGAAGGCCGCCACAAAGACATTCTCCGGCCGGTCGTAGAGATCCAGCGGCCGCCCGGCTTGCTGGATCCAGCCATCGCGCATGATGACAATCCGGTCACCGAGCGTCATGGCTTCGACTTGGTCGTGAGTCACGAAGATCATCGTGGCTCCCAGCCGGGCATGCAGCGTCGCGATTTCTTCGCGGGTCTTCACGCGCAGCTTGGCGTCCAGATTGGAAAGGGGTTCATCGAGCAGAAAGACGTCCGGGTCTCGGACGAGCGCGCGGCCAAGCGCAACCCGCTGCATCTGGCCACCCGAGAGCTGGCGCGGTTTTCGCTCGAGCAAGGGATCAAGACCGAGGCTCGACGCCGCGCTGCGCACACGACGATCGATCTCGTCTTTCGGTTCTCCGCGCACGCGAAGACCAAACGCCATGTTGTCGTAGACGGTCTTTTGCGGATAGAGCGCGTAGTTTTGGAATACCATCGCAATATTGCGATCTTTCGGCGGAAGCGCGGTCACGTCCCGCCCGCCGATCATGATCTTGCCAGATGTCACATCATCGAGGCCGGCAAGCATGCGCAAGGTGGTCGATTTCCCGCAGCCGGACGGCCCGACAAAAACGACCAGCTCTCCGTCGGCAATATCCAACGAAAAATCCTGCACCGCCCATGGCCCTCGGTCTCCGCCAAAGGATTTCGATACATTCTGGAGAGTGACTCGCGCCATACAGCAAACCTCGCTTCGCGTTGCCTCTAGTTTTTATCACCATGCGCAGAATTCTGACTGCACAGCTGTCTTCCAAATTGGATAGACCATTTTGGTCTTCCATACGTCTCCGCTTGTCAACTGTCAAGCAATCAGCGGTCCGTACCCATCGGAACCTCGACCATTGAGCGGACGCTTGCGCCGAAACCTGGAGGACCCGGAACCCGTTGCCAATCTTGTTACAGCCGATATTGGTTTGACCAATTTGGACGATCCAATTATGGTTTAAATGGAAGGCGCGGAGTTTGTCGGAAATAGATCGCGTCACATAAACTGACAAGGAAGCGACATGGCTGGACCTCTGGTGGGCTACCGAGTACTCGATCTCTCAAGAATTCTCGCAGGACCGTGGTTAGGCCAGCTTCTTTCGGATCTCGGTGCCGAAGTCTGGAAAATCGAACGTCCCGGCACCGGCGACGACACACGGCAATGGGGACCGCCATTCCTGAAGGACAGTGACTCCAACGACACAACAGAAAGCGCCTATTTTCTCAGTGCTAACCGCGGCAAGTATTCGATCTGCGTCGACATCGCGACCGAGGAAGGCAGCGCAATCGTGCGCTCACTGGCGCAAAGTGCCGACATCGTGATCGAGAACTACAAGGTCGGCGACATGACCCGGTACGGGCTGGACTATGAGTCGCTGCGAAAACTTAAATCCGATATCATTTACTGCTCTATCACCGGCTATGGCCAAACCGGTCCAATGAAAGATGTCGCGGGATACGACATGGCGATCCAGGCAATCGGCGGCCTGATGAGCATTACGGGTGAAAGCGACGATATGCCGGGCGGAGGCCCACAGAAAGTCGGCGTTCCCATCGTCGATATTCTCACCGGGATGTACAGCGCCACGGGTGTAATTTCAGCGTTGCTGCACCGCGAGCGCACCGGCGAGGGTCAACACATCGACATGGCTCTGCTCGATGTTCAGGTTTCGGTACTTGCCAACCAGAACATGAATTATCTCACGACTGGGACTCCACCTAAACGCTCCGGTAATGCACATCCGAATATCGTGCCTTATCAGGTGTTCAAGACAAAGGATGGCTCGTTTGTGCTGGCTGTAGGAAACGATCAGCAATTCAGAAAATTCTGTGTAACGGCGGGATTGACGGAACTAGCCACCGACACCCGCTTCCTCACCAACACCGATCGGCTTCACAATCGCGACCAGCTGATCCCACTTCTGGACGTCCATCTGGCAACACAGACGACACATCACTGGATATCAGCATTTGAGCCAGTCGGAGTTCCTTGCGCGCCGATCAATCGCCTGGACCAGGTGTTTGCTCATCCGCAGGTGATCCATCGGGAACTGCAGATCAATCTGCCTCATCCTTCCGGCGCCATCGCGCCTCTCGTCGGCAACCCGATCAAGTTTTCTAAAACGAAAATCGAATATTCGAAGAGCCCGCCGTTGCGGGGCGAGGACACCGAACATGTCCTCAAGACTGTACTCAAACTTGATCAGGCACAGATTCAGCGCCTGAACGAGAGCAGAATCGTCGATACCGGCACGCATCCTAAGCGCTCCTCACCAGGCCGGCTCGAATAAGCGGGCGCGCTACTCGCAGCACCCCCGACGCATCACTGCGGTCGCGCTTATTGCATCTGCCTCGAAATCGGCGGCGCTATTTCTCTGGCAAGCGAAGCTCGGACAAACTCGGACGAATGCGACCTACCTAATGACCGAGGGCCCAGACCGCCTTTTGAAATGCCGTTCTGTCTTGGGGAGACATGGTCTTGTCCCAATGCTCGATCCTCTTCGGCGCCCATAGAAGAACGACAATAGCCGACGCGATAAGCGAAGCTGTCAACACCCGAGTGATCATCGAAACACCTCTCTGTTGACGCCCGAACCCCGGCCACTATAATTGGACATACCAAAATGGTACTCCAAGACGATCAAAAAACAACGGCAAAAATTCGTCACTCGTATCGGAAAAGCATCCGGCGAGCTCTTCAAGCACACCAGCCACGTTACCCAGCCGCGGGCGTTCCCAGGGGGATTCGAAATGAAATTATCTGGATATGACTACATCATCGTTGGCGCGGGATCGGCGGGATGCGTGCTGGCTTCGCGACTGAGCGAAGACCCGAACGTCAATGTCCTGCTGATTGAGGCCGGTGCTCCGTCCGCGTCCATCTTCGTTCATATGCCAGCCGGCATTCGCGTCCTCTACACAAGTCCGAAATACAATTGGCAATTCTGGACCGAACCCCAGGCTCATCTCAACAACCGAAAGATTTACATTCCGCGCGGCCGGGTTGTGGGTGGATCGTCCTCCATCAACTCAATGATTGCGATTCGCGGCAACGCCTGGGACTACGACTCATGGGCGGCCCAGGGCCTGCCATCATGGAGCTACGAAAACCTGCGCCCCTACCTCAGGAAAATCGAGGATGCTACCCTGGTGACACGGGAGCGCGATCAGGACAGAGGATATTCCGGTCCTATTCGGCTGTCCTACGGCACCCTGCAACATCCCATTTCAAAGGCGTTCATTGAAAGCGCAGTGTCGGCCGGCTTGCCGGAGAACAATGGCTTCAACGGCCCATCCCAGATCGGCGCGGGCTTTTACGAACTCACCATCGCCGAAGGAAAGCGATCCGGAGCCTTCAAATATCTCGATCGCGCGAAGGGACGAAGCAATCTCACCCTCATGGCTAACTGCAGAGTTCGCCGGATCGCGATGGAGGGAACGCGAGCGCGCGGCGTGGTCATAGAGAAGGGTGGACGCGAGATAACCATCTCGGCAGAGCGCGAGGTATTGCTGACATCCGGAGCCATCGGCTCACCGCAACTGCTGATGCTGTCGGGCATCGGACCGGCAGATCACCTGCAATCGCTCGGCATCAAGCCGGTCCTCGATTCCGGCGTTGGAAGTAATCTGCAAGACCATCTGGACTGCGCAATTCGCCTGGAAGCGTCTCAGCCGGTTACGCTGACGCCGTATCTCGGCCTGATCAAGGGCGGCTTGGCGGGGGCGCAATACATTCTTCGGGGCACGGGCCCCGCAACGTCTCAAGGTGTCGAAGCCGGCGCCTTCTGGGGACCTGACAAAAATTCGTCGTTGCCGGAATGGCAAGCCCATCTCATCGTTGCGCTCCGAAATCCGCCGCCCAACGAACGTATCGATCATGGTTTCGCGATTCGCGTTTGCCAGCTTCGGCCCAAGAGCCGTGGCACGCTGCGATTGCGATCGGCAGACCCATCCGACACTCCCGCTATTGATCCGCGCTTTCTCTCTGACGAGTCCGATTTCGTCAGCATGCAGGAGGGTGTCAGGCAGCTTTGCGAAATTATCGATCAACCGGGTCTGCGTAAATTCGTGAAACGAAAAATCGATGTCGATGCATTTACCAGTGTGAACTCGCGCAAAGAATGGATACGGGCGCGCGCCGAAACGATCTATCATCCGGTCGGCACCTGCCGCATGGGCGAAGACAGCAACGCGGTTGTCGACGGTCAGTTGCGGGTCAGGGGGATTGACAACCTCAGAGTCATCGATGGCTCGATCATGCCTACCGTCATCAGCGGAAATACCAATCTGCCGATCATGGCCATGGCGGAAAAGGCCGCAGAGCTGATTGCAGGCAGCAACGAGACCAGACAGTCAGGTGCCGCCCCGAAAAAGCAGTCGGCTTGACGCTCCGAGCATCTCGAAACCGCTGAGTGACCCATTTCATCGATGGACTAGTGCCCCCGTGATGCGTCGGATATATCACTTCAGGCTGCGGTAATCCACGCGTTGCAATACCATCGTCTCCGCAATCATAAGGTTGAACCATGACTGAACGACTGGAACCGTATCGTGTGGAAGCTTACAACACCGCCAAACTGTCCGAAAACAAGATGCATGATGATTCCGTAGCCCTGAAATACGGCTTCAGAGGCGGACTGGTGCCGGGAGTCGATGTTCTCGCCTACATGATCCACGTTCCGGTCGCGAAATGGGGCCGGACGTTCCTCGAGCGAGGATTGATCGAAGCGCGGTTCGTCAAGCCGGTCTATGACGGCGAGGCCGTACTGGTTCAGGCCGAGGAGTGCAGCGATGGGCTGGCACTGACCGTCGAGCGCGGCGAGCCAAAAGCCACGGGACGGGCCTCGCTTGCAGACACTGCGCCGGCATTCTCGCTCGCCGATTATCCCGACACCGCACCGGTTGTGACACGGACGCCCATCGACGCTGAATCTTATCGGCTCGGAAAATGGCTCGGCACTGCCCCGCGCTCCTGGCAAGGCGAGGCAGGTGCCGAATATCGCGCCGAGGTGCGCGAGGCCGATCCAATCTATGCGCGCGAAGGCCTCGTCCATCCAGGCGTGCTGCAGCGGATCATGAACCGAGTCCTCATGGAAAATGCTCTTCTCGGGCCATGGATTCATATCGGCAGCCGCATGCAACTGTTGTCAGCCGTTGCCGACACCGATGAACTCACCGCTCGCGCACGCGTCACGGGCAACTACGAGAAGAAGAGCCATTTGTTTGTAGAACTGGACGCTCTTATCGTCGCCAATGGCCGCACTCCTATCGCCCATTGCCAGCACACCGCGATCTATCAGCCTCGCGCTCAGGCTGCATAGGGTGCGGTCGCTTCGGCATTCAGCTTTTCTAACGCATTATCGTGGTTAGCCGAACTGGCTAGCCACTTTTCATCATGAAATTCGGGTGTGTGGCGCGATGCCGTCGCGCAGATAAGCGCAGCGGCCACAGCTTCTGCATACGACTGACTGCCCCCTGTATGCACACCAATATTCCATAACGGCCATTATGCGACTCTAATAACTCTTTTTTGCACAGCGCGCATCCTACAGGTCGACGAACCTATGAGCCGAGGACAGGAAAATTAAGCCGCTTTATGTGTAGGTCGATTTTCTCGAATCTAGCTTTCAGCACGAACCGATAAGTAGACTTAGCAACCTATCATCTTCCAACGGCGCCTTGTCGCAAGCCGTCGTCGAGACCATGTAAGCGATTTACAGGCGTACGTACGGATCGTCGCGTCGTCTGATTCAGTTCGATTTTCGTCGACAATTCGGTTGATCGCAATTGCACAAACCTTAATCTCGAAAATCGGCCGCTTCGGCAGCCTCCCCCTCCTTCGTGAGGATTGATTTCATCCACTATGAATTGGCGTTCAGTGGTTCTCAGACCCTTGTGCCCTTCCGTGAATATCACGTCAGAGCCTCAACTTTTTGCGAAACCATGACGCTGTTCGCCGTCGTGTGCGCTGGAATTTATCCCGTGCTTCATCTTGGCCGGCCCTGGTATCTCTATTGGATGTTTCCTTATCCAGCGACTATGGGCGTATGGCCGCAGTTCTGCAGCCTGCTGGAATGGGACATTTGGGCGGTGCTCACCTATCTCGTCGTATCGATCCTGTTCTGGTATACCGGCCTCATACCAGATCTGGCCGACGCGCGGGATCGGGCGCGCAAGCGCGGCTGGCAGATATTCTTCGGCGTTGCTGCAGGTTGCGGGAATCGACATCAAGACCTGACAGAACCCGACCGATATGCCCGTCGGCCGTGACAACGAACACCGCCACGGGATGAGCAAACTGATCATTCGCCGGGTCATAGATCGACTGAAAGCCCAGGCTTTCCTTAATCCGCACGATGCTCATTAAAGTCGCGGCCGGCCTCGAGCCCCGACTCTATCAGATGGTCGGCGGTGGTCCTCAAAACCGGGCTGCATAATGTCTGGCACGTAAAGTCAGCAACGATCCAAATGCTGACATGGCCCTCGAGCCAAGCTTGGACCTCCCGAGATTCCCCTTTTCCGTTCTGCAAGGTGACGGCTAATGGAAGACGAGCGTCCGGCGCCGGTCTGGCCTCGACCGCTGCGAGACCTTGCTGCGTGACTCCCGCAGAAGCGGTCGTTGATAAAAGCAAGAGACCGATTGCTACAACCGCTCTGCAACCTTCATCGCAACGTCTGATGCCGACGAAACAACTCAAAACTTCCTCCACGCAAGAATCACGCACTGAACAATGCTTCCTTGATTCAAAGGGTTCATTTTTGCGTATTCTCAGTTTTGCACAGCGGTCGTCTTGGTCTCCCTAGATCTCTGCTCCGCCACGTCGCTAGAGCTGACAGGCGAAGCCGTATTGCCCCAACTGTTTCGAATATAGGTCAGCACGGCTGCAATCTGGGCGTCGTTGAGTCGCCAATCAAATGCAGGCATCGCAGGTCCAGTGGGTTTTGCTGAGGTCGCGACCGCGCGAGAACCATGGAGAACCACACGGGCAAGCGTTGTTGGGTCATCGGATTGGACAAGCGCGCTTCCCGCGAGCCGAGGAAACAGACTTACATCGCCCCTACCGCTGTCCCTGTGACAAGCGGCACAGCTATCCTTGAAAATCGCGGCGCCGACCTTCATGGCCTTGTCGTTCGCAGCGACGGGTGCTGGCTTTGAGCCGGAACCGCCCTCGCCGCTATCTTTCAAATACGTCGCTATCGCTGCAATGTCATCGTCCTTCAGCTTGGATGTCGAGTGAGTTACAGCATCTGCCATCGGCCCGGACGAAAGCGTCCAGGAATTTCCACCAGTCTTGAGATACTCTGCGATGTCATTCTTGGACCAACCGCCAATGCCGTTATGCGCGTTCACAGTGATGTTCGGCGCAAACCAACCCTGCACTGGACTCCCGTGGAGGTCCCTGCTAGGTTTTTCAGCACCAAGAATTGTTTTAGGTGTATGGCAGGTGCCGCAATGGCCTGGACCTTGAACGATGTAAGCCCCGCGATTCCATTCTGCGGATTTCTGCTTGTTCGGCTGAAAGCGGCCCGGCGTGAAATTCAAGCCATTCCAGAAAATCATGGCCGCGCGGATATTCAGCGGAAATGGCAGTTGATTAGAAACGATCCTGTTGCTGACAGGCTCGATCGTCGCAAAATAGGAACGTAGATCGCTCACATCCTGGTCAGTGAGTTTCGTGTAAGCGGGATATGGCATTGCCGGATAAAGCCGCTTGCCATCAAGACCTCGCCCATTGTGAAGTGCGGCGGCAAATTCCTGTTGCGACATACGTCCGATGCCAGTCGCGGCGTCGGGCGTTATGTTGGCAGTAATAATGGTGCCGAACGGCGTTTCCAATGGCAGACCGCCGGCAAACGGCTTACCGCCCGGCGCAGTGTGACATGCGGCGCAATCTCCCAAAATAGCAAGGTAACGACCACGTTCGATGCGGTCGTGGCTTTGCATATCCTGTGCCTGCGCGACGCCGCTGAAGGCCGCGAAAGCCAGAAATGAAAAGAAGACGATACGCATCAAGCCTCTCCTCAAACCAACGGCCCGGGGCTTTGCAGATACCGATTCTTGATCGCGTCAGCGGTCCAATACGCCAAGGCGCCTACAGTGTTTGTGGGATTGTAGCCGTGATTTTGCGGAAAAACAGATGCGCCACCCGGCACGAAAACGTTATGAACGTCCCAGCTCTGGCAATAGCGATTGACCGCACTGGTCACCGGGTCGTCGCCCATGATCGTCCCCCCTGTGTTGTGCGTCGTCTGGTACGTATTTAGAGTGTAAGGCCCCGTGCGCGGACTTGCTTTCATCTCGACGGGATCCATGGCTCGCGCGATTTCCGCAAGACGGTCCGTCAAATATTTTGACATCTTGAGCTCATTTTCGTGAAAGTCGAACGTCATCCGCATCAATGGACGGCCAAGCCTGTCTCTGTAGGTTGGATCGAGATCGAGGAAGCAATCGCGATAGCTATATGAGCTTCCATGCGTGGAGAGGCTCATGGCAGTGTTATAGGTTTCCGCGGTTGCCTTCTTCCACTGAGCGCCCCATTTCGGCGTGCCTGCAGGAACCGGCCGCGTGGAGATCGGGCGACCATTCGTCTGGCCAAAACCCATGTAACCGCCACCGACAAAACCCAATCCACTGTGGTCGAAGTTATCGCCGTTGTAATCGTCGATTTTCATTCCATGCGCGCCAGTCGCAATAAACGGATTGAGCTTCTTGTCTTTTAAAATGAGACTGACGCTGGATGTTGTTTGATAGGAGTAGTTACGCCCGACGACACCCTGACCGGTCTGCAAATCGTAGGCTTTTCCGATGCCAGAAAGTAACATCAACTGTACGTTAAACAGAGAGAACGCACATAACAGCACGATATTTGCCGGCTGCTCCCACTCCTGCCCAGATGTATCGACGTACGTTACTCCGGTCGCGCGCTTTCCAGTTGAATCGAGATTAATCTTGATTACCTCGGATTGCGTCTGTGCCTTGAAATTCGGAAATCGCAGCAGAGCCGGAAGCACGCAGGTCTGCGGGCTGGCCTTCGAGTAATTTCCACATCCGAACCGCTCACAGAAACCGCAATATGTACATTGACCCATTTTGATCCCAAGCGGGTTTTCATAAGCCTCGCTGAGATTTGACGCAGGTTGCGGGAATGGCGAATGCCCCGTTTTACGAGCGGCCTCAGCGAACAGCGACGCACCGAGCGTCTGTTTAAGTGGCGGCGTTGGATATTCCGATGAACGCCATCCCTCAAAGGGGTTTCCGCCTTCTTGCCTGATGCCGCGAATATTGCCCGCCTTGCCTGATGTGCCACATAATTTTTCGAAGCGATCGTAATAGGGCTCAAGCTCATCGTAGCTGACAGGCCAATCCTGAATGGTCATATCGTCCGGCAGCATCGCTTTCCCATATCGATCTTCCAGATGGCTTCGAAGATTGAAATCCGTCGGTAGAAATCTCCAGGTCTGACCATTCCAGTGGACCCCTGCGCCACCGACGCCGTTGCCGGGAAGGAAACTTGAGAATTTACGAATAGGCAGCGCTGTCTGACTTGGCTTGTTTCTAAACGTTAGAGTTTCCTGCTCCGGCCGCAGAAACAGATCGAGCCGCACCGCGTACCGCAGTTCATCCTGAACGTAAGCTGGAGGAAAATCGGTCGCAGTGTCGCGCCAAGGTCCCCGCTCGATCGCAACAACATCAAGGCCGGATTTCGCCATCTCGTAAGCAAGGATCGATCCGGTCCAGCCCAGTCCGATAATAACGACATCCTTTTGAGGAAGCTTGCGAGCCATGATTACTCTTCCGCATGCCAATCGGAGCGACCCATGATGCTCACGGGAGGCAGCGGATAGCTCTCACCGTGACGTTCGATCCAGTCGCGATAATCGTAACGGGCACCCGGAAAGCCGACGAGTTTCCAGCCTGCCATATCGCGGTTTCCACCGTAGATCGGATCAGCAAAAAAGCCCTCCATGCTGTTTTGCAGAAACAGCGCGAAGAAGGCCGCGCTCGGCGTGTTCTTCAGAGCAATCGTTCCCTTTTCCAATTCCGAGAGCACGTTGTCCTGATCGGCGTATGAGAGTTGCCCGAATGCTTTGCCGCCAAAGTTCGATCGCACATGATCAGCAATATCTGCCAGCGCCTTACGATAGATCGTCGCGGGGGCATCCGCTCCTTGATAGCCCTGTGTGGGAATACCAGGCAAAAACGGTGGCTTTTCGTAAAGACCGTCGGAGCTGCCATATGGTCCGGCGAGTTGGCGGTCGATGAACACCGCGCATCCCGCTTCCTTCCCGCCGGCGCCAAGCTCGTCCGGCGGAATAAGCCGATCAACTGCGGCTTCGATCAGTAAAGCTTCATCGGCAGTGAAAAACACCCACTGCCCAACGCGTACTTGTTGCGGTGGAGATGCCGAACCGGGCGACCACGGCAATCCGCCACTGATGGTTCTGGCCCGTGCCGTTGTTGCCGAAATTAAAAGTGCGGCGGTCGAGCCTAAAAATATACGCCGCGTCAGCGAGTTGAGAGGACTTCGATTCATATCGGACACCAATCGCTCTTCGCAGACGAAACGGAACTGCAAGTGTGCTGCTATTTATCCAAGCGTGCTGCTATTTGTCGCGGCAGCCCGATCGTTCGAAGTGGAACGAAGAGTGGCGGAAATTGTTCCGACGCCATTTCTGGAATTCCACGTGAACGTTTCCAGCCCGAACAGCGAATAGGCTCCTCGAGGGTCCTGAAGCTTTGGCCTACCGATGAAAAACTCAATTCGAGTTTGAAATTGGAACCGGATGCCAATTCTAATGTTCCATAGAGTTGCCATTTCACGCAGTTCCGAACGCGTTAGTGAGCTTCTGTAAGCCTCGGCCCATGAGCTTCCGAGACCACTCAATGCTGGAGGTTCTGCATTGCTGTCATTGCTCGATCTCACCGCGATCTTGCTAAGCCTTTCGGCCGCATTCGGATGGCTCAATCACAAGTTCATTCCGCTGCCACATACCATCGGCTTACTCCTGATGAGCGTCGTAACGTCGCTCGTTCTCGTGACAATCGATTTTGTCGTCCCCGAAAAGCACCTATTTGAACCCCTAACACAGGCGCTGCTTCAGATTGATTTCACCGCCGTGGTGATGGACGGCATGCTGGCGTTCCTGTTGTTTGCGGGCGCACTGAACGTCAATCTTGAAAAGTTGCGAAGCCGCGCAATTCCCGTGGCGCTCTTGGCGACTCTTGGAACGGTCATTTCAACTGTTGTTGTGGGAACAGGACTGTGGTTGACCGCAAGCTTGCTTCAACTGCCCGTATCTTTAGGTTGGGCGCTTGTCTTCGGGGCGCTAATCAGTCCGACCGATCCGGTGGCTGTGCTCAGTACCCTCAAAAACGTTAAGGTGCCTCCGGCGCTTGAAGTCGAAATGCAAGGCGAGTCATTGTTCAACGATGGCGTCGGCATCGTATTATTCACAATTTTGCTTCGGTTCGCTCTCAACGACAATAGCAATGACACCTCCCCGCTTGCCATTCTCCAGCTTCTTGTGATGGAAGGCGGCGGTGGCTTGCTGCTTGGTCTGGCCACCGGCTACATCGCTTATCGCGCTATGAGACTGATCGATGACTATGCGATTGAAGTCCTGATTTCGTTGGCGCTGGTCACCGCTACCTACGCACTCGCTCAAAAACTTCACGTCAGTGGACCGCTTTCAATGGTGGCGGCGGGATTGCTGATCGGCGACCGCGGCCCGCGAGACGCAATGAGCGATCGAACCCAGAAGTATCTTTTTGCTCTTTGGACGCTGATCGACGAAATTCTAAATTCAGTATTGTTTCTTCTGATCGGCCTCGAAGTTCTGATACTCCGGTTTGAACCTCGCGCGCTGGCACTCGCCATCCTGATCATTCCGCTCGTTCTGTTCGCTCGCTTTCTCGCTGTCCTCACGCCACCTATCCTGTTCGCGTGGACAAAACTGATGTCTGTCACCAACGTGCCATTTCTGACCTGGGCAGGCGTCAGGGGAGGAATTTCGGTGGCACTCGCTTTGTCGGTTCCCAACACAACCGCAAAGCCCGCAATTCTCGCGGCAACCTACGCAATTGTTCTGTTCAGTATTCTCGTTCATGGATCGACATTGAAGTTTGTCGCTAACCGCACGATCAGCAACCAATAGATCACCCGATGTTACGTCGTGCGACGCTGCGCATCGCGTACTTCACAAAGGTCATGGAATGGCGCGATTATCGTCCTCGAAGCTCGTAATCTATGCCGCGCTTGCCGGAAATCTTCTGATAGCCGCGACGAAATTTGCAGCCGCCGGATGGACCGGAAGCTCAGCAATGCTCAGCGAGGGTGTGCATTCGCTGGTGGACACCGGAAATCAGGCTTTGATGCTTTACGGCATTCATCGCTCGACATTACCACCCGACGAGGACCATCCTCTCGGTTATGGACGTGAGCTCTACTTTTGGAGCTTCATTGTGGCCCTGCTCATCTTCGCTCTCGGAGCTGGCATATCTATCTACGAAGGCATCGTTCATATTCGCGAGCCGTCCGCAATTACAGATCCTAACGTTAACTACATTGTTCTAGGCCTGTCTTTTGTATTCGAATCCATCACATGGATTATTGCGTGGCGAGAATTTCGTAAGCAAAAGGGATCGCTTGGCGTAATCGAAGCCGTGATCCGCAGCCGGGATCCCACGACGTTTCTGGTGCTGTTTGAGGATTCGGCTGCCTTGCTGGGCATCCTGATCGCTTTCGCCGGAACGGTAGCGGCGCAGCTTTTATCAGCTCCCGTGTTCGACGGCGTTGCTTCGATCGGAATTGGGTTAGTCCTCGGCGCAACTGCAATGTTTCTCGCACGCGAGAGCAAAAGCTTGCTGATCGGCGAACCTGCGCGACGTGAGATAGTTCGATCAATTGCCGAAATCGCAAGAAATAACGATAAGATCAGCGACATCGGTCGCCTGTTCACTGTGCATCTTGCTCCCAGACAGATTGTCGTCGCATTGGATGTCCGTTTTCAAGAAAATCTGCATACAGCTCAAATCGAAGAAACTGCTACGGCGCTGGAAAAGGAGATAAAATCTGCACATCCGCAAATTGTCTCTCTCTTCCTTCATCCAGGAAAGGGATGGGATGGCAATCCGGCCTAGTTGGAATGCAATCAGTGCGGCAAATTGGCTTGCCGCACTGCAACTTCGCATCTCGCACGCAGGCTTAAGCCACTCGACCGATTTGCCGATGCCATTGTGCAATGGTGCGGTTACACCTCTCCCGACGGTTGGCAGGCGGCGAACAGAATGTCGTTTAAAAACAGCGAGGTAAATCAACCAAGAGCTGCTTTCTACATGAAGAAGGAATTGGCAGACTTGATCGCAGGCAAGGACTGGTCAGCGACCCCATTGGGCGCTCAGGAGAATTGGTCTCCCAGTCTTAAGCTCATCGTCAGCACTATCACGGCTTCCGGCTTTCCAATGGCTGTGCGCTGGGGGCCGGAATTCGTTTTGATTTACAACGACGGATACCGCACCATTCTAGCAGACAAGCACCCGTGGGCGCTCGGGATGCCGTTTCAGGTTGTATGGCCTGAGGTGGTTTCAGAACTAATGCCTTTGCAGGAAGCAATCCTAGCCGGCCAAAGTCCTGGAATTTATTCCGAGGATAGACCTCTGACAATTCGCCGTCATGGCACAAAATTAGAAACGGCACATTTTACAGTCGGTTACAGCCCGATACCCGATCCATCAACCCCGACCGGTGTTGGTGGCGTGCTCGTCACGGCTGTGGAAACGACCGGTCGTTTGGCGCTGGAAAAGGCGCTGGAGGTAAAAACCCAGGAATTGTCCGAAGCGAATCGGAGATTACTGAAGGGCGAACAGCTCTACCGATCCGCCCTTTCAGCCGGTCGGATGGGAACTTGGGAAACCGACTACGTCGCCAAAACCAGACTGTGGACGCCGGAAGGAATGATCCTTTTCGGGATCACCCCCCTCGCCGGCCGCGGGCATGTGGGAGGCGAACAAGACGAGTATTGGTTGGCCCTGCATCCCGATGACCGCCATTTGGTGCAGAAATTTCATGAACTCGCAGACAAGCAGGATTCTTTTACCTCTGAGTATCGGGTAGTTCATCCGGACGGGACCATTCTCTGGCTTAGGGGCCACGGCAGGGTTGTCGCGCGCGCATCAGATGGGAGGGCTCATCGCTTAGTCAGTATCGTAACCGACGTGACCGAGCGCAAGGCAGCTGAAGACCACGCCCAGTTCCTAATGCATGAACTATCGCACCGCTCCAAAAATCTGCTCGCTGTCATCCAGTCGATTGCCCGCCGAACAGCTCAAGCGACGACGACTATGGGTGAGTTCGAAAGCCGTTTCGGACAGCGCCTGCAGGGACTTGCCGCTTCTCATGATGTGTTAGTTCGAAATAACTGGCAGGGAGCGCCCCTTGCGGACCTGCTGCGCCAGCAGCTTTTGCCCTTTATGGACACACAGGGCCCGCGACTTGAACTTACGGGACCAAACATCGTCGTTGCAGCCGAAGCCACTCAAGCGATCGGACTTGCAATTCACGAACTCGCAACAAATGCGACCAAGTACGGAGCACTGTCTGTGCCTTCGGGTAAGGTGAAAATTTCATGGGAGGTTGACAGAGATCAGCGCAATTTATTCTTGTTGAGATGGGTCGAACAAGGCGGCCCGCGCGTCGTTCCACCAACTCGAAACGGATTTGGCCACCTTGTCATTCAGGAAATGATCGAACGTTCTTTAAATGCTCAGGTCGCTCTTGGATTTGCTGCGCATGGGGTGGAATGGAGCGCGTCCATTCCCGCAACAAATGCGGTGATCAACTTACAAAACAGATTTGGATCAAGCCTCTAGAAGGCATTCCCCCACCTAGCCATAGCTATCAAAATTCAACCCTGTACCAACGTGAAAACTGAAGCGCTCCAAAGGCTGTAGATCACGCGCATCGCTTCTCAAACATCATCGGACTACGGAAGCTTAGCGTGAAGCCGGTAACAAACGTGACGCGCAAATCGACACAAAAGCTTGGCGCGCCATCGAGGCCAGAAGTTTTTCCCGTCCGCGCCCGTTCCGTCGTCTCATAGGAACACTGGCGGTCATGCCCGACCGCATTCACGTCGCTTAGGCTGTGAACTGATTTCATCCTGATGCGTTAGCTGACGCACCGGGTGACAGTCCACGTAGCGAATGAACGGTGCGGGCGAAAATCTAACCAGTTCGCCATCTCGCATAAAAGGCAGGCACATGGCGGCTGACCGCTGCTAGAGCATCGATCTACAGGATTTCAGGTGCCCTTAACCGATCAACCCGCGCAATACGCAACATGTGTATTAAACTCGGTCTCGACGTTCGCGGCGCGCAGGTTATCCGAGATCAAATGAAAACGGCGGACCACCAAGTGATCGATCGCTAACTTCGCACCGGTTGCTTGCGACGCGGAAACCTTGTCTCTACCCGATCACAGCATGCATTCTGGCTCAAGCAATCGAATGCACCTGGCATCATAGTCATCTGAGTTATGACAGAGGGCGCAGGTTAATCGGAAACTGCCTTCCACCGGGAATTCCGGCACATCAAAGGTCAAGGGGCCACATTCGAATATCCCGTTCGCTTTACCGCAATGAGTACAAAAAACGCCAAGACATGTAGGTGCGAGCGATCCGGTCATTTGTCTGTCCCGTTTTATCAAGGCCTTACTTGAGAGCCAGGCTCCCTAAACAATCGTTACAGATGCAACGGCACGCTGGAACCAATGGGCGTCGTTGCAGCCATATCTATGCGCAACGGTCGTTGCGGGCCCTCTAACTGGAGAAAATTATGAAATATTCTCTCACCGCCACCGCGCTCGTATGTGGACTCGCGTTGACCGGTCCAGCTGTCGCACAACAATCCGCTGCTCCCGGCCAGCAGATGCAGGACAGAGGGAGTGTGAAGGGATCGCCGGGTGCTTCCGGATAGGTGCCGGGCAAAAAATGCAGGAGAAGGGTTCCGTCAAGGGAACTACCGGCGCTTCCGGCTACGCTCCAGGCCACCAGGACAAAGCGACGAGCCAAAGAGGTAGCGAAAGCGGCAAGTAAAATAAGGGGTGATGCCTTCCTACCGTTTGAGGCCGATTTGGTGCCGGCCTGTCGGGCAGCATCAAAAAGAAAAAGTCGCCAGCATCCCTAAGCACACTGGCGGCTGAGTTTGGGGAGGAAACACCCTTTCGGGCACGCAGACCGCCGAACCGGACGGGCTGTGGTTACGGACGGCCCGGAGGCCGAATTACTTCAGGTCATCGCCCCAACGATCATCAGCGCGGTCCACGCCAGGACTACAACCGTGATACGGCGATGGGATCAGTCAGCCATGCGGGTTGACCAAGACGACCCCGCCCAGCGATCTGACGAGAAGGCCGTTCGACCGCCGCCGCTGGTCGCGTCATAGGCCGGAACCTTGCCCACGCCGAGGGCTTGCCGGATCACGAACACATGCCCCCGCCTTGCCGCGACCATGCCGGGCGCCGGATGAGTTCGAGGGAAGCGCAGCCAGCTTGCCGCCAGCCACAGAGACCGAACCGGCCACCTGAAGACTACCACCGCAGCACCGCAGCCACAGAATGCGCGGCGCGGGCACCCGACGGGATGAGGCAATATCGTGGTGCCGTGCGCCAGAAACGACCGCGCCGTTTCCGGCGGCAGGATCGCAAAGCCGAACGGCATAGCCTGCTCGATCCGCTGGCCGCGGGCGATGTGGCGGGCTTCGCCGCAGGATTCGCGTGGCGCTTCTTTTGTGACCGCGCTCGCCGCGCCCGCGTACGGCCAGTCCATGTTGCATCGGGGATGCAGGCCCCTCGCTCTGCCGACCGAATGATCGACGAAAAGCACAGCAGCAGCAAGCGCGAGCACGCCAAGAAGCGCGCCCCTTACATAATTACGGGAATAAAGTCTCTCCGGTTGTTGATTTTTTGCGCTGCGAGAATGACGCGGAAATTTTTTGTGTCGGAAAACTTGACGGCCGCTGCCTCCGTCCTAAATCGTTTTCCGCCGACTGAAACTGAAAGGAGAATAGGAGGCGACCATGAGTTACGAAGTCCGCTCGAACCCCTTCGACATTCATGCAAATTCGATATTGGCCGCGACCTTCAGCCACCCCGAAGATGTGCTGGCGGCCCCCCAGCTTTCGACCGCTGAAAAGAGATGCGTTCTTGCCGCTTGGGCGTCCGACGCATTCGCCGTTGACGACAATCCATGGCTTCGCCAACTACCGGGTGCGCCCGACAACACATCCCGCTCAAGGGCATTTTGCAAGCGCTCCGTCATCTTGATGATGATGATGATGATCCTCCGCCCATACGAGGCGGCGCCGCATTGAGGATGCCAATACTAGAAAAGCCGGCGGCGGCTATTGGCTTCTAGCAGCCGGGGAACCGGATCGTGGGAGCGGCATTTTCCTAAGGCCGCTTTCGATTTGGTGCGGCTAGGCCCGGCCGGTTGGACAGGTCGGAAATGCCCCTGACCGGCCGGTGACGTCACCTTGGCTAAGATGTCAAGGCACGCGATTAGCTCTGCTCGAATCATCGCCGCTGAGAGGCGCGACGTACTTTGCGTAGAACCTCACCTAGTGATCGCGATAGAGAGCCTGTTGAAACCCTAGCTAAACGTGTGGTCGTCGCGAAAAGCACCATTACGATTGTCTTCCCGCCAATCTTAGCTTCGAATTGCAGCGATTCCCCGAATTACCGATGCAAGTGGAAAGATCTCACCGAAGCATCGCATCGAGGACAGCAATGAGGATGACCCCATTCTTGTTCACGCCGTCGCCCGTCACGCCCGCATCAAGGATTTAGTAAGCGGTCGCTTCAAAACCAAGCGCTCGCCGCATCTGCAAAGGCCCACCCGAAAATGCTGCGGCAGGAATTTCGGCTAGTATTTCTTGCGCCCGATATTCTCACGGCAGTATTGCAGGGCGAACGGCCAGCAAACATAACCCTGACTGCGATACTGCCGACCCTCCCCCTGTCGTGGGATGCGCATCGGCCTCGAGGGGTGACCACGTCCGATATATCTGGCATGCCAATACGCAGATGCGCCGGCGAAGTCCGCATTTTGGCATCGGACACGGGACCGACTTTGTGTATAATAGCACCCGCGAGGGTGGCGTCAGGAGTATCCTGCGCGCCGTTTTGAATTTTGTGCGATGCCACTACTTCTTCGATATGCGGAGAGATGCACATGGCGCAAACGAGCAGTACAGCCCGGGCAGACATTTCAGCGCCAGATACTGTTGAAATTGAGCTGATCGTCAACGGAGCAAAGACGAAACTTAAGATCGCGCCCTGGACGACCCTACTTGATGCTCTACGCGAAAACCTTGACCTCACCGGTACCAAAAAGGGCTGCGATCATGGTCAATGCGGTGCTTGCACCGTTCTGGTCGATGGCCGGCGTATTAATTCTTGTTTGACGCTCGTCATCATGAAGGACGGAGCCAACGTCACTACCATCGAAGGCCTTGCAGTGAATGGCGAGCTGCATCCCTTGCAGCAGGCGTTTATAGATAACGACGCATTCCAATGTGGCTACTGCACGCCGGGCCAGATCTGCTCAGCAGTCGGCTTAATCGCAGAGGGAAAAGCGAAGACCCCTGACGAAATCCGCGAGTTGATGAGTGGCAACATCTGCCGCTGCGCAGCCTATCCAAACATCGTTGCGGCAATCCAGCAAACGATGAGGGCACCATGATCAACTTTCAGTACTCTCGCGCCAGCGATGTCGCCGACGCAGTAAAGCAGATCGCTGCCAATCCCACGGCGAAATTCATCGCAGGCGGGACCAATCTGCTCGATCTCATGAAGAAAGACGTCGAACAGCCGTTACGTTTGATCGATATATCACGTCTACCGCTCGCGAAAGTCGAGGAAACGGCTGAAGGTGGCATCCGTATCGGCTCGATGGTGCCGAATTCCGATCTCGCCTGGCATCCATCGATCGCTCAGCGCTATCCAGTGCTCGGAAGCGCGATCCTAGCAGGTGCTTCAGCACAGTTACGCAACATGGCGTCCACTGGGGGAAATCTCCTGCAACGCACGCGCTGTTTTTATTTCTACGACACGGTAACACCCTGCAATAAACGTGAGCCCGGCAGCGGATGCTCCGCGATCAAGGGTATCAACCGCATTAATGCGATCCTGGGGACGAGCGAGGCCTGCATCGCGACCCATCCATCCGACATGTGCGTCGCGCTTTCTGTGCTTGAAGCCAAGGTGCATGTGGTGGGCCTGTCGGGCGAACGCACAATCGCCTTTGCAGATTTCCACCGCCTGCCGGGAGCTACGCCTCAGCATGATACGAATCTCGAATCAAACGAGATCATCACTGCGGTTGAGCTTCCTGCTCAGGGATACCACAAGAATTACACTTATCTGAAAATTCGCGATCGGCTCTCCTACGCCTTCGCCTTGGTATCGGTTGCGGTCGGCATGGAGATGGATGGCAATACGATCCGACAAGCGAGACTCGCCCTGGGCGGCGTCGCCCACAAGCCCTGGCGCGATACGGCGGCGGAAGCGGCCTTGAATGGGCAGCCAGCCGATCGAGACACCTTCACACGTGCTGCGCAACTGCTGTTGCGCGACGCCAAGGGCTTTGGCCATAACACTTTCAAGATCGATCTCGCGCGCCGAACCATTGTGCGCGCCCTGATGCAAGCAGCGCGAGGCACACCACAGTCCCAGTCCAACAAAATGATCGCATGAGGATGAAATGGCACGTTCTGCCGCTCCACTTTCTCCTGATGCAATCGACCTCACTCGTCGCGGCGTCGTTCAGGGCGCGGTTGCATTTGGCGCGCTCGGACCAGGCGGTCGCGCCGATGCCGCGCCGTCCGCATCAATTTCAGCGCAACAGAGCCCCGCGAGCAACCCAATGACATCTTACATCGGGACCCCTACATCCCGCGTCGAGGGACGCGACAAAGTCACTGGCGCCGCGAAGTATGCCGGAGAATTTAGTGTACCTGGTCTTGCGCATGTCAGCGCCGTCGGATCGACGATCGCTAGGGGGCGCATCGTTAGTATCGATTTTACCGAGGCGATGAAGGTAGCTGGCGTGATCGCCGTCCTCACGCATAATAACCGGCCGCCCATGGCCGACAGCGATAAAGCATACAAAGACGATGTTGCGCCTGAGAAAGGCTCGCCATTCCGCCCACTATATGATGAAAAAATCATGTTCAGCGGGCAACCCGTCGCTCTTGTGGTGGCTGAAACTTCGGAGACCGCTCGCTTTGCAGCCTCACTGCTGCGCGTGACTTATCAGGAAGAAACTCACGTTACCGATCTATTCCGAAAGCGTGACGACACCGTCCCGGCCGAGGTCGCAGCAAAGCCCCGAGGAGACGCAGATAGGGCCTTTGCCTCGGCTGCTGTGCGCCACGATGGCGAATACTATGTCCCGATCGAGCATCACAATCCGATGGAGCCATACGCCTCGACAGTAATTTGGAATGGCGAAGGAAAGCTGACAGTTTACGACAAGACTCAGGGTGTGCAGAACGTACACCGCTATGTTTGCAGCATATTTGACATGAAGCCGGAAGACGTACGCATCATGTCGCCCTTCGTTGGCGGAGCGTTCGGATCTGGGTTGCGGCCACAATATCAGGTAGTGCTAGCCGTACTTGCAGCGCGTGCCCTTAGGCGCTCGGTGCGAGTCGTCCTCACACGTCAGCAGATGTACTCGCTGGGCTACCGGCCGGCGATGATCCAGCGCATCCAACTGGGCGCCAAGGCCAATGGGACACTCGATGCGATCACACACGATGCGACTACTGTAACGTCTCAGTACGAGGACTTCCATCGCCACGAAACCACTTGGTCGGGGCTGCTCTACAAGAGCGAAACAGCAAAATACACGCACAGGCTTGCGCGTCTCGATTTGCCCACCTCGTGCGACATGCGCGGTCCAAGTGCAACGACGGGCGTCTATGCGCTGGAAGCCGCGATGGACGAACTCGCGGTCGCACTCAAACTCGATCCTCTGGAACTTCGCTTGCTGTGCTACTCGGATCGCGATCAGAATAGCGGCCTTCCATACAGCAGCAAGAATCTGCGCGAATGCTATCGCCAAGGCGCAGCAGCTTTTGGTTGGGACAAGCGCAAGCCCGAGTCACGCTCGATGCGCGACGGCAGCGATCTTGTCGGCTGGGGTATGGCAACAGGCGTCTGGGAAGCGCTACAGGTGCCAATCACCGTCCGGATTGCGTTAACGGCGAACGGGAATGCGCAGGTTTCGTGCGCGACATCGGATATCGGCACCGGCACCTATACGATCATGGCGCAAGTCGCTGCCGATATGCTTGGTCTGCCCATCGAAAGCATCGACATCAAGCTTGGCGACTCAGCGCTGCCTCAATCCCCGGTCGAGGGCGGATCGTGGATAGCCGCATCAGTATCGAACGGCATTGTGACAACATGCGACGCAGTCCGCGAGGAATTGCTACAGTTCGCGAAGAGGATACCGAACTCGCCGCTTGCTGGTGCCCTGTTGAGCGACGTAATCCTGTCGAATGGCAGACTCGTCCGAAGAAAAGATGCAAATAGCGGCGTGTCGATAGCCGATGCGATGCGGCACGGCGGCGTGGATCGCATTGAACAAGAGAAGGCTACGACCTTCAAGAATGACGGCAAACATGCCCATAACACACACTCAGCCATTTTTGCCGAAGTGAAAATAGACGAGCAGATCGGCGTCATTCGGGTTACGCGCATCGTCAACGCTGTTGCTGCCGGACGGATTCTCAATGCCAAGACCGCCCACAGCCAGGTCATGGGCGGGGTGGTGTGGGGCATGGGCGTCGCGCTGCATGAGGAAACGTTGATTGATCACAATTTCGGTCGGGTCATGAATGCCAATATCGCCGAGTATCATGTCCCCGTGAATGCTGACGTGCATGACATCAAGGTGATCTTCGTCGACGAGCAAGACGATATCGTGAATCCCATGGGGATAAAGGGATTAGGCGAAATCGGGATCGTCGGTGTACCGGCTGCGATCGCAAACGCAATTTACCATGCGACCGGGAAGCGCGTACGCGACCTGCCAATTACGCTCGATAAATTGCGGCGCTAATTTATTTGCTGGTCGATAAGTGCATCTCGCGTTTAACAGCCGATACCGGCGAACGTCCCCTCCTAACATGTTGCAACCCAAGTGGAGATGTCACGGTTCGTGCAAAGTTGAAATGTTATGGCGGACTGTCAGGGGACGGGGAACGGCGCCGCGCAGACCATCGTATTGGAGCGGCGCCGTCTTTTACGAACTGATTTTGGGACTGATTTGGCGACTTCGGTGAGGCGGAGGCTCGGGCCTTCATGTCTCCCGGTTGGCCTTAAGCAAAGAACATGGCGATAAGGACCAGAACGACGGGAGCAATTCCCACAATAATAATAAACGCGTTGTATGCGAACATTCTCGACACACTGTCGCCTCCCCTAGAGGAAATGATCCATGGTCGGATAATATGCGGCGGAGCGTGCAGCTTATTCTTTCGGAGGATGCACGGCCTTGAGCAGCGTGTCCAGCTTTGCGTGACCGTCGAGAACTGTGACGGCAAGCCATTCATCGTTTTCCATGAGGCCAAACATTTTAGCAATCCGGCCTTGAGGGCGAAAGGTGCGCCTGCCGTTCTGGCTCAGATCGTGCGCTACCAGGCAACGCTCAGGCACCATGAAGAGGTACTGCAACAACGCTACGTCGCTGTCTGCCAGGGGCTGTTCCGCCTCCAAACCATGCGAAGTTCGGCTCGCGCTGCGCTTCCCACAAGCCGGCCCCTACCCGACCCGAATCCCCTGATTGCAGCCATCGCCTCAGGTCAAGTCCATGCCGAGATTGATCCTGATCCCCGGCTGATTGTGTTCGGTTTCGACGGGGATCAGCGCGACGGGCGCTGGGAGAGGGACGCCAAGCGTCTGCGGGATCATCAGCCATCCCTCAAAATCCGGGCAATCGGCAATACCCGATCCGCGCGTGAATTCTCCTGATGTCACAGTGTGCCCGCCCTGATGTGCGGCTTTCGGGAGACACTCGGCCTTTCTTTGCAAAACCCCGCAATTCCTCGGGGCCTCACTTGAATCTAAGGGGCACGGGCTGTCCGTGCCTTTAACTGGGATTCTGCATGAAGATTATTGCCTATTACCGAGTCCGACCGAGCGAACCTGCATATTCCGATATTGCACTGCAAGAACAACATAATGCTGTCAGAACTTGGGTCGAAGGCCATCAGGCGGCTGTCCAGGCTGAATACGTCGAGCCGGAGACCGACGGCTTCTCGCGCCCGCGATTGCGGCAAGCCATGGAAGACTGCAAACAATCCGGTGCCACGCTGCTGATTGCGCGCACGGAAGCGATCGGCAGTGGCGCGGAGTTTTCTCCCCGGATTTCGAGCATTCCGGTGGCGTTCGCGCCGAATCCGTCGCGGGAGCGCGGCTATATCACCTTGGCACCTGAGAAAGCGCCGCCGGACCTCACGCTGTACTTTCCAGACTTCCGCAGCCTGAAGCCGATGCCGGTCTATCTGTGCAATGGCACAGATGCGCCCATCCGCACCATCGCGGTCAGGACGATCGGCCTGAGTTCAAAGTTCACAACGCCAAATCCGACCACCACGGACGGGAGCGGCTCCGCCTCCGAACAGGCTCTATCGACGACACCGACCGAGTTCTCGCTCGATCGGTTGGATCCGCGACGCGCCGCTGTGATCGATCGTTACGATCCGATGTTCGACAGCGATTTCGTCACTGCTTTCGAGATCACGTTCCTTGATCGGCACGAACAGACGCAGCGGCTGACAGCATTCCTCAATGCCGCGCCTCTGTCATCGGCCTACATCGCTCTCAAGAAATAACCCATAGCCCGACAAAGCCTCGACGCACGCCTTTCAACGGCGGAGGCGAACGATGCCCGATGCCCATCACCTGATCGTTTCGAAACCCCCACAGAGGAAGAGCTACCCATGACAATGTCGTTTTCAAAATCGAACCTTATGACCGGAATTGCCTTCGCCGCCCTGTTCGGTGTCGTCATCGTTACGCTGCGGCTGGCGACAGGCGGGTATGGTGGCCCCGCCGGCATTCCCGAATGCAACAGCAACACCACCCGCGACATGCTGCAGGATGCGTTCAAGAATGCGCCGCAAGCCGCGCTCGGCCTGAAGCTGCTCAAGATCGGCGAAATGGCAGTCGTTGGGAAGGACCTGCTCGATGATAACAATGAGGTCCGTCACCGCGTTTGCGTCGCCGACATCTTTACGAACTTCGGACGAAAGCCGGTGTACTTCAACATGTCCTGGGCCGATGCTGAAAAAAAGCAGGTTTATCTCGAAGCCCCCATGCTGCCGTTCTGACGATCACGAGGAGACCCTCAACGTCCGCAAGAGAAGCGTTCCGATGCATCCGCTGATCGCCGCTAACGCAAGCGCATGGGTTTGCCGCGTGGACGGAGTGGATTGTCGCCCTTTGCCACAGGCCAGGGCCGCCGAGCAAGCACGCGCTCGATGCGCGCATCCCTTCCGCCAGCGCCCATCACCACGGGGTTGACCATAGGGCTTTCCGCGCTCCAGGCCAGGTACTGCGTCAAGGCATCCACCTGATCGTTGTGCTTGCTGAACGGGAAGCGCATCAATTCGCTTTCGAGTTCGACAGTCCACGGCTGGTTCTTTTTGATCAGGACCCGGTGCTGCGCGAAAACGTGAAGCTGACTCTCAAGTCGCTCTTCTTTGCCTTTGCCTCCCGTCGGACGCAGCTCGACTTGATGTCCGAGTTCCGACAGCATGCTTGCAAGGCCCGCTCCAGAACTTGCGTCCTCGATCAGGATTTTTGCCGGCTTGTAAGCGATAATCAGTTCGAGAGCGGCATCGCGCATCTGAACCGGGTCAAGACGGGCACGCAGCACATCGACGACATAGTGGCGCCGGGTATCACGGGCGATCACGAGGCACACCGTATAGCTGTTGTCCGATCCGGTTTTAACAGCCGTGTCCCAGCTCAGGACGATCCGGCGGGCATCTGCCGGCAGATCGGTAAAGTGCTGAATCTGACTCGGCTGAATCAGCTCGCCGAATGCAGCCGCGGGGTTTTGCTGGTACTGCGCCGCAAAGATCGACGCACCGACCTCTTCCCGCTTCCGCTTGATAATCGGCTCCGGCCACTGGTTTGTCAGCAGCGGGTCACCGAGGCTCCGATGCCAGTATGAGGTGCCGAAGGCATAGGACGCCGCTTCCTCGGCCACCAGAGGCAAGCAGACATGCTTCCAGCCGCCCTTCTGCAGGAGATTACCCGACAGGTCGTCCTCATGCATGCGTTGACCGACCACAATCATGGCACCGCGGATCTGATCGTCGAGACGCGACGCGATCATCGTGTCAAAGTTCTCGTTGACGTTCTGGCGTTCCTTTTCCGACTTGACGTGATGGGCCGAGATCGGGTCATCGATAATAATGACGTCAAAACCGCGCCCGGTGATGCCGGTCTCGAACGAAGCCGCATAGCGTCCGCCGCCCTTGACGGTGACGAAGTCCATGGCCTTGCGGCCGTTGTCGCGTAATTGAAAGCTCGGAAAAGCCCGCCGGTAAAAATCCGAGTTGATCAGTTGCAGCGTTTTGGACGCCAGATCCGAAGCCAGAGCCTGACTGTGGGAAATCACCGCAATGCGCAGCTTCGGATTACGACCGAGAAGCCAGGCGACGAACACGACGGACGTCAGCACGGACTTCAGGTGACGTGGCGGCAGGTTGATAATCAGCCGCGTATCACGGCCTTCAGCAACCCCCGTGAGCTGGTAGACCAGGTATTCAAGGTAAGGCGCGACTTCGAGCGCCCAGCGGTTATCAACGACAGGAAAGGCCCCCTCCAGAAACGCCTGGAGGTCGGCCTTCATGACGGCACGGTAGATTTGAAGATCAGAAGGCATAGGTCCTACTCTCAGAAACGAGCGGCCGGCGCCGATCGGCGCCGGCCGAAATGATCCGTATTTTCTATTCGGCCAGACGCCGGGCCAGGAAGCGCTCGAGGATCGCCTGGTCGTCGGAGGTCAAAGCCGGCACCTCTTCCGCCGCGGCTTCGGGCTCGAACAGCCGGCCAACCAGCGTCAGAACGACGTTGGCAGCCCGGGAGTCGCCCTTAAGCGCCTTGGAAACAAGGGCCTTCAGCATGGCGCGCTGTTTGGAGACTTTGAGGCTGCGCTCGCCTTCCCGAATCTGGATTCTTTCGGAAAGTTCGCTGCGCAGATCGGTCTTCAAATTGACGCTGCCTTTCGGACGTCCGTTTGGATTACCGGACTGTCCGGGCTTGAAGCGGGTCTTGACCGGCGGCTTACGGTAGCCGACCTTTTCTTCTTCTGCCTCAGACATCGTCCGCCTCCATCGTGGTGGCAACGACGCCGGACGAATTCACGCTCGCCATGCTTTCGCCGGCAAGGACGTCAGTCGACGGTTCCGAAGCTGGGACATCAGTCGATGTGGCGTCGCCAGCAGCCACTGAAACTGCGCGTTCATAGATCGCGTCGAAAGTTTCACCGCTGACAACGTGGACAGCATCCTTCCCGGTGCGCTTTTGCCAGCGACGGATTGCAGCATCGACATAGAGCGGGTCGAGCTCAACGCCGATGCAAATGCGGCCGGTTTCTTCCGCCGCAATCAGCGTCGACCCCGAACCCAGAAAGACGTCGAGAACGACTTCGCCGCGACGGGTCACGTCGCGCAGGGCGTCAGCGATCATCGCGACCGGCTTCACCGTGGGGTGAGTGCCCAGAAGATCCATGCGGTCCTTGCCGAACACGTTGACGCCGCGATATTGCCAGACGTTCGAACGGTTACGACCGCCGGCACCAAGACCGAAGTGGTTTTGATGCGGAGCCGTGCCATGTTTGAAAACAAAAATCAGCTCGTGCTGAGAGCGGTAGAACGAGCCCATAGAGGGGGCTGTCTTTGTCCACACGCAAAGATTCTTTTGCTCAAGGTCATTTTGTGCTGCGGCTTCGCACAATTCGCTGCCATGGCGCCAGTCCATGCAAAGATAAAGAATCGCGCCGTCAACAAGGACGGGCTTGATCGCCGCAACCGTCGCGCTCAGGAATGCGACGAATTGCTCGCGCGACATTTCGCCGGTGCCCATGGCAAATTCGCGATGACGCGTTTTGCCGAGGCCCGACACAAAACCATCGATCTTCACGTTGTAGGGCGGATCGGTGAACACGCAGGCGACGGTCTTGGTGCCTACAAGGTCACCGATGAAAGCCGGATCGCGGGCATCGCCACACCCGATCAGGTGATCACCGAGGCAGAATACGTCGCCAGGCTTTGCGGCCGACGGACCAGCCGTCGGGGCGAGGTCATCAAGCGTTTCTTCCTCTACGGTGTTAGCGGTCGGCATATCGATCGACAAAGCCATGTCGATCTCCACGGTGTCAAAGCCGCTCAGATCCAACTCGAAGCCTACGCTGATCAGGTATTCGAACTCGCTGCGCAGCTTCGCGTCGTCCCAGACTGCGTCCTGAGCGACGCGGTTCAGGGCCAACCGCAGGGCGCGAATCTCGGCGTCGGTGCGGTTTTCAACGATCGTGACAGCAATCTGATCATGACCGAGGTCGCGGAGTGACTCAAAAATCGCGTGACCGTCGACGATCTCGTGGTTGGCGTCGAGAATGATCGGCGCGACCTGGCCGAATTTTTGAAGGAGGTTTTTGAGTTTGCGGCGCTGCGCGGCGCTATGCTGACGCGCAGCGTGGGGCGACGGCTTGATAGCCGTCGCGTTGAGATAAACGATCTCGAGTGAGTTCTTATTGCTCATACCGCACCCCTTAAATTTTAAGCGGGGTGCGGTCGTCTGCGTCCGAAGCTTTGGACGGCGAACCGCGATCCGGCAGCTCACCGGTACCGGTAATTATGACCGGCAGCAGCTCGCCCACAAATTCCTCAACATCCAACTCCGCGCTGCGTTCGAGCGATGCCAGCAAAGATGCCAGTGCCGCATTGAAGCCTTCCGCTTGGCGATTGATAATCTGCGCGCAAACAAGCAGGCGGTCCACAGCACGAACAACTGCGGGAGACGCATCCGTGACCTGAAACACCTTCACGAGGTCATAACGCGCTGCCTTCAGCGCGAGATACGAAACCGTGTCTGAAAGAAGGTGGTAATCCGGACCGACGATCAGCGGGCGCGGCTGACCGTATTTGCGGATCACCTGGATGGCTTCACGCACTGCTGCGACGTTCTTACGACGCAAACGCGCAGGGGAGACGTGGATGCGGGAGAAAGGGACGACCTTCGTATTCAATTTTTGAAGCATAATGGGCTCCGAGAATGGGAGCACTGGCAAACGACGCGCATACAGCCATAAATGCACGCATTGGTAATTATTCGCCTGTGCTGCCCGAGAGGATGAGCTGCACTAGGGGAAAAATATTACGTCCGTAACAGATAGCCCCTGCTCCCCGAGCGTTTGCCAGGTCGGGTACAGTGGAAGAGGATGGGGCTGTTGGGGGGAGCAGAACCGGCGGCGTGAAAGCCTGATCCATAACTTTAACTAATACAGCTCGTTCAGACTTTGGGGTCCGATCAGATCGGAATCCAGAGTTCAATCTGCCTTTAAAAATAGAGATTAAAGACAGAGGCCGTTTGGGCCGCTTACGCTAGTTCTATACAATGCTGGATGATGAGAAAGGTTTCCTCCAGTACTATTATACCTAATACTGTTTATCAGATTGCAGGTCCAGATTTTCGACAGTTCACCGGCAAGCAGCTGAAATCAGAAAATCCTCAAGCAACCTCCAGCTCTAGACGTGCCTCTTTTTTGGTTTTGGCTTCCGACACCTCGATGCGCACCTTCTCACCTAATGCGTTCAAATAAGAAAACAGCCGATCATAAGTATATCCGCTGAACTGCCCCCTCAGGAGCTTTGAGACATCAGGCTGTGCCAGACCAAGACGAGCGGCCGCTTGAGCCTGTGTCAGGCCCTTAGCGCGAATAATGTCACCGATAGCGATCACAAGATTGGCCTTAACCGAATGAGCTTCAGCATTTGGCAGCCCAATGTCAGCAAACACGTTACCGCTGCTTTTTACGACCTTTGCCCTGCTTTTCGTCGTCTTCTTTTTTTCTACTTGCATAAACCTGCTCCGCCATTTTTAGACGCTGCTGAATTTTCTTGATCTCGAATTCTGGTGTCTTGATGCCGCTTTTCGATTTCTTCTGAAATGCGTGCAGAACGTAGATCACGCCTTTCATCTTAACGGTATAGACGCCTCGGTAGGTGTTGCCATCGAAGTCTTCGATGATTTCGAGAACACCCGCGCTGCCGAAACCCTTCAACGGCTTTGCATCGATGTGCTTGCCGCCCTTCTGAGCCGTACGCAACGCAAAACCCATGGTCTCCTTTACCTTCCTTGGAAAGGCGGACAGATCCTCCTTGGAGGATCCAACCCATTCGACCGGAGTATCGCCATCACTCATTTGAATATAGTTTTTACACTATAATCAGTCAAGGTCAACCGGGCATAACGCCCTAGAACAACTCGTTGGATCCGGGTCCGCCAGCATCACAAGATGCTCTGCATCTGGCCAACAAAGCCATAAGATTGCTCACAATCTGCTCGACTTCAGTAACAAACGAAGCATGTGTGGTGGTTCATAAAGGAGCCTCCCATGACCGATAGCCCCGAAAATCACGTCGTCGCAGCGCTCGTATCGGAAGTCCGGGCCAAGCTGGAAGAAGCCGTCAGCATCGCGAAAGCAGCTGAAGGCTGCGCTCTTGATGGCAACATCAGCCGATCAGTGCAGATCCTGATGGACTTCGAGGGGCTCGCCCACGAAGCACAGGATCTGTTCCGGGCGGCTCTTGCGATCAAGCGCAGCCTGCTTGACGAGACCGCTTAGTTTCGGTCCGTCCTGAGTCGGCTCCTACCCGCCCCGCCCTGCGGTCGGCGGGTCGGGTCAGTGCAACGCTGATGTTGCACTCGTCCCGAAGGAGCCCTCCATGAATATCCGGAAACTCAAGGACACTAAAGCCGATGCAAAACCGACCGTAGCGGCACGTCGGCCATCGAAGACCGCAAAGAAAGCTCGTTCGCCAAAAGCAAAACAACCACGCGCGCGAAACGCTGTAAAACCGTTAACAACGCGCAGCCGCGAAGCTGTTTCCCAGTCATCGCCATCGAAACGCCCTTCTTCCCAAGCTTTGGTCCCTCAACCTGTCCGAGGCTCTACGAAACTGACCACAGTGCTTGCGATGCTCAGAGCGCCGGGCGGCACGACCATTGCCGATATTATGAAGGCGACTGGCTGGCAGCAGCATTCAGTGCGGGGCTTCTTTGCCGGAGTTGTCCGCAAGAAACTGAAGCTCGATCTAGCCTCCGATAAGAATGATGGCGAGCGCCGCTACCGGATCGGCAAGCCCGCAGGATCCAAGTGATGGACGCCCGCCCAACGGTGAACGGGCGATCGATTGACCCGGATGTAGAGACCGAGCTTGACCGGCTTGGCTCCCTGCCGATCGCTGCCCTGCGAGCTCGATACCACGAACTGTTCCGGTCCGAACCGCCTCCGGCCTTTGGACCCGACTTGCTGCGGCGAAGCATCGCCCAGCGGGTTCAGGAGAAAGCCTATGGCGGTCTTTCCCGCGAAGCAAAGAAACTGCTCAGCCAATTAGTGCGGTCGATGGCTTCCGGAAACGCGGGTCGCCTTGAGGTGCCGCAGCGGATCAAGTCCGGCTCTGAGCTGGTGCGGATCTGGAACGACCAGACTCACAGGGTCTCGGTGTTAGCCAAGGGCTTTGCCTACCAGGGCGAAGTCTTCGCCAGCCTCTCGGAGATTGCTAACCGGATCACTGGCACCCGCTGGAATGGTCCGAAGTTCTTTGGACTGCGGACGACGAGCAGAGAAGCCGGCAAAACGCCCCCAGCAAGAACAGTCCCGAAGGGAGTGCGTCGTGGCCGCCAATAGCGTTAGACCTGTTCGCTGTGCCATCTACACGCGCAAATCCACCGACCACGGACTTGAGCTTGAGTTCAATTCCCTTGATGCCCAGCGCGAGGCCTGTGAAGCGTATATCAAGAGTCAGGCCTCACAAGGCTGGCGCATTCTGCCTCAGTCTTATGACGATCCCGCTTACTCGGGCGGCAATCTCGACCGCCCCGCGTTGAAGCAGCTTCTAGCTGATATCGAATCCGGCCTCATTGATGTGATCGTGGTCTACAAGATTGATCGCCTGACCCGATCACTCGCCGACTTCGCCAAGCTGGTCGAGACTTTCGACCGGAAATCTATCTCTTTCGTCGCGGTGACCCAGCAGTTCAACACCACCTCGTCCATGGGACGGTTGACCCTGAACGTGCTGCTCTCCTTTGCCCAGTTCGAACGGGAGTTGGCGTCCGAACGCGTTCGGGACAAGGTTGCCGCCTCCCGCCGCAAGGGCAAGTGGACCGGGGGCACCGTGCCCCTCGGCTATGAGGCCCAGAACAAGAAGCTTGTCATCAACCCGAAAGAAGCTGAGACCGTCCGCACCATCTTCAAGCAATATCTTGCGCTGAAATCCTTCAGCCTCTTGGTGCAGGACCTCGACCGCCGAGGCATTGTGACAAAACGGCGTGATACCAAAGTGCCAAAGTACCGGGGCGGCATTCCCTTTACCTATGGTCCCCTCGCCCACGTCCTGAAGAACCGCACTTATCTTGGCGAGGTGCATCATGGCGGCAAATGGTATCCCGCCGAACACAAGCCAATCCTCGAACAGAAAACCTACGACCAGGTACAGGCGCTTCTCGCCGAGAACCGTGTGGCCACCCAAACCAAGCGATCAATCGGCGGAGCACTTCTCGTCGGCAAGCTTCGCGATGATCGTGGCAACCGGATGAGCCCCAGCTTTACTGTCAAGAACGGGATTCGTTACCGGTTCTACATCTCACGCGCTCTTATGCACGGCAGGAAAAATCAGGCTGGTTCAGTCGCTCGAATCTCAGCGCAGCTGATCGAAGACATTGTCATCAATGCCATCCGAGAGCACTTCGCTCTCGACCTACAGACGCCTGACGATCAGCTCAAAAGCCACGTCATCGAGTCAATCGCAGAAGTGGTCGCTCATCCCAAGAGGATCACGATCAGCATGCAGCCGGACAATTCGGAAACCATCGAGATCCCATGGCAACCGCCGAGCAAGAACGCTCCCGCGCTTGCACCGCCATCGGCCAAGATCAATCAGCTTGATCCAAAGCTGTTACAGGCGATCGTCCGCGCTCATGCGTGGCTGCGGGATCTGCAGTCGGGGAAGTTTGATAGCGTCGAAACATTGGCAGCTTCAGTGAGCCTGCATTCCAAAGTCGTGCGGCAGGAGCTGCGCTATGCGTTTCTCGCGCCAGCCATCATAGAGGCAATTTTGACAGGCAACCAGCCGCAGGCGCTATCCCTCGCTCGGATTCCGAAAACGCTGCCGCTTACATGGTCCGGGCAATACCGAGCGCTCGGCTTCTGACCCTAGAATCGCAAATTTGATATGGAATGTGCGCTCATATGTGAACATAGAATTGTAGGACTACGCTTTAGGTGAGCTAAAAATCCGAAGCGCCATCGGCAGACAAGCTTTCGTTGTGATTATGCGGGGCTTCAAAGAAAACGGCATATGATCCATGAAATCAACGCACTCGAGGATGGCCAGTGGATCGGGCAACGGACCTCATGCAATAGCCCTCGGACTCTTACCCAATTGAAGTAGCTTCTCTTACTCTGAATGAACGCGGAAGAGACTCGCACCGTCCGGCGCGTTCTAGCCCAATCAACTCGACGACCCACGTCAGCGCCGAGGGCGGGACGCGCATCCGGGCAGAACGGAGCGCGTTGAAGACTGCATCGGCGGCGGCGCCGTTACCCAATGCCGCCAACACCGCGGGATGGGTGAGGACATCAAAAGAATTTCCAACGGTCAGGCGTGGATACCGTTCACCGCAGATTCGCACAGCCTTCCGCTCGTCGATCAGTGCGATCGCTCCGTTCTCGACGCCGTAAGCGATTGTCGCAGCTTCGCCGTCGTCGAGGGTTGCGTCGCCCCGTCCGATCACCAGATCCTCGAAATGGGACTCGGTGAGATCGTCAAGCTTCGCAACGGAGATAAGGCTTGCCGCAACAAGCTCGGCGACCAATTGCCCGTCATTTCGACCATTCCGGCGGTCTTCAAAGAGCTCTCCCTGCACGACATCCGTAATGATAAAAGGATTCGGAATCGCTTTCAAAATGCGCGGCCCGCAGGCCGTGGCATTCAGATTGATCACGGTACTCGCATCGATTACAACCGGCGCCGTGGGGTCAATCAGGCAAGAGAGCCCCATCGGCTTCGCTCCCTTCTATTTCTAGGCCATCGAACATGCGCCGCAGCTCGACACGGTCAAGATGGAGCATGCGGGCGAGTTGACCTTCGCTCAGTATCCCACGGCGCCAGGCTTCGCCGGCAAGGAGCCCAAGCCGAAGCGTCGTCGGCCTGTCCGCATCCACTTTATGAAGGTCGGGACCCGAAAGATCACCCAACACCTGAATGGCCTGCTGATCGCTAATGCCTCCGTTCGCCTGAAACCAATCCCACGTCCCGGACTTCGCCAGCTTGAGCTCTTCCAATCGCCTGAGGATCGCTTCACGTGAGACGCCGAAGAAATGTGCGAGCACGATGACATGCCGCCGGGTCAGTTTTTCAGATCCGACAGTAATCTCCCTGAATTTTTGCATGACCGCACGGGCAGGGGTCATGAAGGCCCTGCCGAAAGTATTGGCGTAACGCTCCTCACGAGAGTTCTCAGTGACGCCCTCCTCCAGAACCTCCGGCTCACGCCGCGTAGAAACCAGATGCCCCAGCTCATGTGCTGCCGTCTGTGCCCGGCGATCACGCGGATGATTACCATTGAGAAGAATGCAGGCACCGAGCGCTTCGTCGTAGGCGAACAGGCCGGAAATTCCGCCATCGATCCGCCGGATATAGATACGGACGCCGAGTTCAAGCTCCAGCAGCGTTACAATGTCAGAGATCGGACTTAACCCCAGACCGAGTCGCTGCCGCAAATCGAGTGCGTCCTGTTCCGCTTGCGCCCGCACGTCCCCCGGGAGAATAGGGCGCTCGGGCGGATAATTTCGAAAATGCTGGATTCCTAGAAGCCGTTCGAGCTCGGTCTCAGCCTTGGCTAAGCTCTCCAGTTTCTTGACAGCCATTTCGACCGCATCGTCCTCTTGTTGGAACAGCTTGCGAAATTTCGGAGTGAGATTTGCTTGAACCGCCTCCTGCCGCATAAGCTCGTTAATCGACAACTTGTAAAAATTCGCAAGCCTACGCAGTTCGTCGATACGGACTTTCCTCTGGCCTTGCTCAATCGAGATAAGAGTCGTCCTTGAGAGATCCGCCGCTTCCGCAGCCTCAGCCTGGGTGAACTTTGCGTTCTCACGCGCCTCGCGCAGCCGCTCACCGACTTCCGTCGGCGGCATGGTATCAAGCAGACTGGTCATTGTCGGCCCACTGAACAATAAACGACTGCGGTCCTAGTGAATTCATATAGGTTTTCCATTCTTTTTCGTGTTGGGAGAGCAGCCGGTCCAATTTTACACGGATGGCTGCTTCCGATTCGCCGAGGGCGCGTGCGAGCTGAAAGGCCGCGAGATTGAGCGGCCGTTCTGCCGCACGCGACTGCTTTAAATACGCGAGGTGATCGAGATGCAACGTGCCTGCGATTGCATATTGCTTCTGAGCACGGGTCTCTTTATCGAACCCTTTAGCGGCCCCCGCATCGAAGGTCGGCGCAGAGAGATTTTCCCAGACATACGTATCTGCAGGCTCCTCAAGATCAGCCGCATGAACGCTCAGGCGGCGCAGCATGCAGGCGGCGCAAGTACCGCATTGGCGCCGGTGATTGTTGACCGACACATGGCGGTTATCCTGCCAGCATGATCTCGTCTTCGACCACTCGACGTTTTTCCCGCCGCTCAGCGCCATGTACGCTTTGAGCGTCTCTCCCTTGGTGAACCACAGGCGCGGGAATACGAACGCGATGTCACAGCCAAGAAGCGCTTTAAAAAACGCCGTCATGTGCTTCATGAACCTAGGGTGGTTGCGATAATCCTCATAAGCCTGACCGACGGGCACGAGCGTTGGGCCGAGTGCACCCTGTCCGCTTTCCGGGACGATGACCTTGCGGGCCTTGGCAAAATACGCAGCCGACCCACTCAGCACAGCAAATTTAAAGCCTCGCGACCGGGCGGTTGATTCGATAAAATGAGATGCGCCGGGCTTCACTTGGTATGGCAACGCCATGAAAGGCTGCTTTCGCCCAAGCGAATCTTTTGGCTGGTCTTTCTTCTTTGATCCCAGGCGAACACGCACCAGCCGGCTGCCGTATTCTTGCGCCATCAGCGCGCCAACCGCGCGGGAATCGAGTCCATCGCTGAAGGGAATAACCGCCTCGGCTCCGGTATCAAGATAGAATAGTTCCTGTGCCGGTTCGAGGGCGGGCTTCTTACGCTTTATGAAGGTGACTTTCCACTGATCTCCGGTCAGGAGTTCTAGCGCATCTTGCAGAGTGTCGGACACGCTCTTTTGGTTCCAGACATCGGGATCATGCACCGGCAGGCGCAGTTCAAAAGCGCGTCCCCATCCCAAGGCTGGGCGGTGCCGTACGCGGTCACAGAATTCAACGGATGCCGCGAGCAGCATCAGGTCGAATACGACCGGCTCCCATTTCGCGAAGAAATAGGCGGCAAGATTATGCGTCTTGAAGATGAGATTGCTCCCAATCTCGCAGGGAATCCGGCCTGCGCGCGCGCGTCCGCCCTCTTCGTGCACGTCGACTTGAATTGCGGGCAGTTCGTCATCGTTCATGGCAGCCTCACACCGTCGTCAATTCCTTGCTGCTTGATCGATTGCGGTTGGGCGGCAGCAGCGTCCAATCCCGACAAACGGCGGGCGAGCCCCGCAATCGGAGCACTCGCCACCGCGTCCTCCATGCGATTTCTGACACGGATTGCCATTGCTTCGGGGCTTTGCTTGCGCAGATAATGTTCTTCCACTTGCCGGGGTCCACGCGCCGCGCGGTCGCGCAAGGCATTTTCAACACCGTCGCAAACGGCGTCGATGCCGAGCTTTCCATTCGCAACAGATTGCATGACGTGGTCAACGATCAGACGCCGCATCGGGTATCCGGCAGAAAGATCCCGCTGCGCAGCTTCCAGTTCGACTGATTTATCTTGTCCGAACATGTCGGTCTGCTGGGCATCACCTAGGATCGTACGGATGGCGCGGACAACGTCACCGCAACCTTCATCACGCCACGTCTCTTCCAGTGCAGGGACGACACGCGCGGCAACTTCATCAGGCTCGAACGCGGCCTTATGCGCCCATTCCGCAAACTTCTTCCAGGCGGGCGTCATGTTCAAACTTTTGTACGGACCATCACTCATAGCGATTCTCCATGTCAAAAATATAAAGTAAAATATCAGACAATGTCAAATACGGAGATTAAGTCTCCTATTCACCGCTATAGTTGCGGAGAATAATCTTGCAGATGCGGCGAATGATCCCCATAATCACCGCAAGAGGTGCGAAGAATGCCGAAATACATCTATGAACGTTCAGACTGGCCCGATTTCCGATGGAATCACGAGGCTCTCGCTCAGCAACTGGCCGCAGTACGTCACCGGCAAGGTCGGCTAATCGGCCGCATGCAGGCGCTTGGCTTCCCGTTACGGGAAGAGGCGGTCTTGAAAACACTGACCGAGGACGTTCTTAAATCCAGCGAGATTGAAGGCGAGATTCTAGACAAGGATCAAGTCCGGTCTTCCATCGCCCGGCGCCTGGGTATGGACGCCGGTGCGCTTCCGCCAGCCGACCGCAATGTCGACGGCGTCGTCGAGATGATGCTCGACGCTACGCAGCGATTTAAAGAGCCGCTCACCGACGAGCGATTATTCGGCTGGCACGGGGCGCTATTTCCGACCGGGCGCAGCGGCTTAAGCAAAATTAAAGTCGGTGCATGGCGGGACGCGGCATCCGGTCCTATGCAGGTTCTCTCCGGCCTGTATGGGCGCGAGAAGGTCCATTACGAAGCCCCCGGCGCCGAGCGCCTAAGCCAGGACATGGCGGCCTTTCTCGCCTGGTACCACGCGGATGATAAACTCGATCCCGTTATCAAGGCCGCGCTCGCGCATCTATGGTTCGTGACTATCCATCCATTCGACGATGGCAATGGACGGATTGCGCGTGCAATCGCCGACATGTCGCTTGCGCGATCAGAAGGTAATTCGCAGCGCTTCTACAGCATGTCGGCTCAGATCCGTGTGGAGCGGAATGCCTATTACGACATGCTCGAAGCCACACAGAAAGGTGACCTCGATGTCACCTCGTGGCTGGAATGGTTTCTCGCATGCCTCGATCGGGCGTTCGACGGCGCTGATGCTGTTCTGGCGAATGTCTTTCACAAAGCGGAATTTTGGAAAAAATACGCACAGGTGCAGCTCAACAAACGTCAGCGCGATATTCTCAATCGCCTCCTCGACGGATTCGAGGGCAAGCTGACATCGTCCAAATATGCCAAGATCGAAAAATGCTCGGCCGATACCGCACTCCGCGACATCAGCGAGTTGGTCGATCGCGGCATCCTCACGAAAGACGAGGGGGGCGGCCGCAATACGAGCTACTCGCTCACGGAGATCAAGACCAATGACTGATCCGCAGGCGAGCGAAACCTTTGAAAGCTGGGATAGTTATTGGCAATTCCGGTTTGAATCCTCTCGCCGCACCCGCTTTATTCGTTCCGAGAAGAGTGAGCGTTTCCTTCGGGCTGTTGGCGATACCTGCTCTGACCGTGCCGTCGAATTGAAGAAGGATCGGATATTCTGGAGGGCGCAGCTGGGGCATGACTGGCAACTCGAAGAACAAATCGGCGAAGAAATCCCGGCACCGTTTGGCAGAGCGCGAATGAAGCCTCTCGCTGATCGCGCCCATGAAGGGCGTATAAACCCCAAGGGGGTGCCATGCCTCTACGTTGCAACAACGCGCCAGACCGCCATGTCCGAAGTCAGGCCGTGGATCGGGTCGCTTATTTCCGTCGCCCAGTTTCGGCTGGAGCGCTCTTTATCGATCATTGACTGCTCCGTAGATCATGCCGCGACGCCCATCTTTCTTGAGCCCCCCGACAACACCAACGTCGTTAAAGCCAATTGGGCATATATCGATCGGGCCTTCGCCGAGCCGGCCACCCGAATGGACGACACCGCCGAGTACGTGCCAACGCAAATATTGGCTGAGTTGTTTAGAAGCAAAGGATATGATGGCGTAGCCTATAAGAGCGCCTTCGGCGCCGAGGGCTATAACATTGCTCTTTTCGACATTGATAGCGCCGTTCAGCTAAATTGCTTTTTGTATAAAACCACCAAGATAGATTTTGATTTTTCAGAGACCGCAAACCCCTATTTTATAACGCGACCAACCGATAAGTGATGACCGAAAACCGCACCGTTGCACAACTTCTATCAGATTATGCGTCAATTCTTGACGCGTTGCGGGACAGGGAAATTGTTCGCAGCGCCAATAATCCGCTCAGCGACTATGCGGAACTTCTGTTTTGCAATGCTTACGGCTGGAAGCGCGAGGGCAACTCCGCGTCCGGGCACGATGCAATCGATACATCCGGGGTGCGCTACCAAATTAAAGCGCGCCGTATCACACCGCATAATCGATCGCGTCAACTCAGTGCGATACGAAATCTGGACAAGAGACCCTCGACGTTCTCGCCGGGCTTCTTGTTGACCAGGAATTTAAAATCATTCGGGCAGCACTCATCCCGGTTGCCGTCATTGACCAAAACTCAGATCATGTCGCCTATACAAACAGCTGGAAGTTTTTTCTGAGAGATAGCGTCTGGCAGATGGACGGCGTCATTGATGTCTCCGACAAACTCCGCGCGGCTGCGAAACAGCTCGACGGCTAATGCGAGAGTAATTGATGATAACGCCAATATCGCCACCTTAATTGACCGAGCCACGCTTCAATTCGACTGCGACGAGGAATTTGCCTTGCTTATCGCCGAGCATAATTCAAATCGCATCTCTGCTGATGCGGCCCTTAAGGGCCCCGAGTACCTTTGCCCTAAATGCAAGAAGATCGTTATTCTTAAACGTGGACGAATTGTCATACAGCGGCTTGTTGGAAAGCGGTTTCTATAATGAAGTTCTACACTCCCGCTCCTGGCGTCGAATTTGAGATTCCCAACGATTGGTGGCTCTTCGCCGGCATGGACGAATTCAAACTGTCCGGCGGCGGATTCTTCCCACCAAATACCCCGGACTGCGAACTTGTTCCTCTCGATCAGATCGAGCCACCGCGACGTAACGCGACCACGCCTCTGTTTAGGAAGTATAAGATGGTGCCGGTCCTGTTCGCATTCATGTCGCCGGAATGCGCGTTGCCGCCTGTCGAACTCAACCCGATCGAAGGCTCAGTCCGTTATCGATACAAAGTCCATAACGGCTTTCATCGGTACTATGCTTCTGTAGCGGTCGGTTACACGCAACTGCCTGTGACAATCCACGAGGCGTTCATTCCATAGTTTGGGCAAATCCACATTTGGGTAATTGCCCTCAAGTGAACACACGCAGACCTTGCTTCAGTTTTACGCCTCAATCGGCTTTTGCATGAAGATTTTCTCAAAGACTTCATCGACCGAACCCGCCGCGCACGAAATGTCTCCGGTCACGCGATGAGCATGACCGTTCCACTCCTCGGACCGATAGCTCGACTCAAACTCCTGATACGCTTCGGATTCCGGCGTCAGGCCGGCCGATTGAACCGCCTCGAATACATCGACCGATCCATTGAAAACACATGGCTGAATATTCACGACCGTTCCGTACCATTTGAACGCTCCCCTGATCGCGTCGCGCTGTTCCGCTTTTTCGCGTTGCACCGCACGTTCAATAACGTTGCGATCAACGAGGCAAATGACAATAAGGTCGGTAGCGATCAGTGGCACATTCTCTACCGGAATGATTTTGACCTCATGCAGCAATTCCATTTCGTGGTGAAACAGATTGCGAAGCGCTTTCAGCGCCATGAAATCGGTTGAGCCGAACAAATCTCCTTTGCCTGCCTTTCGCAGTTTGTCGTTAAAGCTGTGAAGCGCATCGAGAAACGCGAAAAGGGTGTCTTCGTCCGGCTCGAGACATTGCCGCGCATATGTCCGGAAAAATCTGTCGGCGGCTGCATTTACGGTCTGCACAAAATTATCCGTTTTCTAGCGGCCTGAGATTGGCCGGCCGGTTACCTTGTTCGAGCATATCACGCAGTTTCGATTCATCCATTGTGGCCCATGCGCGCGGCCCCCTGACGTTTATCGAAGCGCTCCATCTCTAAAGTGGATCTGGCCGGCGTCAGCATCTCAACCAAAGGTCTCGGGGGCTGCGAGATAGCGCTCAATGATATGCAACGCGGAAATACGACGCAGATGGGTATCGTCGTTGCCGCAATTGCACTGTTCCGGGTGGGCCTCGCGCGTCCACAAGCCGTCGGAGCCTATCCGGTGGTACCAGCCGAGAATCATTCCGGCCCGTGTCAGATCCAGGCCTGGATGTTCTACGGCTAGCTCGCACAGATCGACGAGATCGGGCTCATGTGCCGTTACGACAATGCCCTTCTGATAGAGCTGTGTGCCGCCCAGGTTGGCGTGTTGAATAAGTTCGTCGATTTCAAAAGCGACCGCGCGGTGTTTGGCAAGTAGCGCGGCGACTTTGGGGAAGCGCAGTGGCGCTTCCCGCGCAACCCCGAATAGCGCAATCTCTGGAACACGAACGGCGATACCGCCATACTTGCCGCCATCGATGCTGCCGTAATCGGTGACGCCGGCGCCTTGATAGAACGCCGTCCGGCGTGCGGCGATCTTGACGAAGCTGTCATGATATTCCTGAACGTCGAGAGCACGCCGAAAGATTGGGATGCCGATCCCCTCCTGCGGCTCTCTGACTTTCTTCCACGGCAGGCCAAGCAGCACGCGAAGAAGCGGGTCTTCTTTCGAGGAAGGAAACAACCGGTCGGTGTCGACAATACCCTCTTCAGCCGCATAGTCGCGGAACACGGCGCGGCTGCCCGTGATATGCGCGGCGAAGCATGCCGTCGGCACGACCTGGTTGGAGAGCGGTCCAAGCAGCCAAGCATCCTGCGCTGCCATCCGGGGACACGCATCGTCGATTCTCAAAGCGGCCAGGTCGATCAGGCCCACACTTTGCCGCGTAACAGCTTTGTCGAAGACGTAGAGATGCCCCTCACCTTCCTCATAGCCATACTGCGCCATCCGCTTGATGAGCATGACGGGTCGCTCCTCATAATCCTCGCACAGCTCGATCGCATTTTTCTCCGCATATTTGTGACTGGCAAACCATGCCGCCACCGCGGCCGTGGCCGAGCAATCAACGTAGAAGGAACGCCAGCCATAGTGCTGCAATAGAGCTTGGGTAAAGTCGGCTGACTTGCCGGCCTCACCGAGGTAGACATCAAGGACGTTGCCGGCATAGCGGCACCATTTTGGCATTTCGCTTGGGATGCAGCCTTTCCGATCGAACGACGTTGCGATCGAGGCATGGCCGTCCTTCGGGTAGTGGGCAGTCTGCCCCCGGAAAAGAGCTTTTCCGTCGAACTCGGCAAGGACCTGACGGAGCTCTTGCGTCGAAGAAACTCTCACATGTCTCATACGTAAATTGTAGAGGACATGTCCCAGCGCATCAACTAAAGCGCGCCTCCTAGAAGACCGAGTTTGCCACCACGCGGCATAGTGGACGTCCTGTTTTTGGCATCGAGGCGTGTGCTCAAAAGCCATCCCCTTCTTAGGGGATTTGCTTGAGCGTGCTAGAAAGATCCATGCCCTTTCCGATTCTCCCCTCGCCGGGAGATGATCCACGTCGGTTTCTGATTCAAGATCCGAGGGGTGTTCGCCATCCGATCATCTCGTTGTTGGCAATTGATAACCGGACAAGACAAGCCTTCGGCTTGGGTACGGCGTTCCGGATCGATCCTTTCGGAGGATATCTGACCGCTCAGCATGTGCTCGAATCATGGCTCGCACCTTCGCGCCCGCATACAATCGTTGTCGGACCGCTCAATCCCGGCCTCGTTTTCGGATACGGCTCGATACAAAGCGACAGCATGGTCATGATCGCGTCATCGACAGTTTTTCGTACCCCGCCGGAAGATGTCACTCTTGACCGACTACTCGGCCGCGATTCTAGCCGCATGGCGCTCGACTGCATGATGCTTTCCTTTAAGGCAGAGAATACACGCCTACACGATGTGCGCGATTTTCTGCCCCTGCGGCTGACCGGCAGATGGCCCAAGGTCGGCGATCAAGTCATGGCAATAGGATTTGCCGAGCTTGGTTCGATACAGGATCATGCAATCGACGCTGACGTTCTAACCGAGCGCATGTATGGATCTATTGGACGGGTAACCGAGGTTTTGCCGAGGGGACGCGAACATAGGCCTTGGCCGACATTCGCTGTCGATAACCATTGGCCCGGCGGCATGAGCGGCGGTCCGGTGTTCAATCAGGACGGAGAAGTGATCGGCCTGGTCAGTTCAAGCGACGAACCCGGAAGTGACAATGCGCAATCCTATGCCTTCTGGTTTGCTCCGATCCGAGGGCTTCAACGAAATCTTCCGTACGTTGACCCTTCAAATCCGGGTTGGGTGCGCGGCTGGGCCGTGGTTCGCAGCGCTCCGTGGCATGTTGCGGCGATGACCACCGACCGAACGCGGGCGGAGGAGATTTGTGCCACACTGGAGCCGGGATACTTAGTTCGTTTTGGCTCCTTAAGAGCCGGTTCCGATGATTTCATGGAAACGAGCCAGCCAGATATGCCAACCCGTTAGCCGATAATGCGCCTCCATCTCCGCCGACGCGCGAAGGGCCGGGTTATTCGAGCACGATGTGCTTGCATGCGGGCGGATCTTGAATCGGCTCTGTGTTTCTTCAAACAAGTCGGCCCATCAACTCGAGAGCGGACATAACGCGGACACTTTGGCGCAGTTGGTACGCGGAGGCGCAGTTGAAACGGAAAATTTTCGCCCATTCTGGCCTGCATTCAGTTGTATCGAACCCGTCTCCAGTTCTGGTTCTTTAAAAACGGGAATATTTTGTCAGGTGGCCGGAGAATACTGGCCGATTGCAGGCGTGCTGGCGGAAAAACGGTCTCTGTGGAGAATGACCTCGCGCGAAAAGCCCGCTGTTGGCGGCCCTTTTTCGCAACTAACAGAGAAATTCTCTCAATCACACACTGGCTGGCTGGCGACGCAGTGCTGATCGCACCCGTCTCTAAGCGAATTCCCTGGTAACAGGGAATTTTACAGGGAAATTCGCGATTTTGGCCTCCCCAGAGGAGCTTGGAGGCGAGAAACCACTGCGGCGCAGCGCTTTTGGCGATAATTCCCTACAAAATTAACAGGGAACGCATTTCGAAGAACAGGGAAACCTCGCGCGGACAACAGGGATCTAGGTGAGCGCTGAATTCTTACACGCTTGAATAGGCTCTGGCGGACGCGATCTGTTCTCGCTCTCGATTTGTAGATGAGGAGAGCGAGATGGCGAGCAAGAACGGAGTGTGGAGACGTCAGGGCGAGACTTTCTGGCGGGCACACCATGAGGCGTGGAAGCGTAGTGACTTGAACCAACGGCAGTATTGCGAGGCGGAGGGTATTCCGCGCAAGGCCTTCGAGAACTGACGCGCGATTTTTGAGGCTGAGCCGCAGCCTCCGGAACGCAAGCTGCTTTACCGGCGGCGCAACTTAAGTCCTCCCTTTAGTCCGCCGCTTAGTCCTCTCGTTAGCCCGGGGGCTTATCCCTCCTCATGGTCGGGAGCGCCGATCGTGCAGCGCTGGCGACCGGCCCTGGCCGGATGATCTGAGACGGATTGAATGGTGCATTCGGAGCGGCGGAAGCGGACACGAGTCGGCTACACTCTATCGTCATGAACATCGATCTCACCGCCCTGCCGGCCGATGTAGAGAAGCTGCATCGCCGAGCTCTATGCGATCGAGGCAACGATCCGGGGCAAGACCGCCGACGCACGGCGGGACGTACGACGAGTTCGCTCGTTGCCGCTGGTTGCTGCGATGAAGGCCTGGCTCGAGACGCAGCTGACCCACATCCCGCCGCGCGGCGGGCTTGCCGATGCGATCCGCTACGCACTGACCCGCTGGAGCGACCTCAGCCGGTTCCTCGATGACGGGCGCATCGAACTCGACACCAACACCGTGGAACGCGCCATCCGCCCCATCACACTCGGCCGCAAAAAAACACCTGTTCGCCGGATTCGATCGCGGGGCTGCGCGCTGGGCGACCATCCGCTCCCTTATCACCACGGCAAAGCTTAACGACGTCGAGCCCTTCGCCCACCTCAAAGACGTGCTTATTCGCATGTCCAACGGTCATCCTATGAACCGACTTGACGACCTGCTGCCCTGGAATTGGACCCCGTCAAATCCCGCAACCTGATCCCACGTGTCAGGAACGGACGCTTACGCAAGCATCGCCGGATGAGGTTTTCGGTATGCGCCCAAGGACGCCTTGCGTGCCGCTGCGCCCGCCACCGCAGATCAGTCCGAACGGAAGACGCCCGGTCTGATCTCCACTGCGGGTTCGGACGCTAGTGACGCTTCTGATTCCATAGCCAGTTCCTTAGCCCGCCCCGTTACCCGGCGCAGCAGGACAGTTTCTTCACGTCTCTGTCGAACGTCTGTGCCGCGAGCTTCAGGCCCTCGACGGTCGTGAGATAGGGGAAGATCGTCTCCGACAGATCATCAATCGTGAGACCGCAGCGGATGGCCAAAGCCGCAGTCTGGATGCTATCGGCACCCTCTGGCGCAAGAATATGCGCTCCGAGCAGTTTGCGCGTTACCCCATCCGCGATGAGCTTGATAAGCCCCCGTGTGTCGCGCGCTGCGAGCGCACGCGGCACGTTGTCGATCGCGAGTAGAGAAGTCCGCACGGCATACCCGGCGGCATGGGCTTGCGATTCCGTCAGACCGACACTCGCCACCTGAGGGTCCGTGAAGACAATGGCGGGCATGGTGGTGTTGTCATAGCGCAGACTGTTGCCATTCAGCGCGTTCTTGGCCGCAAGCTTTGCGCCATAAGCCGCCATGTAGACGAACTGGTCCCTGCCCGTCACGTCGCCGGCGGCATAGATGCCGGCCTTCGAAGTGCGCATGCGGTCGTCGATGACGATCGCGCCAGACGATGTCTGCGCGACGCCCACCTCCGGAAGCCCGAGCGTTTCGGTATTCGGGGTGCGTCCTGTCGCCACAAGAATCCGCTCGGCGGTCAATATCTCTGGACCGCCGTTGCGAGTGATCGTGAGTGCGACGCCGCCATCCTCGGTTTTGTGGACGAAATCGTAGGCCAAGCCACCCACAATCGTGATCCCCTCGTCGGCCAGATAGCCCGCGAGCGCCTGCCCTATCTCCGGCTCGGCCTCCGGCAGGAGGCGACTCCGGAAGACGAGCGTCACCGCCACGCCCGCGCGTGCAAAGGTCTGAGCAAGCTCAGCTCCAATGTAGCCGCCGCCAAGCACAATCATCGAGCGCGGTAGCTCCTTCAGCGACAACGCCGTCGTGCTGTCGAGAGGCGCAACCTCTGCGATGCCTGGGATGGAGGGTAGCGCAGGCCGCGCGCCCGTCGCAATGATGATGCGGTCCGAGACGAGGCGCTGACCGTCCACGTCGACGCCTCCCTCGACGAGGCGCGCCCGACCTTCACGGTAGGCTATGTTGTTGTATTCGGGCAAAAGATCGGCGTACTTCGCCTGACGAAGGCTGGCGACTAGCGCGTCCTTCTGGGCGATCTGTGCGGCCCAATCGACCACGCGCGCGCTGCTTTCGATGCCGTCGAACCGAGCCGGGGCGGCGTTAGCGTGGTGCACCGTCTCTGTAGCTCGGATCAGCGTTTTCGACGGCACGCAGCCAATGTTGACGCAGGTGCCGCCAATCGTGCCGTGCCCGACGAGCGCAACGCGCGCGCCCTGCTCGGCAGCAGTGATCGCGGCCGAGAAGCCGGCGGAGCCGGCGCCGACGACAACAAGGTCGTAGCGGCTGCTGCCGCCATTCATGCTCGGGGTACAGCAGTCGTTCATGGTTTCAACTTTCGTGTGTTCGCATCCACGTTGCAGGAGTCAGGGCCGCACAGTAGACAATCGGAGTACTCCCTGCCCCGATGATGATGAGTTTTGCGACGGTCCATACCGACGCGGGCCTTACTGCACGATGCGCGAGGGATAGCCGGCGTTGGTGGTCGCCGTCATGAGCGTCGGGACGTCCGTCCGGCTATCCTCAAACCGAACCTTTGCAATCGCAGCCCCATCTGCCTCGGATATCTGAACATCGAGCACGCCGGATACGCGAGCGAGAGAGCGTTTCACGATCGGGCCGCAGAGTTCACAGGTAGCGTTGGCGACATTGAGCGTCACGGTTCGCTCGGTGGCTGAAGCCGCACCGTATGAGAACAGGGCAACGGTCAGGGCGACGAGAGGCAGAATTTTCATGGCATGTCTCCTAGTTGTCAGGTGTCGAGGAAAAGGCGACCAATGTGGGGGAAGCCCAGGGCGATGATGATCAGGAGCGTCGCGAACCACAGCCCGACCTTGGCGGTCCGACGAGATGACGGGCTGGCGCAGTAGGAGCCTTCGACGCAATCGGCCGTCTTCGGTTTGCGGTAAACGGCATAGTAACCGCCGCCGAGGCATGCGACCGCGAGCCCGATAAACAATGGCTGATAGGCCTTGAGCGCGGTCAAATTGCCGATCCATGCACCACTGACGCCGGCGAGGAACAAAGCGAACGGGACCACGCAACAGGTCGCGGCGCCAAGGGCCGCCAAGATGCCGCCAACCGACAGCAGCGCTACGCTGTCAAAGCGCCTCTGCGTCGACGTGGCCTTGCTTGGCAGAGTCGCCTCGTCTCGCATCGTCATTGAGCCCGCTCCCGCAATTGATCTATGGTGACCCTAGTGCCTGTAGCGACTACAGGGTCAAGCGGGAACTTCTCACGGGTGTGTGAGGCCAATAATGAAAACTACCGAAGATCTTACGATCGGGGCGCTGTCAGCGCGCAGCGGAGTGAATATCGAGACCATCCGCTATTATGAGAAGATCGGTATTATGCCGTCGCCCGCCCGCAGTGCGAGTGGTTATCGCCTCTACGGCTCTGACGACGTGAGGCGGTTGCATTTCGTTCGTCGCGGTCGGGAACTTGGATTTGCTCTCGACGAGTTGCGGGGATTGCTGCGTCTTGTCGATGGGCACACCTACAGTTGCGAGGAGGTACATGCGCTCACAGTCGAGCATCTCACGGATATTCGTCAGAAGATCGTTGATTTGCGACGCCTCGAACGAGTGATGTCGGACATGGCTGCACAGTGCACGCGGGATCAGGTTCCGGAGTGTCCGATCATCGATGCGCTGTTCGAGATGATGCCCGTCGCAAGACAAACGCGTCGACCCAGCGCTCGCACCGTAAAAGGCACTTCACCACGATGAATATGCCGACTTCGATGCTCTTGGTCGGCAATTGGAACAATGAATAACCGCCAATGTTGGGAAGTTACCTCTGGGCTACGACCTACATTCCGACCGAGCAAATTTCGAGTGGCCCCCCCCCCCGAAACTCTGTGGCTTTTATCTAACCAGGTCGACCTTTCTGCGTCGGATTCTTCTCGTCACGCCGATCGTTCTTGCTCTGCATCATTCGATTGCAGTTCTCCATCATCTGGTTCATCTGGCCCATCATACCCATCATTGCTTTCATATCACCGCTCATCATGCCGTGATCGCTGGCCTGCGGAGTCGATGGCGTCGGCGTATCTTGGGCGCGAGCAACGGGACCAAGAGCCAAGCCTGTTCCAACGGCGAACAAAACGACTGCTAATGTTGCAACTGTTTTCATGGAAGATTCTCCTCTCTGTTCCAATTTACGAATGAACCGATGTGCGTCTGCGCGCGCCAGTCAATCGGTTCGGTCGCGCATCTATTGTTGCGGTTCAAGCGGCTTACCTGATCGAGATGGTAGGATCTTGGTTGACTCCGTACCTGGATCATTTGGCGATTGCGCCCCGTGTTTCATGCACATGAACATCATCAACATGCAGGGGAGAAACGCCAGGACAGGAAGGAACCCCGCTGCTGCCAGCCAGTTCCAGTTCAACGCAACGCCAGCAGCAACTCCTGCGCCCGAGAAGAGATACAGCGCCAAGCGATACCGAGTGAAATAGCTGGTCACAGTATCGCGCGGCCGATCGCCTGACCCGCGGGTGTTTGCGTTGTGATCAATCAAGGTCATCCGATTGCTCTTCCGTTTGGTGAAAATGCAGAATCGTCGCTGTGAATCGGTTGCAACGATTGGTCCGGATCCGCAACCGGTTCTGACTTCAGACCACTCACTGGAGGCTCATCAATGATGAGTTGCGTATTTTGGATAGGGCGCATCATTTCCCTCTTGTGCGTATCATCGGAGATTTCGGACCTCCTTGATAGCGCCAAACGTATCCGCCACTCTGGACCGTCGCCGCCGCTTGGGAACTGACCTTCGGCGCTATCTGGGAACGTGGCTTCCTTCGGTCGAATGCAAACGCTGAAGCCAAGTCGCTTTGCGAGCGACCAGCGTTGTAGGCGCTCGGCCTGGCCTCATTTGGCCAATAGCTCTTGTCGGTAATTGTCGATCCCGCGTGGGCCGTTGCTGATATCGCTACAAGTGGCAGCAAGAGCGAAATCGTGAGAAAGTGTTTCGTTAACATTGTCCGGCTCCTTGTCATTGTGAAGCGTGTCTCATGCGCTTCTACAAATGAGTTCGGAGCAAATCGTCCGCCGGTTACACACTCACGGTGACGTGAAAACGACCACCAAGGCCCGTTACCACCGCAACAAGCGCGGCCCCAATATTGCGCCTGCGAAGGTGCAAAGGGCGATCGTGCCACCGTACCAGACCGCAACAAATGGCAATGAATCGTCCATGCAATGAAGCGCATAAGCCATCGCACTCACGCCGCCAGCAATGAGGCCGGCGAAGGCGCCTGTGCGGGCGAGATCCGTTGGGGCAGCCCTTCGCACCGCCCAGATGGTAATTGCGAAAGGCACGATTGCGATGATCGGAATCGAGAGAAGGCATTCAAGCCACTGATCGCCGATGATCATTTTGTCCCAGTAGGAACTCGGCGCAAAAGCAAGGCTGATTGCGGCAAGTAACACAATCGCGAGGAACGGCATTGCAATAAAACCCGACGAGGTTTTTCGCTCGCCTCCGGGGCGCGCCAGCCTTGTGAGATAGATCGACGCGACCCCGACAATCCCCACCGTGAACGCAAGCTTCAGGAGGAGAAAAATCAAGGCGCGGGCCGTCATCAGGTCTGTGCGGACACCTAGTCCGAAAAGCATGATGCCGAGTGCCACCACTGATGCGGCCGCGACGGCGATGCAAACCGTCCGAACGACCAGTCTGCGGTCCACCGGCTCTACGTTCGCACTCAGTATGGCAACCAAGTCATCCGTCTTCATGTTCTGGTCTCCCGGGCGATCGAGGCAGCCAGCATTTTGAGCCCACGGTGAATGTTCACTTTTACGGCCGATTCCGAGATACCGCATCGGTCTGCAGCTTCAGCTATGCTCTGTCCGTCCAGCTTTACAGCCTCGATGGCGCATCGCATGTTTTTCGGCAACCGCTCCATGAGCCGTCTGACGTCGTATGTACTCTCGGCGCTGACATTGTCGTCATGCGCCATGATCTGATCGGCCTCATCGATAGGCACTTCAGTGAACGAAGTGCGGGTTCGACGCAAGAAATCGATCAACTTGTAGCGCGCGATTGCATGCACCCACGGTGTCAACGGCTCCGCAGCGTCATAGGTATGTCGCTTGATGTGGATCGCCAATACCGCTTCCTGAACCAGATCTTCAGCCTCTGCCGCGCCTCTGCCAATGCCCGCAAGTTTGCCTTTGTAATATGCTCGCAGACGGCGGCTCAGTCGCTCGAGCAATGCGCGGTGCGAAACTGCGTCGCCATCCAGGCTCGCAAGCATCAGCGCCTTCAGTTCGATTTCGTTGGTCGTCATGCGTGCGTCATCTTGTTAGTTCGCCGGTCTACCGGGTTTGGTTACAGTCGCCGGCGCCTTGGTGGCGAAAAATCGTGGAACTCGCGAAGTTGGTCGTCTTGCATCTCAGTTGATCGTCTCAAGGAAGTCATCGTCCCGACGGCGTTCGCAGGCCATGCCAGGCGTCACGCACCTGGTGGTAGTGCACCTCCGGCAGATAGTCCGGTGTCTCAAGACGTAGCGTTCGGACATCGAGCCGGCCAGCCGCGCTCAGCAGCGAGTAAGATGCGATCACCCGGTCACGCTGACCCAGAATCTGCCGGGTGCGCGCGTTAGTCAGATCCTGCTGGGCGTTCAATACATCGACAGTGGTACGCTGGCCGGCCTGTGCTTCGCGTTGTACACCCCGCAAGGCGATCCCTGCAGCACGCACTTCCGACTCGGCCGCCGTGAGCGCGACCTTTGTTCCTTCGTTGGTCGCCCATGCGCTCGCCGCCGCGGTGCGCGACTGATTTCTGACCTGTTCGAGGACGATCCGGCTCTGTGCTGCGAGCTCCTTGGTCTGTCGGGTCTGCGACGCAGCCGTGCCGCCATCGTAAATCGGCACCCCGATCTGGCCGACGACCGACGCCTGGTCCGTACGCGCTGTACTCAAAGTCGTATCGGTCTGAACGCCGCGGCTGACGCTTCCCTGCACCGTCACCGTAGGCATCAGGCTGCTTTCCGTCACGCTGATAGTCGTCTGGGCAACGTCGGCATCAAATGCCGCTGCAAGAACCGCGGGATGTTCACGCATCGCCGCTTCCGTCGATTCCGGAAGGCCGGACGGCGACAAGCGATCCACCGTCGCGGCTGGGTTCAATTGAACCGGACGCTCTCCGATGACCTGTAGGAACACCGCGCGACTGACGGCGAGCGCGACTTCTGCGGCGTTGAGGTCCGCCAATCCCCGGCTCAGCCGTGCTTCGGCCTGTGCGGCATCGGTGGGCGTGACATCACCCGTATCAAGACGCTTGCGGGTAACGCCGAGAAGTTCGCGCAGAAAGGCGACATTGGTGCGCTGTGCTTCAACCAGCGCCTGGTTGGCAACCACATTCATATAGGCAGTGACCGCGTCCAACAGCACGCCTTGGCCAACGTTGCGCAACGCTTCTCGACCTGAGCGCACCTGAAATTCCGCCACCCGCACACTGTTCGCGGTCTTGAAGCCGTTGAAGAGCGTTTGAGTGACGGTAACCCCGATGGTCCATGGACGAAGCGTTGCGCCCTGCACGGAATTGTCAGGCAGGAGATTGCGGACCGCCTGCAGTCCGGTGCTCAGGCTCGCCAGGATTTGCGGGCGATAACCCGCCAGCGCCTGCGGAACATTTTCATCGGTCGCCCGCTGACCGACACGCGCGGCGTTGCACTGCGGGTTGGCCTGATACGCCCTGACCAACACTTCCGGCAAGGTTTCCGCTCCCCCGGGCACTGCGACCAAGGAGAACGCCAGCGAGATTGCAAGAGAAGAGATGTGACGCACTCTCCTGGTTGTCTGAATCGGACTGAGCGATGATTTTCGCATGTCTTGTCACCGGTTTGCGTCACTTGCGACGTTACGGAAATTGGGGATACCTTCGAGTTCTAAGGAGCGACGGGCTCGCTTTGCGCCGAGAGCTTCACCTTGGCGTCCGATTTCAGACGCCTTTCCTTCACCAGGCCATAGATCGCCGGGATCACGATGAGCGTCAGCAGCGTCGATGAGATCATGCCGCCAATCATCGGGACCGCGATGCGCTGCATGATTTCGGACCCGGTCCCGGTGCTCCACATGATCGGCAGCAAACCCGCCATGATGGCGACGACCGTCATCATCTTCGGCCGCACCCGTTCCACCGCGCCTTCCATGATGGCGTCGTAAAGGTCGTGACGCGTCAAAGCGCGGCCTTCGGCGTCGCGTCTTGCTTTGATTTCCGTGAGCGCTTGATTGAGGTAGATCAGCATCACGACGCCGGTTTCGGCCGCGACGCCGGCTAACGCGATGAATCCAACCACGACTGCCACCGACAGGTTGAAGCCCAGCCACCACATCAGCCAGAGCCCGCCCACCAGAGAGAATGGCAGCGACAGCATGACGATCAACGTATCCGTGATCGAGCGGAAGTTGAGATACAGCAGGAGAAAAATGATCAGCAGCGTCACAGGCACCACGATCTTCAGACGCGCCGTCGCGCGTTCGAGGTACTCGAACTGGCCACTCCAGACGACGTAGGATCCCGGCGGGAACTGGATGCTGGCCTTCACCGCCTGCTGCGCGTCGGCCACGTAGCCGCCGAGATCGCGGTCACGGATATCGACGTAGATATAGACGGCCAGTTGGCCGTTCTCGGTCCGGATCGACGTCGGGCCGCGTGACGGTGCAACTTTGGCAACCTCCCCGAGCGGCACCGCGCCGCCGCCCGGCATCGGCACCAGAACGTCGTTGGCAATGGCCTGCGGACTGTCGCGCAAGTCCCGGGGATAACGCATGTTGACGCTGAAGCGCTGGCGGCCCTCGACCGTCGTGGTCACGGTCTGCCCGCCCAGCGCTGTCGCAATGACGTCCTGAACGTCCTGAATCATGATGCCGTAGCGCGCCAACGCTGCGCGATCCGGCGTGACGTCGAGATAGTATCCGCCGATGCCCCGCTCAGCGTAGGCCGACGATGTTCCGGGCACGGTCTTGATGACCTGCTCGATCTGCTTTGCAAGTTTGTCCATTTCGACCAAATCAGTGCCGATCACCTTGACCCCGACCGGCGTGCGGATGCCGGTGGACAACATGTCGATCCGCGCCTTGATCGGCATGGTCCAGGCGTTCGAGACACCAGGAAACTGCAGGGACTTGTCCATCTCTGCGATCAGGCCATCAATCGTCATACCCGGCCGCCATTGCTCCTTGGGTTTCAGATTGACAACAGTCTCGAACATCTCGGACGGGGCCGGGTCAGTTGCGGTTGCTGCACGGCCGGCCTTGCCGTAGACCGACGCCACCTCTGGAAACGACCGGATGATCCTGTCTTGGGTCTGCAGAAGTTCACCCGCCTTGGTGACTGATATACCGGGCAGCGTCGTCGGCATATAGAGCAGCGTACCCTCGTTCAGATTCGGCATGAACTCGGTGCCGAGTTGCCGCGCGGGCCACACGGTCACAGCGAGCACCGCGAGCGATATAAGGATCACTAAAGTCTTAGCGCGCATGACGGCCTTGATGACAGGTCGATAGATCCAGATCAGGAAGCGATTGATCGGGTTCTTGTGCTCCGGAACGATCCGGCCGCGTACAAAAATGATCATTAATGCGGGAACGAGAGTCACCGACAGCAAAGCCGCCGCCGCCATTGCAAATGTCTTGGTGAATGCCAGGGGGCTGAACAGCCGGCCTTCCTGCGATTCCAGCGTGAAGATCGGCATGAACGACACGGTGATGATCAGCAGGCTGAAAAACAGCGCCGGACCCACCTCAGAGGCGGCCTCGATCAGGATATCGACCCGAGAGCGTCCCGGCTCGGCTCGTTCCAGATGTTTGTGCGCGTTTTCGATCATCACGATCGCCGCGTCCACCATGGCGCCGATAGCAATGGCGATGCCACCGAGGCTCATGATGTTGGAGCCTAACCCGAGCAGCTTCATCGCGCCGAACGCCATCAGCACGCCGACCGGCAGCATGATGATGGCCACCAAGGCGCTGCGGATATGCAGCAGGAAGACGATACACACCAACGCCACGACGACACTCTCCTCAAGGAGCGTGTGCTTGAGCGTGGCGATGGCCGCATTGATCAACTCGGATCGGTCATAGACCGGAACGATCTCGACCGATTTGGGCAAACTGCTGGCGATCTCCTTGAAGCGCTTCTTGACGTTGTCGATGACATCGAGTGCATTAACGCCGAAGCGCTGCAGCACGATGCCGCTCGCAACCTCCCCTTCTCCATTCAATTCGGTGATGCCGCGCCGCTCGTCCGGACCGAGTTCGACCCGGGCGACATCGCGCAGCAGGACCGGCGTGCCGCCACTGGTCTTGAGGACAATGTTGCCAAGGTCATTTATGTTTTTCAGATAACCTTCGCCGCGAATGACATATTCGAACTCCGAGAGTTCGACAGTGCGGCCGCCGACATCAGCATTGCTGGCGCGGATCGCATCGCGCATCTTCTGCATCGTGATGCCGAGATCGCGCATGCGCTGCGGATTGAGGATGACGTTATACTGTTTGACGAAGCCCCCGACGCTTGCCACCTCGGCCACGCCCTCCGCCTTGGCGAGAGCGAACTTCAGATTCCAGTCCTGAATCGCGCGCGTGTCGGAGAGATTCAATTCCTTCGACATCACCGCATATTGGTAGACCCAACCGACGCCCGTGGCGTCCGGCCCCATGGTCGGCGTTACGCCAGCCGGCAACCTTGATGCCGCGCCATTGAGAAATTCAAGTACACGAGAACGCGCCCAGTAGATATCGGTGCCGTCCTCAAAGATGACGTAGACAAACGAGACGCCGAAAAACGAGAACCCTCGCACGACCTTTGATCGCGGCACGGTGAGCATCGCCGTCGTCAACGGATACGTGACCTGATCCTCGATCACCTGCGGTGCTTGTCCAGGATATTCAGTATAAACAATCACCTGCGTGTCGGAGAGATCCGGAATGGCGTCCAGCGGCAGGTGGGCGAGGGCGTAGAGTCCGGCGGCGGCAGCGAATCCGGCGCCGAAAAAAACCAGCAACAAGTTGCGGGCCGACCAGGCAATCAGGCGGGCGATCATGGTTGAGCTCCCGCTTCCGAAAAGCCCTTGAGCGCAGCCTTCAGATTGCTCTCCGCATCGATCAGGAAGTTGGCTGAGACAACGATCGGCTCGCCTTCGGTGACGCCATCGCGAATTTCGACATAGCCGTCACCCCGATGACCAAGTTTGACCTCGCGCGGTTCAAAACGCCCCTGCCCTTTGTCGACGAAGACCGCCTGCCTGGAGCCAGTATCCAGAACGGCGCTTTCCGGAATGGCGAGCACCGCCACGGGGCTTCCAGTGTTGATCTCCGCATCCACATACATATCGGGAAGCAACGCGCCATCCGGATTGGACAACTCGATCCGCACCCGGGCGGTTCGTGTCTCGCGGTTCACTTGCGGATAGATCACGCTGATCTTCCCGGCGAACTCTCGGTTAACAAAGCTGCGGGCCTTCACAGCCACCGGCTGCCCGACAGCAAGCGCACCAAGATCGCGCTCCGCAATGTCGATCATTGCCCAAACGACGGACGTGTCCGCAACCCGGAACAGAACATCGCCCGGCTGTGCGCGCATGCCTTCGACCGCATTGCGCTCAAGCACGATACCGTCGCGCGGCGCCGACCAATCGATCGTAATCGGAACGGTCCGGCTTTTTTCCATGGCCACGATAGCGGCATCCGGAACGTCGAGGTTCATGAGCCGCTGACGCGAGCCGCGGCCATACCGTTCCACGCCACCGATCGTTGGCGAATTGATCGTCGCGATGTATTCGGCCGCGGCCGACGCGACGGCGGGACTATAGACCTCCATCAACGGCTGCCCCTTTTTGACCTGGGTGCCCGTGGTCACGTCCGCGACCTTCTGCACCCAGCTCTCCGCACGCATCGAGATGACCGAGATGCGGCGCTCGTCCAGTTGGATTGTCCCGGGCGCCCGCACCAACGTCCGGATCACGCGCCGTGACGCGGGTTCGGATTTGACGCCAGTACGCTGGATCTTCCCTGGCGAAAGCTTCACCGATCCGTCGTCGCTGTCCTCGCCCTCATAGACCGGGATGTAATCCATCCCCATCGAATCTTTTTTCGGCGTCGGCGACGTATCCGGCAGTCCCATCGGATTGCGGTAGTATTTGATTTTACGCTCCGTAGTGCCACCGGCGGATGTTGTCGCTGGCGACAGCGTGTCCGGAGCCGCCTCGTCAAAACTGACGTCGGCGCCCACCGACACGCCCCGATAGTCGCGGCCATCCCCGGTCTTCCTGGGCGTCAGCGAATACGCAGGCTTGCCGTCCGGATCCTGAAAATAGATCGGCGCGGAATTTCCTTCCGCCACTGCGGGTGTAACGATGGCGATGCCGGGTACCAGCGGCCGCTGTGCGCCCGCGACGAATCCAATGCCTGCTGCCGCGATCAACGCGGCAGCAACGCTTATGAGAACAGCGCGGGTCATTTCTGCGCCGTGATGACGAGCTTGTTCTCGACGGTGCCGGTCTCGCCCTGAACCTTGGCGCCGAGCGAAAGCTGCCAGCGCCCCGCCATTCCGAACGTCGCCTTGAACCTGTAGCTGCCCGGCTCCGCGCCCGGAGCAGGCACGATCTTCGTCGCCATCTCCTGCATGCCGTCCGGGGCCATGTCGAGACGGGTCGCGAAGATGACAGCATCTGGCACCGGCTTGCCGGTCTTCGTGTTCATCAGTCGGACGGTGATGACCTTGTCGGGCCCGGCTTGGACGGTCTTATCGACCAGCTCAAACCTGTAGTCCTTGATGTCCGCCAAAGCGGCCGTGCTTGCGCCACCGATTGCGGCAGCGATCAGCGCAGCCTGCAAGGCGTGCGCGAAGTTAAACGTCTTCATGTTCGTAGTCCTCGATTGTCCTAGGTCTGCCGCAAGGCGGCATGCGGCATCTGCGCGAACTTGCGTCCACGCGGCAGCAATCGGCGCTTAAGCGCCGGTCAGACCAAGTTTCGAGGGGGGTGATCCGGCGGAGAACCGTCGAGGCCATCGGCAATCCGATCGTCGAAAGCCGTGAGCGGACAGTGTACTGGCAGAGGCGCTCGGATTCCGATTGCCACAGGAGGCTGCGCCTGTGCAACGCCCACCGCGCACATCGCACGAAGCGGACAATCCTGGCAATCGTTGCTCTTTTGTGTCTCCGGACAGCAAGGCATGTCGGCGGACATTGCCGACATATCGCTCATCTCGGCAGCCGACAGCCGCTTCGCCGCCGCTGGCGTGACCAGCGGCGAAGCAACAAGCCCGGCAATCGCAAAGATCGCGAGCAAACGACCAATGAACCGACAAAAATTCATAGTCCAATATCCCACAGGATCATGGACTTGGGAAGGCCCATCGCATCACAAACCCGCCATAGGCGGAAAACGATCAGATCACAGCTACCAGCGGCATGGTTAAAAGATCAGTCTCAACGAGCGATATCGCCGCCGATGAACCGCATGTACGTTCGCCGGCTGGAGGCGTCGAAAAGAACGACGTTATAGGGATCGAACCGGCTGCCCTCCATCCCCGGTGATCCCAAAGGCATGCCGGGAACCGCCAATCCGACCGCGTTTGGGCGTTCCTTCAATAGTCGTCGCAGGGCCGCTGCGGGTACATGACCTTCAATGACGTATCCATCCGCCTCCGCCGTATGACATGCCGCGAGGTCGGCAGGTACGCGAAGGCGTTTCCGGACCGCATGAAGATCCGCCGTTTCCTCGATCGTCACGGTGAAACCAGCTTCTTTGAGATGGCGCACCCAACCCGAGCAGCAACCGCAATCTGGATCCTTATGAACCAAGACAACGGTTTCCGCAGCGGAGGTAGCGCTGTCTGGAAAAGCCAGTAGCGCGGCTGTGAGCCCCAGAACACTCCTGCGAGTCAAAACGGCTGGATATTTGCCTGAGATATCCATGTCGCGGGTCCGTACTTCGTTGGCCATCGAGACTACTCCAAACATTTCTTCCTCCGAACAAACTTCTAACTGACCGATGTCGAAACCGATTCCTCACTGGATTTGGACGCCGCGGGTTGCTTGTCCAGATCCTTGGACCACGATCGGTAGTAGGCGACGGCCGTCATGAGCGCGATTCCAGACACACTCACGATCATCTGCGCGAGAAGCGAGTCGGAGATCAGTTCGAGAAGGAAATGACCGACGAAGGAGAGAAACACTCCGACGCAGAACACCTCCAATGAACGCTGACCGCAGATGATCAGTGGGCGAAGCCAGCGCGAGGTCAACCCGGGCCAACTGAAGGGGAGAAACCGAACGACCAGAATGGCCAAGGCAACGAAGTGCAGAACCCGATATGGCGCGAGGTTTGTCTTGTCGTTAGGATTGAATGCGCCCAACAGCCCCTCAGGGATTTGTTTTCCAAGCGGCCCGACGTAACCTGCAACCGTCATAAGCAGCGCAAATCCCAGATATACGAAACAGATCGATATGATCGCGGGCGACCGAATGAATCTCTGCAGCCGCGACGCTCCACCGAGCGCGCTCCAGGCCCCAAGCACGAAGAGGAGTTGCCATGTAAACGGGTTGAAATACCAAACACCCGATGGGTACGCGGAAAGATTCCACCCGAATTGGCGTGCAGCGAAATAGAGGACGAGCGAGCTCGCGATTGCAAGGTCTGGCCGCCGAAGCATCAGCCACAATTGCAGCGGAAATGCTGCCATCAGAACGATATAGAGCGGGAGAACGTCGAGATTCAAAGGCTTGAATTTGAGCAGCAGGCCTTGCATTAAGGTCAGCATCGGACGGTCGATCAACCCTGCAACGTTGAATTCATCCACAAGGTGAGAATGATTGTAGGCTTCCGCGACCCAGCCGATTGCCGCGATATAGAAAACGAACAGCAGCACGTGCGCGATATACAATTGCCAAACGCGTTTTATTAGGCGAGCGGTTCCTGCAACGAAGCCTTGAACGAGCATGCTCTTGGCGTAGACAAATGCGGCCGTATAGCCGGAAATGAAGACGAAGATATCCGCTGCGTCGCTGAAGCCATAATTTCTGGTCGTGAGCCACGCGACCGCGTTATTCGGGACGTGATCGAGAAAGATTGCCCAGTTCGCAAGGCCGCGGAAAAGATCGAGGCGGAGATCACGGCCTTTGGCAGGAAGGAAAGCACGAATTGTCATGAAAACTCTTGGCGACGGTTTCAGAAAGGCGAGGACGTTTACGTTTGTGACGACCCGACCGGGGAAAGGCACTTCGTCTCGAACGATAGCCCGATCAGACGCTAGACATCGATCTAGCGCCTGATCGATTGTCAGCTCATCTAGCCTGCCATGGCGCGGCAGCTTCCCGCGCACTGCTTGCAGGCCTTGACGCAATCGTCCATGCCGCCGATGCGTTCGCAGTCCTTCGCACACTCGGTGCAAATTCCCGCGCACTCGCCGCAGACGTGCTTGTGGTGAGGCGTATTTAGCAACATGAAATGAGCGGCCGTGCGGCAGATCTCGGCGCAGGCCATCATAAGCCTGAAGTGCTGGGGTTCGATATGTTTGCCCCCAGTTTCCAGACAATGGGTCATGGCTGTTCCGGTCTCACTTTCGATGAGCCGGGCATGAAATGCGTTCGCCAGACCAACAATTACCCCACGCGAAACAGCGACCAGGCAATTTCGATACGAATACACTCCGGTCGGCGCAGCAACCATCTCGCGGTAGGTTCGAACTGCTTTCACCGTGGGATCGATGCCCTGCAAGATAACCGAAAGCGTATCTCCACCCGCCATGTTGGCCAGCTTCGCGATCTGGCGAATGTCACCACTGGTCGCTCGCCTGATCGGAAACCGTCTTTGCGCGAAGGCTTTTTCCATAACTGTTCTGGTGCCGCCGCTCCCACCCGCACTTGTCATCGGTAACTCCACCTTGTTTAGAGCAGTCGATCCAGCGATCGTATTCGATGGTCGGACTGCCGCCGCGACGTCGGATCAGCTCAAGGGTCGCTCCCTTGCAGAGCTTTCACCCAATTCGGCGCGGCGGCCTAGGAACCGCCGCGCCGAAGAGCCGTCACTTTCCTTTTTGCATCTTCGTGATCGTGATTCCGGCGGTAGTGCGTTCGGCTTCAAACTGCACTTTGTCGCCAACCTTCACTTGCTTCAGCATCGCAGGATCCTGGACACGAAAAACCATCGTCATCCCGTCTTCATTCATGTCGAGGCTCTTGATCGGACCGTGCTTGAGGGTGATCTTTCCCGCCGATTCGTCGATTTTCTTCACTTCGCCATTGACCATTGCCGCTTGAGCAACGGCGGATACTGCCGTAAAGGCCAGCGAGAGAGCGAGGGCTACGGCTGCGATTTTATTGATCTTCATGGTTCTTTCCTTTCGGCTGGATGGATTTCGCGCGTCACTTGACGACGATCGTGCCGACCATGCCCGCTTCCCGATGCCCGGGAATCAGACACGAGTATTCGAACTCGCCGGCCTGGGTGAATTTCCAGACGATCTCGTCCGTCTTCTTTGGAGCAAGCCGCTTGCCATTCGGATCATCGTGCTCCATGTCAGGATTCTTCTTCATCGCCTCACCATGCTTGAGGTTCTCCGCCGTTGTGGCGAGGATGAATTCGTGGTCGAGTTCGCCATTGTTACGCAGCACAAACTTGATCTGCTCGCCCTTCTTCACCTCGACTTTCGCCGGCATGAACATCATCTTGCCGTCCATCTCGCCCATCGTTACTTGAACAATCCTGGCAGGCTTTTTCAGGTCGCCGGGCTCGCCGGCCGAGAAACCTTCGTGACCGTGACCTGCAGGTCCCGCGCCCGCCCAGGCGGATGCGGACAGGACCACCGTCGCAAACAGCGCGATGCCAGTTTGATGCTTCTTCATTTTTCGGTTCCTTTGTTGATCGTACGCTTCAGTCTTCCCGTTGCCGCCTACATCCCCTTCATGCCTTTCATTCCCTTCATCGCTTTCATCTCGGTCGGCTTGGCCGACTCTTTCGGCTTGTTCTGCCGCGGTGCTTCAGCCGGTGGCGCGTCGACCTTGTAGGCGACAGTACCCTTCGGATAATCATAGGGACCGGGATCCTTGTAATCGTCGCGGCCCAGTCCCTCGCGGATCTTCATGACGGAGAACATGCCGCCCATTTCGATCGGCCCGAATTGGCCGGAACCGGTCATCATCGGCAGCGTGTTGTCCGGCGCGGGCATTTCCATTTCGCCCATCGCCATCCCGGTCGACCCCATCACCATGGCGTCCGGCGCCAGCTTGCCGACTGCTTTCGCCAGATCCTTCTTCGAGACACCGATCATGTTGCGCATGTCGTGGCCCATCGCGTTCATGGTGTGGTGCGACTTGTGGCAGTGGAACGCCCAATCGCCGGGATTGTCGGCGACGACGTCGAACGCCCGAACCGCACCGACCGGAACGTCGGTCGTGGTCTCCGGATACTGAGCGCTTTCCGGCACCCAGCCGCCATCGGTGCAACTCACGACGAACTTATGTCCGTGAAGATGGATGGGATGATTGGTCATGGTGAGATTGCCGATCCGAACGCGCACGCGATCGTTGAGGCGCACCGGCAGCGGATCGATCCCGGGAAACACCCGGCTGTTCCAGGTCCACATGTTGAAGTCGGTCATCTCGTTGACCTTCGGCAAATAGGTGCCGGGGTCGATCAGGTAGGTGCTCATGATGAAGACGAAATCGCGGTCGACCGGGCGGAATGACAGATCACGTGGGTGCACCACGATCATGCCCATCATGCCCATCGCCATCTGCACCATTTCATCGGAGTGCGGGTGGTACATGAACGTCCCGCTATGCTTCATCTGGAACTCGTAGACGAAAGTCTCGCCAGGTTTGATGTGGGGCTGGTTGAGACCGCCGACTCCATCCATACCGCTTGGCAAGAGCACGCCATGCCAATGCACGGTGGTATGTTCCGGCAATTTGTTGGTGACGAAGATGCGGAGCTTGTCGCCTTCTACGGCCTCAATGGTGGGACCCGGAGATTGGCCGTTGTAGCCCCAGAGATGAGCCTTCATGCCTTCGGCAAATTCGCGCACCACGGGCTCGGCAACCAGATGAAACTCCTTCCAGTCACCGTTCATGCGCCATGGCAACGACCAGCCGTTCAGTGTCACCACCGGCCGATAGTCGGGACCGGACGTGGGATGTAACGGTGGCTGCATCGTCACCTTGTCCATGATCGGTGCTTCCGGGATGCTGGCCGCCTGCACACGGCCGCTCACGGCGCTGGCACTGACCAGCGCCGCCGTTCCGAGAAATCCTCTTCGCGATAGCATGCTCATCTCCTTCAGTGGCCGCCGCCACTCCCGCCCGCTTGGGCGGTGGTAGTCGGGCGTGATTCATTTTGTGTGTCTCCAGAGCCGCCACCGTTGATAGCGGTCGTCAAATCGGATTGCGCCAGCCAGAAATTGCGCTTGGCATCGATGGCGGCCCGCAACACCGCGATTCTCTGTCGTGTCTCGACCAAAAGCGCGAACACGTCGATCTGCATGCTGGAAAACCGCAATTGCATTTCTTCGGTGATGATCTTGCGCAGCGGCAGCACTTCACGCTGATACTGTCCGGCAATGTCGTAGGTCGAGCGGTAGACGCGGTATGCGTCTCTCGCCTCCGAGCGGACATTGACCGCCTTTTCGGTCAGGCGATTGAACGCCTGATTGTAAATCGCAGTCGCCTGCCGGACGCGCACTTCGCCGCCGTCGAAGATCGGGATCTGAAACTGGATATCGAAGCCACGCTCGCGGAACGGTGCGCCTTCAGGATCCTGGGTTTTTCTGGATATTCCCGCTACATCGAAAAGCGTGACGAACCGCGTGGCTTCCGTGAGATTGAGAGATTTGGCCAGCGCATCTAGTTGGATCCGGGTGATCTGAAGATCAATGCGATGACTGACGGCATCCATCTCAATGGAAGGAAGCGCAGAGGGGCGTCGCGGAAGCACCGGCAAGGTATCCGGCAGCCGGAAACCGAGATCGCTTCCCCATAGACCCATGAGCCGGGCCAGCCGTTCGCGCGAACTGGTCGCCTCTTGCCGCGTGGAAGCAAGATCCGCTGTCGTTTCGGCGTAGAACGCTTGCTCGCGGGCTTGATCGAGCTTGTTGAGTGAACCGGTCTCTCCGAGCTTCTGGGCAAGCTTGGCGGTGGACTCCGCCGTCGATTTAGCGTCGGTGAGCAGGCCAACGAGTTCGTTGGCCGCGACCGTTCGATAATATGACCGTCGGACATCAGCCGCGAGCCTCAGCGTTTCAAGCACGGCTCGCAGTTGCGCCTGCTGGAAGCGTTGACGCGCAATCTCGGAGCGGAACGGAAGCGTCGCCAACGCCAGAATATCGCCCACGACCTGACGTTCGATCTCGACAGCGCCGTTGCCCGCAATCCGCGAAATCGAGAAAGTTGGATTGGGTGGAAGGCTCTCCTGAACGAAATCAGCTTCCGCCAGCGCCAATTCATTGTAGGCGGCTTGAAGACCTCTGTTGTTTAGCAGAGCAACCTGAACCGCAGTGTCCACGGTCAATGGGCGGCGAAGCAACCGTTGCACCGCGCTGCGAGCCCACTCCGCATCTTCGCCGCTGCGGATAGACACAACATCCTTTTTGATTGTCTCACCCGCAACATCGGCGACGACTGCCATTCCACCATCGGGTGAAAAGGTTGCGCATCCTGATAGCGCAAACATTGAAATAACCGCGGCCACACACGCCGCCTTCGATCGGAACGGATTCGCAACAACAACCAACGGTACGATCTGGAGAGTTCGGTTCATCGTGCGCTCCTATTGCCCGGACTTCGGTTTCGGGGCGACGCTGTCGTTCTGCTTACGCCAGGAGGACGGCGTCGTCGGGCGCAAGCTCGCATACGGAGCAACCGTCGAGCGGTAGCCAACGCGAGCGACTTTCACACTCGGATCAGCCGGATCCTGCCCGTTCACGGCGAGTGGGACCGCGCACCCCGACACCACGCCGCCGATAGCCAACAAAGCCAAAGCTACGGCACCGCTATTTCTCCTTTGATAGATTTTGCAGACCACCGAGTGAACGGCGGCGAAGTTCGCCCCAAACTGCGCAAGCATGATGTTTTCCTGAACTGCCGATGATCCATAGGTCCGCGAGCCCTCAGCGGGTGCGGCCACGTCATTTCGTCAGATCAGAAAATGGGAGGGCGGTAATGCCGAGGGGGCGCGTTGTCGGCGAGATGCCGATAGGTCTCGGACTCAGAACGCAACTTCGGAGGAGAGGGGTCACTGATTTCCACGAGGGCTGCAGGCAATGCACTGATGCACACCATACCGCAGCATTTCGTTCCGGAAGACTTGTGGTGATCGTTCGCAGGGGCCGGTGTTTCGTCAGCGATCAATGCTTGACTGTCAGGACTGTGCGATTTGCTGAAATGGCTATGTCCACCGGAACGTTCGTGGGCGTGGCCGTCCTTATGAACGTGCTCCGAAGTGCTGTCGCCGGATTGATGAACGTGAATGATCCCGGACTCGTAGCTCGCGTCCGTGAGGCACGGCGCCACACGAGACCCATCGCTCAATGCAAACGAGAGGCCCGGCGCCGATACGCAAAGCAAATAGACCAAGGCGAGCAACCATCCCGCCCTCAATCGCTTCGCTTTGGTCAAACGCACGAACATCTAGCCCTTTGTCTCGCAACTTGAGCACTCGGTATCATGGCAAGCTTACGAGGAAACCATTCCCCCGCCAAGCGCGAACATCCGATGTGATAAAGTTCCGTTGCCTGCCCTCATCGGTCCGCTCGCCCGACAACCGCCATGAGTTCAGCGATCTTCTTGCGCTGATCGGCTTTATCGCCGCTCGCAATCGCGTGCTCCACGCAATGGGATACGTGATCTTTCAGGACTTCTTCTTCGACGCGCCGCAGTGCGGCACGAACTGCGGAGATCTGCGTTACGATATCGATGCAGTAGCGATCTTCATCCACCATTTTGGCGAGACCGCGGACCTGACCCTCGATGCGGCTTAGCCGTTTTTGGCAGGAACTCTTGATGTCTTTTCGCATGCCGATTATATACCCATACCAGGTATAGGTTGCAACCGCCGAGAGAGATTTAGATGACCAAATCCGGAAAAGCAAAATCGGACGAAGTAGCTAAGGGTTCCGGGAGCTGTTGCTCGCCCAAGACAACGACCGCTGCACCCGCGACTGCTGGAAAGTCCGGATGCTGCGGCGGAGACCAGAACCACTCCGGCCAACATGGGCATGACGGTCATCGTCGAAATGACGACTCCGGTCCTTCGACTGTCGTAGATCCGGTCTGCGGGATGAGTATAGATCCGGAGACGAGCAAGCACCGGTTCGAGCAACACGGCCATATCTATCATTTCTGCTCGGCGAGTTGCCGGACGAAATTCGCGGCCGCTCCCGAGCAGTACCTCGACAAGTCCCGACCGCAGGCGGACGTACCAGAAGGGACGATCTACACCTGCCCGATGCATCCCGAAATCCGCCAGACCGGACCCGGGAACTGCCCCATCTGCGGAATGGCGTTGGAGCCCGAGCTGGCGACCTTGGAGGCCCAGCCCAATCCCGAACTGGCCGACATGACCCGGCGCTTCTGGGTGGGGCTTGGGTTGGCTTTGCCGGCCGTTATTCTGGAGATGGGCGGCCACCTGGTTGGCAATTACGGCTGGGTTGACCAGACCTTGTCGAACTGGATTCAACTCGTCTTTGCGACACCCGTAGTTCTCTGGGCGGGTTGGCCGTTCTTCGTGCGCGGCTGGCAATCTCTGGTAACGCGCAACCTGAACATGTTCACCCTGATCGCGATGGGCGTCGGTGTCGCCTATGCCTACAGCGTCGTCGCGACTGTTGCGCCTGGCATATTCCCGCCAACGTTCCGCGGCCACGATGGCGCGGTGGCGGTGTACTTCGAAGCCGCCGCAGTGATCACCGTCCTGGTCCTTCTCGGCCAGGTGCTGGAGTTGCGTGCCCGTGAGGCAACGTCCGGAGCAATCAAAGCCCTCCTTGATCTCGCGCCGAAGACCGCGCGGCGCATCGACGATAGTGGCGCTGACCATGAGGTCCCGCTCGACAGCCTGAACGTGGGCGACAAGTTGCGCGTCCGTCCGGGAGAGAAAGTGCCGGTGGACGGCGTCATCATTGAAGGACGTTCATCGCTCGACGAATCTTTGGTAACCGGCGAATCCATGCCCGTCACAAAGGAGACAGGCGGCAAGGTGATCGCGGGGACGCTCAATCAATCCGGTAGCTTCGTGATGCAGGCTGAGAAGGTCGGGCGCGAAACGCTGCTTTCTCAGATCGTGCAAATGGTCGCGCAAGCGCAACGTTCGCGTGCGCCGATCCAGCGCCTTGCCGACCAAGTCGCCGGTTGGTTCGTGCCAACGGTCATCGCCGTAGCACTTGTCGCCTTTGGTGCCTGGACGCTCTTTGGCCCCGAACCGCGCGTGGCATTTGGCTTGGTCGCAGCCGTGAGCGTTCTGATCATTGCCTGCCCCTGCGCGCTGGGCCTTGCCACGCCCATGTCCATCATGGTCGGTGTCGGGCGTGGTGCCCAGGCCGGCGTGCTGATCAAGAATGCCGAAGCCCTCGAGCGCATGGAGAAAGTCGATACGCTTGTGGTCGACAAGACGGGAACGCTGACGGAAGGGAAACCGAAGGTCGTCTCGATCATCCCCGCCTTTGGTTTCGAAGAAACTGACATTCTGCAGCTGGCGGCCAGCGTCGAACGGTCGAGCGAGCATCCGCTCGCCGACGCGATCGTGCGTGCCGCCGGGGAGCGAAACCTCAACTTGAGCACGGTAGAGGAATTCGACTCGCCGACGGGCAAGGGCGTGACCGGCAAGGTCGACGGCAAGACCGTCCTGCTGGGCAACGCAAATTTCGTGAAGTCCCAAGGCATCGAAACACAGTTGTTAGACGCGCATGCTGAACGGCTGCGCGGAGACGGTGCGACGGTCATCAATATTGCGATCGATGGTAAGTTAGCGGGAATCTTCGCCATTGCCGATCCGGTAAAGCAATCGACGCCGGATGCCCTGAAGGCACTGGCAGCAGAAGGCATCAAGGTGATCATGCTGACTGGAGACAACCGGACTACAGCGGATGCGGTCGCAAGACAGCTTGGCATTCCGGAGGTCGAGGCAGAAGTCCTTCCGGATCAGAAGAGCGCAGTGGTGAGCAAGCTGCAAAAGGCGGGGCGAATTGTCGCAATGGCTGGCGACGGCGTGAACGATGCGCCGGCCCTTGCTGCAGCAGACGTTGGTATTGCTATGGGCACGGGTACAGACGTCGCAATGGAGAGCGCCGGCGTGACGCTGCTGAAGGGCGACCTGGGCGGCATCGTTCGCGCTCGTCGTCTATCTCAAGCAACGATGCGAAATATCCGGCAGAACTTAGTCTTTGCCTTCATCTACAACGCAGCTGGGATTCCGATTGCTGCAGGTCTCCTTTATCCGAATTTCGGCTTGCTGCTTTCTCCGATCATAGCTGCAGCGGCCATGGCGCTCTCTTCGGTGAGCGTTGTCGCAAATGCGCTGCGGCTGCGCGTGACCGACATATAGTCGTGCTGGCAGAGCCAATGAAATTCACTCTGTTGAAGGCGACGCGTCAGGTTATTTCGCGAACCGGCTACAGCCATCGGAAGGAAAACGCATGAGAACTTTCCAAGCGCGTGCAGCAACGGCCATCCGACATCGGCGCGCTGTGCAGACTTGTGCTGAGGTCGTGGATGCTATGGCGGTAACAGGGAATTTCTCGACAAGCAACCGTAAGAGGTTTTACACACAGCCGCAGTGATGGCGGAACGCGCAGTACCATGCGCCTCATTCCTCATCCGCCCCACCGATCCGTGCGTGCCAAGCCCCGATGCTCAATTGACTCGTTTGCGCCATCATCGAACGCTGTTGCGTCTTCGGACCAGCTGGAGGGCTGGGGCAAAGGAGCGCTGACACGAGCCCTTACGAGTTGATTAGTTCATCACCTCACGATCGAGGAGGTGTTCGGATCGCTAACCTAATGCCCACCAGCGGCAGAGGACGACCACCCCTGCGCCGCCGCACCAATTACAGCGAGAGTCGCCGTGGTTCCGTCTGCCTCGCCTTTTCCAAAATCACCCTCCGTCTGCGCCATGGCGTTGGTGACGTGCGCGAAGCACACCACGGATCGCCGCATGGCAGTCGCGAATGCGTACAGGGCAACGGCTTCCATCTCGACGGCGAGGACGTCATAAGCCCAAGCGGCATCGATTGCGGATTCCGTCTCGCGATAAGCAGCATCGGTGGTCCAGGTCGCTAAGGCCATCTGCGATGGATCTCGTCAATGACATACGAATGGGCATGAGCTTCGGCGGAGCCTCGAAGATGCGGATGATTGCTGGGTAGATTCGGATGCTCATGCGGCAATATTTGCAGATCTTCTACGGGCCAGAACTTGATCGCAAGGGCCAGTCCTGCGAATGTCAGAGCTGCCAAAGCCAACAGTGTTGGCACTATCCCAGCAACTGAACTCAGCCAACCAGCGATTGGATAAGTTAGCAGCCAGCAAGCATGTGAAAGCGCAAACTGTGCAGCGAATACCGCCGGTCGGTCCGAAGGATGTGCCGAACGACGGAGCAGTCGACCGGATGGAGTCATGACCGCTGAGTAAGCTACGCCCAATAGGGTCCATGCAGCCAGCAAGCTGGGCCATATGAAAGAGGAGTTTCCCGCGGTCCCCGATGACAAAGACAGAACGGCAGCGAAGCCGAGCAGCGTTACGCCGAGCATTCCAGCAGCTGGAATCATGACCTGACGGTCCGCGATCTGATCCAGCAGCCGCGGCAACGCCAATGCGGCTGTCATCGATCCGCCCCCAAAACACGCCAGTGCAATGGCGACATCACTATCGGTGCCGCCGAGCAATCCTCGCACCACGACGACCGTATTGACGATGACCATGGCGCCAGCCGCTGCGACCGAGAGATTGAGGGCAAGCAGCCCCCTCAAACGTGGCGTCGCAAGATAGATGCGAATACCGCGCGTGGTGTTTTCATAGATGCCACCCCTACGTTCCGCGGGCGCCGGCTCGGGAATCGTCACCGAAAGAACCAGCGCTGCCGAGCAGAAGAAGCCGACGACAGTCCAAGTGAAGAGCCAATTGAAGCTGATGACCGTCAGCAGCGCGGCTGCCAACATCGGGCTCAGCAGGCTTTCCATGTCATAAGCTAGACGAGAAAGCGACAATGCCCGTGTGTATTGGCCTTCATCGGGGAGAACGTCCGGAATCGTGGCTTGAAATGTCGGTGTAAAAGCCGCCGACGCCGACTGCAGAATTGAAATCAGCAAGTAGACCTGCCAAACCTGATCGACGAACGGTAACGCCAGCGCGACAGTCGCGCGCGCAAGATCCATCGAAACCAGAAATGCGCGACGCGGAAGGAAATTGGCAAATCCACCGACCACTGGCGCTATGCCGACATAGGCGATCATCTTGATGGCAAGCGCCGTGCCGAGCACGACTCCCGCCTTGTCGCCAGCGATCTTGAAGGCCAGCAACCCCAGCGCGACGGTCATCATTCCGGTGCCGATCAGGGCAACGACCTGGGCGGCAAACAGGTGCCGATAAATTCGATGGTTGAGAACGGACAGCATGCAATAATTCCTTCGATGCCCATTCAGCAGCACGGCTAAGTATTCTCGCCGTCCGGCGATAATTCCCCCCGGTTACAGGCGACGACCGTCGTCATCTCGAGCGGCTGGATATGCAACTCTTTAGCGGAAACTGCGTGCTCGCAGGCTCAACGAAACCGCTTGCCATCCCATTGCATCTTATGGCGGCAAAACAACCCGTCTCGGCTGCAATTGACGTCGATCGACGGCACACCTGAGTCGATCGACATATCGATCTCGAAGACGTTCCCTCGCCATACCTCGCGAAGCGCGCCTGCTCTGGAAATGAAAACACGATGAAGGCAGCCTTTCGGCGAGCATAGCGCTTGGCTATTGGAGCACCTGAACTGATCAAAGTGAATTGCGATGAACTCTTCGCCCCTCGAGCCCATAATGTATCGCAGATACCCCGTTCGAACATTTATCGCGTCGTCCATGCAGAGACGCTGCGCCGCTTTGAACGCCTTGTGAATCGCTGGCGGCAGCTGTTGCAGGCGTTCATCTGAGAGCGGGGAGAATTTGCCCTGTGCCATTCCTGCCGCGCGCGCATTTGCTCCGGTTACGGTCAGACACACCATGAGTACGATGAATAAATGCAGCATTGCATCCTCCTACAGTCTAGCAGAATCGGCCCCCTAAGTCAGATCAGTTCGAACACCACGCCGAGCCTCTTTTCCGTCATCCAAATAACTCGACAAGCTCGCCGAAACTCGTCTGCGGCAATTACAAGAGTAAATTTCTTCGGAACTGCTGCTGGGCCCCTAATTTCCAGCAAGGCTCCAGTGGAACTGAGACTCCGGACTGTGCAGGAGATCGCCACATCTCCGAAAGAGATTATGCCGGCTCTAAAAACTTTCCTCCGTTCATGATATCCCAAGACCGACACCGCGTTTGTCTAATCGACTTTCTTCTCCGCCTTCTCGCCTAGTTTGACGATGTCGCCCTTCGTGAACAGAATCCCTTGTAGCTCCGCACGCCAGTCCGGCTTTTTTCGGAGAAGAAATTCGAGGTTCATTCCGAAATGTTTGAACTCCTCCTTCTGCGCGTTTGCCATAATCGCCTTGGCGTTCTTGTCCTTTTCGACAGAGATTCTCTGTTCGTACCAACTGATGGCTTCCGCCTCCTCGATCAGAGATGTGATCATCCGCGCGAAAGTACGAGTTTCCTGTGAAAGCTCTTCCGGCGGCTCGTGATACTGATCGAAACCCATCTGCTTTCCTTCCGTTGAAACAAAACTGCTTGCAGTTCTTCCACATCATTAAAGTTTGGGCGGCGCCAACAGGCGCAAGGCGTTTATGGTCACCAGAACCGTAGCGCCAGTATCCGCGAGAATGGCCGGCCACAGACCCGTCAAACCGACGACCGTCGTCACGAGGAATACGACCTTCAAACCAAGTGCGACAGCAATGTTCTGCTTGATGTTGATCATAGTGCGCTTTGACAGATCGACCATCGCCGCGACGTCTGCGACGCGACCGTGAAGCACAGCGGCGTCGGCGGTCTCGAGCGCGACGTCGGTGCCTCCGCCCATGGCGATGCCAACATCTGCGGCGGCCAGCGCGGGGGCATCGTTGATGCCGTCTCCAATTTTCGCAACTGACCAGCCCGCTTTCTGAAACTGAGCAACGATCCTCTGCTTGTCCTCAGGCAGCAATTCCGCCTGAACCTCGATTCCAAGACGCTCGCCGATTGCATTTGCCGTTCTGCGATTATCTCCAGTCAGCATGACCGTCTTGATGCCCATCTCGGTCAGTGCCTTCAGGCCTGCTCTTGCGTCCGGTCGGACCTCGTCGCGCATCGCGATTGCGCCAGCCACTTCATGCCCGACCAGAACGATGGAAACCGTCTTTCCCTCATGATTGAGCGCAGAAATCTGCGTCCTTTGCTCTGGTGTCATCGGAGCCCGTTCACCAGCGGCCTTCGGAGATCCGACGAACACCTCAACCCCCTCCACCTTAGCACGAACGCCTACTCCGCCCATCGCGTTGGCGTCGGACGTCGGCGGCAACGATAGCTCCCGCTCGGTTGCTTTCGCTAGAATGGCTGTGGCGAGGGGGTGGCTCGAACCCAACTCGAGCGCGGCGGCAAACCGCAATACGTCCGTTTCGGTGCGTCCATAGCCGATGATGTCCGTGACCTGGGGCTTACCGGCGGTCAATGTCCCGGTCTTGTCAAAGCACGCGACGGTGATCTTGCCGATCTGCTCGAGTACGGCGCCGCCCTTCATCAAGAGCCCCCGCCTTGCCCCTGCGGATAAGCTTGCGGCAATGGCGGCCGGCGTCGAAATCACCAGCGCGCATGGGCAGCCAATCAGGAGGATGGCAAGCCCCTTATAAATCCAGTTACTCCAGACACCGCCGAACAGGAGTGGCGGGACGACGGCGATCAAGGCCGCAACAACCACCACACCGGGGGTGTAGTACCGGGAAAAGCGATCAATGAAGCGCTCTGTCGGAGCCTTCGATTCTTGAGCTTCCTCGACTAATCGGACGACACGCGCGATCGTATTGTCGGAAGCTGCGGCCGTGACGCGCACACGCAGCAAGCCATCACCGTTGACGGTACCGGCAAATACGATTTCCCCAGGTCCCTTTCGGACCGGTGTGCTTTCGCCGGTCACCGGCGCTTCGTCGATCCCGCTTTCTCCAGAAAGGATGACGCCGTCGGCCGGGATGCGATCGCCGGGTCGGATTTGGATGATCGCTCCGACCGAAAGACTGTCCGCCTGCACCTCGCGAACCAACCCATTTTCTTCCAGCCGGGCCGTTTTCGGAACAAGCTTGGTCAAGTCCTGGATGCTGGCACGGGCGCGACTTGCGGCCACGCCTTCCAAGAGTTCGCCAATCAGGAACAGGAAGACAACAGTCGCGGCCTCTTCGGTTGCTCCAATGATCACCGCACCCACGGCGGCGACTGACATCAACATTTCGATCGAGAATGGCGTGCCAGCCCGCGCTGCAGATAGCGCGCGCTTCGCGATTGGAACGAGCCCGACCATCATGGCGAAAAGGAATGCCCAACGCTCTGTAGCAGGAAAGAATTTGCCCAGTAGAAAAGCCGAGGCCAAGGCCAAGCCGCACGCAATGGTGAGCATCCCCTTGCGGGTTCGCCACCAAGCCTGGTTGCTCGAACCGGCCCCATCAACGTGCGAATGGAGTTGGTCGTAAGAAGCCGGGAGCGTTCCATCATCCGTCTCATCACCAGCGGGCTTGGCTGCAAGCTCTTCCACGCGCGTGATTCGATAGCCCAAATCCGAGATCTGGTTTTGAATCTTTTCGTTTTCCGCTTTACCGTCATGACTAACTGTCACCGTGCCCCGAGGTACTGAGACCGTTACGTCGCCAACACCGGGCATCCGTTGCAGGGCGTTTTCGATCTTCGTGGCGCAAGAGGCACAGTCCATCCCCTCGACACCGAGGCGCAAACTGCGTGGGGTGCCGGCCATGGGCGGGCTTTTGGTTGTGTGGCTGATCATGTTTTGCCTTCTTTGCGCAGCCTTTTATATAACGCCGCGACGGCGTCGGAAAAATTGATCGCCGAGTTCTGAGCGCAGTGATCTTCGAGGAAATGCAACTGGTTTACGAGATCGAACGTGACCGGATTGAGGTCGAGTTGTTCATCGACACCGCTGGGTCTGCTCGACAGAATTCCACTCATGAAGCCTTGTGCCCAAGCCAGATAGTCGCGACGAAGGATAGGGTTGGATCTAATATCAATGCTGAAACGCTGACACGTCGTTGCGCCCAGCCCGACAATCTTGGCTTGGGAAGATTGCGCCTGAACTGCAGACCATGAACCAGCGGCTGTCAGGAAAAACATTCCCACGGTCCATGGGAAGCACAAACGAAAGACGCTTGGGAGAGCGGAGCATATGGTGCGATGCGCCGGATTCTCTGGGCCGATGGGACGAAAGCCTGACCTTATCGCCATGAACCGCTATCCTCGTTTAATCATCCTATTTCTTGAATTTCGCCTGGCCTGATTTTCCGTCGGCTGTCTTGATGGTCAGCGTGATCGTCGCGCCCGCGGCAATCGGGGCCTTTGCCTCGCCCTTCAATGCGTTCTCTCCCGATGGCGCAAGTGTGACCGTCTCGCGCCCCGCTCCCATGGCAATAAGAGCGGCGCCCGTGAAGCCCTTTGTGGAAACCGGCTTTTTGCTTTCGTCAAAGACGTTGATCATGATTGTGCTTCCGGATGTAACCAGTTCTGCTTCAACTCCTGCGACATCCTCCATCTGCCCGCCATTCGGTCCCTTTTGGCTTCCATGGGAATGTTGCGCGAAAGACGGCACCGACCAGATGAGGGACAGCACAATGATTGCAATGTATTTCATGTTGTAACTCCATTGGTTGTGGGTTGAGGTCCTTCGCCCCTCTCGCCGTTCTCACGCCGGAAAAGAACGTAGAGCGCCGGCAGGACAAGAAGCGTGAGAAGTGTCGATGAAATAATTCCGCCGATTACGACGGTCGCCAGCGGCCTTTGAACTTCTGCTCCGGCGCCGGTGGCAACCGCCATCGGCACGAAGCCGAGCGACGCAACAAGCGCCGTCATGAGGACGGGCCGCAGCCTCGTCAATGCGCCCTCTCTGACAGCATCTATGATCGCGTGACCTTCGGAGCGCAGCTTTTCGATGAAGGTGATAATCACCAGCCCGTTAAGCACGGCGACACCGGACAGCGCGATAAATCCAATGCCTGCGCTGATCGAAAGAGGAATGCCCCTAAGCAAGAGCGCAAGTATGCCGCCGGTCAATGCGAGCGGAACGCCGCTGAACACCAAGAGCGCGTCAGGCATCGAACCCAAGCTCATGAAGAGCAGCAGAAAGATCAGAAGTAGCGCGATTGGCACAACGATGGTCAATCGCTGCGTTGCGGAGACCAGTTGCTCAAACTGACCGCCCCACCCGACCCAATAGCCTGCCGGAATCTTCACTTTCTCGGCGATCTGGCTTTGCGCATCGGCAACGAACGATCCCAGGTCCCGTCCCCGCACGTTCGCGGAAACAACGATTCGGCGCTTGCCGTCCTCGCGACTGATCTGATTGGGGCCCGGCGCGACATCGATCTGGGCAAGTTCGGACAACGGGGCGTATCTGATCTGGGCGAGCGGAGAATTTCCCCAAACTGCGCGCGTCGTCATCGCCTTCGCCTGCCCGTCGAGCGGAGGCAGCGGTATCGGAAGCGACCTGATCGCTTCCAAATTTGTGCGCAAGCGCTCCGGAAGCCGCACAACCAGTTCGAAGCGCCGATCGCCCTCGAAAACCAGACCAGCACTCTTACCGCCGACAGCGATCTCGACGAGATTTTGAACGTCCGCGACGCTGATGCCGTAGCGCGACAACGCCGCACGATTGAGCTTGACAGTCAGTACCGGCAGCCCCGAAATCTGCTCGGTCTTGACATCGGCCGCGCCCTGGACGTTCTGTATGACAGCCTGAACCTGTGCAGCAACTTGAGCCAGAACCTCCAGATCGTCGCCGAAGATCTTGACGCCGACATCGCTGCGAACCCCCGAAATCAATTCATTGAAGCGCAACTGAATCGGCTGCGAGAGTTCGTAGCTGCTGCCCGCGATTTCTTCGGCAGCTTTCTCGATGGCTGTGACGACCTCACTCTTTGGCTTCTTCGGATCCGGCCACTGTTCACGCGGCTTGAGCATCACGTAGCCATCGGAGATCGAAGGCGGCATCGGATCGGTTGCAACTTCTGCAACGCCAGTACGGGCGAAAGTTTCCTTCACCTCAGGTATCTTGAGAAGGCGCTTCTCGAGCATTTGTTGCATCTCGAGCGACTGCGTTAGGCTTGTGCCTGGAATACGAATCGCCTGCAGGGCGACATCTCCCTCGTCCAGGCTCGGGATGAACTCGCCGCCCATTTTGGACGCCGCGAAGCCGCTAATAATGACCAGGAACGCGGCCAGGAACGCAATCATGCCGCGATGCTGGATTGACTTCGATAACAGGGGAACATAGATGCGGCGCGAGCCGCGCATGAACCAGTTCTCTTTCTCCGACACTCGGCCAGTTACCAGCAGCGCGACCGCGGCAGGTACGAACGTCATCGACAGGATGCTGGCGCCAAGCAACGCCATCAGCACCGTGAGAGCCATCGGCGTGAACATCTTGCCCTCGACGCCGGTCAGCGTGAGGACGGGCAGGTAGACGACCGCGATGATGAGAGTGCCGAACAGGCTTGGACGGATAACTTCGCGTGATCCCTCCAGAATCGTCGCGAAACGCTCTTCGCGTTTGAGAACGCGGCCCAATTTTTGCTGCTCATGCGCCAGCAAGCGCAGACAGTTTTCGACGATGATGACGGCGCCATCGATGATGATACCGAAATCGATTGCACCCAAGCTCATCAGGTTGGCGCTGACCTTGTTTTCGAACATTCCCGTGACGGTGAACAGCATGGACAACGGGATCACGAACGCCGTTGCGATCGCCGCCTTGAAGTTCCCGAGGATCAAAAACAGAATGACGATGACGAGAAGCGCACCTTCCACGAGATTCTTTTCCACGGTTGCGATCGTGGCTTCAACGAGATGGGTACGGTCGTAGATCGCGCGGGCCGTCACGCCTTCCGGAAGCGACCGGCCGATCTGTTCGAGCTTCGCGGCAACGCGCTGCGCAACCGTACGACTGTTCTCGCCGATCAGAAGCATCGCGGTGCCCAGCACCATTTCTTTGCCGTTCAGCGTGGCCGCGCCGGTTCGAAGATCCTTGCCCTCTTTCACGTCGGCAACGTCGGAAATACGAACTGGCACGCCATTGCGCGACCCGATGACCACCTGCTTGATCTCTTCGATGTTGGCGACTTGTCCGGGCGTGCGCACCAGATATTGCTCGCCGTTGCGCTCGATATATCCGGCGCCGACATTGGCATTATTGGCAGCAAGCGCGGACATGATGTCGCGAAAGCTAAGTTTGTAGGCCATCAATTGCGCCGGATCAGGAAGCACATGAAACTGCTTCTCGAAGCCGCCGATGGTGTTGACTTCGATTACGCCCGAAGTGTTTCGCAGTTGCGGTTTGATGATCCAGTCCTGAATTGTCCGCAGATCCGTCGGGGTGAATTCCTCGCCGCTGGGTTTGAGCGCTCCTGGCTTGGCCTCAACCGTATACAGATAGATTTCTCCGAGACCGGTCGAAATCGGGCCCATCGCCGTTTCGACACCCGTGGGCAGGCTGTCCTTGACCTGCTGAATGCGCTCATTGACGAGTTGTCGCGCGAAATAAATGTCGGTGCCGTCTTTAAAGACGACGGTTACCTGGCTCAGCCCGTATCGGGAAAGCGACCGAGTGTTAAGCAGGTTAGGAAGACCGCCCATACCGGTTTCGATCGGAAACGTGATCCGCTGTTCCACCTCAAGCGGTGAGTAGCCCGGGGCGCTGGTATTGATCTGAACCTGAACGTTGGTGATGTCGGGCACCGCATCAATCGGCAGGCGCGTGAAATTCCACGCTCCGAACGCTGCCATGAGCAGAGCACCGATCATCACCAGCCACCTCTGGCGGATGGAAAACGAAAGGATACCGTCAATCATTGGACTTCTCCGGACGCTTGCCGATTTCCCGGATGCGAGCGAAAGAATGGATGGGGGTTATGAACACGACGCCATCTCCCTTCCTTCCGGTCCAGGCTGCAGACGCGATGCGGTCACGAATCTCATCGGCCAGTTCGGGTCGGCACACCAGCCGGAGTTCGAGAAAATTATGATATGTGAGATCGAATTCAGACGAGACATAGGCACCGCCTTGCCCTCGTCCTCGCCCCTGACCGCGGGTTTCGGTGAATGTGAAACCCGGAAAGTCAGGCAGGTCGTGAAGCATGCGCACCACGTGCCCTTCCATGTGCGGCCTAATCAGCGCTGTTACCAGCATCATGTCGCGATCAGTGTTCATGCGAAGCCGATCCTTTCGCCATCTCTGCCTTGACGATAAAACTGTTCTGGGCGGCATAGACGTCGCCCTCCACAAGGCCGAATGCTATTTCGACGATTTCCGGGTCGCGCCCGCCGAGTTCGACATCGCGGACTTCAAACTTGTCGCCGTTGCGGACGAACACGACGGTTCGATTTTCCACTGTCTGCAGCGCGGACGATTTCACCGCGACATTCACCTTCTTCGCCGACAACGACAGCCGACCAGTAATGAATAGGCCCGGACGCAGCCGTTGATCTAAATTTAGCACGATGGCTCTCGCGATTGCGCTCTGGGTGTCGCTGCTTCCGATTGGAGCCAGATAGGCAATCTTCGTTTCGATCGGCGGACCACCGTCGGCCGGATCGACAAAAACCTGGTCGCCGACGCTGACGCGGTTCAGATCGCGGCGGTAGACAGAAAGATCCACCCAGACGGTTGACAGATCCGCGATAACAAACGCCGGCTTTTGCTCGGAAACGTATTCGCCCAGTGTGGTCTGGCGATCGATCACCGTACCCGCGAGAGACGCCTTCAGTTCATAAGGCGTAAGGCTCTGGTTGCTCTCGACGATCGCAAGAACATCGCCCTTTTGGACGCGATCGCCGACCCGCTTGCGGGTTTCGCGCACGATTCCGGGAAATCTCGGCGTGACCTGCACCAGCGATTCCTGGTTTGGCTGGACAACGCCGTTCAACAGCAGGCTATCGCGCAAGACGCCGGGTGATGCCTTGGCAAGTTCGATACCGGCTGCGGCCACTTTGGCGTCGCTCATTTCGACCCCTTCGGAATGTTCTTCCTTTTCCACCTTTTCCGTCGAGCCTGGTTTGGGAGTTGCCGGCGCCAGCAACCGATAGCCGCCATAAGCAAGCGTCCCGACAACTAGCAAAAACACCGAGTACCGAATTAGTCCTTTGATCATCTTGAACTCTCGCGGGTTAGCGAAAACGGGTTACCGACGAGACCTTCGATCGTCGCGATGGCGATATGGAAATTCTGCAAGGCCTCCTGCTCGCGAAGGAGCGCCTGCAAAACCGAGCCCCGGACGTCGAGCAGCTCGAGCAAGGTGAACCTGCCTTGCGTGTAGCCGCTCAGGATAGTCTCAGAAGCGCTGCGCGCCTTCGGGATGACCGAAGACCGCAGCAGCTTGAGTTCCGCAAGCGCTCCAGTCAGCGTGTCGTAGGCACGGCCCGCGATGCTGATGAGGACGAGCTTGTTGATGGCGCGCTCGGCATTGGTCTTTGCCAACGACTCCTGGGCCGCGATGATGTTGCCGGTGTTTTGGTCGAAGATCGGCAACGGAATCGAGACGCCCAAGCGCACGGCGTTGTCGTTGGTGTCCTGATAATGCCGCCAACCCGCCGAAATGCGCGGGTCAGGGATCGCTTTTAGGCGCGCGATGAGCAGTTCGGCATTGCGCTGGGCAGTGACGGCAGTCCACCGCATGAGCTGGGGATTGGCTTCGATGGCGTTGACGACCGCCTGAAAAGAAGGTGGCTGGCCAATATTCGCAAGCCGCCCGACCGCGGTTCCGAAACGCGGACTGCTGTCGCCCATCAGGATGGCCAGATCCCGCCGCGCTGTCGCCAATAGCGTTTTCGACCGCTCGCGTTCGACTCGAAACAGATCGGCCGCGACCTGGGCCCGCAGGGTCTCGGCTGGCGACGAAGCGCCCTCCTGGACGCGTTTTTGAAGCAGTGGAATGAGCGTATCGAAGCTTGCAATCTGCTCGTCGAAGATCTCGATCCGGCGTTGGGCGCTGATAATCGTGATGAACGCGATCGCGGTTTCCGAGAGGACTTCGAGACGCGTCGCGCGCCTTTGCCAGACCGCGCTTCCTACGCCGGCTTCGCCGGCGGCAAGACGAGCTTCGCGCTTCCCTCCAAGCTCGACGAGTTGGCTGAGCTGTAAAGTTGTCTCGGCAGATCGCGTTCCCTTGTAGGGACCCGAGCCAAGGGCACTATCCAGTTCAAAGGAAACGTCAGGATTAGGCAACGCTCCAGCCTGAATGCGAAGCCCCCCTGCTATCCCGATATCGCGTTCAGCGGCTGTTAAGCGCGGATTAGCCGACAGCGCCCGCTGCAGGGCCTGCGGCAGCGAAATGGAGCGCGTGGGACGCGGTTCGGTGGCTGCAGCGGGAATTGTTATCATAAGCAATGCGCAAATCACGCGCAAAGCCGTTCGGACGAAAGACATAATACTGACCTGAAAACGGAGAAACGGCGACGCGAGAGAGCCGCGTCGCTACGACAACGTTCAGATCAGATTTTTGGGGGGTGGCGTGTCGAGCCGGGGGTGGTCTTCGACCAGGAGCGTCGGTTCCCTGAATCGTGGCCCAATAAGCTGAGCCGAAGGAGTAGCAACCCGGGCCAGGACCGGCACTAAAATCGGTGCATAGACTTGACAATACTCACCGCCGGCGGACAATTTTTCGGAGTTTCCGTCGTCGAGACCGTCCGTTGCCAAACTCGCTTCAAGCGCAATCGTTGTTGGAATGACCTTGAAACCTGCGATCGTTTCGTTCACATGCGCGGTCGCATGGGCCAGTCCAACAAAAAGATAAACGAACGCCAGAAACATCACCAGCGCGGGGCGAACGCGCAGCGCTCGCTGATCAGATAGATTCCGGCTGGTCCGATGTTCCATATGGTCCGAATAGCAAATTCCGTTGCTGAACACTATCACAAATTGACTGAAATCATCTTCTCCGGAGTTTGATTTTCACCCGAAATTACCCTAGCGGTGGTCCAGTCAGTCGATTGCGACTATACTTTGAGGCCCATACATGAGTGAAGGTCATTCGCACGGAGGAACTATCCCATCGGCGGCTGGCCGACACCGGAAACCTCTCTATATAGCGCTCTCGCTGACCTTGACTTACATGACCGCCGAAATCGTCGGCGGGATCTGGACCGGAAGCCTTGCGCTGATCGCCGACGCCGCGCACATGGGAACCGACGCCGGCGGCTTAGCTCTGGCTTTATTTGCAATTTACTTCGCCCAGAAGGCCGCAACTTCACAAAAGACGTATGGCTATCTGCGCACTGAAATCCTCGCCGCATTGACCAATGCCGTGGTGCTGTTGCTGCTCACGGTTTACATTCTTTACGAGGCTTACAAACGATTTCTGTCGCCGCCCGAAATTCTCAGCGGACCGATGCTGGCCGTCGCCGCGGTCGGCCTTGTCGTCAATCTCATCAGCATGAAGCTGCTTTCGGCGGGCTCTTCGGAAAGCCTCAACGTCAAGGGTGCCTATTTCGAGGTGCTCAGCGATATGCTCGGTTCGCTGGGGGTGATCGCCGCCGCCCTGATCATCATGTACACCGGCTGGACCTTGGCCGATCCCATCATCGGCGCCGGCATCGGCCTGTTTATCGTGCCCCGAACCTGGACGCTGTTAAAGCAAGCTGTCCATATCCTAATGGAGGGGGTTCCGATCGAAATTGATGTGCCTTCACTTGAAAAAGCATTGCTGGAAATTCCCGGTGTGACCGCCGTTCATGATTTGCACGTCTGGAGCATTACATCCGGAACGGATTCATTGACCGGCCACGTGGTTGTCACCGACATGAAAGACGCACGGGCAATCCTGATGAACGCAAAGGCCGTTCTCGAGGAGAAATTCAAGATCGATCATGTGACGATTCAGATTGAGGACGAGGAAATGCGAACGGCCGAGCCTTTGCTGCGCATCTGAAGCTGGCCTGTCGGTCCCCGACCTACACAAAGTTGCCTGCCGCCGGATCAGCCATTGCATCAGTCTGATTCCGGAATGAAATAGCGAGTGAAAGATATTCGGCACCGCACTGGCTCAACTGCGGCGTGCGCGGATTATGGCGATGCGGCCGACTATCTCGGAAACGGTGTTCACGCGACGCACACCATCAAACCCTGTCTTCTTGATTAAGTGCAACCAGCTGCCGTCGAGATGGGACTTCGCGGTCTCAGAACCGAACAAGTAGCCGGTGCCGCGAAGCGCGTGGATCTCTCGCGGGTGCAGCGGTTGGTCGAAGTCGGCAATGTGCAGTGTACCGCCGTGCCGCAATACTCGCCTTATTTCCTTGAGGAGGGCAACCTTATCACTCTGCCGCAAAGGATGCAGCGCGAGCGATAAGATCACCTTGTCGAATGATGCAGCATGGCAACCGATGCAATACTGATCCCCGTGCAAAAGCTCGAGATTGCTTAAGGGGTCGCGGACGCCCGTGCTTGATCCCGCAGGCTGTACGGCAGAAAAACGTACTGCGGGATGCTGACGTGCAAGCACCTCGCACAAGCTGCACCCCTCCGCGCTCACCTCCAAGACTCGCTCGCCTGAACGTAGCGCTGCGTCCTGTATCAGCGGCTCACGCCAGTTTCGCGCCCGAATCGTTAACCGATAGCCCCATTTACTTACGAACATGAGCAAGCGAACACGCACCGAACTCATGAGTGATGAAGGGCGAGTTATAGGCATGTCAGTTTGACCGCCAGCATGCATGTGTCCCCGGCAAGCGCTTGATTGTTGTCCGCCGGAGGGAGTTCGCTGGACAAGAATAGTATCTCCATATATCTGGCCGTTGACTATGTGTTGGTGCCACCCATGATCGCAGCGTCATTGTTCAGGATATCCTTTCCGGTCATGAACACAGCCGAGGCTTCGCTCGCGAGAGGTGAAAGCCATTGGAGCGTTTGCAAACGAAAGCTGAGAGTTGGTCGTCCATCTTAACGCTCGCGAACCAATGCAGGTGAGGTGACCGGCATTTCTAGCGGCTCTCCCTTTAACGCCTCCAGCCGACTGACCTCGGCGACGTTGAAGCTCGCATATGATGAGGGTGCCGCGCCCAATAAGCGCCGATAACTTTTGTGCATGTCTCCATCGAGATAAACGCGTTTAAATGCACCAGTGCCAGCGCGCACGAGCTGAGCTACCTGTTGGGTATCGTTGCGTTGCTTTTCTCCAACGAGTGCCGCTGTCTCTGGTTCATACAATAATTCGGGACAAGGTCGCGAGGCCTGAAGCGGGCCGCGAGCGGCGCTCGCATTGAAAACGTAGTTTCCGCCGCACGCGTCAACTCTAGGCTCTTGACGCACAACCTCGAAATGATCTGAACCTTCCTTCAGGTTTGTCCAAAATGCAAAATTTGGATCGGCACGGTATTTGGCAAGATTCTCAGCCGTCATGCGAAACGGCAATGCTTGAACCTGGATGGCCTTTTGGCCGCCGGCGAATGCCTCCCGCGCAAGCGCATATATTTCAGCCATCCCATCATTCGTCATCGCGTAGCATCCGCTCGAAGTGCATTCACCATGCACCATCAAATGGCGTCCAGATCGACCGTGCGCCCGATCGACCTCGTTCGGAAATCCCAGATCGAATGAAAGAAAGAGCTCCGAGCGAGGGTTCATTTGCCTAGGCGTAACGAGATAAAATCCTTCGGGGGCCTGACGGTCTCCTTCCCGAGTCTTTGGACCTAGCTGGCCGGACCATCGACAAATGCCGTACGTCTTCAGCAAAGCGTAACGGTCGCTGCTCTCACGTTTCCACACTTCAAGTTCATTTTCCTGTTTGAAGATGCGCACCAAGATCGGGTCTGACGAGGTCATTCCCTTGGCCTGCATGTCTGACAATAAGACGGTGGGTATCGGCCGCAGATGCTTAGCAGCGTCAAACTGAGGCGTCGAACATCCCAGGAGAAAGACTGAAACCATAAGTGTGGCGATGATCTTCGACAATTCGAACTCCGAAGCGTTATAGAGTGAAAGCCGCGCTTACAAACATCAGCGAATTTGTCGTGCGCTTGCGGTGTCAGCGCTGCTACGATGTCCGACGAAATGCATCATCAGCAGAGATGTTCCGCAGACAATTCCAACGTCGGCCATGTTGAAAGCCGGCCAGTGCCAATCCCCGAGATGAAAATCCAAGAAATCCGGCACAGCACCGTGCCGTAGGCGGTCCGTAGCATTCCCCAGCGCTCCACCGACAACCAAGCCGATGGCAACACGCACGGATGGGGTGTTAGCGCGACCCAGCCAGACCAAAAGGGCGGCGGAAATCGCGATCGCGTATGCAGCGAAAATCCACGCCGGAACGCCAAGGGCTCCAAACAGCCCAAAGCTAACTCCGGTGTTCCAGCCCAGCACAAAGTTGAAAAGCGGCGTGATGCCGATCGCCGCTGGCGGATTCATGAGATGATTGAGTATCCACCATTTGGTGGCTTGGTCTATCACGTACCACGTTGCAGCCAGCGCTAGTGTTGCTCGCATCATCACACTCTACCTGCGCGCCTGCTCAGCCGATTTGGCCCAGCATCGGAAAAGTTTCCATGAACCAGATCGCAACGTCAGTTAGATGACCCGTTATCATTGCAACTCCCATAGCGATCATCACGAATCCTGAAATTAGCTGCAAAATGCGACCGGCGCGTCCAAATTTTCCCAAGCGTCCGACAAAGCTGCTGGAAAAAAGCGCCGCCAGAACGAACGGCAACCCAAGGCCGAGAGAGTAAATGGCAAGCAGCGCCACACCGCTCGCGCCGGAGGAAGACGAAGCCGCGACCGCAAGGATTGCGCCAAGGACCGGACCAATGCAGGGCGTCCATCCAAACGCAAATGCAGTACCGAGGAGATAGGCAGAGACCGGCCCTGTGCCCGGCCGTGCGATTTGCACGCGCGTGTCGCGCTCGATCCAATCAGGACGCCAGAGGCCTGTCGTAAAGATACCAAACAGAATGACTAGCCCGCCGCTGAGTATATTGATTTGGTATCGGTAAACTGCGAGCACCAAGCTCAAGGCGTTGGCGCCGGCACCGAGTGCCACAAAGATCGTCGTAAATCCGAGGACAAAGCATACACTCAAAAACAGTACGCGAAGCTGCTGCCGAGCCGGGACCGATTGATCGCCGTCCGCCGGTGGGAGGCTTTGACCTGCGACATATGAGATGTATGCCGGCACCAGGGGAAGGACACACGGCGATAGGAACGAGACCGCTCCAGCCGCGAACGTCGTGACAATGCCGACGACGGAAAGGTCGAGCGTCATCGGTGTATGGCCTTAAACGAATCTATCAACCTGAGAACCTTCATCCACCAGCTCATTTTAGTGAGAGCACACCGTTCCGCGTCTGCAGTCAGAGGCAATCGGCTACGGCTATTCGTCGATAGATTTACGTCTGAGCTGACTGGTCGCGGCTTAATAGTCGTAGCCCGTTCAGCACGACCAGCAGCGAGGCCCCGACATCGGCTGCGATGGCGCCCCAAAGCGAGGCCCATCCGACGATCGTCAGACCTGTAAACAGCAATTTGACAGCAAGCGAAAAGCCGATGTTTTGCCGAATGATCGCCAAGGTGGCCTTGGAATGACCAATGAGCCAAGGCAGGCGCGATAAATCGTCCTGCATGAGCGCAATATCTGCAGTCTCAATGGCAGCATCAGAGCCGATTGCTCCCATGGCGATGCCAACGTTGGCGCGAGCCATCGCGGGAGCGTCGTTCACGCCATCTCCAATCATAGCGACATGGCCGTACCGCGCGACCAATCTTTCAACAGCTTCGACCTTTTGTTCGGGCAAGAGCTCCGCGTGCACCTCATCGACGCCAGTTTTCTGCGCAATCATTTCGGCAGTGGCCTTGTTATCGCCAGTTAGCATCACGACGCGCTCGATACCTGCCGCGTGTAGGTCGGCCACAATACGCTTGGCCTCGGGTCTCACCGCATCGGCGACGGCAATCAGCCCCCAGATCTCGCGGTCATCTCCAACGCCGATAACGGTGCGTCCAGCGATTGCAAGAGCATCGGCGGCTTGAAGCGCCTCGGCCGAATTCGAAAGCCTGTCGTATTCTTGGATCAAACGACGAGAACCTAACCAAGCTTCTTGCGCGCCGATGCGTCCTACAACACCTTTGCCGCGCACTGCCTGAACCCCATTGGCGGGGACCGCCGCAATACCGGCTTCGGCCGCTTTTTCAAGGATCGCGTGGGCCAAAGGATGCTCGCTGCGAGCTTCAAGGGCAGCCGCCAACTTTAGCAGTTCGCCCTCGCTGTGATTGTTGAAGGTGACGAGCTCAACGACTTTGGGGCGGCCTTGCGTCAGCGTGCCGGTTTTATCCATGGCGATTGCCTTGAGTTTCGACGGTGTCTCGAGGTGCACGCCGCCTTTCACCAGCACGCCTTGTTTTGCTGCACCAGCCAGAGCCGCCACGATGCTGACCGGAGTGGAGATGACGAGCGCGCAGGGGCACGCGATGACAAGAAGAACCAGGGCGCGATAAAACCATACGTCCCATGCTCCGCCGAATATAAGCGGCGGAATGATCAACACCGCCACCGCAAGCCCCATGACGCTCGGCGTATAGATTCGGGCAAAGCGTTCGACCCATTGCTCGGAAGGCGCGCGGCGGCTTTGCGCGGAGCCCACCATTTTGATGATGCGGGCGAGCGTGGTGTCTTGCGCACCCTTTGTGGTTTCGATTTCCAGCGCACCTTCGCCATTGATGGTTCCGGCGTAGACCACAGAACCTTCCGATATCGAGACGGGGGCGCTTTCGCCGGTGATGGGAGCTTGGTTCACTTCGCTTGCACCGGTCAGGACGATTCCGTCGAGCGGAATTTTATCGCCAGGCCGTACAACGATGTGAGCACCGATTGACACCGCCGCGACGGGAATATCCTTCTCCGTTCCGCCTGCAAACTTCACGCGTGCAACGGCTGGAGCCAGTTCCATCAGCGCTGCTACGGCCCGACGCGCGCGCCCAAGGCTCCACGCCTCCAGCGCCAGGGCAAGCGCGAAAAAGAATGAGACGGTGGCCGCCTCGAACCATTGATGAATGGCAACCGCGCCCACGACGGCGATGACCATCAACAAGTTCATGTCGGGCCGCAGACGTCGCGCGGAAAGTAGGGCCTTCGGTGCAACATATCTAATCGCACAGACAATGGCCAATGCGTACGCCAAGATGGCGGCAATTGGAGCAGGCGCGAACACCCCCGGAGTTTCGCTGAGCGCTGCAAGCACGCTCCCCGCAGACGTAGCATGAATGGCAAAGCCAATTGCAGTTAGTAGACCGCTCGCTGTGGTCAGAAGCGATTGGGTATGTCGCCTGCGGTCCTCGGCATGTGCACCTTCGGTCTTCGGGCCTTCGCTCCACGGTTCCGCACGCATGCCCGTCCGCGCCACGGCCTTCTCAATGCTGGCCGCGAGGGTTGCGTCCGGATTGCCGCTCACGGACATCCGACCGTTGATGAGGTCAAATACAAGCCTGTCCTCGCCGACCAACGGCCCGACTTCGCGCTTGAGAGCGGCGACTTCGTCTCCGCAATCCATGCCATGGATTTTGAACACAGCTTCGCCTGGGATCGCGGCAGGTACGAGAGGGGTGAGTGCAAGGTCGCTGGCGCAACCAGTACAAGAAGGGTCCGCCGCTGGCACACTCAATGGCAGCTTTTGGTCACGTAACAGTTCCGCGACCATACCAGTGGTTGCGACTGCATCCTTAATTGCATCAGTTGCCACCGATACACTTGGCGTAACGTCCATACGACCGGCCTTCGTGTCAAAGAAGAGGTTATCTTCGCCACCTATGAGCGGACCAACCGCACTCTTGAGTTGACGAACCTCGTTTTGGCAATCGAGGCCTGTCACGCGGAAAGAGAGCGGTTCGGTCGTCGGGCTATCGGCCCGCAACGTCGCTGTCATGCCAGTTGCCGCGACCGCCGCAAGAATTGCGTCCAAACTTGAGACGCCTGCATCGATCGTCATTAGTCCGTGTTTGATGTCGAACGAGAGACTCTCGTCGCCACCGACTATAGGACTGAGGGCAGCCCTGAGGACGCGAACCTCATTTTGGCAATCAAGGCCTTGAACTTGGAATCGGAATACCCGTGAGCTTGTAGGCACGGAAAAATCTGTCACTTGTCACCTCGACTTTTTCGACGTGACCGCTCATATACACCCTCTAGCAACTAGAGGGTCAAGGGCGCATGTCCGTGCAACTCCTAAAAATCGGCGACCTCTCCAAGGCGACTAACACCAAGGTCGAAACGATACGGTACTATGAGAACATTGGCCTTATCCCGGCGCCCCGTCGCACCACGGGTAATTTCCGATCATACGCGCCGGAACATTTGGCCAGATTAAGTTTCATACGTCGGGCGAGGGAACTGGGTTTCACGTTGGGCCAGGTACGAAACTTGCTCGACCTTTCCGACGAAAAGCGGAGATCCTGTGAAGCTGTCGACGTAATTGCTCGAGAACATCTAAGACAGGTAGATCGTAAGATCACGGACCTAAGGGCCCTCCGGGCCGAGCTGGATAGCGTGATCAATCAGTGCAGTTGTGGAACGATTGCCGATTGCCGCATCATCGAAGCGTTGGCTCCGGCTCAGTGAAAGCAGAAGGCATGTACGAACGTTGCCTACTTGCAGTGCGCAGCCCGCGATTTTGCGAATACCTAGCGGCCTTCGACCACCGCGATTGTGATGGATCACCGAGCACCTGCGATGGCACTGTTCCTACTTATGAGGGCCAATCCAATATTCTTGCGATCGATGATTGGTCCTCTGGGCCGATGGGACCCAATCCTGAACCTATCGCCATGAATCATCTCCTTGCTCAAGTCCTATTTCTTGAACTTTGCCTGACCTGATTTGCCCTCGGCCGTGGTCAGCGTGATCGTCGCGCCCCCGCAATCGGGGTTGGCCTCGCCCTTCAACGCGTTCTCTCCCGATGGCGCAAGTGTGACCGTCTTGCGCCCCGCTCCGATGGCAATAAGTGCGGCGCCCGTGAAGCCTTTTGTGGAAACCGACTTTTTGCCTTCGTCAAAAACGTTGATCGTGATGGTGCTGCCGGATGTCACCGGTTCGACTTCGACTCCTGCGACATCCTCCATCTGTCCGCCATTTGGTCCCTTTTGACTTCCATGGGAATGCTGCGCGGATGCAGGCGCCGACCAGATGAGGGAAAGAACAATGATTGCGATGTATTTTCTGTTGCAACTCCGTTGTGCGGGAGTTGAAGTCGTTCGTCCCTCTCGCTGTTTTCACGCCGAAACAAAACGTAGAGCGCCGGCGCCAGTTGCGATCGCCATGGGCACGAAGCCCAGCGATGCGACGAGTGCCGTCATGAGTACGGGCCGCAACCTCGTCAGCGCCCCTTCGCGGACAGCATCGATCAGGGCGCGTCCTTCTTCGCGTAGTTTTTCGATGAAGGTGATGATGACTAGGCCATTGAGTACGGCCATGCCGGACAAGGCGCTGAAGCCAATACCAGCGCTGATCGAGAGCGGGATGTCTCGCAACAGAAGCGCTAGAATGCCTCCGGTTAAAGCGAGCGGAACGCCGCTAAAGACTAGGAGTGCGTCGGCGGCCGAACCCAAACTGATGAACAGCAGGATGAAGATCAAAAGCAGCGCTATGGGAACGACGATAGTCAATCGTTGTGTCGCGGAAACCAGTTGCTCGAACTGGCCGCCCCACCCGATCCAGTAACCAGCTGGGAGTTTGACCTTCTCTCCGATCTGCCGCTGCGCGTCACCACCGACGAACGATCCCAGGTCTCGTCCCCGTACGTTGGCGGAAACCACGATGCGCCGTTATCTTCACGGCTGATCTGATTTGGCCCCGGTGCAACGTCGATTTGAGCAAGCTAGGACAGCGGGGCATAGCGGATCTGCGCAAGCAGAGAATTCCCCAAAGTGCTGGCATCGCCTTGGCCTGATTCTCCAGTGGTGGCAACGGAACGGGCAGCGATCTGATCGCTTCGACATTGGACCGGAGGTATTCGGGAAGCCGGACCACAAGATCGAAGCGCCGGTCACCCTCGAAAACGAGTCCGGCACTTTTTCCGCCGACCGCGATCTCGACCAGGTTTTGGACGTCGCCGACACTGGTTCCATATCGCGACAGCGTCTGCCGGTTGAGCTTGACGGTCAGCATTGGCAATCCGGACACTTGCTCCGTCTTGACGTCTGCAGCGCCGTCGATCGTCTGTAAGACGGCTTGCGCCTGACCTCCGAGTTGCGCCAAAACGTTCAGGTCGTCGCCGAATATCTTGACCGCCACATCCGCGCGAACGCCAGAAATTAACTCGTTGAATCGGCGCTGAATGAGTTGCGAGATTGCATAACTGCTGCCGGGAATCTCATCCGCCGCTTTCTCGATGTGGGTGATAAGATGCGCTGAAGCGCCGACTTGGCAGCAGGTTACGGCGGAGTCGGTTCTGCGCATCTGAAACTGGCCTGCCGGCCCCCGACCTGCACGAAGTCGCCGGCCGCCGGATCGACCATTGCGATATCACGGGCCGGCGACGGGCCGGTTGGCAAGATTCTCATCTTTACATCCGTCCAATTTATCTCCGAACTCGCGTAGCAGGAACAGACTGACATCGTCGAGCGAGTCATGATCTTTGCGGAACGGCTGCTCAAGCGTCTCGATGAGATAAAGCGCATATACAAACATATAGGATATGAAGCCAAAAATCAGCGCCGTACCGGGCGAGCCTTCAGTCTCCAAGAACAGCAAAAGCAGCACGATAGCTGCAACCAACGTCTTCACCAAAATGTACACGGAAGGCACGAATTGCATGCTTTGAATGTGATAGATCCGGAAGACGCATCTGCGCAGTTGATCCTGCTGGCCGCGCAGCCGCACGATGAAATTCGCCGGCATGCCCAGGACATCCATTTGCGCAACCATCGGGGTGAGCTTGTCGATTTCGAGAATAGCTGGCCGCAGATCCTTGTGGGCTCCCTCGTGTCCAAGCCCCCTCTGCAAGACGATAAGGATGTTCCCGAGTATTATTCGCAGCGGACCGACTTTGAAATCCGGGCACTTCTCGGCAAAACAGACAGCGTCGTCATGGATTGCCTCCAATGCCACGCGAATGTCGGCCGGCAACCGCTCAGATTCTTTGTAGTCAGAAAGAACGCCCGACAGGAGAAAGCCAATGATGAAAATCGCTCCGCCGATTGCGCTGGTCAACAGCGTGCTCAGCGTCACGAATTCGAACTGCATCCAGTGAACAAACACCTTGATGGCGCTGATCGCGACGACCAATCCCGCCACGAGGAAGAATAACTTAAGCTTCTTCAACTCGTGATGCCCGTTGATCCATTTCATAATGCGGAACCTTTGCGATCGAATGGGACTTTATAAAGACCATCTCTTTCTCGCAAAAAGGTGGACCTTTTGTCGCGTGTACGTTTTGCCATAAACGGGCATTGAGGGAGTGATAGCTACTACCGCACGGGAATTGATTTGGCACGCAGGACGTGACAGAATTTATGTCTCTTGCGGGATTCATGATTGCTCTCGACCGACTAAGGGAACGTTGCCATGAAAACCATCATCACGATTGCGGCCGGCGTTATTCTTTTGAGTGGTGTCGCAGCCGTAACTCCCGCAGCAGCCTTACCGGCCTCCGGGACCGCCATAGAAGCGCGAAGTATTGCTGCGAGCGAGCAAGTGCAGCCGGTTCATATGCGCCGGCATCGTCATCATAGGCACTACGCGCATCGACGTTATCGTGTTAATCCTTATTACGGCTATGGATACGGTTACGCACCACCTGTATTCATACCCTTTGGCTTTGGTCATCACGGTGGCCACCATTTCGGTGGCCATCATTTCGGTGGCCATGGCGGGCACCACGGCCATCACTGAGTTCGCAGAGCGCGCCTGGACACGGGAACCGAGTGGTGAGCGCTGGCCGTACACCCAAGATGTCGCATTGTGCTGCGTCGCGAAGGCGGCATCGTACCAAGCCGTAGACCTAATTTGATTCGCCGTGAAAAGGGGCCGCCGTGGGCGAGACCACGCTTATCCATCTTTCGCGCCTGGTGGTTCTCAGGCGTCAGCTCGACGTCGCAGCAAATAACATTGCGAACGTCGAAAATACCGGCTTCCGTGCTCAGCATCTTTCCTTTCAAGAGTACCTCAAACCAGAAAGCAATCAGGTCGTCGGCATCAAACCCGAACGTCCCCTCTCTCTGGTAGACGCTGCATTTGGATTTACGGCGGATTCGCCCGGGGGGCTGCAGATCACAACGAATCCGCTCGACCTGGCGATCAACGGAAATGCCTATTTCGTCGTCCAAACCCCTCAGGGAGAGCGCTACACCCGAGACGGATCATTTAGTCTTGATAAATCGGGCCGGCTGGTCACCATGGAGGGCCACACAGTTCAAGCTGGAAATGGCGCTGTAACAGTGCCCACCCAAGCTGACAGCATCAGTATCGATGCAAGCGGGCGGATTTCGACCAAGCTGGGCGAACTGGGCCGGTTGCGGCTGGTCCAATTTCCAGAACGCGGCAATCTGCATGCGGTCGGCGGAAATCTGTTTCGATCGGACTCTGCACCGGCTGCAATTTCGGATGGCTCTGCGAAGGTACTGCAGGGTATGGTAGAGAAATCCAATGTCCAGCCAACCGTCGAGATAAGCCGACTGGCCGAAATCAACAAAGCTTACGAAATGGTGAGCAAGTTGTTGAAAAGCTCACAGGATGTGACTGAGTTAAACAGGCTGGCTGATGTACCCGATTAGCTGGCCTGAATTGACTTGGGCCGGCTGCTTTTGACTGGGGCACGACGACGTCAAAATTCTCCGCGCAGGCGGCCTGAGAACACCGATACCGGGCCGCGGTCCGCATTGTACGCCGGATTAGTGATGGACTGATAGTCGGCGGTCAGCGTGATCTGCTTGTTGAGGGCCAGCGCATAATAAACCTCAAGGATTTTCTCTTGCCGGTAATTGATTTGCCCGTCACCGATCAGCACGCCGAGGCCGCCGGCCGCGACAAAGTCGCGATGGTCCTTCGATAGGGCATTGAACGCGCCGCCGATCCCGACGACGTCGTCCGGCCTTCCCCATGAGGTGCCCTTGATCGACGCGCCGAATGCAAGGCTGGCGTCGATGTCGGTGAAGACCATAATCTCGGTCTTGCCGTCGTTCCAGCTCCACCGGCCGAATACGCCGATATCGTCGGTGATCGCCTGCTCGACGTTGAACACGTAGCCATACTTAATCCGCCCGCGGCGCGTCTGGCTGATGTCGAGATTGAGCACCGGATCGTTCAAGGTGTCCCGGTAACTGCCGGAATAAGCACTGTTGAGCCAGGCGATGGTGCGGAATTTCCCCGGCTGCGAAAACAGCGAATAGCGCGTTTCTAACTCGAGGATGTAGTTGCCGCGCTGAAACACCTTCATGTCGAAATTGCCTGAGTTCGATTCCGAAACCATCAGGAAATAACCCGCGCGCAGCGCCCAGTATCTCTGGTTCAGTTCGGCCGTCACGCCATATGTCAGGCCGACCTTGTCGGCGGAATAGTCGAACGCGCCCGGCGCCCATATCGACCAGTTCATGAAGTCCTTGCGGGGATCCTTGGCGTAGGCATTGCCGTCGAAAACATCGGGGACGGCGAATTTTCCGGCCTGCAGCGTCAGCCGTGAGACGTCCGCTTTCCCAGCGAGTTGACCGGGGCCGCTGGGCAACTCTTCCTGCTTGCCGCCGAAGCCGAATGTCTGGCGCAGGTATAGTCTCGACGGGTTGAAGCGCGGATAAGGGAAGTTCGATTTTTGCGCCTCGCCGCTGGTAAAGCCGGCAAAGCCAACGGTATTGCTGAGGCCGAAGCCCTGAAGCAATTCAGGGTTGAAGTAGACTTCGCCGCCTTCCCACAGCCGGGCATTCAGATAGAGGCTATTGCTCCATGTCGCCTGAGACTGGCGGCCGGGCGTCAGACTATTGGTGCCGCTATACGGAGCATGAAATCCGGGATAGCCCTGCGACAGATACGTGGTCTGTCCGTGGACCTCCCAAATATCCGATGAGAGCGCGGCCTTTGTCGCTGCCAATCGCGGTTCGGTACTGCCGGGCCAGTCGATTTTGCGGTTCAGGCCGAAACGAAGCGTCTGAAAATCCAGCGTCGAGGCATAGCGGGCTCCCGATGGCAGCCGAACGTCGGCCGACCAAAAATCGTAATAGAGATATTCCAGCCGCGCCGTCCAGTGCGGGTCGACGACATATTCGAATCCGGCACCGGCAGCCCAGCCGGTGCGAAGCTGGATATTTTTCTCTTCCAGTCCGCCCGACAGGTCACTGGCAAAGCGTGTGCCCTGCCAAGCGAATCCACCGGTCGCATAGACCATCCAGGATTGTCCGGCGTAACCGATGCGCGCGCGGGCGGACCCGACGTAATCCATCTTCTCGGTCAGACCGGACTCGGCCGCTCTTGGAGACGACACGACCGCGTTGGAGTTGATATAATTTGGAAACGTGATGTCGGCCTCCACGCCGAGCAAAACCCGCGAGGGCAAGACGACATTGTACCCGACGTGCACGCCACCATTGATGCCGTTGTAGGAATGGGAGAGTGTCGATGGCAGCGGATTGAACAGCGTCGCGCTGGAGTGCCCCCAGCCGTACCCCATATGGGCGCCGATATAAGGGCCGGTCCAGTCGAAGTATGTTTCAACGCGCGGCGCCTTGACCGGCGTGGCAGACACGTCGGCCGCCTGAGCGGCATCGAGCGACAGCGCCCCGAGCACGATCCCGGCGAACAGGCTTTTCAAGCTATTCGCGCCGCGACGCGTCTCGATGATGACGTTTTGGCCTCGCAGCGTCATAAAATGCCGCCATTCCTAGTCGTAAAAGTTACTTGCGAATGACTATCAAATACTTGTTGCGAACCACTTGCAACAAAATTCTTGCGAATGGATAGCAACAAGTTGCTGCTTTGGGACCGGCCAGCCATCGCATTGCGGCAGTCGCGTAACGTCGCTCGTCTGAAATTAGTGGTCGCCTCCGGCCTGGGAAAAGCTGGTCATGGAGACGGCGCGGAGGAGCGTCTCAAATCCAAGGCTTCTCATACCGCCGCCGGCGACACCAAACTACGAGCGCGCCAAAGTGCAGACTGACATGCGCTTCGGCTGTGTGCTAGCGGATGCCGGTTACGGCCTCAGCGCGCCCTCCCGTCAGGGGCTCACGACACGCGGCCTTGCCCTAGGCCGTTGGTACTTCAATTCAACCACTCAAGTCGCTTGTCTCGATCCTCAATGTCCGGCTGGTCAACAGGAAGGATGCTGCCTCCGGCGATGGCATGACCCAGTTCGGCCGAGCGCTGCATGTGCTGAACATTGACATCATTTGTGCCAACTCCTCAACCCAGGGCCGCGTGGAACGGGCCCATAGCACGTTGCAGGATCGGCTGGTGAAGGAGATGCGGTTGTGCGGCATCGATACCATCCTGGTCGGCAATGCATTCCTGGAGACGTACAACGCGGGCGCTTCGACAATCGCGATATCCATCGTCCGTCGCGGCGCATGACGATCTCGACGATGTCTTCGCCTGGAAGGAAGAGCGCTCGGTCTCGATGAACCTGACGCTGCAGTACGACCAGATGCTGTTTATGCTCGAGCCCACCGGGATCGCGCGGTCGCGGGCGCGCAAGCGGGGTCACCGTGATCGACTATCCCGACGGGCGGCTGGCGATCCGGCACAACGGCGTCGATTTGCAGTACCGCACTTTCGATAAGCGTCCGCAGGTCAACCAGGCTGCGATTGTCGAGAACAACCGCTTGGGCCCGATCCTCGCCTACGTTGCTGAACAGCAGAAGCAGCTCGACATGTCCCGCTGGGCCAAGGCGCCGCGCCGGCGCGGCCAGAAGAACCACATATTTAAGGTCGGCTAGAGCCGACGGATCACCCGGCGCGAAAAACTCAACCCCAACCATAGAAAGGCGGCTCTCCCGACCGAGTGACATTTCTAACCGGCGCAAATCGTGACTTCCCTAAATGTCGGCGACAGCATCCGGTTGGGCCAACGATCATTGAGCTAGCATTGTGGACGACCACATCATGAATTTCAGATTGCCAATAACCGTGAATAGACCTGGCATCTCATGAAACTCCCTGCGCGATGGATGAAAGATGACAAAGTTATATATTCGCGCTCTTGAGGCAAGCTGCGTTACCAGCTGAACGCATCTTGCCTGCCAAGCGGAACACCTAACATGTGCTAGATCCGCCTTAAGAGGTACCCGTTGACGCGTGATGCCGATGGCGTGGTTCTGGATTTTGTCCGGAGATGCGCTTTTTCATTTGGCGAAGCTCCATAAACAGGGAGCACTCGTCGTGAGCCAGCTATCTATCGTAGACCAATCACTTAGAGCCGCCTGAGATCGATGTATTGATCGGCGAGCTATCTGCTAATGTCGACGATTCGGCCGACGCAGTGCCGCCGGTTATCCCCGGCCCTGCTGTTACTCAGCCTGGCGACGTTTGGCGCATCGGCAATGCAGTGACTCGACGCAGGCCGCAACCTTCCAAGCTCTTCTTGGCGGCGAACAGCGGCAAAGATTAAAACGAAAAGGACACCCCGTTTCCGAGGTGCCCTCTCGTTAGAACAACCGAGACAGTACGGCTATCGTCGAGGCCAAAGTTGGGTGCAAGGAGCCCCTAAGCCAAGACGGTAGGTCGTACCGGGATGGCTGACTGGCTTCGAGACAGAGAAAGACATCCAGGGCAGCGTCATCGCAAGTTACGCTCACCAACACAATGATGCGTTCATCAATATGAATGGATGTTCAAGGACTGATCGCAAATTTAATGTGACGCGCTGGAACGGAGAGCTTCTGCGGCAATTAGGATTTTACATGCTTATCAATGGAGTGAGGAAATGAAAAAGTTAGCTATTTTGCCGTCGGTGCAGCTGCACTGTTCGGCGGTTCCGCCGCAAACGCAGCAGACAACTCAGTGACGGCGCAGGCTGCAGCCCATACTGCGCAGATTGCCGAGTTCAGTTCGCAGCATCGGCGTCATCGTCATCACTCACGCCACAGACACGTTCGCCCCCACGGTGGGAGCTATGGCTACTATGCTCCGCAGGCTTACTATGCCCCACAGCCTTACTACTACGGCGGTGGACCCAGCATCGGATTTGGCTTCGGAGGCGGACATCACGGTGGTCATCACGGTGGACACCACAGCGGCCACCACTGACAACTGGAGAAGCAAAGCCCGCAGAAGTGCGGGCTTTTTCGTGCAGGTCCATTGAGCAATATGAACAGTCATTCAAGTACCCGTCCTCGAATTAACGCCGCATGTCGGAACATTCGAAGTGATCGACGATTGTCTCATACACATATAGGAGTTGATTGTATGAAAAGTTTTGCTATCGCAATGGCCCTCGGTGCAGCTATGCTGCTTGGAGGCTCCGCGGCAAACGCCGCAGACAATTCGGTAAAGGCGAATGCCTCAACGGACGTGACGCAGTCCACTGACTTTAGTTCACGCGATCGGCACGGGCGTAATTACCGTGTCCAGCGTATTGTACGTCCGAACCATTCTTACCGCAGTAGCTCTGGCCACGCGCCCCGTTATGGCAATAGACGAGGTCACGGTGGAGGCGGTCCGAGCGTTACCATCGGGGTTGGCGGCGGTGCACACAGCGGTGGTGGTGGACACCGGTAAAAGAATAAAAGCCCGCAGCAATGCGGGCTTTTTTCATGCTGCACACGATGCATTTTGCGACGTGTCAGCCGCGCTGATTTTGCTATCGCGTAGGCCATCCGTCATATTCTTCGATAGCGATCATTAAGCCCCCAAGGCGGCGTTCGTCCGTAACACCCGGGCGATGTGAGTCACGTTGCGTTTTTAACAGGGCGCCACAGAGTGCATACGTTGGAATCAGCGGTGCTCTGAGCGTTACCACAGCGTACCGGAACACGCTCCGACCAAAATCTTGGAGAACATGGTTTCGTGCGCCGCGTCGCGTCCAAGGACGATGCGCGAGTCGTCCTAATGTCGCTCACCGACACGACCCACAAGAAAATTGCGAATCTGTTTTCCCGGCAGGCGGTCGCTGATAACCTCGTTCTCCGATCAGACACTCCGGGAGCTCACCGACAAGCTCTCGACGCTCAAAGGGCGCCTCGCAAAGACCACGCGGGTGATCGCCGCAGATATTTGACGGTCACGAATTCGCCGCCGCATGGCCTGTGCCAAGGCTTCCATTTGCGGTTACGGATTGCGGCACCACATCTGCAACCTATGACACAGTTCTATCCGCTCTTGATGACGCAACCTCTCAAGCGTCTTAGCAGGAGCCATCGCGGCCATTCGCGTTTCATCCGTTCGAGCGTTGCGCGTTGAAGAAGCTCGGGTGCTAACTCTTCCGTCCGCTTATCCGAGGTTAATCATCACGCTGTCTCAATGTTGCCCGTAAAATTGCGCAGATTAAGCAGGTGAAGCGCTCGGCAAAGAGGTCCGACCGGGGTCGCTTAAAACACAAACGCTGGATTATCCTTTAAGGCCGTTAGCTTGGTTCCATAACCGCTCATTACGCGAATAACGCCGGTTGCGGAACTCACAGCTTGCCGAAAACGACCTTGACTCCGAAAAGCGACACGCACCTAAATAGATGAGTTTGTGGGAGGTCAACATGACGATCCAGATAAACCTTAGCGAGAGCAAATCTTACCTGTTTTCAGTCGCCGAAGCGATCGACGCGTTCGTCGATGAGGCGAAATTTCAACCCAACGATCAAGCCAGAATAATATGTGCGGGCTTGCCACTGCCCTCGCAGGACATCGTGACGTTAACTGGAATCCATTTCGAACGGCAAGATAACCATGCGTTTACAGCATGGTTGCGTAGTTCAAAGACAAGTCAGGCGAGACACGAGGACCAGGCAATCGAATTCGAAACCGTAGTCTTGGACAACGCCGCTGTCGACATCGCCGGAAACGTTACCCGAACCGACGGCAAGATTGTCCGCGCGGTTCAGGTTATTCCGGCAAAGCTTCCTTACGTTATCACCGACCTCGATTGGCGGATCGTCCATCAGACGATTTCATCGGCTAAGGCGGAGGATCGGTGTTACGCTGTTCCGGCTGGCTCTCAAGGGCCTGATTTCATTTCGATCGCGCGCGAGTTGAACCTTCTCAATTACAGTGCTCTTCGAGACCTGGATAATGTTCCGTATCTGAAGGTGATCCAGGGCGATCTGCTCAAGCAGAATCCCAACAGCAAAATCGTATCGGAGCAAAAGATCTCCGACACCTTAAGCAAATTCGGAATTCGTCATAAAAAGGCGCGCCCCCGCCGTGCCACAATTTGAGTTTGATCGCCGCGGCTGACCGACAACGACGCCGGTGACATCATTAGCTTCCATGCAACGGAGGCCTACGATGCCAACGATTTTTCTCACAGTCTCTAAGCGTGCAATCGAGAATATGAAGCGTCGGGCGCGTGAGGCAGCCGATCGGGGACCGGCGAAAGGAATCATTGATGGTCCGTGTAGGGCAAGCGTGGTGAAAGATTACTTAGACCAAATCAACGGCGAACATGAGAAGCGCCGCCGTCGCAAGAAAACCCTTCGAAAGCCATCTTAATTTTTTGCCACAATCTCACATTGATCGCGGTTGATGCGTTCAGCAAAAAAATGATGGATGTAAGAGCTCCCTTCGAAATGAAAGGAGCTCACTGTGACCCACGACCGCGTCGTCATGATGCTTGTGCGCTCATTGCGAGCGCCTAAACGGAAGACAAGAACACACTCCAAAAAGCAAATTCGGCAGATCGCAAACTTGGTCCTCTGTTACGGATGGACCTATCCGATCTTGATCGACGAAGACGGCGTTATCATTTGCGGCTATGGCCGGTATCTCGCAGCGCTTGAGCTTGGGCTGAAGGAAGTGCCGACAATCGTCATGTCGGGCCTAAGCGATGCCAAGAAACGCCTCCTTACTATCGCGGACAACAAAATCCCGACGAACGCGGGATGGGATTATCCCGTTCTCGCAGCGGAGCTTGGCGAACTCGCGGTTCTGCTTCCCGAATGCCAGCTCAATATCGAACTGTCCGGCTTTGAGGCTGCTGAGATCGACAGCCTGATGAGCGATCACCTCGATTCTGAGCGTGAACCTGGCGATGTCGTACCCGAGGTAGAAGCCAAGGCCATCAGTCGACCTGGTGATTTATGGACGCTGTCGAAACATCGGCTGTTGTGCGGGGATTCGAGAGAACCCGGAGATGTCAAAAAGCTGATGGGCACCGCCCGTGCCGTCATGGCTTTTACGGACCCGCCCTACAACGTCAGGATTAGCTCCGTTCAAGGTCGCGGGAAAACCAAGCACCGCGAGTTTGCCTCCGCTTCCGGCGAGATGTCGCGCGCCGAGTTCACCGAATTCCTTGCCAGCTGGATGCACTTGGCCGCTCGGTATTTAGAGGACGGTTCAATCGTCTTCTGCTGCATGGACTGGCGGCACGTTGGCGAGTGCCTTGCGGCCGGCGAAGAAGCTTTCACTGAGCTCAAAAACATGATCGCTTGGGTCAAAACAAACGCTGGGCAAGGCAGCTTCTACCGCTCCCAGCATGAGCTAATCCTTGTGTTCAAGAACGGCACTGGCCGCCACCAGAACAATATCGAACTCGGCAAGTTTGGCCGCTCCAGATCGAACGTCTGGGAGTACGCCGGCGTCAATACGTTCCGCAAAGATCGCCTCGCCGAGCTGACCGTTCACCCAACGGTCAAACCCGTTGCCCTGGTGGCCGACGCCATGCGGGACTGTTCGCGTCGTGGCGACATTGTGCTCGATCCTTTTATGGGATCCGGCACCACCATTCTTGCTGCCGAAAAGGTCGGTCGGCGCGGCTACGGCATCGAAATCGACCCTTTGTACATCGATGTTGCGATCCGCCGTTGGCAGGAATTCACCAAACGCGACGCAATCCTAGAGGCCACCGGCCAAACCTTCGACGAGGTGGCCGCAGAGCGGTCCGCCTCCCCTGCTCTCAAACGCGTAAGGATCTAACACAATGGCATCGATCCCAAAAATTGAGCGTGTCTTCCGGAAGCGGGTACGGCTGGAGCCGAGCGACGATGACGTTGGCTATGGGAAGCCGCCTCGTTCTCGACAATTCAAGCCAGGCCAAAGCGGCAATCCAAAAGGTCGTCCGAAGGGGGCTAAAAGCGAGGCGACTATCCTTATGGAGCTCCTGAATCGTAAAATCGAAATCCGACAGAACGGGCGGATTCGAAAGATCACTATTCTGGAGGGAATCTTTCACAAGCTCGCGGAGGACTCGCTCAAGGGCAACACCAAGAGCGCAGCGTTCGTGCTGAACCGGCTGGCCGCGATTGCCTCTACAGCGAGCGCCGAGTCGGAGGTCAATCCTGACGATAAGGCCGTTCTTGATGCCTATCTGCGGAATTTCCAGTCCACGCTTGGTGGAAAGGAGAAGGAGCGATGAAGGATCAAGACCTCCTCTATTCTATCCTGCGCAACGATTTCGAGAGCTTCCTCCATCGCTGCTTTCTAATGCTCAATCCAGGTGCCGAATACCTGCCGAATTGGCACATCAAAGCGATCTCGCACCAGCTCCAACGCATTCGGGACGGCAAGGTCAACCGTCTGATCCTCAACATGCCGCCGCGATACCTGAAGTCTTTGACGGTGTCTGTGATTCTGCCGGCGTTCTTGCTCGGGCATAATCCTCGAATGAAGATTTTTGGTGTGAGCTACAGCAACGACCTTTCGGCCAAACATGCAGCCGACTTTCGAGCGATCGTTCAGTCCGATTGGTATCGAAAAACATTTCCGAGCATGCGCGTCGCTCGGATCGCCGATTCCGATGTCTTCACCACCAGACGCGGCTTTCGCCGATCGACTTCCGTTTCGGCAACTTTGACGGGCCTCGGCGGCGATATGTTCATTCTGGATGACCCGCAAAAGCCAGTGGATGCGCAATCCGACACTCTTCGTAACTCCCTGAACCAGTGGTTCACAAACACTTTGCTCTCGCGCCTCGACAACAAAGCCACGGGTGTCATCATTCTGGTCATGCAGCGGGTTCATCTTAATGATCTGACGGGTTTCCTCGCCGAAAATTCCAACGATAGGACCATACTGAGCCTGCCCGCCATTGCCGAGGTGGAGGAAAAAATCGCCATCGGTGACGGCGAGTTTCACATGCGCCGGGCTGGCGAAGCCCTTCACCCCCAATACGAGACTCTCTCAACCTTGGAGAAGCTTCGCTCAGAAATGGGTTCCGCTATCTTCAGTGCTCAGTATCAACAATCCCCGGTACCTGACGGTGGCGCGATGATCCACCGCCAATGGCTACAGTATTACGATCAATTGCCTGAGCGCACCTACAAGGCCAAAGTGGTCCAGTCTTGGGATACGGCTGCCAAGGACGGCGCTCAGAATGACTGGAGCGTCTGCACCACGTGGATGGTGGTCGATAAGCGATATTACCTGATGGATGTCACGCGTGGTCGCTACGAATATCCCCGCCTTAAACAAACCGTCATCGCCCTCGCCGACCGCTTTAAGCCTGACCGGATTCTGATCGAGGATGCCTCGACCGGCATCGCGTTGGCCCAAGAACTCAAGCAACTTGGCAGCTACCCAGTAAAGGCCGTGGCAATTGAACGTGACAAGATCGGTCGCCTTTACGTCCAGCAGGCGAAGTTCGAAGCCGGCATGGTATTATTCCCCCGCACGGCGAACTTCCTCGCGGAAGTCGAATCCGAGCTCCTTAGGTTCCCGCAGGGCAAGACTGATGACATCGTCGATAGCATCAGCCAGGCGCTTGCGTTCAAGACCTGGGGATATGATACGACCCTTTCCTGGGTCGGATGATGGCGAGCCGCCGTCTATCGATCGATTTCGACAGTCTCTTCATAACGCAGGATCTTGATCCGATCGGAACGCATCAGATCGCATAATATTTCCGCGCCCGCGATTTGCCGACGAACCAGCGCGACAAGATCGGTCTCGATGGTCGTGCTATCCGGAAGAGCCATCGCGAAGTCAAACCCCTCATTGTGAGTCACGAATCGACGGCCAAGCCCGTCCAACCCCACGACGACAAAGCCATACCGCAGATAGGGATAGATTTGCTTATGCCGCGCTGCCTTGAAGCTATAGGTAATGACGTCATGCGATGTAAAAGAACCAGATTTGAGCTCGATGACAACGAGCGGAATTGAATCTTTTGTGATCAGAATGTCCGTCTGAAATGCGTTCTGCCCACGCATCGGGCTTGCAGCGCTCTCATGGCTCAGCTGGCCGGACGGATCTACCTCGATCTTGTAGAGCAGGCTTTTACCCGTTTCGACCGTGTAGTCAGGAAAGTGCGCAGCGAGGGTTTCTTGGACTTGTAAAGCGGCCTGCTGCTCACTCTGCTTTCGCCCGGAGGACACCGTCACATCATTTGCCATCGACAAACCCTTAACTCCATTGCCGCGCTCACACAGCCTGAAACGCCAAGCCGCTAGTGGCTTCGTTGCACATCGACATCCAGTCCAAAGGTCGTTTGGTAGCGAAGGAAGCAGGTCAGGGTTAATTTTTGATCCTATTTTGGGATAATCCGTTTCTGGGATCAAATTGTGCGCCGCCGATTCACGGCCCTGGCGGCGCATGCAAAAGACCCTCAAATCCGCGGACTATGCCCGACTGATCGACCTGCTTGTCGCAGTGCGGAAAGCTGCGGATGTTCGACAGCAGGCCTTGGCCAAGAAACTCGGCCGACCTCAATCCTTTGTCGCCAAATATGAGAACGGTGAGCGCCGCCTCGACGTCATTGAGTTCATTGCTATCGCCCGCGCGCTTGGCGCCGATCCTGTGAAGCTGTTTAAGGACTACGTTGGGGGAAAGGGCTCGCCCAAGACCGCCTCAAAGCGTCCGACCAAATAAGTCGTGCAGCTTTGGGCTTCTTTTCGGATCATTTTGTGATCCGGACCGGCTGATAAGAGCCACTAGATTGCTGCGTTTCCGCTCGACTTCCCCAGCACGTGGAGCGTCACTGTCGCCGTAAATCGGAGGCAGAATGATGGACCGCAAAATTACAGAACAGGCAATTGGCCTAATCCTTATCGAGATCGGCATTCGCCTTGGCGAGGCCGCACGGATTGCCAAGGCCGCCGAGGCCTGCGCGCTGGCCGGCAGTGTCGCCGAAGGCGTAAGAGTTTCGATGGATCTCGAACAGATATTCTATGAGACCGGCCGTTTGCAGGATGCGGCTTCGCTGCTCAACCGGTTGTCGAGCGAGTAAAGCTCTCTCTCCAAACGAAAGGTTCTCGGCCCGTCTGCGAACGACGGGCTTGCGGCAGTGGCGGCACATGATGCTGTCGTTGAAGCAGGAGAACCGAAATGCCCACCAGCAATCGAAAGCCCCCTCGCAAGACCGGGCGTAAATCCACACCGGCAGCAAAGCGACCGACAAAATCCGCCGGAAAAGTTCTGCCGCCCGTCGCGCCGAAGAAGCCGGTAATGCTGAAGACGCCGAACGTGGCCGTGTCCAAACAGGACAAGGTCCTCGATATGCTCCGCGCGCCGTCCGGCACCACCATCGCCGCCATCATGAAGGCAACCGACTGGCAGCAACATTCGGTGCGCGGCTTCTTCGCTGGAACCGTGCGCAAAAAACTCAAGCTGAACCTAACCTCGGTCAAGACCGATGGACAGCGCGTCTACCGGATCGCGAAACCGAGTACCGCGAAATGATCCAAGCTACCTCCTCCATGAAGCCAGCCGATCCAGCCGTAGAAGCAGAGCTCGATCGGCTGGCAACAGCCCCTATCGTCGAACTGCGCAGATGTTACCGAGAAGTGCTTCGAACAGATCCGCCAAGGGCTTTCGGTCCGGACCTGCTGCGCAGGAGCATTGCCCATCGGATTCAGGAAAAAGCCTATGGGAGATTGTCCGGTCCGACCAAGCGCCTGCTCGACCAGCTTGTGAAAGCCATGGCTGCCAAGCCCAACGGGCGGCTGGAGCTGCCGCGCCGCATCAAGCCCGGCTCGGAACTGGTCCGGACATGGAAGGGTAAAACCTACCGCGTCGTGGTTCGTCCAGACGGCTTTGCCTATGACGGCAAGACCTATGCGGGTCTCTCTGAGATCGCGTCGCTGATTGCAGGCACCAACTGGAATGGACCGCGGTTCTTCGGGCTGCGCTCCAAGTCTCAGGAGTCCGCCCATGGCAAGTAACGCTCCCAAAACCCTGCGCTGCGCCATCTACACCCGCAAATCCACTGAGCATGGTCTTGAGCTGGAATTCAACTCGCTCGATGCCCAACGGGAAGCTTGCGAGGCTTATATAAAGAGCCAGGCATCACTTGGCTGGAAGGTAATCACGCAGCCCTATGACGATCCGGCCTTCTCCGGTGGCAACCTCGAGCGTCCTGCCCTCAAGCAACTGCTCAAGGATATAGACGCCGGTAAGGTCGACGTTGTCGTGGTCTACAAGATCGACCGCCTCACCCGTTCGCTGGCTGACTTTGCCAAGCTCGTGGAAGCGTTTGACGCGAGATCAATTTCGTTCGTAGCCGTCACTCAGCAGTTCAACACGACGACCTCGATGGGTCGATTGACCCTCAACGTGCTGCTGTCATTTGCCCAGTTCGAGCGCGAGCTTTCGTCTGAACGCGTCCGGGACAAGGTCGCTGCCTCTCGTCGGAAAGGGAAGTGGACCGGCGGTACGGTGCCGCTCGGTTATGAGGCTCGAGACAAGAAGCTCGTCATCAATTCTACTGAAGCTGAAACTGTCCGGACTATCTTTCGGCGTTACGTTGAGTTGCAATCGTTCGGTCGCCTCGTAGCGGATCTCGATAAGCGTGGCATCGTCACCAAGCGTCGGAATACCAAGGTCAAGAAGTTCAACGGCGGCATTCCGTTCACCTATGGTCCCCTCGCCCACTTCCTGAAAAACAGGATCTACATTGGCGAAACCGGCCACGGCGGAAAATGGTATCCGGGCGAGCACAAGGCAATCATAGACCGCAAGACCTTCAACAAAGTTCAAGAACTGCTCGCCTCCGGCACCAACAAAAGGAAGATAGAGCGATCGGAAAGCGGCGCACTTCTCATGGGCAAACTGTTCGATGATCGCGGCAACGCAATGAGCCCAAGCTTTTCGTCCAAGAACGGCGTGCGTTACAAGTTCTATGTCAGTTCGGCTTTGCTGCGTGGACGAAAACTGGAAGCCGGCTCCATGGCGCGCGTCGCGGCAACTGACATCGAGTCGACTATAATCAACGCGTTGCGTGAACGGCTGAAACTCGACAAGGCTGTGTTGAATGCAACTGTTATCGACAGCTATGTCGCGCGCGCCGAACTGAGCAGCCGCATCATCAGGGTTACCACCACGCCGCCGGCCAAAATCCGATCGAGCAAATTCGCGATCCCTTGGCAGCTGCGCCAACCGGGTTCGGCAACGATCACTGAGGCCGACGGCGAATGCCAGCCTAATGCGAAATTGGTTCAGGCCATTGTTCGAGCCCACGCATGGCTGCGTGATCTACAGAATAGAAAGTTTGCCACTGCCGAGGCACTGGCCGCCTCGGTCAAACTGCATCCCAAGTTGGTGCGGCAGGAATTGCGCTATGCGTTCATGGCACCCACTATAACAGCGGCCATTCTCAGCGGCGACCAGCCAGCAACATTATCATTGGCGCAGATTCCGAAAACGCTGCCCTTGGCATGGTCCGACCAATGCATGGCGCTGAGATTCTGATCTAAGTTGGGTTCGTAGATCCAATGCTATGGAGTTCTTCCTAGCTATTTCTCAGACAGACGCTAGCGGCGTTCAGCTAGGTCAACCTACCCATAACAGCGCTGAAGTTTGCTCCAGTATTTTCGCGCTCCGTCTGGCTTCGCCAGCAGCGATTTCTCATCGCTGCACCACGGCTGAAATCGTGACGATGGCGTCGGCGATCCCTCCCCGACGGAGCAAGCGACATGCAGGACAGGCTCATAGCCGGCGGGCGCAAGTTCTTGCAACTCCTGAAGAGCCCCACCCGACAGCCGCAGGAGGCTGAACGGCCGATTTGCAGAACCTCGATATCGTGCCAGTTGATCTCGGCGGTCCGCCCGGTACCCAGCGCTTTGAAGCAAGCCTCCTTGCCTGAAAACCGCAAATATGCCGTTTGTTCACTTATTGTTCCGTTTGGAACAAGCCTCTTTGCTAGTACCACTGTAATCGGTGATCCTTTGAGCTGACCTCATGAGCGTGACCGATCTCACCGGCACTATCGATACGCCCGCCTCCGATGCGGGCGGCGTCGCGGCGCGTCGGGGGTTCAAATATCAGGATCATGTCGCCGCATTCTTCCTCTTGGCCATGATCGACGATCCGCGTCTCGCCAAAGTCGAATGCGAGACCGCCGACGACATCTTCCTCTTCTGGCAGACCGGTGAGACCGAATATCCGGAATACGTCCAGGTCAAAACGACCGAGGGTGATCGCAAATGGACGAAGGACGAGGTCACCACACGCAGTCCACCCAAGAAACCAACCTCCTTGGTCGAGAAATCGCTCTTATGCGATCGTTATGGGCCCAACGCGCGCTTTCGGATCGTATCGCGCCGCGACGTGAACAAATCGCTCGCTTGCCTGAAGCTTGAACGCGGCGCGCGCTTCCGTCGCGAGCCCGTAGCCGAGTTGGGCAAGAAGCTTACCAAGCAACTCAAGACAGTTTCGCCGCTTGGAAACGACCTTGTCTATTGGGCCGAGCAGACCGTCTGGCAAGTGACCGGTGACGTCACCGCATTGATCGCCTTGAACCACAAAAAAATCAGCGTTCTTGCGGAACGCTTTGGCGGAAATCCCACCGCTTCGCATGTAGACCAAATCTATCAGGACCTCTTGCGCATCGTTGACGACGCTGCGACCGCCTCGCGCGTCAGTGACCCGGAGAAGAAGGTGCTTACTCGGAGTACCACCATCGCTTGGTGGACGGAGCACCTTGCCAACACTGAAGCCGCGCAGCAGCGCACCTCGAAACCCTATCGCGCCAAGACCGACGCGTTCTTTGCAGATCTTCACCACATGTCTGAAGACTCACTGCGTCGCGCGCTCTCAAGCTACGACGTGCGCTTTGAAAACGAGCGCTGGCGTTCGCAGCAGTTGGCCGATCATCTCGTCGATTGGCTCCCGGAGATAGCCTTGAAGGCGAGCGACCTTGCATCCGTACAGCATCTCCAACTGCGGCGAAAGACTCGGGACGCCGTCAGCGCCATCAAGCGCCAACGAGCTGTCTCCGATCAGCAACTCGTCGGCGAAACACTGCTCCATGTCGTCATCCGCCAGAGCTTTGGCAGCGAACCCATCGCTTGCAAACTTTTCTATCAATCTGCAACGGGCATGCGGAGTTTCGGCTCCGCCCATATCGTCCATGCTCTGAGGGGCGACGAACTCTGGCTTGGGCGCGCCACCATCGCGACCGCCGATAGTCATGAGGCGATTCTCAAAGCCACGCTAGCGGATCTCGAACACGTGCTAGATCCTGATTTCCTGAAGGAGGAGCGGGAAACCATTCTTGCCTTGCGCGAGCCCTTGCATCTGATGCCGACCAGCCTGGAAGCCGCGCTCGCGCGCAACGCGCCGATCGACGACCTAGTGGAGGCCTTATGCATTCCGATTTTGATCGCCTATGACAGCACGGTTTTGGGCGGGGGCTACGCCAGGGACTATCGCACGCGTCTGGTCGCCGAGGTGCAGGCGTCCTACGCCGCGCTGAAGCCGCGCCTGCCATCCACCCTCCAAAACGTGAAGGTGCACATCTTCTTAGTGCCGATCGAATGCGTGGTCACCTTGACCGGGCAATTCACAGCCCTGATGGGCGGCTAGCGAATGGATTACGGCGAACTCCGCAACGCACTTCAGGAGCCCATCCCACCGGACCAGCGTGTTGGTATCTTGCGAGGGATCGCGCAGCACGTGAACAATACGCATACCCACCATGAAGGCCGCGATCTCGTCATCCGCGCACTGGCCGTCCTTGACCGTTTCGATAAATCCCAGCGTGTGGTCCTGATGAGCCTGGTGAGGAATGTCGGCCTCTTCCCGTATCTCTCTGAAACTATCGCGGCGGCGGATGTCGCCGACCAACTCGCCTTCGAGCTGCACCGGCCGGACAATGCTGACAGCGCGATTGTTTTTCACAGCCTTCAGGCGCGCATCTACCATCAGCTCTTGCGCGGCGCCAATGTCGTGCTCAGCGCCTCGACCAGTTCCGGCAAGAGCCTCGTCATCGACGAGATCGTGGCTTCCGAGAAATTCCGCAAAATTGTCATTGTCGTGCCAACCCTGGCCCTCATCGACGAAACCCGCCGCCGCCTGTTGCGCCGGTTTGGGGAGCGCTGCGCCATCATCACGCATCCCAGCCAAAACGCGCGGGCCGACCGGATTACGGTCTATGTGCTGACGCAAGAACGGGTCCTCAGCCGCGAGGACCTAGCGGACACGCAGTTCTTCGTCATCGACGAATTCTACAAGATGAACCTTGCGACTGAAAAAAAGTCCGACCGCGCCGTCGACCTCAACCTTGCCTTTCACAAGCTCGCCAAGACCGGCGCGCAGTTTTATCTGCTCGGGCCCAACATCCAGGCGATTAAAGGCCTCGACCGCTACGAGCACCACTTCATCCCGTCCGAGTTCTCGACCGTGGCGGTCGATGTCGTCAATCTTAACTTGCCCACGCACGGCGACGCGCGCGATGTTGGCCTGCTTGAGCTTTGCAAGATGCTCGACGGACCCACGATCATTTACTGCCAGTCTCCCGGCAGCGCGAGCCAGGTCGCCAAACTGCTGATCGAACGGGGCGGGCTCGCGCCCCATGACGCGGCGGCGGCCGCGGTTCACTGGATCGCCGAGAAATATGATCCGGACTGGATCGTTGCGCACGCGCTCCAGCATGGCATCGGCATCCATCACGGCGGCGTGCCCCGCGCCTTGCAGCAATATTTCATTCGTCTGTTTAACAACCGAAAAATTCCTTTTCTCGTGTGTACCTCGACCATCATCGAAGGCGTGAACACGGTCGCCAAAAACGTCATTGTGTATGATCGCCGAAAAAGCCGCGACGTGTTAGAGCATTTTACGTACAAGAATATCGAAGGCCGCGCCGGCCGGATGAACGAGTATTTCGTGGGGCGCGTCTTCGTGCTCGAAGCACCGCCGGACGATCAGTCTTTCACCGTGGAGTTTCCGCTTGGAGTGCAAAGCGCCGACACGCCCATGAGTCTGCTCCTGGATTTGCCGGCCGACGACCTCCAACCGCTCTCGAAACACCGGGTCGAGGATCTTTTCGCGAGGAGTTCGCTAAGCCCGGTCACGCTGCGCGCCAATCGCCACGTCCCATGGGAAGTGCAGGAGGCAATTGCCAGCGAAATCCGCGCACGGCTGCCGGAGATTCAACCCCTGCTCGGCTGGACCCAACCGCCGACCGGCCCCCAGCTCGAAACCGCATGCGATCTCATCTTCCGCTTTCTCAATAAGCGCGCGCTTCAGGAATACCGCATCAATTCGGGCGCGCAGCTCGCATGGCATCTCAACGCGCTCCGGATGGGCGACGATCTCAGCGCCTACGTCAAGACCTGTGTGGCACGCCGGTACCCCGGCGACTCGCCAAGCGATGCGGTCGAAACCGCCTTGCGTCTCGTGCGCAATGTGATTTGCCAGCGCTTTCCGCGCGATCTCATGGCGATCGACGCGCTTCAGCGCGATGTGCTGGGCGGCGCAAGGTTGCATACAGGCAACTACGCCTTTTTCGCCGAGCAGGCTGAAAATTTATTCATGCCTTCGATCCTCTTTGCGCTCGACGAATACGGAATTCCACTACAAACCGCGCAGCGGCTTCAGGGGTTTTTGCTGCCTGCATCGTCGCTCGACGAGGTCCTGCACCGTCTTGGGCGGATCGAACTGCAGAACGCCGAATTGTCGCCATTCGAGAACGATATTCTTCACGACGTCCGGCAAACGCTCTACCCGCAGGCACGCCCGGGCGGGCCGGTGTCGGCGGGCTAACCGCCAATTAACGCGCCACGATCCGTGGGTTTGCGTTCGCGCGATAGAATTGCCGCCATTTCTCGGCATGGTCGCTATCAGCAAGGTGCGGAGTATATTGATTGTCCTTTGCGGGTGTGAGCAGAGCTTCGCTCGGAACAATTTTATTCTCATCGAGGAACCGCTCTGCCAGCGCCTTGAACGTTTTTGGCGGCGCATGATCGATCATCGCTTCCTCCAGCGACAACAGCCGGCCGGTCAAGGCACAGGGCGCTTTGCCATCAGGATGGGTGGAGGCGCGGAAGAACTCCCATTTCATCTGCTTGATGTCTTCGAACACTTCAGTGCGCATGGCGCGCAAAGTCTCCGCAAAGGCCGACGGCGCCTTGCCGTCAAGGCAGGGCTTGACGGAGAAATCAGTCGTGCTGCCATCGATGCGGCGGATTTCAAAGCATCGGGTGTCGAACATCGCGCTGCGCGTACTGAATTCCTTTACGCCTGCTCCGATTTTGACCGCCGCTTCTGGATGCCGCTCAAGCAGCCAGTAGACCTGGGTCGCATCTGGCTCGGAAAGTGCCACGCCGGGATCGTGCCGACGGAGGATCTGGCGGAAATGCTCTTGCGCATCGCCCTTCCGCGCGAAACTCAAATCGCCGATGTCGAGAGGTTTGGCCGCCATAGGCGCGATCTTAGTTCGACCCATGCGCATTGACCAGAGCGCCGGTACGGCGAGACCCGGTTGCTCCCATTCGTTTCGCTAGGCATAGCAAAGGCACATGCCGATAGATAAGGCGGCCGTTATCCTGTGCGGTTGCGGGAATGCCTCGCGCTGTTTCTCCTTCCGCAAAATGGAAGCCAGGTTCATAAATACGCGCTCCGAAGCGCCCGTCACTGACGCCCCCACCGCGCAGTGGTTTGTTTCTTCGGTCTCTGGGGCAAGTCTCTCGAAAACGGGAATTTCCTAATAGGTAGGCGGAGACTTTCGGCAATTTTCGGCAGAATTGGTGCGAATATCGTCTCCACGCACACTCGCCTATAAGAAAAAGCCCGCTGTTGGCGGGCCTTTCTGACACTCAAGAGGAAGAGTCTCTCGCATCGGGACTGGCTGGCTGGCGGTGCAGTGCTGATCGCAGCCGTCTCCGCGCCGATTCCCTGCTAACAGGGAATTTTACAGGGAAATCTGCGTTTTCGAGACGCGAAACGGAGAAAACTTGGCGAAAGATGCGCCCAATATGACCTTTTCGCGAATTCGCCACTTTGACTAACAGGGAATTGAATTCAATGAATCAGGGAATTTTTATGTGGCGATCAGGCATTTATACCGATGGACCGTAAGCGTCCATTTCTTGCACTCTTGTTTGCTTAGGTAACGAGCCGATCTGTTCTCACCAGCAAATTGCAGGTGAGGAGGACGAGGTGGCAGGTTTACGCGAACGTTATGGTGAGGCTTTCTGGCGCACGCACCACGAGGCGTGGTGTTGTAGTGATTTGAATCAGCGGGAGTATTGCGAGGCCCAAGGGATTCCGCTGAAGGCGTTCGGCAACTGGCGGGCGAAGTTCAAAGCCGAACCGCAGCTGGCCGAACGCAAGCTGCTCTATCGGCGCCGGGGTCTTAGTCATACCCTTAGTCATAGTCCTAGTCATAGGCTTAGTCATATGACTAGCGGCTCGATGGCGTCGGGGCCGAGTGTTGCTCCGCCCCGCGATGGTCGTCGTCGAACGTTCACAGAAGCCGACAAACGCCAGATCATTGATGAGGCGGTGCGACCCGGTGCAAGACTTTCGGAGGTGGCACGCCACTACGGGATCGCAGCGCGTGTCCTGTTCCGTTGGAAGCAGGAACTGACGGCATCGGACGCACCGCTGTTCGTCGCGGTTGAGATCGTGGATGCCGCTGAGGAGCACGCATCATGACGCTTCTTCCTCAGGGCGTGAAGGTTCACCTTAGCTTCGGCTTCATCGACATGCGCAAGGGCATCGACGGGCTCGCCATGCTGGTCCAGGGCGTACTACGGCAGGATCCCTTCTCGGGCCACCTGTTCGTGTTCCGCGGCCGCAAGGCCAATCTCATCAAGATCGTATACTGGGACGGCACCGGGCTTTGCCTGTTCACCAAGCGGCTTGAGCACGGCGTCTTCCTGTGGCCGTCGAATGTCGAGCCGGGCGGAACGCTGATGCTGAGTTCGGCGCAGTTGTCGATGCTGATTGACGGCGTCGACTGGCGCGCGCCGGAGCGGCAATGGCGACCGGCGCTCGCGGGATGATCGCTGCGGCCGATTGACTCAACATGCATGTGGAACGGTGAAGAAGCACACGAGTCAGCGTAGACTTCTCACTCATGGACGTCGATCTTCCAGCCCTGCCGGATGATGTAGAGACGCTGCAGCGGATGGTGCGCGCACTCGCGGCCGACGTGACCGGCCTCAGCGAAGCACAAGCCGAGATCGAACGGCTCCGTCTGATCGTGCAAAAGCTGCAGCGCAGCCAGTTCGGCCGGCGCGCCGAACGGCTTGATGACGACCAATTGCAGCTCGGCTTCGAAGATCTCAACGCCGACATCGCGGGGGTTGAAGCAACGATTCCTGCGACGGCAAAGACCTCGAGATCGAAGACCGAGCGGCTAAGCCTGCCGGCGCATCTGCCCCGCGAGGACACGCGGCTCGATCTTGAGTATCAGGCCTGCCCCTGCTGTGGTGGCGAGCTGCATGCGATCGGCGAGACGGTCAGCGAGATGCTCGACCATGTACCTGCCCGGCTTCGCGTTATCCGCATTTGCCGGCCGCGTTATGGCTGCCGGGCCTGCGGGACTATCCATCAGGCTCCCGCCCCGGAGCGTCCGATCGCCAAGGGCCTCGCAAGCCCTGCTCTACTCGCCCATGTCCTGATCGCCAAATACTGCGATCATCTTCCTCTTTATAGACAGAGCCAGATCTTCGCTCGGCACGGCGTCGAGCTCGATCGCTCGACCTTGGCCAACTGGGTCGGGGGTGCCTGCTGGTGGCTGGAGCCGCTGCAGGAAAGGCTCGCCGAGCATGTCTTTGCATCGCAGAAGTTGTTCGCCGACGACACCCCGCTTCCGGTGCTCGATCCCGGCCGTGGTCGCACCAAGACCGGCCGGCTCTGGGTGTACGCACGCGATGACCGGCCGTGGAGCGGAGCTGATCCGCCGGCAGCCGTCTACTGCTACAGTCCGGACCGTCGGGCCGAACGACCCGCCTCCCATCTGGCGAAGTTCAAAGGCATCGTTCAGGTCGATGGCTATCCCGGATTCGATCGACTCAGAGAAGGCGGCGATATCCAGCTCGCGGCGTGTTGGGGCCCATGCAAGGCGCAAGTTCTATGAAGTGCAGCAGGCCACCGACTCTCCGATCGCGGCCGAAGCGCTGCGGCGCATCGCCGAGCTCTATGCGATCGAGGCAATAATCCGGGGCGAGACAGCCGACGCACGTCGGAACGTACGACAAGTTCGCTCGCTGCCGCTGGTTGCTGCAATGAAGGCCTGGCTCGAGACGCAGCTGACTCACATCCCGCCGCGCGGCGGCCTTGCCGATGCGATCCGCTACGCACTAACCCGCTGGAGCGACCTCAGCCGGTTCCTCAATGACGGGCGCATCGAACTCGACACCAACACCGTGGAACGCGCCATCCGCCCCATCACACTCGGCCGCAAAAACCATCTGTTCGCCGGATCCGATCGCGGGGCTGCGCGCTGGGCGACCGTCTGCTCTCTTATCACCACCGCAAAGCTCAACAACGTCGAGCCCTTCGCCTATCTCAAGGACGCGCTTATGCGCTTGTCCAACGGTCATCCGATGAGCCAACTTGATGACCTGCTGCCCTGGAATTGGACCCTGACAAATCCCGCAACCTGATCTCGCGTGTCAGGAATGGCTTACCGCTGTATCAGGGAATTCTTTGGGAGAATGCCACGCCAAACCACCTATCACCGTCCCGCGGGATCAGTAAATGCTGTACGCAGAGCCTCGTGTTCTTCCGTGAATCTCACGTCAGAGCCTCAGCTTTTTGCGTTACATCGTTGGCATCAAAATTTGCCGACGACAGGAAGTTTTTGGAAGCATCGTTGAATTCAGTCTTGAGACGCTTGACCAGTTCTTCCACCGAAGGAACGTCGGTGATCTGGCCAATCCCCTGCCCTGCCCCCCAGATATCACGCCAGGCTTTCGCGCCCATGTTTCCGCCAGAGCCGAAGTTCATCGCCGTCTTGTCCGCAGCGGGAAGATTTTCAGGATCCAGTCCGGCAGCCCTGATCGAGGGGCCGAGGTAGTTGCCGTGAACGCCGGTGAATAGATTTGTATAAACGATGTCGTCGGCTGCATGATCGGCGGTCAAGGCCGTTTTATAGGCCTCCGCGGCCCCAGCTTCAGTCGTTGCGATAAAGCGAGTGCCCATATAGGCAAGATCGGCACCCAGCGCCAAAGCAGACGCAACGCTCCAACCATCCGAAATCGCTCCTGACAGAAGAATAGTTCCCTTAAACCATTGCCGAACCTCACGCACCAGCGCGAACGGCGACAACGTGCCGGCGTGTCCGCCCGCGCCCGCGCAAACAAGAATCAAGCCATCGACGCCCTGCTCGGCCGCCTTACGCGCGTGCCTGACGTTGATCACGTCGTGGAAGACGACGCCGCCGTAAGAATGGGCCGCATCGACGATCTCGGCCGGCGGACGCAACGATGTAATGATGATCGGCACCTTGTGCTTTACGCAGGTTTCCATATCCGCAAACAGACGGTCGTTGGAGGCATGACAAATCTGATTGACGGCATAAGGCGCCACCTTCTTGTCTGGATTTTGCGCGCGATACTCACCGAGTTCACTCTCGATGCGAGTGAGCCACTCATCCAGCGCGTGAGCCGGTCGCGCATTTAGAGCGGGGAACGAGCCGACGATCCCCGCTTTGCATTGCGCAATCACAAGCTCAGGTCCGGAAACAATAAACAGCGGGGAGCCGACGATCGGCAGCACAAGAGAATTCTTCATAAATTCAGGAAGAGACATGGGCGTACAACTTTTCTAGGGGTTCAAGAGCGATCGGCCGACAATGCTGTCTAGTTGCCAATAATTGAGATGGTCATCCAGGTAGGAGGATAACCCTGTAGTCGAACAGGCATCCGGAAAGTACGGCATCGACGGACGCCTAAGCTCCCCACCTCGAGTGCAAGCTTAACCAGACAGCAGCGTCTTCTTAGACGAGAGTCGTTCATTCATCGCGGATGCAAGCTCTTTTAGACCACTCAGCGGCCTTACCATGACCTCGAACTCGGTAATTTTACCCGCGGCATTGAAACGGATAAAATCGACACCCTTCAGCTCACGTCCCTTCACTTTAGCTTCAAATTCGAGAACGACGTTGAGACCGTCAGCGCTTACACACTCGCGGTGATAACGAAACTCCTGGAATACAGAATTCGCTGTCGTGAGAACAAGAATTGCAGCCTCTCGTCCAGGATAGGGCTCATGGGCTACCGGAGATCGAAAGACGATCTCATCTGCAAGCAACGGGCGCAGATCATCAGCCCGATTTGTACTCATGAAATGATGCCAAACTGCTAGCGACGATTCCATGTTAGTGAGCCATTTCTCAACCATGTGTTCTTTCCCAGAATGATTCTTAGAATTCAGAGTGACCGCTTGAAGAAATGAGCGATTTCGCCAACAACGCCGCGACGGAAGGTCAGCACGCAAATCACGAAAATGGCGCCCTGAATCACCGTCACCCACTGGCCGAAGCCCGCCAGATACTGCTGCATGGCGATAATGACGAAGGCGCCAACCACGGGTCCGAATACGCTCCCGAGGCCACCCACCAGCGTCATCAGCACGACCTCACCAGACATGGTCCAATGCACGTCGGTCAGCGAGGCATTCTGCGCCACGAACACCTTCACGGCGCCGGCAAGGCCCGCCAGACTGCCGGACAGGATGAACGCCAGCAACTTGTACTGGTCGGTCTTGTAGCCGAGCGAAATGGCGCGCTGCTCATTCTCGCGGATCGACTTCAACACCTCACCGAACGGCGAGTTGATGGTGCGGTAGATCAGCAGGAAGGCCAGCAGGAAGATGACCAGCACGACATAATAGAGCGTCGTCGACTTCGACAGGTCGAACACGCCGAACATCACGCCCTGCGGAATGCCTTGGATGCCGTCTTCGCCATGGGTGAAGGGTGTCTGCAGGTAAATGAAGAACAGAAGCTGCGAAAGCGCCAGCGTGATCATCGCGAAATAGATGCCCTGGCGGCGGATCGCGATCAGTCCGGTGACGACGCTCAGCGCCGCGGCGGCAACCACACCGACGAGAATTCCAATCTCGGGTGACGTGCCCCACTCTTTCAGCGCATGCGCGGTCACATATCCCGCGGTGCCGAGGAACATCGCGTGGCCGAACGACAGCAGTCCGCTGTAGCCGATCAGCAGGTTGAACGCGCAGGCAAACAACGCAAAGCACAGCGCCTGCATCACAAAATAAGGGTAGATGCCGGTCAGCGGCACAACGGCCAGCAAAGCCGCCATCACGACGAAGGCAATCATCTCGTCCGTCGTGGAGCGGCTTTTTACAGGAGTGGCGTTGTCGGTGATTGTGGTCATGTTAGTTCGCGCGCCCCGTCAGTCCAGTCGGCTTTACGAGAAGCACCAGCACCATCAGCACGAAGACCACGGTGTTGGACGCCTCGGGATAAAAATACTTGGTCAGGCCTTCGATCACGCCGAGCGCAAAGCCGGTGATGATCGATCCCATGATCGAACCCATGCCGCCGATCACAACCACCGCGAACACCACGATGATAAGATCCGCGCCCATTAGCGGACGCACCTGGTTGATCGGAGCCGAGAGCACGCCGGCCAGAGCCGCGAGACCGACGCCCAGACCGTAGGTCAGCGTGATCATACGCGGCACATTCACGCCGAAGGCGCGCACCAGCGTCGGGTTTTCTGTCGCCGCGCGCAGGTAGGCGCCAAGCCGCGTGCGCTCGATCAGATACCAGGTCGCGATACAGACGATGAGCGAGAAGATAACGACCCAAGCGCGATAGATCGGCAGATACATGAAGCCCAGATTGACGCCGCCCTTGAGAAGATCGGGAATCGCGTAAGGCAATCCGGACGATCCGAAATAATTCTGGAACAGACCCTGAATAATCAGCGCAAGACCGAACGTCAGCAACAGTCCGTAAAGATGGTCGAGGCCCGTGAGCCATTGCAGCATCGTGCGCTCGAGGAAAATGCCGAAGCCGCCGACGACGATCGGCGCGAGGATCAGCGCCCACCAGTAGTTGATGCCCGCGAGGTTCAGCAGGAAGTAAGCGACGAACGCGCCCATCATATAAAGTGCGCCGTGCGCGAAATTGATGATGTTGAGCATCCCGAAAATCACGGCCAGCCCAAGACTCAGCAGCGCGTAAAACGAGCCGTTGATCAGTCCGACCAGAAGCTGGGCGTAGAGAGCTTGATACACGTCAATTCACCGTCTTTTTTTTTGAACCGGATACGAATGTACGGAACGGCAATGCCTGGTCACACACCAAGATAGGCGTGAAGCTTGTCCATGTTGGCCTGGAGTTGTGAGTTTGCGAACGTGTCGATGACCTTGCCATGTTCGACGATATAGAAGCGGTCCGCCACCGTGGACGCAAAGCGGAAATTTTGTTCGACCAGAAGAATGGTGAACCCTTCCGCCTTCAGCCGCGCGATCATCTTGCCAATCTGCTGAATGATCACGGGTGCAAGACCTTCGGTCGGCTCGTCCAGCATCAGGAAGCGCGCGCCGGTGCGCAGAATGCGCGCAATCGCCAGCATCTGCTGCTCGCCGCCGGAGAGTTTTGTGCCCTGACTGCCGAGGCGTTCCTTGAGATTCGGAAACAGCTCGAAGATCTGATCGAGCGTCATGCCGCCGCTGCGAATAATCGGCGGCAGCAGAAGGTTTTCCTTCACGTCGAGGCTGGCGAAAATCCCGCGCTCTTCCGGACAGAACGCCACACCAAGGCGCGCGATTTTCTCCGCCGGCAGCCGGATGATTTCACTGCCTTCAAACGCCACCGATCCGGTGCGCTTGCCGATAAGATCCATCACGGATTTGAGCGTCGACGTCTTGCCCGCGCCATTGCGGCCGAGCAGCGTCACAACCTCACCGGGACGAACTTCAAAGTTCATGCCGTGAAGGATGTGGGAGTCGCCGTACCACGCCTCAAGATTTTTGACTTCCAGAACCGGCGAGCCTGCAGCGTTACTCATGGCTCGCTCCCAGATAAGCTTCCTTGACCTGCGGGTGTTTCGAGAGCGTCGCGTAATCCCCTTCCGCCAGCACCTGCCCGCGCGTCAGCACCGTGATCGTATCGGACAGATTGGCGACGACGTTCAAATTATGTTCCACCATCAGGATCGTGTACTTCTGGGAAATTCGCTTGATCAGCGTGGCGACCTTGTCGATGTCCTCGTGGCCCATACCGGCCATCGGCTCGTCGAGCAGCATCATTTCGGGATCGAGTGCCAGCGTGGTGGCGATCTCCAGCGCGCGCTTGCGGCCGTAGGGCATTTCCACCGCCGGCGTGTTGGCGAATTCGCTCAGACCCACATCCTCGAGCAGTTCCCGCGCGCGGTCGTTGTAGCGATCGAGGACGGATTTGGATCGCCAGAAATCGAAGGAACTGCCGTGCTGGCGCTGCAGCGCGACACGCACGTTCTCCAGCGCCGTGAGGTGCGGAAACACCGCCGAAATCTGGAAGGACCGGACGAGACCGAGGCGCGCCACGTCGGCAGGCGCCATCGCGGTAATATCCCGCCCTTTATAGAGAATCTGGCCGCGCGAGGGCTTCAGGAACTTGGTCAGCAGGTTGAAGCATGTCGTCTTTCCAGCCCCGTTCGGGCCGATCAGCGCATGAATTGTCCCGCGGCGCACCCGCAGATTGACGTCACTCACGGCCACAAAGCCCGCAAATTCCTTGGTCAATCCATTGGATTCAAGAATGAACTCATCAGACAAGCAAGCGCTTCTTCTACGCGGCAAGTTCATTAGAACTGGTCCTTCCGATGCGGGCGCCTCAATAAAAGCAGTTATTGATTGGCCGTCCGACTCAGTCGATCAGGATCGCACTGACTGGGTCGATCAATCAGAACAACCGCATCCCCGACCAATTTGATATCCTCTCGCTGGTCTTTCATTCGCAATGCAAGCTTCATTAAGCTGTCACCGAACTGATCGAACAACTCGACCACATGCCCTTCGCAAGTCAGAGAAGAGCCCACCTCAGTAATCCCCGTAAATCGACTTGAAAAATGACGAATACGCTGCGGCGGTACCACGTCCGTTAAAGCCTGACCGGCATACGCCATGACAAGCATCCCATGAGCAAATACATCGGGAAACCCAGCTGACTTTGCGAAGTCGATGTCGACATGAATTGGATTAAAATCGCCGGATGCACCACAATACAACGCGAGTGTATGTCGGGTTATCGGAGGGAAGGCCTTATACACGACACGCGATCCTATCGACCCAGCACCGGTTGAACTCATAGCGCTACCCCATTCCGCACAATGATTGTGCAAAACATATCTGCGACATGTAAGCCATCTTGGTTCCTAATGTTGCTCTCGATCACAACACGCGTCAGAGAGCCTGCAGCTTTCACAGCGACATCTGTGACAGTCGAGACGATCGCTAATGTATCGCCAACCACAACGGGCGCGTGATAGCTAAAGCTCTGTTCACCGTGCAACACGCGGGCAGGTTCGATCTGAAGGTCGGCAAGGAACTCGTATGGGGACTCATTGTCCAACATCTGGAGGCAAAACAAATAGGTAGGAGGCACAGGAACAGCCATCGCGTCCTGCGCCGCATGCTCTCCGCGATAAGCTCGATTTTGCTCGTTCAGTGCATCCAGAAAATAGCGAAGCCGACGAGGCTCGACATACGCTGTTACTGGCGCCAAGCTACGACCTACGTCCGACTGATCGACCAAAACTCGCCCTCACGATTAATACGCTCGCCTGCATTCAGGTTGTTGCGGCCGATTATGCGACAAACACGAAGGCTTTGGATGATCGGACTGTCGGTCAATGCAAGCCACCGAATAGGACTCGAGCCCGCGAGACAATCGTCCGCGGCGCCCATTTCACCGAGACCACCTTTCGGTCAAATCGAAAAGCTTATTGCTCAATGTCGATGCATTGAACTGTATCTGTGACGCGGTTCGCGAGAAGCGTGGTGCCGGACCTGGTTGGACAATGCCTTCGACGCTCACAAATGTTTCTCGAGCGGAGAAATGAGGATGGGATGGCGCGTCCTGCATACTTAGTATGGGTGCGAAGCAAGCATCGAGCCCTTGAAACACTTTTATCCATTCCCCTTGAGACTTCGTTTTGAAAACTTTCGCAAAAGTGATTTTGAGCGCGGGCCACTTCGATTGATCATTCTGTGAACCAACGTCGACCCCATCTAAGTGGAGGCCCTGCAAAAGGATTGCATAGAACTTCGACTCAAGAGCTCCTACTGCCACATACTTTCCGTCGGCGCATTCATATGAACCGTAGAACGGCGCTGCTCCATCAATGATGTTTGCTTCCCGTTCCGCCGACCACCTGCCCTGCGCGTGCAATGAATAGAAAAGCGACATCAGAGAAGTCGCGCCGTCGCACATTGCTGCGTCCACGACTTGGCCCTTGCCTGAGCTACCGACTTCAAGCAGTGCGGCAAGAACGCCCATAACGAGATACATTGCACCGCCGCCATAATCACCGACGAGGTTGAGAGGGGCGACGGGCCTCCCATTGGAACTGCCGATCGCAGCAAGAGCTCCGGACAATGCGATGTAATTGATATCGTGACCTGCTGCCGCTGCTAACGGCCCGTACTGACCCCATCCGGTCATACGCCCATAAACTAACTTGGGATTACGGGCACAAAGAATGTCCGGGCCAAATCCCAGACGCTCCATCACACCAGGTCGAAACCCTTCAATTATCACATCCGCTAGATCGCAGAGACGAACCACCGCACTTGCACTCGCAGGATCTTTAAGATCAGCCTCAACGCGATGGCGCCCTCGGCTAAGAAAGTCTATTTCACTGACTGCGGTACCTGGCCTATCGACCCGGACGATGTCCGCCCCCATGTCCGAAAGGAGCATTCCCGCGAATGGCACAGGGCCGATGGCCTCAAATTCCACGATACGCAGTCCTTTGAGCGGACCGTTCGCCGAACATGGTGCTGATGGCGTCAGCTGCGACTGCAAAGACACTATTTCGGATTCCCAACAATTCTACTTTAAATTATGCGAAGTAAGCAGCACCGAACGCTCTGAAGCTAACGCGCATCAACCGTGCATCGTGAGGCCGCCGGAAACACTGATCACTTGCCCGGTGATGTAGCTCGCTTCGTCGCTCGCAAGAAACGCAACGATCCCCGCCATGTCGTGCGGCTCGCCCATGCGCCGCAAAGGAATGGCGCGGGCCATACGATCCAGTATGGCGCGAGCTTCACCTTCATCCGCGATCCCTTCACTCATCATCGGCGTTTTTGTCGGCCCAGGGCATACCACATTGAGAAGAATCCCCGATCGCGCAAGCTCGCGAGCCAGGGTCTTGGACAGGGCAATCACACCAGCTTTACAAGCGGAGTAAACTCCTTGGCCAGACGAACCGACGCGTCCTGCATCCGATGATATCGAAACGATTCGTCCAAATTTTCGCCGTTCCATGTTCGTTGCAACGACATGAATCAGATTGATCGGTCCCTTAAGGTTGATCGCGATTACCCTGTCTCGAAGCTCTTCATCAGTGGCGAGGAAGCTGGTCATCTTGTCCCAACCAGCATTGTTCACCAGCACCTCAACAGGACCAATCTCCTTCTCTGTTCGGGCAACCGCGAGCGTAACCGCGGCTAAGTCTGATATGTCGAGATGCTCCACGTGAGTGGTCACGCCATACTCCGAAAGACTTTCCGCTACTCGGTCCGCTCCGTTCCGGTTCCGGTCAAAAATGGCAACGTTCACGCCAGCTTCCGCTAGCCGGCGACAGATGGCCTCGCCTATACCGCTACCGCCTCCAGTTACGATTGCAGTACGACCTTCCAGACCTCGCATGTATGCCTCTCCGCGTTGAATCATTTTGATGTCTAAGCAGCTCGTGCCATGTGCCGCTGAATGATCATCTTCAGGACCTCGCTTGTGCCTTCGTAAATCTGCAGTACGCGCTGATCCCGATACAATTTTTCAACGATCGAGCCCTGAAGGTAGCCAGCCCCTCCGAAGATCTGGACTGCACTGCTGCATACCCACTCTGCCATCTCGGACGCGAAGAGTTTTGCCATCGAGGCTTCAACTACACGCTGTTGACCCTCCTCTTTAAGCCAAGCAGCTCGCAGGTAAAGCTGGCGAGCAGCCTCAATTCGTGTTGCCATGTCAGCGAGCCTAAATCCGACAGCTTGATGATCCGCAATGGGCTTTCCAAAACTGTGGCGTTCAAGTGCATAGGCCGCGGCCGCATCATACGCAGCTTGAGCTACACCAACTGCTTGCGCTGCAACTCCGATACGATTGGTCTCAAGACCCTCAAGAATGGTTTTGTAGCCACTTCCAACTGATCCCAGCACTGCATCGTCAACCACCTCAAAGTTTTCGAGAGCGATCTGACAGATGTCCATAACGCGATGGCCGAGCTTTTTCTCCTTCCGAACGACGTTGTAACCTGGTGTGTTTGGCTTGATGAGAAAGGCCGTCAGTCCATTTTTTCCAGCACTGAGATCGGTCGAAGCGAGAAGGATCGCGACTCCCGCCGTGCTCCCTCCTGAGATAAAGACTTTTTCTCCATTGATAATCCAGCGGCCATCTTTTCGAACGGCACTTGTCCGAACCTTGGAGAGATCCGACCCTGCATGAGATTCACTCAATAGCAGGGCAACGTAGTGAGCTCCATCTACAACTGGCCGCAGGTACTCCTCTTTCTGCTGATCGCTTCCGAACTCCAGAAGCTTTGACGCGAACGGATATGATATCCCGCCAATCTGGTTGCCGATTGCGCAATCACCATAAGACAGCTCTTCCACCATAAGGGCCCAGCTGACTACGCCACTATCCGATCCACCCCACACCGTCGGAACGCAGACGCCGTGCAGTCCGAGACTTCCAATTTTTTGCCAGATATGTTTTGGCACTCCTCCCTGTTCTTCCCACTCCATGATGTTGGGCAGAATTTCGGAGCGCACGAACTTTCTCGTCATATCGCGAATGGCGATTTGATCTGCCGTCAACATGATGCTTGGTATCCTTCCGCCTGCGCAGGGCTTTCGACAAGAAGCCGCTTGAGAATCTTTCCGGTAGGCCCTTTCGGGAGCGCTTCTCTAAATTCAACCACTGACGGCACTTTGTACTTCGCGAGCTTTGCCTCGCAGAAGGCAATTATCTTATCTTCAGTAAACTGATGGCCGGGAGAGAGAACGATCACGGCTTTCACTGTTTCGCCATAACGTTCGTCGGGGATGCCGATGACTGCGCATTCTGCGACTTGGGAAAGTCCCAAAATTACCTCTTCCAGTTCCGCCGGATATATGTTTGCGCCACCACGAATGATCATGTCTTTCTTGCGGCCAACGATGAAGATGAAATCACTCACATCTCGGCGAGCGAGGTCTCCACTGTAGATCCATCCATCGCGAATCGTTTCGGCAGTTTCCTTCTCGCGCCTGAAATAGCCGGTCATGTTACTTTGGCTTCTGAACACCAATTCCCCCACTTTGTTGGGAGCTACATCTAGACCGTCATCTCCTACTATTCGAACAGAACAGCCCGGCAATGCCTTTCCAGCCGACTCTGGAACGCCGCGCTTGAACTCGCGAGCATCGTATCCCGTGATCGGCGTTCCTTCGGTCATTCCCCACGCTTCAAACAACTCAACGCCAAGGCGCTCCCGCGCCCTAGTTATGACCGTAGGTGGTAGACTTGCACCTGACGCGACGGCTATCCGAACGGACGACATGTCGATTGCATGCTGGCTCGCCCACTCGGTCATCATGACGTAAGCAGTAGGCACGCTCATCAGAACAGTTATTCTTTCCTTTGCGATTGCTTCGAGCGCTTCTCCGGGATGAAATCGTTCCTGCAGAATTATTGTTGCGCCGACCGAAATAGCGCTGCATGCGTTGATGACCGAGTTGTAAATGAACGACAATGATCCCGAGATAAGGATCCTGTCGTCCTCTTTAAAATTGAAGACCTCTCGAACCCGATCAACGGTTGCTACATTGGCAGCATGACTGAGGATTGCTCCCTTAGGACGGCCCGTGGTTCCTGACGTATAGAAGATAGTCGAGGCATCGCTATCAGCGCGGGCGATCCAGTCAGCGAGTGGGCTTTCGAGATCTGAATCTCCGAATTTTTTAAGCAGAAGCACAGACTTAGGGCTCACCCCGGCAACTCTATCCAGATGCGCCTCATCCACGATAATGGCTGCTGCTTCGCTGTCTGCGACGATGAAGGAAATTTCTGAGGCGGTCAGCGCTGTATTGATCGGAACCAGCACCGCTCCACTTCCCACGACCCCGAAAAACGCCGCGATCCATTCCGCTTGATTGGATGCCAGAAGCACAACCCTGTCGCCGAGCCCGACACCGCGCTTGATCAATGATGCAGCGATACGGCGCGCATACAGATCAATCATTGAGTAGCTATATTGCTGATCGCGGAAGATCACGCACGGCTTGTCAGCCTGCCGTCTCGCCGTTTTGGTCAATATGTCTGTCAGGCTCATGATCGATAACCCCTCAGGTCTCGCCTTCGAACACAAACTTGAATGTCTCCCCCGCCCGCCGGATGAAACCCGCAGAAGGCGAGGGAAAATGCGCTGTCAAAATTCGCGTGTCGGTTTCAGCATAGCGATCAAGGAACTTCTTTCGAGTTTGTCGCGCGAGGTCCTTATCCCCGTCGCCGGCGGCACCCCAATCAGGAAATGTGCATTGAATGGGGCTGTGCATGACGTCACCCGTGAGGATGCCATCACATCCGCAGGAAGACAGACGGATGCTGATGTGACCAAGAGTATGGCCGGGCGTCGGTTCGATCCATAAATTGTCGTCTAATGAGAAGTCACTCGAGACAAGATCCGCCTGTCCAGCATTTACGACAGGTAAAACACTGTCGTTGATACAACCGTCGCTATATTTTGGTCCCTTCTTATTCAATTCCTCCCAGAAGGCGAATTCGTCTTTGGCAAAGATATAGCGGGCATTCGGAAAGGTCGGCACCCACTGTCCGTTTATTAGCCGCGTGTTCCAGCCGACATGATCGGTGTGCAAATGAGTGCACATCACAAAATCGATCTGTTCAACAGAAACTCCGATATCTGCAAGCCCTTTCAGGTAGCGTTCACTCTCGCGCATGTTCCAGGCAGGCCAGAAGCGTCGCGGCTTGTGATTGCCTACGCAAGTGTCGATCAGAATCGTATGGTGCTTAGTTCTCACAACGTAACTCTGAACAGTCGCGATGATCTTGTCCGTGCCAGGCTCAAGAAAACGCGGCTCCATCCAGCTTCGGTGCGGCGCTAAAGCCTCGACCGTTGCGTCTGGAAAGAACGTGAAAAGCGGAAACTCCGGCTCCTCGCTTTCCAGTACTCGGTCGATGCGAATATCTCCAAGCATCCTAGATGTATCTGACATTTGTTTCTCCGATTACCCTCGGCCCCATGTGAATTTTGCCGATCGATTGGCACGAAAGGCGTCAACGCCCTCCCTGAAATCGACCTCGCTGAAACCGCGGACGCGAAGCTCTCGCACCTCGGACGAATCGAACTGAACGCCACGGCGGATTGAATCGAATATCAGCTTGGCATTGCGAATCGATCGCTGCGAATTGCGTAGGATTCGTCCGACGTAAGCCGCGCAATGTTCTTCAAAGTTTGCAGTCATGTATGCTTGATTGATAAGTCCGGCCTGACACGCTTCAAACGCATCAATCACTCGAGCGCTAAACAGCAACTCCTTGGCACGACTTTCACCCACCAACGACGCTAACCGTCGCGTTGAACTAGTGCTGTACGTGATCCCGAGCCGGGCCGGTGGCGCCGCAAAGCGACTGTCGCTTGTCGCTACACGGAGGTCGCAAGCCATCGCGAGTTCGAGGCCGCCGCCCATGCAAAATCCGCGAATACAGGCCAGTGTTGGAAGATCGAAGTCACCAAGTGCCGCCTCAGCGGCTCGGATCGCATCCACATAGTTCTCAGCAGCCTGCTTACATTCTGAAGCGCACAGAAGTTCTTCGATATCTGCTCCCGCAGAAAAGGCTTCGTCACCCTGCCCTTCAACGATAAGCAGTTGAACTGATCGCTGCGCACGTATTTCACGCAAGGTCGCCGGGACGGAAAGCCACATAGAAAGAGACATGGCGTTTCGTTTCGCAGGGCGATCAATCACGAGACGAGCGACCTGCCCATCGTACCGCACCCGGATCATTCCGTCGTTCGAGTTAATCATGTTTATATGTTCGTTGCTTCAATTTGATCGCTGAAGCGCGCGACCGCCGCCATTCCTGCAGAATTACTCCCTTAGCCAAGGACGCACAAGAGCAAAATGAGGATTGCCTCATTTCTCATTTTTATGGATGGTGACTTCGCGACGGGCGGATGGACGGATACGAACAACTCCACTGAGCTGAGCTCCCCATGAGGGTCACTGCGATCCAGCATTCGTGATGCCTCACGCCTTCACCGCAAAGCCAGTTTTCAGGCCAATGTCTTTAAGTCGGCTGTCTACTCGACGATGTCTTCCGCCTATGTTCCAAGCAACTTGCGCGGTTTAGTGATCAATCCGCGACCAGGTCCTTCGAAACAGACGTGGCGTGCTCTGCGGTATGAGATTTTGCTCACGCTGAGCAAAGAACCCTCAGCTCGGAAGGCTCCTCTTTGCATTGCTTTGATAATCTCTCTGCAAGCCACTACTGTTGTCGAGCCTTCAAACGAGGCCTCGTGGCTCTTGGTCAAGCTTTGGGTATCGATACCTTAATCAGACGCTTGCCGCGATTCTCTCCCGCTAGCAGTCCGATCAGCCCATCCGGCGTGTTTTCAAGACCATTAATGATTTCTTCGCGCACTCGAAGCTTGCCGGCGTTTACCCACGAGCGCAGTTCCGCCAGCGCTGCCTCGCGTTCGGCGATGAAATCAGTAAATATAAAGCCCTGCACCGTGAGACGCTTGATCACGATCAATCCCGGCACACCACGGGGGCCAGTCGTTGGAGGCACCCCGTCATAAGCCGAGACGGCTCCGCAGCAGACTATGCGGCCGTACTTGCTCATTTGTGGCAGGCAGGCTTCGAAAATATCTCCGCCGACGTTGTCAAAATAGACGTTTATGCCATTTGGAGCGGCGACTTTCAGGGACTTGAATAAAGGCTCCTCTTTGTAATTGATTGCAGTGTCAAAACCCAATTCCGAAAGTAGCCAGTTGCATTTCTCCCTGCTGCCCGCGATCCCGATGACACGGCAACCCTTCAATTTTGCAATCTGGCCTGCAAAGGCACCAACAGAGCCAGCAGCAGCCGATACTACAACTGTATCTCCGGGTTTCGGCTTTCCGACGTTAAGCAAGCCGAAATAAGCGGTAAGGCCCGCAATGCCATAGACACTCAAATAATGCGTTATGGGTTCCGCGCGCGGCAGTTTAACGAGTCCCTCCGCGTTCACGACGGCAAAATCCTGCCAACCGGCATCACCCAACACCAGATCGCCGGCAAAGAAGCCCGGCACCTTCGATTCTACAACTTCTGCAATCGTGCCGCCGGCCATCACAGCATTTTGGTCGACAGCTTCGCGATAGGTAACGCCCTGCATCCATGCCCGATTAGCCGCATCGAGCGAAATGTAAAGAACGCGGACGAGCACCTCCCCCACCTTGGGTTTAGGGATTGCAGCTTCTGCCATCCTAAAATTCTGCAGAGTTAGCTTACCTGCCGGCTTCTCGACCAGCATTATCTGCCGATTGACGGCCGTGGGCATAGAATCATTCCTTTGAAAGACGGTTGCGATCATCTTCGAATGCATCTCGGCAAGGTTGCCGCTTTGCTCGCTGAGTATCGTGGCGCTTTGCAAGCACGAGCGCTCCAAACTTTCAGTCGTCAGATGATGGTCCAGCTCGAGACACCGCGCTCATTTTGCGCCCTGATTAACTAGAGCACACCCTCCATCGGACATGGCTCGGTAAGCTTCAGATCCGGGCAACTCGCCGATTAACTTGTAGAAATCATTTGAGTACTTCGATTCGGAGGGAGCCTTTACCTGCATCAAAAGCATTTTGTGCAGAACACTGCCATCCGCCCGGATCTCTACGTCCTTATTGTAGAAATCATTTACGCGCATCTCGCGCATCTTGCGCGCGACCGCCTTGGCCTCATCGGTGCCCGCTGCCTGGATAGCCTTCAGATAATGCGTAACTGCCGTGTAAAGACCAGCCTGCATCATATTAGGAAGCTTTCCGCCTGAATAAGCCATGTAGCGCTTTGTCCAGGCCCGCGTTTCGTCGTTCAAGTCCCAGTAGAAAGACGTGGCGAGTCGAAGACCCTGGGCCGCTTCCAACCCGAGGCTGTCGATATCGTTAATATAGAACAGCATGCTCGCCAAACTCTGGCCGGGCTTCAGGATTTTAAATTCTTTCGCCTGCTTGATGAGATTGATTGTGTCACCACCGGCAGTGGCGAGTGCAAGAACGGTAAAGGGCTTCGACGCAGCTTGCAGAAGAAATGACGAGAAGTCAGGAGAGTTAAGAGGCGCTTTAACGCTGCCCAGCACCGTACCTCCAGCGTCCGTTATGAACTTGGTTGCGTCACGTTGCATGGCATGGCCGAACGCAAAGTCGGCCGTGACGAAGAACCATTCTTTCCCACCGGCGCGAACAATTGCGCGCGCAAGGACATTCGACAGCGCGTATGTATCATATGTCCATTGCGTCGACGTTTCGTTGCAGGACTTGCCTGTGAGCTCGGATGTGGCGGCGCTCGCGATTAGAAACGTTTTGTTCTTTTCACGCGCGACCTGCTGCACCGCGAGTGCAACGCTTGAGCTCGCGCCATCTGCGAATGCATCGACCTTCTCGGTATCTGCCCATCTGCGAGCGATTGAAGAGCCGATATCAGGCTTGTGCTGGTGATCCGCCGACAAAACCTCGATCGGCTTTCCGAGAACCTTCCCTCCAAAATCTTCCACCGCCAGTTTTGCAGCCAAGACAGAGGCTTGCCCGGTCCCATAAGCGAATTGCCCGCTCTGATCGTTAATCACTCCGATCCGCACGACATCATCGGATATTTGGGCAACAGCTGAAGATGCCACGTAAAAAAGGCAAATTACCCCGAAAAACAGCGATCTCATGACACCCCCTCCCATGTTTTATGGGAGCAGACTGTCTCAAATTTCATCGCTCGTCAATAAAAATGAGGATTGCCTCATTTCTCATTCACAGGACTAAACAAAGCTCGCTTCACTAATTTTCGATAAGCGTCAAATACCTTCTTAGGAACGGGCTTCGTTCGATCAGCTTGAACCACGTACTCTTCTGCGTAATAGGTTCTTACTGCAAGAAGCGCCGTCGCAATCGCTTTAATTTCGCCCGGTTCATAACCAACAATTTCACGCCTTGCCACGCTACGCTTGAGCGCGCGAACGTATCCATCTGTCATGAGCTTGGCGTATGTTTTGTAAGCAACGGGTGCGAGGGCCTGTGACTCGACGACCAAACGTACAAACCACGGTTTTTCGCGAACAAATTCCAGAAATACGCGTAGGCGTTCCACATCCCGATCCACGCCTGTGCTCTGCGGGTCCACTTCTGCACGCATGAAATCGAGGAGCTCCGCAGCGTATGCGGGAAGCAAGATATCGAAAATATCCTGCCTATTGCTGAAGTAGTTGTAGATCGTGCCTTGAGCTACGTTCGCTGCATCCGCGATACGCGCGATATTCGCTTCGGCATAGCCAACTCTACCGACTAGTTCAGCCGTCGCAGAAATTAGCTTTTTCCGAGTGTCGATGCTCTTCTCGGCTCGAGTCATAGGTTTGGTAAGGCGCTTTAAAGGTGTCGGCGTCGGTGCCGGAGAGCGGGGCATATCTACTTCTCTTTCTGAGGCATTAAGCCGAATCTGACCTGAGGCTATTTTAGACCAGCAGGATGGAGACTACTGCATTGCTGCGCTCCGATCCAGAAGGAGCGCTTCCGGCGCCATTGTTCGACAGCGACAGTGGCCTCCAAAGATTAAATCGTTGAGGCGCTCATCGCGCAGTTTGCTGTTAAAGAACTCGCAGTAAAGTGCCGGGCGCAATGTAGAGTGTCGTCACACCCAGCTTCGCAAGTCTGCGCAGAACTTTGGCCGTCATGTCTGCACCGGAGTTTGATCGAAAGTGCTCTCTATCCTATTTGTGAGCATCACGTCGGCGCCATTGGCCAGTGCTGAAGATGTGATGCGGGCAGCTGTGCGGCAAGATATTGCGCGTTCGCCAGCACTATTGCCCCTCAGGCGTCGGCAGAGGGAAACACCTCGCCAGATAGTCGTTGACACTATGGCAGCCGGTCGCGTCGAAGGTGGCACCCACATATCCGTCCGGACGAATGAGCAGGAAGCCACCCTCGGCCAGACCGAGTTCGTTCGACGGATCTCGCAGTTCCGCTCGGTGGCCAACGGTGACCGCCCGAAACCCCGCACGTGTAGCCACGGCCGGAAGGTAGTCGTGCGCCGACATAAGCAGGGTCCAGTGCGGGCCAGTAAGCACATCGAACAGCCGACGAGGTTGTCCGGCGGCGCCAGTCAACCTAGCGTCGGGCATCCGTTTGCCGGCGTGAAAGCGTGCATCGCGCGCCGAGCCATTGTACGACAGCGAAGATCCTGAATAGTCGATATCGAGTTGGTGCGTGTCACCGCCGCGCCGCAACCTTCCTTGCTCGCGGTGGCCGGCAAGTAACCGGATCGAAAGGCCGAGCACGTCGGCTGCGATCGGGCGTCGCTCTTCCTCATAGGTGTCGAGAAGCGCACCGGGCGCTCCAGACAGGGCCGCCGCCAGTTTCCAGCCAAGGTTGTAGGCGTCCTGCACGCTGGTGTTCAGGCCCTGACCGCCCGTTGGTGGATGGATATGAGCGGCATCGCCGATGAGGAATGTTCGGTTCACCCGGTAACGGTCGGCGAGCCGTGCGCTCATCACATATGCTGAGGCCCATGAAACAGAGCTTATCTTGATGTCGCTTCTGCCGGTTCGCTCCGTAATCATCCGTTCCAATCCCTCCGCCGAAAGGTCAGGATCGCCCTCCATAGGAACCGGTGCTTGAATCTGAAAGAGGTCCGTGCCCGCTAGTGGGCAAATCATGGCGAGCCGCGCCATGTCGCCGTTATTGAACTGATGCCATGCTGCGCGGTCGAGTCCGCTCAATCCTACGTCCGCCACGATGGCGCGCATTCCTAGCGCTCGGCCAGGAAAATCGATGCCGAGCAAACTCCGCACGAAGCTGCGACCGCCGTCCGCACCGACCAGATAGCAGACGTGAACAAGCTCCTCCCGTGCGCCCACCTTGAGACGCGTGCGGACGCCGCTTACTTCCTGCTCAAAGCTGATCAACTCGCAACCGAATTCGACTCTGTGGCCTAACTCGGCAAGTCGCTCACGCATTACCTCTTCGGTGCGAAATTGCGGGATCATAAGGGGAATGAAATAGGGCACGCCAGGTGACGGATCGCGCGGCTCACCCATGCTCTTTTCGATATAGCTGCCGTCTTCGCGATACTCGCGTAACGCCGGGTAAACGCCCCCGGCTGCCACGATCCGGTCAATGATACCAAGATCTTCGAAAACTTCCTGCGTGCGCGGCTGGATACCTTTCCCCCGCGAACCTCCGAACGGGCGATCCAACTTCTCAATGATCCGGAAGGATATGCCGCGCCGCGCGAGATCAATTGCCAGTGTCAGCCCGGCCGCGCCAGCGCCGCAGATCAGGACCTGAAGTTTACTTTGGACTTCCATATTAAATCTCCAATGTGTATAATACACATATCCATGGAGGTTATCGGCGTGTCAATCAAAAAAGTGCATAATGCACATATCCGCGAATTGCTACCTGAGCTGCACCGCTCGCTGATCGAGATCGTGAGCATGATGAATCGCCCCGAACGAGACGTAGAATTGCTCTCTAAGGCAGGCCTGTCGCTTGAGCGCGCCCTGTTCCCGCTGCTTGTCTTGGTTGAGCGACTTGGTCCAATCGGCGTGGTTGATCTAGCTGGTCGCGTCGGTCGCGATTACACCACGGTCAGCCGGCAGGTGGCACGGCTTGAGGAGCTTGGCCTGGTCACCCGGCGTTCGAACGCAGCCGACAAGAGAGTGCGGGAGGCCATCGTCACACGGCAGGGAAAAGTGGCGACAGACGCGTTGGACGCAGCGCGAGAGGCAATCGCCGTGGTCAAATTTGCCGATTGGAAGCGCGAAGATTTTGACGACTTGGTCCGGCTGATGCGAATGCTTGCCAATACGATGTCCGATTAGAATCGAACGGGCAGCAAACCGTTATCGCCACGGCGGCTGAAAGATAAATTCCTTGATTGCGGCAACCGGTGTCCTCAGCGCCAACTGCGCGCTGCGGCAGCTATAGGAGAGCCGCATCATCAGTCGGTTTTACGGGTAATCAAACTGCGCGACTAAACCGCCCTACTTTTCCCGTTGGCATTCCATAACGCGTCATTGGGCGAACACGGATTGTAGACGCCAGATAGAGAAGTCACCGTTGACCCCGATACAGATGTCACTCTCCGCGGTTTGTGCTGGGGAGTATTGGGCCGATGACGGTGATTGCGATGAGCCGGACGGAGATCGACCGGATGAGCGTGTTGCAGGATGTGGCGAGTGGCAGGATCAAGGTGGCGGAAGCCGCGACGTTGATGGGGCTTGGCCGGCGTCAGGTATTCCGGCTGGCGAAGGCCTATGGCCAGCACGGCCCTGAGGCACTGGTTTCGCGCCGACGTGGCCGACCGAGCAACCGCAGCTACCCGGCAACGCTGCGCACCGAAGCGATCGGCATCGTTCGTGAGCGTTACTCTGACTTCGGTCCGACGCTGGCGGCGGAGAAGCTGACGGAGCTGCACGGGATTCATCTGGGGCGCGAGACGCTGCGGCAATGGATGATGGCCGCTGGGCTATGGCAGGACCGTCGCGCACGGCTGAAGCCCGTGCACCAGCCGCGGTATCGGCGCGAGTGTCTGGGCGAACTGATTCAGATCGACGGCTCGGAGCACTGGTGGTTCGAGGAACGCGGGCCGCAATGCACCCTGCTCGTCTACATCGACGATGCCACCAGCCGGCTGATGCATCTGCAGTTTGTCGAGAGCGAGAGCACGTTCGATTATTTTGCGGCGACACGGAGCTATCTGGAGCACCATGGCAAACCGGTGGCGTTCTACTCCGACAAGCACGGTGTGTTCCGGGTCAACAGGAAGGATGCTGCCTCCGGCGATGGCATGACACAGTTCGGCCGCGCACTGCATGCGCTGAACATCGACATCATCTGTGCCAACTCCTCCCAGGCCAAGGGCCGGGTCGAGCGTGCCCATAGCACGCTGCAGGACAGGCTGGTGAAGGAGATGCGTCTACGCGGCATCGACACCATTGCCGCCGGCAATGGATTCCTGCCAGCCTTCATGGAAGTGTACAATGCTCGCTTCGCCAAAGCACCGTTCAACGATCGCGATGTTCATCGCCTGCTTGCCGAGCACGATGATCTGGACGATGCCTTCGCCTGGAAGGAAGAGCGCTCGGTTTCGGTCAATCTGACGCTGCAGTACGACCAGGTCGTGTTCATGCTGGAACCGAACGCAATCACGCGGCCGCTGGCGCGTAAGCGGGTCACGGTGATCGATTACCCTGACGGGCGGCTGGTCATCCGGCACAATGGCCTCGATCTGCCCTACCGCACCTTCGACAAGCGCCCGCAGGTCAACCAGGCTGCGATTGTCGAGAACAAGCGGCTGGGTCCGATCCTGGCCTACATCGCCGAGCAGCAGAAGCAACTCGACATGTCGCGCTCGGCCAAGGCCCCGCGCCGTCGTGGCCAGAAGAACCACATGTTCAAGATCGGATAGATCCGGCGGCTTTCAACCTCCAACCCTAAGAAAGGCGGCTATCCTGCTCCCATCCGAGTGACATTTCTATCTGGCGCAAATCGTGACTTCCCTAAATGGCGGCGACACGGATTTCAGGTCGTCCTCTCTCAAGTAAACCGAAGATAGCCCTAAATTCGATGACCGTTTAGAGCAAGTTGGCGCGCTCCCTCCATCCTGTGTTTTTCGAGTTCGGCCAGCAGGCCTTCGTCGGACAAATCCAGTGCGTGGGAATGCCTCCAGTCGTGATGCGAGACATCGGCAAGCCGCTCTGACCTGACGGATATTTTGGACCAGCGAGATAGAGACTACTGCATAGCCACGCTCCGATCCAGATGCAGCACTTCCGGCGACGATGTCTGCGGCGCCGGTGGCCGGTAATTCAGCGATGAGTGCGGTCTGATCGTGTTGTAGTGCTTGCGCCATTGCTCGATGACGACAATGGCCTCCTTCAGGCTGTAGAAGATTTCACCGTTCAGGCATTCGTCGCGCAGCTTTCCGTTGAAGGATTCGCAATAGCCGTTCTCCCAGGGACTGCCGGGCTCGATGTAGAGCGTCTTTGCGCCGAGCTTTGCGAACCAGCTGCGCACAATCCTGGCGGTCATCTCCGCACCGTTGTCGGACCGAACGTGTTCCGGCACGCCCCTGGTGAGCATCACGTCGGCCATGGTCTCGATGACGCCGAAGCTGTTGATGCGACGACCTTGCTTCGCCTTCATACGAGCGACGTTCAGCAAGTCGGTATCTGCGACCCACCTGAGCTGACTTTCCGGTGGCATATGTTCCTGATTTTTGAAGTCGGGGATCGACGCAAGCTTCCATTCTCTCGCTTTTGCGTAAGCCGCTTCTGCTTCGCGGAACTGGCCACGAGCTTCGAAAATCGTGGCGCGGAGAGATTCAACCTCTCCCTCCCAGTTCCGGCCCTTTTGAGAATAGTTTGTTCGCCAACCCGGATGGCCGCTTGTCCGCGCCTCCTGGATCAAGGCGAGGCTGTTACGCATGTAACCTTCAGCCTGTGGAATATCTCCAAGCTGAATCAAGACTTGGCCCGAAGACCGCAGCGCGCCAAATCGATAACCTTTTTGTCCTGGGCGGTCGGCGTCCTTGATCATAAACTGGCTGATCTGCAGCGCCCCTTTAATATCCCCGAGCGCCATCTTTTGCTGTCCGATGAAAATCCGGATGCGTTGGCTAAAGTAGGCGTCTCCTGAACTCCGTGCAGCCCCCAGCGCCTTCTCTCCATCGGCCAACGCCTCATTGTTTCGACCTAGCAGCGCTCGTGCAGTCCCCCGCTCCAGATAGAAATCTGCGAGATCCGATTGCGACGCGCTCTTTTCTGGTTCGTCGTCTGCATCCTCTATTAGTTTAGCTAGAGTCGCTGGATCCGGCTTTTCGCTATCGAGGATCGCTGAAATATCGGCAATGGTGCGGGGCGGCGCGACAAAGCCCGCCGGTAGTGAATTGCCCGGAGCAACACCGTCGCTCTGCGGTTTGCCGTCCTTATGGAGCGCGATCGGCACATTTGCGCGGCCATTCGCTGCATTGAGCGCAGCCAGCACACAAGCTTTCACTTTGGGGGTTGCTTGAACTCGACAAGCTTCGCGCCGTTGTTCGGCATCCGGCGCCTTTCCCTGACCAGCCATGCAGGCTTGGACGATGGGACGGCCAACTGTGTTACGGCAGTTCTCTCTCGCCTGCTCCTGCGATAGCGCGAAAGCCGCATTCATAGCCGCGAGTGTCCCCGCTGCGCCGCTCACGATAATGCCAATAAGTGACGATCGCTTCATGGAGCCCTCCAAATTCAAAGGCCGGAGCAAATTGGATATTTTCGAAATAGCTACGGAGATCGACCGCAATTTTGGCAATCTCAGGCGGCCATTGTGCGAGGGGAGCTACCAAACGGTCAAGCAGCCCGCCGCGCCGAGCCGTCGTTCTTTTGGGACCGATAGTGCCGACGCAGTGCAGCAAATCAAGGCTTTGGCAAGCGATCCATCGATTTCTCGCATTAAGCCCCCAATGCCGAAGCTGTTGGGAGGGTTTCGCCAATATCTCCGCGCCTTTTTTCTTTTGCTTTTGTTTCATCGACGGGAGGTCTCAGGCCGGGCGAGGAAACCCATTACCCCTCATTAAAGAAGTGAGCTTGCGATCATCGCAATGCAGGCGACCACGCCAAGCGCTGGCACCCAGATTGGCACGTTGACATGAGGATAAGGCGACAAGGCGCGCCGATACCGAAGTTTCAGCAGAGACGCGTTGACCAAAGCGAAGACCACCAAGGTTGCCAGAGAAGTTCCTTCCGCCAGCCATGCGAACCGGACCGACAATGCAAGCGGAATCACGCAGGACACTATTAATGCAGTTGCCATAACGGGCGTACCCGTAACGGGATGAACTTTCGCAAGTACCGCAAGTACAGGCGGCAAATCGCCATCACGCGCCAATCCGTAGATCACCCGCGCCGCCATGGTCATCTGGGCCAAAATGGTATTCATCGTCGCCACGATCGCAATGACGCTGATCATTCTCGGGTTGATCGCTGCCACCGCGTGAAAGACCAGACTGAGCGGCGCCGGCGACAACGCGAGGCGTTCGATTGACACTGTGGAAACGGCAACCGCGGCAACGAGGACGTACAGCGCCGTCGAGATCAGAAGCGTCAGCACCATTGCACGGGGAATATTCCGATGCGGCTCCTTGGCCTCTTCAACCACATTGGCAAGATCTTCAAATCCGATGAAGGCGAAAAAGGCCAGCAGGCTACCGAACGCAATGCCGGAAAGTGCTGTGGCTTCCAAGGGTGGAATATTCGTAAGGGAAGCCGCGATCGGAATGTTCGAATAGACAGCGAAGGCAATGATCGCGACGAGGCCGCCCACTTCAATCAGCGTGAACAAGCTCGCCAACACCACCGATTCGAGAATCCCCCACGCCGCAACGGCCCCGAGTAGTAGCACGAGTGCGATGACGATAAGTTCCTTGGGCCAATCCAGAAACTGCTGGATATAACCGGCGGACCCCAACGCCACGGCGGCGGAGGAAACTGTCGCAATGCCGATCGTCAACACGCCTACCCAAATTGCGAGCGGACGCGACTCGAAAGCGGCCTTTACATAAGCGGCCTCGCCCGCGCTGACCGGGAACCGGCTGGACAATTCAATGTACGAAGCCACGGTAAGCGCCATGATCGCCGCGGCGAGAAGAAACGACCACGGCGCATAGACACCCGCGTGACCGGCGACCGCTCCAATGAGCACATAGATACCCGCGCCGATCGTGATGCCAGTTCCATAAAGAACCAGCAGCGGCAGCCCAAGTCTCCGCTTGAGTGTCGTAGCCGCCGCATTGGACGGCATTGTTGCGATAGTCTGAGGTGGATGGCCTGTCATGAACCGTCCGAGCGCGGCAGCATCCGTACAAGGGTACGATCACGAAACACATAATGATGAACGAGACCCGCAAGGGCATGACCCGCCGCCAGGATCATCAGCGCGTGAGCGAACAGTTCGTGCACTTCAATCATGATATTCGCGAATGCCGCATTGAACTGCAGAGGCGAAGGAATTTCGGCGATGCCGTAGAGCGGCAGGCCCTTGCCATGTGAGAATTGAAGCAGGACGCCGGTGACGGGCACGATCAGGAGCATCGCATATAGCAAATAGTGCATCAGCCTTCCCATTCCGGGCCATATGCCAAACACAGCACGTTCGGCCGGCGGCAACGTAGATATGGCCCGCCACAGTGCCCTCAGCACAAGGACATCGAGCAGAACCAGCCCTACCGTGATATGAGCGAACACGGTAATGGTGCGGCTCGCTATTCTCGGTAAATCGTCCGTCAGAACGCCCAGCGTCCAGCACGCCACGACAAGAACGGCCATCAACCAATGCAGAAGCATGGTGACTGTACTGTAGCTCTTGGGGGTATCTTTAAGTTGCATTTGAAAGCCTCCGGACAATGTTATCCGGGCTTGCACGAGGGCCTTTGACCTGTATCAAAGGCGCGATGAATCCCGGTTACGAGCCGGCATCTCATCGATGGTGTCCATGCCAGAACGGCTTGGCCGCCTCAAACGCACCATAGGCAGCGGCAATCTTTTTCAGCATTCTTTCTCGCCTCCACGTTTGATGACCAATCAGCGAATGCGGAAGTCGCGCACGACCTGCACCCGCGCCCAGCCCCGACATTGGCTGTTGCTCGACCTTCTTCATGAGGTGATGGAGGATTTTGACATGCGATTCCCCATCGGTAATTTCGCCGAGATAGGCCTGAAGATCGCGTAGACTTTTGGCCATTTTCTCAGCGCCCTTCTCGGCTGGCTTGCCGAACAATCCCGATGTAAATCCGATCGCATAGCGCATGCGCTTGGTCCGAAGCCGGAACCGGTGAAGATCACGATCGCTCAGGTGGCGCGCGGATCGCCCAATCCTCATTTTCTTCATCATGGCATTGAGCGCCCTTACAGCAACGTCCGCAGCGGGCTGCGTGGGATGCGCCGCACTGCTCGTGCGCCCTACAAGAAATTTGATTAACTTCCCGATGCCATCTATCAAACGACGAAACCTCTTAGAATGAAGAGCTTTCGTTGCTTGCGCATACGCCTGATCAAGTTCACGTCGATGAAGCATCGACACAACTGCGCCAAAATCCCACCTGTTCACGAAGGGCTTCAGAATGTCGATGCCGAACACGTCAAGATTCCGTGCAGACGACACCTCACCCCTTAGCCATTTTAGTTCTTTTGCGATCCGTTCATAATTTTCTTCCGGAATGATGCGGGAGAAGAGCCTGATGGCGGTATCGATCTTTCTCAAGCCGATGCGGACCTGATGGAGTTCCTCGGGTACGATTTTTTCCACCTTCGACCGATGCGCGACAATCTGCCGAATTGCGTCAACGCAAATCGCCGCGAGGACCTTTTCCGCGGATGCAGCACGATATGCATTGACATTACGAGCGACCATTAGATCCAATCGTCGCGGTTTTGCACACACGCCATTAATGCGAGAGAAACACCGGAACCGGCGGACGCGAGAGCATGCTTCTGGTGGCACCGCCAAGGACAAATTCGCGAAAGCGTGAATGACCATAGGCGCCCATCACAAGGAGATCTGCATCGCGCAACGTCAATTGCGACTCAAACACGCTGGCGATGTCGCGGCCCGCGGCATCGACCTCGTCGAGAACCACATTGACGCCGTGACGCGCCAAATATTTAGCAAGCTCGGCGCCAGATCGCCCGCTTGTAAACACCTTCTCATTGTTCACCGTGAGTATGCAGACCAGCTTCGCTTTCTTAAGGAGCGGCAAGGCGTCTGCCACCGCGCGCGCGGAATTTCGGCTAAAATCCCAAGCGACGACCACCGTGTTCAAGGCAACTGCCTTGCTCCATCTCGGTCGCTCCGGCAGAACAACGATGGGCCGGCCGGAACCGAAGATCAGGGTTTCGGCGAGCCATCGCTCAACCGTATCGATATCGGGCATCGGGACGATCGTAAGATCCCTGAGACGCGCATAATCGGTGACAAGATCCGGAAATTCCGGCGTCGTGCATTTTTCCAGAATAACCTCCTGAAACACACCGTTTTGCTCGGCGGCTTTCTGGAATTCAGCAAGTTCTGTCGCAGCAGCGACCGCACTTTTCTTCAACTCGGCGGAAACCAGCGCCGGGACATTCAACAACGCACTCCCCATCGGACTGGCTGGCGCAGGCACCCTCACTTCGCAGGCGATGGCGGAAATACGGGATTCCAGCGCGACCGCAAGGGCGACAGCATCGTCGATCCCTGATCGCTGCGTTCGTGTCGGATAGGTCGTCAGGGAAACCAAAATATCCTCGAATGCCATCGCAGGCTCCTTTTCGAACAATCTCCTCTTTCCTTATCGTCGAACGCGCGGTGCTTCTTGATTCATCGCAAACCGATCAAAATCTAACTGGCACCGGCCTCCTGTTCAATTCGCCCGGAAGCGATCTTGTCGATGTGTTCGCCAATATGCGGGTCACGGGAAATCAGTGATCTCAGGTCTGAGGCGTCGAGCACCAGAAGCCTGGACCGTGTGCAGGCGATAACCGTCGCAGATCGCGAGGTTTTGTTCAGCAGGGCGCGCTCGCCAAAAAAATGCCCTGCGCCGACCTTCACCGAGCGCCCGGGCCGAAGCTCGATTTCGACATATCCTTCGGTAACGAAATACATTGCATGGGCGACATCGCCTCGGCGAGCGATAACCTCTCCCTTCTCGACCTGCCGCGCTCGCAGCAACTGCATGACGTGGGCGATATCGCCTGCCGTCAAGTGAGCGAAGATCGGGACCCGCGCGACCATGCTCCATGTAACGATGAAGTCGCGTCGATGGATGACGTCCGAGAACGCATTAGCGACGATACCGACCGGAAGTGCAATCATCACGACACCGCCAACAATGATGACGGCCGCCACCATCTTACCGATGGCGGTTGCCGGGACGACATCGCCGTACCCGATCGTAGTGAGTGTGACGAGCGACCACCACATCGCGTCCGGTATGGTTCCGAACTTGTCAGGCTGGATAGTTCCCTCGATCGCGTGCATGATACTCGCGGACACCAATGTTGAGCAGATCAGAATCACCAGGCATCCGATCAGGGCGCGCCGCTCACTCCAGAGAACATCGAGCAGCGAGTTCATCCCGGACGAGTATCGGCTGAATTTCATGACGCGGAGGATACGAAGCACGATCAAAACACGCAGGTCCGCCGATTCCAGCATCGCGCCCCAAAGGGGGACAATTGCGAGGAAATCAACGATTCCCTGCCCGCTGAGGATATAGTTGCGCCGTACGGTGTACTCACTCAGCTGCCGGTAAGGGACGTGCTCCGGGGCGATCCAGATGCGCATGGCGTACTCGATGCTGAATACAGCGAGGCTGACGATTTCAATCGCGTGAAAAAGACCGCCATATCGGCTGTTCAGATGCGGAACCGACTCCAGCACCGTTCCACATAGGCTGACGACAATGAGCGCGGTGATAATCCAAGTAGCGAGCATTCCCGCACGTGTCTCATGCGTCGAGGCTTCCAGTATCTCGTAGAGATGCCTGCGCATCCTCGAGGAAGCAATCTGGTAGGCCATCATGCAACCTTTCGCCGGAATGAAGCGGCGGCAAACGTGAGAGCAAGCGCCCAACCGAATTGCACAATTGCTTTCTTTGGTACCGCGCGGGGGATACAGTCATTTGACCCACATCAAATGCCCAGGCATCGTCACCTTCACAGGCCGTAAGGATGTGAGGCTCGTTTCGGATCAGTGACCGTCCAGCGCCAGCGTGACCTCGCAAAGGTCGGAATCGCCAGTGTCTGTCCTTACCTCGAATCCCAGCTCCCGGCACATATCCAGCATGGCAATGTTTTCCTGAAGAACCTGGCCGGAAATGCACTTGAGGCCCTCGGATCTGGCGTATGCGATGATCAACTGCATCAACGCCCAGCCGAGTCCCCGTCCCTTGAGTTCGGATTTCAGCAGGATTGCGTATTCCCCACTCTTGTAGATCGAGTCGGAATGAAGTCGGACGACCCCGATGATCTCCTTGCCGGATTGATCGAAGGCCAGAAACGCCATCGCGCGCGCATAATCGAGTTGGGTCAACCGGGCGACGAACGGATGCGTGAACTCCTTGATAGCGCCGAAGAACCGCAACCGCAGGTCTTCCTTGCTCACTTTCTGGAAAAATTCACGGAGCAGCGGCTCATCGCTTGGCTGAATGGGGCGAGCAAAAACCTGCGAGCCGTCCTTGAGATTAAGGCGCCGCTGCCATTCTGATGGATAGGGCCGAAGTGCGAACCGCGCATTACCAGGCCCGGCAAACTTTCGCACGGCTGGTCCAATAGCAACCCGTGCATCGACCGCGAGGACGCCGCTGTCGTCGGCCAGCAGCGGATTGATATCAAGTTCGCGCACCTGCGACACGTCGGCTGCCAACTGGGCGAGCTTGACCAGCGTAAGCGCTACATCATCGCGATTGACGGCCGGCACATCACGGTAGGCGTAAAGCAGACGGGAGATACGCGTCCGCTCGATAAGATCGTGAGCTAATCTGAGATCCAGAGGTGGCAGCGCCACTGCCTTGTCGTTGATGACTTCCACCGCTGTGCCGCCATGCCCGAACACAATAACCGGCCCGAATGTCGAATCGTTCGCGATTCCGAGGATCAATTCTCGTGCCTTTGGCCGCTGTATCATCGGCTGCACGATAACGCCGGACAGCGTCGCATCTGGACGTTTCGCTTTTGCCCTGGCGAGAATGCCCTCAGCGGCGGTAAATACGCTGTCGCCATTGAGGAGATTAAGGACGACACCCCCAACGTCCGATTTGTGAGTGATATCCCGAGACAAAATCTTGAGAACCACAGGCGTCCCCTGCGCGAAGAACGGCGCCGCCAACGCAACAGCTTCGTTGGCGTCAGCTGCGGCAAGCGTCGGCACCATGGGAATGTCATAGGCATCAAACAGCCGTTTCACCTCGATCGGGTCGAGCCAGGAGCGCCCCTCCCCGACTGCGTTTTCGACGATATTGCGTGCCGTATCGGCATCCGGAACGAACTCGGCCGGTAAGCTCGGCGGAACTTGAGCGAGCACGTCGCGAACTTCACGGTGATGCACCAGATACATGAAGCCCCGCGCGGCGTCATCTTCGGTCGGATAGTTGGGAATCGAAGCGTCGTTAAATGTCTTGGCAATATCTTCATCGGCCCCGATCCAAACCGCGAGGACAGGCTTCGATCCCGAACGCCTCTCACGGTCGGCGCGGACAACACGCACAACATTCTTCGCAATGTCGCCAGCGGCAACGATTGCTGTCCGCACGCTCATCACAACAATTGCGTCATTACCGGGATCGGCCAACAGCATGTCGAGCGCCGCTGAATAACGGGCAGCGTCAGCGTCACCCACGATATCAACCGGATTATCGCCGGACCATGTTGGAGGCAGCACGGAATCAAGCTTGGCGCGCACCGATGCCGAGATCTCGGCGGGGATTCCGCCGAGCTCGACAAGCCTATCAACAGCAAGAACTCCGATGCCGCCGCCATTCGTCAAAATTGCGAGCCGCTTGCCCTCTGGCTGGATGGCACGTCCAAGTGTTTCCGCGCAGTCGAACAATTCATGCAGATCAAATACCCGCAACATGCCGGCTCGACGAAAGGCTGCATCGTAAACGGCATCCGAGCCAGCAAGCGCGCCGGTATGGGTTGCGGCAGCTTTTGCACCCTGAGCCATCCGCCCGGACTTGATGACAACAACCGGCTTAACGCGTGCAGCTGCGCGCGCGGCCGACATGAACTTGCGGGCATCCTTGACCGCTTCGACATAAAGTAGAATCGCGTCTGTTTTGGAGTCGAGCGCAAAGAAATCGAGCAAGTCCGCGATGTCGACATCGAGCTGATCGCCGATCGACACGATGCCGGAAAATCCAACGTCTTCCCTGGCCGCCCAATCCACCATGCCGGCAGCAATCGCGCCCGACTGAGAGACAAGCGCCAGATTTCCGGCGCCCGGCATGGCTGCTGCGAAGCTCGCGTTCAAACAGGAAGCTGGCATAATGATGCCGAGGCAATTCGGGCCTATCAGCCGCATTCCGTGCGCACGCGCCGCCGTATTGGCAGCCTCCGCAAAAGATCCGCCACCGTGCCCAAGGCCAGCACTGATAATGACGGCCCCGGCGACACCTCTCCCTCCCGCGTCGGCGATAATCCCCGGCACCTCTTGCGCAGGCACGGTGATGATAATGAGTTCGGGAACGAATGACAGCTCGGCCAACGTGCGGACAGTCGCCACCCCGCCGATCTCCGTATAGTTCGGATTAACGATGCCGAATTCGCCGCGGAACCTCGCCGCGCGAAAGTTTCTGAGAACGGCCAATCCGACCGATCCAGGCCGCGGGCTGGCCCCAACAAGCGCGACAGATCGCGGTGAAAGCAGACTGCTCAATCGGTAGGTCGACATCCAATATTCCCAAATTCATGCTTTGCTGGCCCAAATAGGCCGGCGACCGCCCATTTATCCGGTTACGGTCACAGTCCAGCTTATAAGATCCTTTGCAATGGCGCCGAATGCTCCGCTTAAGGCGCGCACCGCCGATCCTGGGGTCAACTCTTCCAGCTTTGTCTTTTCAGCGAAGAGCCGCGATGCAAGAACGCGGCCGTCCTTATTGATAATCTTTGCCGACAAGCCAATCTCGGCGACCGGCTCAGAGTCTGTCCTGATTTGAAAACTGCGAATGTCGATCAGAAGCTGATATTCGGCTGCAACGCCATCGATCGCGCGTTGCGGTGCATGTTCGGGATCATAATTCTCAAAACTCTGAATGATCTTTGCCTGAACGAGTTTCGGCAGGCTGTCGCTCCACTGGAACTCGGAAAATTCGGGATGACTACCGCCAGGCGGCATGAAAATGATGCGCTGCGTATCGAACATCAGGATCGATGTGGCATCGGGTATGACAAGCTGGGCTTTGATGCGTTTTCTGGACGGCCCGAAGTCCTGAGGAACATCGAGGTCATAAATGACCTTCGGAGCGGCGGTATTTCCTCCCCCCGTCATCCGCTCGAGACCTGCGACGATGCTGTCAAGCCGGCCCGTATTTCTCGCCAGTCCTTCTGAGAATATCTGCAGATTGGAAATCGTGCTCTTCAGGGGCTCTGCGTTTTCGGCCAGTACGGCATCCACACGCTTGAGCGCATCACGGGCGGCCTGAGTCATGCTCTGGCCTGCACCAGGCTCGGCAACAAGCGTCGGCACCGGTCCCGAGGATACCAGCTGCATCCCCCCCTCCAGAGCAACCACAGGAACGCCTGTCAGGCCCTGAAAGTCCAAGCCAACCTTGGTGTCCGCCCGTACAGGCGTATCAGGCAGAACCGAGATAACGGCATCGACCTGACGCGGGCTGTCGGCCGCGAGACCAAGACTAACCACTTCACCGACGCGAATTCCGTTGAACAGCACCGATGCTCCGATCAGCAGCCCCGGCACTGGGCCGTTGAACTGAATTTTGTACGATGTTCGCGCTCCGAGCCCGCCGGTATTGTGGATCCAATAAACGAAACCGAAAACCGCACCGATAGCCGCGAGAATAAATGCGCCGACGATAACGAAGGGAGCACGCGTTTCCATGACCCTAAATCTTTCTCGGTTGGAGCATCTGGGAGCGCTTGCCGTGAAAATAGGCTTTAACCCACGCATGCTCGGAGCGAAGCAACTCGCTCATCGAGCCGATCGCCACGATCTTTCCGTCGGCTAGCGCAGCAACGCGATCGCATACAGTGTTAAGGCTGGCGAGATCATGCGTCACCATGAAGACAGTTAGGCCTAGCGTCTTCTGGAGTGTTTTGATCAGAACATCGAAATCGCCCGCTGCGATTGGATCCAGCCCCGATGTAGGCTCATCGAGAAAAACGATCGGGGGGTCGAGCGCCAATGCGCGGGCCAGCGCGACGCGCTTGGTCATGCCGCCCGAGAGCTGCGACGGGAATTTGTCACCATCCTCTGGCGCGAGCCCGACCATCTCGAGCTTCGCAGTGGCAATTTCATCCATCAATTCCTGGGAGAGATCTAGCTCTTCACGGAGCGGAAACTGAACATTCTGGCGAACAGTCAGGGACGAAAACAACGCCCCTTGCTGAAAGAGAATACCCCACTTGCCGGCAGCTGTGTGCGTCACACGACGTGCCTCACCTATTTCGACGCCCATCACCTCGATCCTGCCGCTCCGCTTCGGAATGAGACCGATAATCGTCCGCATCAGAACGGATTTACCGCCGCCTGACGCCCCGACAAGGCCGAGAATCTCTCCCTTGCGGACATCCAGCATCAAATGATCCAGCACCGTTTGCCGGCCAAAGCCAACAACGAGTTCGCTGACACGGATTGCAAATTGATCGGCCTGCTCCGCCATCTTCACATTCCGATTGATGCGAAGAACACAGCGAAGATGCCGTCGAGCACAATGACGAGAAAAATGGATTTCACGACGGAGGTCGTCGTTTGCCGCCCAAGCGATTCAGCGCTTCCCTTAACCCTGAGACCTTCGCTGCAGGCAACTATGCCGATCGCCAGCGCCATGAATGGCGCCTTGATGATTCCAACTTCAAAGCTGGTGACCGATACTGCATCATGCAGCCGTGCGATGAATATCGCCGGACTCATTCCGCCGTAAAGCCATGCGACCAATCCGCCGCCATAGAGCGCCGCCATCGACCCGATGAATGCGAGGATGGGAAGGACACAGATGAGCGCCAGAATTCGCGGCAGAACAAGCACTTCCACCGGATCAAGGCCCATCGTCGACAGCGCGTCGATTTCTTCGCGCATTTTCATCGAACCAAGTTCGGCGGTGTAGGCGCTGCCGGAGCGGCCCGCTACCATGATGGCAACGATCAAAACCCCAAGTTCGCGCAGCACCAGAATGCCGACCATGTCCACGACATAGGACTCCGCGCCGAACTTCCTGAAATGAAAGATGCCCTGCTGGGCAATGATCGAACCGATGAGAAAGGTGATCAGAAGGATGATCGGTATCGCCTGCCAGCCGACGCGATAAACTTGATAGGCAAGCGAGGTCAGCCGAAGCGAGCGTGGCCGGCTCAAAACGCCGAACAGGGCAACACCCAAGGCGCCCAACATTTGAAGAAAGACGGCGACATCTTCGGTAATATCCGCAGCGTAGCGCCCTAACTGTTCAAGCCGAACAGTGACCGGGTTTCCAGGCTTTTCCGTCGCAGGCTTCCGGCGATTCACCCGGTTTACTTCAGCAATCAGCCCCGCGTAACGCTCGGATACCCCGATCACGTTCGCCGGGGAATCCAATTGCGATGCACGTCGTGCGATCTTCTCAAGAAGCCAGGCTCCGAGAGTGTCGAGTTCGCCGACATCGGTCAGATCGACCCTTACCGCGTCGGCCCGACTGAGTTTGGGCGCGGCGGCCTTATAAAGATGTTCGAGGGTGGAGGCATGCGTCACTGTCCACGATCCGCCTGCGCGGAGATCAAGGACGGCACCTTCGGTCGCGATGTTCAGGACAGGCTCGGAACTCAAGTTCAATATCCAAAAAAAGGCGTGGCAAGATGTTCCTAGGCCTCTCCGGAGAACAACTCTTGACCTGCCTCAACTTCCGGCGGGAACAAGCTACCTAGGCTGTAGTTAACAGCGATCGAATTCGACGCACTATGATCGCATCGCCGGATACACCATGACGCTGACCTCGCAGGCCGACGTGCTGAAATTCCTGGCAGATCCCGCCACACATGGCGGTACATCCGTCAAAAGGATCGATACCCACGCCGCCTATGTATTTCTGTCGTGTCATCGCGCACTGAAAATCAAGCGGGCCATTCGCTTTCCTTTCCTCGACTACTCGACATTGAGAAAGCGGAAGGCCGCTTGCGACGAAGAAATAAAAGTCAATCGAAGGTTTGCGCCGCAGATTTATCGGCGTGTCCTCCCGATCACGCGCGACAAAGACGGTAACCTTCACATAGATGGCGGCGGTCCTCCAATCGAATGGCAGTCGATATGGCGCGCTTCGACGAGCGTCTGACACTCGATCATGTCGCCGAAGGCGGGCCGATTGATCCCGAGCTTGCCAAGGCAACTGCCGAGGTCATTTTCAAGACCCATTCGGACTCGGTGATCGCTCCCCATCAGCCGTGGCTAGAATCCATTCCCATGATTATCACGCGCAACAGCGCCACATTCCGCTTCACCTGCCATCTCGAAACCGACGAGATCGACGGACTCGAACACGCGAGCCTTAGCATGTTTGAGAGGCTCCGCGGGCTATTGGAACTACGTGGTCGGCTCGGATTTGTTCGGCGATGCCACGGGGATCTTCATCTGGCGAACATCGTTGTGATCGACCGCCAACCAGTTCTTTTCGATGCGATCGAGTTCGATGCTGGCATCGCATCGGTCGACGTTTTGTACGATCTTGCTTTCGTGATCATGGATCTCATTCATCACGGAGGAGACGCCGCAGCAAATCGGGTCATCAATGAATATCTCGCCAGAGCGCCCGAAGAGAATTTAGACGCCCTCGCACTTTTTCCACTTTTCATGTCCTTGCGAGCAGCCATCCGAGCGAATGTTCTGCTTACCCAACTTGATGGTGAGGGCAATCCGATGAACATCCGGAAGAAGGCTCAAGCCTATTTTGGTCTCGCGCTACATCTCATTTCGCCGTCTGCGCCTCGCCTTGTCGCAATTGGGGGCCTGTCAGGGACGGGCAAGTCTACCCTTGGGCGCATGCTGGCCGCCACGATCCCTCCGCCGCCGGGGGCCATCATCCTCCGCTCGGACGTGATGCGAAAGATGATCTTTCATGTCAAAGAAACCGAGCAACTTCCTAGTCCCGCTTATCAGTTGGCAACCGCAGTGGCGGTCTATCAAATTCTGGCCGACCGGGCTGCTCGTATTCTTGAACAGGGCTGCTCCGTAATTGTCGATGCTGTATTTGCCCACGAGTTTGAACGATCTGCAATCCGCCGTGCTGCGGAAGGCGCGGATTGCATCTTTGTTGACATCTTTCTGACAGCGGACCTCGAAACGCGGATCAAACGAGTTGGCCGGCGATCTGGCGACGCATCCGACGCCACACCTGAAATTGCAGCGCGGCTGGAGACATATGATTTAGGACCATTAGACTGGACCGTCGTCGATGCATCGGGTCCACCCGAACGAACGTTCAAGCGCAGGACTGCGCTGCTCGCCCAGATATCCAGCCGACGAATGCCTGCTCCACATCTGAGCAACGCCACCGGAAATGATCAGAGAATCAACACTACGCCGATATTGTTTCTGAGGTCTGACTAAAAAGGAGCTTCGAGTTTCGGTTGAGAAATCGTTGCCAGTGCTTGAATGCACGCTCGCTATCGCGACGAATGAAGTCGGACTGATGCTTCCCGCACTCCTCGTAAACCTGCTTCAGACCATTTGCTGAATGAGCTTCCGCGATTTTTGATACGAATTCGTTCGCAATTGAAAATTCGGCGCTCGCTCGCTCAAGTGCATCGTTGCTCACATCGATTAGCTCTCCGAGAACGGCGTTCTGGATGTTAAGAAACAAATCGATTGATCGCTTGTTCATGGCAACAAATTGATTGCCAATGCTGTCGGTGCCGCTTCCATTTACAGTTGCTTCGACATTCTGCGCATCAGACATCGGATACCTCCACCATTATGCACTTTAAAAGTACTTCTCCTCCTTGAATATTCATTGATCCACATCAAACACAGGCTCAAGCTTTCGACCACCTTCATGACCCGTGCGCGCAATTCCTCGCGGCCCCGCGGAAGGTGAACGCGACATGGATCAAAGCCAATTTATTGGCGGCTTGGCTATTTCGCTTGCGATCGGCCTTCTCGTCGGCCTGGAACGCGGCTGGCGGACTCGCGATGAGCAGGATCATCAACGAGCTGCAGGGTTCCGGACATTTGCGCTATCCGGTTTGCTGGGTGGCGTGACCGGCGCTGTTGCACTTCAAACCAACAGCCTGGTGATCGGGTTTGTCTTTCTTGGCTATGCAGCCGCATTCACCGCGTTCCATTGGCTCGAGGCTAAAGCGGAACGCAACTTGAGTGTGACGTCCGTCGTCGCCGGCATTTTGACATTCCTGCTCGGAACGATGTCGGTTGTAGGTGATCCTCGCGTGGCGATCGCCTGTGCCGTTGCAATGACCGGTCTTCTTGCCTTCCGCGAATGGATCCATAGCGGGATCGCTTTGCTCACATGGCATGAGCTTCGCGCCATTCTCATTCTGCTCGCGATGTCGTTCCTGTTGTTGCCGTTTCTACCGAACCGGTCGATTGATCCCTGGAATTCGGTCAACCTTTATGAGATATGGCTTCTCGCCATTTTGACAGCCGCGATATCGTTTGTTGGATATATTGCGGTCCGGATCCTTGGAGACCGCCTCGGCATCGTCACAACGGCCGTTGCCGGGGGCCTGGCATCATCGACCATCGCGACCCTCACCTTCGCACGACTTAGCCGCGAGCATCCCGGCTCTTTCAGACTCATGAGCGCCGGCATCCTGATCGCTGGTGCAGTGATGATGGTTCGCGTCGCGGTGGTCGCCATCGCGCTAAATCGAGATCTGTTTGATCCGCTTGTCCTGCCGCTTGCCAGTGCGGCCGTTATCCTGGCAGCCGGGGCTGCCACCCTGCTCTTAAGCAACATCAAGCGGCACACCCCAAGGCTGTTGATACAGAACCCGCTGGCATTCGGAACGGCAATCAAATCCGCTGCATTTATCAGCGCGGTGACGTTGGCAGCAGAAATCATCCGTCAAACATTCGGAAGCAAGGCCGTTCTGATGGTTGCCGCTTCGTCTGGTGTGGCTGACGTTGATGCCGTGACCATCTCGATGGCTCGCTTGCGCGGCGGAGGCCTTGATCCCGTTACAGCCGCCCGGTCAATCATGATCGCGGTCGGCGTCAACACGGTCTCAAAAGCCGTCATTGCAAGTTGGGCCGGAGGAAGAGATATCGGATTGCTCGTCGGTGGAATCAGCGGAGTTGCCGTTGCAACCGGGATCGCCGCGGCCGTGTGGCAACTTTCCTGATGAATTGGAATGACTGGCAAATATCGAAGGCCCCGTGGCAGATAAAGCGGGCCGCTTGACGTGAATCAATCGACTGTTCGCACCCTTGTGTATCGTTGGATTGTCAGTCTCAAGAAGAATGTCAAAATATGGCTTGGATTGTGCGCATCCTGCTTTATATCGCGGCCCCGATTACCGCGTTGTTCGTCGCACGCGACGCCCTCAACTTTGGAATTTTACAGACGTTGATCGCAACCGTACTGGTCGCAGCGCTGGTCTGCTTTGCAGCTTTTTGGCCCCGCAGAGGTGGTCTCCGCCGGTAGAACGCATTTGGCGGCACGACGGCATGATCCGTCAAGTATGGCGGCTGGAGATACAGAATGGCCAACTATCGTGTCCTGTTTTACAAAACCCTACTGACACCCAAAGACCAGACTTCAAAGCGCCTCCTTGGTCAGTTCGACATAACGTCAGACAGTCCATCCGGGGCCCTCGTGGTAGCGGAACAACACCTCGGGCCGGATCTTGCGAACGCCGACCGTATCGAAGTGATGCAAGCCCCCGCCGCGACATCCAATCCGTGATGCGCTGCTGACCGTGTAGCGATTAGTGCGACATGAAAACCGGCACCGTCATCGTCGAGAGTATTCCTCGCGTGGCACCTCCGAGGACAAACTCTCGCAGACGGGAATGTCCATAACCGCCCATCACGATCATGCTCGCCGAGCTATCCGAAACGTGCGACAGAATCGCATCAGCCACATCAATATCGGCAGCGGGTACAGTCTCGACCTCTATCGTGACCCCGTGGCGCGCAAGATGATGGCCAATTTCCACACCAAGAGTTTCGCGCTCGCCTGCGGTTCTCTTGTTGTCGACGATAAACAACTCAACCGCTTGAGACCTTTTCAACAACGGCAGCGCATCGTTGATGGCACGCGTTGCCGCACGGCTGCCATCCCAGCAACATACAATCCGGTCGAGTTTCAGGCCGCCTTTCTGGATGTAGGGAACGACAATCAAAGGTCGCCCCGAGTCGAAGAGGGTCGCCTCGATGAGGATGTCGTTGTTCGCCCCTTGATCATCGCTAGACTGCATCACAACACTCAGATCGAAACGCCGTGCGATTGCTGAAAACACGACCGGTGGTCCGAATTCGCTCTGAGTCACCAGCCGAGGCTCCGCAGAGAGAGAACTACGTTTAGCGGCCGCCTCGAAACGCACGATTGCATCACGCGCTGCCCGATCCTGTTCCGCGACAATACTCGTGAGAATGCGCGACGGTACATCCGGCGTAAAAAACCCTGGAATATTACTGCCATCGGCAAACGCCACTCCCGCAATATGCGAGTCGAATGTCTCGGCGATCGAGATCGCATAGTCGCGAACGCTGTCGCGCGATTTATCGAGCTCCAGATTGAGGATAATGTCCTTGACCATGATTTTCTCCAGGTACGATGACGTTGCTGTATGTGGCTCTGCTTCTTGCGTGCTATTGACGCACATCAACTTCTCGAAGAGCAGGCGTATATGATGCCGAATCTGAAGATCTGCTTCACAGTCATTGACGCATCAGAGCTGACTTTAGATGACGCTGACCTGCGCAGCCTCGCCATTAAACAAGAGAGGCCGATCAGGATGCCAAGACGCGCCTTGATCTAGCTCAATCACTGGCCGCTGGACATGCCGTAGGTTGAAAGCGTTCAACGGGAGGCTTAGAAAATGGACCACGTTACAGAATTAAGAACGCGTGGCGGCCTTAAGATTCTTGTTCGGCCTGCAAGCCTTGGCGACGATTCTACTTTGAACGAGCTGTATCATCACGTCTCGCCAGAGGATTTGCGCTTCCGATTTTTGTCAGGCACGAAAGAAGTCAGCCAAAGCCAAATAGATCTTATGACTCACGTCGATCACAAATCGGCAGAAACCTACATTGCGTTTATCTCCGGCAGCGACATACCCGTCGCAACCGCCATGTTGGCCTCCGATACATCAGGCACTCGAGGCGAGGTCGCCATATCGGTACGGCAAGAGGATAAAGGTCGTGGGATAGGGTGGTCGTTACTGTCGTTCTTAGCCGATAAAGCGAGAGAACGCGGGCTTGAGGTAATTGAATCGATCGAAAGCCGCGCCAACCACGACGCGCTGGCGGTGGAAAAAGACTTAGGATTTGAGACATCGCCGATGCCCGATGATCCGAGCGTTCTGGTTCTGCGGAAAGCACTCGGCCCGCCGGCAATTGGAATTCCGTAAAACGGCGTGGCCCTTAGGAAATTTGCGACTCAAGGCAAGCGCGACCTTGAATATCTTGAAACTTAACCCGAACCTATCTGGCAACGATTTAGCACGTCCTCGGTTTCGTGCTGAGGAGACAATGACTGCATACTGAGAATATCGTCAAAAATCTGTGTGCTCTCGGGACGGTCCTCCACCGTTTAAAAAAAGGCCGCATCGATCCAAAACTATGGGAAGCACATCGAGAGGCCTGCCGAGTTGCACGGCAACGCCCAAACGAACAGATCTGCTTGGTCATCTCGTCCATCATCCGGGCGGCGCCTGGAGAATCCACTACGACGGCGCCCCCAATCAACCTGATGACACGGCTATCATTTCGCCGATGAGCGTTTCGTCGCCGGCGAATATGTCTCGGTTAATGAAAGTGGCAAGATGCATACCTACCGCGTCAACACGGTATCGCGCCTTTAGCGCAGGCACGATGATACTTGCCTCAGCCAATCCTGTTGTTCTGCCATCGAACCCCAACGGAGACGCCCGAAGATGGCTGACGATAAGAAGACTACCCCCTCCCGTCCGCGACTGAAAGTTCGCCGAGTGAGCCTGGACACCGGCCGAGAAAATGTGGTTGTGATTTTCCGCCGCTCCAGCGCTGACCTGACCGGGCTTTTTTGGACCAAGCTTTGTGAGAAACTGAGCTTGGAAAGGAGCTTTGGTGATGCCGAAGAAGAGGTTCAGCGCGGAGCAGATCGTGGTGCTGCTCCGTCAGATCGAAGTGTTGATGTCGCAGGGTAAGGGAGCGCCGGTGGCCTGCCGGGAAGCCGGAATTTCGCAGCAGAGTTATTATCGCTGGCGAAAGGAATACGGCGGGCTTGAGCTCGATCAGGCGAAGCGGATGAAGGACCTAGAGCGGGAGAACGTCCGTCTCAAGCGTCTCGTCGCCGATCTGTCGCTTGAGAAGCAGGTGCTCAAGGACGTTGCCTCGGGAAACTTCTCTATTCGGGGTGCATGATGCAAGCTCGTTTTTGCACATCCACAACGTCAGAGATCATCCTGCGAGGCTCTTGCTTCTCTCCGAGGTCTGCATTTTGCAGCCTCATGATGGGATCAGAGGGAAAGGGCGGAGCCATCTAAGCCGCGCGGTCGTAAGTGCGCCGCACGAGTTTCCTCGGTCTCACCCAATCCCGTCGTCCTCGCGGGACGCCTCCTCCAGCGTGGAGGAAGTTAAACGGATCGTTTGGTTGCCCTTTCGTTACGCTGCAGTAGCGGTCCAGCGGAAGTCGGCTTCATCCCGCCACATCCGATGGAGTATAATGGCGAGCTTGCGTGCAACCGCGACGATCGCTTTTTGCATACCGCGGCGGCGTGCGACGGCGACGCCCCAGGCTTTGAGTGGATTCCATCGACCGGGCCCTGTCAGAACGACAAGGGCCGCTTCATAAAGGCTTGACCGAAGCATCACATCTCCACATCGCGAGATACGTCCTGTCCTGGAGACCTCACCTGATTGATAGAGGCGCGGCGTAAGTCCGTAGTGGGCACCTACGCTCTTGGACCTTGAGAATCGTGCTGGATTATCGACGCATGTTCGGAACGTGAGTGCGACGATCGGCCCGACCCCTGGCGCGGACATCAACCGGCGACAGACTGGATCGACCCGCACCAGCTCTAGCAACATGCGGTGCAGCTTTGCAAACTGAGTTCGTAGAGCTGCTCGGGCCTCCAACAGCGGACCAACGATCGCAGCAACGAGCGCATGGCCTTCGACGAGCTTACGAATGCGATCCTCGAACTTGACAGATCCCACGACACCCACCTTAAGCCCGAAGTTGCGGAGTGAACCGCGCAGGTCGTTCTCGATGTCATAGATCTTCCGCTGCAACAGCTTGCGCGATGTCAGCAGCAGCCGTCGATGCTGGCTGGCGGGGGTTTTTACATGTACCGCTTTAAACAACCCGACGCGCATCATCTGAGCGATCCCACGGGCGTCGTTACGGTCGGTCTTGTTGATCCGGGCCGAAAGAGCAGCATGCATATGCCGGGTCTCGACACAGATTGCGGCCAGGCCCATGTCGACGAGGGCCGCGTAAATCCATCGAGATAACGGTCCCGCTTCCAATCCTATGCGCTCAAACGGTTGATCAAGCTCGCGCAGCCGGATCGCAATGGCTTCCGGTGCGCTATCAGCCATCGTCTCAAGGAGGATCCGGCCGTTTGCGTCTAGGATGCAAATAGCTGTCGTCTTCACGGAAATATCGAGGCCAGCGAACAGTGACATGACGTGCTCCTTCGATGTTGAGTGCTTGGAGCTTCAATCTCACCTCGCAACCGGAGGCTGGCGAGAGGGAACCCCGAATACCCCATCTAAGCCCCGAACGGCGCCGGCAGGCAGTAGAAGGCATTCGAGGGAAGTATGGTCTCTCCGAACGCCAGGCCTGCCGGATCGTCGGCCAGCACCGCGGAACCCAGCGGTACACCACCATCGTTCGATCTGATGAGGATGCGTTGACGAGAGCGATCGTCTCTCTCGCATCCCAATACGGACGATATGGCTATCGCCGGATCACATCGCTGCTTGCCGAGACTGGCTGGCAGGTCGGGTGTGATCGGGTCCAGCGGATCTGGCGCCGTGAGGGGCTGAAAGTACCCAGGAAGCAGCGGCCGCGCGGCCGGCTGTGGCTCAACGACGGATCCTGCATCCGGCTGAGACCGCAACACCGCAAGCAGGTGTGGAGCTACGACTTCGTCGAGGCGCAGACCCATGACGGTCGCAAGCTCAGATTGATGACGTTGATCGACGAGTTCACGCGGGAATGCCTGGCGATCAGGGTGGCCCGTCGCATCAACAGCTTTGGCGTCATCGACACCATGGCCGACGTGATGATCGAGCGCGGTGTGCCGGAGCACGTTCGTTCCGATAACGGCGCGGAGATGACGGCAAAGATTGTGCGCAGTTGGTTTGCAAAGCTGGGATCGAAGACGCTCTACATAGCTCCCGGCAGCCCATGGGAGAATGGCTACTGCGAGTCCTTCAACGGCAAGCTACGGGACGAATGCCTCAACGGCGAAATCTTCTACAGCCTGAAGGAGGCTACCGTCGTCATCGAGCAATGGCGCAAGCACTTCAACACGATCCGACCGCACTCATCTCTGAGCTACCGGCCGCCGGCGCCGCAAACATCAGCGCCGACACCGCTGCATCTGGATCGGAGCGCAGCGATGCAGTAGTCTCTATCGCGCTGGTCCAAAATATCCGTCAGGTCAGGCGTTCTGACGCTCGGACTTAGTTAGCTGGGCAATCATCTATCTATCCTGATCGTGAGGAAGCGGAATCGTCGTAGCGACGGGATACCGAAAACAAAGCAGCCGTCTTTTGCTTAAACGCAAAGAACCAAACGGCGCAACTGGAGAATGCCGACCTGCCATCTCCGACTCGTTCCTGCGCATTGCGGACCAGCCGCAGGACATATCTCTGCGCGCGACCCTCGCGCCGTCACTTCGTCGCGCTCATAAGCGCACGGCCGAAGTAAACTACGAAGCCGAGAAATGCCGCCGCCCACGCAAAGGCGGCTAGATGCAGCAACTGGCCGCTCCAAGCCGGAACGATGACCGCGCAGATGCGAGCAAGCGCCGCAATCACAATAGCGGCATAAATTCCCTGCGTTGAGGGCGAGGCCGTCAGCCGCTGGCCGGTATGACCAAGGCTTGCACGTGTCATCACCGCCAACGTCATAACTCCGGCGGCTCCTGCCATCCAGGCGTGGACGCCAGCACTTGCGGGAACGAAACTGAAGGCAGATGCTGCAGACAGTAAAAATCCAACCGGAATGAAAGCGTATCCGACGTGGAGGACGAGGACGAGGCGCTCACGGGAAGTGCGGTCACCAGCCCATCGGCCGAGGCGAATGATGTGCAAGACTCCGATCAGGGTAAGCAGTATGCCCATCCAGAAGCCATCTTGACGGAAAACCCACGCCAGCAGTGCCACCGCGCTCAGGATGACGATCGCCACGTCGAACCTGGCGAAGGGAGACGGCAGGCGTCCGGGATTCTCACGCACCAGCCAGTTGCGTGTGAAACTTGGAATGATCCGGCCACCGATCAGCAGGATCAGCAGGACGACAACGGCAATACCTGCACGAATGCCGTAATCCGCCGTACCGGCGAAATGTGCCTCTAGGTGGAAAGCGATGTTACCGAGGAGAAGAAGCGCGACCAGCGCGACAACCTTGAGGTTGCGCCAGTTTCGTCCGACGAGAATTTCACGTCCGATGGCAGCCGCGATCAGCGCAAGGAAGCTGATATCGATCAGCATGGCTGCGAACCAGCCGATCCCCGCCGAGCACGTCACGGCAAGCCGTCCGATGATCCAAACGATGACCAGCGCGAGCAACGGCATACCCTGAATAGGCAGCCGTCCGGTCCAGTTCGGAATCGCCGTGAACAGAAACCCGGTGATGACCGCTGGCAAATAGCCGTACAGCATTTCGTGCACATGCCAGTCGCGTGGAGCGAACGTTGTCTGCAGCGTCAACTCCCCCAGAAACACCGGCAACCAGGCCAGAATGGCAAGTCCCGCATAAGCCGCGCCTAGCAGGAAAAATGGCCTGAACCCGTAGGATAAAACCGCAGGTCCCTGGTAGAGCCGCAGCCGCGGCACCGGAGTACTTTGTGTTGTCATGCGCTCAACCGTTCCTCGACACCGGATCAGCACGCCTCAGCCTCACATCGCTTCGGTACCCGCGCAATCCGACGAAACGAGCATCAACCTGTATGCGACCGATGGCGTCACCAACAAATCTCAAGCCGTAAAATTTCCTAGCCTTGCTGAAGCCGGATTCGCCAAACATCCGGCCCCTGAACGAGGTATGTCCATCGGCAGCGCGCTCCATGTTTTGCTTCGAGCTGAAGACGCAGGGGTCTTGGATCATGATCAACCACCAGTTGAAGACTACTATCCGAACCAAGTTGTTCGAATAACTGGAGAATGATCCTGTGACGATGACGTGGATCAATATCTCGCACATTGATCACTCGTTCTGAGGCATGAACGTCTTCAGACATCGCCAATTCCTTCGCTTCACGGAGCTGCAAGTCGGTCAAATAGAGCACTATTTCACCGGCCGGCCAAAAAAAGATACATTGAAAATGACTCTTATAAGAACTGTCAGTTTATGCAAGCGCCATCCCAGAAATGGACGATAAACGATGAACAAATATCGATCAGACCGCGGATTTGATCCCGAAATCCTTGGGACTAAGAATCAGATCAGCCAGCGTATAACCGTCCAAAGTTCCGACGAAGGCAGCGAGTGCTTCGTGGAGGGCGCCACGCAGCCGACAGCGTGGCGTGATCAGACATCGGTTGCCGGCTGTGAAACACTCGACCAAGGCAAAATCCGGCTCCGTGGCCCGTAAGACATCGCCAAGACTGATCGCATCCGGACGTTTGGCCAATGCAAGACCGCCCGATCTCCCTCGAATGGCTTTCAGGTAGCCAGCACGGGTGAGTTGGTTTGCGACTTTCATGAGATGCGCGCGGGAAATTCCGTACAACTCGGCCGTTTCCTCAATAGTGATCAAGTTTTCACCACGCACGGCCGCGTACATTAGTACTCGGAGCGCGTAGTCCGAGAAATGTGTCAATCGCATCGCAAATTCCGAGAGTTGTAGGCCATCCGGGACATCTCGAAGAATCCTTCATCCCCCAAAAGATACACACGCGGCATCTTTTGCAAGCTCGCGCCGAAATCATGCTCCCGCGACTACTCAACGGACATCGTGACTCTCAGCGAGAGTACTCGCGTATCAAAAATGTCGCGCATTCACAGCGGATTCAGCGGACGCTGAAACCGCCGCGTCATATCGATACTCACAACGATCAGCGCAGCGAGTTTGGCAAGCTCGAGCAGAATATAGAGGCTGTGCCGGTTCGAGGCTGGCGGTTGCTGCCCCAAGATGATCAATCCGACGCGCTGATCCAACAGCGGCAACAACCAGAACGTCTCCACGGCAACCACGAGGCAAACCGCGATGACCATCATGGTGCTTAATCGCGCACGCGCCCCGAATGCCATCAGGAGCAGCGTCGCAGCAAGCAGCCACTCCAACTTGTTGAAAACCGCAAACGTATGTCGACCGACATCAAGCGCCACGCTCAGCGAAAGACTCGGCGCCAGAAATTTCGCTGGGGTGGCGAGAAACGACACGCCGAGCAGCAAACCAGCCCATACAGCTGCGACGGCGAAAAGGCCGACTGCCCATCTCCACCCGTCTGCGGCCCCATCCATATCGCGGTTCTCCGTGGTTGAACCATAAGATACATACATTATATATCTATTACGGTTCAAGCAGCAAGAGAGCGTGTAAATCATGCGAAGCAATCCTGGAAACGTTGCCCTTCCGACGCCGCCAAACGACCACCGTTCTGCCTCGAATGACGTTCCGATGGAAACTCGCAGATCCCGTGAACAATCCAACGACAGATCCGCCAGCAGCCATCACATCGAAATCGAAGATGGCGCCTTTTGTGTCGACAGTTCAACGCTGGGTGATCTTCTTCATATCCACCCTGCTGACATCCCCGAACTCATGCGGAAGCGCGCCATTACAACTGTGTGCGAACGCGGGATCGACGATCATGAGGGGCAGTTTCGCTTGAGCTTTTTTTACGGCAACCGCCGCGGCCGGCTGAGCGTCGATGAATCGGGCCGTATCCTGCGACGCTCGGTCGTTGATTTTGGCGAACGACCGCCGGTCATGCACAAACCCCAAAGCTGAGCGAATGAAATTTGTGCTCCTTGACGGTGCAGCCCTTGGCATAGTTGGTCGCCTACAAGTATGTCCCTATTTTTGGGGCATAGTTGGTCCCTTAATCGAAACCCGTGCCGGAGACGGCGGGGGTTCTGTCACTGCAGTCCGCTGGTGATGGAAACACGAAGCATGGGCGCCGTGGACTAATCACGTCTCGCCTTTAAAGCAATCACTGCCATCAACCCGTCAACCGTTGTCCGGTCGTCGTCGTGCCAGCTGCGGAGGTCGAATATTTCGCGGCCGAACACGTGTCGCTGTTCGCGCTGGCGGCACTTCCAGACAGTAAAGCAGGAACTGGAGGCCGGCGCAGAGCCGCCTTCGATCCCCAGAGCGAGGTCTGGACATGGCAATGCTATCCGCGACCTGCTGCTGCAATTGGCCGTGTTTGTGACTTTCCACTCCCGCCTTCAAGCTGACCTACTTGAAAAATTATGGTGGTTCCGCTATATGACGTCTGATAGCAGCATCGATATCCGCGAAGTGTCTTCATTGGCAGCGCATCCGCCAAGCGGCGGATGCGCGAACGCAGGTGCTGCAGAATAACGGGCGCTTGCCGGCCAAGCAGCGGGCGGCCCTGTCCGGAAAGCTGAGCGGCATCGATGAGATCCGTGTGTTATGGGACGGCGACACCACCGCGCCTATCTCGCGGTCGAGCATAAGGCGGTGATCTACATTCTCGACGCGGGTATCAAGAAATCGCCTCACGGCAGCGCGATCCCGCAAACACAGATCGATCGGCTCAGTGAGCGGAAGAAGACGGCCGACAAGGATTACACGGCCAACCGAGCCACATACGAAGCGGATATGGCGGAACGAATGAAGCGGCGTAACGCCTGGGAAGAGACGCAGCGATTGAAGCCGAAGTGAGACAGGAGATCGTCATGGCGACCAATGACAACGAACGGGTGATCCGCGGCAGCGGCGACTTCCTCAAGGATATGGGGTACGACAACCCTGACGAGATGAGGGTCAAGTTCGCGCTCGCCAACAGCATTGCGCTCACTATCGAGGACCTCGGTCTTAAGCAAGTCGAGGCAGCCAAATTGACCGGACTCGCGCAGTCCGACATCTCGCGCATTGTCAACGGGATCGTCAAAGACGTGGCAGTCTTTCGTCTGATGAGCGTACTTGCTTCCCTGGGTAAGGACATCTCGATCACCGTCGCCGACTCAACATCCGAGCACGGCTCGATCCTACTTCAGACCGTCGAACCGGAGCCCACTCATGCTATGACGCCGTGACTTCGGTGGTGCAGATCGAAGCCGGCCCGGAGAAAAATCTACATTGAAAGTCGAGAAGCCAAAGATCTTTCACATCGCATAGTATCCTCCGCCAATCGGAGCCGGGTGAAGGTCTGGTTCGATACGAGATAGCGCCAACTGCTCGTCGAGGACGATAACGGCCACGTCACCTACGACATCTACGGCATTCCGTTGGCCGATGTCGTGTTCGAGACAGAGATGACACCTCGCGGCGCCGTACGCTGCGTGGCGCGGCATCGTCATCGCGCTCGCCGATACCCGCGAAGAGAGCGAGGCGAGACGAGAGATTATCCACGAAGCTTGTAACAGCATAGATTTTTGCTGGAGTCGCGATAAGCAATGACCATTCGCCAGAGCTCGCATGGCACTCATCTCGCCTCCGCGCGGCGGCTTTCCGACATCCTATGCCGTAGGATCCCGTACTTAAACCGGCAAGCGCTCCGCCCTAATCCGTAGACCACCGCGGGCCAGAGATCCGGTCATCGTCATTGCCAGAGCGCGATTTTGAGACCGGCGGGATCGCAAAAAAGTCGATGCCATCGGCATTTTTCGAGGAGCCACACCTTGCTCGCAGATATCCATCTGCCCGCGGCAGACCCGGAATCCAGATGGTGTGACATCAAGGACTTCCGGACGTGCTAGGGGACGTACTTTGCCCGCGGCTGCAGCGATGCGAACAATCATGCGTCGGCGCAGAACAGACGGCTTTTAATCGGCGCGAGGGATCGACGGTTGCGGATTGATCGTGCGGCGATGTTCGCCCGGTGCGCGACCGGTCCATCGCCTGAAGGCGCGATAGAACGCGCTGGCGTCCGAGAAATGCAGCAACTCCGCAATTTGACTGAAGCTCAGCGTTGGCTCAGCAATATATTTTAATGCCAGCCTGTGCCGTACTTCGTCCAACAACGCAGCGAAGTTGCTGTTCTCCTCAGCGAGACGGTGCTGCATCGTGCGCGGCGACATACCGATCAATGACGCGACCTGTTTCTTGTGGGCCATGCCTCGCGTGAGAAGCTGTTGCAGGATCGCTGCGACCCGGTGTTTGATGCTAGGGGAATGCTTCAGCGCCGATAGCTGCCGGCGGGCCATCAATTGGTGCAAGTGGCAGAGTTCAGGATTGCGTGCGGGCAACAAGGCGTCGAGCTGCGACGGTGGCAGGCCGATGCCGTTAAAGCGGCTGCGAAACTCGGGCTCGCACCCTAGGATGTCGCGATAAACGGATAAAGGAGCGATGGCGGCGTGCGCCATGCAGATTCTGGCAGGTGCAAAGCTCGCGCCTATAACCCATCGCATCAGCGTCACTGAGCAAGCCAGCGCTGCTTCCACCTGTTGCGGCGAGAACGGCAGGTCCGCTTCCATCGACTGATACATCATCCATTCCAGCCCGTTTCGTTCGACCAGTTGAACGCGTCCGCCGTCACTGATCAGCTTCTGGAAGCGCTGCAAGCGGATGATCGCTTCGCGTAAGCTGTTGCTTGATACCAGCGTGTACGCAACCACGTCGAAGGACGTCGGTTCGATCGCCTGCCCCATGCGCAGGCCGAATGCGCTGTCGCCGGTCGAGTCGATGGCGGCGCGCCATAATCGCACCACTGCATCGAGCGGTATCCGGACCAGCGGATCGTTGGGTAGAGAATCGATGCCGGCGGCGGTCAGCATCTTTGTTTCATCGCCGCCGCCGCGCTGGGCAGCAGCAACGATAGCTTTAACCCAACCTACAGCTACGGTCCTGTCTTGCAGGACCGGCCCGGTCATCCGGTCTGCCGGGACAATTTTCGTTGTTTCCGCGGACAATGCCGCCCCTGAGGCGATTAGTTACGATGGGTTTCTTGTTGCATGGATACTGACACGAAAAGCCGGACGAGAGAAGCAGATGCGCGTGTATCGCAGTGAGGTACTGGTCATAGGCGGCGGGATCGCGGGGATCACCACCGCGCTCGATTTGCTCGACAGCGGCAAGTCGGTGGTATTGCTCGATCGGGACGAGGAATCTGTCTTCGGCGGTCTGGCGCGCGAGAGTTTCGGCGGAATGTTTTTCGTCGACTCGCCGGAACAGCGCCGCCAGGGCATCCGCGACTCGACCGACCTGGCGCTTCGCGATTGGCACAGCTTCGCCGAATTCGGTTCTGACGATACATGGCCCAAGGCGTGGGCCGAGGCTTACGTGCAACGCAGCACATCGGATGTCCATCGCTGGGTGCGCCGCTACGGTGTGCGCTTTCTGCCGCTCATCAACTGGGTTGAGCGTGGCGAATTCCGTCCCGGCAATTCCGTTCCGCGCTTTCATGTGGTGTGGGGGACCGGCAAGAGGTTGGCGGAGCGACTGATCGCGGCGTTACGCGAACATGCCAACGCCGACCGGCTGACCATCTATTTTCAGCATCGGGTCGATCGCCTGCTGATGCGCGACGGCGGCGTCGACGGCGCGTCCGGGGTCGATGAAAGCAACCAGACGCCGTTCGAGGCGTGCGCGGAGCAGGTGGTGGTGGCCGCCGGTGGCATCAATGGCGATCTGGAACGGGTGCGGCAAAGCTGGCATCGCGACTGGAATACGCCGCCCCCGAAGTTGCTGAATGGCTCACACCGTTTTGCCGACGGCCGCCTTCACGACGCGGTGGCGACGGTCGGCGGCACGCTGACCCACATGGACAAGATGTGGAATTATGCTGCCGGAGTGCATCATCCGCGCCCGCGCAAACCGCATCACGGGCTGTCGCTGGTGCCGCCGCGCTCGGCGTTGTGGCTCAACTGGCGCGGCGAGCGCATGGGACCGCAGCCGCTGGTGTCCGGCTTCGACACCCGGCGGCTGGTGACCAACATCTGCGCCCAGCAGAAGCAGTACTCATGGCAGATCATGAACCTGCGCATTGCGCTGAAGGAACTGGCCGTGTCGGGCGCCGAATTCAATCCGTCGATCCGCGACAGGAAGCCATTCGCGTTCTTGCGCGACATCCTGTTCGGCAACCGGTGGCTGGTGAATGAAATGCTCAGTCACTGCCTCGACTTCGTGACGGCAGCAACGCTGCCGGAACTCGTAGAAAAAATGAATGCGTTGCAGGGTGACCAGGCGGTGCAACTGACCGCCGTTGAAGACGCAGTCCGGCATTATGATTCCACTATCGTGCGTGGCCCGAGCCTGATGAACGACGAACAACTGCGTCGCATCGGCGCGTTGCGGCAATATCGCGGCGACCGGCTGAGATTATGTAAATTCCAACCGATACGCGATGCCAAGGCATTGCCGCTGATTGCCGTTCGCGAGTTCATTACCAGCCGCAAGAGTCTGGGCGGGATGCAAACCGACCTGCAAAGCCGCGTGCTCGCCGCTGCCGGGCAGCCGATCGACGGTCTGTACGCGGTCGGCGAGGTGGCCGGCTTCGGCGGCGGCGGCATGCATGGACTACGCGCATTGGAAGGGACGTTTCTCGGCGGCTGTATCCTGTCCGGCCGTGCCGCCGCCGCTGCGATCAGCGGCAAGTTCAATTCTTGAAGCTCGGGAGGAAAAGATGAAAAGAACTGGAGCTTGGCTCACTGTTTATGCGCTGGAACAGATCGGCGCGCGGTTCACCTTCGGCATTCCTGGCGTGCATACGACGGAACTCTACGACGAACTGAATAATTCAAATCATATCACGCCGGTGCTGGTGACCCATGAAGGCGGCGGCGCATTCATGGCCGACGCTGTCAGCCGCTTGTCCGACTCGATCGGCGTGCTGACTGTGGTGCCCGCATCGGGGCTAACTCACGCCAGCAGCGGCATCGGTGAGGCGTTCCTGGATGGCGTGCCTATGCTGGTCATCAGCGGCGGTCCTCGGACCGACATGGGCTATCGCTATCAGCTACACCAGATGGACTCCCACAAATTCATGAGTGGGCTGACCAAGGCGACTTTCCACGTCACCAGCCACGAACAGGTCGTACCGATCCTGTTCGAGGCTTACGCGATCGCCATCCACGGCGAACCGGGGCCGGTATTCGTCGAGTTGCCGGTCAACATCCTGCTGATGACAGAGGAAGTGGGCGAACTACCGCGCTACCTGCCGCCGGCGCGGCCACCGGTGGAGGCTGTGTCGGACATCGTCACCGCGGCCGAAATGCTGCGGCACGCCAAACGCCCGGGTTTGTTTGTCGGCTGGGGCGCGCGCGACGCGACAGATCTGGTTGTGCGCCTTGCTGAGTGGCTGGAAGCACCGGTCGCGACGACCTTGCAGGGGTTGTCGTCTTTTCCGGGCAACCATCCTCTGCATGTGGGGTTCGGCTTCGGCGCATCAGCGGTGCCGGCGGCGCAGAACGCATTCAGGGATTGCGATTGTCTTCTGGCTATCGGCACGCGCTTCTCGGAAATCGCCACCGGGAGTTACGGCGTGAAGGTGCCGGAAAACCTGATTCATATCGATATCAACTCCGAGGTGTTCAACGCGAACTACCCAGCCAAAGTCAGTATCGCGGATGATGCCGGAACAATGCTGAGGCAGCTGCTGATCCAGCTAGAGGCCAGCGTGCCGCGGCATTGGCAGCAGACGCCGTTGCGAAAGCAGATTCAGCGCGACAAGATCGCTTATCGCGCGACCTGGTACGACCACGATGTTGCGGGTCTCGTCAATCCGGCGCGCTTCTTCGATGAACTGCGGCGCCAGACCCCCGACGACGGCATCATCGTGATCGACGACGGCAATCACACCTTCCTCACGGCGGAGCTAATGCCGATTCATTCCCCGAAAAGCGTGATCCTCCCGACGGATTTCAATTGCATGGGATACGCGGTGCCGGCGGCGATCGGGGCCAAGCTCTCTCATCCCGGCCGGTCTGTACAAACGATCGTCGGCGACGGCGCGTTTCTGATGACGTGCATGGAAATACTAACGGCGACCATGAATAATCTGGGCGTCATATATTATGTGTTCAACGATGGCGAACTGGCGCAGATCGCGCAAGCGCAGCAAATCCCTTACAAACGCAAGCCCTGCACCAAGCTCGGAACGCTGAATATCGAAGGCGTTGCGCTGGCCACCGGTGCGACTTATCTGCACATGCAGGATAACGCGGCGATTGCCGATGTCCTCCATAAGGCGAATGAAGTTTCGCGCAGCGGATTGCCAGTGATCGTGGATGTACGGATCGATTACTCGAAGCGCACGGCGTTTACCACCGGGACGGTCAAAACCAACTTCGGCCGTTTCCCGCTGAACCAGAAAGTGCGTATTCTGGCGCGTGCCGCGGTCCGCCATGTGGCGGGATAACGGAGAGCAAAGCGAGAGGAAATCGATCATTTGGTTGACCTTGAATCGATGGCAATTGAATGAGCCAGATCGCGTTGCGTGTCCAGCGGCCTCAAGGAATGACCTTCGCGCAAATTCTGGATGTGATGGAGGCGACGCGTTTCGGGGTCGTCGGCGAAGAAGCGCCATGCGGCGCAGATCCAGCGAAGAAATCCAGCCGGACAGCCGGACCACAGTCAGTCTGCTCTCGTAGTAACAATGAAAGTTGTTGCAGGTGCCCTCGGTCGTTAATAGTAGAGGTTCTTGAACACATCGATGTATTTCTTCTTATCTTTCTTCATGAATCTCGGCAACGTTTTGCGTGCCTCGCGAAGAGAGAATGCCGTCGTCATTGATCACTCAAGACTATGGTCAGCAGTCATGACGGCAATGATGCTCGTCGCGGTAACGAGCCGATTCGCATAGCCGCTTGGTCGCCACAGGGCACAAGACGTTCCATCATCGACGACAGTTGCTGAAATTCGACGGCGCTCAGACAATCAAAAAGCGCGTCGTTAACAGGGGCTTGCACACTGACGAGATCGTCGAGCAACCGCCTTCCTTTTGGCGTCACCGTCAGCAGAACACGACGCCTATCATTCCTGTTGATCCGCTTTTTGACAAGATCCGTCTCAACGAGCTTCGATACTTCGATCGTGACGAAAGCACCCGATAGATGAAGGTGCTCGGCAATACGGCTGACGCCTACCCCACTCTTCCCCTGTAGGTAAGCGATCGATATCAGCGTCGTATAGGCGACACCCGAAATTCCCAACCGTTCGCTAAAACCCGCGCGGCACTGGCTCACGCGCGCGCTAAATGCCAGAAAATCTAGAATGCATTTGCGAAAGAGCGCGTCGCTTCCTCCCGGCATCAGTTCAGGTTTTGTTACCGTCAGTCGCGGCACCGCCGTTAACTCCTCAAGCCGTAGTTCGCTTTCTGTTTGACGTATGGCGAATACTGCCGTCTTTCAGACAATGCGCGCTCGCCGTTGACCGGCTTGAAAATCTCGTCTCGTCAAGCGGCAGTATGCCGGATCAGGATGCGAGGTCTTTGAGCGAGATCAATCTCTTCTCAAATTTCCGGTGTCGGACAGTTCATCACGTCCACGCCAGAGCTTCTGCGCGCGCCAGATTCAGCAAGCGAAATCCCTTCGGGACGTTGATGATGACTTTCTCCCGCTCAAGCTGGGTGAATGTACGGCTCACCGTTTCAATTGTCAGGCCAAGAAAGTCCGCAATATCCCGGCGCTTCATGGGCAATGGCAAGGTTTTCGGCTCCTCCCCAAGCCGCGCGAGGCGGTCGCGCCAGCCAATGAGAAATAACGCGACCTTCTGCTCCGCCGAACGGCTACTGAGCAGAAGCATCTGGTTACGGGCCAAATGAAGCTCACGCACCTCGAACTCATTCATTCGGCGCAGCATATTTGGTTTGTCCTCAGCGAAGCGCGAGAACCCTTCCTTGGAAAACCGGCAGGCGACAATCGGTGTAATCGCATCGGCCGAGAAACTGTAGCGATCGGAAAGTGTCGTTCCCAAGAAATCTCCGGGCAATGCAAACCCGACGATATGGCGTCGTCCGTCGGGCAACAGTCTATACAAACGCGCGACGCCTTGCGTCAGACTATAGACCTTGCTGGCATTCTCATCTTCCGAGAACAAGGATTCCTTCGGTGCGAAGCGGGTCTCCTTACCTAATTTTTCCAGGTCGTGGAGTTCGACTGAGCCGAGCGCTGCGCACAAGCTGAGCGCGCGCGCCCAGCAATGCAGACAACGGCGCGGACAGTCACCGGACAATCGCGGGAGGGCGGACTGCGGCATCAGGCTGTTCCAGGATGGATACTTGACCCGCATTCTGGCACTTCCCAGTTCCCCTAACCAACAGCTAACTACACGTAAGATACGAGCGGATCGTCGCATTATCTGCGAATTCTCAGTCTCCTAATTGATCCAGATCAATTCATATGACGTCACGGTGCGATACTCACGCGCGAAATCCCCCGCGGCTTTCTGACACTCTAGTTTGCGCCAAAACAAAGTTCGTAACTTTGTTGCATGCCATAGTATACGAAACTGGAGGATGGCCCATGGCTTATGATTTCGCTGAGACTCTGAGGCGGCGGCTTTCCCGTTGGATAGCTGTGCGTGAGCTTAGATCCCTCGATAGGATTCAGCGAGGCGAGTTGGCTCGGGATATTGGGCTACCCGAAGACGTCTTGGGGCGGCTTATTACGCGCGGCGACCGTACCGACGATCAATCACGACGTCTTATGTATGCGCTTGAACTCGATATGAATAAAGTCAGATCATTCGATAGCGGCGTGGCTCGCGACATAAATGTCGTTTGTTCCGAATGCTTGGTGACAAGCCGATGCCAACGTGAACTTGCCGCAGGCACTGCGCGAAAGAACTATCAGGAGTATTGTCCCAATGCCGAGACATTCGATGCTCTTCGGCAGGAGTTAGGGCGCAGCCCGAGACAGGATCGAACAACCGGAATTAATCAGTCAGTTCGCTCTGCTTGATATCGGAACAACGGCCGTCTGCAAAAGAAAATGCTGGTTCTGTGAGTTGGTATGTGCGCAAGCATGACGGAACTCTCTAATAGAGTTTTCCAAGCCATTTTCGTATTTCATCGGCATTTTCCGAAAGCTCGGCCGAAAATTCGCCGGCAAAATTTCTCCAGGCATCCAGGTTGCGCGCCGGCACTCCGATAATGGCCGGGATGCGGCGCTCAAGCGCTTTCGCCATCAGACCGCACATTCCCCCGCCATCGGCTTCCACCTTGCCGAACTTGTTAAGCACAAGCAGGGCAGGATCATTCTCGAGGCTTCTTTCGACCTTCATGGAGGCATCGATCAGAGCCGCCACATCAAGACGGCATCCCCTCGCACCTGCGCCACGGTCGTCAAAAAGCGGAGTGCGGTGACCGCTGGCGAGATCTTCGAGCAGCACATCGCAGCGCCGATCGGATTTCTCGCATACCGGGTGTTGCAGAACTCCTGAGAGAACCAGATTGCGCGAGCGGCATTCGCTGACGATCCAGTTGAATATCACATCCGGATATTCGTCGTTCGCGTAGACAATTGCGGCAAGGCTCGGTTCGAGTTGCCGCAAATCAGGCGCCGGGCTGGAATGCAATGCAAACATCGGAATTGACCTCGATTGGACGCGCCCCGATTAGCTCAAGACAATACGGGATCGCAGGGAAGATCGCGTTCAGGCAGACGTCGATGGCCTCAGGGCGACCGGGCAGATTGACGATCAGGGAATGATTGCGTGTACCGGCGGTTTGACGCGACAAAATGGCCGTTGGAACTTGGTCCAAACTTACTCGCCGCATCAATTCACCGAAACCAATCAGTTCGCGTCCGATGACCATGCGCGTTCCCTCGGGCGTGAGATCGCGTGGAGCAGGTCCGGTCCCGCCTGTTGTCAGAACAAGATCGCAACCTTCGCGATCCGACAATTCGATTAGTGCATTGGCAACGCTCTCCGCACCGTCAGGAATAATCTTGAAGATAACGATCCAGTTCGACCGAATGACCTTTCCTAGGAAGGAATTGATAGCCTTTCCGCTCTTGTCGTCGTAGAGACCCTGGCTCGCGCGATCAGAGACAACAAGGATGCCGATCCGCGCGAGCGGCTTTGATTCCGTAAGATTGGTTGGGTTATCGCGTCCGAGACTCATGAACAGCCTCCACTTCCTCCACACGTGCATCCCGCATGAGCATGGTCCATATCGTTGTGAGAAGCCGGCGGGGCTTCGTCCTGCTGCAGCGACCAGGCGATCATGTACGTCAGACAACCCGCCCCCGGATCAGTGGCACGTTCCAGAGCGTTCATAAGGCCTAGCCAATCTTCGCTGCCGGCAAGGTTTGCAAAACGTCGCACGGCCCCCGATGCATATTCACCGACGCTTTCCCCGAACCGGCTCGTCATGGCATCGACACGCGCCAGCAGTACGATGTCGCCGCAGGCAATCAGCGCTTCCGCCGCACGGGCCTCGTCGTCAAAGCCACGGATAATTTCACCCAGTTGCATGCGGCGTTCTTTCTACTGGACCAGCGGCGTGTCTGCGGCCGCGAGCGAAATACCGGTAATCACGGCCCGGCCCGCAAGGATCGAGATGTATTGCGCGAGCGCCCGATGTTCGACGCTGAACGCCAGATAGTCGGCGATTCGCTCCCGTGCGATCTCGAAAGGCAACATCTGCCCTTCAGCGCGACGATCCAGACGCACAACATGAAAGCCATAGCGGGTTTCGACGATCGCAATATCGCCTGGCTGCATCCGCTCCAGCGCCGCCTCGAATTCCGGCACGGTTTGTCCGTGAGTGATCTGGCCGAGATACCCACCCTCCAATGCCGACGTCGTGCAAGCAGAATGATTGGAGGCAAGATCCGCGAAAGCGGCGTGGTCCGATTTCACGGCCGCAAGGATCGTATCGGCAGTCGCCCGCGCCTCACCGCGCGCAGCCACGTCGCCACGCGGGGCGGCGACAAGTATGTGAGCTGCCTCATAAAGATCTCCCGAGCGAAACCGCTGGCGGTTCTGGTCGTAAAACCGTCGGCAGGCCGCTTCGTCCGGTTCGGGTGTGATGACTTCACGCTCGACCAGCGTCCGCATCGCAGCCTCGTCCGCTGTCTCGGTGCGGCCATCGGGATCGCTGAGGGGCTCCGCCTCGACGCCAAGGCGCGCGGCTTCCTGGAATAACAGTTCCCGCACGACCAAGGCACGAGCCGCCGCCTGCCACGCCAAAATTGGCTTTTCGGCAGGATGGTTCTGGACTTCCCTAGCGATGGCCTCCCGGGGAACAAGCACCCCGTTCACACTGATCGTCTTCGGCTTCGGCAAGACATTCGAAACTGAGCAATCCATGAATCTACTCCGCGGGTTGGACCGGCGGCGAGGCAGCTCGGCCTCCGCTCCGGCTGCGCACCACCTGATAGCCCCGGCGGCCGAGATACCAAACCGGAGCGCTCCAGACGTGGACCAGACGCGTGAAAGGAAAAACGAGAAAGATCGTCATGCCCAGCACCAAATGTGCTTTGAAGATCGGGTGCACGTCGAGAACATAGTGAGCGGCGTCCGGCTGCAGCGTGACGATGGCCTGCGCCCAGTTCATGAATTTCATCATCTCATGACCATCGAGATGGCCGGCCGACAGCGGAATGGTGGCTAGACCGAGCAGCAGCTGCACGAACAGAATCAGCAGGATCGCGGTATCACCGAACGACGAATTGGCGCGGATGCGCGGATCGAACAATCGGCGATGGGTCAGCAGGGAAATGCCGACAAGGCACATCAGGCCCGCTACGCCGCCGGCAACCATCGCCAGTATCTGCTTGAAGCCGTGCGAGATGCCCATCATGTCGAACACCCAGATCGGCGTCAGCAGGCCGACAAAATGGCCGCCGAAGATCACCAGGATGCCAACGTGGAAAAGGTTCGAACCCCACATCAGCTGACGACGTCGCAGCAACTGGCTCGATCCGGTGCGCCACGTATACTGCTCGCGATCGAACCGAAAGAGACTCCCGAGCAGAAACACCGTGAAGCAAAGGTAGGGATACCAGCCGAAGACGATAGAGTTGAGTGATTGCATCATTATTGTCTCCCTCTAGAGGGCTGACGGCGCGGGTTTAACCGCGCGCGTGGCATGACGAAGGCGGGCGGCAAGGCTTTCATGCCCGCACGCACTCTGACCTTGCGTGCCCGGGCCAAATCTGACCTCCTCTTCTTCCCACGCTGCATCGAGCGCAGCGAAATCCATTGGATCCGGATCGGGACCTTTCAAGAGTTCATCGACAATCTCTCGTTGCGGCGCTTCGGCAATGATCGCCACAAGCGTGTCGAAAATGGCTCTGTAGCTGGATTTGCGCCGGCCGAGCCGCACGGCCATTGCGGCCAGAATATGTGCCGGCTGAGCCAGCAGATCACGCGCCGCCGCCACTGGCTGCGTCGACAGGAATTCGAGAAACAACGGCACAAAGTCCGGCAGTTCGTTGGCGGTAATGGAGAAGCTGGCATCCTCATAAAGCTTCTTCAGATCGACCATGGCCTGGCCCCGGTCGCGACTTTCACCGTGAACGTGTTCGAACAGATGCAGGGCAAGCGTCCGGCTCCGGTCGAACAACAAACCGTAATCCTCCTGAAGGTCGTAAAGCTCCCCAGTCGCGATTTGCTCGATAAGAATATCAAGCGCGCGCCGCTGGGCGGCAGGCACGAGGTTCTCCGAATCCAGAACCGCTCTGAATTCTGGAGCCGCCATAATCAGATCCTGGGAGGGATAGGTGAGAAGCGCCGAAAGGATTTTGAACGTCTTCATCACATGACCTCCATCGGCGTTTTGTCCTTACGCGGCGAGCCGAACAGATTGACTTCGGTTTCGCCACCCGAGCATCCGTTACCGAACGTGAAGCCGCAGGAGCCGCGCATGTCGTAGGCGTCGGCGCCCACTTCGCGATGGGCCGTCGGAATGACAAACCTGTCTTCGTAGTTTGCGATCGCCATGATCTTGTACATTTCGTCAATCTGTTCGGCTTTCAGTCCGACCCGCCGTGCAATCGCTTCATCGACGACCCCATCGATCGTCTTGGCGCGCATGAAGGCGCGCATCGCAAGCATACGTTCGAGCGCGAGCGTCACCGGCTTCTCGTCCCCTGCTGTCAGCAAGTTGGCGAGATACCTCATTGGAATGCGCAGCGACTTGACGTCGGGCATTTCACCGTCGGAGCCGATCTTGCCGGCCGACGCGGCCGAGGTGATCGGAGACAGCGGCGGCACGTACCACACCATTGGCAACGTGCGGTATTCAGGATGCAGCGGGAACGCCACCTTCCATTCCATCGCCATTTTCCAGATCGGCGATATCTTAGCGGCCTCCAGCCACGCATGCGGAATGCCCTGCCGTTCCGCCTCCGCGATCACCGCCGGATCATTGGGATTCAGGAAAACGTCGAGTTGAGCCTGATACAGGTCGCGCTCGTCAGGTGTGCTGGCCGCTTCGGCAATCCGATCGGCATCGTAGAGCACCACGCCGAGATAGCGGATGCGGCCGACGCAGGTTTCGGAACACACGGTCGGTTGACCGGCCTCGATCCGCGGATAGCAAAAGATGCACTTCTCCGACTTTCCCGAAGACCAGTTGTAATAGATCTTCTTGTAGGGACATCCCGAGACGCACATGCGCCAACCGCGGCATTTGTCCTGATCGATCAGGACGATGCCATCTTCCTCGCGCTTATAGATCGCGCCCGAAGGACACGCCGCAACGCAGGTCGGATTTAAGCAGTGCTCGCACAACCGCGGCAGATACATCATGAAGGTGTTTTCAAACTGACCGTAGATCTCCTTCTGCACGCCGTCGAAATTTGCATCTTTCGAACGCTTTGCGAATTCTCCGCCGAGAATTTCTTCCCAGTTCGGACCCCATTCAATCTTTTCCATGCGTTCGCCGGAAATAAGTGAGCGCGGACGAGCGGTCGGCATCGCCGACATCTCTGGAGCCTTCTGCAGATGTTCATAGTCGTAGGTGAACGGCTCGTAGTAGTCATCGATCTCCGGCAAATCCGGATTTGCGAAAATATTCGCCAGCACGCGCCACTTGCCGCCGATCCGCGGCGCTATCGAGCCGTTACGCTTGCGCGTCCAGCCGCCCTTCCAGCGTGCCTGATTTTCCCAATCCTTCGGATAACCGATGCCGGGTTTGGTTTCGACGTTGTTGAACCACGCGTATTCCATGCCTTCGCGGCTGGTCCAGACGTTCTTGCATGTTACGCTGCAGGTGTGACACCCGATACACTTATCGAGATTCAGCACCATCGCGATTTGGGCACGAATTTTCATTCTGCAGCCTCCAGGCCGGGTGTGGTTGCGTCGAGCGGCGTATCGAGCCAGTCGACGTTTGCCATCTTGCGAACGACGACGAATTCATCGCGGTTCGAGCCGACGGTGCCGTAGTAGTTGAAGCCGTACGCCTGCTGGACGTATCCGCCGATCATGTGCGTTGGTTTGAGCACGATACGGGTCACGGAGTTGTGGATGCCGCCGCGCTGACCGGTCTGCTCGGAGCCGGGCACGTTCACGATCTTCTCCTGGGCATGATACATCATGCACATCCCCTGCTTGACGCGCTGAGACACCACCGCGCGCGCCACCAGTGCCCCGTTGGTATTAAAGACCTCGATCCAGTCGTTATCGACGATACCGGCACCCTTCGCGTCGGTTTCGCTGATCCACACGATCGGCCCGCCGCGCGATAGCGTGAGCATCAGCAGGTTGTCGGTATAGGTGGAGTGAATGCCCCATTTCTGGTGCGGCGTGAGAAAGTTCAGCACCATCGTCTTATTGCCGTTCGGCTTGCGGTCGATCACCGGATTCACCGACTTGGTATCAATCGGCGGCCGATAAACGCAGAAGCCTTCGCCGAATGCCCGCATCCACAGGTGATCCTGATAGAGCTGTTGACGCCCGGTGAGCGTGCGCCAGGGGATCAATTCGTGGACGTTGGTATAACAGGCGTTGTAGCAGACCTTTTCCGACTCTAGTCCGGACCAGATCGGCGACGAGATGATCTTGCGTGGCTGCGCGACCACATCGCGAAAGCGTATCTTCTCATCCTCCTTCGGGATAGCGAGATGGGTATGATCGCGGCCGGTGAAGCCACTAAGCGAATTCCAGGCCTTGACCGCCACCTCGCCGTTGGTTTCAGGCGCGAGGCTCAGGAGGACTTCGCAGGCATCGATGTCTGTATCGATACGCGCGAGACCTTTGCTCGGCCCCTCCTCGGTCACCACGCCATTCAGGCCTTTGAGCAGATCAACCTCATGCTCGGTGTTCCAGCTCATGCCCTTGCCACCGTTGCCCAGCTTACCCATCAACGGTCCGAGCGACGTAAACTGCTTGTAGATGTTCGGATAGTCACGATCGACCATAGTGACCGCCGGCATGGTCTTGCCGGGGATCGGATCTATTTCGCCTTTCTTCCAGTCCTTCACGTCGAAGGGCTGTGCGATCTCGCCCGCCGTGTCGTGCATGATCGGCGTAAGGACGATGTCCTTTTCTACACCAAGCACTTCTGGCGCAACCTTGGAAAACGATTTGGCGATGCCCTTGTAAATTTCCCAGTCGCTGCGCGATTCCCACACCGGATCGATCGCCGCGGTCAGCGGATGAATGAACGGATGCATATCGGATGTATTGAGATCGTTCTTCTCGTACCAAGTCGCCGTCGGCAACACGATATCCGAATACATACAGGTCGTGGACATGCGGAAGTCGAGCGTGACCAAAAGATCAAGTTTGCCTTCCGGCGCGTCCTCGTGCCAGACGACTTCGCTCGGCTTCTTTTTGCCGTCCTCCCCCAGATCCTTGCCCATCACCCCGTGGCTGGTACCAAGCAGATGCTTCAGGAAATATTCGTGACCCTTGCCGGACGCTCCCAGAAGATTGGAGCGCCAGACAAACATGTTGCGCGGCCAGTTCTTTGGATTGTCCGGATCGTCGCACGCGAGCTTCAACTCGCCTGATTTGAGAGCCTTCGCGACATAATCCTTGGCTTCCAGGCCAGATGCCGCGGCCTGCTTTGACACTTCGATTGGATTGGCCTGAAGCTGCGGCGCGGATGGCAGCCAGCCCATGCGCTCGGCGCGCACATTATAATCGATCAGCGCGCCATCCCACGGACCTGCTGGCGCAGTCGGCGACAGAACTTCCTTCACGTCAAGCGTCTCATAGCGCCACTGATCGGTATGAGCGTAGAACGCCGAGGTCGAATTCATCTGGCGCGGCGGACGGCTCCAGTCGAGGCCGAAGGCGAGCGGCAGCCACCCGCTTTGCGGGCGCAGCTTCTCCTGCCCGACATAGTGCGACCAGCCGCCGCCAGATTGGCCCACGCATCCGCACATCACCAGCATGTTGATGATGCCACGGTAGTTCATATCCATGTGGTACCAGTGGTTCAACCCGGCGCCGACGATCACCATCGAGCGCCCGCCCGTCTTCTCGGCATTCAACGCAAATTCTCGCGCCACCGTGATGATCTGATCGCGCGGCACACCGCTGATCTTTTCCGCCCAGGCCGGCGTATAGGGCTCCACATCGTTGTAGTTTGCGGCGATATGCGCACCGCCCAGACCGCGATCGACACCGTAGTTGGCGACGAACAGATCGAACACCGATGCGACGAGTGTTTCGCCGTCCGCCAGCTGGAGCGTCTTCACCGGCACGTTACGCATAAGCACGTCAGGATGATCGGTGCCAAGGAAATGATCGTGCTCGCGGTTGCCGAAATACGGAAAGCCGACTGAAGCAACGTCATCCTGGATGTCCATTAGCGACAGCCGGAGTTTCGTTTCCCGCCCATCCGCCGTTCTCTCCTCGAGATTCCAGTTGCCCTTCTCGCCCCAGCGGAATCCGATCGTTCCGTTCGGAGCGACAATCTCACCGGAATTCTCGTCATAGGCGACGGTCTTCCATTCCGGGTTATTGGTTTCACCCAATGTGGTGTCGAAGTCGGACGCACGTATAAAGCGCTCCGGCACATAGTACTCGCCCTGCTTCACCAGACGCACCAGCATCGGCATGTCAGTGTATTGCCGCGCATAGTCGTTGAAGTACTTGGCCTGCCGATCGATGTGGAATTCGCGCAGGATGACATGACCCATCGCCATGGCGAGGGCGGCATCGGTGCCCTGCTTCGGCGAAACCCAGAGATCGGCGAATTTCGACGCTTCCGAATAGTCCGGACAGATCACGACGCTCTTGGCGCCCTTGTAGCGAACCTCGGTATAAAAATGAGCATCCGGCGTACGCGTCTGCGGAACGTTGGAGCCCCACAGGATGAGAAAGCCCGAATTGTACCAGTCGGCGCTTTCCGGCACGTCGGTCTGTTCGCCCCAAGTCTGCGGCGATGCCGGCGGCAGGTCGCAGTACCAGTCGTAGAACGACATGCACACGCCGCCGAGCAGCGACAGATACCGCGCGCCGGCGGCATAGCTCACCATCGACATCGCAGGAATTGGCGAAAAGCCGAAAATGCGATCCGGCCCGTAACTCTTCACAGTGTAGGCATTCGCGGCCGCAACGATCTCGTTGACCTCATCCCAGCTTGCGCGCACGAAACCACCGAGACCACGCTTCTTGACATAAGAGGCGCGCTTCTTGGGATTCTCGACGATCGACTTCCATGCCGCGACCGGCGTCATCATCACCCGCGCTTCGCGCCACAACTTCAGCAGCCGGGAACGTACCAGCGGATATTTCACGCGGTTACCGGAATACAGATACCAACTGTAGCTTGCGCCGCGCGCGCATCCGCGCGGCTCATGATTTGGCAGATCAGGTCGCGTCCGCGGATAATCGGTTTGCTGCGTTTCCCAAGTGACGATGCCGCCTTTGACGTAGACCTTCCACGAGCAAGAGCCCGTACAATTGACGCCGTGCGTGGAGCGAACGATTTTGTCGTGCTGCCAGCGCTTGCGATAGCCATCCTCCCACGATCTATCTTCGGAGGTCGTGATGCCGTGGCCACCGGCGAACTCGGCTTTGGCTCGCGTAAAGAACGTAAGCCGGTCAAGAAAATGGCTCATCGTTTTTCTCCTTACTGAGCTGGTTGGGTGACGGACGCCGATACGCCACGTCGTTCAATGTCATGAAGCAGGCCGCCTCTGCGGGTGTAGACAGCCCAGGTGATCAGGATGCACGTCGCATAGAAGATGAAGAACCCCCATAGCGCCGCCTGTACGCCGCCGGTGAGATCGATCGACGTTCCGTAGGATTTCGGAATGAAGAATGCGCCGAATGCAGCGATGGCCGATGTGAAGCCCGTAATCGCGGCCGACTCTTTTTCCGCCTGACGCATACGCGTCGTGACATCGGCGCCCGGCATCAAGCGGTCGATCTCCTTGCGCATGATGTTCGGAATCATCTGGAAGGTCGACGCATTACCCACGCCCGTCGCAAAGAACAGGAACAGGAACATAGCGAAGAACCCCCAGAACGCTCCCGGCTGATCCTTGATGCCGATGAAGTAGAGAATTCCGACGACACCGATCATCATCGCCACGAACACCCACAGGGTGACGCGCCCTCCACCCCATCTGTCGGCGATCCAGCCGGTCGCGGAGCGCGACAGCGCGCCCACCAGCGGCCCTAGGAATACAAATGGTAGGGCATCAATCGTCGGGAACTGCGTCTTCGCCAGCAGCGGGAAGCCGGCCGAGTAGCCGATGAACGAACCGAAGGTGCCGGTATAGAGCCAGCACATAATCCAGTTATGCTTGCGTTGGAAAATAACAGCCTGATCCGCGAAGGAAGCCTTGGCCGAGGCGATATCGTTCATCCCAAACCATGCGGCGAAAGCGCTCACCGCGATGAAAGGCACCCAGATGAAGCCTGCATTCTGTAGCCAGAGCGGCGCCTGCTGCGTTCCGGTTGTCACCATGGCTGGGTCGCCTCCGAACCAACCGAATACGCCAGCTGTAATCACGAGCGGGACCACGAACTGCACAGTGCTGACCCCGAGATTGCCAAGCCCGGCGTTGAGTGCGAGGGCATTCCCCTTTTCAGAGCGCGGGAAGAAGAACGAGATGTTCGCCATCGACGAAGCGAAATTTCCTCCGCCCAAGCCGCACAGCAGCGCCAGCACGAGAAACACGGCATAGGGAGTCGACGGGTTTTGCACGGCGTAGCCGATGCCGATGGCCGGGATCATCAACGACCAGGTCGCCAGCGTGGTCCACAGCCGCCCGCCAAAGATCGGCACCATGAACGAATAGAAGATGCGCAGCACCGCGCCGGAAATACCTGGCAACGCGGCCAGCCAGAACAACTCAGCCGTGGTGAACTTAAAGCCTACCGATGGCAATTTAGCCACGACAACCGACCACACCTGCCAGATTGCGAATGAGAGCAGCAATGAAGGGATCGATATCCACAGGTTGCGCCGCGCGATAGCGCGCCCGGTCGTATCCCAGAACGTCTTGTCCTCGGGACGCCAGTCGGTCAACACCACGCCGGACAGAGCGCCGACATGCTCCGGTTTGTGGATTTCCGCCATTTCGGGGAATTCGGGCAGCTTCTTCAGCGCCTCACCGGAAACACCGTGCTCCATCTGACGGATAGCAAGATGCATCCAGGCAAGTGAGCAGGCCACCAGGACGAACAGCAGCATGAAACAGCTCGTCCACAGCCCGGTGAGATCGTTAAGCGCGCCGAAAACAATCGGGAGCACAAAGCCGCCGAGCCCACCGATCATACCGACGAGTCCGCCGACCGCGCCAACATGCGTTGGATAATAGACCGGGATGTGCTTGAAGACAGCCGCCTTACCGAGTGCCATGAAGAAGCCGAGCACGAAGACGGTGACAGTGAAGGGCACGAGGCCCATTTCCATATGGAAGCTCACCGTGCCCGTAGCTGTCCGCACGACATAGTCGACCGGCGGATAGGACAGAATGAACGTGCATGCCACGCCAACGAGAAACGTCCAGTACATCACGCGGCGCGCGCCGTAACGATCCGAAAGATGTCCGCCATATGCGCGGAATACGCTGGCGGGAAACGAGAACATCGCCGCGACCATGCCCGCGGTTTTGATGTTCACGCCGTAAACGTTGATCAGATACTGCGGCAACCACAGCGAAAGAGCGACGAACGCACCGAACACGAAGAAATAGTAAAGCGCAAAGCGCCAAACCTGAATATTTCTAAGAGATTCGAGCTCTAACCACGCACTCTTCGGCTTCTCGCGATTTTTTCGGCGCGCGAGCACAACCGGATCTTCTTCCGAAAACAGCCAGAAAATGATGGCCATCGCGCCGATCGCCAGCGCCCAAACCTGCGCGACAGTCTGCCAGCCATAAGCAACCAGCACGAACGGCGCCACGAACTTAGTGACTGCGGCTCCGACATTGCCCGCACCGAAGATGCCGAGCGCTGTGCCCTGTTTACCCGCCGGATAGAACCGCGAGACGTAGGCTACGCCGACCGCAAACGAGCCACCGGCTATGCCAACAAAAAGTGCGGCAATCAGAAACTGCGGATAAGTATGCGCCCATGTCAGCAAGTAGGTGGCGATCGCCGCCGCCAGCATCACAACGGTGTAGATGCGCCTGCCGCCGTACTGATCGGTCCACACACCGAGGACCAGCCGAATGAGCGATCCACTCAGGATGGGCGTGCCGACCAGAAGTCCGAATTGGGTTTCGTTAAGGCCCAATTCCTGCTTGATGCGAATGCCGATGATCGAAAAAATCGTCCAAACCGCAAAGCAGATCGTAAAAGCAATGGTCGAAAGCCAGAGCACACGACCTGAGGCCGTACTGACTGGACTTGGCCCGTTCATGGCGCGTCTCCAAAACCTGTGTGGGTTGGAGATCGCTGCTCGAGGCCGGAATTGATTTGCGTTGGATCAAGCTGGGGCTGGTCAGCTGTGACTTATACAAAAATAGGCATTGCTGCTTGATGTTGCGTGCATTGCGAAATGATGCTTATTGGATTTAGAATTGACAATTATCACAATCCATCAGCGATCCTGAAACGGAGCGATGCCATTGCGTCCCCATGAGCTCCAACAATTGCACGAATTGCCGCTGTTTTCCGAAATGAGTCTAGAGAATCTGGAGCGTCTGCTGGATGCCGCATTGCTTCAGCGATTTCCGGCCGGCGTCGTCCTGATACATGAGGGGGCTCAGGCTGACTTCCTGTATGTGCTGATCGACGGCCTCGCCGAGATTTACACCGAGCAGGATGGCGGAGAATGGGGGATCTCGCTAGTCAATCCGGTCTCTACATTTATTCTGGCAGCCATTGTCAGCGATCAGCCTTATTTGAGCTCGGCAAGAACGCTGGTCGAATCTCGCGTCCTGCTGATTCCGGCAAAACGTGTCCGTGATATTTTCGATCAGGATGTTGCCTTTGCTCGTGTGGTCGCAAAAGAGCTTGCTTTCGCTTACCGCGGATCGGTCAAGAAGCTCAAAGGATACGTAGCAAGGTCAAGCGTCGAGCGGCTGGCTAATTGGATACTGGCCGAAGCTCAGAAGGACCTGGATCAAGGAAATGTAGTGATTCCATTCGACCGCGGCACGCTGGCGTCACACATTGGCACCACGCGGGAAAACCTGTCGCGAAGCCTTGCGTATCTGACCGAGCACGGTGTGCGGATTCGAGGGCGTGAGATTGTCATGGACGACAAGGAGCAACTCGCTGTCTTCGCGCGTCCGCAGCGTCTCATCGACGATCCGACATCGTAAAGCGCCGGACTATCATCTGTCCGCACAAATAGTTCTAGAAAATTCTCCGCTCTGTCTCTGCCTCGAGGCGCTGGAAGTGCTGATTTCTGCCTATTCTTACTAAAATTCCGATCGACCATAATTTACAATTGATCAAATGTAAGGGGCGAGTCCTCGTTCTTTGATTCAAAGCAAACAATGGCGGATAAAAATCCCGTAAACGACATCTGATCCAGACAGCCCAACTGCCATCCAGATCAATCTCGACAGTTCATGTCAGGTCGATAGCGCACGCCGCGCGACATTTGACAAATCTCTTGTCGTGTGGATTTTGCCATAAAAGATATATTTTCTATGTATCTTTTAGAACCAATCTAAATAGTCACCCGCTGCGCGGTAACTGGGGCAACTGGAATGAAGCAGGAAATTTTGCGGCACGCGATTGCGACTGAGACGCATTTGCCGACGGCGCGATCACAGATCGTCACGCCACTGACAATCGCGATGTTATTGTGCACGACCGCCGGCCAAGTTTGCTTTGCACAATCTGCAACGCCGGGCGCGACGATGACTCTCGATCCGATCAACGTCGAAAGCTCGCAAAGTGTGTCATCGGGCTCCTTGCGTGAGCGATTGAATGCGCTTCCTGGTGGAGTGGGGTTGATTACCGCGAACGAAATGCCCGAGACAGCCAATCTCACGTTGTCAAAGGCCCTCAGCAGCGTTCCCGGCGTCGTCGTGCAGGATTTCTTCGGCGGCAACGATCAGCCGCGCGTCCAGATTCGCGGCTCGGGCCTTCAACAGAACCCCGTCGAACGCGGCATCCTGGTTCTTCAGAATGGCCTTCCCATCAACCGTGCTGATGGCTCCTATATCGTCGGCTTCGCCAATCCACAGCAGGCTGAATCGATCGAAGTCTATCGTGGGTACATGGCCAACCGGCTCGGCGCGACCGTGCTCGGTGGTGCCATCAACTTCGCCTCGCCGACGGGATCCAATTCACCCGGCACGAAAGCCACGATCAGCGGAGGCAGCTTCGGACAGTTCAATTTCGGGGGGCAGGCTGGCGGCAAGAAGGACAATGTTGACGCCCTGATCCAGACCGACATCAGCCGGCGCGACGGCTTCCGCGACTACAATGAATCTCAGCGCATCAGCGTGAACGGTAATATCGGCGTCGAACTGTCGGAGAACGTCACCACGCGCTTTTTCGCGGGTTATACCGATCTCGGATTCGACGTCGCGGGGCCGCTAACAAAAACGATGATGGAGGCCAATCCGCGGCAGGTCGCCACGGGGCCGACCTTCATCCCGCCCAGCACCTCAATCAATCCGGGACCAAATGTCGTGCGCGACAAGCCGCGGCGCGAGGCCAGCCAGTTCCTGATCGGATCGCGGACGACTGCCACCTTTGACGCCCACATCTTCGATGTCGCGCTCGGCTACACCTACACCGACGACATGTTCCGGTTCCCAATTTCATCAGGTGTGCGGACCACTACGGGCGGCGACTTCACCGGTCTTGTGCGTTACGCTTACAAGCCGGACGCGGCGAGCCTGCTGCCGCTGTTCGAGAGCACGGCGCAATACACCATCGGCTCCGCGGATCGCGGCAATTACATCAATCAGGGCGGAAGAACCGGTGCCAAATTCGGCGAGAGCGAACTCGATGCGACGACGCTGTCACTCTATTCGGGCCTAAACCTCCCTGTCTGGCAATCGGTCTTCCTGTCGCCTGCGATTTCATATGCCTATGCAACGCGCGAGAACAAGGACAGCTACAATCTCGCGACACGTCCGACGATCGCCTACAATCCGGCCAATCCTATGATGCTGCCCAACGGCGCTGTCCCGACTGTCAGCACGAACTACAACAAGACATACAGCGGCTGGAATCCGAGCCTCGGCCTGAGCTATCGACCCGACAACAATCAGACCATCTTCGCCGCGGTCAGCCGCAGCTTCGAGCCCCCCACGCATGACGATTTGCTGGCAACCGTCAACGGCACGCCCAATAGCAGCGCAGGCCGTCCGGCTCCCGGGAATCCCGGCCTGGTCTCCGCCGCATTCCTCACTCCGAACCTGAAAGCCCAGACCGCAACGACCATCGAAGGCGGCTGGCGCGGCCAGCGCAACGTCTTCTCTTGGGATGCGGTGGTTTACTACTCTTGGGTGAACAACGAACTGCTCAGCCTGCGCGATGCAACGGGCGCATCGATTGGCGCGATCAACGCTGACAAGACGACGCATTTCGGCATCGAGCTTGGAGGCGGCGCGAAGCTAACCGAACAGCTCACCACCCGCGTCGCCTACACCTATCAGGATTTCCGCTTCAAGGACGATCCGGTGCGCGGCAACAATCGCTTGGCCGGCGCACCCCGCCATCTCATCAACGCCATGCTGCAATTCCAGGCGACCGACGCGTGGAGACTTCAAGGCGCGGTGCGATGGAGTCCCGACAAGACGCCGGTCGACAATATGAACACTTTGTTTGCTGATCCGTATGCCGTCGTCGATGTGCGGACCGAATACAAGCTCAACCAGCATTTCACGCTGTTCGCGGAAGTCACCAACCTGTTCAACGAGACCTACGCCTCATCGACACTGATCGTCGATGTGGCGCGGCCGGATCAGGCCGCGTTCCTGCCCGGCGACGGGCGAGGTTATTACGGAGGCATCAAGGCAAAGTTCTAGGCGCCCCGAAATCCAGGACAGGAAGTTTCCATGCTGAATCGCCGCACATTTGTAACCGCCCTCTCGACAGCGATGTTTGCATGTCCACGCATTGGTCGTACCGCCGAGCCGCTGACGCTGTGGGGACCGCCCGCCGCCCCTTCGATCATCCTGGCGCAAGCCATGGCGGACGGACTTCTCAAGCCCTTCGCTCCCGGCGCGTCGTTCAAGGTCTGGAAAACGCCCGATGAAATGCGGGCTGGCCTCAGTTCCGGCAACATGACGGCGGTGGTCGTTCCGAGCAACGTCGCCGCCAACCTTTACAATCGCGGACTCGGAGTGCGGCTCGCCAATGTGATGACGCGCGGTCTGCTCTACGTCGTGGCGCCATCTGGGACAGTGACGGATATCGCCAGCCTGAAAGGTATGCGCGTGGCCGTGCCCTTCCGCAACGATATGCCCGATCTCATTTTCCGCCGCCTGATGGCAGCAGCAGGTCTTCAACCGTCGGACATCGCAATCGAATATTCAGGAACACCGCCGGAAGCAGTGCAGTTGCTGGTTTCAGGCCGCGTGAACGCAGCGCTCCTCACCGAGCCGGCGAGCACCGGCTCCATTATGCGCGCCAAGTGGACAGCGTGGAAGAATCTCGAACACGCCATCGATTGTCAGAAAGTCTGGACAAGGGCTACGGGAAGCGCGACGATTCCACAGGCGGGACTTGCGGTGACCGATAAGCTCACAGCGCAGATCGGGGCTGACGGCATCGTCGCTCTACAACAGGCGCTCGAGACCGCTGTGACGGCTGTGATCAAGGATCCCTCCGCAGCTGCAGGCCTTGCAGCCCTGGAATTCGGCCTTCCCGCGACAGTCATCGAACGCTCCATAGAATACAGCAACCTTGTCGTTGCGCGCTCAACTACGGCCCGCGCCGATCTCACAACGCTGTTCGATGTGCTTGCCAAGGAAGACCCGCGCATCATCGGTGGAAAGCAACCCGACAACGGGTTCTTCGCCTTATGAGATCGACACCGTGAAACTGACAGCGCATAGTCTCGCCTTCGCCGCATGGGCTGGTCGCTATCTGTGGTCGGGATGGGCGGGTGCTGCGGGCCTGTTCTGTTTGGCAGCCGCTTGGCAGGCGGGCCATGAAATCTATGGCTCGTTCGTACTGCCTTCGCCGCTGGAAACTCTTTACGCTATCGGCAGTATCGGTCAGGAGTCTAGCTTCGCGAAAGCGGCGGGTGAAACTGCGATCCGCTCACTCGCCGGCTTTGCGCTTGCGGTCGCGTTCGGTAGCGCCGCCGGGATCATCGCAGGCTTTTCCTTCGCGGCGATGCGACTGACAAGACCGATTGTCACCGTGATTCTCGGCGTTCCGCCGATCGCATGGATCGTGCTTGCCCTGATCTGGTTCGGATCGAACGGAGGATCGGCCGTACTAACGGTGGTGGTTGCAGCGCTGCCGATTTCATTCGCCGGCGGTCTACAAGGTGTTGCCACACGCGACCGCTCACTGGACATGATGGCCCGCTCCTTCGGGGCGGGCGCATGGACACGCTTTCGCACCATCACCGCGCCTCATCTCGTCTCGTATCTCTTTCCGGCCTGGACTACAACAGCCGGCACGGCCTGGAAAGTCACCGTGATGGCGGAACTGCTGTCGAACTCCGGCGGGATCGGCGGCGAACTGGCCACCGCCCGCGCACTGTTCGATATTCCTCGCGTGATGGCGCTGATCGTGGTCACTGTCGCGTTTGCCCTGTTCACCGAATACCTGCTGCTGCACCCGATCCGCGATCGTCTCGAGAACTGGCGCGAAGCCGGCTTGCCATGGGGGATCAAACGATGAAGCTCGTGCTGGAAGGAATCGGCCATGCCTTCCTTGGCCGTGCGGTGTTCGAGAAACTCGATTTCTCGCTGGCGCCCGGCGAGGTCGTCGCTCTGCTCGGTCCCTCCGGTTGCGGCAAGACCACGCTGCTGCAAATCGCGGCCGGTCTTATCGATCCGCTGCGCGGGCGCATCCGTAGGTCCTATCGGCGTCACGCGGTAGTTTTTCAGGAGTCACGGCTACTGCCGTGGGTAACGACCCGCGACAATATTTCCTACGGACTCCGCGTAACGGGGGGCAAAAGCACTTCACACCACCAGATCGCGGAACGACGTGCGCGCGAAGTCGGCCTTCATCCCAACGACCTCGATAAATATCCTGTCGAACTATCCGGCGGCATGCGCCAGCGCGCCGCCGTCGCGCGGGCGCTGGCGGTCGATCCCGATGTGATCTTCTTCGATGAACCATTTACGGCGGTCGATGTCGGCCTCAAGCGCGTGCTTCAGGATCTCGTGATCGCTGCCGCAGCGCGGGAGCATTTTTCCGCACTATTCGTCACACACGATCTCTCAGAGGCGGTGCGCGTCGCCGATCGACTGGTCGTGCTATCGGAAGGCGGCACGGGATTCGTCACCAATCGCCGCATCGAGGGACGGCCCGGTGACCGAAGTGACCGCGCCATCTTCGATATGATGGAAGCATGGTCGCGTGATCCCGCATTTTCAGAACTATTCGACGGCGAAAGAAAAGGGCTGCCGTGACGATTGCATTATTGCAGGGAACAGACGCGAGCGTCCGTCGCCACCCGCTGCTGGTCGAAGGACTGCTGCTGTTCTTTCCGGTTGCAGCGCTCCACGCGATGCTATCGCCGCTGATATGGACCACGCTGTTTGTATTCGTGCTGCCGTACACGCATGCGATTCCGTCCCATCAATGGCACGCGCATGAGATGATATTTGGCACATATGGCGCGGCACTCGCCGGTTTCTTGACGTCAGCCGTTCCCGAATGGACAGACACGCAGCCCCGACGGGGACGCGACCTCCTGCTGCTGCTTGGTCTCTGGCTGCCGGGACGAATCGTCGGCCTTCTCGGCATCGAAGCACTTGTATTACCCGTCGGCGTCACAGACGTCGCGTTCCTGTCGCTGCTGTTCTGGTATGTGCTGAAACCTCTGCTGGATCGGCGCAGCACCCGGCATGCTTCCTTCGCCATCTGGGTCGGACTGTTCGCCCTCGCCGAGTTGGGCATCCGCGCGGCATGGCTGACCGGACGGATCGATCTCGCGGGGCAACTTCTCCAGACGTCGCTGATCATCTTTCTGGTGTTTTTCGCGTTGGCAGTTGCCCGTATCAATGTCGTCGTGATCAATCTCGCGCTGGATCCGAGCGGAGAGACGACGCCCTATCGCCCGCATCCGGGACGCCAAAACCTCGCTGCCGGCATGGTGTCGATTTATGCCGTCGCAGCGCTGGCGTTTCCGCACTCCACCGCGCCCTCCTACCTCGCTCTCGCCGCTGCCGCGACTTTCTTCGATCGGCTTGCCGAATGGTTCATCGGCATGGCCGTCCTGAAGACACAAGTACTCGCCCTCGCCATTGCCAATGCATTTGCCGGAGGGGGGTTTCTGCTGATCGGCCTGTCCGGCCTGGGAGCTCCCGTCGCGACGGCAACCGGACTACACATGCTTTCAGTCGGCAGCCTCGGTCTTGCCGTACTGGCTGTTTTCATCATCGCGGGCTTGCGCCATACCGGTCGCTCGCTAGTCCTCCCTTGGCAGGCACATGCGGCCGTGGCGCTGATGGTATGCGCGAGCATCGTACGCATTTTACCTGAATTGGGCTTAGGTCCGTCGCTGACCGGCCTCCACTACGGGCTGAGTGCCGCATTGTGGTCGGCCGCATACGGGGTCTGGCTCGCCGGCTTTCTGCCGTTCCTTATGAACCCAATGAATGAGGCACACGGCTGCAAATAGTCGTCGCGAAAGGTATGAACAGCAGCACAAAATAGCGACACAGCATTGCGATAGCGCAAAGTGAAGCTCAGAGGACTTGCTAAATGTTGCAGGCGATGGCCCTGCGGAACACGGGCATCGTTCCTCTGAAGTAGAATGGAGCGCACAAATGGGTCATTCTCGCAAATCCTCCGAGATGCTATCGCCTGTTCTGCGCCAGCGTCACAGCAACCAGCAGGATGAAATCTTGCAGCCGACGTGCGCGGATCATGAGGACGGCACGCTGACCCCTGTCGATCTCGCGGTCGAGAAAGGGTTGAGGTTGAGACTTCCGGTGACGACGGAGTCCGTCGATCTGAAACACGCCTCTGGACGTGTTCTGGCGCAGACCCTCACTGCGCAAGCGCCGCAACCCTACTTCGATTACAGTGCGATGGATGGTTATGCCGTCAATGTAGAGGACATTGGTAGCTCTCTGCCGATAAGGTTGCGACTGATCGGGCACATCGCAGCCAGCCGCACGAAGGAAGAAATCACGCTGAGAACCCGTAGTGCCGTCAGAATTCTGACTGGAGCACCGATCCCGCCCGGCGCGAATGCCGTCATCGCCCAAGAAGAAATACGGCGCGAGGGGGATATTGTCGTGCTTTCCCGCATTCCGCAACGTGGCGAGAACATCAGGCTCCGCGGCGAGGATGTCCAGACCGGCGACACATTGATCGAGCGCAGGAGTCTGATGGACCCGCGGGCGATGGGCGTCGCGGCATCGGCGGGGATACCGCGGGTGGAGCTGTTCCGCAAACTCCGCGTTGCTATCTTCTCGACAGGGTCCGAATTGCGCCAGCCCGGGGAGGATATAGCGCCGGGTGAGATCTACAATTCGAACCGCTACATTCTGCGAGGCCTGCTGGACAAACCTTGGATCGACCTCATCGATCTTGGCACTTCTCATGACGAGCCTAAAGTGTTGCGCGCCTACATGAGAGATGCCGCAGCGCAGGCGGATGTAGTTATCACCACAGGCGGCGTTTCGGTAGGCGATGAAGATCATATGGCTGACGTCGTCCGAGATTGCGATGGAACGATCGCAGTCACCCGCGTCGCAATCAAACCCGGAAAGCCGCTAACACTCGGTCAGGTCGGACAGGCCGCTTATATCGGTCTCCCAGGTAACCCCGGGGCAGTCTTCACGACGTTCCGCGTCGTGGTCGATGGCTTATTGCGGGCATGGGCCGGTCTGAAGAAGCGCGTTGAGCCTGTACGTCCCGTGATCGCAGATTTCACATGGACATGCCGGACCGGGCGTTCGACTTATCTGCCTGGAGTTCTCAAGGGATATAACGCTAACGGAGCACCGCTTGTGGATGTACTTCCAAGAAACAATTCCGGAAAGCTCTTCCTTCTAAGCAAGGCGGAGGGGTTTGTCGTGATCAATCCCGACTACGGCGATGTTAAGCCTGGTGATCTGGTCGGATGGTTTGCCCTGTAGGAACGTCAACTTTCATTATGCATGACGAGATATGCCCGTGAACCTTCACCGAGCCCCCGTTCGCATGCGCTCCGATCTCAACATTCGTTATGGCGAGGAACGTCTACCGCGCTACACTAGCTATCCGACCGCGCCGCATTTTTCATGCGCTATCTCGCAGCAGGCCTATCGTCAGTGGCTCGCATCGGTTCGGCAACAACAAACGGTTTCGCTCTACCTACACGTTCCCTTCTGCCGGTCCATGTGCTGGTATTGCGGTTGCAATACGACGATTTCCCGGCGCAACGAGCCCATCGCCGAATATCTCGCCGCGCTGCGACGCGAGATCGACATGGTGGCAAGTCATGTCGCGCGACCGCTCAGGATCAATCACATACACTTCGGCGGAGGAACGCCGACCATCATGATGCCCTCGCAGTTTTCAGAACTGATGAATATTCTGAGGCAAAAATTCACTCTTCTTTCCGACGCTGAGGTGGCCGTCGAGATCGATCCGCGCACGCTCACCCGTGAGATGATACTTGAACTCGGCGCGAGCGGCGTCACGCGGGCCAGCCTCGGCGTGCAGAGCTTCGACCCCGCCGTGCAGCAAGCCATCAATCGTATTCAGAGTTTTAAAGACACAGCCGCTGCGACCGAACAATTGCGAGCGGCGGGTGTGCGCGGCATAAACTTCGACCTGATCTACGGCTTGCCGCATCAGACAGTGGCGTCATGTTTCGATACGGTCAGAAAATGCCTTTGGCTTCGTCCCGACCGTCTCTCAGTCTTTGGTTATGCGCATGTACCCACGCTCAAGAAACACCAGCGCAAGATTGAGGAAGCGGCACTTCCAGACGGAGCCAATCGCCACCTCCAAGCGAACATGATCGCCCACTCCTTGACCGCGGCAGGCTATCGGCAGGTCGGCCTCGATCATTTCGCCTTTCCGGGAGATAGTCTAGCGACGGCGCAAGCGACGGGGAACCTTCACCGGAATTTTCAAGGTTATACCACCGACGCAAGTGATGTCCTGATCGGCTTCGGCGCAAGCGCCATTGGGCGGTTTGACCAAGGTTACGTTCAGAATGACGCCGCGATCCAATCCTATTGCACGCAGATCGGCCGCGGCGATCTGGCCACCGAGAAGGGCTATGCGCTGACAGCCGATGACCGCCTGCGTGCCGACATTATCGAACGTATAATGTGCGACTTTCGCGTCGACCTTCAGGAGGTTTGCACGAGGCATGGCACAACGCCGGCAGCCACTCTACAATCAGCCCCCCGCCTGCACGGGCTGACGGCTGATGGCGTCGTTAATCTCGACGGCGCTGTGCTTTCAGTCAGGGATGACGCACGCCATCTGGTGCGCAGCGTCGCCTCCGCGTTCGATGCGTATATCGGGACATCCGGCCCGGTCTACAGCCGCGCTATCTGAAACAGGCGACTACCGGATCTTGCTGACTGCGCACGACAGCTCATCGCGCGGACAGTTCACCTTGGGCGGATCGATGTCACGCAAGGCGGCCGCACCAGCCGCAGCCGAATGGCCAATTTCATCAAAAAGCAGCGCCATTTCCACGAAAACAGTGCGGTCCCTCTCGTTCTCGGTCAATTGGTTGAGTTCTGACAGAAGCGCGAGAATGGCGGCGATGCGATCCTTGTGATCGCGGGCACGAAGCAGCGACCGCCGCGAAAGACGGCGCGCTTCAAGATCCGAGAAACGCTCAAGAGCGCCGCTGAGAAGCTCTCGGCAGCTGCAGTCCAGATCCGTGCGTGTCAGCACAATCTGTAGCCGTGCGATCAGATCGAAAGTTTCGCTGTTTCGGCCTTTCTCCGCCATGACCGTTTCTTTCCCAAATCGTGCTGACGCTGCGTTGTCGTGGCTCATGGCATCGAATGCTGCATCTGTGCCCGGCCGCCACCCAGACCAGGCTCCTTGGAGGCTGAGATAAACGCAGCGCCCAGCTGTCCATGCACGAAGCCATTCGCGAACGGAACATCGGGATAAATCTGCGACAGCGCGCGAGTCGCATCCTCGTGTTCCCGATTGCCGTCGACCACGTCGCGGAAAACCTGGGCAACCGCGACCATGTCGCATTGCTGCGGCGACAGGCGAAGTGCACCGACGCCCACTGCGGCAAGCTCTTCCACCTCCCCCAGCAAATTGGCACACGCATGCGACATGGTCTGCACTCCATTCATGGCAAGGAACGGCTCGCCATCGAGCGTGGTCACAGTCAGCCCGTCCGGATCTTTCTCGCAAACGAAACGGCAATTGTCCTTTGACAGCTTGTGAAGGCGGGCATGATAACAGCGTGCGGAGATCGCCAGCGGCAGGCGACCGAAGGCAAAGACCTCCGTTGTGACGTCTGGCAAAGCGGTCGCGATGGTCCGGATCGAGTCCATCGGCAATTCGGGGGGCAGGCAGATGCGACGCGCGCCCCGTCCGGCGAAGTAGGCGGCGGTCACCTCGTTGTAGATATTCACAAACGGGCCGATTGCATAAGGGCGACCCGCGAGCGATCCAAAGCAGGATAGATCGTTCGCCTCCACCATGAAGTCCGTGTTTCCGGCAAGTTCCGCCATCTGCCGTCGCTCCCGTTGCAACGACACGAGAATGAGAGATCCGAGAACAACCTGCTTGCCGCAAGCCGCGAGCCGCTCGATCACCACAGGCATATGTTCCGCGAAAAACGGCGAACGTTTCGAACATACGATTTCGCCGACCACGACCACATCGACGGGCGCTTCCTCGGCAATGCGGAAATAGAAGTCGCGCCACTGCTCAGGTTGCCAATGGTAGAGCACAGGCCCAAGGGTCAATTGCATCGGCGTGACCTCACCCGAGATATGTCGTGAATCATGAACATATATGACATCATCGCCAGCTCTTGCGATAAGCTCCGGCAGTCGTTGATTGACCTTCGGTGAGAGCGACCAGCCCGCCCACCGGAGCAGGAAGACCGCCTTCCAGTTCCGCGAGCGTTTGACGAAAATTGCGGACCACGCGCTCGATATAGGCGCGGCCGCGTTGCCGTCCCTCGATTTTCAGCGCCGTGACGCCGGCTTTCTGCAATTCCGGCAGCATGGAGGTTGCATCGAGACTCACCGGGTCCTCGAAAAGATAGCCGGCACCATACTCAGTCTGGAAACGTCCCTTGCACAGCGTCGGGTATCCCGCCGCCTCCTTCGCGGAAAACTTGTTGATCGTGAATTCGCCGAGGCGCGAGATGAGCTGCCCATCCCGCTTGAGATAGTGGACATCGCTTGCCGGTGAACAAACGCCGTGCATGTTCGGGGATTTTCCCGTGGCGTAGGAGGAGAGCGAACAGCGCCCCTCCTCCATGACGCAAAGGCCGCCAAAGACGAATATCTCGATCTCGCAACTGACCTCGCGCGCAATCGCAGCGATTTCGGCCACGCTCAACACTCGGGGCAAAACGACCCGGCGCGCTCCGAACGCCTTCACATAGAAGTTGATTGCATCCGGATTGGCAGCGGCGGCCTGAACCGAAACATGAAGGCGCTGGTCCGGATAACGTTGCGCCGCGTAGTCGAGTACGCCGACGTCGGCGACAATCAAAGCATCTGCGCCCGCCTCGACCGCATCGTCGACCGCGCGTTTCCAGACGTCGAGCGCTCCCGCTCGCGCGAACGTGTTAATGGCAACCAGAACCTTAACGTCATATTTGTGGGCACGCGCGACCCCCGCCCGCAGTTCTTCGCGGCTGAAATTAAGCCCGGGAAAATTGCGCGCATTAGTCTCGTCGCGAAAGCCGCAATAGACCGCATCCGCCCCTGCTTCAACGGCGGCCTTGAGTGCGGCTGGCGTTCCGGCGGGACAGATCAGTTCCATGATCCGCCTTTGGACGTCAGATCGCTCCGCTGTTGTCCGGGGGGATCGCTGATGACGCTCCGCACGAGCCGCTCGACGACGGGCGACAACGGTCCCATCCACGCGACGGATTCAGCGACAATGTCAATTCCGGCGTCATCGATTGCGTTACGCAGCGCGACCGCTGCCTCCATATCGCCCTCGATCTGAAGATCCCGCGAAAAGAAGAGCGCGTCCCCATCGCAGGACCCGTCCACGAGTCCAATGAGCGCCGCGAGAGGCCCCGTAATCCGGACGTCAATCTGTCGCGGCAGGGACCTTGTTGCAGTGACCGTTGGGTTCACCCTTCTGGGCTCGAGCACAAAGGCGAAAGGCAGGTCTGTCGGATCGAGCCCGTACCGTTTGGCGGCATGGGCGCCAAGACGATCGAAAATTTGCGGATGCCGCTTCTGTATCCCGTAGAGCGAGGCGGCGAGTACCGGCTGCAACGGCAAAAGCGGCAGGACTCGCCCCGCGAGGGCAAACACAAGCGGCAGCCTCGATATGGACGAACCGGATACCGGCATGAGACTTCCCCCTTTCAAGTCGTCATATCATCCGGCCGAAACGAACTCTTTGTTCGAGAACAATGAACATGCGGAGAATCCATGCTGAATATGATTCTAAGGAAGCGGTGTGCCGCGTCCCTCCCATGATTTCCAGACTCGCACATTTTCGGTACGTGCCCTGGAGATGGCGGCCCCTTCCACTCCATGATGACGGTCTCATATGATCCAGCGCGCAGACGTGATCTTTCTGGAGGAACTCGGTCAACGAGTCATGGCCGCACGCGGTATTCGCGGCATGTCGCGCAAGACGCTGGCCCAGACGTCGGGCATTTCCGAACGTTACATTGCACTACTTGAGAGTGGCAGAGGCAACATCTCCATCGTACTGCTGCGCCGAGTATCGAACGCAATGGCCATATCCTTGATCGACCTCATTCCATCCGGCAAGCCGCATTGCCGATGGACCGATGCCGCCCGCTCCATATCCCCGCAGGCGGGAAAGCATTGATCGCACACGCATAGACTGCGGTGGGAGCGGCCACAGCTTCCGCCGCCATGTTCGCTGAACATGACACTGGCCTATACAGATCCGTATCCTCCAGCAAAGACGCAGAGGAATACTTATCGACTCTGAGATTCTGGAGAACATACCCGTGCTGCGCCGCGACCAGCCACCTTTCACCAATCTACGCAGTTTCCTTTCCCATCTTGAAAATGGCGGCCGGCTTATCCGAATCCGCGAACCGATATCGGTCGTCCACGAGATGACCGAAATTCATCGACGCGTCCTGCAGGCAGGCGGCCCGGCGCTGATGTTCGAGGCGGCGATCAAGGCCGACGGCACTACAGCTGAAATGCCTGTCCTCGTGAATCTGTTCGGCACACGGGAACGCGTCGCCTGGGGACTCGGCGTCAATCCCGATCGGCTTGCAGCCCTTGGCGAAGCGCTCGCGGAACTGAGTGAGCCGCGTCCGCCGCGCGATTTCGCAGACGCGATCGCGAAACTGCCTCTTGCTCGCGGAATCATGGCGATGCGCCCCAAGCAAGTCGACACGCCGCCTGTACAGGACATTGTGTGGCGCGGAGAATCGATCGATCTTATGCGGCTGCCGGCGCAGGTCTGCTGGCCCCAGGAACCAGCGCCGCTCATCACCTGGCCGATGGTCATCACCGAGCCGCCCGACGACGAGGCCGGCAACAATGCCAATGTTGGCGTTTACAGAATGCAGGTGATCGGCCGCGATCGTGCGATCCTGCGCTGGCTCGCCCACCGCGGGGGCGCCCGCCATCATCACCAATGGAAGGCTCGCGGACTCGACATGCCGATTGCGATCGCAATTGGTGCCGATCCAGCAACGATTCTCTCAGCAGTTCTTCCCCTGCCAGAAACACTCTCTGAATTCCGCTTCGCTGGCCTCCTTCGCGGCGCGCGTCTTCCGCTCGCGCGTTGCGTCAGCGTCCCGCTGATGATTCCCGCCGAAGCGGAGATCGTCATAGAAGGCACCGTCTCCGCAAGCGAGACAGCCCCGGAAGGGCCGTTTGGCGATCACACCGGCTACTACAACGCCGTCGAGAATTTTCCCGTGATGCGCGTGTCCGCGATCACCATGCGCCGACAGCCGATCTATCTTTCCACCTTCACCGGCCGACCACCCGACGAACCTTCACGCATCGGCGAAGTTTTCAACGAGCTTCTCGTGCCGTTGCTCAAAAAGCGGCTTCCCGAAATCGTCGATCTGTGGCTCCCCCCCGAAGCGTGTTCATATCGGATCGCGGTCGCATCTATTGCTAAGCGTTATCCGGGACAGGCGCGGCGGGTCATGCTTGCGCTCTGGTCAATGCTGCCGCAGCTCACCTACACGAAATTTCTCATCCTCGTTGATCCAGACATCGATGTACGCAACTGGTCCGACGTGATGTGGGCGATTGCTACCCGTTCCGATCCCTCACGCGATCTCATCACCCTGACGGACACGCCGATCGACTATCTCGACTTTGCTTCTCCCAAGCCGGGCCTCGGCGGCAAGCTTGGTATCGACGCGACCACGAAAGTCCATCCCGAGACGGATCGCGAATGGGGGCGGCTCCTCACCATGGACAGCGCGGTCGTCGAGCGCGTGGACAGGCTCTGGCAGCAGCTCGGCCTACCGCCGAACGCCGCATTCGGAGAGAGCGCGCGATGAGCAACCGGTTACGAGTCGTGGTCGGCATCAGCGGGGCCTCGGGCGCAGCGCTCGGCGTACGAGTTGCCGAGTTGCTATCGGAGAATGAACAATGCGATGTCCATCTGGTGGTCACGCGCAGTGCTGAACGGACGCTCCGACACGAAATTGGGCCAAACGCTTTGTCGGCTGTCTCCGCGATAGTCACGCACCATCACCCGAATGAAGACATCGGCGCGAGCATCGCCAGCGGTTCCTTTCGCACCGCGGGCATGATCGTGGCACCGTGCTCGATCCGCACCTTGTCCGCGATCGCCGCGAGCGCCGCAGACAATCTTCTGGTCCGCGCGGCAGACGTTCAACTCAAGGAGCGGCGGAAGCTCGTGCTGATGGTGCGGGAAACTCCTCTGCATCTCGGTCACCTGCGAGCAATGGCTGCGGCGACAGAAATCGGCGCAATCATTGCGCCGCCGGTTCCGGCATTCTATCAGAAGCCAAGTTCGATAATCGAGATGGTCGATCATATCGCGCGGCGGACGATCGACCTTCTCAATCTCGATCTCGACATTTCGGCGCGCGAATGGGAGGGCTAATGCTGCTCTGCAGCTACCGGCGAACACGCGTCGCCTTTTAGAACGCCGCATCCAAGGAAGACTGCATCACCTCATTATGAATGAAACCGCGCTGCGCGTAAGCGAGCGTCATTTCGGCCAGTGCGGGCGCCAGCAGAAATCCATGACGGTAAAGCCCGTTCACTGATATTTTTCGGTTGCCGACGATGATGCGCGGCAGGTTGTCCGGAAACGCAGGCCGAAGCCCTGCGCCGATCTCGACGATACGCGCTTCGCCGAATGCCGGATGAACGGCATAAGCAGCGGTGAGCAATTCCAGCGCCGAGCGCACGCTGACCCCGGTATCCTCGCTCTCGAGGGTGGTGGCGCCGATCATGAAGCAATTGTCATCGCGCGGAATGACGTAGATTGGCCAGCGCGGGTGCAGCAAGCGTACAGGGCGCGACAACTGTACTTCCGCCGTTTCAATGATGGCCATCTCACCCTTGACGCCGCGCAGGTCGGAGGATTCCTTACGGGCTGCAAGACCCCGGCAATCGATCACAATGCTGGCGGTCTCCTTGGCAAGTTGTTCTGGATCGCATTCAGACTGGAAACGAACGATGCCACCGTTCGCTGCAAGTCTTGCATGCAGTTGCGGCAACACGGCGCGTGGTTCAACATGGCCCTCGCCCGCAAAGAACAGGCCTTCACGAAACCTTCCGTCCAGCGATGGCTCAAGGCGCATGACACCCCCGGCATCAAGGCGTTCATGGCCGCTCGTCCGCTTTGCAAAGCGCTCGAAGTCCGGGCGGTCGCGTGAATTAGCGACGACAAGAGAACCGTTGAACGGTGTTTCGGGCAAATGTTGACGCCACAGATCGAGCGACCGAACGCCGAGGCGCGTGATCAGCGGTTCGGAACATTCGCCTTCACACCAGGGCGCCAGCATGCCGCCAGCCCAATGACTGGTCGCTTGAGTCATCTCGGCGCTGTCGCGATCGAGCAGTGTGACATCGTAGCCCGCATGCGCAAACAGCAACGCTTGCCAGCTACCGGCGATGCCTGCGCCAATTACAATGACGGAAGATGTTCCGCACAAGGAAGATGGTTCTCGAAGCATTCCCGTCCCCTCGCCGGCATGACCCGGATCGGGTCAAAGGGGCACCGCGCTTTCCCGTTGCAAGGTTGCGGTATCTCAGCTCCTTGCCGGACCCCCTTCGGAACACTTTGCATTCAATCCTAGCCTGAGCATTGTTGCGTTGATCCGGATCAAAATATGATCACGTCTGGCCCCTCGCGCTAGAGCGTCCCGTCATCCACCGCGTTAGTCATCGCTGACGGATATTGGACCCCCCAATTCACTTACTCCGAATTGGGGGCAATCGCTTCTGGAGTTCGTCCGTGGCGGCCGTCTAATCGTCGTCGGGCTCGATGATTGCAACTAGCCTATCTTGGTTCGTCCGACGGCAGCTTCCCGTTCGCTACCGCACTTTGGGGACGTCTGGCCCCGTCGGCTGTTCGACATCTTTTGGTCGCCACGACCGAAGCCGCTCGACGAATTTGGGCAGTCCGTTTCGCTCGGCCAATGCCGTCAGATATTCGTCCCACGAAGGCATGGTGCGCGTGAGATTGGCGGCGGCTTCCCGTGTTGTAGCTTCGATGAGCGCCGGTTGCATCGAACAGATCCGATAGGAAATCGTTGGGCGTCTGGACGTTGACGCCGAGTGCGGCCAGCGCTGCGAAGTCGAAATCTTTCAGATGTTTGTGACTAGTGCTGGGTGTGATCGCCGCAGCGGTGGATGCCACGTGCCTATCCTTCCAGTGGGTGGCGCCGATCGCGCGATCGGGGTCGAAACCGTCTACGAGCGCGCCAGGAAACCCGCTTCGGATCAGTGGAATGGTGCGATGCGATTCGCTCGCGCGTTATTCCGGTGCCATTCCCGTTCAATGAGCTCGTTCCACCGTGCATCGAACACGTCGTTTTGCGCCAACTGCCAGCAGCAGGTTGCGCAAGTGGTTCGAGTACAGGATGTGTGCGTCAAGAAGCGCTTTTATCGGGCTGGGCATAGTTCTCTTCGAGATATTCCGTGTCGGCCGATAGGGCCGCCGCGAAGTACCTCCGGCGCTCCTCAGACTGCTTGAGTTCTGCAACGTCCGCCACGCGGATCCGTCGATGCGTGCCGACCTGCCGGAACGCAAGCTTTCCCGTATCCATGCGCTGATAGACGATGGGCCTGGAGACACCGAGCAGTTCGGCCGCTCTCTCAGGTGAGACCTCGTCATCGGGCTTGAAAACAAATGCCGTGCCGGCCTCCGCCATGGCCGCCAGCAAGCTCTGCATCGCACGCAGCAGCGAGGCCGGCATTTCGGTCATCACGCTCTCGCCGTCCGCCTTTGTCAGGAACAGCCCACCGTGCTCGAGCACGGAAGCGCGCTCGAGGAAGCTGGCACCCTTCTTGGCCTGAGCGCGATCGGCTTCTTCGACCTTCAGCTTCGTCACCGCTTCGGTCATGACGCCTCCAACTGTAACAATTGAATTAACTGTAATATGTGTAAGGGCTCTTTTGCAAGAGCGCCGGCGCGCGCAGGCCGCAAGGGCTTGAGCGAAGCATTCTTTGCGGACGAGTGCGGCGGAGCTAGGAAAAGGCCTTTACGGAGGTGGAGCCGGTCTTAGCTGCCCATGATCCCTGGTGAGACCAGAGTGAAGAGTCTGTCGACATACTGGAAATATCTGCTTTAACGCGCATTCGGGACGCAAGTCAGACCTCGCGAGAGGTCCGAAATGTGCCAAAGGCGACATCAACGTCGTTCCGCGCAGGGTTTTTCCGTTCGGCCAATCGCCAGCGCGTTAGCTGAAATCGCGCGGTCGCGCTCATCCTGCTTCAAGGCCGATAGGCGGCACAAAGTAGGGTGCATTTTTGCCGCTGTTGGCTTTGGCTTTTGCCAGTTCCGCTCGGGAAACAACACGCAGATGAACTTCATCAGGGCCATCGAGAAAACGCAAGGCGCGCCCCCAAGTCCACAAATAGGATAGCGGTGTATCTGGCGTCAGGCCCATTGCGCCGAACACCTGCATGGCCCTGTCGATAACCCGTGTCTGAAGCCGGGCCGCAACGATCTTAATTGCCGAAACATCGACGCGCGCCGCCGCATTGCCCTCGCGATCCATTTTGTGGGCCGCCTTTAATACCAGAAGCCGGGCTTGATCGATCTCCAGCCGTGTTTCAGCGATCCAGTCCTGCACATTGGCGAAATCGGCGATACGTCGCCCAAACGTCTGTCGCTCCAACGAACGCTCGCACATGAGCTCAAGCGCCAACTCACACTGGCCGATGGTGCGCATGCAGTGATGCACGCGCCCGGGACCGAGCCGCTCCTGTGCCAGTCTGAAACCGTTTCCCTCCTCACCGATAAGATTCGAAACTGGAACGCGGACGTTCCGGAACAACAGTTCGCAATGTCCCTCGGGGGAACTGTAGTGCATGATCGGAATGCTGCGCACGATCTTGAGACCCGGTGTGTCCATCGGTACAAGAACCATCGAATGCTGATCGAACGAGCTATGCGACGGCTGCTTGCCGGTCACCCCCATGACAATAGCGACCTGGCAATTGGGATGACGCGCACCGGTGATGAACCACTTGCGGCCGTTGATCACGTAACTATCGCCATCTCTCTGGATAGTCGTTCGGATGTTCCTGGCGTCGGATGACGCTGTATCCGGTTCACTCATTGCAAAGCAGGAGCGAATTTCCCCGATTAGCAGGGGGGCGAGCCATTGGGATCGTTGTGAAGGAGTCGCAAACAGATGCAGCAACTCCATGTTTCCGGAGTCGGGAGCGCTGCAATTGAACACCTCAGATGACCAGTGAACCCGCCCCATGATCTCCGCAAGGGGAGCATACTCAAGATTGGTAAGGCGCTGGCCTGGCTCATCCTCCTTGAGGCCGGGAAGAAATATATTCCACAACCCCTCCATGAACGCGCGAGACTTTAACCGCTCGATGAGAGGCACCGGATAACGTCCTGAGGCAACTTCATGGTGCCATTCCCGATTCGCGGGCTCGATATGGAAGCGCATGAAATCGCCAAGTTGCGCCCGCAAGCGTTCAACTTTCTCGCTGTGATCGAAATCCATTAAGGTCCATTTCTCGCTTGCATGCGGAATCCTATAGTTTCATTGATGAAGGAATGGATTTCTTGTCGTTGATGTAGGTCAAAGCTGTGTGACTTTGTTGCGCTAAAGTGGCGTGAAGATAATCGCGAACCGATTCTACTGAATGGAGCAACGGCCGGATGAGTGGCGGCGACGATAGTCACAGCGCCTAGCAGTTGGAATTTCATTCCGCTGCAACGCCTCTGCTATTCTGAAGCTCCGTGATCAGGCGGCGTATCACTGGAATCAAATTCCCGGCGATATTCGATGGCACCGATCAGAGAACTGAAGTCGAGAATGAGGAAATGGCTGACGCTAAGTTCGTAGTAGTAGCGGAACACTTCGGCGACCTGCTCCGGCGTGTCCGTCGTCAGCGCCTATGAGGACAGAATTGGGCTAATTGAGAAGGGAAGGTTTCTGGTTAATAGTAGCCTTTCAAAGATCCGCTTCGTGCTGGATAGATTGCGCGGTGAAGCGTCGATCAGGGCGCTGTGCCGGCAACGCAGCTTTGGCGATCGAAGTAACAGTTTCCTCTCCCGATCTGATTGTTTCCACAAAAAGGATCAGCCGTCTTTCGTTTGCGATAATTTGAACACTCGAAATCTTGTTCAATTCAGCATTTGCGCGCTCAGGTTACTGTTTGATCAGGCTGAAACGGTCAGCTCCTTCTCGAATTGTTCATAGGCGGAGATGGCATCGGCGGCGTACATCAGCGACGGGCCACCTCCCATATAGACGGCCATACCGAGAGTCTCTTCCACTTCCTGGCGGGTGGCGCCTAGTCTGACCAAGGCCTCGGTATGGAAACCGATGCAGCCATCGCAACGAGCGGCTACTCCGATCGCAAGCGCGATCAATTCCTTCGTCTTTTTGTCCAATGCGCCATCGCGCGTCGCGGCCTGCGCGAGCGCCGAAAACGCTTGCATGGTATCGGGTATATCCTTGCGCAATTTCCTCAAGTCAGCGGTAATGCGCTTGGTAAGTTCGGAATAGTTCTTTTCCATTTGAGACCTTCCTTACTTGCTGGATGATGGCTGCGGTGACCGCGTGGGAACAACGCTGACGCTCTTAACTGTGGCGAACACCGCTTTCTCGTCAGCAATCGACCGCGAGGCGACGGTGAAGATTTCACCGCTGGCTGACGCTGCGCTCAATGTCACAGACGCGACAAGGCTCAGCCCAATCGATTCACACATCAGCTTGTCCACAATTTGATGGAAACTCCTCGCCCCGGTCACCATCTCATCGATTACCGTCGTAAGAACATTGACCTACCTCAAGGCGTCGTCGCGCTCGTCCTCAAAATTTGTTCTTTGCTTTCATAGTTTTCGGAGATGCGCAATAAGTCCGATAATGCGTCTTGAGAACTTCGCGCGAGGGACCACTTGCAATCGAATGGTAGATCGTCTGAGCCTCACGCCGTGCCAACACCAAGCCATCCGTACGAAGAAGAGCGAGGTGCTGCGACACCGTGGAATCACGGAGACCCACCGAACAGGAGCGCGGCCTCGCCCTCCTCGCCGAACTTGAGACAAGGGGCATCCCGATCGATCACGCCCATACCTCCGGCCACGCCAGCATTCCCGATCTGAAGCGATTGGCCGAGGCCATCCAGCCAAAAGTGCTAGTGCCGATCCATACTTATGAGCCGGAGCAATTTCCGGCGCATTTCCAGGCCGTCAGTCTCAAGATCGATGGCGAATGGTGGGATGTCGCAACATGACCATTCAGCAGACACCCTCAAGCCACCGCGTGAGTGGGGTTTTCCTTGATGCGCTCGACGAGCTCGCTCAGAAGCCATCGTGGTGGCGCGACGTTTTGCTGCGGGACGATGTGTTCGTTGCGGTGCGAGCAAACTCGCTCAATATCTATTATCGTGGCGCCTCGATCTTCCGGATCGACGATGGCGGAGACGGCCGAGTTATTCCCTGGACCCATACCAAATATCTGATCCGTCAGCATCAGGTATTGGCACAGCTTCACGATGACGGGCATTTTGAACCTTCCGATATCGGTTGGTCGCAATACGCTGGCCCATCGACCCTCTCCGACATGATCCGCTCGGCCACCGATCTCGCTGGAGCTGAAAAGAGCGGATTGCATCCGCTGATCGTCGGAAGCTCAAAGGTCATCGACGTCGAACTGTCGCTGCTTCGGGCAAGCTCTTCCGCTGATGAAAGTCTGCCAGACACTGATGTCCATTCAGCAGGCGCTACGTCGATTGACCGGTCTCAGGACCGGCTGGATGTCGTCACCATCGAGAACCGCGACGGCAAACCGTTCATCGTTTTCCATGAAGCCAAACATTTCAGCAATCCTGCCCTGAGGGCCAAAGGTGAGCCTGCCGTTCTGGCTCAGATCGTGCGCTACCAGGCAACGCTCAGACAACATGATGCAACACTGCGACAGCGCTACGTCGCTGTCTGTCAGACGCTGGTCCGTCTCCACACCATGCGAACTGCGGCCCGCGCTGCCCTTCCCGCAAGACCGCTACTCGAACCCGATCCCCTCGTCGCCGCCATTGCCTCAGGTCAGGTCCAGGCCGAGATCGATCCCGATCCCAGACTCATCGTGTTCGGCTTTGATGGCGATCAGCGAGACGGACGCTGGGAACGGGACGTCAAGCGCCTGCGGGAACACCAGCCATCCCTCAAGATCCGGGCGATCGGCAATACCCGATCCGCGCGTGAATTCTTCTGATGTCGAAGTGCTCGCCCCTGTAATGCGGCTTTCGGGAGACACTCGGCCTTTCTTTGCAAAACTCCGCAATTCCTCGGGGCCTCATTTGAATCTAGGTGGCACGGGCTGTCCGTGCCTTTAATCTGGGATTCTGCATGAAGGTTATTGCCTATTACCGCGTCCGACCGAACGAGCCCGCGCACTCTGATGTTGCACTGCAAGAACAACGTGAAGCCGTCAGAAGTTGGATCGAAGGCCATAGGGCGGCTGTCCAGACCGAATACATTGAGCCCGAGACTGACGGCTTCGGGCGCCCGCAATTGCGGCAAGCCATGGAGGACTGCAAACAGTCCGGCGCCGCTCTGCTAATCGCGCGTACAGAAGCCATCGGCAGCGGGTCGGAGTTTTCTCCGCGGATTTCAAGCATTCCGGTAGCGTTCGCGCCGGAGCCATCGCGGGAGCGCGGCCACATCATTCCGGTGCCGGAGAAAGCGCCGGCCGGCCTCACTCTGTATTTTCCGGATTTCCGCAGCCTGCGTATTATGCCGGTCTATTTATGCAATGGGACCGGCGAGCCGATCCGCGACATCACCGTCAGGACGGCGGGCATCACTTCAAAATTCACGATGCCAAGCCCTTCCACTTCTGACGGACAAAGCCCCGCCTCCGAGCAACCTCTATCAACAACGCCGACCGCATTCTCGCTCGATCGACTGGGGGCTCGCTTCGCCGCCGTGATCGATCGCTACGATCCGATGTTCGATAGCGACTTCATCACCGGCTTCGAGGTCACGTTGATTGATCAGTACGAACAGGCGCAGCGACTGACGGCACTCCTCGGCGCTGCGCCTTTGTCATCGGCCTACCTCAACCTGAAAAAATAATACTCACTCTTCGACGCCTCGACGCATGCCTCTCAACGACGGCGGCGAACGATAGCCCATGCCCATCACCTGATCGTTTCGAAATTTCACAAAGGAAGCCACTCATGACAATGTTGTTTTCGAAATCGAACCTTATGACCGGTATTGCGTTCGCAACTCTGTTCGGAGTCGTCATCGTTACGCTGCGACTAGCGACAGGCGGCTATGGTGGTCCCGCCAGCATTCCCGAATGCAACAGCAACACCACCCGCGACATGCTGCAGGATGCCTTCAAGAATGCACCTCAAGCCGCGCTCGGCCTGAAGTTGCTCAAGATCGGCGAAATAGGAGTCGTTGGGAAGGACCTGCTCGACGATAACAACGAAGTCCGTCACCGCGTTTGCGTCGCCGACGTCTTTACGAACCTTGGGCGGAAGCCGGTGTACTTCAACATGTCCTGGGCCGACGCCCAAAAATCACAGGTCTATCTTGAAGCCCCGATGTTGCCGTTCTGACCGCAATCAGGAGGGCTCACAACCTACGACCGTGTTGGATGATGGTTTTGGCCGACTGATCCTCATGGTCGCCTAGCCCACGTGATCAACGGGTCCAATTTCTGGCAAAGCCGCTCCAGCACTTGCTACCATCGGCGCATGGGTTTGCCGCGCGGGCGCAACGGATTATCGCCCTTTGCAACAGGCCAGGGTCGCCCGGAAAGCGCCCGCTCGATCCGCGCCTCCTTTCCGCCTGCGCCCATGACTACCGGATTGGTCATCGGACTTTCGGCGATCCAAGCCAGATACTGCGTCAGGGCGTCCACCTGATCGTTATGCTTGCCAAACGGGAACCGCATCAGCTCGCCTTCGAGCTCGACCGTCCAGGGTTGGTTCCGTTTGATCAGGACCAGATGTTGCGCAAACATATGAAGCTGGCTTTCGAGCCGCTCTTCCTTGCCCCGCCCCCCGGTGGGGCGCAGCTCTGTTTGATGACCGCGCTCGGCCAGCATACTTGCAAGGCCCGTTCCAGAACTCGCGTCTTCGATCAGGATTTTTGACGGCTTGTAGGCCGCGATCAAACCAAGCGCTGCGTCCCGCATTTGAACCGGATCAAGACGTGCGCGCAGCACGTCGATGACATAATGGCGCCGGTTATCGCGGGCGACCACGAGGCACACCGTGTAACTATTGTCGGAACCGGTTTTGACGGCGGTATCCCAGCTCAAGGTGACCCGACGTGCATCTGGCGGCAGGTCGCTGAAGTGCAAAATCTGATCCGGACGGATCAGTTCGCCGAATGCCGCGGACGGGTTTTGCTGATACTGCGCAGCGAATATCGGTGCGCCGACCTCTTCCCGCTTCCGCCGGATGATTGGTTCCGGCCACTGATTTCCGAGCAGCGGCTCACCAACCGTTCGATCCCAGTATGATTTACCAAAGGCGTAGGAGGCCGCCTCCTCGGCCACCAGCGGCAGGCAGACGTGTTTCCAGCCGCCCTTCTGCAGCAGATTGCCGGACAGATCGTCTTCGTGCATACGTTGGCCAACCACGATCATGGCGCCACTGATCTGATCGTCGAGACGCGACGCGATCATCGTGTCGAAGTTTTCGTTGACGTTCGCCCGTTCTTTTTCTGATTTGACATGATGCGCCGAGATCGGATCGTCGATGATAATGACGTCGAAGCCGCGGCCGGTAATGCCGGTCTCGAACGAGGCAGCGTAGCGGCCGCCGCCCTCGGTCGTCACGAAGTCCATGGCCTTGCGACCATTGTCGCGCAGATGCAGACCAGGAAAGACCCTCCGGTAAAAATCCGAACTGATAAGTTGCAATGTTTTGGACGCAAGGTCGGACGCCAGCGCCTGGCTATGGGAGATCACGGCGATACGCAGCTTCGGGTCGCGCCCCAGAAGCCACGCGACAAACACGATCGAGGAGAGGACAGACTTCAGGTGACGCGGCGGCAGGTTGATAATGAGGCGGGTCTGCCGCCCCTCGGCAATGCCGGTCAGTTCGCTGACCAAGTATTCCAGATAAGGCGCTACTTCGAGCCCCCAGCGATTATCGACGACAGGAAAGGCGCCCTCCAGAAACGCCAGGAGATCGTTCTTCAGAACGGCACGGTAAAGCGGAAGGTCGGAGGACATACTAATGAGACTCTGCCAACAAACCCGGCCGGTGCCGACAGGCAACCGGCCGAGATGAATTAGACCTTGGGTTCCTGTTCGGTGATCCGCCGGGCGAGGAAGCGTTCGAGAATTGCCTGGTCGTCGGATGTCAGCGCGGGCACCTGCTCTGCCACCGCTTCCGGCTCGAACAGCTTGCCGACCAGCGTCAGGACGACATTGGCGGCGCGGGCATCGCCCTTCAGCGCCTTGGCGACCAGCGCCTTCAGCATCGCGCGTTGCTTGGAGACCTTGAGGCTGCGCTCGCCCTCCCGAATCCGGATGCGCTCCGAAAGTTCGCTGCGCAGGTCGGTCTTGAGATTGACGCTCCCCTTGGGGCGGCCGTTCGGGTTGCCGGACTGCCCCGGCTGGAACCGGGTCTTGGCCGGCGGCTTGCGGTAACCGACCTTGTCATCCTCCTGCTCAGACATCCCCGGCCTCCGTCACGCTAGCCTCTGTCATGTTGGTGGACGCGATGGGCAGGTCTGCGGCGACCAAGGCGCCGGTGACGGCCGCGCCGGCAGGCAGTTCGGCGACAGCCACTTCCGTCGTTGTCACCGGCGACACGACGCGTTCAGCGATCGCATCAAAAGTCTCGCCGGAGGCGGCATGGACCGCGTTCTTGCCGGTTCGCTTTTGCCAGCGCCGGATGGCGGCGTCGACATAGACCGGATCAAGCTCGACACCGATGCAGACGCGGCCGGTTTCTTCGGCCGCAATCAACGTCGACCCCGAGCCCAGGAAGGCGTCGAGCACGAGATCACCGCGACGGGTGACGTCACGCAATGCATCGGCAATCATCGCTACCGGCTTCACCGTCGGATGAATGCCAAGAAGGTCCATGCGGTCCTTGCCGAACGCGTTGACGCCGCGGTACTGCCAGACGTTCGAGCGGGTGCGGCCGCCAGCGCCAAGACCGAAATTGTTCTGATGCGGCCCCTCGCCATGTTTGAACACGAAAATCAGTTCGTGCTGGCTGCGATAGAACGACCCCATGCCGGCATTGGACTTGACCCAGACACAGAGATTCTTTTGTTCGAGGCCGTTTTGCGCCGCCGCCTCGCACAGCTCGCCGCCATGGCGCCAGTCCATGCAGAGGTAAAGGATGGCGCCGTCGGCCAGCACCGGCTTGATCGCAGCCACCGTCGCGCTCAGGAACGCGACAAACTGGTCACGCGACATCTCGCCGGTGCCCATGGCGAACTCGCGATGACGCGTCTTGCCCAAGCCGGACACAAAGCCGTCGATCGGCACGTTGTAAGGCGGATCGGTGAACACGCAGGCAACCGTCTTGTCGGCGACAAGACCACGGATGAACGTCGCATCGCGCGCATCACCGCAGCCGAGCTTATGACCGCCGAGATCGAACACATCGCCGAGCCGCGCGACAGCCGGCCCGGCCATCGGCTCGATATCATCGAGCATTTCCTCTTCGACGGTATTGGCGGTCGGCGTATCGATCGACAACACCATGTCGATCTCGACCGCCTCAAAGCCGCTGAGATCGAGATCGAAGCCGACGGTAATCAGGTATTCGAATTCGCCGCGCAGCTTGGCGTTATCCCAAACGGCGTCCTGGGCGACGCGATTCAAGGCCAACCGCAGCGCACGAACCTCCGGCTCAGAGCGGTTTTCCAACTGGACCACGGCGATCTCATCGTGACCGAGTTCGACAAGCGCGTCGAACACGGCATGACCATCGATCAGCGTGCCGGTTGTTGCGTCCAGCGGAAGCGGCACGACTTGCCCAAACTGCTGCAGAATGGCCTTCAGCTTGCGACGCTGCGCGCTGCTATGCTGGCGCGCAGCATGGGGAGACGGCTTGATAGCCGTCGCGGAGAGATAAACAATCTCAAGGGCGTTTTTCACCGTCAGGATTCCCATGCTTCAGGTGGAGCCGTCGCATCAGCCAGGATTTCCTCGGCATGGTTCTCGGCATTGGGCAGAAAAGATTCAAGAAGTTCAATCAAGCCCGCGATATATGAATGAATTGGATAGCCAGCATCGAGCAAGCACTCGAAGTCAGCGACCAGTTTGTCGGTATAAATATTCAGGTTAGGAAGCACGCGAAGAGCGCGACGCAGCGTGCGAAGCTCCTTTTCAGACGCGCCACCGACCAACAGAACCTTAACTTTGTCGATGCTGTTGTTGTACAGCGCGCAGTACGTGTCCGCACCATCCACGACGATAGCGTTTTCATCGATCAGCACCGGCCGCGCATTGAAGCCGTCAGCAGCGACCGCACTGGCCTGCTGCAAACGTTCCTGATGGCTTTCAACATGAAGGGGATAAAGGGGAAGTTTGACCGCCGCGAGGGGCAGAAACATAACCTCAAAAGTTTTGGACATTCGAATACCTCATCAAGCCGGGAAATCGGCAAGGATGATGTATGTGGCAAGTATCGGTTTCGCAAGCCAATACATGGTTATATACTTGTAGATCAGCCCCGAATAGTGATTTCGATATCATCGACGCTGACATTGAGGTTTTCAGCGAGCGATTTCTTTGCCTGCGCAATCGCTTGGGACACCGTTATTGGCCGCTTTCCTGGCAATTCATCATTTTTTCCGGTCAACGGCTTAAACCGCAGCGCTCTGACGTCGATCCCCAGTTCGGCGGGCGTCGCGTAGGTCACAGGGTTACGCCCCTCCTTCCAGACGCCCTTTACATTGACGAGCGCATATGAAGAAATTCCTATAAAAAACCGACTTTGGCCGCGCGAATTCTCGCTTCCGGGCGCGCTTATCAACTCCGATATGACACCGACCAAGAATGCACTTCGCGCAGGAATGCCCTCTTTCCTATTCCGCCAATCCTCTTTTCTACAGCAAACGACATATTTGCATTTATTGGCCTTGTCCGGGCTCAAGACCCAATTGCCGATTCCTCCCTGCGTAAGGATCGAGTCTGCTGTCTCTATGGTCGAGACGACCACCATCAACTGGCTGGATTTGGCGCCCATCAAAGATTCCTCAAGGAATTACTTCGCATCATATATCGATAACATCGATCTATATGCCGCGTCAAAAAGCGGGCGGATAACCCCGAGCATTTTGTGATCCGAACCGTTCGATAAGAGCCACAAGATTGCTCACAATCCGCTCGACTTCAGCGGCGAACGGAGCGTGTGTGGTGGCAAGCAACAAGGAGCACCCTGATGACCGATGTCGCCGCAAACAACGTGGTTGCCGCACTCGTAACGGAAATCCGCGGCAAGCTGGAAGAAACTCTAAGTATCGCGACGGCTGCCGAGAGCTGTGCTCTCGATGGCAGCGTGGATCGTGCGGTGCAGATCCTGATGGACTTTGAAGGCTTGGTGCATGAAGCACGGGACCTGTTCAAGGCAGCGCTGACGATCAAACGCAACCTGTTTGCTGAGACCACATAATTAGCATCCTTCCCTAACTGGACTCCCCCCGCCCTCGCATTGCGATCGGCGGGCCGGGTCAGTGGCAGCACCCGATGTTGCCGTTGACCCACAGGAGATCCCATGAACATCCAAAAAGCCAAAGGTATTGCCCGCAAAGCAGGGGCAGCGCACAAACCGGCTGTAAAGGCACGACAACCATCGAAGGCGAACACGACTCGTTTAGCCAAGGCAGCACGTTCCCGCATTCAAGGTGCCGCTGAACAATCTTCCGTACGCTCCGTTGAAACCACTCTTCAGGCGAAGCCAGCCAAAGTGCCTTCTCTCCACCCCACAGTGGCAAAGCCCGCACGCGAGTCTTCAAAGCAAGCCACGGTGCTCACGATGCTGCGCCAGCCAAAAGGCACGACCATTGCCGCCATCATGAAGGCGACCGACTGGCAGCAACACTCGGTGCGCGGCTTCTTCGCCGGGGTCGTCCGCAAACGACTGAGTTTGAATCTGGTGTCAGATAAATCCGGCAGCGAACGATCGTACCGGATCGCCGACCGCAGGCCATCCCAGAAGGTATGAGCGACATATCGAGTAAGAGCGAAGCGGCGCTTGAGGCAGAGATCGAACAGATCCGATCTCTGCCGGTCGATCAGCTTCGGATAATTTGGCGGCAGACGTTTAAATCGTCCCCGCCGTCCGCGTTCGGCAAGGACATGTTGGGGCGCATGATCTGCTTCCACATGCAAGAGAAGGCGCTCGGCGGTTTAAGCCGGGCGTCGCAGCGAGTTTTGAACGACATCGGACGGGGTAAATCCGCGGTCGAAACAGCGCAACGACGCTTGAAGCCCGGCACCGTTCTGGTTCGAGAATACCAAGGCGAGCGGCATTCAGTGGTCGTGGCATCGGACGGATTCGTCTGGAGGGAGGAAACCTATGCCAGTCTCTCGATCATCGCGCGCCTGATCACCGGCACCAACTGGAACGGTCCAAAATTCTTTGGCCTGAGATTGGGCATCAGCGAAGTGGACAAAACAGAGGCGGCCGTGGGTAGCCGCCCTCGTCGCAGCCAAAGGAGCGCACAATGACACCTCAATCGCCAAAACGGCAACGCTGCGCGATCTATACCCGCAAATCCACCGAACATAACCTCGACCTCGAGTTCAACTCACTCGATGCCCAGCGGGAAGCCTGCGAGGCTTATATCAAGAGCCAGGCTCATGAAGGCTGGCGGCTCGTTCCCGATCATTTTGACGATGGCGGACTCTCGGGCGCGTCCCTCAACCGACCGTCGCTGCAACGATTGCTCGACGACGTGCGCGATGGCAAGATCGACATCATCTTGGTCTATAAGGTCGATCGACTGACACGCTCGCTTGCCGACTTCGCCAAGCTGGTCGAACTGTTCGATCAGCACGGCGTTTCCTTTGTCTCGATTACCCAGTCGTTCAACACCACAAGCAGCATGGGTCGCCTGACCCTTAACGTGCTGCTGTCGTTTGCCCAGTTCGAACGGGAGGTCATTGGCGAGCGGGTTCGGGACAAGATCGCGGCGTCCAAGCGGAAGGGGTTGTGGGTGGGCGGACCCGTGCCGCTCGGCTATGCCACTGAGGACAAGAAGCTTGTTGTCGTTCCGGCGGAAGCGAAAATCGTACGTCTGATTTTTACATTGTATCTTGAAGCCGATTCAATCGCAGCTCTCGCCGAAGTCCTGGAGGGCAAGGGAATCCGGACAAAAATCAGGCCTCTGTCGAATGGAGAAAGCCGGGGCGGGATTCCATTCGGCGTCGGTGCCCTCGCCCATTTGCTGCGTAATCGATTTTACACCGGCGAGATCGATTATCGCGGTGAGATCCACGCTGGAGAGCACGAGGCCATTCTCGACCATGCGCTTTTCGACAACGTTCAGGAAAAGCTGACGAAGAACACGGTCGATCGTGCAATGCGCCTCAAAGGTTCACCCGCGCTCCTGATGGGGCTTATTTTTGATGACATCGGCAATCGCATGACGCCGAGCCATTCAAACAAACGCGGCGTGCGGTACCGGTATTATGTCTCGCACGCGCTGATTCAGGGACGCAAGCGCGAGGCAGGCTCCGTCAATCGTGTTCCCGCAACCGAGATAGAAGACCTTGTCCTGCAGGCGGTTCGACAGAATTTATCCAGCCACAAGCCGGACGCTCCCTCGGATCAGGATGCGATCATTGCGCATATCGACAGAATCACCGTGAAACGGGAAGCCCTTGAGATCAAACTTCTTGAGACCGAACACACATCAACGAACACCATTCCAGGAACTCGGAAAACAAAAGAATCGCCATCAGCAGACTCAAATACGATCTCAATTCCCTGGACCGGAAAAGCATTCACCGCCGTGAAAGGGGTCGTTCACGCGCCAGATATGACCGGGCCCACATTGTCTCCGGATACGCGTGACGCGCTGCTGAACGCGATTGCGAAGGCGCGGCAATGGGGCGACGAGATGACGGCGGGACGTGTGAAATCATTCGCAGACATCGCCACAAAAGAGAAAAAGGTTGAACGTCACATCCGCCTGCTTGCGCCGCTCGCGTTTGTCGCGCCATCCATCGTGCAATCCATCATCGATGGAACGGCGCCTGCCAATCTCACGGTCACCGAATTGGCAAAATCGTCCGTGCATTCCTGGCGCCAACAACATCACCTGCTAAAGGTGAGTTCAAAACGTTGATGGAATCATCGCCGGTGCAGCAAATCTGTTGACGTGCAATTTCGATAGTACCGCCACCGAACAGGTGCTCTGAATCAAAGTCCCTTTCAGCCGGTTGGGTGATGCAATCACCCCCGCGTATTGACCGCTCAGCACTTTAAAATCCGCCTTCCATCTTAAAATAGCCCCTTCGAACCCGGTCTCAGTCGAAAACGAACCAGTCTCTGCGATCGAAGGCACCGAAATTCGGATATCAAAAATCGACGTCAGAGATTTATGGGTCAAACAGCCTCCAATGGGGAGACCGATACGGCAGAATCTGTCGCAGAGACCGGTCTGACGCCAGCTAACTCGTTGAAAAATAAAGCGCTCTTAGGCAGAGCCAGTTTCCATCCGTGAGACTGAACTGGCTGGCTGGCGATACAGTGCTAATAGCACCAGTCTCTGCGTCAATTCCCTGCAAACAGGGAATTTTACAAGGAAAATTTGCAATCACTGATTTTGACAAGCCAAAATTCCAAGTAAAACGACTGCGCCGCAGGTACTTCTTGAACAATCGCTTACGGAACTAACAGGGAAATATCTTCAAGACATCAGGGAAAGTGCGGACGCTAACAGGGATATGCTATATAGCCTAATAGCGCATTTTCCACGGCACCGAGCTGCCGCGACAAGCGTCTGATAAATCGAAACGCGGCTGATATTCTGCGTGAACGTACGGTATTCCTGAAATCCGAGTAGGCACGCCCGACGGTGGCGGCCTATGATCTAGCCCGCGCTCAATGCAGCCCCTCGCGAACATACATTAGATCACTGATATAGGCCGTGCATGTTCACGCTAGCGGCGCGTCATTAAGGCCTCTGCCCTAGAGAAGTGGCCTCTGGGGAACCGTAATTGACGTTTAAGTAATCCATCGCAGCGGCAACGTCATCGTCCGGGAGTGCGGAACCCAGAAAAACCATCCGATGAACGACACTTCTCCACTCCTGCGGCGATCGCTTCGCAGCAACGACACGGTGAAGCCCATGACACGTCACGCAACCGCCTTCCGCAAATTCCTTTCCATTTCTGTCTGGTAACTTGACCTCTGCTGGAGCGGGAAGGTTTACGCCAGGTCCGAAGTTTAAAGTCAGTGCCTGCATTGCGGGCGCTTTGCCGAGTAAGGACTTCTGCTTCCTCCTCGCTCCTTGCGGCTACGATGAATTAGAAACCCTCTCTTCGTGAAGCCTCATTTTGTCTCAAGGGTGATGACGGCGAACACTTGCTGACGACTGAGCTAGCCCATTCTGAACTTGTATTCCAAGCTCAGCCAGCGGCTTTCCAACACTCTAGGCGGTAGCAGCGATGGAAGTAATGACGTGTGAACGGCCTCGGCATGCCGTTCCCGGAGTTGCTGTTTTCGCATCAAGCTTACGCCGACACGAGTTTCTGCGCAGCCTCTGAGATTCGTCTTCGTAGTACAGAGCCTATGGTGAAAGACGGCTTGTGAAGGAAAACAAACGAGACTTAGCGCCGTTTTATTTCCAACAATAAATCCTCTCCCATGCGGTACATACATCGAGCAATCTTCGTTCGAGCATTTCGACAAAGCAGCGCGCCGCTAACGTCAGTGGGCGACTAGGATGATGTAAGAAATACGACTCAAGATGCATGACTGGCTTAAAGATCGGATAAATAAATAGATCCTTTCTGTCCAGGTACTGCATGACACCGATAGCCTGACATACTGCGCCCCAATCTGAGCGCCTGATACTCTCGATAGTTCCCACAAACCCGTCCACCTTCATGACGCGGCTTGCAACGATTTGACCACCAGTGATGTAGTCAAGCAGGGTTGCGCCCATTAAATGACGCTCTGACGGCACGACAAGTTTGAGTTCTTTCATTGCCGACAGATCAATGGGACTGAATTGGGGACCGTTGATAGGTCGTCCCGAGATCAGCACAAAGTGATCTCGATAAGCTGGCCTACAGGCTAATCCGCTATGATCGACAGGCAGCGCACCCAGCGCGACATCGAGAAAGCCGGATTGTACTTGTTCGGTGACATAGCGGCTAAATGCTTCAACGACGGTCAGATCAACGTTAGGATACAAACTTGTGAATTCTTGCAGCAAGTCGCCAAGGATCCCGAAGCTGGTTGCCGAAGGCATCCCCACGCGAAGTGAACCGGATACGCTATTGCCCTGAACCAGGTCGCGCATCTCCTGCTTTGCGAAAGCCAGGGTACGAGCTATCGGCTGACAAAGTTCATAGAATCGCCGCCCAGCTACAGTCGCCTCAACGCCCTTTTTTGTCCGGTCGAATACGGACGTGCCCAGTTCTTCTTCGAGATTGCGAATCTGCATGCTTAGGGCCGATGGCACGACATGCATGCGCTCAGCAGCCTTAACAAAGCTGCGCTCCTCATAGACACTCATAAAATAGTGTATGAGACGGATATCCATTCAGATCCTCCACCCTTGAAACTTTCACGCCTCGTTCTATGGGCGCTCTATCGCGCGAGATTCTACGCTATGAATCTGGCGACAGCATCATTCAAAGCACGAGATGCGCTTTGATCAAGGCCACTCGCGGCCATGTGGCCATACACGCTGTTGATCTCCATGTAATGGCATTCCGGAATATGGCGCGACGCCCAAACCGCTGCATCTGCTGGATTATAAAGATCCAACGACGGCGCAGCTATAAAGGTCGGGGCACGCACTGAGTTCAGGGCAGCGACCGTGTCTCCGTTGAATGAACCCAGTTTCCCCACATCATGAAGGTCGTAAGCTCTTGACTGATAGATCCAGTCTATCGACTCGAAGCCCTGGGATCGCCACCAAGATCTTCGGAGGTCAAGCCATGGGCAGGGATCAGATTTTCCCGGGCTTCGACAGAAATCCAGAATCTCGGCATCGAATTGACTCGGAGTGCGCATCGACAGGGCGAGCATGAGAGGTACCCAATCATACCAGGGATCGGTGGCCGGCTCGCCACCCAATTCGTGGCACATCCCCCGCTCCAATGTCGAGCGCGCCAATAGATTTACGAGGCGGGCCCAGGGTGTCGTTTTCGCCATAGGGGTCAGAGCCACGATCCGACGCATAGCCTCCGGATACATGACACCCCAAGCGAGCGATTGCATACCGCCCATCGATGCACCGGCAACGAGATCAAGTTTTTCAATACCCAGCCGCTTCACCAGAGACGCTTGGCTGCGCACCATGTCGCCAATTGTAAATTGCGGGAACAAATATCCGGGCTGGCTACGCGATGTGGAGGGTGACGTCGTCAGACCATTTCCGATTGCGTCAATAGCAAGTATGCGCAGACGGGAGGGGTCGAGTGCCTGCCCGGTGCCAATCATAAAATCCATTCTATGGTGCGTGCTTCCAATCGCACATAATGCAAGTGCGATCGGCAGCCGGTCGTCGCGCGAATCACCGTGCACGGCAAAAGATATCGAGAAATCCTCGATAACACCGCCGGAATCCAGCGGGAAGTCACCAAGGCTGACCGAGTAATGCGGTGCGTCGACCCATCCGAGCTGAAAAGGCGGATGCCGCAAAGGTTGAACAGCAGAGACCGTGAGTAACGCCTCAGCAAGATCGCTCACGCGCGTCAACCGGAATGACTAGGCGCTCGCCGCTGCGAACGCACAAATGCAGCTGCCTCATCTATAGCAGTCATGACCTCAGGTACGATTCCCACCATCTGAAGGAAGCCGTGGATAAGACCCGGCTGAATCGAATCCTGGACCGAGACACCAGCTTCTTTCGCTCGTTGTGCAAACAGATCGCCTTCGGTGCACAGAACATCACACTGCGCGGACAACACAAAGAGAGGAGGCAAACCTCGAAGATCCGCGTGCAGCGGAGCCACAAGGGGATCGGTGACCGCAACTGGCGGGAGCGAACGCTCGAGATACAGCTTCCGAAACCATGCCATGCGGCTGCTGGAGAGTCCGTAGCTTCCATCGCCGAATGTGCGATGAGACAGCGTCTCCTCGTCGGCCGCATAGGCACCGTAAAATAGCAGGGCCGCGTCCGGCAGCGTCGATCCGGCGTTTCGCAAGCTGAGCATCAGCCCTACCGCGAGGTTCGCTCCCACAGAATCGCCCCCGATAAATCGCAGCGAAGGCGCGCCCGGCCACGTCGAAGATAGTGAGCGCCATGCCGCCAGGGAATCGTTCAAAGCATCCGGAAACGGAAATTCGGGAGCAAGCCGATAGTTGATTCCAATCACTTCCAATCCGGTTCGCGCGGCGAGGTGAGCCATGGGAGAAAGATGAGTATCTATCGATCCGAACACCCATCCGCCGCCGTGCAGATAGAGCATTTGGCCCACCAACTCTCTGGTCTGAGCCGGAACTATCCTTACCGCGGACAGATCCGACGGTGCGCACGGGATAGAAAAGCGTTCGATAGCGACGTCGGAGGGAAGCGTCGGCCGCCATCCCCTTTGAACGTCCTCATACCGGGCACGAGCCTCGGCGAGTGGCAAAGTCGCCGGATCCATCGTTGACTGGTTCGCGGCACGGATGGCTTCAATAACCGGCACAACATTTGGTGCGAGTAACCGGTCGATCTCTGCCAACGAGTCAAGAGTGGGCTGCGGTGGATGTTCCATCCGGCTACTCAACTCCCTTTATCACTTTCATAGTTGCCCCATCGGCCTCCACTTGCTCCCGCGTCCCCTCGAAAATAATCGCTCCACGTTCGATCACGTAGAGCCGGTCCGCAAAACGAGGCAGGTGGTAAAAGTTCGACTCAGCGAGCAATACGGAGCGACCCTGGTCAAGAATGCTTCGCAGGCCATTGCTGATGGTAGGCAAGATCGCGGGCGAAAGACCTTCAAATGCTTCATCCAGTAAAAGAAGCTCGGGATCCAGCGCAAGTGCGCGGGCGATTGAAACCATTTTGCGCTCCCCCCCGGATAGCTGCTGCCCTCCCCGGTGCGCATATGATCTCAGCTTCGGAAATATCGCGTAGGCCGCTTCGATCCGCTCATCCGCCGATTTGGTTGATTTGCGTGTCCAGGTCGGCAACGCGATATTATCCTCAACGGTCAGATCTCCGAACACATCGCTACCCTCCGGCGTGTAGCCTAGTCCGGCCGCAGCAATGCGGTGCGTCGCGAGCTTGTTCAAATCTTTACCGCGCCACAAGATTTGCCCACCTCCGATCGCTTCGAATCCCATGATCGCCCTGAACGTGGTAGTCTTCCCCGCGCCATTGCGCCCGACAAGACACACCAACTCTCCAGGAGACACACGCAGTGAGACACCGTGCAGTACGCGGTTTCTCATGATCGATACATTCAGCCCCTCGATTTGAAGCGTCATGCATGTGCCTCCTTGCCGATCACGACAGAGAGAACGGCTTCATCAGCAAAGAACTTCTCAGTAGGTAGATCAGCGATCTTTCGTCCGCCCTGCATGGCAATGATCCGGGACGAATAACGCCGCACGAGATCCATATCATGCTCAATCAGGAGAATTGCACCAATTCCCATCTGGCTCGCAGCAGACAACAAAGTTTCCATCACACCATGCTTGTCAGCCGTTGAAACGCCAGCCGTTGGCTCGTCCAGCAGAATTACTTTCGGACGCAATGCAAAAGCGCTAGCAACGTCAAGCAACTTACGCTTGCCATGCGGCAACGAATTTGCAGAACTTTCAAGCGAATCTGTCAGTCGAAATGCTGCGGCAATCGCCGCGACGGCTTCTCGCACTTCACGATAGCGCGAAGCGTTCGCGAACATTTTCCATCGCAAACCAAGACGTGAGCAGGATGCGACGGTGAGCGCTTGCCTTACGGTGAGATCGGGAAATACGCTCACCAGCTGAAACGCGCGCGCGAGACCTCGCGTCGAAAGATCTACGGGACTAAGTCCCGCTATGTCGCGCCCCATAAATCGCACGCTCCCCTCCGTGGGTGAATGCAATCCAGTGAGAACATTGACGAGCGTCGTCTTGCCAGCACCATTTGGTCCGACCACGGACACAAACTCGCCGTTAGCCAGATTGAGATCGACGCCCTGCATGGCGACGAAACTCCCGTACGATTTGGAGATGTTCTGCGCGACGAGCAGATGGTCACTGGACATCAACGCCTCCATCTGGCCAGAATCTGCTTCGCAGTACCCAAAAGACCTCCCGGCATTCCGATCACGAGCAGCGCCAGCACGACGCCCAGAAAAAATCGCCAATACTGGGTGGCAGCCTGTAACTCGTCCTGAAGCAGAATGAATATCAAAGCTCCTGCGATAGGTCCTATGAGCTCCTGATAGCCACCAAGAATCGCCATGAAAACGAGATGACCGGATTGCTGCCAGTACGATAGTTCGGGATCGGCGAGCCCGGTGCTTATCGCAAGCATCGCACCCCCAACGGAACCATAGATCGCGGAGATGACAAAGGCGACCGCGCGTACTTGGCGAACCTTCACTCCGAGATAACTTGCTTTCACTTCATTATCGCGTGAGGCCTGAAGATGTAGCCCGTAAGGCGATCGGACTATACGCCACATAATCCACGCACTCACGATCAGCAAAGCCAGGCAATAATAGTAGAACGGGCCTGTCAGAAATCCCATCTTGTCAACTTGCGAGAAGTCGATGCCAAGAAGCGATGGCTGCGGAACATTCATTCCGCTGTCCCCGCCCGTCAAATCATAAAATTTGTTGAGGAACGAATAGAATAGCATGCCAAACGAAAGCGTCAGCATGCCGAAAAAAATGCCGGAGAACCGGCTTGCGATCCATGCCAACGGGATGGAGATCGCTAACGCAGCCGCCACGGCGAACAGCAGCATCAATTCGAATGCCGCGTTGCCGGTGAGCCGAACTGCCAAAGCAGACGAATATGCGCCGATGGCCAGAAACAGCGCGTGACCGAAAGACAATTGGCCGCCATATCCAAACAGCAGGTTGAACCCGAGCAAGGCAACTGCGTATGCCATGAACGGGATACCGAGGCTGACGTAATAGATATTCGTAACGTGAGGCGCCGCGGCAAGCGCCACGACGGCGACAAACAACATCACCTTCACGGTGATTCCGGATCGACTGCGGGTACCGTCCGATTCCACCGACATATCCAGCGCTGATGCGGTTTGCTTCATTACAACGCCTTTCCAAATAGGCCGGTCGGCCACCAGATCAAAACGATCAGCACGACCGCGTAGGTCGCCAGGATATCGACTTCAGGATAGATGAAGAGTGCTGCGGCGCGGATCAGACCAACGATAACCGCACCTACTGCGGCGCCTTTCATGCTGCCGAGACCGCCAATGACTATGACCGCAAATGCATCGACGACCAGTTCGACGCCCATTTGTAGCGATGCCGCGGCCGTCGGCACAACAAGCGCTCCACCGACCGTGCTTAATGTTGTCCCTAATGTGAAGACCAGCAAATATACCAGCCGAACGTTCACTCCCATTGCGGCGCTCGTCTCGCGATTCTCGGCGGTAGCACGCAATACTTTCCCCGAAGTCGTATGACTCAAGAACCACGTCAGACCCACACCGATAACGACGGCGGCAAGAATGACAAAGAGATTGTACATAGGCATCTGCACGCCACCCACGTTGATCGAACCGTAGACCATCGATACGTTCGGCAGTTGGCGAGGATACGCACCCCAAAAGAAGCGAAGCACATCCTGGAAAATCAGGATGAGCGAGAAAGTCAAAAGCAACTGGAATGACTCAGGACGACGATAAATCGTGCTCAAAACACGCTCCAGTGGCAATCCTATCAATCCCGCCACCAGCCCGGACGCCAACAAAACAAGGGGAAACAGCGGGACCGGAAGCCCCTGCGCCAGCGCCCATGTGGTCACGGATACGCCCAGATACGCACCTAGGGCATATATCGAGCCGCATGCGAGATTGACGATTCTTTGAACACCGAAACTGAGTTGCAGTCCGGATGTCAGCAAGAAAAGCGCGGCTCCGTGAAAGAGCCCTGCGATTAGTATGCTAGCCGCTGTAGCCATAGATGATATCGCCGCCACGACATGCGGTCGGCGCCCCTTCTCTGTACGCGACTAGATTTTTAGGTCAGCTGTCTGCAGCCATTCCCAGAAATCCGCGCCGGGCGGCTTCTGAATTTCCTTCGTCGACATCGACTCGGTCGTGGCGAGCGTGACGAAATCATAATCATTTTTATGAGTCGTAAGACCCTGGAAAATGATCTGATCGGAAATGTGATCGCGCCGCATGGAGGCAGGACCACCTAGTGATTCCACCGTGAGACCAGGCATGGCCTCCGCGATCTCAAGGGACGTCGGCCACGATCCGGACTTCGCCGCCATCGCCTTCTCGACGGCTGCCTTATACAGATGAAGGCAGTAGTACGCGCGGTCACATTCCCAATGGGGATAGTCTGTGTATTTATCAAAGTACCACTTCACAAAGCTTTTTTGCAGTGGGGAAGCTGCCGGGTTGGCGAAGTACAATGTGCTGTGACCGAATACGATGTTCTCAGGCGTGAACTCCTTCTTGAGCGAGGTTTGCTGCCACCCCGCCGCCGGCATGACAAACTTTACGCCATCCGTTAGTCCCATATTGTGGGCCTGACGCATGAACACAGGCAAATCGGCAAATACCATCGAAGTGAAGATCAAATCCGGCGCCGCCGCCTTCAAAGCCGCCACGTTGGATGTTAGATCCATCGTTCCGGGCTTTATCCATTGCTCGGCAACAACGGTGTGCTCAATACCGAACTTCTTGAGAAGCGCGGTAAATGTTGTCCAGGTGTTACGGCCGTACGTATAGTCGGGATTGATACCAGCGATCCGTGCAAATTTGCCTTTGAAATGCCGGATCGCGAGCAGCGACGCCATTACGGCATCGACTTCATTGTCGATGGAGCGGAAAACATACTGCGGATTGGGCATCATCTCCTTGACGCCGTCCTGTGTCGTGCCATCCCACAACATCGTCAGCATCTTCGACTGCTCAGCTGCAGGCGCCAGTGCGAGACTCACAGCGGAGGAGATTATGCCGTGGACGGCATCGACCTTGTCCTGCAACACCAGCTTTCGATAACGGTCGATGGTTTCCTTTGGCGTCGTTTCTTCCTGAAAGACGAGCTCGACCTTCCGGCCTCCGATTCCGTCGGCCGCATTCAGCTGCTCCACAGACCACTCGACAGCGCGAATTCCCCCCTCCCCGGCCGTTCCAGCCATACCTCCGCGAGGAGCAAGAATTCCTATTCGCAACGGAGTGGTCTGCGCGATCGCCGGCGCACCCAATAAACCGTAAACGCCCAAAGCTGCGGTCGCGCCAGCGGCCTTAATTGCACGCCTGCGGTTCGCGGAAAATTTAATATCGCGCATATTTCTCTCCCCAGATCGGAATTTCCACCCGGACCATGATGCTCTCTCGGCCGCTCCTGGCCTGACTTCAGGTTCAGAGCGGTCTCTTCGGCGCTTGTGATCTGAGGTACAAGGTAGGGAAGCAAAAGATGAAAGGGTAGCAAGATCGCCTGACTCCTGACTTCAGAAAAACTGATGAAGGGAAGAAGACGCCCCCGCCACGTCTGTCATCCCAGTCATTCACCTTCGCTGACGATCAACATCAACCGAAATTAGGCCGAACCGCCATCGCAAGGCTTATGATTGCCTGGGAGGGCGTGGCAAATCAGTTCACGCCAGAAAACGGACAGGGCAATCCGTCAGAGACGGACTTGTTCTGCAAAGGGATTCAAGGACATGCAAGGAATTTCATCAGGACCATCATTCGGACTGTCCGGAAAGCGAATACTCGTTACCGGCGGCGCAAGCGGCATCGGAAAAGCTGCTTGTAAAATCTTTACCGATCTCGGAGCAAACGTTTGTCTTTCGGACGTCAAAGCCGATGCAATAGTGGAAGCCGCCGCAGAAACTGGAGCCCGGGCCCATGTCGCCGCTGACGTCTCTGTCCCTGATCAGGCGGAAAGGCTAATCAGCGAAACAGTTGCCGAGCTTGGCGGCCTGGATGGGCTTTTCCACTGTGCGGGCATCCATCATATCGGCAAAGCGACAGAGCAGGACATTAATATCTGGCAACGTGTGATGGACGTGAATGTGCGCGGAACCCAGCTTGTCTGCAGCCTCGCCGCACGGCACATGGAAGTTCAGGGTTCGGGCGCTATGGTCGTTGTAACATCCATCGCAGGCTATAACGGGCAGCCACGGCGCAGTGCCTACGGCACATCCAAGGCCGCCGTCGGCCATCTCGCCCGGTCTTTCGCAACGGAGTGGGGCAAATCGGGAATTCGTGTCAATGCGATTGGCCCGGGATATGTTCTCACACCGATGGCTCAAGGTATCATCAATAGCGGTGCAACTGACGTGATGCGCATCGTGAACAGAACACCATTGGGACGCATGGCGCGACCTGAAGAAATTGCTCAGGCAGCCGCATTTTTGCTTTCCGACTGGGCCTCCTACATCACCGGCGCAGAGCTATTCGTAGACGGCGGATGGTCGGCATACGGTGGGTCGGGTGAGGTCAACACGTTCTGACCGTGCTGTGTGGCCGGGATAAGGAAAATAGCCCCCATCCCGGCTCCACAAACTGCGGGAAGGACTCAAACATTAGAATTCGATAACCGATCGAATATCGAGTCCTTTTCGCAACCGATCGAGAGCGGCGTTGACTTCACCAAGAGAGATGCGGCTAGTCACGTAATCATCCAACAGAAGGTCACCGCTCAAGTATTTTTCTGCAAGCGAAGGGAAGAACTCCTGCGCCCGGCTTCCACCATAACTTGATCGTACGATATTCTTTTCACCCATCAGCGACCCCCAACGAAAACTTACCAGCTGCTGCTGTGCGACCTTACCGAGCCAGACCACCTGCCCTCCTGGCCTTACGATCTCCAAGCTGGTCTGGAATCCTCTTTCATTGCCGGCTGCTTCGAAAACATAGTCCGCGCCACGCCCACACGTGAGAGCGGCATGGGACTGGATCAGGTTCTCATCTACAGGGAGAGTGTGCGTGGCTCCAAGGCGTTTCGCCATATGAAGCTTCCGCACATCTCTATCAATCGCGATGATCGTCTCCGCCTGGGCAAGACGTGCGCCTTGGATAGCCGAGAGTCCGACCGCACCGCATCCGATGATGGTAACGCTGCTGCGAGGCTGAACCCGTGCTATATTGCTGACCGCTCCAATCCCGGTCGCTACTCCACAACCGATCAGACAGGCAACGTGGAAAGGCATGCTCTTCGGGATCCTGACAGCGCAGTCTTCAGTGACAACTGCCAGTTCCGCAAAAGTGCCGGCGTACATCAACTGATGAACGGGCTGTTTGCCGTCGAAAATCCGCGCCTTACCGTCAAAGTGCATCGAACGGACCCCATTCGCTCGATACTGCTCGCACAGTATGAACTGCTCATGGGAACAGAAATAGCAATGCCCGCAATGCGGATTCCAGGAAAGAGCGACATGATCACCCACTGACAGCCGATAAACGGATGATCCGGTCCATTCCACTATCCCCGCTGCTTCGTGACCGGGAACGAATGGCAGTGGCGTATCGAGGTGCCCGTCAACCGCTTCCAGGTCTGTATGACAGAGGCTGGTCGCTTGTATGCGTACGATCACATCGTCTGAGGCGAGATTGGCGAGCCTCAATTCGCGGATTTCGAGGGGTTCGCCCGGTTTCTCCGAGACTGCGCCACGCATGCTGCTAGCCCCAATAAAATTCGCGCCGTCCGCCATCGATACAAAGCAACTCGCCGTTGATGAATCCACTATTGCTCGAGGCCAGAAACGCGACGGCGCTCCCGATCTCACGCGGTGAGCATAGCCTCCGCAGCGGGTTTTGCTCCCGTACGACCGCGAGCATTTCTGAAGTGAAGCCGCCAATGAGATCGGTTTCCACGTATCCCGGCGCAATGGCGTTAGAGGTGATCCCAAAGGAGCCAACCTCCTTGGCCACCGTCCGCGTGAAACCGGCGATACCAGCCTTGGCGGCTACATAGTGGGACACACCCGCTCGCCCGCCACCCGTATAGTTCATCGATGACGTGTTGATGATGCGCCCCCATCCCTGCGACCTCATGGCGGGTATCGCCTCGCGCGTCCATAAGAACGTGCTTCGCATATGGATATGAACCATTCGATCCCAGGCGTCCGCTGGCATATCTTGGACGCGATACGAAGGACGCGCGCCGATGCCGGCATTGTTGACCAGAATATCGAGACGCCCGAGTTCGCCAACAACCTGCTTCGTCAAATTGACGACCACAGCCTCATCGGCCGCATCGCCGATAAACGCAGCCGCATTGACGCCTAATTCCTTCAAACGCGAAACCGCTTGGTCAGCTGCGTCACAATCAACATCGTTAACAGCTATGGAGACACCTTCTGTAGCTAATGCTTCGGCTTCGGCGAGTCCTAATCCCCTTGCGCCACCTGTGATCAGCGCAACACGTCCCTTGATACCCAAATCCATTTATATCCCCCGACGCCATCGCGCATTTCGTTATCAGCACGACGGTTATTCAAATACGTTGATTGGAAAACTGGCACACGCAGCGATCATGCTGACCGCCCCAATTCGTAACCACCAGTGAACCGCATTCATTAGTGTCGCGAATGCAGGCCGTCAGGAAAATACGAATCCCTCGTACTTCCGCTCTGCCGCTGCATTGCAGGCTTGCTTGTAGTTCACCATACCTCCCGCATAGGCCAAGATGCCCTTGGCCTTGCCTGGTACGTTCGTGCCGACGTACCAACTGTCGGCGCTGACAAGCACCGTTCCCTGGATAACATCCTTC